>Ga0209517_10000005_pt1 | contig 487520 bp, 440 predicted proteins | sample PeaSoiMetSII2010_FD_187695 | JGI IMG/M metagenome (GOLD analysis project Ga0209517, IMG submission 187695) | Peat soil microbial communities from Weissenstadt, Germany - SII-2010 (SPAdes) (version 2) | ecosystem: Environmental > Terrestrial > Soil > Wetlands > Peat | place: Germany... | reverse complement strand
GGATGAGGAAGGTCAAGCTGCGCGGGCTAGAAAAAGTGAGTTGGTTATTCCAGTACGCGGTAGCGGCATACAATCTATGGCGAATCCCACGACTAAGGCCGGCGGGAGCGTAGTGCACAGCGGCGGACGGTGCCGAGTGCGCAGCTTGGAGAGCCAACCAGGCCTCGCGAGAATGTCCCATCCACGCGAAAACTCGAATCGGAATGCCTGTGGATGGGCTATTTCAACAAGTTCCTAGGATCGTCCGCAATCGGAGAAGGAACTACTTTGAGGCTTCGCCGGACCTTTCGACGACTCTACGGGCCAGATAGTTCACCACCTTGGCCTCGTTGCGCGCTACTTCGTAATAAGCGGCCTTTAAGAGTTGGTCCTTGCGATTCTGCAAGGTCTCGCGGATGGTCTGCTGGACACGCGGATCGGTTAGTTCGCGCTGGCCGGAGGGTTCCTTGGAGATGACCTTGAAAATGCGGAAGCCGTCGGAAGCCGGCAGGATGGGTGAAAGCTCGCCAGGTTTCAGGGCCATGACCAGGCGGCGCAGTTCCGGGCTAGCTTTGGCGAAGGCCGACTCCGGGACGAAGCCCAGGTCGCCGCCGTTCTGAGCGGTGTTGGCGTCTTCGGAATAGTTTTGCGCCAGCATGGCAAAATCCTCGCCTGTTTGCAGCCGCGCTTGAATATTCAAAATTTTCCGTTTCGCCTCATCGGGGTTTCGCGCCTTGTCATTTTTCAGATTGCGCACATTTTGGTCGGGCTGCGGTGTCACCACGATCTGCGCGATGTGGATTTGGGGCTCGGCCAGATTGAAGCTCGCCTTATTCGTGTTGTAGAAATTGGTGACGTCGGCATCGCTGGGCAAGGGGATGCGCGAGGTAACTTCGCGATTGAATAGTTTCTGAATACTCAAATCGCGGCGCAACTGTAGCTTGAGGTCCTCGACAGTCATCTTGCGATTGCGGAGCTGACGCTCGAATTCCTCTTTGGTGTAGGGCGCGCGGAACTCGTTGAACTTCGCTTCCACTTCAGAGTCCGGAGCCATGAGCCCGAGTTTTTCAGCGCGCTGGAGCATGATTTCGTTGTCGATCAGAGTGCGCAGAAGCTCGAGCTTCTGAATCATAACCTGATCTTCGCTGGAGCCCTCTTGGGGCGTGTTGATTTGGGTTTGGAAGTTCTTCTCCAACTCAGCGTAGGTGATGGGGCGATTATTGACGGTCGCCGCCACGTTGTCGGACTGCGACCGCCGGCATCCGGCGGCCAGGGCGAGAAAGAGCACACCGGCACAGCACAGCAGTCGTCTCATATTTGGAAGATTTCATTTTACTGGAGATGGCTGCGCGGCGCTGATGCCGTGGGTGGCGCGATATACTGCATGATTCCACCATGAACAAGAACGGCTTGCGAGTGGGCATGATCGGCACGGGCGCGATTTCGAATCTGCACGCGCGCGCATATCGGAATATCGGCTACCGGATCACGGTTTGCACGGACATCTTCGAGGAAGGCGGGCGGCGGTTTGCCGAGGCCAACGGCGCGCAGTTCGTGAAGACTTTCGAAGAGGTCTGCCGGCATCCCGAGGTGGATTACGTGGACGTGTGCACCTTTCCGGATTTCCGGCTGCAGCCGCTGCGCATCTGCGCGGAAACGGGCAAGCACATTCAGGTGCAGAAGCCGATTGCAACCAATCTCGAAACAGCGCGGGAGATGATTGAGACGGCGCGCAAGGCGGGCATCGTGCTCGGCGTGGTGAGCCAGCATCGCTTCGACGATGCGAGCCAGTTTTTGGCGAAGGCGATTGCGGCGGGGCGGCTGGGTAAGTTGCTGCAATGCGATTGCTATGTGAAGTGGTACCGGTCGGCCGCTTATTACTCGCGGGCGATCAAGGGTAGCTGGTCGACCGAAGGTGGTGGGGCGCTGATCAATCAGGCGATTCACCAGTTGGACATCTTGCGCTGGATGGCGGGACCGGTGCGAGAGTTGTTCGGATATTGGCAACTGGGCGCGCTGCATAAGATCGAGTCGGAAGATGTGGTGAATGCCGTGGTGCGGTATGCGTCAGGGGCGACCGGCGTTATCCAGGCGTCCACGGCGTTTTGGCCGGGATACACGGAGCGCACTGAGTTTCACGGTACCAAGGGCACGGCGATCATGTCCGGCGACAAGCTCACAACGTGGGATGTGGAAAATGATTCGGGCGAGGCGGCGCCGGTCTCGAAGAATGTGGCGTCGGGATCATCGGACCCGATGGCGATTTCTGTGGAACCTTTCGAGCGGCAGTTCCGCGATTTCGGCGAGGCGATCCGCACGGGGCGCAAACCGCTGATCGCGGGTGAAGAGGGGTATCAGGCGTTGGAGCTGGTGCAGGCGGTATACCAGTCATGCCGGACGGGGCAGAAGGTGGAAGTGGCGGGGTAGGAATGCGGGGAATTGCGCGGTTGAATTTGGGGGGTTTCGTAGCCTGTCCCCGAATTAGTAAGGCAGTAACAAGTGAAAACGTTTTGCGGACGCGAATAAACGCGAACGCAGTCGCACATTGCCCCACCCGGCGTCCTGTATCACCGGGCCAGTTGTTCCGATTCCAGCGGCTGTGCAGACTGTAACGTAGTTCATGTCCGGCACGTCAACGCTTGAGGAGGATTCCCACTCATGAAGTCCCTTTGGCAGGCGCGCGTCTTTGCATCGGTCCTTTTGCTCGCCGCCACGATCGGCAAGGCACAATCGACGGCGGGAGAAACGCAATCCTGTACGAATGCCACCTTAACGGGACCGTATGGATATTTGCTGCAAGGAAACCTGATTGAACAGGGAAGTCTTGCTCCCTACGCCGATATGGGCAGCTTGAGCGCGGATGGAAATGGCCATTTTAGCGGTACTGGTGCTGAAAGTCTTGCCGGAACGATTGCGACGGGAACCACGGTAACGGGAACATACAATGTCAATACGGACTGCACCGCGTCTGCATCGTTGACTTATAGTAATGGCCTTGGCCCCTTCCATTTCAACCTAGTTATCCTGAACAACGGACAAGAGATCAGGTTCATGCAAAACGACAACGGATCGATTGTTTCAGGGGGGGCAAGGCAGCAGCCGACCAATTGTGTTCTGGAATCGATCAACGGCGCGTATGCCTACACGATTACGGGCTCAGTCATCGACACCAGTGGTAACGTCGATCCTTACACCGACTCAGGGAAGATCACGTTTAATGGGACGGGGGGGTTTTCGCTGAGTGGTGAAATCAGCGCCGTCGGCACCGTGACCAGCGTGAGCGTTTCCGGCACCTACGCGACGCATTCGAACTGCACGGGGACGGCGACGTTTGCCGATCCCAATTTGGGGACCCTGAACATGAATCTAGCTATCGTCAACGGAGGGCTTCGATTCGTTGACACCGACACTATCGCCACTGTCGGTATCATCCTCTCCGGCACAGCTACCGCGCTTGGGGATGTCGGCGCCAGCGGGACCATGGCTCACTTAGCCTCCGGCGCCGGTTGGCTCACTACGTTTACTCTGACTAACACGGGAACAACCGAAGCTAGCATTCAACTGAGCTTTTTCGACGACAACGGTGATCCGGTGTCTTTGCCGCTGGCTTTTGAGGACTCGAAGGAAACCACAACCACGGCTACTGTCAGCGAGACGATTGCCGCAGGCGCTACGTTGGTGATTGCCACTAACGCGAAAAGCAATGCGGCTCTGGTCAGCGGATCGGCAGAATTGACAAGTCAGGGTGGAAACACGAGCGGCTTTGCGGTGTTCCACTACAACCCGAACGCACAAGAGGCCGTGGTGCCGCTGGAAACACGCAACTCTGCCGCATACGTGCTTGCCTTCGACAACACGAACGGCCTTACGACCGGACTGGCGCTGGCTAATATCTCGGATCAGCCGGTGAAAGTATCGATGATTGTGCGCGACGACACAGGCGCACAACTGGGCACAGCGACGAAGGATCTTGCGGCGCACGGGCACACATCATTTCTGCTGGCGAACAACTATCCCTTCGCTCAGAACAAGCGCGGGACGGTGGAGTTCGACGCGCCGTCAACCGGGCAAATCAGCGCTCTTGGCATTCGCAGCGCGCCAACTGGGAGTTTCACGACCATTCCAGCGCTGGTGAAGTAGGCCGTGGGCAGAAAGGCCGCAGGTACCCGCAAAAGGCGCGTGTCCCTGCGTTACATTCGTTGTCGGAGTGCGCAGTTTTTCCCAATGTTTTGAGTCAATTTACGCTTGAGCGCACGCTGTGGGCCGGGCGTGCCCGGCCCCTACAGGTGTGATTTGTAGAATCTGAGTTCGGCTATCTCCTTGCAGTTGGATTTGTAAAACCAATCGGCGGCTGGGCGGAGAGCTAATGGTTTCCGATTAGCCGCAGTGACGGAGGAGGCGAATATGCCGAACTTCAAACATATCCTTTTTCCAGTGGACTTTTCGCAGCAGTGTTGCAATGTGGCTCCGTACGTTCTGTGCATGGCGCGGCGGTACGGGGCGCACGTGACGATGCTGCACGTGATGGAACTACCTACCGGCGCCTATCCGGGGTGGCCGGCGCAGGCCGCTGTGATCGACTTCCAGGCCATGGCGGATGACAGGAAGCGGCGTCTGGAATCGTATTTGAAAGATGAGTTTGCGGACGTGGCGCAGACGCGGCTCATGTGTGAAGGCGATCCCGCGCACATGATTACCGACTACGCCCAAAAGGAGCACGTGGACTTGATCATGATACCGACGCATGGCTACGGGCCGTTCCGGCGGTTCCTGCTGGGATCGGTCACGGCCAAAGTTCTGCACGACGTGAAATGTGCGGTGTGGACCAGCGCGCACATCGCGGAGGCGCCAGCGCCGCCTGCCGGATATCGACACATACTGTGCGCGGTGGATTTCACGGAAAAGGCGGCTCCGCTGATTGTCTGGACCACGCGATTTGCGCGCGAGCATGGGGCGACGGTGAAGCTGGTACACGCCATCCCCGCGGCGCAACCGCCGGACGGCATCGATATCGAGGGCCGTAAGTTTCGTGCGTACCTGGTCGAGGTTTCGCGCCAGGAACTGGCGAAAGTGCAATGCGAGGCGGACACGTCGCTGGAGACGATCGTCGAGGGCGGGGACGTAGCGCCGGTGGTGCGCAGAGCCGCGGAAGAGAATCAAGCTGACCTGGTGGTGATCGGCCGGGGCGTGCTGCAAGAGTTGTTCGGGCGGATGCGCACGCACGTGTACTCGGTGATTCGCGAAGCGCCGTGTCCGGTGATCAGCGTTTAAGGTCCGAGCCAGAGCAGGGGGGCGAGACCCAGAATCGCGAGCGCGACTAACAGGCAGAGGCTCTGAACGCCCGTGCGGCGGTCGGAGAGTGTGTAGGCGTAAATGCCTTTCGCCACGTTGTTGCTGGCCGCGGCGATCAGAATTCCGGATGCAGCGACTGGTAACTGGGTAGCCACGCCGGCGGACTGGGTCATGCCCATGATGAAGGGGTCGACGTCGGCCAAGCCCATGATCGCGCCCAGCGCGTAGACTCCACCCTTTCCCAGGTAGGCGGATGCGAGGCGGGTGGCGACCAGCATGAACAAGAAAAGGAGCGCGAACATGAAAGCCGCGCGCAGTTCCAGGGGATTGCCAGGCTGATACTCCCGCTTGACCTCGCCCGAAGAGCCATCCGGCAGGCGCGACCATATCCAGCCTGCGATGCCGGCGAGGGCGGCCAGCGCGGCGAAGGGCACGCCGACCAAGGCCAGCACACTCCGGCTGAACAGGCTCACCAGGGCGATGAGACGCAAATACATCATGCCGGAGGCAATGAGGGTGCAGCCGGCGAACAGGTGCGGGCGCTTTTCGCGTTGCGCGCGGCGGGCGAGGACAACGGTGGTCGCGGTGGAGGAGTAGGCACCGCCGAGGACCGCGGCAAGCACTACACCGCCTGTTTCTTTGGTGGCTCCCTGCAAAACGTAGCTGCCGTAGGAAACGGCGCTGACCGCAACCACGACGAGCCAGGTCTTGAAGGGATTGATCAGGAACGGGCCAAATTCCTGATTGGGCAACACGGGAAGTATGACGGCGCTGAGCAGCAGGAACTTCGTGAATGTCAGGATTTCCTCGGGAGCGATGCGCTTGGTCAGGCTTTCGAGACCGACCTTGAGCTCCAGGAGCAACATGCTGGCGACACTGAGGGTGGTGGCGATCCAGAAGAGTTCGTGATAGACGAGGGCGCCGACGACGTAGGTGGCGAGTCCGGACATTTCGGAGGTGACGCCGGCGGCCTCTGCGGTGGCCAGTTTGTGACGGTATGACAGCCACAGGAATGCGGCCACAACGGCGAAGCCGACGGCCACCGGGATCAACTGGGCGCCGGAAAGCAAAGCGAGCGAGTAACCCAGGAGGCCAATCAAAGGAAACGTGCGCACGCCGCCAAACCCGTAGTGATCGGTGCTGGCTTTGTGCTCCTCGCGCTCCAGTCCAATCAGGAAAGAGAGGAACAACACGAGGATGATTTTGACGCCTTCAGGCGGGAGCCACTGGTAGAGTTGCTGAGGCACGACGGTCTCAGTTTAGACCAAAGTCAGTCTGAATATCTCCGAACCGAGTTGGCACGCGGCATGCACGGAAAACGGACACACAAGGAGGCCTATATGCCGGCAAAGAAGTTGATGGAATTCCTCGACGGCAACCAAGTCAAGTACGTAATGACCACGCACTCAACGGCCTACACCGCTCAGGAGGTCGCCGCGCTGGCGCACATCCGGGGACGTGACATGGCCAAAACTGTGATTGTCAACCTGGACGGCAAGTTGGCTATGGCGGTTCTGCCCGCTTCCAAGCACGTGGATCTTTCGCTATTGAAGGCGGTCGCGGGCGCGAAGGCGGTTGCGCTGGCCACCGAAGCGGAATTTCGTGGAAAATTCCCGGAGTGCGAGACGGGCGCGATGCCGCCATTCGGAAATCTGTACGGCGTGCCTGTTTTCGTCGAGGAAGGCCTGACGAAAGATAAAGAGATCTCGTTCAATGCCGGGACGCACAACGAGCTGATGCGGATTGCGTATGCGGATTTTGACAGGCTGGTGCAGCCGACGGTGACGCGGTTCTCGTCGGCCCGAGCGGCGTAGGGTGCGCGTTAAAAAAAGGGTGACCGAGCCACAGAAGCGCCGAATCCGCGCCATGATAAAGAAGTAGGGCAAAGCGGAGGCTGCATGGTCATCGGGGTTCCGAAGGAGAGCTTTCCCGGGGAGCGGCGCGTGGCGCTGGTGCCCGCTGTGGTCCCCAACCTGGCGAAAGCAGGTTTCGAGGTCCTCATCGAAGCCCAGGCCGGACTGAGCGCGGGATATCCGGACGCGGAATACACGGCCAAGGGCGCAAAGATCGTCACGGAGCGGAGCGAGATTTTCCGGCAGGCTGAAGTGGTGGTGCAGATCCTCTGCCACGGATCCAACGACCAGACGGGCGCGGCCGATCTGCCGCTCCTCAGACCCGGACAAGTTGTGGTGGGATTTCTGCGGCCGCTGGGAGTGCTGGCGACGGTCGAGGAAGTGGCGGCCACCGGCGTGACGGCGTTCTCGGTGGATTTGATGCCGCGCACCACTCGCGCGCAGAGTATGGACGCACTCTCGTCCATGGCCACGGTGGGCGGTTACAAAGCAGTCCTGCTAGCTGCCAACATGCTACCGAGACTTTTTCCTATGCTGACCACGGCCGCGGGAACAGTTACGCCCGCGCGCGTGTTTGTGATCGGCGCCGGCGTCGCGGGATTGCAGGCAATTGCCACGGCGCGGCGATTGGGAGCGGTGGCGTCGGCTTACGATCTACGGCCGGCGGTCAAAGAGCAGGTACAGAGCGTGGGCGGGCGTTTTATCGAGCTGCCGATTGCGGTCCAGGACGCCCAGGATTCCCGCGGCTATGCCAAGGCGCAGGATGAAACGTTTTATCAGCGCCAGAAGGAACTGTTGGGGAAGGTAGTGGCGGAGAGCGATGTGGTGATTACGGCGGCGGTGATTCCGGGGAAGAAATCGCCCGTGCTGGTGACGCGCGAGATGATCGGGAAGATGGCGCCGGGCTCGGTGATTGTCGATCTGGCGGCGGAGCGCGGCGGAAACTGCGAAGTGACGCGCGCCGGGGAGGTGGTGGTGGAACAGAACGTCACCGTGATCGGCACGATCAATCTGGCGAGCAGCGTTCCGTACCATGCCAGCCAGCTCTATGCGCGTAACGTGACGGCGTTTCTGGTGCACCTGTTCCGCGAGGGCCATTTGCATCTGGACGACGATATCGCGCGCGAGACGCTGGTCACGCAGGGCGGGGAAATTGTCAATGCGCGGGTGCGGGAATTTTTCTCACTGCCAGCTAGAGTCATGCAGGGCCAGACGTAAACAGAAGGCCGGGTGAGAACTCGGCCCCTATAATTTTCAAATCGGGAGAACAGATGACGTCGGATCTCATCACAAGCTTGTACGTATTCATGCTGGCGGCGTTCGTCGGATTCGAGGTGATCCGCCGGGTCTCGCCACTGCTGCACACGCCGCTCATGTCGCTGACCAACGCGCTCGATGCCATCGCCGTGGTGGGCGCGATCCTGCTGGTCGGCGAGCATAAGAGCGGCCTCTCGACGGTGCTGGGGACGCTGGCGGTAGTGGCGGCGACGAGCAACCTGGTAGGCGGCTTTCTTATCACCGATCGCATGCTCAGGATGTTCAAAGCCAGCAAAACCAAAAAGCCATGAACAGCGCGCAGATTACCAACCACGTGATCGAAATCATCTACCTGATCTCGACGGCGCTGTTTGTTCTGTCACTGAAATGGCTGAGCGCGCCGGCGACCGCGCGGCGAGGTGTTTTGGCGGGCGAGATCGGCATGGCGCTGGCCATCGGGGCCACGCTGCTGCATCGCGGGATCGTGGATTATACGTGGATCGCGATCGCGCTGGTGGCGGGAACGATCATCGGAATCCCGCTGGGCCTGGTACAGATGACGGCGGTTCCGCAGCGGACCGCGTTGAGCCATGCGTTCGGCGCTCTATGCGTTTCGCTGGTTGGCACAGCGGAATATTACCAGCTTGCGCCCAACGTGCCGCGGTTCATGATGGCGGTGCTCTCGATGGAGGTCATCCTGGGCAGCCTGACGTTCACTGGAAGCCTGATGGCCGCCGGGAAGCTACAGGAGGTGCTGCCGCAGCGGCCCATCACTTACAAGGGGCAGAACATCGTCAACATGTCGCTGCTGGCGATTGCCGTGGTTGTAGCCGGGTATCTTGTAATGCATCCGGACCAGACGCGTCTGTTCCCGCTGATTATTGCGATACCGCTTCTATTCGGCGTGCTCATGATCGTGCCGATCGGTGGCGCCGACATGCCCACCGTCATTTCGCTGCTGAATTCTTATGCGGGTCTATCGGCGGCGGCGATGGGATTTGTTCTCGACAGCAAGCTGCTGATTATTGCGGGGGCGCTGGACGGATCGTCGGGGTTCATTCTTTCGGTGATTATGTCGAAGGCCATGAACCGGTCGTTCACCAACGTGCTGTTCGGCGCATTCGGGCAAGTGCAGGCCTCAGCGGCGGGCGCGATTGAGGCGCGGACGGTGCGAACCGCGACCGCGGAAGAAGCCGCCGGGATTCTGGGCGCCGCAAACTCGGTGGTCATTGTTCCCGGCTATGGCATGGCTGTCGCGCAGGCCCAGCACAAGGTCCGCGAGTTCTATGACGCACTCACCAAGCGCGGCGTCGATGTGAAGTTTGGCATTCATCCGGTGGCGGGGCGCATGCCGGGGCACATGAACGTGCTGCTGGCCGAGGCCGACATTCCATATGACCGTTTGCTGGATATGGATGCGATCAATCCGGAGTTTCCGCAGACCGACGTGGTTCTGGTGATCGGCGCCAACGACGTGACGAACCCGGCCGCGCGGAGCGACAAGAGCAGCCCGATTTACGGCATGCCGATTTTGGATGTCGACAAAGCGCGCACCGTCATGGTGATCAAGCGCGGCATGAGTCCCGGTTTTGCCGGTATCGACAACGAGCTTTACTACCTGGACAAAACGCTCATGCTGTTTGGCGACGCCAAAGCATTTGTGGGCGATATTGTGCGCCAGTTATCCGGAGAAGGGCATGGATAGGGACGTGAGGGCGGACACGAGCTGGAGGGGATGCTAGAGCAGTGCGTCCCCAGAACGAGGAGTATCCTTCTTCATCGTTGGACGACCACTCCCTTTGGTCGCGGCCCGGCAAAACAGACCCGCAAACTAGCAGGGAACGTTTCTGAGCCGCGCGCGTAGCAAGCGGTTTGCCCCTTAACAATAAACGCCGCCATTTCGGACGCACTACACTAGAGCCATATGCTTCGCAGCCGTCTTGCTCTTTGGCTCAGCATTTTCTTATTTCCACCGCTGGGGCTGGTGCTGTTGTGGAAGCGTGGTGATCTGGGGATTCTGCGGCGGATTGCGGGCACGCTGGGAATCGGGATCATCGCGGTCCTGGAACTTTTCTTCGTTTATGGAATGCGCGTGGTGTGGAACGGGGCGTTCTCTCCGATGACGGTCACATTCGACACGCGCGCCCGGCAGTACTCGCGGCTTGAAGAGAGTCGCGCGCGGCAACGCGCTGAACGGGCGGTGGCAGCGCTCCCTGTCCAAACTCCGGCAACCGTTCAACCTGCTGCTTACTGGACCGATTTTCGTGGTCCGAATCGCGCCGGAGTCTACGCGGAGACGGAAATCGACACGGAATGGCCCGCTACGGGTTTGCCGCGCCTGTGGAAGCAGCCGGTCGGTGGCGGATACGCATCGTTCACGGTAGGTGAAGGCCGCGCTTACACCATTGAGCAGCGCCGGGACAAGGAAGCCGTCACGGCCTATGACTTACAAACGGGCAGGGAACTGTGGGCATTCAGTTATCCGGCGTTGTTCGATGAAGTGCTGGGCGGGGCTGGGCCGCGCGCCACGCCGGTGTACCACGACGGACTCATTTACGCGCTGGGAGCGAACGGCGACCTGCATTGCCTGAGTGCCAGGAGCGGCACGGTGAAGTGGTCGAAGAATATTCTGGCGGATAACGAAGCCAAGAACATTCACTGGGCGATGTCCGGCTCGCCGCTAGTGGTAGATGAGAAGGTGATCGTGACGCCGGGTGGTACAAATGGCAAAAGCCTCGTCGCGTACGACCGTCTGACGGGCCAGCCCGTCTGGCGCGCGCTGAATGATCGGGCGGCGTACACTTCGCCCATCGTGGCAACGCTCGCCGGCGAGAGGCAGATTGTCTGGATCAGCGGTGAACGCGCCCTGGGGGCATCGATTGAAGACGGTAAACTGCTGTGGGAATTTCCGTTCCCGGCCCAGATGGATATGAATTGTTCGCAGCCGGTGGTGGTGGATGACGGGCACGTACTGCTTTCATCAGCGCAAGGTCCGGGAGCGGCGCTAATCGAGATCACGAAGACGGGGGATGCTTTCGCGGCGCATCCGGTGTGGCAGAACAACCGGCTGAAGAATAAGTTCAACTCGTCGGTGCTGTATCAGGGATACGTATATGGCTTCGACGAGGCGATCCTGGCGTGCGTGGATGCGAAGACAGGCGAGTTGAAATGGAAGGGCGGGCGCTACGGATATGGGCAATTGCTGCTGGCCGGCGGATATCTGATCGTCACTACCGAAGAAGGCGACGTCGTGCTGGTGCGCGCCACGCCGGAAGGCCATCAGGAGATGGCGCGGTTTTCCGCCGTCCAGGGACGGACGTGGAACATTCCGGCTATCGACAACGGCCTGCTGCTGGTTCGCAATACTTCCGAGATGGCCTGCTTCCGGCTGGGAAAGCCGGCTCAGTAGCGGCGGACTGCGGCGGTCAACACTTCTTCGGTCACCCACGCTCCCGGTAACGCTGAGACGCCGGTTGATCGAAGCGGCGCGTTATCCAGCACCGCGGTGACGAAGTTCTGTATGCAGGGATAATGCAAGTTTTCGTGCGTGGGTAGGTGTTCCTGTCCGCCGGGGTATACAATTGATGGGCCATTGAGCGGCGTCAAATCCATCTCGCCGTCAGTGCCGCGAATTCGAAATTCATCACGCGGCACCCGCGAGTGCCAGCGGACGTCCACTACTCCACGGACGCCATTTTCGTATTCGATGAGCACGGTAGCGTTGTCCTCCACATCGATGGTTTGGACCAGAGTGGAGAAATGGCCCGTCGCCCTCGCGGGTTTGCCGAAAAGATAGTTCATCAGGTCGATGCGATGTGAGGCGATGTCGTAGAGCGGCCCGCCGCCGGCCATCCTCGGGTCGGTGAGCCAGCTTCGGGCGCCATTAGCATCGAGCCAATCATGCGATGTGGCTTCGGCGAAGACCACGCGGCCGATCGCGCCGGCAGCGATCAACTCCAGCGCACGGTTCACCTTCGGATACATGCGGCGGTAGTAGGCGATGCCCAAGAGGCACCCGGTTTGTTCCGCGGCGGCCTGCATCCGACACGCCTCAGCATAATCGAGCGCCATGGGCTTCTCGCAGAGGACGTGCTTGCCGGTATACAAACACGCTATGGTCTGTGGCGCATGCAGGAAAACAGGGGTGGCGACGTAAACGGCGTTGGCATCGGATTGCGCCAGCGCGTCATCGAGGTTCGTCCAGCTTCGAACGCCGTATGAGGCGGCCTTTACCGGATTGCGCGTGACAATGCCCGCCAGGCAGCTGCGCGGTTCCGCCAGAATGGCCGGCAGAACGCGCTTAGTGGTGATGTCGCCGATGCCGACGACCAGCCAGGAGACCAGATCCACGTGACGTTTACGTGAGCGTCCAGCCTTTGCGGAAGGTCGGCTTGAGGTATTTATTAGCTTCCGCATTGTTGGTGAACTTCATCTTGGCCGCGTCCCACTCAAGCTTTCCTTCGACGCGCAACGCGATTACACCGAGCAGCATCCACTCCACGAATGGGCTTGCAACATTGAAATTGGAACAAGCCGGATCGCCGCCCTTGCAGGCGCGAATCCAGTCGCGGTAATGGCCCGGGGAGCGCGTTAGGAACTCCGGCGGGAACTGATAGTCGCGCATCTTCTCCACCGGGATGAGGCGCGTCTGCTCGCCATAGGTGCCGGTGGTGATCATGCCTTTGTCGCCGATGAATAGACTGCCGTCGGGCGGCGGAGTTCTGAGCTCGCTTTCCGATTCGTCCTTGTTTTTTTCGAATGCCTCCCAGTCAAAAACGCGGCCGACGTAGCCGGTGTGCGGCCTTGGCGGCATCTGCCCCTGCGCGGCAGCGGGCCGTCTCCACGGCAGGTCGCCCAAAAGCTCACCCTCAGGCACACCGGGAATTCTGGGCGTCTCCTTCAGGCCGTCGTGCCAGAACAGTTTCACGGGGGGCATGTCGCCGCGGGCTGGGAAGTCGTAGCGGATCACCGATTTCACGGGGAACATGAAATCGCTGAGGCCTTCTTTGTGGATGCATTCCACGCTCAGCGGAGCGCCCAACTGGAGTGCGAGATTCGGTGCGCCAAGAATGTGGCAGGCCATGTCGCCCAAGGCTCCGCAGCCGAAGTCGTAAAAGCCGCGCCAATTTTCCGGCTGGTAGAAGTACCCGCCTATTGGCGACTTGTAATCCGGCCCGCCCGACGTGTACGGGCGTTTTTCGGCGATGCCCAGCCACAGGTCCCAATCGAGCGTTTCCGGCGCCGGCTCCGACGGCGGAATTACGGTGAGGCCTTGCGGCCAGATGGGACGGTCGGTCCAGGCATGCACCTCCGTCACGTTGCCGATCTCGCCCGCCCAGATCATTTCGGCCGCTTGGCGCGTGCCTTCGTTCGAATAGCCCTGGTTGCCCATCTGCGTGGCGACCTTGTACTTGTTCGCGGCTTCCATCAACTGGCGGGCTTCCCAAACTGTGCGGGTCAGCGGTTTTTGCACATAGACATGCTTGCCGCGCTCCATGCACCACATGGCCGCTGTGGCGTGCATGAAATCCGGGATGGCCACGATGACGGCGTCGATGCCGTTTCCCTGCTCATCCAGCATTCGCCGGAAGTCTTTGTACTTGGGAACCTTCTCGTACTGCTTGAACTTCTGCTCGGCTCGCTTGTCATCCACATCGCAGAGCGCAACGATGTTCTCCAAGGCACACCCGCTGATGTCGCTCGAGGCCTTGCCGCCGGCGCCGATGGAGGCGATGTTGAGTTTCTCGTTGGGCGATTTGTAGCCCAGCGCGCGCAGCGAGGGAACCGTTCCGAATCCTGCGGCAGGAACCGCGCCGGCAAATAGTGAGCCGAAGAAGAAATGGCGTCTTGTGAAGTTGTAGGCCATGGGAAGACCCCCTCAATATATTACGCCTGCCGCGTGGCCGGCCGCTGATGGCCGCGATCCGCACGTTTGGTGTTAACCCGTACGCCCGTACTGCGTAACTAGTGGCAGAAGGGAGTATGACAATGGCAACGGCGCGGATGAGGCGGATCTTGGGACTGGGAGCGATCGCAACCTGTATCAGTATCTGGCAGCCGTCACCGGGTTGGGCGCAGAAAGTCCATGATGGCTCGGCTGGGCAATCGGCGACAGTATTGACAGTCGAACAGCCGGACGCCGAGCGAACCAAGAATGAATTGTCTCAGCTGCTGGAACATTATCCGCCGGCGTTGCGGAACGTCCTGGCGCTCGATCCGAGTCTGGCTGCAAACCAATCATACATGGCGCCTTATCCAGGCTTGGTCAATTTTCTGAACGCACATCCCGAAATTGCGCGCAATCCATCGTTCTACCTGGGCGAAGCCAGGTTTTCTCGCGTGAATCAAGATCCCGCCGCGCAGACCATCGAGCTGTGGAGGTCGGTATTAGATGGCATGGGCCTATTTGCCGGATTTAGCCTGGCGTTCGGCGTGCTCGTCTGGCTGATTCGGACGCTCGTGGATTATAGAAGGTGGAGCCGGCTCGCCAAGGTGCAGACCGACGTTCATACAAAAATCCTCGACCGGTTCACGGCCAATGACGATCTGCTCGCTTATATCCAGTCACCGGCTGGGTCGAAATTTCTGCAATCTTCTCCGATCATGTTGGATGCTGGTTCACGAACCATGGGCGCGCCGCTAGGGCGTATTCTCTGGTCTGTGCAAGGCGGTGTGGTGCTGGTCGCGGGCGGCATCGGGCTGCAGACCGTGAGCAGCCGTGTGGCGGATGCTTCCTCGCAGCCTCTCCATGCGCTGGGCGTGCTCGGCATCGCGCTCGGCCTCGGGTTTCTGGTTTCGGCGATAATCTCATTTGTGATCTCTCAACGGCTGGGATTGATCGAACCGGCGACCCGGACGCCGCGAGCCGATATGCCGAGCGCCTAGAGCTCTCTATGCTTCGCGACACCACGTTCAACGATGTCAGCCGCGATTACACCCTGGACGACGCCTGTCCAAGCTTTGTGATGGATGAGGAGTCATTCCGTGCGTTTTACGACCGGACGGCGCGCGGTGTGTGGGCGTATCTGGCGCGGGTCACTGGGGATCGTCAACTGGCGGACGATCTGCTTCAGGAGACGTTCTATCGCTTTCTGCGCGCAGCCGCGACGTATGACAGCGAAACCCATCGGCGGAATTCGCTCTTTCGGATTGCTACCAATCTGGCGCGGGATGCGCGGCGTCGGAGCATCATTCGGGCTCCGTTCAGCTCAGTGGGCGAAGAGATCGAGCGCGTTCCTTCCGCCGATGATGCCGGCACAACCGAGCGCAAGACCGATGTCAACCGCGCCATGTCGCATCTGAAGCCCCAGGAACGGGCCATGTTGTGGCTGGCATATGCCGAGGGAGCTTCGCATCGCGAAATCGCCGACATGCTGGGCTTGCGTCCGGCCAGTCTGAAACCTCTGTTGTTTCGCGCGCGGCGCCGGCTGGCAACGTTGCTGGGTCGCGCGCCGATCGAGGAGGAGTTGTGACGAGGGTGGAGTGCGAGTTCGAATCAGAGGTGCTGTCGGCGGCGCTACAATCCCGCTGGCCCGAGCGGGCGGAGGCGCAGTTGCGCGCGCACGTGGCATCGTGTGCGATCTGCTCCGACGTTATCGCTGTCGCCGGCGCACTGGACGAGGCTCGCGACGACATGCACGCGTGTGCGGTGGTTCCCGATTCCGGCCGTGTGTGGTGGCTGGCGCAGCTTCGTGCCCGCCGTCAGGCCACAGAAACCGCTGGACGTCCCATCACCGCCGCCCAAGTGATCGCACTCGCAGCGGCGATGGGCTTGCTCGGCGCCTGCTTCGGGGCGACATCCAAGTGGTTTCAGTCGTCGCTTGGGTGGTTTGCGTCAAGCATTGCCGGGCTCAGGATTCCTGCGTTGCTGCCCTCTGCGTTTGCTCTCGTGGCAGAACACGGCGCGTTGGTCCTCGCCATGGCTGCGATTGTCTTGGTTGTGCCCGCTGCCATCTACTTTACGATGCTCAGAGACTAGCGCATCACTGATTCCGGGGCGGTGGTACAATCTCCCCAAATGCCAACGGCGCATGCCGCAGAGCGCATTCCCGCTCCGGATCAAGCGTTGCCCAAGCCCGCTACACCGCAGCGTTATCTTGCGCTTGATGCGTACCGCGGCTTTATCATGCTCATGCTGGTGTCGGGAGGGTTTGGCATCACCGAGTTAGCCAAGCGCCGGCCGGCATTCGCGGGCATCGCCAGTCAATTCGACCACATGCCGTGGGAATGGATCGCGTTCTGGGACCTGATCCAGCCCGCGTTTATGTTCATGGTGGGCGTGGCGATGCCGTTCGCGCTGGCCCGCCGCAGGGAACAGGGCGCAACGGAACGGCAACTGTTCTGGCACGTGGTCGCCCGGAGTTTTCGGCTGATTCTGATGAGCCAGATCCTGATCTCCATCGGAGAAGGACGGCTGAGTTTCCAGCTCATCAACGTGCTGGCGCAGGTCGGAATCACGTACTTTCTTGCCTACCTCATCATGCAGCTCCGGTTCCGCTGGCAAGCGATCATTGCCGCGGCGATCCTGGTTGGCTACTGGGCGCTGTTTGTTGCGTTCCCGGGGAAGGAAGGGCCGTTCCTTTCCATGACCACCAACGTCGGCGCGGTCATTGACAAATTCGTCTTCGGGCATGCGAACGACGACAACTGGACCACGATCAACTTCCTGACCAGCACGGTTACAACGCTCTTTGGTGTATGGACCGGCCAACTTCTGCAAAGCGCCCGATCACACGCGGAGAAGATGCGAATCATCGCGATCTCGGCTGTGGTCTGCCTCGCGCTCGGATGGATCATTCATCCCTGGAACCCGATCATCAAACGCATCTGCACGACGTCATTCACGATCTACAGCACGGGATGGATTTTACTGATGCTGCTGGCGTTCTATTGGCTGGTTGAAGTGAAGGGCTACCGCAAGTGGACCTTTCCGCTCGTAGTGATCGGTGCGAATTCGATCTTCGTCTACTCGCTGCACATGTTGTTGCAGGGATGGCTGAGGCAGGCGGTTGACGTATTCACGTTCAAATTTGCCTGGCTGGGCGATTTCGCGCCCGTGGCCCAGTCCTGCGCGCTTCTGCTGGTGACGTGGTACTTGTGTTACTGGCTCTACCAGCGAAAGATCTTCCTGAAGCTGTAGGGCAAGGCAGACCTCGCCGGCGGTCTCGAAGATCAGAAGTTGTCAATCATCCAGACATTCGAGTTGGCGCTGGTCCCGTGCATGGCGAGGTGGCGCCCGTCCGGCGAAGGAATGCCCCATGTCGCATCGGGTTGAGTTTGCTGCCAGATCGGCTGCGCACTGCCGTTCAAATCGACGTGCAGCACGGCGGAGCCATCGGCGCGCTGGCTTCCCACGAACAGGCTCTTGGAATCGTGCGCCCATTCCAGCGAGCAGAGAAGAAAGTGGCCCTTGAGCGCGATGCTGCGGGTTGCGCCGCCATGTAGAGGGATGAAGTGGATTTGATCCGCGTTCCAATGCTCTTTCAAGTAGGCGATCTCGGAGCCATCAGGAGAGAGGGCCCAGTGGTAGCCGCCATCGGGCTCGGTTGGAATCCGCAAGAGTTCCTTGCCTTTTCCGCCGATCGGATCGAAAGCCGTAAGGATCAACTCTCGCCGGTCTTGGGTCCTGGATCCATAGATACAAACATTAGCCGCCCGGCTGCTGCACCGTAAATCGTCGAAGCCTTCGACCGCGAATAGCGGTTGAGGAGCCCCGCCGCTGGCTGACACTCGATAGAGGTTTGGCATCGTTTCGGCCGGCGCTTTCCAGGCTGCAAAGATAATCGATGAGCCGTCAGGAGCGAGCCGGAACCACCCCGCGTGCGGTTCCGATGATGTGCCAACAAGCTGGGGATCGATCCCGTCAAGTGCCTGCTTGTAGACGCCAAAGCCTCCCCCTCGATCGGAGCCGAAGATGACTTCCAGAGAATCAGCGGTCCATGCCGATGGCTGGTTGACATACTCGTCCGCAGTCAACCGATGGACATTGAGCAGCCGGTTTCCACTATTGGTGAGATCACCGATAAATACCGATTGATGAGAGGTTCCTCGCAAGAACACCAGGCGCTTCCCGTCGGCCGTTGCACTCAAGCCAAAAACCGAGAACCCCGACCAATCCGTAAGCCGGCGCGGATCACCTTTGGGCGCTCCGGTTTTTCCGTCGACTCTCAGTTCCCAAAGATTGGATGCTGGCGCACTGCCTGTTCCCGACGATCGCGAATAAATGAACCGCTCTCTCGATACCCAGTTGTAGTACCGGAGCTGGATGTCCGAGATGATCTGCGTTTTGCCAGCGCCGTTGAGATCACAACTCTCAACCGACATCGCCAAATGATCGCCGACCTTATGGAGGTATGGGTACACAACGCGGTTTCCGGCTGGCGACCAAGTGACCACGTAGAATGCGGACTGCTCCGCCGCCGTCAAGATCTTGTGCGGCGCCTCCCCCTGTGGGCCCATTAGCCAGATGCTGCGGTAGCCGTTTGCGGCCGGCTCGGCTAAGTACGCTATATACGAACCATCGGGTGAAACGACTCCAGGGCTCTCCAGGCCTTCGGCAATCTTCCGGAGCGCTCCTCCGAAAATCGGAACCGACCACAAACTGCCCCCTTGTCCGAGTACGCCGAGCGATGCGAGGAACCGAGCGGAGTCCGGGTACCAGGAGTTGAAATACCAGTAACCTTGTCCGGCCAGAACCCCTGGAGGCATGGGTATGTTTTGCGTATCGCCCGTTGCCAGAAGTTGAACATGGATTCCGCGCTGATCGGAGTAGCCGAGATATTTTCCGTCAGGCGAAATTGCTGCATGGTCGACGGGCACGTCCTGCGGATTCGCCGTTAGCCTGCGCTGGTTGAAGTGTGGGAGCGGTTCGGGGCGCCGGCCCAGGAACCAGGCAACGCTCACACCGGCGGCCAGGACCAAGGCTAGCGCGCCAACTATCAGCGGCCATCGGCTTCGTGGCGCAACGCTCTGCACTGGCTGGCGCGCGACCACCGCTCCGGACGCTGCAACCGCCGTGAACTTTCCCGAAGCTATGTCGCGTTTCAATCGTTTCAAATCGGCGCGCAGTTCGGCAGCCGTCTGGCAACGTAGATCGCGATCTTTCTCGAGCGCTTTGTTGATGATCTCCGCGAGCTTCGCGGGAGTCTCCGGGTTGAGTTCGACCGGCGCGACCGGAGTCTTGTGCAGAATGGCGTCAAACAGCGCTGCCGTAGTATTGCCCGTGAATGGCCGAGCGCCAGTCGCCATCTCGTACAGCACCACGCCGAACGAGAACAGATCGGTGCGCGCGTCCAATTCTTCGCCCAGCGCCTGCTCGGGCGACATGTATGCGATGGTCCCCATGGCTGTGCCGGGGCTGGTGAGCATCTGTTCCGTCGCGGCATTTGTGGGCATTGGAGCGGTCGCCGCTTCCGGCGCCAGCTTTGCCAGCCCGAAATCCAGGATCTTGGCCCGGCCGCGTCGCGTGACAAAGATGTTCGCAGGCTTGATATCCCGATGTACGATGCCTTTGGCGTGCGCGGCATCCAGGGCATCGGCAACCTGAATTGCCAGATCGAGCAGTTCATCGGTCTTCAAGGGCTTGCCGGAAATGTGCTCGGTTAGCGTCTGCCCTTCGAGCAGTTCCATGGCAAGGAAGGGACGATTATCGTGCTCGTCAACGTCATAGACCACGCAGATGTTGGGGTGGTTCAACGCGGAGGCGGCCCGCGCTTCCCGTTGGAATCGCTCGAGCGCGGCATGATCCTTGGCGTATTCCTCCGGCAGAAATTTCAATGCGACAGTGCGGCCCAGGCGGATGTCTTCGGCTTTGTACACCACCCCCATACCACCCGCACCAAGCTTTTCGAGAATGCGGTAATGCGAGACGGTGTCGCCAATCATGTGGATGAGTTGACTGAAGCATAATCCGATGACGTGCCGGTTGCAACGTGGGCGCGTGCTCCAGTCTTATTTAGGCGTCGTGAGGTTTTCGTAGAAGGATTCCAGATGTTCCCGGTAGGTCGCGCCGGCGGTTTCGACAATATCGTTGTGATGCGCGCCATGCACAATCCAGAGCAATTTCGGCGCGGGCGCGGCGGCGAATAGCGTTTGGCCGAGACGCGTGGGGATGATCTCGTCACGATCTCCGTGAATGATCAGTACGGGAGCGTGGATGCGGCCGACCTTCTTCCGTGAGTCGAAAGACCACATGACGAGTGGACCGATGATGGGGAACACTGTGCTGGCGACGTCTTTCCCCGAAGTGAAGGGCGCTTCGAGCACCACGGCCGCGCACGGGCGCCGCCCAGCGAGGTCAACGGCTACAGCCGTGCCCAGGGACTCGCCGTGCAGAATGATCTGGCCCTTGTAATGACCGGTTTTGAGCAAGTAATCGTAGGCGGCGTCCGCGTCCCTATAGATGCCGTCTTCAGTCGGCCACCCGCTGCTTTTTCCGTATCCGCGATAGTCGATCATCAGTACCGAAGATCCGGAGGACGTGATCCCGAGGAAGTGATCGTAGCGGTCAGTGATGTTGCCGGCATTGCCGTGGAAATAGAGCGTGACAAACCGTGCGCCGGGCCGGTCGATCTGCCAGCCGTGGATGCGGACACCGTCCGCCGTATCGAGCCACACATCAGCCGCTCCCAATTGTGCCTGCACGTCCCAAGCTCCTTCCGGATACTTTGACGGAAAGTACACCGAACGATTGGCGAACCAGTAGAGCGCGCCGTAAGCCACCGCGGCCATCAGCGGATATGCAACGTACCAGGGAATGTGCGACACGAAGATGTCTTTTCGGACCAAACGCCAGGCCGTGGACATGGTTACGGTTAGACCAGCGCCAAATCACAAACCTGGACGCCTTGGTTCAGTATAATTGCCTGGCGATGACGCTCTTGACGGGGACTCGTCACCCAGACATCAGCCTACGCACCGCTACCCTTGATGACGCCGAGACTATAGCCGGCCACCGTCGCAGCATGTTCTTCGACATGGGGCACCGTGACGAAGAGCAGCTGAATGCGATGATCACCGCGTTCGGTCCGTGGCTTCGCGAGAAGATGACTTCGGGCGAATATCTGGCCTGGATGGCCACCGGCGGCGACGGCGCCATTGTCGCCGGATTGGGAATGTGGCTCATGGATTGGCCGCCGCACTTGAGCGGTCCAGGTTCCCGGCGCGGCAACATCTTGAATGTGTACACCGTCCCGAGTTTTCGCCGGCAGGGGATCGCCCGGCGTCTGATGGAAGTCGCTCTCGACTGGTGCCGGACAAACGGAATTCGCAATGTGATTCTGCAAGGAAGCGATGAGGGGCGGCCGCTCTACGAAAGGCTGGGCTTTGAACCGACAAATGAGATGCGTTTGATGATTGGCTGAGGCGGGCTCATGGATGAGGAGCAGTTGTGAGGGCCGGGTGGGCACCCAGCCCTCAAGGGAGATCGTTTAGCGGCGTCCGCGGCCGTGTTCAAATCCTCGACCTGCAAAACCATGTCCAACGTAGTGGCCGCGACCACCAAAGTACGCGCGGCCACCCCAGCCCCAGTTGGCGTATGGATAAACGTACGCCGGTGCCACCGGATACGCGTACGCGGGGTACGGATTGTAGTAACCGGGGGCGGGCGCCACATACGCGGGCGGATAAACGGGAGCCGGGGCCACATACGCCGGGGCGCCGAGATACACACCAAATCGAACGCCCGCTTTCGCTTGGGGAGTCGGCATAACAATCAGCAACGCGGCAAGTGTGAGTAGCGGAATTCCAATCTTTTTCAGCATCTGTTTCATCCTCCACTCAATTGGATGGAACGGTAAGGGTCTAGGTTCTCGGGTTTACGTTGATTTACAAGCAGGCGAGATTTACGAACCTTTACTCTAACGACAGGTGCACTTCTACTTCGGCCGTTGGCGCCAGGCCATAGATCTCGGTGAAGATGCGCAGCGTCAGTTGGGCGATGCCGGCGGCGTAGTCATCGGTAGGAAGATCATACGTGCGCGAGAAGACCTCTATGGGATCGCCGCCCAGGGCGAAGCCGAGACTCTTCAGCCGATCCATAGCGGCCGAGGACATTTGTAGCTTGTCCGATAAGTACTGGTTCGAGATAGCCTCGCAACGCAGGCGCTGGTTGCCGACATTGCCGGCGAACTGGATGTAGACTTCGCCTGACGATACCACCAGGAAACTGCCGGGGCCGCCTTCAGTGGTGAGAGCCAGGAGACTGGAGCCAATCTCCTCCTCGGCGTCGGTCAGCGTCAACTACGCACCTTCCCACTGAGCTTGGGGGTGGCAAGGGGCACATGGCATGTGGCGAGATGAGCGGGCGAGATCATGGGCGCGTATTAAAGAAATCATAAGCTGTTTGCAGGGCGATTGCGAGCCGGGAGCTAAGGATCACTTGACGAATCCGAGTTTTCGCAAAGTGGCGGCGGGTTCAGGGTCTTCGAACTTGGTGAGGGGTTCCTTCTGGCGTCCGTTTTCCAGGGCAGCAATGGCGGGCGGGTCGCCGAACGGGAAGGTCTTCTTTAGTACGGCGATGTCGGTTGAGATGCCGGCCTTCAGGCCCGTGTCGTGGAGGAAGTCCGGCGCAAATTGCGGATGCACGGTGGGGACGCCGACGATTTTGGTATCGCCCCAATCGAGCTTGGACATGCGTTTGGCGACGTCAAAACAGTGCATGCATTCGGGATCAAAAAAGAAAATCAGGACGTGGCCTTCCTGGGTGGAGAATGGTTTGCCATCCACCATGAGGATGGGCGGCGCCTGAACGCCGCGCTGTCGAACGGCGGTGGCGCCATACGAGACCAGCGCGAAGACGGTCACAGCGCAAAGTACAATGACCGCGCTGCGCCTGCTTTCCGAGGGCCGTGCCCAGAAACCGGCGATTACGGCGAGCAGCAGCATGACCGCGTCCCCAATGAAGAATCCGGGACCGACGGCGCGCTTGATCCAGGGGAAACAGTTGCACTCGGCGCCGTGGAGCGCGGTGTAATTGATCCCGATGTAAATCATGAACGCGACCAGCAGGGCCGACCCGAGCCATGCACCCCATTTGCGGAACCGGGGCACCAGGACCAGAACCGCGGCCACGGTCTCGGCGATGCCCAGCACAAGAGCTGCCGCGAGGCTCAGATTCTCGGGGACCTTGGCCTGTGCCAGACGGGCAGCCGCGGCGATGGGGTCAGTGATCTTCCAAAGGCCCGCGAGGATGAACAGGAGCGACGTGAGGATGGCGGCGATCCAGTTGAGCGCCGACTTCCACGCGGGCAAATCCAGCGGGGGTAGGGATTCTTCCCGCTGTGCCATACTGTCGTTCATGTTGTCCATTCTAGCGTTCTCCGGGGGCCAAGAATTTTGCGCGCGATGAACGCCGCGGTCCTGCTCGCGCTGTTTGCGCCGGAGTCGCAGACGCTGACCGACGAAGTATTTCAAATTCCAGCGAAGGAATGGCGTTATGTCGATGTGGCGGTGAAGCACGTGCCGGTCACGGTGGACTGCGAATTCCATGTAACCTCCAGCACTGGCGCGGTGCGAGTGGAGTTGGTGAATGCTGAAGGTCTGAACGATTGGAAACAGGGCCATCGGGACACGAAGGATTCCGGAGCTTTCCGGGGGCAGGCTAGCTTTAGCCGTATGATCAGTGTGCCGGACGACTACGCGGTGGTGGTGGAGAATAGCGGCCGCAGCCCGGCGACCGTAAGGCTGCGAGTGTCGTTGGATGCTTCGGGGCGCGGCCTGCCGCAAGCGAGATATCTGTCGCCACAAAAACGGCTCGTGGTGATCGCCATCAGTGCAACGGTATTTCTGGCGATTGTGAGCTATTCAGCGAAGAAGCTGCTGACGGTGATGCGAGGGTAGCCGTCCGAGCTAGGCGAGGCGTGCCTCGCCACTACGGAGGTGTGATGTAGGGGCCGGACAAGTCCGGCCTGGCAACTAGCGCGGCTTCGGTTCCACTTGGGCCAGGATGCGGGCGACCACGGGTTCCGAGGCCATGCGGAAGAAGCCCTGGGCGTCCTGTTGCAGGGTGCGTGCGATTTCCTCCATACGCGCGAAAATGTGGAGGCGCTCATCAAGTGACAACTGTGGGTGATGAAGCCTTTCGACGAGGCCGTCGAGCAGGCCGACCTTGACCCGCAAGCTCTCTCCGATGGTATCGACGTTCTCGCGCAGAAAACGCCCGGCCACGGATTCCGCTTTGCGCAGTTCGCGCTCACTCCACTTAGCGTAATCGTTCCCGTAGGCACTCATGGGCTGACCTCGGACGAGTGTGAACAGCGTCACACTCTTTTCCGATTATAGTCAGCGTGTCAATCTCACTAAAGATAACGGGAAACGGGTTAGGTAATTCCGGGCCGCCCTACCAGCGCCAGGAATTCGTCGCGCGTGGTCTTGCGGTTGCGGAACGCCCCCAGCATGGTGCTGGTGACGGCGCCGGAATGCTGCTTCTCGACGCCACGCATCATCATGCAGAAATGGCGCGCCTCGCAGATAACGCCGACGCCGATGGGATCGATGATGTTCTGGATGCTTTGGGCGATCTCTTGCGTCAGGCGCTCCTGAATTTGCAAGCGGCGCGCGAAGACGTCCACGATGCGCGGAATCTTGCTCAGCCCGATGACGCGGCCTTTCGGTAGATAAGCGACGTGGACCTTTCCGAAGAATGGCAGCAGGTGATGCTCACACAAGCTGAAGAACTCGATGTCCTTCACGATAACCATCTCGTCGTACTTCACCTCAAACAGCGCACCGTTGACGACCTGCTGGACATCGGTGTGATAACCGCTGGTGAGAAAGCGCAGAGCCTTCTCCACGCGCTCCGGGGTGTTGGCGAGGCCGTCGCGGCCGGGATCGTCCACCAGTTGATCGAGTACCTGCTGGATGAGAGGCGCGAACGAGCCATCAGCGACATGCCGCGCCGGCATCTTCACAACTTGCTTATGCTTGGCCATGAATTTCCGATACTTCAAAGATGTTTCGCGGCGTTTCCGCGATGCTGATTTTCTCTAGCGCCGGGCCATCAGCGGGAAATGTTGATTTCCAGTGCGCTTCCAGGCGGCGGAAGATCTCGTTGGCCAGATTTTCCGTGGTGGGCACGGAGCCGCGAAACTCCGGTATTTCTTCGTTCAGGTTGCGGTGATCGAACGGACGCAACACCTGCTCCTGGACCAGGCGATCGAGCACCGCTGGATCCAGGACGCGAGCGGTTCGCGGGTCGAGAGGGCCGCGAGCACTAACGGCAATCTCATAGTTGTGCCCGTGGCCATAGGGATTGTCGCACTTGCCGTAGAGTTCGCGATTTTCCTCGTCCGACAACACCGCGGCATGCAGCCGGTGCGACGCCGAGAAACGATACTTGCGGGTGACGCGAATCATGCGGCGTCTCCGAAATAATCGACGTACAGGTCGGGTGTTTCGAAGACCCGGACTGCGTGCAGGCGGCCGTATTCTTTTGTCAGGTGCGGCGCGAGGCGCTGCCAGACGTCGATGGCGATGTTCTCCGCGGTGGGTACGATGCGGTCGAACGGTGGAACTTCGTGATTGAGGAAGCGGTGGTCATATATGTCGACTACTTTGCGGTTGATCACATCTTTGAGCTTCTTTAGGTCCACTACCATACCCGTGACTGGATCGGGATTTCCTTCAACCGTCACCTCGATCGCGTAATTGTGCCCGTGCCCGTGCGGATTGGCGGCCAAGCCGAAAAACTCTTCGTTTTCCCGGTCGCTCAGTAACGGACTGCGGCAGACGTGGGAAGCAGAGAACTCAACGCGCTTGGTAATGAGCATCTAGTGAACCGGATGCCGTGGACTTACGGCGGGATACAATATGATTATAAGTTAACTATGAAGCAGACGAGCGTGATCGACAGAGTCCTGCAAGTGTCCATTGTCGTTCTTCTGGGCACTTTCGCGTGGGTGATATACGATTCCATTTACGAACGTGTTGTGGAAACAGGGGATCGTGCGCCCGACTTTTCCATCACGGCCGACAACGGGCGCACAATCACGCGCGCTGAGTTCGGCGGCAAGCTGCTGGTGCTGAACTTTTGGGCGTCGTACTGCGTTCCGTGCATCCAGGAACTGCCATCGCTCGATCAGTTTCAAAGGGAACTGGCGGACCAGGGCGTGGTGGTGCTGGGTGTCAGTATCGACAAAGACCCGAAAGCCTACAAGCGGTTCTTGGACAAGTACAACGTTTCGTTCCTCACTGCGCGCGATCCGGACAACACGATCAACTCCAAATACGGGACCTTCAAGATTCCGGAAACGTACCTGATCAACCGCGACGGCAGGGTAGTGGAAAAGATCATCAACGCGACGGACTGGATGGATGACCGGATGATCAGTTACGTGAAATCGAAGCTCTGATCATGCTTCCGGCGAAGGCCAAAGAGAAGCTGGCTCAACTGCTGGGCCCGCGCGGCTACCTGGACCGGCCCGAAGATTTAACCCTCTACGAATACGACGGCAGCGTGGACAAGGCGAGGCCGGACATCGTCGTGTTTCCGCGAACCACCGAAGATGTCGTCGGCATTGTCAAGATCAGCCGGGAATTCGGCGTGCCCATTGTGGGCAGGGGCGCCGGCACTGGCTTGAGCGGCGGCGCGATTGCGCGCGCGGGCGGCATCATGGTCGGCTTTGCACGCATGAACCGCATCCTGGAGATCGATCTCGATAATGAGCGTGCCGTGGTGCAGCCTGGCGTGGTGAATCTGGACATCACACTTTTGGTTGACGCAAATGGGTATTTTTATGCCCCGGACCCATCCAGCCAGCGCGCTTGCACCATCGGCGGAAATGTGGCCGAGAATGCCGGGGGGCCGCATACGCTGGCGTATGGCGTCACCACGAATCACGTGCTCGGGCTGGAAGTGGTGCTGCCGGACGGCACTGTGTATACGACCGGCGGCAAGGAACTCGATCTTCCCGGCTACGATCTGACCGGTCTGCTCACCGGCTCCGAAGGCACCATGGTGCTGGTGACGAAGGTGATCGTGCGGCTGATGCGCAAGCCGGAACTGGTCAAAACTATTCTGGCGATCTATGACTCCGACGATGCCGCGGGACGCACGGTTGCTGAGATCACGTCACGCGCGATCACGCCTGTGGCGGTCGAGATGCTGGACGGCGTGATGCTGAAGATGGTGGAGCAGGCAACGCACGCTGGCTATCCACTCGATGCGGCGGCGGTGTTGCTGATCGAACTGGAAGGCATGCGCGAAGTAGTGGAGGAGCAGGTGGAGCAGATTCGCGAAGCGGCGCGATCGTGCGGCGCGCGGGAGGTGCGGCTCGCGAAATCGGCTGAAGAGCGCGAGTTGCTGTGGAAAGGGCGCAAGAACGCGTTTGGGGCGATCGGGCGTGTGAGTCCTTTCTACTATGTGCAGGACGGCGTGGTGCCTCGAACCAAGATTGTTCCCACACTGCGTTTTATCGGCGAAGTCGGCAAGAAATACGGGCTGATCATCAGCAATATTTTCCATGCTGGTGACGGCAACATGCACCCCATCATCTTGTTTGACGCGCGGAAGCCGGGCGACATCGAGAAGACCAAGGCTGCTGGGGAAGAGATTCTCAAGTACTGCATTGATGCGGGCGGATCGATTACGGGCGAGCACGGTGTAGGGATGGAGAAGAACGAGATGATGTCCCATCTGTTCTCCGGGGAAACGCTCGACATGATGCGAGGTTTTAAGGAGCTATTTGATCCTGACAACCGGATGAATCCGGGCAAGGTGCTGCCGACGGGAAAAGGCTGCCTGGAAATTCGGCAGCCTGCGTTGAGCCCGCTGACGTACTGATGTTTGGAATGGACCAGACCAAGACGCAGGAGAAGCCGATCCGTGGGCCCGAGGGCTTACCCGCGGGTGTCATCGTCAGTCCGGATACCCGTCGCGTGCAGCGTGTGCCGCCGGGACAGTCGCGCACGTTGAAGTGGCCAGTGCTGGATGCGAGCGGCGCTCCGGAAATCGCGATCGAGCGCTGGAAATTTCGCATCGGCGGCAAAGTGGCGAAGCCGGTGGAGTGGAACTGGGAGGAATTCCAGAAGCTGCCGCGCGTGAAGGTTTTCTCGGATTTTCACTGTGTCACGCGCTGGTCGCGGTTGGGCAATCTGTGGGAAGGGGTGGCAACTCGCGAGCTGGTTGAGCGAGCGGGCGGCGCATTGCCGGATGCGCGTTTCACGCTGGCACACGGCTATGACGGCGGCTGGACCACCAACATGCCGCTCGAAGATTTTCTGGCGGAAGACGCGATCGTCGCGTTTCTGCATGACGGAGAACCGCTTTCGGTTGAGCACGGTGGCCCGGCGCGTCTGATCGTGCCGCGTTTATATGCGTGGAAGAGCGCGAAATGGGTGGCGGGCGTGGAACTGCTGGATCGCGATCAGGCCGGTTTCTGGGAGCGGAACGGTTATCACATGCATGGCGATCCTTGGGCGGAAGAGCGGTACGGCTGGTGAAGTTTCAGAGATAACGCAGCATTTCTTCGTGTGACAGCCCAGCCTGTTTGACGATGGATTCCAGAGTCCGCCGCTTTAAATCGCGGTTGTGCAAGGGAAGGGTAACACGCAGTGCAGCATTGTCGGGATGCTTGAGGATGTACTGACTGCCGCTGATGTGATGGATGAAGAATCCTGCTCTTTCCAGCGCTCGCAGCAGGGCGCGAGGTTTGAGGGCAGGCAGCCGCACTGCCACTAGGATGGAGCGGGTACCCGAAGTTCTTCCTTGACAGGATCGAGGACGAGTTTTTTGTCGACGGGGATTGGCAACCCGTCCTTCTTCAGGCTTTCCACGTACGCGCGGATGGCATCGCGCGCCATTTCCCGCGCCTCATCGAGCGTTTCGCCTTCAGTGACTAGGCCCGGCAAGGCGGGGCAGGTTACTACGTAACCACCCTCTTCGGCTGGCTCGTAGAGTACGGTGAAACGATACTCCCGCTCACCAAAGTTAATCTCCACGGTTCAATTGTAGCGCGGGAGCAAACTGGTAAGCCTGACGCAGTGCCTGTATCATGGATAGAGGAAGCGCACCTCCCGCATGGCAGTCAAACCAGAACCCAATGTAGGCGTGAATAGTTGGCTCGAAGACGAGCTTTATCAGCAATATCTGCACGACCGAGGAGCGGTCGACGAGAGCTGGAAGCACGTGTTTGAAGATGGCGGCGGAAACGGCCACCCGCCTGCGGAACCCGTGCGGCCGGCGGAAAAAGAGTTGCAGTCCGTTTCGGGCGAGGAACTGGTCCCGCTCCGAGGGGCGGCGGCGCGTATCGCGGAAAACATGGACGCGAGTCTCGCGGTCCCGGTGGCGACGTCGCAGCGCACCATTCCGGTCAAAGTCATCGACGAGAACCGGCGCATTATCAATCACCACCGTACGCTGCTCGGGAAGAGCAAGGTTTCGTATACGCACATCATCGGCTGGGCGATTGTGCGGTCGCTCGAATATTTTCCAGGCTTGAATCACGCATATGCGGAGCAGAATGGCGAGCCGTTTCGCGTCATGCACAAGACCATCAATCTGGGTATCGCGGTGGATGTCGCGGGCAAGAACGGCTCGAGGAATTTGCTGGTGCCGAATCTGAAAAATGCCGGCGAAATGGATTTTCAGCAATACGTGACGGCGTTCGACAATCTGGTCAGCCGGGCGCGCAGCGGAAAGCTCACCAGCGAGGATTTTCAGGGCACCACGATTTCCATCACCAATCCTGGAACCGTGGGAACGATGCAATCCACGCCGCGGCTGATGGTTGGCCAGGGCGCGATTATCGCCGTGGGTACCATCGACTATCCGGCGGAATACCAGGGCACCGCGCCGGAGATGCGAGCAGCGCTGGGCATCAGCAAGGTCATGACGCTGACCTGCACGTACGATCACCGCATCATTCAGGGTGCGGAATCCGGCATGTTTCTGGGCAAGCTGCAGGCGCTGGTGAATGGGGACGACAGTTTCTACGAAGAGATTTTCGAACATCTGAAGCTGCCCTATAATCCGGTGCGCTGGGAACCGGATCGACAGGTGAGCCTTCCGGGTGCGACGGGGCACACGGCGGAAGTCGCGAAGGAAGCGGCGGTGCTCCAGTTGATTAACGCGTACCGCGTGCGCGGGCACCTGATCGCGGATCTCGATCCGCTGGGCGGCGAGCCGAGCTACCATCCGGAGCTGGATCCGCTGCGCTACGGGCTGACCATCTGGGACCTGGATCGCGAATTTCTCACCGGCTCGCTAGGTGAAGCGATCGGCGAAGGCGTGCCCAAGTCGGTTGCCACGCTGCGCGAGATTCTCGAAACGCTGCGCCAGACTTACTGCGGCAAGATCGGATGCGAGTACATGAACATCCAGCATCCGGAGCAGAAGCGCTGGTTGCAGCAGCGTATGGAACCCGAAGCGAACTACTGGCCGCTCGATCGTGAAGTGCGGCTGCGCATTCTGGAAGAGCTGGTCGCCGCGGAGCAATTCGAGCATTTCCTCCACTCGCGTTTTGTGGGACAGAAGCGGTTTTCATTGCAAGGCGCGGAGACGGCAATTGCAATTTTGGATGAACTGCTGGATCGCGCGGCAGATCGTAAGGTACATGAGGTCGTCATCGGGATGGCGCACCGCGGGCGGCTTACCGTGCTGGCGAATGTGGTCGGAAAACCGCTAGCGCAGATCTTTTCTGAGTTTGAGGGCAACATCGATCCCTCCAGCACGCAGGGCTCGGGCGACGTGAAATATCACCTGGGCGCTCGCGGCGTGCGGCGATCGGAATCGGGCAAGGAGATTGTGGTTTCGGTTGCGCCCAATCCGAGTCACCTGGAGGCGGTCGATCCGGTGGTGGAAGGCATCGTGCGGCCGAAGCAGGATCGATTGGGCGATACCGCGCGGGAACGCGTGATTCCGCTGCTGATTCACGGTGACGCTGCGTTCGCGGGGCAGGGAGTGGTCGCGGAGACGCTCAATCTTTCACAGCTCGACGGCTATTCAACTGGCGGTACCATCCACCTGATCATCAACAACCAGATTGGTTTCACGACGCTGCCCGACGAGGCGCGATCGACGCCGTACTCGACCGATGTAGCGCGTATGGTGCAGGCGCCGATTTTCCACGTAAACGGCGACGATCCCGAGGCGGCCATACGGGTGGCGCAGATCGCATTCGATTACCGGCAGGAGTTCAAGAAAGATGTCGTGATCGACATGTTCTGCTACCGCCGGTGGGGGCACAACGAAGCCGACGATCCGAGTTACACGCAGCCGCTGCTTTACAAGAAGATCAAGGACCATCCTTCCGTGGCGGTGCTTTATGGTGAACGGCTGACGCGCGAGGAGGTGCTCGGTTCGCAAGATCTCCAGGCGATCTACAAGCGCCAGACCGCGCGGCTCAGCGAGGCGTTTGACTCCGCGCAAGAGCGGGCTGAGCGCTTCGAAGTGCAGGAGCTGAGTGCCGTGCCCGAGGGGGAGATCACGAACGTTCCTCAGGCAACCGCGGTAAATCGGGCTTTGCTGGAACGCGTGGTACAGGGGATCACGTACTTCCCGGAGAATTTCCATCTGCATCCCAAGCTGCACGGATTTGTGGAGAAACGGAAGGAAGCTTGGGAAAAAGGCGGGCCGATCGACTGGGCCTATGGCGAGGCGCTGGCTTTCGGATCGCTCGTGCTCGAAGGGACGCCGGTGCGGTTGAGCGGCCAGGACTCCGGCCGCGGTACATTCAGCCAACGTCACCTGGTTTTCTACGACGCCGACACGGGCCGCAAGTACTCTCCATTGCAGCATCTCGCCAGTGGTCAGGCACGCTTCGATGTGTTTGACAGCTCGCTCAGCGAGTTCGCGGTGCTTGGATTCGAGTTCGGGTACAGCGTTGCCGATCCGTTGACGCTGGTGATGTGGGAAGCGCAGTTCGGCGATTTCGCCAATGGTGCGCAGGTGATGATCGATCAGTTCATCGTCGCCGCGGAATCCAAATGGGGCCAGCCCAGCGGGCTGGTGATGCTGTTGCCGCACGGCTACGAAGGGCAGGGGCCGGAGCATTCGAGCGCGCGGATGGAGCGCTTCCTGGTGCTTTCGGCGGAGCAGAATATACAAGTGACGAACTGTTCGACGCCCGCGCAATACTTCCATCTGCTACGGCGCCAGATGTGTGGCGGCGCCGACCGCCGCGGCATGCGAAAACCGCTCATCATTTTTACTCCGAAGCGTATGCTGCGCTATCCGCGCGCGACTTCGACGTTCGCCGACCTGACCACGGGCGGGTTCCGCGAGGTGCTGGACGACCCCGGATTAGCGGACACGGGACGCGTGTCGCGGGTCGTGTTCTGTACTGGACAGATGTATTACGATCTCGCGGCGGCTCGTGCGGAACAGAAATCCGAGCAGGCGGCCATCGTGCGCATCGAGCAGCTGTACCCTTTTGCGGCGGAGCAGGTGAAGGACGTGCTGCTGCGATATCCCATCACCTGTGAAGTGGTGTGGGCGCAGGAAGAGCCGCGCAACATGGGCCCGTGGCGGTTCATTTCCGAGCAAATGGAGCCACTGCTCTCACCGACGCAACGCGAAATCCGCTACGTAGGCCGTCCCGAGAGCGCCAGCCCGGCAACCGGTTCGCTGAAACGCCACCAGGAAGAGCAGGCGGAGATCGTTCGGGAAGCATTGACGCCCGGCGCGGCGTCGAGCAAGCTACGGGTGGTGGGACGGCGCAAGCGAAGCTGAGCGGGGAGACTTACTGCACAACCGTCTCGTACGCGTCATCTGCGGTCATGGCCTGGGTGGTGGCGCCATCGACGATGCCCCGCACGAAGAACAACATTGTCGTGAACCAGAGCGCGACGACAAACGCCAGCCCGACCGCGGACACGACCATGGCGCCCGATCCGAACCAGAGATAAGTTCCGCTTTGCACTCCGTCCATTGCTGTGTTTGTGTTGCGCATCGTCGCCTCCGCCGTTGTTGAAGCAAGCCAATCTCCAGGACGCAACTGTTAAAAACAAAAGACTTGTCGTAAGTTTGGTTGGCGAACGGTCTATCCAATCTGCCTACTGCCTAACCAAACGGATAGATTCGCCCTAACCGCTAAACCTTTCTACAGTCTAAAGAGCAGCCGGATGGGACAAAGCGATGCCGAGGCGATCGCACAGATCCGCGCCGGGAATGCCGACGCGTTTCGTGTGCTGGTGGAGCGCCATAGCCGCAGTGTCTTCCGCCTGGCGTTTCGTATGACGGGTAACCAACAGGACGCGGAGGATCTGGTGCAAGAGACCTACTTGCGAGCCTACCGGCAGATTCGGAAGTATGACGGCCGGGCGGCTTTCGGTACATGGCTTTACCGTATCGCCGCGAATTGCTCGCTGGACCTGATCCGGGCGCGCAAGCGGCGGCAGGAGCAGCAGACGCCTGTGGATGATGACGGGCAGGAAGTAGCGGCAGCGGCTGCATCGGACGCGCCTACGCCGGACCGCCTGGCCTTCAGCGTCGAGTTGCAGCAACTCCTCGGGCCCGCGCTTAACCTTTTGAGCCCGACGGAACGGACCGCGTTTGTGCTGCGGCATTACGAAGGCATGTGTATTGAGGACATTGGGCAAGCTCTCGGCGTCCAGGCGGGCGCGGCTAAGCACAGCGTGTTTCGCGCCGTGCAGAAGCTGCGGCGCGTGCTCGAGCCCGCGGTGAGTACGGGAAGGCCATGAAACATCTGAATGAAGAGGACCTGGTCCTGCATTACTACGGGGAAGGTGCGGCCGGCGCAGGTGAGCACCTCGAAACATGTGACGCGTGCCGCGCATCGTTCGAGTCCCTGGCGCGCGTGCTGCGGGCCATGGACAGGCTGGACGCACCAGAGCCGCTAGAAGGGTACGAAGGCCGCGTGTGGAACAGGCTCAGGCCGGAGTTGAAGAATTCGAGGGAACACTGGTGGAACCATCTTGCCTTATGGCTCACACCCCGGCACCTGGGGGGGGCGGCGGCGATGGCGGCGCTGCTGGTGGCGGCGTTTCTGGCCGGAAGAGTTTCGCAGCAACGGCAGCAGGTGGCGGGCCTCTCCGGCCCGGTGCGGGAGCGCATCATGCTGGTGGCGGTGGGCGAGCACCTGGAGCGCTCGCAAATGATCCTGGTTGAGCTGATCAATAATGCATCGGCGGGGCCGGTGGACATCACGGAAGAGCAGGAGCGCGCGCGGGATCTGGTCGACGAGAACCGGCTCTACCGCCAGGTGGCGCTCAAGAGTGGTGACACGGGCGTGTCGAGCGTGCTGGATGAGCTGGAGCGTACGCTGCTCGAGGTGGCGCACAGCCCATCGAAACTTGATTCGGTGGAGTTCGCGCGGATTCGGGAGCGCATCGAGGCGGAAGGAATCCTGTTCAAGATTCGCGTGGTAGGCAGCAACTTGAGAGAGCGGGAACGATCTCCGCTCGGGCCGCAAGTGGGCAAGGCGCTTTAAGGGAGGGGAAATGAGGACATTCGCGACGTTTTTGTTGGTAGTAGCGGGAGTTGGCGGCTTGATCACAGCGCAGCGCCTGGAAACTGCGCACAAGAATGGCGACTCGAAGAAGTCGGTGCAGCAGTTGGCTGATAGCGAAGAAGATCGCGATGAGCTATTGGCGGAAGCCGATGAGCAGCAAGCCGAGCGCGATCAAGCGCAAGCCGACGGGGATCAGGAGCAGGCTGGGCGAGATCAGGCTCAGGCGGAACGCGATCAGCAACAAGCGGAGCTCGACCAACAACAAGCTGAGCGTGATCAAGGACAAGCCGAGCGAGACCAGCAGCAGGCGGAGCTGGATCAGCAACAGGCCGAGCGCGACCAGGAACAAGCCGAGCGGGACGAGGAACAGGCGGAGCGTGATCAGGAGCAAGCGGAACGCGAGCAGGAGTTCGCGGCGCCGGCCCCGCACGTGCCACCCGCCTCGGCAGTCGCACCCAATAGACGGGAGAAGTAGTCATGAACACGGTTTGCAGAATTGGTTTGACGGTATCGATTGCAATGGGGGCATCGTGGATGGCGCTGGGGCAAGACGATGTGCCTCCACCGGTGCCGCCGGTTCCACCGCCTGCGATGGCGGATGAGTCGGAGGATTTGGCAACCGAACCCGCGCTAGCGCCATTCCGGCTGGACATGCCGGATATAGCCATCCCGCCGATCCCTCCCCTGCCTCCGGATGTGACCGAAACGCTAGCCGCGCTGCCCTCGATTCTGGCGCAGGCTGAGACTGCGAGGGTGCAGGCCGCCGACGCAATGAGAACCTGGCAACTCAAGGGGCCGGCCATGTTGGCCGAGGTGGAAACACTCCGAGACCAAGCGATGTTTTTAGCCTTGCAAGTGCCCCCGGCTCCTCCGGCCCCACCAGCCTCCAACCGCAACAGCGATCGAGACAATCACTACTACGAACGCGGCCAGAGCGACCTCGACGCGAGCCGTTGGGAAAAGGCGGTGAACGATTTTAGCGAGGCCGTTTCGCGGGAAAGTTCACGCGCCGATGGCGCCCTGTATTGGAAGGCATACGCGCTGAATAGACTTGGCCGGCGCGATGAAGCGCTCGCGGCAATCGGCGACCTTCGCAAGAACCACGCCAGTAGCCGCTGGCTGGATGACGCACGCGCGCTAGAGATCGAAATCAAGCAAGCGTCGGGCAAAACTGTCGGCCCGGAGTCCGCCGACGATGAAGAGATGAAGCTGATGGCGCTGAACGGCTTGCTGAGTTCGGATCCGGATCGCGCGCTGCCCCTGCTAGAGAAGCTGCTGCATAGCTCGCAATCTCCCAAGATCAAGGAACGCGCCATGTTTGTGCTGACGCAGAGCGGGTCATCCAAGGCGCGCGAGCTTGTGGTCCAGATCGCCAAGGGCGGTTCGAATCCCGATCTGCAGATGAAGGCGGTCCATTACCTGGGTGTGATGAGCGCTAAACAGGAGCTAGGCGACGTCTACGCCGCGACCAGCGACGTCGAAGTGAAGCGCGCTGTGTTGCATGGCCTCATGGTGGGTGGCGCTAAAGAGCAGTTGTTTGCCGCGGCGAAAAGTGAAAAGAATCCCGATCTGCGGCGCGATGCCATTCACTGGCTGGGAACGATGGGCGCGGATTCCGAGTTGTGGCAACTCTACCAGAACGAGCCAGTGCTCGAGGTCAAGGAGCAGATTCTGCATTCGCTTTTTATCGGAGGCAAGACCGATCACCTGCTGGAGGTCGCCAAGACTGCGAAAGAGCCGGAACTACGCGAGCAGGCAATTCACTGGCTCGGAGTCTCGGACTCGCACCATACGGGCGATGCACTGGCCTCGATTTACGCGGGCGAGTCCAATCCGGAGGTGAAAGGCCAGATCATCCACGCACTGTTCATCCAAAACAACGGAAAAGCGCTGGTTGAGATTGCGCGCAAGGAAACCAATGTCGAGTTGAAGAAACAGATCGTGCACTGGCTTTCGGTGATGAAGTCGAAAGAGGGCATGGATTACCTGATGGAGCTGCTGAACAAATGAGAACCATCGCGCTAGCGCTTGCCGCCGCGAGCTTCTTGCCGGCCCAGCAGCCGCGGCTCACCAACGCCAAGCTCGATACGCGGGTGGTGGCCTCGGGCCTTGATCGCGAGTTTCATTCCATCGTGTCAGCCGAAAATGGCGCGGCATGGATCGGCTACGCCGTGCGCGCGATTCCGGGCGAGCATCAGATGTGCTGTTACAGCTCGTTTGACGATGGCGCGGGCAACCGCTGTTGCCGCGGCTGCGCGCTCGGGAGCGCGAGGGCCGCCGTCACGGTCTCGATCACGCAAGCACCGGTTTCGCTCGAGTCATCGGGGTACATTTTCGTACTTTTTCGCATAGAGCAGCACGCCGTCGATCGCATCCGGACCTTCTCGGCGGATTGCGAGCTGGATGGCGGCGGCCTGCCAGTGCACTGGTTCACGGGCGTGCCGGCAGTGGAGAGCGTCGCACTCCTGAGCGGTTTTGCAACGCAGGCTGGCGCCGAGCATCGCCAAAGCGAGCCCGCCATCACGGCCATCGCGCTGCACGCCGATCCCGCAGCGGACGTGGCGATCGAGAAGTACGCCGCTCCGGGCCAGCCTGAGCCATTGCGGGAAAAAGCCACATTTTGGCTCGGAAATGCGCGGGGCCACCAGGGATTCGAAGTGCTGCGGCGGATCGTCAAGGAGGATGCGAGTGATCGTGTCCGGGATAAGGCCATTTTCGGTTTGAGCGTCAGCAAAGAGCCGGAAGCGGTCGGAGTCATGATCGAGGTGGCGAAAAACGACCGCAGCAGCCACGTCAGGAGCCAGGCGCTGTTCTGGCTGGCCCACAAGGCCGGTGAGAAAGCGGCAGTAACCATCACCGAGGCCATAGAAAAAGACCCTGATACGGAGGTGAAGAAACGCGCGGTATTCGCCTTGCAGCAGCTTCCGGCGGACGAGGGGGTGCCCCTGTTGATTCAGGTGGCGCGGGCGAACAAGAATCCGGCGGTCCGCAAGCAGGCAATGTTCTGGCTGGGGCAGTCCAATGACCCCCGGGCGGTAAGGTTTTTTGAGGAAGTGCTGCTAAGGTGAGACCGGCCGAGGCGTCTCAATTGTAGGGTAGATTTTTGGGAACCTTTGCGTCAGCCTATGCGTAAACCCCATGTAACCAGGAGGTACTGAATGCAACCGTTGCTCCGTCTGGAAGGCGTTACGAAAGTATTCACAACCGATGAAGTCGAAACCCACGCTCTCGCCGGGATTCATTTGGAGATCAATAAGGGCGACTATATTTCGATCTCCGGACCGTCGGGTTGCGGCAAGTCCACGTTGCTGGCGATTCTGGGCCTGCTCGACACGCCTTCGGACGGCAAGTACGTGCTGAACGACACGCCAGTGGAAACGCTGAAAATGCGTGACCGCGCGCGTATCCGGAACCGGGAAATCGGCTTCATTTTCCAGGCATTCAATTTAATTGGCGATCTCACGGTTTACGAAAATGTCGAGCTGCCGCTGACCTACCGCAATATGCCGGCGCGCGAGCGCAAGGGGCTGGTGATGGAGGCGCTCGAGCGCGTGGGCATGTCGCACCGCATGAAGCACTATCCCTCGCAGCTCTCGGGCGGCCAGCAGCAGCGCGTGGCCGTGGCCCGGGCGCTGGTGGGGAAACCCTCGATTTTATTGGCTGACGAACCGACTGGGAACCTGGACTCCGCGAATGGCGAGGCAGTCATGGACCTGCTGCGCGATCTGCATCGCTCAGGCGCAACCATCTGCATGGTGACGCACGACCCGCGTTACGCCCGCACTGCCGACCGTATCATCCAACTATTCGATGGACGGGTGGTGGAAGAAGGCCAGAACGCGCCGGCGGCCGCCGTCAACTGATTTATCCAGAAAAATCGCTTTAAATACTGGAACTTAAGCGGATTCGACGCTCGGGGTATTTCCCGATTGTGTCTCCTCCCCGCAACCTTTATTCTCATAACAAAGGGAAACATCGCAGTATACAGCGTGGTTAACAGGAGGATTCCGTGGAGCGATACGTGTCACTAACCTCGGATTTATTGGAGCGGCTGGGAAACTTGATTTGCCGGCTGATGCACGATCAAATCACGCGCCCGGTTCAGGGCCATTACACCTGCCTGAGGTGCATGCGTCAGCATGAGGTGAACTTCTAAGTCGCGCTCAGCCCTTCCTGTGGCTGCGCACCCACCATACCGCGAGTCCAACCACCACGACGCCGATCGTGATCCACAGCAGTACGCCGTTCACCTCATCCGTCATGCGCGACCATTGCTCCCCCAGGAAGTAGCCCAGCGAAACAAAGCTCGTCACCCACAGCAGGCCGCCGCTGTAAGCGAATAGGGCGAAAACGTGCGGCTCCAGTTCCGAGCTGCCGGCAACGATGGCGGTGAAGTGGCGGATTCCCGGCATGAAATAGCCAAAGAACAAGGCCCATCGGCCCATGCGCTCAAACCAGTTGTGCACGCGATCCAAGCGCTCTTGTGTGAAATGCACGTATGGGCCGTATTTGTGGATCAGGTAGAGCCCGCCGGTGCGGCCGATCGTGTAACTGATGGTAATGCCACAAATGCTGCCCGCGTATGCGGTGAGAACGGTCGGCAGGAAGTGAAACTGCCCCCGGTAGACCAGGTATCCCGAAAACGTCAGAAGCGTCTCATCGGGGATTGGAAGGCCCACAATCCCGAGTACGAGTAAGCAGAAGACGGCCAGGTGCCCGTACTGCGAGATCAGGTGAAAGACGGTGTCCATGCGGGCTGGGCGCGAGACACGGTCTGAACTTCATCGAGAATTTGGCGCACGGCCGCGGCTGGATCCTGCGCGCGCGTTACCTGGCGACCGATGACCAGATAGTCCGCGCCATCGCGAATAGCTTCCGCCGGAGTGGCAACTCGTTTCTGATCACCTTTTCCCGCGCCGGCTGACCGCACACCGGGCGTCACCAGAATCGGCCCCGGTCCGGCTGCTGCGCGGATAGCGCGCGCCTCTAAGGGCGATCCCACCAGGCCGTCCATGCCGGCTTCCATGGCTTTGCGCACGCGCCATTCAACCAGGTCGGAGACTGTGCGCGAGTAGCCGAGATCGTTTACGTCCTGCTGATCGAAGCTGGTGAGCACGGTGACCGCAAGCAGCTTGAGCGGTGACGAGCCGCGCCCTTCGATGGCCGCGCGCATCACCGCGCTTGGACTATGGACGGTAAGAAAGCGAACCCCGGTGCGCGCCACTTGCGCGACAGTGCGCTTGACGGTTTCGCCGATGTCATAAAGCTTCAAATCGAGAAACACGTTCTTATCGCGTCCGATCAGTTCTTGCACGAAGCCCATGCCGGCAACGGTGAACAGCTCCAGGCCGACCTTGTAGAAGTCCGTGTGATCTCCGATGCGGTCCACCAGCGCGCGGGCCTCGGCGGCGGATTCGACATCCAGCGCAACGATGACCGGATTGTGATCTGTCATGCTCTCGCGCATTATACCAGCCGGATCGGTTTGGAGCCTTTCGGTAAGACGCGGCCAATGCGGTAAGCATCGGGACAACTCCGCTCAAGCGGTGCCGCATCGGTTTCCGGCAGCGTGATCAGCAGACCGCCCGAAGTCTGCGGGTCATAGAGCAGGTTCTCGATTTCGGAAGCGAGAGGACGCGTGACCTCAACCGCGCAAGAAGCGAACTCGCGATTATTAATCAGGCCGCCGGCCAAAGCGCCCTGGCGCGCGTACTCGACCGCACCTGGCAGGAACCGTACCGCACCGGTCTCGATTTCGAGCGTCACGTTGCTACCCAGCGCCATCTCGCGCGCATGTCCGATAAGTCCGAAGCCCGTAACATCCGTGCAGCCGTGCACGTCGAACTGCAACATGGCTTCACACGCCTGGCGGTTCAGGGTCAGCATGGAATCGATGGCCGACTGAACATCGGATTCGGCCGCGATTCCTCGTTTGAGCGCGGTCGCGATGACTCCGGTTCCGATGCGCTTGGTGAGTACTAGCGCATCGCCAGCGCGCGCTCCCGAGTTAGCCTTGATGCGCTCCGGATGCACCGTGCCGGTGACGGCGTAACCGAATTTCACCTCGTCATCGGCCACACTGTGCCCGCCCAAAATCACGCAGCCCGATTCGTGAATCTTATCGGCCCCGCCTTTCAGAATTTGTTCCAGGGCATCGATGTCCCCCTTGGCCGGATAAGCCAGCACTGAGAGCGCGGAAATCGGCTTGCCGCCCATGGCGTAAACGTCACTGAGCGCGTTGGCCGCGGCAATAGCACCGTAAGTGTATGGATCGTCGACAATAGGCGTGAAAAAATCGACCGTCTGCACCAGGGCAAGCTCCGGCGTCAGCTTGTACACGCCGGCATCGTCGGCAGTGTCAAACCCAACCAGTACGTTCGCATTCGTGACGCGCGGAATCGCGGCCAACACCCGGTCCAACAACTTTGGACTCAGTTTGGACGCTCAACCCGCGGCTTTCACGTGTGCAGTCAGTTTGTGCTGCGTTGTCATTCTGTCATCACCTATCATAGGGTACCTGACCGAAAGTCCTGGCCTCTCGCCTCGAGTTCGAGTTGAACCGCGAAGAAGAGGTTATAAACTGCCCCAAGCAGGTCGTCAAGACATGCCTGCACGGGTTCGCCAGTACGGCGCATTGCAGAATCTAAGAGGGCGGCAATCCGCCCCGACATTTCGCACAAATCGGCAAAACGAGGGGAGCCTTTGTCGGATTGCGGTATAAGGTCAGCTCTCGAGGGCAACCCGCGTCGCTCCGGATTCATTGGTCAAGGATTTCCAGCTTTCAGAGGCTCAGGCTCAACCCGGCACATTCCGCTGCGCGACCGCGGCTACTGACTATAATAGGGCACTGGAGGTGCTGATGCGCCGCGTCTCGTCGAAGACTCCCGCTGTTTTCGCATTGCTGCTGTTGTTGCTTTTGGCCGTCACTCTGGTTTCGCGCGAACCGCAAACCGATCCGCGCTTGAAAAACTCGTATCGGCGCCCGGAAAAGAGCGGCTGGACCTTCGTACATCTCGAAGGCACGCCCGCGGAGATCGGGTTCCAGCACGGCTACCTGCTCGCGCCGGAGATAGCTGACGGCCTCAAAGTGACCGAGCTCGAGCAGACGCACGATAACAACAAGACCTGGGGATTCTTCCGCCACGCTGCGCAGGAGATGCTGTGGCCGCACATCGAGCAGGAATACAGGGACGAGCTGAAGGGCATCGCGGACGGCGCGGTGGCTCACGGTGTGAAGGCCGACCTGTGGGACATCGTGGCCATGAACGCCTTTCCGGAGTGGACCTACTATGTGTACCAGTACGACAAGGAACACGGGATTCATTCTCCGCCCTCAGTGACGGCCCCGCCGCATTGCAGCGCCTTTGTCGCAACTGGCAGCTATACGAAAGACGGCCGCGTGGTGATGGCACATAACAACTGGACACAGTATCTCGATGGCGAGCGGTGGACCATCATGTTCGATATCGTGCCGGCGCAAGGCTATCACTTCATCATGGACGGCTACCCGGGCCTGATCCACAGCGGCGACGATTTCGGCATCAACACAGCCGGGATGATGGTGACCGAGACCACCATCTCGAATTTTCACGGATGGGATGCAAACGGCATTCCCGAATATGTGCGTGCGCGCAAGGCGCTGCAATATTCCGCCTCGATTGACGATTTCGTACGCCTCATGAAGGAAGGTAACAACGGCGGCTACGCCAATAACTGGCTGGTGGCGGACCGCAAGACCTCCGAGATTGCCGATGTGGAGTTGGGATTGAAGAACGTCAACGTCGAGCGCACTAAGGATGGATACTTTGTGGGCTCCAACTTCCCCATTAACGAGAAGATGACTCGTGAGGAGACCGATTTCCCGGTGGGCAATCTATCCAATAGCGCCAATGCGCGCCATGTGCGTTGGGACGAGTTGATGAAGGAAAACAAGGGCAAGATCGACGTCGCGGCTGCGGAGAAATTCCTGGCTGATCACTTTGACACGTTCGACAAGAAAGAGGAACCGGACGAGCGCACCCTGTGCGGGCACGTCGATCTTTCTCCGCGCGGTGACCGGCCGTGGATGCCGCCCTACGGTATTGCCGGTGCTGTGATCAATAAAGCTTCGGATTCTGCGATGGCGGAAAAGATGACGCTGGCGGCAGCCGCCGGTCATGCGTGCGGAATCCATTTCAAAGCGGCTGAGCATCTGAAGAAGCATCGCGAGTTTGCCTGGCAGAAACCGTTGCTGCACGACATGAACGCGCATCCCTGGACGACTTTCAGCCCCGGGATGTGAGCCGCTCCAAAAAGCCGGTTACTGCTCTATCCGCCACACCACCTTGCCGCCGACTATTGTCGCGACCGGCCCGCCGCGGAATTGCCATCCGTCAAAGGGTGTGTTCTTGCTTTTCGAGAAACTCCGGTTGACATCGTAGGTCCAGGCTCGCTCGGTGTCGAACAGCGTCACGTCGCCTGGTGCGCCGGGAGCCAGCGTTCCACGGTCGAGCTGCAGGATGCGAGCAGGTCCTGTCGTGAAGAGCTCCACCAGGCGCTTCAAGTTGATCTTTCCACTGTGAAAGAGTTTTTCGAGAGCCAGGCCTAGCGCCGTTTCCAGGCCGATGATGCCAAAGGGGCACTTTTCGAACTCCTGCATTTTTTCGCTGCCGGGATGGGGAGCGTGGTCGGTCGCGAGGGCATCCACCGTTCCGGAAATGATGCCCTCGAAAACCGCAGCCACGTCGCAGTCCGAGCGCAGCGGCGGCTTCATCTTGTAGCTGCTGTCGTAGAATGCGATGTCGGCATCGGTCAGCGCAAAATGGTGCGGAGTAGCCTCACAGGTGACGGGAAGTCCCCGTTTTTTTGCAAATTGCACCATCTGGATGGAATGACGTGACGAGATGTGGGCCACGTGGAAGCGAACTCCGGTGGTCTCGGCCAGCAGAATGTCGCGCGCCACCATCACATCCTCGGAACTTCCGGGAATGCCGCGCAGCCCCAGGCGAGTGGATTGTGCGCCTTCGTGCATCTCGCCGCCGGCGCTCAGGTTCAAATCTTCGCAGTGGTCGATGACCGGCAGGTCGAACGACTTGGCCATCTGCATCGCGCGGCGCATGACGCGCGCGTTCATCACCGGGCGGCCATCATCGGAGATAGCGACGATGCCGGCGTTCTTCATGGAACCGAACGCCGCCAGTTCCTCACCCGCGCTGTTCTTGGTGATGGCCCCGATGGGGAAGACGTTCACGGCCGCGTGCTGGCGGGCGCGCTCAATGATGTAGCTGGTGACGGTGGCGTTATCGTTCACCGGCAGCGTGTTGGGCATGCAACAGATGGAGGTGAAGCCGCCTGCCGCCGCGGCGCGCGCGCCGGTTTCGATGGTCTCAGAGTGCTCGATCCCTGGCTCGCGCAAATGGACGTGCATGTCGATGAATCCGGGAGCGACCACCAAACCGGTGGCGTCGAGCACTTCGGCGCCATCGCTATCCAGATTCCGCGCCACCGCCGCCACGCGTCTATCGTCGATCAGGACGTCGGCGGGGCCGTCGTGGCCCGACGCTGGATCGATAACGCGGCCGTTCTTAATAAGCAGCGAAGCCATTCGCGCGTTCTCCCACGATGCGTTCGAGCACAGCCATACGCACCGCGACACCATTTTCCACCTGGTTCAGAATCACCGAGCGCTGAAAATCGGCGACTTCGGAAGAAAGTTCGCGGCCCCGGTTGATGGGACCGGGATGCATGACGATGGCGTCGGGTTTGGCCAGGGCCATATGCTCCAGGCGCAGTCCGTAAAACTGGAAGTACTCTCCCGCCGAGAACGCCGGATCGTGCTGGCGCTCCAGTTGCACGCGCAGCATCATGATGACGTCGGCGTCACGAATGGCTTCCCGAATATCGGTGGTCAGGCTCACACCCGCGGCGATTTGGGTAAGCTCCGGCGGCAGCAGAGTGGCCGGGCCGCAAAGCACAATATCCACGCCGAATTTCGCGAGCAAATGCACGTTGGAGCGCGCCACGCGGCTGTGCGCGATGTCGCCAATGATGGCCACGCGCAAGCCCTCGAGTGCCGGGCGCCGGTCCAGAATCGTGAGTGCGTCAAGCAGCGCTTGCGTGGGATGCTCGTGCGTTCCATCACCCGCGTTGACGATGGGAATGGCAAGATGCCGCGCCAGGAAATGAGGCGCACCCGATGCGGCGTGGCGCATCACGATGGCGTCGGGGCGCATGGCGGCCAGCGTGTTCAGTGTATCGACCAGCGATTCACCTTTGGACACGCTCGATCCGGACGCCGTGATCGATATCGCATCCGCCCCGAGACGTTTTGCGGCAATTTCAAAGCTGGTACGCGTTCGCGTTGAAGCCTCAAAAAACAGGTTGACGATCATCCTGCCGCGCAGTGTGTCGAGTTTCTTGAAAGCTTGGCTTTGCAGCGGCTGAAAATAACGGGCGCGATCGAGAATGGCTTCCACCTCGGTACGCGAGAGTTCTTCGATTCCGAGCAGTCCGGCCATTGTGGAATGCTAGGCGGTTTCCGCCGCCACTTTTTCTACGAGCAGAACCTTTTCCAGTTGATCGATTTCCTGAAACTTCACTTCAATGATTTCGTTGTCGGTGGTTTGCACCGTCCGGCCCACAAACTTCGCTTCGATCGGCAATTCCCGATGGCCTCGGTCGATGAGCACAAGCAGCTGCACGCGCGCCGGCCGTCCGTGGTCGAACAGTGCGTCCAGAGCAGCGCGTATCGTGCGGCCGGTGTAGAGAACGTCATCCATCAGGATAATGTCCTTGCCTTGCACGGAAAACGGAATCTCCGTGGCATTGACCACGGGCTTGATGTCCACCGTGGTTAGATCGTCACGGTACAAGTTGATATCGAGGATGCCAACCGGCACAGCTCGTTTTTCGAGAGCTTCAATCTTGCGCGCCAGTCGCTGCGCCAGCGGAACACCGCGCCGGCGAATGCCGACGAACGCCAGCCGGTCGAGATCTGCATTCTTTTCCAGGATTTCGTGCGCCAGCCGGACGAGCGTGCGGTCCACTTCCGACGCACTCATCAACTGAGCTTTTTCCCGCGTCGCAGCCATTTTGTGGGTATCCGATTCAGGTTAGCACAGAGTCACCGGAGCTACTGCGCTCATCGCATATAATCGGATTATGGCCACTCTGGTTGGCGTGATGGACGCCGCTGCGCTCGAGGCGAAACAGGACAAGCTGTTTTCGATCCTGCGCGGCTTGGGGAGCGTCATCGTGGCGTACTCGGGCGGGACGGATTCGGCTTACCTCGCCTGGGCCGCGCAGCGCGTGCTGGGTGGGAACGCGGTCGCCATCACCGCGGATTCGGCATCTATTCCCGAATCGCACAAACGCGATGCGGAGGACTTCGTTCACCGGTTCGGAATTCCGCACGAATATATCGAAACGCACGAGTTCGACAATCCCGATTACACGAAAAACGACCAGAACCGTTGCTTCCATTGCAAGGACGAGCTGTTCACGCGTCTCGACGAAGTGGGCCGCGCGCGCGGCATTTCCCACATCATCTACGGCGTGAACCAGGACGACCTCGGCGATTACCGGCCCGGACAGAACGCTGCCAAGATCCACCAGGTGAAAGCACCGCTGGTGGAAGCCGGGCTCCTGAAAGCCGAGATCCGCGAACTTTCACGCATGGCAGGCCTGCCAACATGGGACCGGCCGGCATCGGCATGCCTCAGCTCCCGCATTCCGTACGGAACGCCGGTGACTATCCAGAACATCAAGACTGTCGAGAAGGGCGAAGAGGAGATCAAGGCGCTTGGGTTCCGGCAGTTTCGCGTGCGATTTCACGAAGAACTGGTGCGCATCGAGATCGCCAAGGACGAACTGGCGCGCGCGCTCACGCCTGAAATGGCCGCCGCCTTCACGGGAATCTTCAAGAAACTGGGTTTCAAGTACGTGACCCTGGATCTCGAAGGCTATCGGCAAGGGTCGCTGAACGAAGTGCTTAAGCTGAATTCCTGAGACTTCCGCGCGCGGCGCTACACGCGCACGTGCTTCCAGCCCTGCGAGAAGATCAGCACCAGATTCCAGGTGACCAGGCCCGCGAACCAGATGTTGGCCATCACGACGATCTGCGGCCTCTTGCGCCGCAAGGCGATCAGCACCAGAATGACGGCCAGAATCTTCGAGATCATGAGCCCGGGCACGACGCCGAGGTGCATGAGGGTCCCCACAAAAGCGCTAGCTTCGCCGGCGCCCAGGCGCAGCCCAATCAGAGTGGTGAGTATGTCCAGAGTTTGCAGGAAAACGAACACAGTAAGGGAAGGCCGCTGCTTCAGAAAGCGCATTACTCCATTGTTTTCCGGCGCGCGGGGACGGGGCCAGTTTCCTTTGGTTAACTACCTTGTGAATTCGCCAAAGGCCTGGGCCGTTCTTTGAATGTCTTCTTCGGTGTGAGCCGCGGAGACGAAGGCGGCTTCGAATTGCGAGGGGGGAAGGTAAATACCGCGTTCCAGCATGTGGCGGTGAAATTCGGCGAACCGGGTGGTATCGGATTTCTTGGCGGAATCGTAGTCGGTGACAGGCACGTCCGTGAAAAATATGGTGAACATCGACCCCACGCGATTTACCGTGGTTCCGCGCGGTGCAGCGGCGCAGATAGCCGCGGTGCGGGCGTCGAGTTGCGCGTAGGTTTCAGGGTGCGATTTCAGGTACCGCATCATGGCGAGCCCGGCGGCTACTGCCAGCGGATTTCCGGAAAGAGTCCCAGCCTGATAGATGGGTCCCGCGGGCGCCACGCGGCTCATGATGTCGGCGCGGCCCCCGTAAGCGCCGATCGGCAAGCCGCCTCCGATCACTTTGCCCAGCGTGGTGAGGTCGGGGCGAATCCCGTAAAGTTGTTGCGCTCCCCCCAAAGCCACGCGAAAGCCGGTCATCACTTCGTCCAGGATGAGGAGCGCACCGTGGCGAGCCGTAATCTCGCGCAGCTTTTCGAGAAACCCAGGCGCGGGCGGGACGCAGCCCATGTTGCCGACGACCGGCTCGACGATTGCTGCTGCGATCCGATCGCCATGCGCGCGAAAAGCCTGGTCAAGAGCCTCGGGCGCATTGAAGGGCAGGGCGATGGTCGTGTCGCTGAAGCTCTTTGGGACCCCTGGCGAATCCGGTAGTCCGAGCGTGGCGACGCCCGATCCCGCTTTCACCAAAAGCGAGTCTACGTGCCCGTGGTAGCAGCCCTCGAATTTCACGATCAGGTCGCGCCCCGTGAATCCGCGCGCTACGCGGATAGCGGACATGGTGGCCTCGGTACCCGAATTCACCAAGCGCACCATTTCGATGGAAGGAACGATCTCTGAGATCAGCTCAGCCAGTTCGATTTCGCGCTCGGTGGGTGCACCGAAGCTGGTGCCGTTTGCCAGCGCCTCGCCGACTGCCGCAACAATCTGGGGATGCGCATGGCCGAGCAGCAGCGGTCCCCAGGAGCCGACGTAGTCGATGTATTCGTTGCCATCGGCGTCGTAGATGCGCGAGCCCTTCCCGCGCGTGATGAAGAGCGGTGACCCACCGACGCCGCGAAATGCGCGCACCGGAGAATTCACGCCGCCGGGGATGTGCTTTTGCGCCCTGGAAAATAGCTCTCGGGATTTGACACTGGTCAAGTGCGCTCTGTCGCCGGTTCCGGTTGGCATGATGGTCAGATAAATCGAGTATAGCGAGTGCCGTTGCGTTCCTCTCGAATTCGCCGCTGATGCTATAATTTCGAGGGCGAAAGGGGCTCAACGATGGATTCCTGGCCCAAAGCATGAACCAAGCACACTATGATGTCATGGTAATCGGTGGTGGGCCCGCGGGATCAATAACCGGTTACCATCTCGCAAAGGCAGGTCTTCGGGTGGTCGTCATAGACGCGAAGACATTTCCCCGTGGAAAACCTTGCGGGGGAGGCCTTCAGGCTCGGGCAATACCCTACGTGCCATTCGACTTGGGGGACGTCCTGCGTGGTGCGATGAGCCAGATGTCGTTAAGCTTCGCGCTCGGTGAACCCTGTGCGCGGCGTTGTTCAGAGCCTCTTGTATATGGCGTCCTGCGAGCCGAGTTCGATCACCATTTGCTACTGGGTGCTGAAAGTGTCGGTGCCACAATTCGACAAGGCGTCCGCGTGCGGAACTTTAGCGTGGAAAAGCAAGGTCCTCTGGTTGCGCACACAGACGATGGGGATTTCACGGCGGACGTCCTTGTTGGGGCCGACGGTGCAAACAGTGTAGTCAGCTCGCTTCTGAACAAGCGCGAAGACTATTTCTGGCAAGCCGCAGTGTACTGTGAAGTACCGGAAGAGTTCCTTAACGCTAATGCCGTGGCCGGTGATTGTATGCGCATTGATTGGGGGAGCCTCCCCAGCGGGTACGCATGGGCGTTCCCCAAGAGGGGTTATGTAAACGTCGGAGCTGGTGGACCCGTTGCAGTCGCTAAACTCTTGCGACCGTATCTGACCAGTTTCCTTCGAGCTACAGAAATGCTGAAGGCCGACGTGCAGCTCAAGTTTTCTGGGCATCAGCTTCCTACCCTGACGCGCCGTACTCGGTTTTCAAGTGAGAGAATCCTGCTAGTAGGAGACGCCGCCGGCTTAGTCGAGCCGTTTACGGGTGACGGCATTTCTTTTGCCTGTCAGAGTGCGAAAATCGCTGCCAGCAGTATCTATGATGCTCTAATGAGCGGGGAACCTGACGTATCGGGGTATGAACGGCGCATAAAGTCGGAAGTCGCCAGCGAGATTCTTTTGTCCCGGAAGCTCTTGTCTCTCTCGGTAGCCTTCCCCGACATCGTATATCGGCTTTTTAGGCACAACGATCGGATTTGGCACACGTTTTGTGCGATTTTGCGAGGAGACGAATCTTTTCGGCGGTTGAAGAACGAGATACTAGGACCGCTCCAGTTCGTTTCGAGGGCGGTAGATTTGGTGACCCGGCGGCGCGAGCATAAAGCCTTGGGTGTTCGAAGTCTGACCTCTACCCTTCGACAGTTTTCCGTTTAGCCGGGGCCGTTCACTTGGGGCAGTTCTATCACTACATGAAGCGACGCTCTTCGAGGACATCACCGCCAGTTTTGTTTGCAGTCGAACGGTAGAGCCTGTTGCCGAGATCGCTTCACATATTCGCGCGGCTTAACCTATCTCGCAAACCGAGCAGCCTAAGACCTCTTCCATATGTCGCGACATCGACAGCGATCTCCAGTAGAGTTGGCTTCAAGCCGTCGAGTAAGCGTGCCTTTAGATGGCGGTAGGGCTGCGTGCCGTCAAACAGTCCCTCGATTGTAGAGCGAAATATACTGCTGTGGCGCGTGAATTGCACCATGCGGGCCGGAACGCTGCCGAATAGGAAGCGTCCGAAGAACACTCGCTTGGCCAGGCGTGATCCGAATTCCAAATCGGCGGCAAAATCGCGCCGCAACATGCGCCGGTAGGCCTGGCCGGCGAGATCGCCAATCTCCGAAAGCAAGGCCTTGGCTGCGAGGTCCGCGGATCGGATGGCGTAGTACAAACCCTCGCCCGTGATGGGGTCCACGAGTCCCGCGGCGTCGCCTACCGCCATCCAGCCTTCTCCAGCAACGCGGTTGCGTTTCCAGGAAGCTGTTTCCAGTGACGGCAGCAGATGGCTGTAGAACGCGCCATCTTTCCAGGGAATTCCTTTTTCGATCATGTATGCTTCCAGGCGCTTACGCAGCGACTGTGCAGGCTCGCCCTTGCCGCAAATACCGACTGAAAGATGCCCGCATCGGGGAAAGACCCAAATATAGCCCTCGAGATGAGGTAGGAACTGGATCTCGATCTGCTCGCGCTCTCCCGGCACGTAGTAGCCGAGCGCGGTCATCGCGTCCGATTGCGTAAGTACGGTGCCGACGTCTCGCAGCGAGTTGCGCGCACCCGTGGCCACAATGCAATAATCCGCGTGCAGCGAGCCTGACTTGGTTTTGAGCTGCCAGCCGGCGCTGCACCGGTTCATCTCGGTGACGCGGGCCTGTTCAATGCGGGCGCCCGCGCGTTCCGCACGCTCCAGCAGCAGGCGATTCAGATCGAAACGCGAATAAATCAGGATCGGATTCCGCAGCCGCAGCGTCACGTCGCCAGCCTTCGGAGCGGCCAGCACCGTTTCCCCGATCATTTTTTTGGGTGTGCTGTTCTCGATCAGGAAGGGATACTGGTTGTACGCTTTGAACGTGAGGCCGCCCCCACAGGGTTTTTCCCACGCCAGTTTCTCGTCGAAAACCACCGTATCCAGCCCCGCCACGCTGAGCTGCTCGGCCGCGAACGCACCCGCCGGACCGCCTCCGAGAATTGCGACGCGCTTCATTGTTTCGGAGCGCCGCCTCCAACTGGGGGATGTCCCGGGGGCAGTGCAGCGCCGGGTTGCGCGGCTCCCGCCCCGGCGCCGTGCGGGTTGCCGCCGGTTTCGGGTTTGCTTTTCACCACCCAGTGCTCGCCCTGACGCTCGAGGGTGTATGGAAACGACATCGGCTGCCCGGGATTCGCGCCCTTGGCGGAGAATGCAACCGTGACGTCCGCATCCTTTTCGCGGCAGACGAGCGACGTCACCGTGACATTCATCGCGGCGACGTTCAGATTCGCGCGTTTGGCCAGGTAATCAACCACGCTCTGGCGCGCGGTGTCCTCGTTGCACGCGGCCCCGCGCCTGCAGCCCGCACCCCCGCCAAGCAATAAAATCGCGGCCCAAATGGCCCAATGTCGCTTCACCATTCGATTATACTTGCGTCCCTGGCTCCGAGAGGCCTTGCCCTCGTTCTCAGGCGTTCCCAACGGTCCGGCGGTTACTACCCCGCCACAGCAGCCGCGCGCTCCGTAGCCTGGATTCGTGCTCGTACCAGTCCCGCCAGTGCCGCAATGAACGCGGGCGAGTCGTTGAGACCCGGCATCATACGGTAATCCTTGATTCCTAAACTCCGCGCCTGCTCGCGGTGTTCGATATCGATTTCGTGCAGCGTTTCCACATGATCGGAGACAAACGAAATCGGTACTACGAGTATGTTTTGTGAGCCCGCCGAAGCCAGGCGCTGGACGGTCTCATGCATCGAGGGACGCAGCCACTTCGACGCACCCACTTTGCTCTGATAGCAAATCTGCCGTCGCGCCGGCCACCCGCCGCGCTGCCAGACCAAATCCACCGTGCGTTCGATCTGCCGCTGGTAAGGATCTCCCTGCTCAATTACTGCGACAGGCACGCTGTGAGCGCTGAACACAACATCGACATCGGAAATATCCTCGACATCTCGCAACATTCCGTTGATCGCCGCCACCACCGCGTCCAGATAGGCTGCATCTTCGTAGAACTCGCGGACCAGGTGCGTACGCGGATTCCAGCCGTTTGTGTGGAAACGCCGGTTCCATTCATTGATGCTGCTGCCCGTCGTGGTTTTCGAGTATTGCGGATAGAGAGGCAACAGCACGACATCCTTCGGCGCGAACGTGGCCAGCTCCGCAATGGCCTCCTGGGTGAAAGGATGCCAATAGCGCATCGCCACCACCACGCGAGCATCGAATTCGCGGCGTAGCTCCGCCTCGAGCGCCCACGCTTGGCGACGCGTGAATTCCAGAATCGGCGACTTGCCTCCGATCTCCGCGTAATGATGCGCCACGTGCCTGGCGCGCGTGGTTGAAATCAGCTTGGCCAGCGGCTGGCGCGCGATCCGGGCGAACGGGAAGTCGATGATGTCGGGATCGCAAAACAAGTTGTAGAGGAAAGGCTCGATGGCCTCCAGCGAATCCGGCCCGCCCAGCTGAAACAGCACCACACCGATCTTCTTCCGCATCATGAGTCGAAAGCGTTGAGTTTACACTATTGGCATGGGCCTTCGCGCACGCTGCCAAATTCGCATTCATTCGCGTCTATTCGCGGCCACATTGTTTTTCATTCCTTTCGCGGCTCACGCCCAAACCGTCTGTGGTCCGACCCCCGCGTTTTCGCCGTGCGAAATTGTCTTCGATTTGAGTGACGCCGATTCCGCGGCGCACCCGAATCCGTACCGGACAGTCGAGATCAGGGCCGAGTTCCGCTCACCGCGCCATCGGACCTTCCTTCTACCGGCGTTCTGGGACGGCGGCCGGCGCATGGTCATTCGCTTCGCGCCCACCGAGCCGGGCGGCTGGGATTTTCGGCTCACCAGCAATCTGGAAGTCTTTAACGGAAAGATCGGCCAGTTCACGGCGACCGAATCCGAAGCTCCGGGATTCATTCGCACTGCCAACATGCACCATTTCGCATACACCGGGGGCGACGGTAACACGCCCCATCTTTGGATGGGCGACACCCTGATGCGCGCGGCCTTCGTGGATGACGGCGCTTTCCGGCAATTGGTGGATGCGCGCGCCTCGCAAAAGTTCACGCACATTCGCGTCAGCGCTACGGGCGAGGCAGAGGACATAACTAAGGCCTTTCCCACGCGCGAGGCTCCCGATCCCGCTTACTTCCGCCGCCTGGACGACCGCCTTCGTTACATCAGCCAGAAGGGACTGACAGTTGACCTGGTGCTCGCCGGCGGCGACAATTGCCTGCGCAAGCTGTTTCCCGATTGGGACCAGCGCCAGCGTTTCGTCCGCTACATCATCGCGCGCTATGGCGCGTTCAACATCACTTGGGGCGGTGTGGAGAATTTTGAGGATTACGACGACGGCCGCAGTCTGCTCCGCGAGATCGGCATGCTGCTCAAGCAGGAAGACCCCTATCGGCATCTTCGGTCCACCGGCGCGCGCGTGACTTCGGCCCCGCTGCTTGACGATGGCTGGATGGATTTCGTCACACAGGAATCCACAAGCGATGCTGTAGGCGCGGTCGAATACCAGCTCTACCCCGTGCCGTTCGTAAACATGGCCTTCGCGGGCAAGCCGAGCGCCAAGGGCACTGAGTTCCGAAATCGTTTGTGGAATGCCGCTATGAACGGCCAATACGTGACGGCGGCCGGTGTCGACGACGCTGGCGCCGCCGAGATGAAGATCTTTTTCGAATTTTACGACGGCAACCGGCACTGGGAGCTCGAACCGTTTTTCTACGTGGATGGCGGTCGCGGCGTGGCTCTCGAGGACGTCGAGTACATCGTCTATGTCGACAAGCCCGGGCCCATCGAGGTGACCATCGAGCGCCATGGCTACGATACCGTGTGGATGAATCCCGCCAACGGTGAAATCATCAAGCTGAAAGACGTGAAGGGTGAGCATTTCACCGGCGAGCCGCCCGACCGCACGCACGATTGGGTGCTGCACATTTCGCGCGAGGGCCACAAACAGGGCATGCTGAAGTCGTACAAGTTCGAATCGCGACGCGTTCTGCAACAGGAGGTCGAGGTCAGCGCGCAGAAGGTCCCATTCAAGATCGTCGACCCCCCCGGCGATACCATCTCCATGCGAGCGCCGCCCGCGTATTCCGCAAAACTGACCCACGAGACGCACGCCACCCGCTCCGTGCTGTATCTGTGGACCGCGGACATCGCCGACGAATCACAAGGCTATCGCGTGATCGGCACTGGCGAAAAAGGCGTCTTCCAGATCCTGCCCAACATGACGCGTCACTTTCCGGCCGTCTTTCACGTTCGCCTCTTCGGAATCAACGCCAACGGGAAGGTCTACTCAGCCGATCGCACGTATCAGCTCACCCCGTGAAGCCGCTCATTCTTGCGTTCGATACCACACACGAGTTTGGCAGCATCGCGCTACTCGAAGGTGCCGGCGTGGTGGAGGAGGTGCTACTCCACTCGCCGGATGGCTTCGGCCACGTTTTGTTCGAGCATCTCGACCGCTTGCTTCGCCACCACAACCGGCGCGTCGACGAGATGGCGTGTTTCGCGGCGGCTTCAGGACCGGGTTCCTTCACCGGTGTACGCGTGGGCCTGGCCTGTGTAAAAGGACTCGCGGAGGCCGCAGGGCGGAAAGTTGTGGCAGTCTCGAATCTCGAAGCGATAGCGCGCTTCGGCTCGGCAGCGCAAAGAGCCACGGTCCTCGATGCGCGGCGCGGCGAGGTTTATGGTGCGGTCTATGGCGCCGATGGCGAAGTGCTGCGCGAGCCGGTAGTGAGGCGGTTCCCGTCGTGGCTGGAAACGCTGCCCGCCGGCGAAATCGAGTTCATCTCAACGCATTTCGAGCCGTTCCGTCCCGCACTCAAAGGCACCCGGTTCGAGATGTCGCACATCACCACGGCACCGCGTGCGCTCGCTGCCGCAGTGGGACGCATTGCCTCCGAGCGGTGGTCAGCCGGCCTGGCGCTCGATCCGGCCGCGATCGACGCCGACTACGTGCGCCGCTCCGACGCCGAGCTGTTCTGGAAAGACGCCTAGACGCTACGGCGTATCCACCTTCACAACAAAATACGTGATCTGCTTGCCCGCCGGAACCATGATCTGGTGCGGCGTTTTCGACGCGATGTGCACGATATCGCCGGGACGAAGCTGCTTCGTCACCCCGTCCTTAACAGATGTGCCGCGCACCTCATGTGGCGAGACGGTTTTCGCATCGACCACCGTGCCCCCCACCACCAGCGTCCCTTCGCCGCTCTCCACCACAAAGACATCGGCTTGCGTTTCGTGCAATTCCGCCTGGCCGCTGGCTTCCCGGTGAGCCACCATGAAAAGGTGATTGCCGTAGTTGACCAAGTTCTCCGTCGCGACCTTGTTTTGATCCATTTTGGGAGCGAGCTTCTTGCCAGTTTCCTTCAGCTCGGCGCTCGTCCATATGCCGAAACCATCCGGATCGGCTGCGATCACACCAGCCGCCAATACGATGAACAACGCGATGAGTTTCATTTCGCCCCTCTTTGCTTTGATTTACGCCGGCTCGGCTCCGCCCGGCCCCGTCACAACTTTCAGGTTCGGGATGCGCGCTGCCGCCGGCGGCAGCCGCGGAAAGTCCGTGCACGGCTCGGACTGATACCAGTACGCCACCGAATAGAAATTGTCGGCGCGGTCGTTAGCGTGCCCGTGTTCCATGGTGTGCTTGAGATAACGCGTGAATGTCACCGGGTTGTCCGCGTGCCACCGGTACAGGCAGTATCGGCCGCCCGCGCGCTCGGGGTTGATCATGAGAGGTGCGCCGTTGTAAAGATGAGCGAACGGAATCGCTCCGTCACGTCCCCCAAAATCCCACGCGCCGTTGAAGTAGTCCTCCGAGCCAGTGCCATTGATCACCGGCGTGGTCTCGTCGTCCACGAAGATCATATCGTCGCCTTCGCCCATCCAGTGGTCGGTATTCTGCAGCACGCCGAGCGTAACGCCCATCAGGTGGCCGCGGCCGCGCGTCTCGACATACACGTAATTGTGGCGCCCGTCCAGGTTCTTGTCGGACTCGGTGTGCGCCGTGTTGGGCGTTGCCTGCCGGTACTGTGCGTGAAAATACAGCGTATCGTCGGGCAGCGAGGGCACGAGCTGGTAGTCGATATTGGAGTAAAAATCGTCCACTTTCCGCGTTCCTTCATTGCTCGCCGTCAGCCGCGCCGACTTGCGGAAGGGCATCGCGAAGTAGCAATTCAATGCCTTGATCGACGAACAATTCAGGTACACCGACTGGTACACGAAATACTGGCCCAGATTCAGCCCAAAGAAATCGCCCACCGGCACTTCGATGCTCGGTTTGCTGTTGCCATCCCAGTAAGCGCGGATCACGACCTCCTTCAGATGATTGGCGCTATCCGCCGCGATCGTAAACCAGATGTGGGAGATCACGCCCGGCCCCGCGGAATTGAAAATCTCTTTGGTGGCGCCGGGCTCGATCGGCCACGCGTCCGCGTTGCCGCCGGTGCGATCGTAGCTCGATTGCTTTAGCGATTTGTAATTCTGGGCGCGGGCATAGGGCGGCAGGAATCTGGCATCCCCGGCACCCTCCCGCTGCTGTGCTGGAGCCGCTTGTGGTGCGGCTGCGGCTGCGGACAGCCCCGCGAATCCGGCGATGCGCCGCAAAAAATTGCGCCGTGGAGCATCTGAAAACGGCATGCTTCCTCCCCTTGGGAACTAAACATCATACCCGAGAGGGGGAAGGCAGGGCGGGAGAGCTGGCGCGGCGCGCTCTAGTCGGCGACCATGGCACGCAGATCGTGCACGATCTGCCGCAGCGTCTCGGACTGGGCGCTCAGTTCTTCGCCTGCAGACGCGCTCTGCTCGGCGCCGGCAGCCGCTTTCTGAGTTACTTGCTCCATTTGCGCAATGGCCTTCGAAATCTGGTCGATGCCCTTGGCTTGCTCTTCGCTGCTGAGGCTGACTTCGTCCACCAGCGTCTTGACTTTGCTGGTGCCTTCGGTGATGGCGCGAATCCCCACAGCTACCTGGTCCAGCCTGACGCTGCCGTCTTTCGAGCGTCCGATCGATTCCTCGATCAGCGCCGCTGTGTCCTTGGCGGCTTGCGCGCTGCGCTGCGCCAGATTGCGGACCTCGTCGGCAACCACCGCGAATCCCATGCCGGCCTCGCCGGCTCGCGCGGCCTCCACCGCCGCGTTGAGCGCCAGGATGTTGGTCTGGAACGCGATTTCGTCGATCACCTTGATAATCTTGGCGATCTTATCGCTCGAACCGTTGATCTCGTTCATGGAAGCGACCATCTGAACCAGCGTCTGATTGGCTTCCACCACGCGCCGGTCCACCATCCCCATCAGTTCAGCCGATTGCCGCGAATTCTGGGCATTCCTTGCCGTTGTCGACGACATCTCCTGGCTGGACGCGGAAGTCTCCTCCAGGGACGCGGCCTGTTCCGAAGTACCTTGTGCCAGGTTTTGGCCGGCGGTAGAAACCTGTCTGGCAGCCGCGCCGACTTGGTCGGCGCCTTCACTCAATCCTTCGACTGCGTTGCGCAATCCGCCGTTCACACGCCGCACCACCATCAGGGACACGGCAGCCATGACAGCAAAGCACATCAACAGGCCGACCGCGATTAAGCGCCGTTCCTTCGTCACTGCTTCTTGCTGTGATGCTGTCAGGGCCTTGGCCCGTTTCGTTAGGCGCTCAGCAACCTTGTCAAGGAGGTCTGTGGGAGCGCGATCTTGCCCTTTCACCAGGCTATCCGCTTCGTGGGGACTCTGCCCGTTGGCGGCTACGAATGCATTCAAAGCCTGCGCGTAGGCATCACTCATGCTCTGGTGAGCCCGCAGGAATTCCACAATAGTGGCCTTGGACTCCGGATCTTCGAGTACGCGCTCAAGTTCGGCCGCCGACTGTCGCACCTCCTGCTCTCGTCGATGAAAAGAATCGGTGTATTTCGCTAGCGCTGCTGGATCGTACCCCCGCAACAGGATGTCCTTCCATTCCTGTACCTGTTTCTTGAGGGTCACCTGCAAGACGCGGCCTGCATCCTGCTCGCGGAACTGCTCCATCCCGTGGGCAAACGTCGTGTCATAGGCAGAGCAGATGGCTCCCAGACGATACAGCAGGAACGCAGCGGCGCCGCCTCCAACTAGCCAGGCAGCCCCCAGAATGCACCAGAATTGCGTCGCGATCTTCCATCGTTTCATGACATACCTTAGCCATCTATCGGCTGGTGGAACGAGTACCTTTAGCTATTCGGCCACGAATCGTGGAGTGGCGAGGCAATCAGTTTCCAGTGCTGGGCCGTTATGGATTAATCGCAATGTAAACCGGCAAACTGGTCTTGCCATTGATCGAGACCGTCACGGGAACTTGCGCGCCCGTGGGTACGGAAGAATCCAACGTGAACTGCACCTGGTAGGTGGAAGTCGTCCCCACTTCGGATACGACCGCAGCCATCCTGGTTACTCCGCCAACGGTCACATGTACAGTCGTTGGGTCGATAGTGGTCCCCGCTGCGCCAAGACCGGCTACCAGTAGCGTCAGGGTGTCACCGGGTTGCGGCGCATTGGGCGCTGCGACCGCGGCTCCCGCTGAGTTTTGCACACCCGTTATGGCCGGCGGAGCAGAAACGAGGGTGATCACCACGGGAGAGGCGTTGGTCGTTCCGTTGTTGAGCTTGAGGCCCGCAATCCCCGGTTTGAGCGCCGAAGGAACCACGAAATTAACCTGTGTCGCCGTGGCATTGAGGACGTTGGCCGCTTGGCCGTTAATCGTGATCGCGGTCTGGGAACCCCCTAGGTTCACACCGTGCAGGCTTGCCGTCGAGCCCGGAAATACGCCACTCGGCGCCCAGATGGCGTTCACCAGCGCCGGATCCACCACGGGCAGCGTCGGATTGGGAGCGGCAATTTGCAGCGCGGCCGGTTGCGTAGCAATCTGGAATCCGGAGATTACCGTGGCCCCAATTGTCCCTTGCGGCGCGTTCGGCGAGATCTGCACGTTTACCAGCGCGTGCGTCGGGCTCAGCACCCACACACCACGCACCAACACGTCGCTCGATCCGTACCCCACGGTTATCATGCCGTTTAGGAAATCTGTGTTGACGCCCTCGACATCGATTTCCGCCTCCGCACCGGCCGGCAACGTCTCTGGTGAGAACGTAACTTGCGGTACCGGGGAACCGGGATAGCTGAAGGTCGGCGGAGTGGGGTCCGTGAAGGTTGAATCCTGGCCGTCGATGTTGTACACAATAATGGCGGCCGTTTGGTTGCTCGCTCCCGGTGGTGGCACAGCGGTCAAATGGGAGGTGTCCACCATGTTTGTGCTTGCCGGCAGCCCGTCGAAATACACCTGGCTTTGCGGCGTGAAGTTCGAGCCGGTGACGTCCAGATTTCCGTTGCCGTCAGGGGAGACATTCGAGATCGACGGCGGATCGCTGTTTGCCAGGTTCAAGCCGCGGGGCAGCACGTAGGCGCTGTTGTCCACACTGAAGATGAAGTGCTGCTGTCCGGGAGTCGCGGCTAGCGAGAAATTCGGGTACAGGGCCAGATAGGTGGGCGTTGTGCCATACCCCTGGAATCCGCCGGTTGCAGGTATCGACGTGAACCCCAGGGACGCTACGTTGAGACCCGCCGTGGCCCGTCCGTTGGCCCCCAGGCCGGTTCCCGCTGCCGAGAGCCTCGTCGTGCCTGTCACCAGGTTGGCATAGGCAGGATGCGAGCCCTTCTGGCCAACGTAGCTATAAGTCTGGATGTCGTAAATCGGCATCAAATGCCGCAGGTTCACTGAGAAGTTGATTCCACTCGTCGAGGGTCCGGCCGTTACGCTAACCGGCGCCGCCTTCGTCACATCGATCGTATTCGGGTAGAACACGCCGTTGAATGCCCCGGAAGGGTTGACCGGATTTCCGTCCGGATCCACCGGCGGGATGATATTCGCGTCCGGCGGCAGTGGACTGACGTATACGAAGTACGTGCCCGCCGGAATGCCGTCGATTTCGTAGGTGCCATCCGGATTGGTGAGCGCGCTGATTGACGGCGCATTGGGTTGTAATACGGCCACGTACGCCATGTGCACCCCATTGCCTCCGGCAGTCACCGTGCCCGTGATCGATCCCGTATTCGCTCCGAAATTGCGCGGATACAGCAGCGACAGCCCCACAATATCATCGGTGTCGAGCGGTTCCACCGTCGAAGTAGCGTTAGTGACTAACACCGACATTGCGCTCGAGGTGTACGTGTGCTGCAGGCCCAGCGCGTGCCCGATCTCGTGTACCATGCTTCGATAGAAGGCACTGAAATAGCTGGGCCCGGGAAGGGTGGTCAAATCCGAATGCAAGTGAATCATGGATTGCGTGATCGGGAAAAACGATCCGTTCGGCTGCGTGACCATCGTGCTCGCCGCCACGGGAACCGTGTACGCCAGCAGCCCCGGGGGAATTTCATCGTCGAACACCACTTCCGCGCTGGGCGTCGACTCCGCGGTCCCATCCACGAACAGCCCGCCGAAAGCTACCCGAATATCCGAGCTGGCAACGCTGTTCCACGCCAGGGCGGCCTGTTTGATCTGCGTCAGAATCGACGGGAGGCCATCAATCTGCGTTAGCTTCTGGGGCCCAGTCGTCGACACAAACACCGAGACTGTATTGTTCGGCAACGCAGTCAGATCGAATTTCTCCGGAACCGGGTTATATGGCGCTGTCTTGCTGGTGTAGTGGACGAAGTGGTAATACGCACCCGCCGAAGAGACCGAGAGCGCCCAGCCCAAAACCAGCGCAGCCGCTTTCCGGTATCCTGGCATGGCTAGCGGTTCGCTCCCTTGCCCAAAGTGGCCGAAATCCTTGCAGTAAGCTCCGCGTACTGCATTTGGATGCCATCGTCTCTCACCGGCCGCCAAGTTCCGTGCTCCACCATGGTTTCGCTCGCCGGCGCGCGCGTCGCCACCAGTTTGCCCGCGTCGTCCTTGGACAGCTCGAACACGCCTTGGCCCCATCCCGTGAGGTACGTCGCCCCGCTCTTCGACGTCCAGAGGAATAGCACGTACTCCTTCCCGACTGTCAACTGCGGGGCTCCCGGAACGCCCTGCCTGTATCCGTGCACGCTACCGCCAGGCCCCATCACCTCGGCCGCCCGTTGGCCTTTCCACTGTTGCTCCACTTCCAGCTTCCAGTGCGTGAAAATCTCGGCGCCCCGGAAATCCGCGTGGGAATCCACAACTCTCGCCTGCACGATCGCCGTCGATTTCTGAATCAGCTCATCGAGCGAAAGTTGCTCAAGAGTCGCGCCGCGGAGTGGTGCGAAGGCCAGGCACAGCACGAGAAGCGGGAGACGCCGCATGCCGATCAGAACAGCATTCCCCGTGCCAGTCATATCTAAATGATAACAGGTGCTTTAGGCTATCAAAGGTTATCGTTGGTGTGTTCACCCGACACGCTCGCGGGGCAAGTTGTCTCAGCCGGTACTAACCCCTCAGCCTATTTCCGTGCAGCCCGCACCACCAAAAGGGGGATGCGCAACTTGTGCCGGACTGAATTGATCGTCGCCCCGAAAATGAGGTCCTTCAGACCCCCATGGCCGTGGGCTCCCATCACCAGCAAGTCGGGCTGGATTTCGCGCGCTACGCGGATGATCTCGCGCGTGGGCTTGGACGAGTGCGCCACCATGGTTTCGACCTCAATCCCTTCCGCCCGCAGCGACTCCACGATGTCCTCGAGATACTTGCGCCCGGCCTCGACCTCCGCCGTCGAAGACAACGAGCCGTAGATCTGACTGGTGACGCCTTCTTCCACGTGCAGAAGGTACAGCTTGGCGTGATGCATACGCGCCATGGCCGCGGCATGCGCAATAGCCAGGTGATCGAGATCCGTATGATCGAGTGGCACGAGGATGCGGTTGTATAAGGGGGCCTCGGTGGCGGAAACCGCCGTGCCCGGAAGGACGATGGGGGCGCGGCCCCCGCGGAAGCCCCAGCGAGCCAGCAGCGGCTCCCCGATCACCCACAACATGAGCGCGCCCAGCACCGCAAACACCGGTACCACCAGCAGCCATACATACGTCCGGTACCCGCCCGCCACCGCCAGCCAATCGGAGACCGACTGCCTGATCAACCAGATGTTGAGCCCCAGAATAACGGCCGCCGTGATCCAGGCCAGAACCGTGACCCAAAGTTTGTTGGCAAACTCACCCATGCGCCGCCGGTCACTGGTGAAATGCAACAGCGGGATGACCGCGAAGGGAAGCTGCATGTTAATGATCACCTGGCTCAAAATCAGCAGGCGATATGTCCCCGCGTCGCCGGCAATGTAAATCGTGATGGCGGCCGGTATTACGGCCAGGCTTCGGGTAATCAGCCGGCGCAGCCACGGCCGCATGCGGAAATTGAGAAAGCCCTCCATCACAATCTGCCCGGCCAGGGTTCCGGTCAGCGTGGAGGATTGTCCCGAGGCCAGCAGCGCAATGGCGAATACCACGCTCGCCACAGCCGTTCCGAGCAGCGGCGCCAGCAGCAGGTGCGCCTGTTGAATTTCCGTCACCACGATGCCGCGTTTAAAAAATACCGTCCCCGCGACAATCAGGATTGCGGCATTCACCAGCAGCGCACCGTTCAATGCGACTAACGAATCAATGAAGTTGTACTGGCAGGCGATGCGCTTATCCGCTTGACTGGTGCCGATGCGCCGCGTCTGCACCAGCGCCGAATGTAGATAGAGATTATGCGGCATCACCGTAGCGCCAATGATCGCGACCGCAATGAAAAGATTGTTGGCGTTTACGCGCGGAATCAAGCCGGTTGCCATTTGCGACCACGCCGGTTTGGCCAGAAAAATTTCAAAGCAGAAACAGCCCGCGATTACCGCAATGAGCGCCAGCACGAACGCCTCAATGATGCGGATGCCGAAACGCTGGAACCACAGCACCAGCAGTGTGTCGGCGGCGGTTACGATGACACCGATGAGCAGCGGCAGATGGAACAGCAGATTGAGCGCGATGGCCGCGCCCAACACTTCCGCCAGATCGCAGGCGGCGATGGCGATCTCACACAACACCCAGAGCGCATGGGTGACCGGACGCGGATACGTTTCGCGGCAGGCCTGCGCCAGATCACGCCCCGCGACAATGCCCAAGCGCGCGCTCAGCGTCTGCAACAGCACCGCCATGGCGTTCGACATGACCAGCACCCACAGCAGCCGGTAGCCGAATCGCGCGCCACCTTCCAGGTCCGTGGCCCAGTTGCCGGGGTCCATATACCCTACGCTGACCAGGTAAGCCGGCCCCGCAAAAGCAAACATGCGCCGCCAGATGGTGAGGTGCGTGGTGCCGACGGACGAATGTACCTCCGCCAGTGACGGATGCCCTACGTCCGCGGTGCGCAAGGTGCCCACAGGCTTCCATATTACTTAACTATAGTTAAGTAGGCAAGAAGCCTTGGAGAGCTTTCCTGGCTGATCGGGACTATGGTTTTTGCCCAAGAAGATTTTACCGAGCGATCAACTTGTGCCCATGGCACTGATCGAGCGGAGGATTCTTCTCATCCGAGCGCACAAGGTGATGCTCGATCGGCATCTTGCCGAAATTTACGAGGTCCCAACGTTCCGGCTGAATGAAGCCGTGAAGCGGAACCGCCAGCGTTTCCCCGAAGATTTCATGTTCCAACTCAGCCGGAAGGAGGCGGCATTTTTGACATCGCAAACTGCGATGTCAAAACCAGTCCGTGGAGGTCGGCGGACGCTGCCTTACGTTTTCACCGAGCAGGGGGTCGCCATGCTTTCGACGGTCTTGAAAAGCGAACGAGCCATCGCCGTCAATATCGCAATCATGCGTGCCTTTGTCCGGTTGCGCCAGATCTTGGCCACTCATAAGGACCTGGCCGAGAGACTGGACGCCATGGAAAAGAAGTGCGACAAACAGTTTAAGACAGTCTTTGAGGTCCTCCGCCAGCTCATGGAGCGACCACCCCAGCCTTCAAAACGCCCAATCGGATTCGTGGGCCCGGCAACGCCCTAGCCACTCATCTTCACGGGTACACCGCCGTCACTCTCTCCCCATCCCGCAGAGCGAAATCAGTAGGCAACGCCACCGCATCGCCCTCGGCTAGCCCATCCGCAACCTGCAAACGGCTGATGCTGCTCGTGCCTGTCTTGATGGCGCGCCAGCGGATCGTATCGCCCGTCAGCACAAACACGCCTGCGCCGGCGGTGTCGCGGCGCATCGCCTCTTTAGGAATCGTCAGAGCATTCTCCACCACGCGCGCGCGAATCTCCGCATTCACGTTGGTCCCGGGGACCAACACATGCTGCGGGTTTTCGATGGTGCACAGCACCTCACCCACTTGGCGCGTTCCTAACGGATGGATCTCGGTCGGCAACTGCTCCACCACGCCCGGCCAACCGCGCCCAGGCAGCGCGTCCCAAGTGATGTTCATCGGAAACCCCACCGACACGCGCCCCAGCTCCGGCTCGTCCACATAAACGCGCACGCGCAGCCGATCCAACACGCCGACGCCTGCAACCAGATCACCAGGGTTTAGGTAGGTTCCCATCCGCACCGGCAAGTTGTATACCGTGCCCGCGATCGGTGACCGGACGAGCGCGTCCGCTATGCGGCGCTGCGCCAGCCGTATGTCGGCTTCAGCCTCGTGCAGCCTGGCTTCGGCCACCGCCTTGTCGGAAGAAGTAATCAGCGCCGAGCGTTTGTGCTCCAGGGACTCGATCTCGAGATTCGCCTGGCTAAGTTTGCTCTGCGCCGCATCCACCTCTTGCCTGGTCGCGGCCTGCTTTTGCTCCAACCGGTGCAGCGCATCGTAATTTCGCTGTGCGGTGTCCCGATCCAGCTTGGCGCGCGCGATGCTGCCGTCGATTTCCACCAGCTCGGCTTTTCGGCCTCCGCGCTCGATATTGTCCAGCGTCCCCTTGGCCTGCTCCAGGCGCGATTGCGCGGCCGCGAGCTGCGCATCGAGATCCGGTACCTTGAGCCGCACCAGCTCGGCCCCCTCGGCGATGGTTTGCCCTTCCTTCACGGGTAGCTCAACCACCGATCCCGCCATGTCCACGCGAACCGAAGCGAACCGCAGCGGCTCCACTTTACCGTTGGTGATGAGGTTGCTGATGAGAGTCTCGCGCCGCACTTTGACGAAAGGCGTCTCGGGCGGCTCATGATTTTTGGTGTAAGCCCAAAACCCAAGCGCGGCAAGGGGCGCAAGCACGAGAATCAGAATGTAGCGTCTCTTCAATCGAGGCTCCGTCGGGCGCAGTAGTCGAACAACAGTTGCCACTCGGCGCGCTGAATTTCCAACGCGGCGTGTTCAAGCTCTGAATCCGGTTGGCGGCGCGCGCGTTCGCAGACGGCGATGAAAGCCATAGGGTCCCACGCTCCGGAAAGGTTTAGGTTAGCCTTGGGGTGCGCTGCCTCAATGGCTCGCGCTTGCTCCAGCAGGGCGGGGAAGACCGGATGCTTTCCCACTCTCTGGAACCAGTACGAGGAATTGCCGGCATCGGGTTCCTGCCGATGAACGATAGCGTGCCAGTAGCTGCCTTCCGCGGTCGTGTCCGCTTGCGTGATTTCGTGAGCCTCGTCACGGCACGAGAAGTATAAATAGAGTCCCGCCAGCGAGCCACGCGGAGCGCGAGCTGAGGCGAATAGATCTTGCGATTTCGAGTTTCGGATGCGCCGCCGCGCCTCATCGGAGCAGCACGCGCCCTCAGCCAATGGCATCAGGCGTGCCCCATTGCCCGCAAGCGCAAGAATCTCAGCGACCGTGGCGCCATAAACTATTGGATTCCAATGCATCAAAACCGGTTTCACGCTGTGAACAGGCCGAAAGTTTCCCAGCCGCGTATGAATACTGATACTTCATTGTCTAACATGTAACTATGGCGGGTACAGTCGCGTGGCGGTAAAGACTGCGCTGGTGCTTTCGGCGGGAGGGATGTTCGGCGCTTATCAGGCAGGCGTGTGGCGGGAACTCTCTGCATGGTTCCATCCTGATCTTGTGGTCGGCACATCGGCCGGAGCACTGAATGGGTGGTTGATCGCCGGCGGCTGCGAGCCGGAAGAACTGATCAGCCTGTGGACCGATCCTGCGACGGCGGCATTTCTCAAGTTGCGGCCCCCGCTCCAGCGCTGGCGTGGATTCTTCGATGGCGAGACGTTTTCCGAACGTGTTCAGGAGCTGTATTCCCGGCACAGGCCTCGCATTCCGATCGGTGTGGTGCTCACCGAAGTGCCGCGCCTCGTGCCACGCCTGTTTCAAACCGACGAAATCACGTGGCAGCATCTGGCGGCTGCCTGTGCCATTCCCCTGGGACTGCCTCCGCAACGCATCGGCGGCCGTTGGTATGTGGATGGCGGATTGCTAGGTGCGCTGCCTCTCTGGGCGGCACCGCAAATGGGCGCAACACGCGCCATCGCTGTGAATGCGCTCCCTTTCCTGCCTTCCCCCGTCATGCGCGCCGGCGTCGGGGCGTTGCGCCGGGCCAGTCCGCCACTTCCAACCGTTGGCTCACTCGATGTGATCACGATCGCACCCGAGGGCGGTCTGGGCACCGTCTCCGATGCCGTCCGCTGGAGTCGCGACAACGTGCTGCGCATGATCGAGCGCGGCTCGGCGGACGCCCGACGCGTCACAGCCGCCGAGTGGGCGAGTCGCGATTCCGCCCAGCGCGTTCTACAATAGCCCTTAATGCCGAATTACCGGATTTATCGCATGAAAGAGGGTCCGCGCCAGCACTTCCGTTTAGCGCCGCATGTCGCCGGCGCGGCCAACGTCAAGCGCAAGGATTACGAGGAAGGCGGCCAGGTCGAGGCCCCCAACGAATACGCGGCGTGGGACCAATTGCGCCCGTCCCGCCAGCCGCTCGACGTGGGCGATTTGCTCGAAACCGACAGTGGCGAGTTGCGCATCTGCAAGTACATCGGATTCGAGGCAGCCGCATGGGTGCTGCCGCCGCCCGATCCCGCCTTGACGCAAGAAAGTTTCGCGCAGGAACCCGAGGTGGCGGCGCCGGCCGCGGGAGACTCCCATGCGTGAGGTCCGGTTGGGTGACATCATCGACGACTACTGCGTGAAGTGCAAGCGCATCATGAATCACTCGGTTGTCTCGATGCTCGATCGCGATCCCGCCAAAGTCCGCTGCCGCACCTGCTACAGCGATCACGACTACCGCCACGAGCAGGCCCCGCCGCCTAAAGTGGACACCCGCAAGGCCGCTCTGTTTAACGCAGTGCTCGAGAAAGTCCAACCCGAAGCTGCACCAGCGGCCGCCGCTGAGCCGGAGCCGGCGAAGGCCAAAGCCAAGCGAAAAAAATGAACAACGCCGCTGTGGCGCGGGGGTACCGCGGTTTTGGCGGGACACCCGCGGCTTTTTTTCTCTCCAGTCCACGCAAATGAGTGAGCTTCGATGGCATCCTCTACTGCGCGAGTGGGTGGCGGTAGCGGCGCACCGGCAGGGCCGGCCGCAAATGCCCAAGGACTGGTGCCCGTTCGACCCCGGCTCCGGCCGCGTGCCGGATAACTTCGACGTCCTCATCTACCCCAACGATTTTGCTGCTTTCAGCCTCGACGCCCCTCCGTTTTCCCCCGAGGCCGGCCTCTACGCGAAGACCGGCGCACGTGGCTCCTGCGACGTGGTGATCTACCATCCCGAGCACAATCTCGCGCCCTCACAACTTTCAGTCGAACACTGGGGCAAGGTCGTGGACATCTGGATCCGGCGGCACCAGGAGCTGACGGCGCAGCCGGACATCCAATACGTCTACATCTTCGAAAACACCGGCGTGGCGATCGGCGTCACCATGCCGCATCCGCACGGTCAAATATACGCGTTCCCCTTCGTTCCGCCTCTTATACAGAGTGAACTCCACGCCGCGTCGGATCATCTGCGCGATCATGATGAGTGCATCTATTGCAGGATTCTGCGCGAGGAACTTGCGGCCGGCGAGAGACTCGTCACCGCAAATGCCGATTTTGTGGCCTTCGTTCCGTTTTTCGCGCGCTGGCCCGGAGAGATGCAAATTTGCGCGCGGCGGCATTTCGGAAGCATTCCCGAGCTAACTGGCGGCGAAGCTGCCAACCTCGCGGCCATCATCAAAAAGGTGCGGATGAAGTACGACAACCTCTGGGGATTCCAACTACCCTTGATGATGCTTCTCCGCCAGAGCCCGGCCAAGGGCCAGCATCCGTACTTTCACTTCCACATCGATTTCTATCCCATCCAGCGCAGCTCCACCAAGCTGAAATACCTGGCCGGCGTGGAAAGCGGAGCAGGGACCTTCCTCAACGACACCGTAGCTGAAGATAAGGCGCGCGAATTTCGAGAGACCGACCCGAGAATTTAGAGCTTCCGCGGTTTGAATCCGTTCTTCTGCATGATCTGCTGCGTAGCCCCGATCGCTTCCGGCAGCACTTAGAAGAACGCGCCCACGCGCTCGCTTTGAAAAATGATGGCGCCGCGATAGTTGTCGGCCTCGACTCCGTAGTCGATGCCGGCGGCGGTGATCGCCTTCACAAGTGCGCAGCTTCGCGATCGAGTGTTAGCCCCGGAGATGTGCAATGGCTCGCCGCAGGTGACGTGAACTCAATCCAAGGTCTTGCCGGTTCGACGGCTCATGTTCTGCGAACCGAACTTCCTGCGCGAAGTGACAGGCCAAGCACCGCAAGCGCCGCAGCCAATAGCGCCGCGCTTCCCGGTTCGGGTACGGTGTTGGTGATGGTCAGCGTCATCGTCCCCGTAGCTTCAAACAAATTTGCGATGGGGCCGATGAATTCGGTGGTGGTGGGCGTCTCAAATAACCCGTAAAAGTTGTGCGGCGTATAAACTCCTGGCATTGTGGGCAGACCGTTGTCGGTGACAAAAGCGAATGCAGCCTGCAAGCCCGGTCCGCCGACGCCAATAACGCAATCGCCGATGAACGAAGTGGCCTCGATCGTGGCATCCGGATTCCCGAACATCAAACATCCGAAGGGACTTGGCGCCGCGGCCAAGTCCTGCGTAAATGTCCAACTGGTGGTCCCGTCCGTCACTGTGAACGGCGTGAACGTGGGCATGGCCCCGTCCGTTACAAAGTTCGGAGAGGTAAACGAGAAGCTGAAACTGTTTATTGGTCCGTCGAGAGCGTCGTATTGAAACGTGTACAACTCGCTGGCACGCGAGTATGGGGTCAAAGCCGCGGCAAAGGTGCATAGCAGCGCCCATCGCGGCAACACGCAAACCATGACGTGAAGTGTATCATGGCCGTTCTCGCGGCTTGAAACCATTCCTCCGCATCACCTGATGCGTAGCTTCCATCGCTTCCGGCAACACATAGAAGAACGCACCCACGCGTTCGCTTTGAAAGATGATGCCGCCCCGATAGTTGTCGGCCTCGACCCCGTAGTCGATACCCGCCGCCGTGAGAATGGATTCCAACTGCACCGCTTCATTCAGTCGCTTGGCGATGTAAACCAGCTCGGCACGGTCTTCCCCGAAAAACGCGGCGTCCTGCTTCATTGAATTGAGATTCCGGGCCAACGTCGCCCACCAACACATCTTAGGAGATATGCCCGTACAAGTCGCTAGCCGCGAGGAAGAACTTCATTGGATTGCCCTGACTCTCGTTCCGGGGCTCGGCACGCGCAACGCCGGGAAGCTGATTTCGCGGTTCCGCACGCCCCAAGCGGTGTTTCGGGCTTCACGCACGGAACTGGAAGGCGCCGGGATCAGCGGTGCGGTGGCCCAGAGCATCTCCAGCGGCTGCTCGTTCGAAGATGCCGTGGCGCAGCAGGAAAAGATGCTCGAAACCGCGACCGTGGCGGTCACGCTGAACGATCCACGCTATCCCGCGCAATTACGCGAAATCTACGATCCGCCGGTGATGCTATTTGCCCGAGGACGAGTCGAGCTGCTGCAAGCGACATTGTTTGGCGTGGTCGGTACTCGGCGTCCAACTCCTTACGGTCTGGCCGCCACCGAGCGGCTGGCGGGCGATCTGGCACGCGCCGGGCTTGTGATCGTCAGCGGCATGGCGCGCGGTATTGACACCACGGCACATAAGGCCGCCTTGGCGGCTCAGGGCGATACCGTCGCGGTGCTGGGCTGCGGTGTGGATGTGGTGTACCCGTCCGAAAATCGCAAGCTCACGGAAGAGCTCGTTTCCAAGGGGCTGATTCTGTCGGAGTTTGGCATGGGTTCGACGGCCTTTCCGCAAAACTTTCCGATTCGAAACCGTATTATCAGTGGGATAGGGGTTGGTTTGCTGGTGGTGGAGGGGGCGCAGTATAGCGGCTCGGCAATTACCGCGCGCCTCGCAATCGATCAGGGCAAGGAAGTTTTTGCGGTGCCGGGAAACATCACGTCGAAGATGAGTTGGGGCCCTAACTTATTGATAAAGCAAGGTGCTAAGCTCGTTCAGGACTGGAACGACGTGGTTGTCGACCTCCCGCCCGACGTGCGCCGGCGGCTTGTGGATGAAGGCAAGAAGCGCCTTTTGGATCAAGGAGTTACAGGTACTGATGCATCCTCTCCAGACGGTCAGGCATCATTATTAGGCAAGCAGGGTGAGGCCGCCCGGCGGCTTCTGGAAACGCTGAAACCCGACGCCAGTACGCATCTGGACACGTTGGTTGAGGCATTAGAGGGGTTTACGACCTCCGAACTGATTGCCGCCCTCTTTGAACTGGAAATGACGGGTTTGGTAAAACAACTTCCAGGGAAGAACTTTGTTAAAGTGTGGTAGGCAGTCCTCGGCTCAGGTTCTGAGTATCAATTCCTATGGCAAAGGCTCTCGTAATCGTCGAATCGCCGGCTAAGGCGAAGACCATTAACAAGTACTTGGGCAAGAACTATCTCGTCAAGGCTTCGCTTGGCCATATCAAAGACCTCCCCAAAAAAGACCTTGCGGTAGATGTGGAGCACGGCTTTGAACCCCGGTACGAGGTGATCGAGGGCAAGAAAAAGCTGATCCACGAATTGAAGGAAGCTGCCAAAAAGGTGGAGCAGATTTACCTGGCGGCCGACCCTGACCGGGAAGGCGAGGCCATCTGCTTTCACCTGCAGGAAGAGCTGGGCGGGGGGAACGGCAAAGACAAGAAGAAGAAAGCCGGCCCGGAGATTTTCCGGGTGATGTTTAACGAAATCACGTCCCGTGGGATCAAGAAAGCGTTTGAGAAACCGGGCCAGGTGAACATTCACCTGGTGGAAGCGCAGCAGGCGCGGCGCGTGCTCGATCGCCTGGTGGGCTACAAGATTTCTCCGCTGCTATGGGACAAAGTCCGGCGCGGGTTATCGGCGGGACGGGTACAGACCGTGGCGCTGCGGCTGATTGTCGAGCGTGAACGCGAAATCCGCGCGTTCGAAAAGCGAGAGTACTGGACGATCGACGTCAATCTCGGCGCGAAGAAGCCACCGAACTTTGACGCACGGCTGTTCAAGCGTGCCGCGGCGGGAGCGGAAGCCGAAACGCCGGAAATCGCGACGCAGCAGGCGGCCGAGGCATTGGTGAATGCCGTTTCGGGGGCCGAGTACGTTGTCAAATCCGTGGTCACGCGCGAGAAGCGCCGCAATCCGGTAGCGCCTTTCATCACATCCACTCTGCAACAGGAAGCGGCGCGCAAGCTGCGATTCAGCGTGAAACGCACCATGATGCTGGCGCAGCGGTTGTATGAAGGCATCGAGCTGGGCAAAGAAGGCGCCGTCGGCCTCATCACCTACATGCGTACGGATTCGACGCGCATCGCCGGCGAAGCGATCGAGGAAGTGCGCGGGTTCATCGGCGAAAGGTACGGAGCGCCGTATCTGCCGCAGGCGCCGAACGTCTACAAGTCGAAGAAAGAAGCGCAGGACGCGCACGAGGCCATCCGGCCCTCGTCGGTGCTGCGCACTCCGGAAGAGATCGAGCGCCACCTATCAGACGACGAGCTGAAACTTTACAAGCTAGTCTGGATGCGGTTTTTGGCGTCGCAGATGATGCCGGCGGTTTTCGATCAGACCACGATCGATGTTACGGCGCGGGGAAAAGACGAGGCCGAATATACGTTCCGCGCGACGGGATCGGTCCCCAAATTCGACGGTTATCTGCGGGTCTACGAAGAAGGCAAGGATCAGAAGGACGAGGACGACGAAGAACTGCGCCACAAGCTGCCGCAAGTGGAGGAAGGCGAGACGTTGCGATTCCGCGGCATCAAGCCGGAGCAGCACTTCACCGAGCCGCCGCCGCGCTACAACGAAGCCACGCTGGTGAAGAAGCTGGAATCCGACGGCGTGGGCCGGCCTTCTACCTACGCTTCTATTCTCTCGACGATTCAGGAACGCGAGTACGTCACCAAGGATGGCGGCAAATTCAAGCCGACCGAGTTGGGGATGGTGGTGACCGACCTGCTGCTCGAAAGCTTCAGCGACATCTTCGAAGTGAAATACACGGCGCGGATGGAAGAGGAGTTGGACGAGATCGAGGACGGGAAGATCGACTGGCGCGAGGCCATGGGCGAGTTCTACGGGCGCTTCGAAAAGGATTTGAAGCGCGCCGAAGAGAACATGACCGACATCAAGCGCATGGAGAAGCCCACCGATCTCACGTGCGAAAAGTGCGGCAAGCCGTTGGTGATCAAGTGGGGCAAGCACGGCAGCTTCATCGCGTGCACGGGGTATCCGGAATGCACCAACACGCGCGAGGTTCCGGTGGAACTGGCTGACGCCGATAGCGGCGACCTGACGGAACAGGGCGATGAGGAATACTGCCAGAATTGCGGCCGCACCATGGTGCTGAAGAAGGGCCGATTCGGGCAGTTTTACGCCTGCACGGGCTATCCGGATTGCAAGACTACGCGGCCGATCGGGGGGACGCAGAAGAAGGCCGATGTCGCGCTGGATGAAAAGTGCCCGCAGTGCGGCAGCAACCTGGTTATGAAATACGGGCGGTTCGGCGAGTTCACGGCGTGCAGCAATTATCCGACTTGCAAATTCGTCAAGCAGAAAACCGTGGGCGTGAAGTGCCCGGAGTGCTCGGAAGGCGAAGTAGTGGAACGGCGCTCCAAGCGCGGCAAGACGTTCTACGGTTGCAGCCGGTATCCGGAATGCAACTTCGTCGCGTGGGCGAAGCCGGTGCCCGAGAAGTGCCCCGAGTGTGGCAGTCCATATATGCTGGAGAAATGGCTGAAGGATGGCGCCACGATCCAGTGTCCCAACCAGGATTGCAAATTCAAGAAGAAGGTGGCTGAACCGGAGCTGGTCAGCCACTAATGGCTGGGCAGAAAACCGTCTCCCACCTGCGCTGGTGGATTGGCGGCCTGCTGTTCGCATCCACCGTCATCAACTACATCGACCGCCAGACGCTGAACGTGCTGGCGCCCTACCTGAAAGCCGATTATCACTGGACCAACTCGGATTTCGCGCTGATCGTGATCGCATTTCGGCTCTCGTATTCCGTGGTGCAGTTTATAGGCGGACGATTCATTGATATTGTCGGGACGCGGCGCGGCCTCACGATCACGGTCGCGTGGTACTCGGTGATGGCCATGGTCACCTCCCTCGCGACTGGCCTCAAGAGCTTCTGCGCGTTTCGTTTTCTGCTGGGCGCAGGTGAGGCGGCGAACTGGCCGGGCGCAACCAAGGCCGTTTCGGAATGGTTTCCCGCACAGGAGCGCGGCATTGCGGTAGCACTGTTCGATAGTGGCTCGGCGATCGGCGGCGCGGTGGCGCCGGCGCTGGTGGTATGGCTCTATCACGTGTTCGGCACGTGGCGGCCGGCGTTTCTCATTACCGGCACTCTGGGATTTCTGTGGCTGTTGGCCTGGATTCTGACCTATCACAAACCGGAAGAGCACCCGCGCATCAGTGATTCCGAACGCAGCATGATTCTCGGGACGCGCGCCGGCGCCGACGAGAAATTGGCACGCGCACGGACGCCGATGTCCCGGATTCTCGGGTACAGGCAGACGTGGGGCTGCATTCTGTCGAAAGCGATTCTCGATCCGTACTGGTATCTGGTGGCGGATTGGTTTGCGTTGTTCCTGGTGAGCCGCGGATTCAAGCTCGAAGACACGTTGGTGGGCTTCTGGGTTCCGTTTGTGTGCGCGGACCTGGGCAATTTCGTGGGCGGCGGCCTTTCGAGCTGGTTTATTCATCGCGGCTGGACGGTGGGCGCGGCGCGGCGGGTGATTTTCCTGATCTGCGGCCCGCTGATGCTGCTCATGATCCCGGCGGTGTACACAAAGCAGCTCTGGCTGCTGATTGCAGAGTTCGGCCTCGCGACGCTAGGCTACGCGGCGTGCGCTACGGTGTTTCTGACGCTGCCGTCGGACCTATTCGAAAGCGGGTCAGTGGCGACGGTAAGTGGTCTGGCGGGAGGGGTGACGGGCTTCGTGACCATCGCCGCGACGTACACGATCGGCGCGGTGACGGACAAATATTCGTTCGCTCCGATCCTGATGGGAGCCAGCGCGGCCCCGGTGTTGGCGGCGATTGTGGTGTTCGCGCTGGTGCAGAACACGAGGAACACGGGGAACGGGGTGTTGCTGAAGATTTGAGGGGCGTGCGCCCCGGGACTCTCATCTCCGCAAACGGTCCGTACTTAATTTCACAATTTCAGCGGAAAGATTGCAAGCTGATTTCGAAACGGTTGGCTGTTTGTTTTCACATTTCTTTGGATAGACTCTGTGTGCTTGATCAATTTCCAATCGATTCTGCGCCTTAGTACATCGGTGGCAGTGTTCAGCGCCACCCGAACCTATCCATGCTGAGAAAGAGATGAAACATGATAGCGACTACGACGGAGGCGAGTGCCGTACCCCTTCCATGGCGCGCACTCTACGAACTTGGACGGCAGATCTGCATAGGTTTCGCGGTAACTTTTGGGCCGCGTCCGGTCCGCCCCTTAAGCCAACTAACTAAAGTGAAGAACGATGTTCTCCAGATCAGGCTCGTTCTGATCAGTGAAGGAGAGGAGACGGTCCCGGTGACGCGCGAATTGCCGAGGACAGTGTTCGAGCCCCATGCTTTAGCTGCGCGACTCGCTGATGCCATCGCGGAGGGATTCGCGACCGCGGGACGCACTGGCTTCCATGTCCCTCGATGATCGGAAATTCCATGATCGAGTTCCCGCCGATTCGTCGCTTAACTTCGTGGGGGAACAAAACGCATGAAAGAATTGAAGATGTCGTGGAAAACGGAAGAGGGCCGTCTGGTGTGCCATTGGATCGAATCAGCAGCGGCCTGGAACACGAGCGTAGCTTTGAAGCGGATCAACCCGTTAACGCCCCCTGACGACCTATGGCAGCCTTTGGCCCTTTCTCACACAAAGACCAATTGGCACTATTTCGGGCTGCCTAAGACCGATTTTTTTTAATGCTCGCGCACGCGCCGGCTGCCGGGGCTCAGGCTCTCCGACTAGGGACCGTATAAGAGAAGCTGCGATTGCAAATATCCCACGGGTTTCACATTAGTAGCTCCCGGTTCTTGAGGCCAGCAACCGGATGGCTCTCGTTTGCATTCCAGATGTTAAAGTCCGTTTATTTTTTCGAAAATCGTTGACACGAGTTCCGTCATGGGTTTATAAGTGAAATTGGGAAGGTTAAGAGAGCCTTCCCAGATGCAAGGATCCTCGGCAGGCGAGGCGTCCGCGCGGCAAAAAGGCCACTACCCTCCGGCGTCGAAAGATGCCAATGAAGGGTGACCAGGAATTCTCGGGTTAAGGGTTTTCCTAACGTGGCTGAGGTCGAAAGACCTCTACGGCGTGCGGTGCTGAAGCTTAGGCCAGTGGGGAAACCGCCAGCCATCGTTAGATAGTCGGCCATTTCTCCGCTTTGGGGGAAGTGGCTTTTTTGTTTCCCCTCCAAAGCTTCCGTCCGTCTCCGGGAATAGTATGCGAACAAACGACGATAAGCCTCCGAGTACGGAGATCACTGTCGTGGAATCGCCGGTTATGACCTGGTAGGTTGCTTTCCTGCCGCTTCATCCTCTGCGATTCCACTTGAGAATTTGCGGAGGGTGAAGACCTTAGCTCTTCCCCTTCTAGCAAGTCGCGGTCAACCGGATTTCTACGCCCGGACGCCGCCCAGGAGGGAGCGAGATGACGGACCGAATCATCCCGATGCCCGCGGATGTGGTGGAGGTGCAGCCCACGCCCATCCGCGGGATCGCAGTCAAGTCCAGGTGGGCGCACAGCCTGCTCACATTTCTCGCGGTGTTCGGCCCAGGCCTGATTGTCATGGTAGCCGACAATGACGCCGGAGCCGTCTCGACCTACACCCAGGCAGGAGCGCAATACGGAATGCATCTGCTGTGGCTGGTGGTTCTGCTGCTGCCGGTGACCTACTTCATCCAGGAGATGGTGGTTCGTCTGGGAATTGCCACGGGCAAAGGCCACGCCGCGATGATCTACCAGCGTTTTGGCAAGTGGTGGGGGTTGTTTTCGCTGGTCGATCTCGAAATCGTGAACTTCCTGACCCTGGTCACCGAGTTTGCCGGCATCGATCTGGCGCTGACCAAACTCGGCGTGGACCCGCGCATGGGCGTCCCGATTGCCGCTATTGGGCTGATTCTGATCGCCGTCACCGGCAGCTATCGCCGATGGGAACGAACAGTGGTGTTCCTCTGCCTGCTCGACTTCGCCTGGTTCCTGATCGCGTGGAAGATGCATCCCGCCGCCGGTGAGGTCATCCGCGCCATGGTTGTACCGGGGATCCCGCCGGGTGGATTGACTGCCGACCTGGTCTTTCTGGCGATCGCGGTGGTCGGAACAACCATTGCCCCCTGGCAACTCTTCTTTCAACAGAGCTGCATCGCGGACAAGCGCCTGCGGTTTTCGGACGTGCGGTGGGCGCGTCTGGATACATTTCTCGGCGCGTGCATCACCATCAGCGTCGCGGCTTGCATGGTGCTGGCCGGCAACACCTCGCTCGTGCACGGCTTCCGGTTTACCGATCCTGCGCAGATGGCGGTGGACCTGGGATCGTTCACCGGTCCCTGGGTGAAGGACATCATCCTGCTGATGATGATCAATGCCGCGGTGGTGGGCACGACCGCGATTTCGCTTTCGAGTTCGTGGGCGTATGGCGAAGTCAGGGGATGGCCGCACAGCTTGCAGTTGCCGTTCCGAAAAGCGCGTGGATTCTATTTGGTGTACCTGGTGTGCGTGGCCGCGGCCGCGGCGATTGTGTTGATTCCACGCGCGCCGCTGCAGCTGATCATTCTCGGAGTACAAGTGCTGGCCGGCGTGATGCTGCCATCGGCGATCATCTTTCTGCAACTACTGCTGAACGACAAGGAACTGCTCGGCACATATGCGAACAAGCGATGGAACAACGTGATCAACTGGACCATCATCATTCTGCTGTTTGCTCTGTCGCTGGTTCTCGCGGCGCAGGTGACCGCGCCTAATCTATTCCCCGCGTCGAGCGGAACCAATTGAAGGAGGTCAGTCCAATGCGAATGAAAACAATCAACGGACTACGCGCCACAGCATTTTGGGTTCAGCGCTTTCTTGATGTGCGTTTGCCGATGGGCGTGGTCAATGGGCCGCGCCAGCGGCGGCGTTGCGTGATTGACGGTTCCGGCTTCGAGCGGAACTCATTTTAAGAGGAGGTAAGGACAATGTCCACCATCACGAGTATTCTCAATCCCGAAGAGGTGCTGAAGCACGGCTATGACGTGAGTCTCAACCGCTACATCGTGGTGCATCCGCTCGACGACATACCGGAGGAAAAAGTCGACACCGACGCGCTGGGAGCAATGGCAATGACGGCCAGCGTGAGGTGGTCGCTGATCAGTCTCCGCGCCTACCTGATCCTGATGTTCCTGCTCGTACTGTTTCGGGTAGTGCAATTGGCCGGCTGGTTCGGCGGGAGTCATTAGTGGCTGACAGTCACAGAGCTTACGCCCGCCACGGCGGCGGGCGACTGGGAGAGAAATACCATGCGCGTGAACCGTCTGCTCATGCTTTGTTTGCTGGCCGCCGCCTGCTGCTGGTGCCAGGACGACGGCCAGCCTGCCAGCGATGATGCATCAGTAGCTCAGCCCGCCTCCGGCCGAACCTGGAGCGTCCACTTCCAAGCGACCTCCATCGGCCAGGAACACGGCTGGTTCCCCTCGCTCTACGCGGGTGAGAACAGCCTTCCTTCCCATCCCGAGCATCGGGCCTCGATTACTGCGACAGTCTTTCTTAGCCTGCGTTTGAACTCGCACTGGGAGTTTGTGGTGGATCCGGAAATCGCGGGTGGCCGCGGGTTCGGCAACGTCACGGGCATCGCCGGCTTCACCAACGGCGAGATTCCGCGCGTTGCAAGCGCTACGCCCACACTGTATCCCGCGCGGGCCTACGTGCGCTACACGATCCCGCTCGGAGGCGAAGTGCAACGAGTCAGCAACTCAGCGAACCAGGCCCCCGGCACAGACCCGGTAAGCCGGATTTCTGTTGTGACCGGGAAATTCGCGATCACGGACTTCTTCGACAACAACACTTACAGCCACGATCCGCGAACGCAGTTCATGAACTGGTCATTGATGTATAACGGCGCCTGGGACTATCCCGCTGATACCCGCGGCTACACTATTGGAACGATCGAGGAGCTGAAAATGCCGTCGTGGTCTTTTCGCGCGGCGAGCGTGATGGAACCTACTATGGCGAATGGCCCAACCTTCGACACACGCATCGGCCGCAACCGAGGGACTGCCCTAGAATACGAGCATGACCACACGATCGCGAAGCGAAGCGGGGCGTTTCGTGTTCTGGCCTTCGAAAATCTGGAAGATGCCGGCACCTACCGCGAAGCGATGGCGGGCCACGGAGAAACGCCGGACCTGGCCGCCACCCGGCGCAACGGAACCGAGAAATACGGCTTCGGCCTGAACGCGGAGCAGGAGCTTTCCCAAGACGTGGGTATTTTCGGGCGTTATGGATGGAACGACGGCAAGACAGAGACCTGGGCATTCACCGAGATCGACCGATCGCTCAGTGGTGGAATTTCGATAAAAGGCTCACGCTGGCGGCGGCGCGAGGACACCGTCGGCTTGGGAGCGGCTCGCAACTATATCTCCGGCGACCATCGCGCATTCCTGGCTGCCGGCGGGTATGGTTTCATCATCGGTGACGGCCGCCTGAACTACCGCCCTGAACAGATTGTGGAAACGTACTATGCCCTGCACTTGGCGGCCGGATGGACGATGACCGGCGATTTTCAGTGGATCGCAAACCCGGCATACAACATGGACCGAGGACCGGTATCGGTGGCGTCGATCCGCCTGCATTGGGAGCATTGAGGCCGCGATCAAGAGGTGACGAAGTATGACGCAAGAGGACGAAGTGAAACGCCTCCGCCGGATGGCGGCAGAACTTGTCGAGGACTCGGAGCGGCGCGATCATCCGCTTTCTCTGGAAGAGGACGCCGCGATTCTGATGCTGCTGAAAAAGGCGGAAGAACTGGAGCGTCAGATCCACAGCACACGCACAATCAAGAAGGGGTTTCACGGCTTGGGGCAGGAAGCGCTTGCCGCGGCTGGTGCGATTACGCGGCGAAACTCGCTCAGCTAGAGGTAAGCTGCTGGCTTAAGGACGTAGAATGCTTAGCTGTGGAGGTGCCTCATCGCGGCGTCGCCAGCCGCCTTGGAAATTGGCGCTCCAGATCCCAGCGGCTGTGGCTGCTGGTCGCGGAGTTTGGATTGGCTACGCTCGGCTACGCGGCCTGCGCGACGGTGTTTCTCACGCCCGGCCGAAATCCGCCGAGCGCGGGTGAAAGCTCCTCGTTTCTCTATGCCGCCCGAGCCTTAGTGCCTACTTATTCTGGGTTTCCCCGTCCCTCGTTATATGCCTTCAACTTCCGTCCCAGGGTGCGCAGGGAAATCCCGAGAATCCCGGCGGCGCGCTGCTGTTGTCCCGCGGTTTCCGCAAGCACGCGAAGGATGGCTTCGCGCTCCAGATCTTCGAGCGTAACCGCCTTGGGAGGCGCCGTGCGCACGGGAACCGGCAAGTGCTTCACCTCCATTACGCCCTGTTCCGCCATCACCGCCGCCTGAACCACGGCGTTGCGCAGCTCGCGCACGTTCCCCGGCCACGCATAGCGCTCGAGCGCGTCCATGGCCTCGGCCGAGAACCGCAACGGACGCTGCTCTTGTTGCTCCTGCTGTGCCAGAAAGAATTTCACCAAAGGCGCCACGTCTTCCGGACGCTCGCGCAGCGGCGGCACGCGTACGTGCAATTGCGCCAGCCTGTGGTAGAGATCGCGCCGGAACGTCCCGGCTGCCGTTGCCTCATCCAAATCTTGATTGCTGGCGGCAATGATGCGCGCATCCACTGAGACCTTGCGCGTTCCGCCGAGCCGGTAGTAAGGCGCCCCGTCCAGCACACGTAAGAGTTTCACCTGCATGCGCGGCGACAACTCACTGACTTCATCCAGAAACACGGACCCCGTGTGAGCCAGCTCGAACATTCCCGGCTTGGGGGTCATGGCGCCGCTGAACGCGCCCCTTTCGTAACCGAACAGCTCGCTTTCGATTAATAACTCAGGCAGCGCGGCGCAGTTGAGGTCGATCCAAGGCCGGGTCGCGCGCCGCGAATACTGATGAATGGCGCGGGCGATCAGCTCCTTTCCTGCGCCGGTTTCCCCAGTAATCAGCACCGCGGCCCTCGAACGGCCGGCACGCTCGACAAACTCCAGCAGCCGCCGCATGACGCCACTTTGAATGACAGCGGGCATTCCCAGGAACACGTGGACGGCGGGCGCGCCGGCATCCACCCCGGGGGAACCCCTTACCTCGTCGGAATCATCCGGCTCGGAGTGTGTGTCCGGCAGGGACGGCGGGCGCGGAGGCGCAACGGGATTGCCCATGAGCTGTCATTCAAAAAGTTCGTCAGTTACAGGGGAAAACTTCAGGCGTTGCGACGCCCTGTGCTATAAGTTTGGCTGCAAGCAGCCGATAAAACCTATGGACCCGATTCGTGTCTCGCCGAGCCAAAGCCTACATCATTCTCACCGCCACGCTCGGCGTGATCGTTCTGCAACACTCCCCAGGCGCCATCCGTCCCTCGGGCGCCACGCGGTTTCTTTGCTATCTCGTGGGAGCCGCCATCACCTCGCAACTGAAGGTGCGGTTGCCCGGGATTCGGGGAACCCTGTCGGTGAACTTCTTCTTCCTCATGATGGGTATCCTCGATCTGGATATCCGGCAGGTTCTCATGCTGGCATGCGCCGGCACCCTGGGGCAGATGTTGTGGCATGCGCGCCCGTGGCCGAGGCCGGTGCAAATGGTTTTCAACTTGGCCAGCATCACGGTCGCGTCCTACTGCGCTTTCAATACCTATCACTGGCATGTACTCCAGGCGCTCGACGGCTCTCCCCCCGTTCCGCTCGTGGCTTCCACCCTCTTGTTCTTTCTGCTCAACACGTTGGCCGTTTCCGGAGTGCTCGCGCTCACCGAAGGCAAGGGGCTGTGGAGCATCTGGCGGGAAAATTTCGTGTGGACGGCTGCGCAGTACATGGCGCTCGCCGCTCTAGCGGGCCTGGTGCACGCGGTGGATGAGCGGACCGGTTGGGAGATTGCGCTACTGCTGTTTCCCATCATTTATCTTGTGTATCGTTCTTATGACCTGTATCTCGGCCGGCTGGACGAGGCAAAAAACCATGTCGCCGAAATGGCCGCCCTGCACCTGCGGACCATCGAAGCTCTGGCCCTGGCCATCGACGCCAAGGACGACAACACCCACGATCACTTGCGGCGCGTGAAGGTCTACGCAACTGAAATCGGCAGGGAAATGCACCTCAGTTCTTCCGATTTGCAAGCTCTCGAGGCGGCGGCGTTGCTCCACGATATCGGCAAGCTGGCGGTGCCCGAATACATCATCTCGAAACCCGGCAAACTCACTCCGGAAGAATTCGAGAAGATGAAAATCCATCCCGTGGTGGGCGCCGAGATTCTGGAGCGCGTGCAATTTCCCTATCCGGTGGTACCCTTCGTGCGCGCGCACCATGAGAAGTGGAACGGATCGGGCTACCCCGACGGCCTGAAAGGCGAGGAGATTCCCCTGGGAGCCAGGATTCTCGCGGTTGTGGATTGCCTGGACGCGCTAGCTTCCGACCGGCAGTACCGGCGGGCTTTTCCGCTGCCTGTGGCGCTCGAAAAGGTCTTGGCCGAGTCCGGCACGAGTTTCGACCCGCGCGTGGTTGAGGTTCTGGCGCGCCGTTCCGGCGAGTTTGAGAGTTTGGTCAAAGCCGCGACTGTTGTTCAGCGCAAGCTTTCCACCGATGCCCGCATCGCGCGGGGTGCTCCCGGCGCGGGATTCGAGACACTCGGGCAGCCCGTGCGCGTGGAAAGCACGATGGATTTTCTGGCCTCCATTGCGGCCGCGCGCCAGGAGTTTCACATGCTCGCGGATGTGCTCAACGAGCTGGGCAGTTCGCTCAGCGTGGAAGAAACCCTATCGCTACTGGCCGCGCGCCTCAAGCATATGATCACGTTCGACACCGTAGCCATCTATGTGCGCGACGGGGATCGCCTAAAGGCGCAGTTCGTCACGGGCGAAGAGTACCGGCTGTTCTCGGCTCTGGAGATTCCGCTGGGCCAGGGCCTTTCGGGCTGGGTGGCCGAGAATCGCCGGCCCATCATCAACGGCAGCCCATCCGTCGAGCCCAGCTACTTGAACGATCCCGCAAAGTGCAGCCGTCTGCGCTCCGCTTTGGCGGTGCCGCTCGAGGGCGTGGCTGGAGTGGTCGGCGTCCTGACGCTCTACCACGCCGAGGCCGACGCTTTCACACGCGACCACTTGCGCATCCTGCAAGCCATCAGCTCGAAAGCCGGGCTGGCGATCGAGAACGCCATGAAATACCGGCAGGTGGAGGATTCGTCCGTCACCGATGAGCTGACCAGCCTTCCCAATGCCCGCTCGTTGTTCATCCAGCTCGACAGCGAACTGGCCCGCTCGCGCCGCACGGGCGCTCCGCTGGTGGTGCTGGTGCTGGATCTCGATGGCTTCAAGAGCGTCAACGACCGCTTCGGCCACATGGCCGGCAACAAAGTGCTGCAGATGATCGCCGAGGGCCTTCGCAACACCTGTCGCGAGTACGATTGCGTGGCACGTATGGGTGGCGACGAGTTCGTGGTCATCGTGGCGGGAGCGGCGCGCGAGGCAACCGCAGCTAAATCGCGGCAGTTCCAACAGGTGACACGCGAGGTGGGCCTGGCGCTCTATCAGCAGGACTTTCTGTCGGTCAGTATCGGCGAAGCTTGTTTTCCGGAAGATGGCGCGGACGCCGAACAATTGCTGGCCGTTGCGGACAAACGCATGTACGAGGCCAAGCAGCGGTGCCGCGCGAACCCGATCGCCCAGTTGGTGTAGCCTACTGTTCGGGTTCGGTCTTCTCTACGAAGCGCTCCACGTGGATGCGGTAGATAGCCGGCTTACCTTCCCTATCGCTATTAAAGTAGACCAATTGGCTGTCCGGGGAAAAGATTGGTGCGGCCGTGGCAGGATCGCTCGCCCGGTGCTCGCACAGCGTCAGTTCGCGTCCCGTGGTTCGCAAAAGCAACAGAATGTGGGGTGACGCCTTGTTTCGGCTGGCGCCCACGAACACCGAGGTGTCCCGATTCGCATCAAACTGCACGAACTGGCTGGTCTTGGCGACCAATTGGTCCTGGTTGGCATCGGGCGTGTGTTCGCGGATGGTGTTGAGCTGCGTCTTCTCTTCGGGAAAATGCAGATAGAGGATAGTCCGGCCGTCGGGCGCCCACCGCGCGGGCCCCACCGGGCCAGGAGAGATTTTGAGTTTGCGATTCTGCTGGCCATCGAAGTTGACCAGCCACAGCGCGCTCGATTCCTGCCTGTACAGCACCTGCGTCCGCCGGGGCCTGGTGACGGGATTGCTAATGGGCCAGGGGGTCTCGGCGATGGTGGCGGCGGCGCCCTTGGCTATTGACACCAGTTGCAAGCGCGAATTGTCTTTCCGGCACTCGGCGAAGACGGCGTAAAGTCCGTCCTCGGTGACGGAGACGCCGGGGCAGCGCTGCCAGACTTCAGGCACCCGGTAGATTTCACGCTCGCGGAAGCGCGAGAAATCCGACCGCTTGAGAGAAGGCCCATCGAAATAGCAAAAGCTATGCTCGTCGGCGAGCAGGGTGAGGGTGGCGCCATCGAGCGCCGCGGCATCGGTCACTTGCTGCCACTCGCCGGATTTCAGATTCAGACGGAACGCCTGCGGCGAGCCGGTGCGGTCGCTCCAGCAGAGCAGGAAGTGTCCTTTGTGCGAGATGGCGCGCTCGTAATAGGCGGGCAGGTACGTCGAATAGGATGGGCTGGTCAGCCGGACGACATCCAGCTCCGTGGCGGGGTCGGGGAAACGCTCGAAATCGGAACCGAAGAGCACGCCCTTGCCGCGCTCGGAAGCGAAACCGGATGCGGCAAAGAGCGCCAGCACGGAACGGCGCGTCCAGCGGCGCGGCTGCGCCGCGAAAGGGCCCATGAACTGATGGTAACAAGTTGTGTGGAATCGACGGATGGCGGAGGGTGTTAATTCGCGAACGTTGAGCGCCGTAAGCACTAAAGAAAAGATCGTCTGTGCATAGTGGCCTGGGAATCATATGCCGGGGAGCCGCCGGTTTAGGACGAGCACATGATACACTCCGAAACCTGTGGCGCTCGCGACCACCTTTGGCCGACGCGTACAGAGGTTAGTCAAATGAACATCAATCCCAATATCGCAAGTTCCCCCTTGGGCACAACTGGCGCCGCTGTGATCCCGGCGCCTGCCGATGACAGCGGGCGGCGGTGGACAATCATCGGTTTGCTGAGCCTGGGAATGATCATCGCCTACGTCTCGCGATCCAACCTCTCCGTTGCGCTGGTGATACCCGATGTTCTTAAATCGTTTCACCTATCCGACACCGACCGCGGTGCTCTCAACTCAGCCTTCTTCTGGGCATACGCGGCACTACAGGTACCCGCCGGATGGGTCGTAGACCGCTACGGGGTGAAGTGGCCATACGCGTTGTGCTTCCTGTTCTGGTGCCTGGCTTCGGCCGGGACCGCGCTGGTAAGCTCCGTGGCGCAGTTGATTACTTTGCGGATACTTGTGGGTGTTGGGGAATCGGTCGTGGCGCCGGCGAGCTATCGATGGATTCGTCTGAACTTCGTTGAACGCGAGCGCGGGCTGGCCGTGGGCTTATACATGACGGGCACGAAGATCGGCCCGGCTATCGGGACCCCCTTGGCTGCGTGGCTAATCATGCGTTACGACTGGCGAACCATGTTCGTGCTGGTCGGCACCGGCGGTCTCATATGGCTCATCCCCTGGATTCTGCTGGTGAAAGAGCGGGTCGGCCAGCCGCTGGAGTTCGACAAGCCTACTGCCGCAAAGACCGTTGGGTTTGGCTTGATCCTGGCCAGTCCTGTGACATGGGGAACGGTAATCGCGACGTTCTGCTACATGTACTTTGTGTACTTCTGTATGACATGGCTGCCTGCTTATTTCACGGAAAAACGCCATTTGTCGCTCTCCCAGATGGGCCTGTATACGTTCTTCAGTTTCGGCGGAATGGCGGTGGTGGCTGCGTTGGCAGGGTGGGCGGCCGACCTATTGATTGACCGAGGAGGCAATCCGGTCATGGTGAGGAAATGGTTTACCATCGCGGGCTTTGGCATCGCCTGCACGGAACTGATTGGCGCCCACGCTGCCTCGGTCCCTGTGGCGTTGACGTTCTCTATAGTCTCGCTATCCGGCCTGGGTCTGGCGACCGCCAACTACTGGGCGCTGACGCAAACTTTAATCCCAGTTTCTGCCATCGGCCGAGTATCCGGAATCCAGAACTGTGCGGGAAGCGTTGCCGGCATCGCGGCGCCAATTTTCACCGGATGGCTCAAGCAGCAAACAGGCAGCTATGAGGCGCCGATGCTGGCATGCTGTGTTTTTCTCCTCGTCGGTGTTTTCTCGTATCTGTTCATGGTGAAGGAACAGTACGCGCCTGGGGCCAGAAACTAAAGCTGCGGCCTATTGGTGTGCAAAGCCTCCCTGGCTTCGTCCTGATTCGTGCGGAAGCGGGCCGCAAGACGCTCAGCTCCTCGAGCGAGAATACCAACATCGCTGCCGACTGCGATGAAATTGAATCCTAGACCGAAGAGACGATCCACGTCGTCGACATCTGTTGCCAGCGTGCCTGCTGACTTGCCGGTAGCGCGGATGCGCTCCGCGGTTTCTTTGATCGCCATTTGCACCTCTGGGTGCATGGGATTGCCGAGATGACCGAAGTCCGCGGCCAGATCGCTCGGGCCCACAAAAATTCCATTCACGCCATCGACTGCGGCAACTGCCTCAACCGCTCTGAGTGCGGCGCGGCTCTCCAGTTGAATTAGGACGCAAATGTCAAGATGTGCGTTCCGATGATAGTTGCGGATGCGGCCGTAGTCGTTGGCACGGGGCGCAACGGAGACTCCGCGAATGCCAAGTGGAGGATAGCGAGTCGCGGCGACTGCCACCCGCGCTTCCTCCGCGCTTTGGATGAACGGGATGATCAAAGAACGGGAACCAATGTCGAGAACGCGCTTGATCACAACAGAATCGTTCCACGGGATCCGGAAAACGGGTTCAGCCGTGCCCCCACGCATGGCTTGAAGTTGTGCCAGCAAGGATGCGATATCGTTCGGGGCGTGTTCGCCATCGACCACAATCCAGTCAAAGCCGGCGCCGGCGATAATCTCGGCCGCTATGTTACTGCAGAGACCGCTCCACAGCCCAACCTGTCTTTCAGAGTCTAATAACGCCTGCTTAAAGCAGTTGCGGGCGGAGGTGCCTGGCCGATCGGGCATCAGTTAATCTCCTGTCCCGCGTGACAACGAAGAGATGCGTAGCGATGGCGTGCGGAATGTATCCAGCCTTCGTGCATCGGCACTGCTCTTCACCCGGAGGCGCGAAGGCTGGTGGAGAAATCTGGGTGCTACTGGCTGAGGCAGTCGAAATACCTCTTGACATAGGATATCATATGTCGCACAATTCTTATCCCAAGGAATATAGATCATAAATATGGGGGTAAATACGGGAGACGAACCCCTAGTCATATGATGTCATACAACTAGCAAACCGCAATAACGACAGCAGAGAGAATGCAGACGCATGAAAGCATTAGCGCCTAACGGCAGGAATCCGTCCCGGAACCTGACCCAACAGCTCGTAGCTCACTTATCGAATTTGATCGGGACGGGTGTGCTTGCGCCTGGCGAGAAGCTCGCCCCCGAATCCGAAATCGTACGTCAGCAGGGTGTCAGTCGAACTGTCGTGCGGGAGGCAATCTCGCAGTTGCAGGCCGCCGGACTGGTGACTACGCGGCACGGAATCGGAACGTTTGTTCTGGACAGAGTAACCCGACAGAATTTTGGCATCAGTGCGGGATCTGTAACGACTCTCCGCGATGTCCTGGCAATGCTGGAACTCCGGATCAGTCTCGAGACCGAAGCGGCAGCATTGGCGGCCATCCGGCATACGGATGAGCATCTCGCGGAAATACGAAGGGCCTTGGACTCCTTCCGAGAACGTCTCGGCAACGGAGGTGAAACCATAACTGCCGACTTTCAATTTCATTTGGGCATCGCGAAGGCGACAGGCAATCACTACTTCTCGGACATTCTCGATCACTTAGGGCCGTCCGCAATTCCGCGCTCGAGGTTTCCAACCAACGAGCGCCAGCCGGAGGAAGTAAAGTATTTGATCCGTATCAGTAACGAACATGAGGACACTTATAACGCCATAGTACGCCGTGATTCTGAGGCCGCACGTGCCGCGTTGCGAAATCATCTTGGCAACAGTCGTGAAAGAATGCGGCGTGCGTATCACATTGATGAGTAGAACTTGTATCTGCTGAACGAGCTGGCAATTTGATGCGAAGCGGGCCGAGCCTATGAGATCTGGTTCCCATGAAAGAAATGGGTGAACTTCTCAAATGACTACAACGTCGGTAGGTAACTTTGAGCATATCTTGGAGGTAGCATGAGGAATCGCATTCGAAATCTGTCGAAGGCTAGTACACTGGGTTGGCTGGCCGTCGCCGCCGCTTTTGTGGCTTTGGCAGTACCCCTGCCAGCGAACGCGCAAATCACGCGAGGCACTATTTCGGGCCTGGTGGTGGACTCGACCGGGGCAGTCGTGCCGGGCGCCAAGGTAACCCTCATCGAAACTGAAACCAATGTGCGCACGACGGCACAGACGGAGCCGGATGGGCTGTTTCTCATTGCCGGCGTCTTGCCCGGATCATATACGTTGAGAGTCGAGGCTGGCGGTTTCAAGACGCTTGAAAGAACCAACCTCAATCTTTCCGCCGGCGAGAGACTCGACATCGGACAAATCCAATTGCAAGTCGGCAGCGAGGCGCAGACCCTGACTGTCACAACCGCCGGCGATGCGGTGCAGCTAGACACCAGCTCTCGCGGCGACGTTGTGACCACTAAGGACATGGAATATCTGCCTATGGCGGGTCGAAACTGGGCCTCGCTACTAAATGTCCTGCCAGGCGCCATCACTCAACCCGATTCACTTGAGCCCGACTCCGGAAATGCAAACATACCTATTTACAACGGAGTTAGTAACGCCTTTAGCGCCATTTACGAAGACGGAATCAGTAACAACCTACAACGGTCTTATCAATACGGCGCGGGCGAAACCCCCGATGTTATTGCCGAGGTCAAGGTGGAAACCGGCAATTTTAATGCGGAGTACGGCGGGGCCGGCGGGGCCAATGTCCAACTGATCAGTAAGTCCGGAACAAGCGAGATTCATGGCAACCTTTTTGCCTACGTTCGGAATGAGAAAATGGATGCAAACGACTTTTTTAATGTTTTAACCGGATCTCCCAAGCCGGTGGACCGCTTCCAGGACTACGGCGGCACCATTGGCGGCCCGATTTTCTGGCCAGGCAAGTTCAATCAGGACAAGAACAAGCTCTTCTTTTTTATTGGTCAGGAATATGTGCCGGTTAATGGTCCCGCTGGCGGCCTCAGCACGCTTACCATGCCCACCGCGGCGCAACGAAGTGGTGATTTCTCTCAGACTCCCGGAGTTACTATCCTCGACCCACTCAACAATCATCAGCCGTTCCCGGGAAACATGATTCCTGCGAGCCGCATCAATTCCGCGGGGCAAGGTCTCCTGAATGTCTTCCCCTTGCCAAATTTCGACAATCCCGCCGTATCGAGTGGCCAATACAACTATATTTATCAGCCATACCTGGCCAGCTACAACAACTATCACTTCTATCGGGTCGACTGGGATCCCACACAGAAACTCCGCATGTTCTGGCGTCTGGACTATGACCCGGTGGGCGATACGCAGTTGTTCGGCACGAACTGGCCAGAGTTGACAACCACTGATACTTTTCCCTACACCGTGACTGCCGTAGACGTATCCTATACTTTTTCTCCGACCATGATCAATGACTTCGTCTTTGGGATGAATGGGCGGCGCGAGAGTAATATCCCGAAGGCTTCGCAGTTTGCGGCGTTGAATCGCCTCACGAATGGCGCCAATATTCCTCAGTTCAATCCTCAGAACAATCCAAACAACCTCATTCCCGACGCGGCCTTCGGAGGAGGCGTCATTCCCAATGCGCCCGCGATGTCATTAAACGGAGTTATCCCCTACCGCGCATGGGTACCGACGTTTACCGGCTCCGATTCGCTCACCGTGGTTCGCGGCACGCACACCATCAAGGGCGGCGTTTACTTTACGTGGAATCGATATTTTACAGATGGCGGCGGGTATCCCTATAGGGGCTCTTTCGACTTCTCTAGCAACGCCAATAATCCCTTCGACACCAGCCATCCGTATGCGAATGCTCTGCTCGGAACATACACTTCATACCAGGAAAGCAAAACCAGGCCGGTCCAGGATATCCGGGGATTAGTCGCGGAATGGTACCTCCAGGACACTTGGAAAGTTACACGAAGGCTGACGCTTAATTACGGCATGCGGTTTTCCTATTACACGCCGTGGCACCAGGCGAATGGCCTTGGCTTAAATTTTCTTCCATCGGCTTACGACCCCTCGCAGGCCGTTCAGTTGTATCACCCGTTTATCAATGCGCAGGGTCAACTGGTGGCTCAGAACCCGGTGACTGGGCAAACCTTGCCACAAGGTTTTATCGGATCTATCGTGCCCGGCGTGGGCAATATCAACAACGGCCTGGTCTCGGCGAAAGCGTCTGGAGTGCCGGAGGGCTTTATGAACAATCGCGGCGTCCAGTATGGCCCGCGATTCGGCTTCGCTTACGCGTTGACGAACGACGACAAGACTGTGGTCCGTGGAGGGTTTGGAATGGCCTATAGCGGTCACGACAACCAGAACTTGATCGTGGGGACTGTCCTGAATACCAGCCAGACTGCATCAGAGTTTAACGGCACATTTGGGACGCTCACGTCGGCTCCGACAGCCATATTCCCCAACTCGTATAACGCGATCAATCCAAACACGAAGTACCCCACGATCATGAGTTACAGCCTCGGAGTGCAGCGCTCTATCGGCTTGGGAACGCGCGTGGACGTGGCATACGTAGGATCGTTGACGCGGCACCTCGACGATCCGCAGAGCGCGTTTGACAACGTGCCGCCAGGGGCCGAGTTTTTGCCGCAGAATCAGGATCCCACAAACCCGGGTCTGCCGTTGCCCGATGATTTCTTCCGGCCCTATCGAGGATACTCGGGTCTCACCGTACAGCAGTTCGTTAACTCGAATTACAACGCGCTCCAAGTCTCTGCGGTGCATCGCTTTTCCAAAAACTTCGACATCAGCGCGAATTACGCCTGGTCGAAGTCACTGGGCTACTATCCCCCGTTCGCTACTTACCATGACAACAAATTGCAATATGGCGTCCTGCCTTTTGACCGGACAAATGTTCTGCGTTTCTACTATGTATACAACCTTCCCAAGGCCAGCACGAAGTGGAATGTGAACGCGGTCCGCTGGGTATTGGACGACTGGCAGCTCTCGGGGATTTCGCAGTTCCAGAGCGGGTTTCCCCAGAGTTTGAACTGCCAGTTCACCTACCCGGTCAACCTTTTCGGCGGCGGGGATTACAGTCGCTGCAATCTCACCGGTCCAGTGCACCTGTCTATGGGCAACAGAACCTTCTATCGTTTTTTCGACACCAGTGTGATCCAACCGCCCACGAGGACGAATCCGGGTAACGCCGCTCCCGGTGTCGTCCGTGGCCCTGGAGTTGAGGACTTTGCCATCACTTTATTCAAGAATTTTCCGTTCGGCGAAAAGCGATATGTACAATTCCGGCTGGAAACGTTCAATACCTTCAACCATCCTCAATTCAACACGGTTAACACCAATCCCCAATTCGACCAGACGGGCGCCCAGGTGAACGGCCAGCTGGGACAAATCATATCGGATTATCTCCCGAGACAAGTCCAGCTTGTCCTGAAGCTCTACTTCTAAGCCATATGAAGCGCAGGAATTTCATTCAATTTGCCACCGCAGGCGCCGCGGCGGCGACCCATTCGGACCGGGCAGCGGCCGCTGCTACGCCCGCTCGACCTGTCTTGTTTCACGCCGGCACGCAGCAGGGCCACTCTCCGGAAGTGCTTCGGTCCATGGCGGCTTTCGGACTGAAGCATATTTGCAGCGGCGAGATCTCGTCACGCCTCGATGAGAAATGGTCGGTCGATGGCCTGTCGCGCTTCCGCGAGCAGGTGGAATCCTTCGGCCTGAGCCTCGCCATGATCCCGCTGCCGATGCCCTCGGTGACCATCAACAAAACCAGTTATCCGAATATCCTGCTGGGCAAGAGTCCCGAGCGGGACCGCGAGATCGATGAGATCAGCAGTATGATCCGCAATGCCGGGAAGGCCGGTATTCCCGCCGTGAAGTACAACCTGACTTACTTGGGGGTTGTTCGCTCCGGGTATACGCCGGGCCGCGGCGGCACGCGCAGCAGCACGTTTGTCTTTGAGACAGCCAAGGTCGATCCGCAGGTGTTCGAGATGGTCAAGGCTGATGACGCCATGATGTGGGAACGAATCGAGTACTTCCTCAAGCGTGTCGTCCCCGTGGCGGAGGAAGCTAAAGTCAAAATCGCCTGCCATCCAAATGATCCCGGGATGCCCAAAGGCGGCTTCCACGGTGTTCCTTCCGTGCTCAGTTCCGTGGAAGGCCTGAAGAAATTCGTCGACATCTCCGCCAGCCCTTACCATGGTTTGAATTTCTGCCAGGGTACGGTCTGCGAAATGTTGGACAACCCGGCCAAAGAAATTCCAGACGTGATCCGCTACTTTGGCTCGCGCAAGAAGATCTTCAACGTGCATTTCCGTAACATCATTGGGCATCGGCTGAATTTCCGCGAGGCCTATCCCGATGAAGGCGACATCAACTTTCTCGAATGTGCCCGCGTATACCGCGAGGTCGGATACGACGGTATGCTGATGCCGGACCACGCGCCGCAAATCGAAGGCGATAGATCCGGGCTCGCTTTTGCCTTCGAGATCGGTTACATCCAATCCATTATTCAAACCGTGAGAAATGAGGCCTAATCTGGAACAAATGACGAAACACATCCTGACGTCCTTACCAATCCTCCTGTTTGCGAGTCTTTCGACCGTTCAGGCACAGACCGGCTGGAAGGTCGAGAAGACCTTTAGCGTTGGTGGGCAAGGCGGGTGGGACTATCTCACCGTCGACCCGCAAACGCACCGGCTCTACGTTCCGAGGAGCACTCACACGATGGTGATTGACTCCGAATCGGGTAAGACAATTGCCGACATTCCAGGTCAGAAGATCGCTCATGGTGTCGCACTGGCTCCCGAGGCGGGGCGCGGCTTCATCACTGACGGCGGCGGCAATGGCGCAATCGTGATTTTCGATTTAAAGACGAATGCCATTCTGGGCTCGATTGTCGCCCAGCCCGATGCCGACGGCATCATCTTCGACCCAGGCAGCGGGCGCGTCGTGGTGGTATCGGGAGATAAAGGAGTGTTGGTGTCCATCAAGCCGGACATTGATCCCAAGAGCGGAAAAATCGATGCGCCGCTCGATCTGGGTGGAGCGCCGGAATTCCTGGCGTCCGATGGGGCCGGTAAAGTCTATGTGAATCTGATGGACAAGAACGAAGTAGCGGTTGTCGACATGAAGGCGATGAAGGTTGTCGCACGCTGGCCCATAGCGCCTGGTGGCGCGCCGGTCGGAATGACGATAGATACGGCAAAGCGGCAACTGCTGATCGGGTGCCGGAAGCCGCAGAAGTTGATCGTGATGAGCACCGATACTGGCAAGGTGCTGGCGGCCCTGCCGATCGGCGACCACGTGGACGCCGTTAAGATCGATAGCGGCCACATATTCGCCAGTTGCGGCGACGGCACGCTCGCTGTGGCTCACGAGACATCTCCAGGAAAGTTCGAAATAGTACAGACCGTGAAAACACCGCCCGGTGCGCGAACCATGGGCGCGGATCCAACAACGCACAAGCTCTACCTGCCTACCGCGGAGTCCGAACCAGGATCGGGAGGCCGCCCGAAAATGAAGCCGGGGTCGTTCATGATCGTCGTGGTCTCACGTGACGCGGTGTAATAGTGTCCCGTCTTGCAATCGTCGCGTCATACGCGGCGTTTTCCTGCTGTGCTTTCCCGCAAGCGTTGCGGAAGGTCGCGAGCATTGACTTGCCGGGCCCAACCGGCCAGAGATTCGATTACCTCGCCATTGACGAGGAGGATCACTATCTTCTCTCCGCCCACCTCGGTCCGGGACTTCTCTATGTTGTCGATACGAAAACAAACAAAGTCGTGAAGACGATCCCCGGGCTGCCGGGTATTACGGGACTCGAGTACGTCCCCGGCTTCCACAAGGTGTACACCTCGAATTGGGGCGAGGAGAAAATCGGCGTAGTCGACCTCCTTACGATGTCGGTTATCAAGCGACTGCCCACAGAATCGAAACCGAATGGAATCGCCTACGCAGAGCCATTTCGAAAGGTATACGTCGTGAACACGCTGGGAAAGGCAGTTAGCGTGGTGGACGTGAACACGGACGAGATTGTGAAGGTTCTGCGGTTCCACAGCGAAACCGGGGCGCCTGCGTATGACGCCGTTGCAAAGAAGATCTACGTCACCCTGCGTTCCACCAACGAAGTTGCGGAGATCGATCCATCCACCGATCGCGTGATCGGCCAGTATCCAGTTGAAGGCTGCCGCTACGATCACGGCATGGCCGTGGATGCGGAGCACCATCGAGCGTTCCTCCTCTGCGGTGGAACTGGAAATCTGACAGTATTCGCTCTCGATGGACACAAAGCCATTGCGCACTTCGCAATCCCCGCCGGCGCAGATGTTGTGAAGTTCGATTCCGGTTTGGGCCGGGCCTACGCCGCATGTTCAAGTGGCGCCATCTCGGTCGTGCAGGAAGACGGCCCTGACCTCTTTCGGAAAATTGAAGACTTTCCCGTCCCGAAGTTGGTGCACAGCCTTGCAGTCGACCCCGCCACACATCGTGTGTATGCGCCCGAGCAGGAAGAGGATGGCCAGCCAGTAGCGCGCATCGTCGTATATGAGCCCACTAAGAAATGAACTGGAGAAACACAATGAACCGCGCGGGAATTGGAGTTTTTCTGCTGTCGCTCGCTACCGTCTGGGGGCAGTCCGGCGCGAGCGAGCCGCTCAAGCTGGAGACGACAATTCCGATGGCAGATGTCCAGGGGCGCATCGATCATCTCTCAGTAGACCTGAACAGCCAGAGGTTGTTTGTCGCCGCTTTAGGGAACAACACAGTGGAAGTCCTCGATATCCGGGGAGCGAAGAGGCTCCATACTATTTCCGGACTGCATGAGCCGCAGGGCGTGCTCTATGTGCCGGGCGAGAACAAGCTCTTTGTTGCAAATGCGAAGGATGGCACCTGCCGGATCTACGATGCCGGCTCCTTTCAGCTGTTGCAAACAATTGAATACGGTGACGATGCCGACAACATTCGTTTTGATGCTCCCGCCAAGCAGGCCTATGTAGGTTACGGCAGCGGCGCACTGGGAGTCTTTGACCTTAGCGGAAACAGACTTGCCGACGTAAAACTCGATGCGCACCCCGAGTCTTTTCAGCTTGAGAAGAAAGGCACCAGGATCTTCGTCAATCTTCCTGATTCGCGAAAGATCGCTGTGGTAGATAGGGAAAAGAAAGCTGTGGTGGGACACTGGGAAACCGGTGGAGCACAGGCGAACTTCCCCATGGCGCTTGACGAGGCGAGCCATCGATTGTTCACGGTGCCGGCGGCCAGCGGTGCTCATCATCCTGAATACCGATTCCGGAGCCGTCGTCGCGAAAATTCCAACTGTCGGAGACTCAGACGACGTGTTCTATGATCCGGCCCGGAAACGGATCTACGCGTCTGGAGGCGAGGGAGCGATCGATGTGTTGCAGCAAGAGGATCCGGATCACTATAAAGAGATCGCTCGCATTCCAACCGTGAAAGGCGCTCGCACAAGTCTGTTTGTACCGGAGTTGGGGCGCCTGTTCCTGGCAGTTCGAAAGCAAGGCTCCCAAGACGCAGCAATCCGGGTGTACAGAGCCTCTCAGTGACTTGATGAAAAAAACGTGGAAATCCGAGCCCAAACTGGAACCACGCGTTGGCGCAATCGCAACAGACGTTCGAAAGGGCCGCATCTGGCCCTACCCTCGCTGAATTCTTGCAGCTTAACAGGCGGCATGTCGAGCCCGAGGCCCCGACTGTCGGAAGGGTCTCTGTACTTCGGACAGCGGCGTCAGTCCGGCAGTGCCGCGTTCTCGTGCAAGAACATTGGCTTGCTCGCCGCACCGTCGGCAATAGACTACAAACAGCAGGTCCAGCTTGCCCTCAAGGTCGGCACGCCCGATGAATCCTCCGGCATTGAGCAAGACCTCGATGCCGCATTTGTGGCAGATCGGATTGGCGACACCTCTGTTACGCATTCGCCCCTTTAACCTTTTACGAGCCCTGTTTAGTATGACGCGCAACAATCAATGCAAGGCCCAAACGCACTGTAACCTGATATTAGCCTTGGGCAGAATCTGATCCCGGACCGCGGTACGGGCGTTGTGATCGGTCGCCAGCACCGCATGCGCGCAATGTCAAACTGTGCTGTTGCGCACGACTTGGGACAGAAAACAGTTCTCGGGTCGATGGGGAGCGCCTACCGGCGAGGATTACAATGGCGGAGTGCGATCCTAGCGACAGTCTCTCGCTCCCGGGGGAAACGCTGTCTGGTGATTGCCAGCGCGGGTGCTCCACCGCGATAAGGCCGACTGAATCGAGCGGACAGGTCGGGGAAAAGCAGAATGACCGAGACCTGGAAACAGTGGGAAGGCCAAGTCGTAAATGAGGAATTCCACCTGCGCCAGTACCTGGGTGGCGGCGAAAACAGCGCTGTGTTCCTTACGGAGCATGGTGAGCCGGAACCTCAAAAAGCCGCGATCAAACTGCTGGAGACGCCTCCAGAAGAAACGGAGTTTCAACTCTTCCAGTGGGAGCTGGCCGCGAAACTGTCTCATCCTCACTTGATTCGGCTCTTCCAGATGGGCCACTGCCAACTGGGCGATATGAGGCTGCTTTACGTGGTGATGGAGTATGCCGAAGAGAACCTGGCACAAATTGTTCCACTCCGGCCGCTTACGCCAGCGGAAACACGTGACATTCTGGAGCCCATTCTAGACGCCCTTGCCTACGTTCACGGCCAAGGTTCCGTGCACGGTCACATCAAACCAGCCAACATCATGGGCGTCGAGGATCAGCTGAAGATTTCGAGCGATGGGATCTTCCGGATGGGCCAATCGAGGGTCGGTCGAGGAAAGCCCGGCGTCTACGACGCGCCCGAAATGGCTGGGGGATCGATCTCGGCGGCTGCGGATATGTGGTCGCTTGGCATGACGCTTGTGGAAGTGTTGACGCAGCATCTCCCTGTTTGGGACAAGTCGGAAGGACGGGAGCCGGTGCTGCCGGAGACACTGCCGGCCCCCTTTTTTGAATTAGCGCATCACTGTGTGCGGCGGGATCTTCAACGCCGATGGACAGTTGCGGACATTGCCGCGCACATGCGGCGGACCTCGTCAGCGCTCCAGGCTGGAACGGCGTCGAGTCCCCAACCGGCATTCATGAAATGGCGTTATGTGGTGCCCTTAGTCGCACTCGGCGTGTTACTCGCGGTCACGCTGGTGGTTCCCAGACTATTCAACGGTCGGCGAGACGTTGAGCGAGCCCCTTCAGCCGTAGTCGAACAGCCAGCCGTTCGGTCAGAAGCGGCGCGGAAGCCGGTGACGCCCGAAGCGACTGCACCTACACCGACCGTTGGTCTGGTGCCGGGCAAGGTCCTTCATCAAGTCCTGCCAGACGTTCCCCGGAAGGCAAGGGACACCATTCGAGGCAAGGTGAGGGTGGGCGTAAGGGTCCGCGTTGATTCGTCCGGCAACGTGGCGGGAGCCAAGCTTGATTCTCCGGGACCGAGCAGATACTTTACCCAGCTCGCGCTAAAAGCAGCGCGGCGGTGGAAATTCCGTCCGCCCAAAGTTGACGCGAGAAATGTTCCAAGTGAATGGATTCTGCGATTCCAGTTCGAGAAGGCTGGAACCACGGCTGTTTCGGTGCGTGAAGCTCCTTAGCGATGCGGCGATGCACCAAAGCGGCAACCGGCGATAACGGCCCGACGCTGATTTGGCATATCCCGAGGGAGTATGGACGCCGTCTTCCTTTTGGTCCACGATGAAAACGTTTCTCCTTAGGGACGGCATCCCCGCGGTCGGACGATCCTATTACCAATTCGCCCACGAGCCGGAAGCGCGCCGGGATCAACCGACCCGATCCGCAGCCTGCAAGACGCTTTCATCATCTTCGTCTTCCGCATCATCGTCGTCGCAGCACTCTCTGCGGCGCTCTTTGCAACAGCCACAGCGGTGTTCCTCACAACTCTCCTTACGAGGCTCCTTGCAGCATTCGTCGCAGCAGTCCCAGATCGTATATGCAACTACTTCCAACGTGCGGACCGGATCGTGCGGGTCATCGCTCTTGATGATCAGCTCACTTGGTTTTGGCACCCGCTCATTGGCAAAGTACTGAATCACCAAGCTGAGGCAGGAGCCCGGCCGGATGGTCGCGGGAAAAGGATTGTTGATCAATCGCAGATGCCGCCGTTTGTGTTTGAGTCCCACATGACTTACATGCAAAGCACAGTCTCCGGTGTTGCACAGCGTGATCGTCCGCTGCTCCCGGTGGCAGCATTTGACTCCACCGAAGATGGCCGATCCCGTGATGGTGAGCTTGCCGGCAGGAGCATCGCCTGAAACGGTGATGGTGCGCGGTCCGGCCGGGTCGTCGCTGTCCACAGTGAGCGTTGCCGTTTTTGGACCCAGGCTGACCGGCTGGAACCGGATTGGCGCCGGCAGAAAGTTCCCAGCCGCGATGCTCACCGGGTAACTCAAAACCTGCGGTGCAAGGAACTCCGGCGAGGACGAACTGATTTTGGTAATCGAGAGCGTACACTTGCCGCTGTTGCTCAGAATCAGCGGCTCATCCACGAACGAGCCGACGCACGCCTTGCCAAAGCTGCCCGTGTTCGCGATCAGCAGGCTCAGCCGCGGCGTCCTCGCGTCGCCCGATACCGTAATTTTGTGCGGGCTGGCAGGGTCGTTGCTGATCACGCTGATCGTGGCAGTCTTGTTACCTGGCCCGGTGGGCTGAAAGCGAATAACCACGTCAATGGATTCGCCCGGGTTCACCACCAGCGGGTACGCGATCACGCTCGGCGCCAGGAAATCAGGCGATGAAGAAGTGATGTTGGAGATCTTCAGCGTCCCAAAAGCCCCGGTGTTATTGATGGTCAGCAATTCATCAACGAACGAGCCCGGGCACGTGTTACCGAAATTGCCCCCGCCCACAATGGCGGTTGCCACGTGCGGAAACAGAACTCCGAGCGCGTGGAACACATTGATCCGCCCGTACCCCGGCTCCTGGTTCCATGTGCCGTTGGGGTGCAACGGGTCGTTGACGTAGGCATACCCTCCGGTCTTGTCCGCCGTCTGTTCGATGATGTTCCGCACCTGCGTGTTGGTCAGCCCGGGGTTGACGGATAACAGTAGCGCCGCCAGTCCCGCCACATGCGGCGTTGCGGCGGAGGTGCCGTTCATTAGCGCGAAATACTTGCCATCAGCAGTTCCTGAGCTCGCGTAATTCACGCACGCCCAGTTAATGGGGCCGCCGTTATTGTTGTTGAAGCTTGCACCGCCATTCGTGTTGTTGGCAGCCCAGCACAGTACTCCCGGCGCGATCACGCTCTGCTGCGAACCGAAGTTGCTGCCCCAGCATTCGCCGTCCGGACTGGCTGGCGACTTGCGCTTGTCGATTTTGTCCGACGCGCCAATCGCCATGATGTGGGGATTAAGCGCCGGCCAGATAATGGCGCCATTAAAATTCCCAGACGCAGCTACCAGCACCATGTTGGCGGCGTCTGCTGCCGCGAATGCAGCATCGGCGCTGGATGTCGTGCCGGTCCAAAACCAGCTCATGCTGACGACGTTCGCGCCATTCGTCCTCGCCCAGTCAATAGCCGAGACAATGTCCGCCTCGGAGTTGATGAAGCCGAACTGTAGCAGCTTGATCGGCATCACCCGGCAGTTCCAGCTCACGCCCGCCGCGCCCAGGCCGTTACTCGTCGCCGCCGCGGCCAGGCTCGCGCAACACGTCCCGTGGCCGAAATCGTCGTTCGGTGTATTCGTCCCCGCCACCACGTCCCGCCGGTTCGCCACCGGCACATATTTCGAAACGAGATCTTCGTGGTTCAGATCGCAGCCCGTGTCTACGATGGCAATCACCACGTTGGCGCTGCCATGCGAAAGGTCCCAGCCCTGCGGTGCTCCGATCTGCGTCATGTCCCATTCCTGCGAGAACAGCGGATCGTTCGGCGTGGTTGTTGTGATCGATGGGATCAACGGCAGCCAATCCGGGTGGACCTCGTTCACCTCGCGCAGTCTCGATAACCGCTCTGCGCACTCGAGTGCATTCTCCCGCTTCGGGTCTGCCACCGTTAGCCGCACAAGCACCACATCATTGGGTTGCTCGATTTCTGCGGTAACGGTGACGCCACTTTCTTCCGCCTCGTAAGCGGATTCAGCCATCCTTCGTGTATCCACGCCCCGCCGAACCCTCGCCAACAATCGGTCGCTGAAGCTGAGAGCCGTCTTGAACTGCAGGTCGGGGCGATGATAAACGGGGCTCGCCAGGCGGATCCGGTCGTCCGCCTCCAGCCTTCCAATCACCGTCTCTACAGATTCTCCGGCCGGGATTCGAGCCCAGCGCCGGTCCGGGAAGTTGGCATTGAAGCTCGCCGGGTGCGGCTCGGTCACGTGCGACTGCGATTCCAGTCCGTGGCGCCGCATCAGTTCCCGGAGTTCCTCCTCCGCGAGGACGCCGGCCGTCTCGAAATAGACTTCATCGTGCGTCAAAGCCAGAACTATGCCGCCTCCCGAGATCCGCTTGGGAAGGGGCGCCCTTTGTCTGTTGTGTTGTTTCTTTTCCGGCACTTGTGTCCTCCGACTGCGTCGAAACCTCGACTCCTGCTTCGATGCCATGCATACGATGGTGAACGCGGATCGATTATCGTTTCAGACAACAATTTGTATGTTAGCGGTGAAGCGGCTCCTAAACCGGGTGCCCGCGTCAAAACCGAGATGCGGTGGTTCTGAGTAACCGCCTTTATTGAGGTATCTTCAGAAGACTCAAGACGATGATGCCAGAAATCCAGAGTCGATGCCTCGAGCGGATCCCGACTCCAGCCATATTGGCCCTGATGTTTCTTCTATCTTGGCCGACGTTCTTGGGTGCGGATGGCAAACGGGTTTTCAGCGAGAGGTGCGCGAGTTGTCATGGCAGCGACGCGCGGGGCAGTGGCAAGGCGCCTGGCCTGGCTGGGAATCCGCGGCTGGCCAGCCAGTCGGTGGAGCAGTTGGCCGATGTCGTCAAACACGGTTTTCCGGACTCGGGTATGCCGGCCTTCGATCTTCCGGTCGACGAACTGAATTCCATTGCCACTTACGTGCATGCTCTGAACGCCGGTGTGAAACCCGAAATGGCTCACGAAGCCCAACGAGTGATGTGGAACCAGCCACAGTTGGGCGATTGGCTCACTTACAACGGAAAACTCGATGCGAACCGCTACAGCGAACTGAAGCAGATCAACAGGGCGAACGTCCCTCGCTTGCATTTGAAGTGGATCTTCTCGATCCCTCATTTCGGCCTGGAGGTCACACCGCTCGAAGCCGACGGAGTCATGTACGTGACTGGGCCGAACCAGGTGTTTGCGATCGACGCTTTGACCGGAGGTCAGATCTGGAAATACTCGCGACCGCAAACGGCCGGTTTGGTCGGCGACGCCGCACTTGGAACCAATCGTGGCGCAGCCATCCGGGACGACAAGGTGTTCTTCGTAACTGACAACGCGCACCTCCTGGCGCTGGATCGTGCCACTGGCCGCCTGGTGTGGGAAGTGGTCATGCCAGACGAGCCTCAGAGTTATGGCGGCACTCTGGCTCCGCTGGTCGTAAAGGATATGGTGCTCGCAGGCGTATCAGGCGCAGATGAGGGGATTCGAGGCTTCATCGCGTGCTACAAGACAGATTCCGGCAAACTATTGTGGCGGCGGTGGACGATTCCTCGAAAGGGTGAACCGGGTTCGGAAACCTGGAAAGGTAGCGAGCCGTTGGTCGGAGGCGGATCAACGTGGCTCACGGGCTCCTATGATGCGGAAACGGATATGCTGTACTGGCCAACTGGGAATCCATTCCCTGATTCTGAGGATGCGGACCGGGGCGGTGACAACCTGTACACAAACTGCGTTCTTGCGCTAATTCCGAATACCGGGGAACTGAAGTGGCATTTTCAGTTCACTCCGCATGATTTGAGAGACCGCGATGCCACCGAGCCGCCGGTTCTAGTGGATACGGTTTATCACGGCAAGCCGCGCAAGTTGCTGCTGCACGCCGACCGAAACGGTTTCTTCTACGTACTGGATCGAACGAATGGGGAGCTGTTATTGGCCGAACCATTCTTGCGCCGCGTGGATTGGGCTGCCAGGATTGGCGCCGATGGCCGTCCTCAGGTAACGGATACCAAAGGATGCCCGGATGATGCTGCGAATTGGAGTTCTACCGCTTACAGTCCCGGCACTGGGCTCTACTACTTCCTGGCGTTGGAGGAGTGCGTTGGCAGCCCACTGGGTTATCCGGATCAAACGGGCCAGCGTTTTCTGCGGGCAGTGAACATCGAGACTGGCAAAGTAGTCTGGGAAGTGCCGCAGCCGGGACCGGCCAAGGCAAAGACTTGGTCGGGAGTACTTGCCACGGCCGGCGGTTTGGTATTCTTCGGGCAGCCCAACGGCGGCTTCGCAGCGGTAGACGAGCGCGATGGGAAGACTTTGTGGCAGTTTCCAACCAACGTGCGCATGAAAGCTTCTCCGATGACGTTCACGGTGGGTGGGAAGCAGTATGTGGCGGTTGCGGCCGGCCCGAACATTTTGTGCTTTGGGCTGTGACGGCAGCAGCATCGTGGACGCGACACTTCGACTCAGGTGTGGCTCGCCGTGACCGACGTTTTCTCGCCAAACGCTAGACTTGGGTTATGAAGCACTGGACTTGGCTGTTGGTTGCAATGAGCAGTCTGGCCGTGGCGCAGAATGCCGCCACTTGGAAGTTCGCGATCTCCGGCGATTCGCGGAATTGCGGCGACATCGTGATGCCTGCCATCGCCCGGGCTGTGCGCCAGAGTGGCGCGGAGTTCTATTGGCATTTGGGGGATTTCCGGGCGATTTACACATTTGATGAAGACATGGTTCCTCCGGCCCAACTCGGCTTGCCTACCAAGCCCATGGCCATCAGCCAGTATGAGAGCGCCGCGTGGCCAGACTTCCTCGCCCATCAAATCGCCCCTTTCCGCGATCTCCCTGTCTTCCTGAGTCCCGGCAACCACGAAACCATTCCGCCGGCAACCCGCGATGCGTATATCGCTCAGTTTGCGGACTGGCTCGATGTTCCGCTTTTGCGCGAGCAAAGGCTCAAGGACGACCCTCAGGATCACAAGTTGCGCGCGTACTATCACTGGGTCGAGGGCTACGTAGATTTCATTGCCCTCGATAATGCGTCCGCTGACCAGTTCGACGCTGCCCAGATGAAGTGGATTCACTCGGTGATCGACCGGGATGAGAAATCGGACCAGGTCCGCACTATCGTTGTGGGCATGCATGAGGCCCTTCCGGGCAGTTTGGGCGATAGCCACAGCATGAGCGAATCTGCTCAGGGCGACAGGAGCGGTCGGGAGGTTTATGAAGCCCTACTGCACGCCCAGAATTCGGCACGTAAACACGTCTATGTATTTGCCAGCCACTCGCACTTTTTCATGGAAGACGTGTTCCGTACCGATACCTGGAAGGGCAGGGTGCTGCCGGGCTGGATTGTGGGTACGGCTGGCGCGGTCCGCTATCGCCTGCCGCCGGGCGTCAAACCCGGCCCCAAAGCCTTCACCGACGTTTATGGTTTCATGGTCGCGACGTTGGGCGGGGATGGGTCGATGTCGACATCTTTCCAGCAGCTCATGCTGGACGACCTGCTGCACGCCAATCCGGATGTGCCCGAGCCTCTGGTGCGCTGGTGCTTCGAGCACAACAAGCAGGAGTAGCGCGTCCGGCCCCGTGGAGCAGGGCGATTCCTGGGGAACCAGCTTTGCGGCATGAATCCATCCAATCCGTAGTGACGCTCGCAGCCGTCGTGACGCTGGGACTATCCGCATTGGCCGCGTCCTTGATTCCGGCGCTCCGAGCAAGCTTGATTTCGCCCCTGGAAGCGCTGCGGGTAGAGTAACGCGACACTTTTCTGCGAAGCTAGAAAGAACAATGAAAGCTCTCGTCAAAAAGCTTGCTGAGCCCGGCCTGTGGCTGGAGGATGTCCCTGAACCGAAGATCGGGATCAACGATATCCTCATCCGCGTGAAGCGCGCATCGGTTTGCGGCACCGATGTGCACATCTACAACTGGGATGCGTGGGCGAAACAGACGATCCCAGTGCCCATGGTCATCGGGCACGAGTTTGTCGGAGAGATCGCCCAGGTGGGGTCGAACGTTTCGGATTTCTTCCCGGGACAGATCGTCAGCGGCGAGGGCCACGTAGTCTGCGGTCACTGCCGGAACTGCCTGGCGGGCCGCCGCCATCTCTGCGCGCACACGAGTGGCGTGGGCGTGAACAGGCCGGGCGCGTTCGCTGAATACATCGCCGTGCCCATGAGCAACGTCTGGGTGCATTCGCCGCACGTGGATCTTGAAGTGGCCAGCATTTTCGATCCGTTCGGCAACGCTGTCCACACCGCGCTCTCGTTCCCCGTGCTGGGCGAAGACGTGCTGATCACCGGCGCCGGTCCCATCGGGCTCATGGCGGCAGCGGTCACGCGCCACGCGGGCGCGCGTTTCGTGGCGATCACCGACGTGAATCCCTACCGCCTGGAGCTTGCGGCCAAGCTGGGCGTCACTCGCGCGGTCGACGTTCGCACAACGAAACTAACCGATGTGCAGCTGCAGCTCGGTATGAAAGAGGGATTCGATGTCGGCCTGGAAATGTCCGGCAATCCGGCCGCTCTGCGCGACATGATCGCCAACATGAGCCACGGCGGCAAGATCGCGATGCTCGGCATTCCTTCCGAGCCGATGTCGATCGACTGGCGCACCGTCATCTTCAGCATGCTCACCATCAAGGGCATCTACGGCCGGGAAATGTACGAAACCTGGTACAAGATGACCGTGATGCTGCAATCCGGCCTCGACATCAAACCCGTCATCACCCACCGCTTCCCCTACACTGAATACGAGGAGGCGTTCGAGGTAATGCGCCAAGGCAAATCCGGCAAAGTGATCCTCAATTGGGAAATGTAAGCGGCCTTCTTATACGCGTGAATTCGCGGTCCCCGTTCTTACTCCACCACTTCGAAGCTCCCCGTCAGCCGGATGTCCTCCGATGAATGCCCGATCATCACTTTGAACTCCCCCGGCTCCACCACGCGCACCAACTGCCGGTTCAACAGCGACAAATCGTCCGGCGTAAGCGTGAAGTGCACGGTCTTCTTCTCTTCCGGCTCCAGCGCCACTTTCGCAAAACCTTTCAACTGCTTCACCGGCGTAGTCACTGAGCTGATGAGATCACGGATATAAAGCTGCGCCACTTCCGCCCCCACGCGTTCGCCCGCATTCCGCACGTCAGCTGTGATGTGCACATCGCCTCCCGTATGCACTTTCGGCTCCTCGATGCGCAGATTGCTGTACTCGAAATTCGTATAGCTGAGGCCGTAGCCGAACTCCCAAAGCGGGAGCGGGCTCATATCGACGTAACGGCGGCCCCAACCATCCTTGATCCAGTATTCCTTCGACGGCTTGTAATTGTAAAATGCCGGCAGTTGCCCGGAGTGGCGCGGCACCGTGATGGCCAGCCGCCCGCTCGGATTCACATCGCCGAACAGGATGTCCGCGACTGCATTCCCTCCTTGCTCGCCCGGTAGCCACGCCTCCAGCACCGCCGGAACATGCTCCGCGATCCACCGCACCGAGAGCGGCCTCCCGTTCACCAGCACCACCACCGTCGGCGTGCCAGTCGCCGCCACCGCCTCCACCAGTTCTTCCTGCATCCCCGTCAAATCGAGACTGGCGACATCGTAGCCTTCGCCGTCAGTGGCGTCCTCGGCCTCGCGTGCGTTCTCGCCCACAACGACAACCGCGACATCCGCGTTCTTCGCAGCAGCCCGCGCCTTCTCAATCTCATTCCCCTTCGTGCCCATCACGTCGCATCCCTTGACGTATTCGACGCGCACACCTGGCCCCACCTTGTTCTGAATGCCCTCGCGAATCGTGACTACGTGCTGTAACACTTTGAGCGCGACGTAATCACCAAGGATGTTGTGCTCGTCATCCGCATTCGGCCCGATCAGCGCAATCGATTTGATGCTCTTCTTCAGCGGCAGCAGATTCTTTTCGTTCTTCAGCAGAACAATGCCCTCGCGCGCCACAGAGAGTGCCAACTCCTGACTCTCTTTCGTATGTGTCACCTGCACGGCGTGTTCCGGATCGACGAACGGATGGTCAAACAGCCCCAGGCGGAATTTCTGGCGCAGAATGCGGCTCACCGCGCGGTCAATGTACACCATGGAAACCCGGCCCTCGTGCACGTTCTCGATCATTGGCTGCATGTACGCCGGCTCGTAGGAAATGCCGACGTCGACGCCCGCCTTGATCGCCAGCTCGCCCGCCTTCTTCTGATCCGGCGCGATGTGTTCGTAGATCAATGTCGAGATCCCGCTGCCTTCACTCAGCACCAAACCCTGAAAGCCCATCTCTTCGCGCAAGATCTTCGTCAGAATCCAGTCGGAGGAATGCGTGGGCACACCGTCAATCGCCGGATACGTGGCCATCACTCCCAAGGCGCCCATTTTCTTGACGCCCGCCATCCACGGCGGCAGAAACGAATCCCGCAGCATGCGCTCGGAAATTTCCATGGCCCCGCGCTCGAATCCGCTCGCCGGCTGGCTCTGTCCCGGATAATGGCAAAGCCCCGAGACGACCTTATCGGGCGCCGAAACATCTTCACCCTGCGCCGCCCCCACAATGGTCTCCGCAATTCGCGAGCACACATACGGATCCTCGCTGAAGCCCTCCTGGTTCCGGCCGAGCCGCGGATCGCGATTCGGTTCGATGACCAACGTGTAGATCTGGTGGATCCCGATGGCGCGCGCCTCCCGCGCTGCAACCGTGTAGATCTGCCGCACCAGATCCATGTTCCACGTGCTACCGATGGTCAAACCTTCCGGAAAAACCGTGGCCCCTGAGCACATCAGCCCATGGGTGCCTTCTTCGCTTTCCAGCAGCGGAATCTTGAGGCGCGTCTTTTCCGTGGCGATGTGCTGCAATTCGTTCAGCAACTCCGCTTCCCGCCGTGTCCCCTCGGGCGCGACCGTATTGGTATACGTAAAGAATCCGCCGCCCGGCCCGACGCCCTGCTCGCGCGTCCCCTCGGTGAACCGCCGGCACGATTCGATCTTGGTGGCGTTGTCCTTGCCCAATTCATCGACGTATACACACGGCATGTTGATCTGCCCGAGCTTTTCCTCGAGCGTCATGCGCCCCAATAGGTCGCGCACGCGCACCTCGATCGGCTGATGCGGATCGAGATATAGCGGAGACTGCGCAAACAGGACAGCGGAACTAAACAGAAGAACCAGCACACTCGGTCGGCCCATCGGTTTTCCTCCTAGCCGACCTGAATATACTGCAACTAGAGTGATTCAGACAAATCCTCCCGGCCGGGCACGATTCGAAACTTTTTGCGCCCTTCGATCCGGTAGGTCTCAAAATCATCGTGATCGATGGTAAAAATCAGCTGGATCGACTCACGCTGCGCAAGATGGACCAGTGTGGCATCGGCAAAATCCATCGGCCGGTCTCGATATTTCGACATCAGGCTATTTAGAGAGCTTAAGTCGTCGTCCGTGATCGCTCTGACCGTCACCGCGCCAGATCGGACGAGTCGCCATGCCGCATCCACATCGTTTGTGCGGTTGCCGAGCAGGTGAAATGCCTCCGTGAGAACAGCGGCCGAAGTTACTAGGGGCACAGGAAGCGATTGAAACGAACTCACGCATGCCTCGTGCCAAGGATCGGCACGGTTAATCATGGCCACAATAGGACCCGTATCAACTAGGGCGCGATCGCGCATGCTGCTTCCTCAGGCGTTCGCGGATCGCTTGGCGTGCGGCTTCGCCATGACTGGGAATGTCGCGCGATATCGTACCGAAATACTTCGTGGCCTCGCGATGCAGCCGCACCTGCTCCGCCTCATCGTCGGAGTCACTCTTGCCGTTGCGCAACCAGTCCTGTACGACGCGATCCAGCAGACCGGATACTGACCGCCCTTCCATACGCGCCCGGCGCTCTAATGCGGCTTTCAAATCCGGCGAAACCCGCCAACTGAAGACCTCGCTCTTGGCCATGTATTACATTGTAGTGCACGCGTGAGATCCTCGCTATCCGGGCGCCACCACCCGAAACTCTACTGGTCTCACCGTTTGACCCGCCGTCTCCGCCAGCAATTCGCGCATCGTCTTGCGTGATACCGGATCCCGCAGATCCGGCTCAAGCTCCGCCATCGGCGCCAGCACAAACCGCCGCTCGGCGAATCGCGGATGCGGAATGGTCAGCTCGCCCGTCTGCACAATGGCATTCCCAAAAAACAAAATGTCGATGTCAATCGTGCGCGGTCCGTTCGCGATCCCTCGCCGCCGCCCCAATTCCCGCTCGATTTTGACAATGCGCCCCAGCAACTGCCGCGGAAACAGTTCCGTCTCCGCTTCTGCAACCATGTTCAAAAACCACCGCTGGTTCTTGATCCCCTGCGGCTCAGTCTCATAAACCGAAGACAACCGAGTGATGCGTAGCTCCCGCGAGTGCAGCCGCTCCACCGCTGCCTGCAAATTCTGCTCACGCTCCCCGACATTGGAACCCAGCCCGAGGTAAACGGTCTTCCCTAACACCTGAAACCTGGCACCTAGCACCTCAAAACAACCCCGCCTGCTCTCCACCACGCAGCCTTCTCTGCACCTTGAAATAATCGAACGCGCTCTCCGTCGCCACGCGCCCGCGTGGTGTGCGGTTGAGAAAGCCGAGCTGGATTAGATAGGGCTCGTACACTTCTTCAATGGTCTCCGGCTCCTCGCCGATCGACGCCCCTATGGTATTCACGCCCACCGGTCCGCCGCCGTAATTCCGCAGCACCGTCAGCATGATTTTCTGGTCGATCTCGTCCAGCCCGAATCGGTCCACCTCGAGCAGGTCGAGCGCCGTCTCCGCCACCGCGCGCGAAATCCTGCCGTCCGCGCGCACTTGCGCATAGTCCCGCACGCGCCGTAACAGCCGGTTGGCGATGCGCGGCGTCCCCCGGCTGCGCCGTGAGATTTCCTCCGCGCCTTCTTCATCAATCTCCACGCTCAGCAGCCGCGCCGACCGTTTCACGATCTGCTCCAGCTCCTCGACGCCGTAGTGATTGAGCCGCAGCACCAGTCCGAAACGTCCGCGTAGCGGCCCGCTCACGAGGCCCTGCCGCGTGGTCGCGCCAATCGCCGTGAACTTCGGAATCTCGATCGAATGCGTGCGCGCTCCCGGCCCGGCGCCGATCAGAATGTCCACGCGAAAATCCTCGATCGCCGCGTAGAGGATCTCTTCCACGTCCGGCAGCAGCCGGTGAATCTCGTCGATAAAGAAAACCTGCCGCGTTTTGATATTGGTCAGAATGCCGGTGAGGTCGAGCTTTTTCTGCAAAATTGGCCCGGAGGTCTGCTGGAACTCGACCCCCAGCTCCTCCGCGATGATCGCGGCGAGCGTAGTCTTTCCGAGGCCCGGCGGACCGTAGAGCAGCACATGGTCCATCGCCTCGCCCCGTCGCCGCGCCGCCTCGATCGCGATGGCGAGATTCTCCTTAAGCTTCGCCTGCCCCGTAAATTCGTTGAGCCTCCGCGGCCGCAGCCCAGCCTCAAACTGCGCCTCATCGTCCTGCGGCGCCGCGGAAACAATGCGAGGATCCATGCTCACAGCTATCTGTTATAGCTTAGCCCTGACGGCGCTCCAAACCGCTCACTGACGCGCGCAGCTCAGTATCGGTTGTATCGCTTGCCGAGCCGTGACCAAAGGGAGCGGTCATGCTTCACATTTGCCCCGCACTGGTGGTCTGGATCAATAAGGGCCTGACTCAAAGTGGTGCGCAACGTTCTCTCGCGGAAGGGCTGGGGCTTAATCCGCCCCAACCTCAACCTCGATTCGTCCGCAATTTGGGCGGGCGCGTGGCTTGCGGCAGTTCGAAGTGAAGTTCGAGCGCTTCTTTCAGATTGGCGAGAGCGGCTTCCTCGGATTCACCCTGGCTGGCAACATCAACTTCCAAGCACTGGGAGACATACCAATTCCCCTCGCACCAGACGGTTGCGGCGAATGGTCGCTTCACGACTGCATTCTTTCACAGGACGACTGGGCCTCGCACAAACCAAGGCGCTAGGATCAAGACGTACAAGCGATCACCTTGGACCGCGCCGAGACGTTGCGCAGCATCTTCTTGAGACCGTTTTGGTCGGGACACGAATGGTGTACCGAGCGGACCAAAGCCGAGGGGCGCACGATTTCGACCTGTGCTACCCCGACGGACGCGTATCCGCCTTGGAAGTTACCTCATCGGTGGATGATGTCGGAGAACGAACCAACGCGGCAATTCTTGACAAGCGGAAAGGTGGTCCAGCCATCAAGACCAAACTTTGCAAGAAGGATTGGTACATAACGCCAGCGCCAGGCGCGAACATCAACAAGATTCGAGCGAGTGTCGACGAATATCTGGCTGCCGTCGAATCCGCCGGCATCGAGAAGTTCTTCGGTCCGATCGATTTGCATCCGAGCGTAGAACGCATTTATTGTGATCTCGGCGTGGTGAGCGGCTCGGTCTTTCCGTGGAAAGAACCGGGGTACATCTGGATGGCGCCCCCCGGTGGAGGCGGTGCCCTCAAGGCAAGCACGGTCATCGATGCGGCCGAACGTGAGGCATTTAGGGAGGACAACCGAAAGAAACTGGGTGCAGCCAGTACTGACGAAAGACACCTGGTTGTATACGTTTATCCGACCAATTACCTGCCTTGGTGCGCGCTTGTAGATTTCGAGCCTCCGCCAGACTTGCCACGGCTTCCATTGGAGATTACGGAAATATGGGTGTACAGTGAGACCCACTCGGAGCATCAGTACGCTGTGTGGCGAGCGGCGCTCTCTCTCCTTGGCGCAATCTTGGGCCCGTTAGCCTCAAGATCGTCATCTGACAAGGTGCTAGAAACATCTCCTCCTCACCGCACCAGCTCCAACGCCCTCCGAAACAGCGGCTCGAACTCCGTCCCCGCGCCACCCGCCTTGGCCTTGCGCACTGCCTGCTCCGCTGCCGGCCGCGCGCACCCCAAATTCATCAGCGCTGAAAGCACATCCTGCTCGATCTCGCTGAGCGACGGCGCTGCCGGGGCCGCGGCGCCCTCACCCACCGGCGCGGGCAGCTTGTCACGCAGTTCCAGCACCATGCGTTCCGCCGTCTTTTTGCCCACTCCCGGAATCCGTACCAGCCTTTCCACTTCGCCCTTGCGAATCGCCGCGATCAGCTCTCCAGCCGCCAAGCCCGACAGCACTTTGATCGCCAGCGACGGCCCAATGCCGCTCACCCCGATCAACTTCTCGAACATGTTCTTCTCGTCCTGAGAGAGAAACCCGTAAAGCGCCAGCGTGTCCTCACGGACGTGCGTATACACCCGCAGCCGCACCTCCGCGCCCGCCTCCGGCAGGTGTGTGTAAGTCGTAATGGGTATGTGCAGCTCATACCCCACGCCGCCCGCGTCCACCACCGCCTGATTCGGATGTTTCTCCACCAGCACTCCCCGCAGCGCCGCAATCATAGGCTTCAGTATGCCATTGGATTCGCGTTGATTCGCGTGCATTCGCGGCCTACCATGTCTTTTGGCCCGCCGCCGCTTCTTCGTCGACCGCATCCGCGACAACCACGCCTCGCTCACCGGCGATGACGCCCACCATCTAGCCCGCGTACTCCGAGCCGAGCCCGGCCAACGCTACGAAATCTCCGATAACGAACGCGCCTACCTGGCCGAAATCGCCGCCATCACTCCCCACCACGTCACGTTCACCGTCATCGAGCTGCTTCCCACTCTCCCACCTCAGCCCGAAATCACACTCTACGCTGCTCTCATCAAGTTCGATCGCTTCGAGTGGCTCATCGAAAAGGCCACCGAACTCGGTGTCTCGCGCCTCGTCCCGGTAACCTCCGAGCGAATCGAAAAGGGTCTCGCCCCAGCCGCCGCCAAACGTCTCGACCGATGGCGTAAGATCGCCCGCGAAAGCAGCCAGCAATCCCGCCGCATTCGCCTCCCCGAAATTTCCCCTGTCGAGCCGTTCGCCACCGCAATCGCCGACGCCTCTCCGCACAGCCGCTTCTTTCTCGACGAACAGCCCGGCGCCCCGCTTTTATTGCAGGCATTCCCACCAGACCCTCCCAAAGACGCCGTGGTGATCCTCACCGGCCCCGAAGGCGGCTGGACCGATCGCGAGCGCACCGCCGCGGTGAACGCCGGCTGGAAACCCGTTTCGATGGGCGCGAACATCCTCCGGGCTGAGACCGCCGCCATCTCCGCCCTGGCCGTTCTTAGTCAGGCCTGTCACATTCTCTCCTGAGAGCGGACCCTCCAGCCGATTACAATAGAGAAAGGCCCATGGGTCAGTATCTAGGCATGGCTTCGGAGATTGCGCTGTTGTGCGCGTTGGCCGCCGTTCAGTGGCGGATCGCTCGCGCCGCTATTTCATTCATTAATAGGCACTTAGCGGGACGGTCTGCTCGCGCGGCCCGCATCGCCACAATAACGGTGTTCACAGCCGTGATCCTCGCCCTGCTCCTCCATTTGCCAAATGCCCACATCCTGCCGCTGCCCGGCGTGTTCTTCGGTTGGGTGCGGGGAGCGGCGTTAATCTGGGCGTTGACCTCGGCTCCCGCCTGGCTGGTTCTGCAATTGCTCCGGTCCCGCCAACCCCGCGAGGATACCGTCGATTCCACCCGTCGCGCCCTGTTGCACACGTTGACAGGAGCCGCCGTCGCCGCTCCATTTGCTCTTGTCGGGTTCGGCGCCATCGTCGAGCGCACCGATTTCCAGGTCACGGAAGTTGACGTGCCCATCCCCGGCCTCCATCCTGACCTCGTAGGGCTGCGCCTGGTTCAGCTCAGCGACATCCATTTGAGCCCGTTTTTGAGCGAAAAGGAATTCGCTCGCGCGGTAGACGCCGCTAACGAACTTCGGCCACATCTGATGTTCGTGACCGGCGATCTAATTTCCGTGCATAACGATCCTCTGGATGCCTGCCTGCGCCAGATCGCCCGCTTGCGCTCCGATGCCGGGATCTTGGGCTGCCTCGGAAATCACGAAGTCTACGCCGGCGTGGAAGACTATGCGACCGAACGGGCTGCACGCCTCGGCATTCCCTTTCTGCGTGGCGAGTCCCGACAACTCCGGTTCGGAAATGCCCGGCTCAACGTCGTTGGTATCGACTACCAGAGAATGAGCTGGCACGATCACTATCTCGAAGGCGCGGAGCGCCTGGTGGCGCCGGGAGCCCTCAACATTCTGCTCCAGCACAATCCCGACGTCTTCCCAACCGCCGCGCGCCAGGGCTGGGACCTCACGCTCGCCGGCCACACGCACGGTGGCCAGGTCAACTTTGAGATCCTACACCAGAACTTGAACGTGGCCCGTTTCTACACGCCTTACGTCCGCGGTCTCTATCGCTCCGGCCCGTCTGCCGTCTACGTCACACGCGGCATCGGCACCATCGGGATGCCCGCTCGCATTGGCGCCCCGCCCGAGATCACTTTGATCCGCTTGCGAAAGGCCTGAAGCCGCTCTTGCGCTATCTCATTCTCAGCGATCTCCACGGCAATCTCGAAGCGCTCACCGCCGTTCTGGAATCTGCCGTGGGCGATTACGATCGCGTCCTTTGCCTCGGCGACCTGGTCGGTTATGGCGCCGACCCCAACGCTGTAACGGATTGGGTCCGAGCGAACGCCGCCGTGGTTGTGCGCGGCAATCATGATCGCGCTTGCGCCGGGTTAGAGGACCTTGCCTGGTTCAATCCGGTGGCGCGCACCGCCGCCGAATGGACCCACACGCAGCTCACGCCCGAAAATCGCACTTACATAGCTGACCTACCCAAAGGCCCCATCGCCGTCGATGGTTTCCAGGTGATGCACGGCTCGCTGCTCGACGAGGACGAGTACATGGTGCAACCCGCCGACGCCGGCCAGGCCTTTCCCTATCTGGAAACCTCGCTCGCCTTCTTCGGCCACACCCATCTGCAAGGCGGCTTCGAATGGGCGCGCAGCCGTGTCCGCGTGATCGGACGCCCCGCGCCTGGGCAGAAGGAGACGTTCCTCGAACTCGAGCCCGACAACGCGTATCTCATTAATCCGGGCTCCGTCGGCCAGCCGCGCGACGGCGACCCGCGCACCGCCTACGTCCTTTACAATCCCGACGACAAATTCCTCATCTACCGGCGCGTCCCCTACGACATCACCACCGCGCAAGAGAAGATTTACAACGCGGAATTGCCCGACATACTGGCGCACCGGCTCGGCGTGGGACGCTGAACGCGCTGCATCGCTAATTCTTGTCCGCGGGAGCCTGCGCCGGAGCCTCTGTCACGGAAGCCTTCCTGTCTCTGCTCTCCAGTTCGGCGTCCGTCTCACATCCAGCCGGCTTACGAAGCTGGCCGCTCTTTGCCAGTTGGTCGAGACGAACCGACAACATCTCCCAGCGGTAGCGCCATACCCTTCGCACGCACATTTCCAACTCACCGCAGCGGGAGTGCTTGGCAAACAGCGCGCTATCGTGATTGGCGCCGGCAGGCCACAATTGGCCTAAAGTGTCGGCGCTGCATTTCGGCTTCTCCACCTCTTGCGCAAGCGCGACCGGCACAATCAGTAAGAGGAAACAATACAGCACCGCGCTCTGTGCCCGCCCATGACTCGCCCTATAGAACATGTCTGGTCTCACGTGACTATAGCCGGGACCGTCCCAGGATACAAGGAAATACGGCACTAAGGCCCGCTCCATGAGTACCAGCACCGCTTCATCGACCTTTCGCGCAGGCATGGCCTTGTGCGTCACACGTATAACGTACTCCGTAGTATGATAGTCGTTTGATCCGCTCTTTTCGTGATAAAGACACGGAGTCCGTATTCCATCAGGAGCGCGTCAAGAGATTCCAGCAGATTGCGACTGTGGCGTTGCGAAGGCTGGTTCAGATCGATAGCGCGGATGAGCTTCGAGACTTGGCGTCACCGCCGGCCAACAGGCTGGAGGCGCTGAGAGGCGATCGTGCAGGACAATACAGCATCCGCGTGAACGATCAGTATCGCATCTGCTTCCGCTGGAATAGCGGGCACGCTTTCGACGTGGAGATTACCGATTATCACTGAGGATAAAGTGGAATGAAACGCAAACACCCCGATCGCATCCCGTTTCCCCACCCCGGCGAAACCATTCGCGAGGACTACCTGAAGCCGCTGAAGATGAGCGTCAACAAGCTGGCGCTAGAACTGCGCGTGCCTGCCACCCGCATGACCGAGATCGTTAACGGCCGCCGCGGCATCACCGCTGACACCGCGTTGCGCCTGGCGCGTTACTTCAACACAACTCCCAAGTTCTGGCTGAACCTCCAGGCCTCGTACGATCTGGCCAAAGCAGCCGAAACGAAGCTCGCCGAAATCGAACGCACCGTCCAACCGCGCGAAGCCGCGTGAATAGGAAGCGCAGGTTGCCTAAGGACTTGTAATGGGAGCTCTCTCAGCCGCAGACTTGATATATTCAACAAAGTCCAGCCCTTTCCTGAGCAGGGCGTATGGCGTGGGATCGTCTGAAATCAAGTTGACGTTGCGCTCTGTGCGGCTCACAAGGCCAAAGCTCTCCAGTTTGGCGCAGATGCTGTCTACTTCGCCCTGAATGAAGCCATCTTGCCGCAGCGAGCCAACAATGTCGCGCATGGAATTGTGTGCAGTGAAGTGCTTGACGCGCCCGAGGTCTTGGCTCAACAGCGGGCCTTGAACGCGAACAATTTCGCGCAAGACTCGTACGTCCCTTGCATCAAGATTCGTGGCAATCCGAAGCATTTCCTCTACATAGCCGCCCTTATCACGATGGCCGACTTCTGCTGCATGTACCAATATCCTGGCCAATTGGGCGATCCGATCCTTAGTGCGTAGGTTCTCTGCCCTCACCATGGAATCGAGGATCAAACCCGGCATTTCCTCTTCAATGAAGTGACGATGCTCATCGCTGGCTTCCTTCAGCCGATCTATCTGACCACCCCTGACCTTTAGTTCCTCGGCAATAACATCGACCAACTCGGAAATGTTCTGACTGGACCGCTGAGCCAGCCATTCGACGACAGCAGTTACGCCACCTATTGGAAGCGTGGTCCCTGGCGGGGCGAATAGCTTGATGATGTTGAGAAAGTGTTTCGCGTAACGCTGCACTGGCGATCGCTGGCGATCGTCGCTCGAACTCAACGCCTGTAAAGCTGAAATAGGATCGTCAGATGGCATTGTCGCCTCGCGCAAGAGGCTTCACTCCACACTTCTCACACACGCACACCTTCCCCTTCGCCTCCTCCGGCACCCGCGCCAGCACTTCCGGCGCAATCTTCGCTTCGAAGCACCAGCATTCGCTCTTGCCTGCGGCCAACCCACACTCGTTCGGCCCACCGCACAGCGGGCATTGGTCCTTCCTCAACTCACTCATACGTTTTCCGGATGCTCCACCGGCGTGTAAAACTCCGCCACGCGCCGCGCCGCCGCCCGCCCCACAATCTGTGCCAGCTCGTCTTCAGACGCCCCACGCACCAGCTCCGAGCTGCCGAAATTCCGCAACAGCTTCTGCACCGTCTTCTCTCCCACTCCCGGAATCTGGTCCAGTTCCGAAGTCAGCCGCGCTGCGTTCCGCCGCGTCCGATGGAAGGTCACGGCAAAGCGGTGCGCTTCGTCGCGGATCGATTGGATCAAATGCAGAATCGGCGAAAACCGGTCCAGGACGACCGGCTCATTCTCCTGCCCGTAAACATAGATGATCTCCTCGCGCTTGGCAATCGAAGCCAGCGGCTGGTTGATGATGCCGATCGCCTCCAGCGCATCCGCCGCCGAATGCAGTTGCCCGAGGCCGCCGTCGATCAGCACCAGGCCCGGCATCGGCTGGTTCTCCTGTTGCAGCCGCGAATACCGCCGCGTCACCACCTCTCGCATGCTCGCAAAATCGTCGTTGCCCACCACATCGCGGATGATGAACTTTCGGTAGTCCGACTTCTTCATCCGCCCCTCTTCCCACACCACCATGCTGGCCACTTTGTCGGTTCCCTGGATATGAGAAATATCGAAGCACTCGATCCGCTTGGGCGCGTCCGGAAGGCCGAGCGCGTCCTGCAACGCTTCCTGAATGGCTCGCGAAGATGGTTTCATCACCCGGAACCGCTGGTCGAAACTGTGCTTCGCGTTGGTCTCGACCAGATTTAAAAGCGCCTTCTTCTGCCCTCGCTGCGGTGTGTGGATCTCGACCTTCCGCCCGCGTTTCTCCGACAGCAGTTCCTCCAGCGTCTCGCGATCTTCGAAATCCACAGGTACGTGAATGATCGACGGGATGTGCTGCTGGTCGATGTAAATCTGCTTGATGAGCGCCGAGAAGAATTGCGGCTCGTCGAACTCGTGCTGGTCCTCCCAGAAGAATTCGCGCCGGTCCACAATCTGCCCGTTGCGCAGATGGAACAGGTTGAGCGCCACCAGCGGCGGCTCGGCATAGGCAGCGAAAATGTCGATGTCGTCGCCCTTCGCCGCCGCCATCTTCTGCCGCTCGTCCATCTCTTCGACGGTCGAAAGCAGGTCGCGCAGCGCCGCCGCTTCCTCGAAGCGCATAGCATCCGATGCCTGTTGCATCCGCTCGCGCAGGCCCTTCGCCAAGTCCGCGTGCCGGCCTTCGAGAAACAGTTTCACGTTCCTTACCGCGCCGGCGTAGGCGTCATCCGTCGTAAGCCCCTCCACGCAAGGCCCCAGGCAACGGTGGATGTGGTACTGCAAACACGGCTTCGGGTGATAGCGCGTCAGATCGACCTTGCAGGAAGGCACCAGGAAACTGCGGTGAATGAAGTTCACCAGACGATATGCCAGGTTTGCCGGGAAGTACGGGCCGTAGTATGTCGAACCGTCTTTGCGCAGCCGCCGCGTCACGTACACTCGCGGAAACTTTTCGGCGGTCAGCTTGATGTAGGGGTAGGTCTTATCGTCGCGCAGCAGGATATTGAACCGCGGCTTCCACTGCTTGATGAGGTTGTTCTCGAGCGCCAGCGCTTCCTTGTTGTTATCGACCAGGATGTAGTCGATGTCGCGGGCTTCCGAAATCAACGTCCCCGTTTTCGTGTCCGCTAAACGATCGTCGGAAAAGTAGCTGCGGACCCGCAGCCGCAAGCTCTTGGCTTTCCCGACATAAATCACGCGTCCGGCTGCATCTTTGTATAGATACACCCCCGGCTCCAGGGGCAACTGCGCAGCTTTCTCTCGGAGTTCTACCGCGGGCAATATAATTTAATTATGTCACGCTGGCTGGGAGCGGCCTTTCTCTTCCTGGTGAGCGGCGCTGCGGCGCTGCCAGGTCAGGAGAAGAAGCCGCCACAGACGAAACCTGCCGAACAGCAGGAACAGGCGCCGCCCGAGGAAGATGAGGCTGAGAAGCCCAAAGAGTATTCCTTCAATCCCCTTCAGGCCGAGAAAGAGGTGCGCGTCGGCACTTACTATTTCCATAAGGGGAGCTACAACGCGGCAGCGGGGCGTTTCCGGGAAGCCACCAAATGGAACCCGGCTTTGGCGGAGGCGTACGTCCTGTTAGGCGAGGCGGAAGAGAAGCGAAGATCCTGGAAAGCTGCCGAGGTGGCCTACGAGAAGTTTCTGGAATTGGCGGCCGATGACAAGCGGGCACCCGAAGTCCGCAAGAAAGTCGAAAAGCTGGCCAAAGGCAAACACTAGGCCGGAATCGGCTGCCTGCGAAGCTGGCGGGTCAGAATGGTGACGATCCGCCGGAACCCCCGTTCCCAGTCCGGAAACAGATCGATGTACTGAATTTCACGCCGGATGCTGGCCGGCACCGCGCAGGCATCCAACCGCACCGGGATCAGGAAAACATCGTCCAACGGGACGCGGCGGGCGCAATCCAGCGCATATCGGATCTCGGCTTGGAATCCACCCTTTTTTGAGACCGAGTTCCGGGAAAAGCATGCGATCACGAAATCCGTCGCCTCCAAAGCATCCTCGATGGAGCGCGGCCAGTTCTGCCCCGGCAGCAACTTGCGGCGGTCAAACCAAGGGTCGAAACCTCGTTCCGCGAGGGCATCGCACAAACGTTCCACTTGCGGCGTATCCTCTTGGACATACGCGAGGAAGACGGCAGGAACTGAACGCCGTACGAAGCGGTAGCCGTGCTTGCCGTCGGGATGAAACGCGCCCAGGCCATCGATGATCACGCTCTTGCCCTCTTCCAGGCAGTCGCGCACGATTCGCGCCACCTGCCTGGCCGAGGAACAATTACCGTTTGCCGCGACGACCAGGCGCTTTCCCCCCTTTTTGATCGAATTCGAACCCCCAACTGGCGCCGGGAGTGAACTTTCCCAGCCCAGGGAGTTGGGCACTGGCGCCCTTTTTCAGGTTGGCGATGATTTGGCTGACCACGTGGTCCAACTGATCGGCTGCTTCGGCCCGCGAAACACCGGCCTGCTTCGCCAGCCGACCGGCCAGTTCTTCCTTTTTCATGCCGATGTCATGCTACCAATGCGGATGTGTGTTTCCTCGTACGGATGAGCGCCTTCGACACCACTACAGGACTGAATTTAAGGCGGTTCGCTGGGGTGCACGACGCTGGCCCAAAGTCGTGATCTCAGATCGTGCGTTAATGAAGCGATTTTAATAATCGATTAAGCGCGGATTCATGTCGGGATGGATATCATACGCTCAGACGAGAATATCGTCACTCCAAAGGAGAACAGCAAAAATGAAGAGACTGATGACCGCCATGCTGGCCCTGTCGTTCCTGACTGGCCTTGCCACCGTGTCTTTCGCCCGCCCGGACGATGCCAAGACCGAAGACACCTCAAAGGCCAAAGCCAAGAAGGGCAAGAAGGCGAAGAAGGCAAAGAAAGACGACACATCGAAGATGGACGAAAAGAAGTAGCTTCTCGGTTTTATGTTCCTTTCCAGGATCGCCGCGTAGCTCACCGAGCGTCAGCTACGCGGCAGTCCGGTTTCCTTCCTCAGTAGATTTTCCTTCCGGAATTGACACCTCTTCCAGCGGCAGTTAATAATCTCTAGTGGAACATGGGGGATTGCTTCACGCTGATCGATGAATGTTTCTGTCAAAGGTGAGTACGCGCTGCTCGCGGTTTTTGACCTGGCGTCTCACCCTCCCGGCGAGCCGGTTCGCATCGCGGACATCGCCAAGAGGCAGAAGATCCCGCAGAAATTTCTGGAACTGATTCTGGCCAGCCTGAAGCAGGGCGGTTTTGTAGAATCGCGGCGAGGCGCGGAAGGTGGATATTTGCTGGCGCGCGGCGCGGACTCCATCAAAGTCGGCGAGCTGCTGCGTTTCGTGGAGGGGGCGCGCGATGAGAAAACGCGGGTGCGCCGTCAAACGGAAACCCCGTTTTCGGACATGTGGGCGCGCGTGAATCGCGCCGTATCGGAGATCCTGGACGAGACCTCGTTCGCCGATCTGCAGCGGGCGTGGAAAGACAAGCGCGCCAAATTCGTGCCTAACTGGGAGATATAAACAGCTTGATCTACGCAGACAATTCCTTGAGTATCGGCCGAACGCCCCTGGTGCGATTGAACCGCATCACCAAGGGGGCGCCGGCGACGCTGCTGGCCAAGATCGAAGGCCGCAACCCGGCCTACTCGGTGAAATGCCGCATTGGCGCGTCGATGATTTGGGATGCGGAGGAACGCGGAGTGCTGAAGCCCGGCAAGGAACTGATTGAGCCGACGAGCGGCAACACGGGCATCGCCCTGGCGTTCGTGGCGGCGGCGCGCGGTTATCCCATCACTCTGACTATGCCCGAAACCATGTCTCTCGAGCGGCGGAAGGTGCTGAAGGCGCTGGGCGCCAAGCTGATTCTGACCGACGGCTCGGAAGGCATGACTGCCGCCATCAAGCGCTGCGAAGACATGGTCGCCACCGATCCCGACCGCTACGTGCTGTTGCAGCAGTTCAAAAATCCCGCGAATCCGGACATCCATTTCAAGACCACCGGTCCGGAGATCTGGGAGGATACTGGCGGTGCGATCGACGTGCTGGTATCGGGCGTCGGGACGGGCGGCACGATCACCGGCGTTTCGCGGTACATCAAGAAACAGATGGGCAAGAAGATCATTTCGGTGGGCGTAGAGCCGGCCACGAGTCCCGTGATGACGCAGACTTTGCGGAGCCAAACGCTCAAACCGGGGCCGCACGCGATTCAGGGAATCGGGGCGGGATTTATTCCCGACACCCTTGATCTCGCGATGGTGGATCGGGTGGAGACGGTCACTAGCGAGGAATCGATTGAGATGGCGCGGCGGCTGGCGAAGGAAGAAGGCATCCTCTCGGGGATCTCCTGCGGCGCGGCGACGGCGGCGGCGGTGCGACTGGCGCACATGCCGGAGTTCAAAGACAAGACGTTCGTTGTAATTCTGCCGGATGCGGCAGAGCGCTATCTGACCAGCCCGCTATTCGAGGGATTGTTCGACGAATAGTTGAGCTTGGCTACTCGGCCCAGTTGTTCACGAGCTTCTGGACATCGATACTCCCCAGACCGGTCGCGAAGTTCCAGCCGGCTGTGGCGGGGTATGCGGATGTGTCCGCTGATTGGCTGGAGGTGGACAGGGCGCCGTCGCCTCCGTTGAGCCCATGTCCAGACCCACCAGGGCCTCGCCGATTTCCGGCTGTGGCGCCGTAGCAGTTTTGGGTTCCCGAGCAGTTTACGTCGATATCGCCCTCGGTAACACTGTGAAAGGGGGCGATCGCCGCTTTGGCAGCCAGCTTGTAGTAGACGTAGTTGGGATTCCCTTGCGGGCCATGCTTCTGGTTGACCAATGCCTGAATCCCCGCCAGAACGGGCGACGAGAATGATGTTCCGCCGGCGCCGGCCCAGTTGCTAGGAGCGCCCGTGCAAGGGGCTCCGCCATTCCCGGGGTCGGAAAAACAGGTCACGTAGAAGTGCCCCCAGATGCCATCGGCCGCGAACAGCGATACGTCAGGAATGTCGCGCACTCCATCGTTGGGGTTGCCGGCCGCCGACTGCCAGGAGGGTTTGGCATATCCCGCGCAGGTTCCACCGACCATGCCGTACTTCGCAGGAGCTCCGGTTGCGCAGCCGCTGGGACCGCCACTGCCCGCGGCGACCGCCTGCAGGCCTTGTTGCCGGGCCGTGTCGCTGTTGCAAAATCCCTTCGCGCCATAAGCGACCGTGAATCCGTTGTATGTGGCCAGCAGAGAACTGGCGCAGGAATCATTCCACGGGACTTCCGGAATGTATGACCGGGCCGACCCGTCGGTCGAGGAATTGGCCGAACTCCAGTAACTGTTGACGGTTCCCGCGAAGGTGTCGCTGAAGTCGGTGCCACCCACCGCGACGTTGTACGGCGTGGAGGCGTAAGCGCTGACACCGATTCCATGGGAGGCCGCGGAGGCGCCGGCATCGCAACTGGCCGCCCCTTCATCGCCCGCGGCGACAAACACCGAGACCCCTTCCATCACGGCTTGCTGATAAATGGAGTTGAATGCCGCATTCGACGAGGCGCCGTTTTCCGCTTCGCATTCGCCATAGCTGATGCTCATGATGGATGGCGGCTTGGACCTCTCCAGAAGATTCTGCATTGCAATCAGGCCGCCGAACGTGGTCCTGGTGTTGTCGCAGGAGGCGACCAGGATGGCCGCGTTGGGCGCAGCCGCGCTGGCCCATTCGGCATCCAAGATGGCTTCGCCGTCATCGCTGTTTACGCCGGGAGCGCGGCAATTCGTGACGCCACTCGACGGCTTCGGATGGACGGTCGCCAGCGATCCGGAGGTGTATTTCGAAAGCCCGAATGTGGAGCGGAAAGTGGTCCAGTCAGCGGCGCTGTAGAGATCGCTATCCTCGATCACCACGATGGTTTGGCCGCGGCCTGTGATCCCGGCTTTGAAGAGCGGATTCAGGTCGTAAATCGTGGCCAGATCCGCCGGAACCACCGCTTGAGAGGGAACGCCGCCGGACGTAAAGGTGTAATCGGCACGGGCTTTGCGCATGGTGTGCGGCATGAAATCATGCAGCGAGATAACACCTGCCACCACGGGAGCGAGCGCCGCCGGAATTCGCGGATCGCTCATATTGGCGATGTGCTCCTGGCCCTTCACATTGAGATGATGAATCTCGGTGTTGAGGGCCTGCCTGACCTGGCCGGCGGTGCCGGTGAAGTCGACGAGCATCCTGCCCGAATACACCAGGTTGACGGTAAATCCGTGCGACTGGAGCCAGCTTGTGACCTTATCAACATCCTCCTGCGCCGGTGCGTAGTGCTGCGCGATTTGATCCGCCGTAAGCCACTTATGAAAGTTTGGCGACCGAGGGTCATGCAGTTGATCGATCAACTGTCGCATCGCCTGTTCCTGTTCGGGAGGGCGCTGGAGTTGCAGAAGCATGTGGTCCATGACGAGGTCATCCGCGACCAGACCACGGTCATACTCGGGGTTGGCTTCGGGACGCGTGTTGCCCGCCAGGCGATATAACTTGGTCTCATCCAAGCGGTCCACGACCAGCGCCCGAGAAGGCTGCGCCTGCGCGGTGATGGCGGCCGGGAAGGCCAAGACCAACCACAATGCCGCCGAAGAGTTGATGGCTAATGCGAGTCTTTTGAGCATTGCAAGACCTTGATGGGGCAGGGAATCCTCTGAGCGAACATAATGACTTGACGTTCAGCAGGAGCCTGGTGTGTACAGGACGCTGGGAAATACTTTGAGCCGAGCTAACCTTCAGGAGTATTGTCGGGCCGTATTTTCTGGCTGACCATAAAGAATGCGGGTGGAAATGCCGATGAACTCTCTAAAGATGATCGCGGCTACCGTCGATATGAACAGTTGGAGGTGCGACGATGGGTTCCGTCTCTTCGCTTAACCCCGGTGTGGCAAACCTACTGCAAATGCTTTCGACGGTGAATTCGCCGGTGCTGTCGTCTCCGGCGGTAGTGTCCGCTCTGGAGAATGCCCCTACCACCGACATAGTCCAACTGAGCCAGTCGGCCACTCAGTTGGAGAACGTGGACATGCTGTTCGGAATCCCGAATAGTTCGGCGGACAGTTCCACTGCTACCTTGAGCAGTCTTCTCGCAACTTTAGAGTCTCCCCAGACAGCCCCCAGTGCACCGACAGTCCCCGAGTCCTCTTCGACAACTTCTTCTACATCCACCGAAGCGGGGCAACTCGCCAGTTACCAGGCAGCCTTGCAGTCTGCGGAGACGCAGACATTGTTTGGTACAGCGCCGACCCTGCCCGACACCTCATTGCTTAATCTGATCGGTTAACGCAGACGCCCGCAGATTTTTTGGAACTTGTTGGCTTTGCCGCCGCCATCATGAACAGAGCCTCTATGGCTGAAATCTGGCCGGTGGTCGCGCTCCTGGCTCGGCGCTCGAGTCGGGGAGGTGCGATCAGTAATGGCCAGCGGGCGGACGGCGGGTCTCGGCACGGCTGAAATTGCAACGCTATTGTTGGCGCTTCCTCTGCTAGCGCAGCAGGCAGGAGCCGCCGATAAATCCCTCTGCGCAAGCTGAGTCCAAAGCGAGTAGCAACAAAGAGAGCCCCGAGAACAAGGAACCAGCTTGGCCTACGGATGATCGGCTATTCTGGACCCTACCGAACTATCTGACAGTGGAGAACGCCGGTCATGTCCCGCCACTCACGAGCGCACAGAAATACAAGTTGGTGGCTCAACAATCCTTTGACCCGGTTCAATTCCCATATGTAGGATTCCTGGCCCTGCTCGGCCAGATGTCAAATAGTGAACCGGCGTTCGGACAAGGTGCTGCCGGCTACGCGAAGCGCTACGGCACGGAATTCGCCGACATCGCGATCGGCAACTTCATTACCGGCGCGGTGCTTCCGTCCATGCTCCGGCAAGATCCGCGCTACTTCCAATTGGGGAAGGGCGGTTTTTTTCATCGCTTTGGCTACGCGGCAACGCGGATCGTCATTACTCGTGCCGATTCAGGCCACAATCAGTTTAACTATTCCGAAATTGCAGGCAACGCTCTGGCAGCGGCCGTTGCCAACGCATACCACCCGCCGCATGATCGAACCGCCATCAATAGCGTGAGCGTGTGGTGGACACAAATTGGGTTGGACGCGATGGCCAACGAAGGGGTGGAATTCTGGCCGGATATCCGCCGCAAAGTGGATGCCTTTCGCCATAGGCATCTCTAAGCCGCGCGCTACTTGAGCTTCACCGGATACGGCGCGTGCTCCGGCAGCTTAGGATTGGATTTCTCCAACGCGCGGAGCAGTTCCGCGACACCCCGCTCCAATTGGGGATCGTGGCCCTCGATCACCGATTTCGGGTCATTGACCACGACGATGTCGGGATCTACACCGTGGCCTTCGACGGCCCACTCGCCGTCGGCCTTGGCATAAGCGAACTCCGGGACGTTCACGGTTCCGCCATCCATCAGCGGGCCGTGGTCGGTAATGCCCACTACGCCTCCCCAGGATCGCTCACCGATGAGCGGCCCGAGGCCGGCGGTATGGAACATCCATGGGAAGATGTCGCCGTCGGATGCAGAGTTGCCGTCGAGGAGCACGGCCTTTGGCCCGATGAAGACGCTGTCAGGGTATACCTGGGGAGTTGCGATGGTTCGGGAGTAGTCGAGCCCCATGAGCTTGCGAGTCAATCTTCCAATCACCATGCGTGAGACGTTGCCGCCGCCGTTGGCGCGATCGTCGATCAGCAGGGCTTCCTTGCGAAGCTGCGGGTAGTACCACTTGATGAACTCACGAATGCCGGCCTCTCCCATATCCGGCAAGTGCATATAGGCGATGCGGCCGTGCGAGAGCTCGTCGACGCGCTTACGATTCTGCGTCACCCAGTCGAGATAGAGCAGGTCGCTTTCGCTCGCGATGGGCTTATAGGTCACCTTGCGTGCCCCGGTGAGCGTGGGAGTGGCGTTCAAAGTCAGTTGTACCGGCCCGTCGCCGGCATGGCGGAGCAATTGATAGATATCTTGTTTGGCGGTCAACTCTTCACCGTTGATCGCAAGGACATAGTCGCCGGTTTTGGCATCCACGCCGACTTCGGTGAGCGGGGAGCGATAGTTTTCTTCCTCATTTTGTCCCTGAAAGATTTTGGCGATGCGGTAGCGGCCGGAGTTCGTGTCGACCTCGAACCGCGCTCCTGGAAGTCCGGCATGCGGGCGCGGTGGCAACTCAATATCTCCGCCGACGATATACGCATGCTGGACGGTGAGCTCGGCGATCATTTCCCCAATCACATAGTTGAGGTCGGAGCGGTGCGCAACGTCGGGTAGCAGTTCGCTGTAGCGCAGGCGCAGCGCTTCCCAATCGTAGCCATGCATATTCGGCGCATAGAAGAAATCGCGATAACGGCGCCACACCTCGTTAAAGATCTGCTTCCACTCCTCGGCCGGCACCTTTTCGAGCATCAAGCCGGCGGTCGAGACAGTTTTCTTGGCGCTAACGGGTGCAGGCACGGCTGTTGCGGGAACGGCGTCATAGACGTTCCAAGCCTGGGCTTGATGAACCAGGGCTTTAGAACCATCCCGCGAGAGACGCCAACCGGTGATGTCATCGGCCAGAGTGGTTTCCTTCCGGTCTTTGAAGGAGAAAATGCGCAATGTCGACTTCAATGCGGCGGGACGGCCGTAATACGGCGCGGCCGAGACTCCGTATACCAATGCATCGGATTTCACGGCAAGACCGAAGTAGTTGTTGGCATCCAGGGGAACACGCGTAACGCGCTGCTCCAGACCATCGAAGTCGATGCCTTTGTCCTTCGGCTGCTCGGGTTTCTTGTCTTTCTCGTCTTTCGATTGGCTTTCCTTGGCCGGCTCGTCCTTCTTGATGGCCACCTCGTCGCTCTCCACCGGGAACGGATTCTTGACGTCTTTTCGAAGAGCGAGAGCAAAAATTCCCCGTGAACGATTGGTGGCGAAATCAAACTCGATCTGCGAGAGCTGGGGCTGAAACTCGTGATCCGCGAGGAAGTAGAGGTAATCGGCCCCGGGATCCCAGGCGGGTGAGTTTTCGTTGAAGGTACCACTCGTCACCCGGCGGAGCTTGTCCTCCTTGGCGCTCCATACGTAGAGGGCGGAAAAACCAGACGGATCGTTGATGCTGAAAGCGAGATATCCACCGCCGGGCGACCAATCGTAGTCGCGGATTTCTCCCTCGGTTGAATGAGCAATCTCCTTGGCCGCGTGATTGACGAGCGATGCTACCCAGAGCCGGCCGTCTTTGTCGCTGAAGGCGATCTGCTGATTGTCGGGCGACCATTGCGGCTGGTAGCGGAAGGCGTGGCCGCCGCTAGTGATCTTCTCGGGAGGTGAAGTCCCGTCCTGCGCCACTACGTAGATCTCTTCTTCGCCGCTGGCGTCTGAAAGGAAAGCGATTTTGGAGCCGTCGGGAGACCAGGCGGGCCATTTGTCATGCGCACCGGGGGAATGCGTGAGGTTGCGGGTTGGACCTTTCTCCACGGGAGCGGAGAAGATATCTCCGCGGGCGGCGAAAAGGACGCGCTCTCCCTTGGGGCTGAGGTCCGCCTGCTCGATCAAGTTTGCCGCTGAAATGTAGCTGGCTCTGCGGTTGACGCCGTCGTCTGGCACGCGGATGGCGATGTGCGCGCTCTTGCCCGTTTTGACATCGAGCACATTCAGCTCGCCGTCCAGCTCATAGACAATCCGATGTTCGCGATCAGTGCTGGGCCAGCGCACATCCCACGTGGTGTTCCGCGTCACCTGCGTGGTTTTTCCAGTTCCGGTGTCATAGGCATAGAGGTTGAAGTGGCCGTCGCGGTCGGAATCGAAATAGATCTCTTTGCCGATCCACATGGGGTCGCGGCTGGCGCGTGGGCCCTCGGTGATGCGCTTGGCAGCATGGGGCTCGGTATCGAAAATGTAGAGCTCGTTGGCCTGGCCGCCGCTATAGCGCTTTTCGGTGCGAAAGTCGCGAGCCTGCGGCGAATAGACAAGCTGGTTGCCGCCGGGCGAATATGACGCCGCGCCGGAGACGGGCATGGGGAGCGGCTCGGAAGGGCCGCCTTCGACGGGCACACGATAGAGCCGGCTGATGGCGAGAGTCCAGCCATCGCGCAGTGAACGATAGATGACGTAGCGGCCGTCGTTGGTCCAGCCATACACCTGGTTGTCATAGCCCCAGCGCGGCGCCAGCGGCCCGCGAGCCGGATAGAAGGTCAACTGCCTGGGTTCGCCACCCTCCGAAGGAATGATATAGACCTGTTCATCGCCATCGTATTGTCCCGTGAAGGCGATCCACTTGCCGTCGGGGGAGAATTTGGCGAACACCTCAACGCCGGGGTGCGCGGTGAGACGCGCGGCGGCGCCGCCACTGGCGTTGACAATCCACAGGTCACCACCGTAGGTAAACACGATGCGGTTGTCGTGGATATCGGGGAAACGCAATAGCTTGGTTTGCGCGGAAAGCGCGGCAGCCGACGCCAGAAATGCAAGGGCTAAGGAAAATGGGTAGCGCATAGATTATGAGGCGATAGGGACAGGCTATCAGACTATCCGAGACGGCTGTTGTGGAAAACCGATAGTGCGGGGGTGAAAAGCGGGGGCCGACTTTAGCGGATCACAAAAAAATAAGCGGGCGCATTATTGGGTGATAGGGGTGAGTGCGCCCGCTGTCGTAACGGGGATTTACTCATAAGACGATTTGAGGTGTCATTTCGTTCCGACGGTTCTCAAAAAATATTCAGCGCGTAAGAAATGTAACATCTATGACAGCCCTAGTGTCTCTCGCGTCCCAAAAGCGCACAGGCCGCGCGCTTGTCATGGGAGGTTTTGCGATCCGGCTGCGGTGCTGAGCTAAAATCGTTCGCAGCATGAGGCTCACGGTGGCACTGCTTCTGGCATGCGTGATGGTGGCCCAGACTCCATCAGCCAGCCCCGAGCTGGCAGAATCACCGAAAACCGAAATGAAGAGCCCACCCTTGCTCCGGAATGAAGGCAAGCCCATGGGGATCCCGTTCGCCTGCACGGACGACGATATGCAGTGGGCGGGGATGAGCTGTTCGGAGGAAGAGCCCTGCCCGGTGTACCTCGAGCTTTCGGGGATCGATACGGTAGGAAACCGTATCATCGTGCTGGGGAACATCCACACAGAATCGATGACGCTCTACTCCTTGCTGATGTCGAGCGAAGACGGGGGCGCCACATGGCAGGAACCTTACGAGCGATTGCGCGGCGCCGGACTCAATCACATCCAGTTAATCGATTTTCAAAATGGCTGGATCAGCGGAGAAACCGTAGTACCGGTAGCGCGCGATCCGTTCTTTCTGATCACCTCCGACGGAGGGAAGAGCTGGCGCATGCGCCCCGTGCTGGCGGAAGGCATGGGAGGCGCGATCCGGCAATTTCATTTTGAATCGGCTTCGAGCGGCACGATGGTGATCGACCGCATGCAGTCGGCGGAATCATCGCGATATGAGCTGTACGATACGCCCAATGGGGGCGAGACTTGGATGATCCGGCGGACGAGCGACCAACCGATAACGCTGCCGCATCCGGCTCCGGACCCGGCGAGTTCCGGCTGGAGGATTCGAGCGGACTCGCATTCGAAATCGTTCACGATCGAAAAGCAGCAAGGCGAGAAGTGGAGCGGGGTGGCGAGCTTTCTGGTGCAGATCGAGGCGTGCAAGCCGGCACCGCACGTTATGCCACCACCACCGCCCGAGCCGGAACGGGAAACGCCGGCGGCGCCGGAAAATCCGCCCAGCCCGACGAAGCCTCACCGGAAGCCATGAAGTCCAACGCCATCGAGCTGGAGTTATTCCGGAACCTCTTCGTCTCCATCGCCGAGGAGATGGGGGTGGTGCTGCGCAAGACGGCGTATTCCGCCAACATCAAAGAACGCCGCGACTACTCGTGCGCGATGTATGACGGCGCCGGCGAGACGGTGGCCATGGGCGATCACATGCCGGTGCACCTGGGTGCGATGCCGCTCTCGGTGCGGCACGCGATCGACGCCTTGCAGATTGGCCCGGGGGACGTGGCGATTGTGAACGATCCCTTTCGGGGCGGGACGCATCTGCCGGACATCACCGCCGTGAGCGGCGTGTTCCTGGGCGGCCGCCGGCCCGACTTTTACGTAGCTAACCGTGCACACCACGCCGACGTGGGGGGAATGAGTCCGGGGTCGATGCCGCTGGCGCGGGAGATTTTCCAGGAAGGAATCCGCATTCCCCCCGTGTTGCTGGTTCGAAAAGGCGTGGTGGACCGAGGACTCATGGGCGTTTTGCTGGCGAACGTCAGAACGCCGGAGGAACGCGAAGGCGATTTGTTGGCCCAGATGATGGCGAACCGGCGCGGCGAAGAGCGGCTGCGCGAAATCGTCAAGAAATATGGGCTGCGCGCGGTGCGGCGCAACATGGCCGAGCTACAGAACTATAGCGAGCGGATGACGCGGGCGGCGATCTGGCGCTTGCCCGACGGCATTTATCGATTTGTGGATTACCTGGACAGTGACGGGATCACGACGCGGCCGGTGAAGATCCAGGTGGCGATCACGATTCGCGGCGACGTAGCGGAAGTAGATTTCGCGGGTTCGGACGCGCAGGTGGAAGGACCGGTGAATGCGAACTACGCGGTTGCTCTTTCGGCGACGATGTACGCATTCCGGTGCCTGGTGGCGGAAGATGTGCCGTACACGGCGGGGCTGCTGCGGCCCATCCGGGTGATCGCGCCGGAGCGGACGGTGGTGAACGCGGGGCCTCCGGCGGCGATGGCGGCGGGGAACGTGGAGACGTCGCAACGCATCACAGACGTGGTGCTGGGTGCGCTGGCGGAAGCGGCGCCGGAACGCATTCCGGCGGCAAGCTCCGGCACGATGAACAATCTCTCGCTGGGCGGTTGGGATGCGCGTCGCAGCCGGTCGTTTGCTTACTACGAGACTATCGCCGGAGGAATGGGGGCGTCGGCGGCGGGACCTGGCGAGAGCGCGATCCACACGCATATGACCAACAGTTGGAATACGCCCATCGAAGCATTCGAGCGACAGTATCCGTTGCGCGTGCGGCGGTACGAAGTGCGCCGCGGATCGGGCGGGAAGGGGAAGAGCCGCGGCGGCGAAGGGATCGTGCGGGAGATCGAGTTTTTGACGCCGTGCGATGTGACGATTCTCTCCGACCGGCGGGAGCGCGGGCCGTATGGACTGGCGGGCGGAGGGGCGGGTCGGCCGGGGCGGAATACTTTACTGCGCGGGAAGCGGCGTTTGAGGATCGGCGCAAAGGAGAATTTTCTGGTGCGGGTTGGGGATGTGCTGCGCGTGGAGACGCCGGGTGGCGGGGGGTGGGGTGGCAAGGCCATCGCCAAGGCAAAAGGCAAAGGGCAAAAGGCAAAAGGCAAAAGTGGGTGAGCGGGGGGTTCGGGAGTTTTTTGGGCTGCGGCGCAACCTTGTTTTGCTGCTGGTCGCGATTGTGGCGATTGGGGCGGGGGAAGAGACGTGGATGCGTTTCGTGCCCAAGTACCTGGAGTCGCTGGGCGCGGCGGCGCTGATTATCGGGTTGTATGACGGGCTGAAGACGCTGCTGGGTGCGCTGTATGCGTATCCGGGCGGTGTGGTGGTGGACCGTTGGGGACACCGCACGGCGCTCGTGGCGTTCACCGCAATTTCGATCGCGGGCTACGCGCTGGTGCTGTTGATTCCGAAGTGGCCGGCGGTGATCGGCGGGACTTTTCTCTTCCTGGCGTGGAGCACGCTTTCATTGCCGGCGATGTTTTCACTGGTGGCGAAGAACCTTTCCGTGGAAAAGCACACCATGGGAATCGGCATGCAATCGCTGATCAAGCGCGTGCCGATTGTGATCGGGCCAGTGGCCGGAGGCCTGCTGATCGATCGCTATGGTGTGGTGGCCGGGGTGCGTGCGGGGCTCGGGATTTCGATCGTCATGGGGCTGGTTGGTCTGGTGGCCCAGCGTCAGATCCGCGAGGAAGCATTGCAGTTCGAACTGGCGCCGGCGAGCTTTTGGTCGGTAGTGAAGAGCTTCGATCCACCGTTGCGGCGGCTGCTGCTCAGCGACATTCTGGTGCGGTTTTGCGAGCGGATTCCTTATGCGTGGGTGGTGATCTACGCTATGGATCGTGTGGGCGTGAGCGCGACCGGGGTGGGAGTCCTTACGGCGATCGAGGTGATCGTGGCGTCGGCGTGCTACATCCCGGTGGCTTATCTGGCGGAGCGTTACGGCCGAGAACCGTTCGTCATTGCGACGTTTTTCATTTTCACGATTTTTCCGTTGACGCTGGTGGTCGCGCATAGCTTTCCGCTGCTGATGGTGGCGTTTGCCGTGCGTGGCTTGAAAGAATTCGGAGATTCGCCGCGGAAGGCGTTGATTGTGAGTTATGCATCGGCGGAGATGCGTGGCCGGACGGTAGGCGCGTACTATCTGATTCGCGATACGTTCGTCAGCGCGGGGGCGTTGCTGGGCGCATGGCTGTGGAAGTTCGGACCAAACGTCAATTTCTGGGGCGCGGCGGCGCTCGGCGCTGCGGGGACGCTGGTTTACAGTGTGATGCTGATTGGCCGGCGGCCCCAACCACCGTAGAATTCATCAGGAGACCTCAGGATGAGCGACAACGCACCCGCGCAGGACCGCGTCTTCGGATTCGCCACGCGCGCGCTGCATGCGGGACAGCAGCCGGATGCGGCGACCGGCTCGCGAGCTGTGCCCATTTACCAGACCACGTCGTACGTTTTCGAAGACAGCGAGCACGCGGCGGCTCTCTTCAACTTGCAGCGCTTCGGCAACATCTACACGCGCATCATGAACCCGACTACCGCGGTATTCGAGGAGCGGATGGCGGCGCTCGAGCGCGGCGTGGGAGCGCTGGGCGTGGGGAGCGGGCAGGCGGCGCAGTTCATCGCGATCGCGAGCCTTTGCCAAGCGGGGGATGAAATCGTCTCGGCGAGCACGCTCTACGGCGGCACCTACACGCAGTTCGATATCAGCTTTCGCCGTCTGGGGATTCACACTACTTTCGTGGACCCCGACGATCCGGAGAATTTCCGCCGTGCCATCACGCCGCGAACCAAACTGCTATACGGAGAGACCATCGGAAATCCGCGCATCAATGTGCTGGACATTGCAGCAGTGGCGAAGATTGCGCATGAAGCGAATATCCCGCTGATGATCGACAACACGTTTGCCTCGCCTTACCTATGCCGGCCCATCGAGCACGGCGCGGATATCGTGGTGCACTCGGCGACCAAGTTCATTGGTGGACATGGGACATCCATTGGCGGTGTGATCGTGGACAGCGGCAAGTTTCCCTGGGAGAACGGCGGATTTCCGCAACTGCTCGAGCCCAGCAAGGGTTACCACGGCATCCGCTTCCGCGAGACGTTCGGCGATATCGCGTACATTGTGAAAGCGCGGGTGGAGGGGCTGCGCGACTTTGGTCCTGCGCTAAGCCCGTTTAACTCGTTTCTGTTTTTGCAGGGCCTGGAGACGCTGAATCTGCGCATGGATCGCCATTCGAATAACGCCCTGGCTGTTGCGGAACATTTCAGTGGGCATCCGCACGTGAGCTGGGTGAACTACCCGGGCCTGGCGTCCAGTCCGTATTACAAGCTGGCGCAGAAATACCTGCCTTCGGGAGCGGGCGCCATTCTTACGTTCGGCATTCGCGGAGGGTTGGAAGCCGGCCGGCGGTTCATCGATTCTCTGAAACTGTTCTCACACCTGGCGAATGTGGGAGACGCCAAAAGCCTTGTGATCCATCCCGCCTCGACGACGCACCAGCAGTTGACGGACGAAGAAAAGGTAGCGGCGGGCGTGACTAACGATCTGGTCCGGCTTTCCGTGGGGCTCGAGGAGATCGACGATATTCTGTGGGACCTGGATCAGGCGCTCGAAACGGCGCACCGCGCATGAACCGAGGCCAGTGCAAGTTCGATCTTTCCGAAGGAGTAAGTGGCAACTCGCCGGTGAATCGCAGCCGGTTTGCAACCACGGCCGCGGACCGGCTCCGGATTCTCCAGACCTACAGGCGCATCGCCATGGTGGGTCTTTCGGCAAATCCGTTTCGTCCCAGTCATTACGCGGCCATTTACCTTCTGGCTGAGGGATATGACGTGATCCCCGTCAATCCGCGCGAAAAAGAGATCCTGGGGCGCCCGTCGTATGCATCGCTCGGCGACGTTCCTGGACCGGTCGAGGTAGTCGACATTTTCCGCGAGCCGTCGGCCGTTCCGGCACTGGTGGAGGAAGCCATCGCCATCGGCGCGAAAGTGATTTGGATGCAGTTGGGCGTGATTCACGAAGCGGCCGCCGCCCGCGCCTGCTCGGCCGGCATGGAAGTGGTGATGGACCGCTGCATGAAGATCGAACACGCGCGTTTCTTCGGCGGGCTGAACACGATGGGGCTAAACACAGGGGTTATCTCGGCGCGAAAGCGTTAGCAGGGAATTTCGGGCATTAGGCCGTATAATAGAAAGAAAGGAGTCATGTGTCGCTTCGTAGGTTTCTGCGGTTCGCCGCCCATGTCCAAATGTTGCCGGTGCTCGAGAGCGGCGAGGAAACGCTCGTCGGCGGCCAGGCTGTCATTGAAGGAGTCATGATGCGTGCGCCGCACAGCTATTGTGTGGCCGTACGCAAGCCCTCGGGTGAGATTGTCACGAATGAAATGCCGGTGCCGCGGATGTCGGAGAAATACAAGATCTTCAAATATCCAGGGTTGCGCGGGCTGGGGGTGCTGGGACAGGCCATGTCGCTAGGCATCAAGGCGCTGCGCTTTTCAGCGACTACCACGCTAGATGACGGCCGAAGTGAAGAGAAGCCCAAGGAGATGTCCTCCGGGGCGATGACGCTTCAGATCCTGTTTTCCTTGGCTTTTTTCATCTTTCTCTACAAGTTCGTTCCGCTGTACCTGGCGACCTGGCTGGGCAAAGCGTATCCGGTTGTCAACGGGCGGCTGGCATTCAACGCCGTCGACGGCGTGATCCGGCTGGCAATCTTCCTGTGCTTCCTTTTCCTGATGTCGCGCTCGAAGGACATCCGCCGAGTATTCGAATATCATGGCGCCGAGCACAAAGTCGTATTCAACTTCGAGTCCGGTAAACCAGTTACCGTGGAAAATGCGCAAGCGTTCACCACGTTTCATCCGCGCTGTGGCACCAGTTTCCTGCTGGTGGTGATGGTGATCTCGATGATCGTTTACACGCTGATCCCGTTCCAGGGTTTCGGCATGAAATTACTGTCGCGCGTCCTGCTGCTGCCGGTGATCACGGGCTTGAGCTATGAGCTGATCCGGTTCGCCGCCAAGCGCCGCGGGTCGTTCCTGGCGCTGCTGACCGCGCCGGGTCTCTGGCTGCAGCGCATTACCACGCAGCCGCCCTCCAACGAACAGGCCGAAGTGGCCATCTGCGCGCTCGATCACGCCATGGCGCTCGAATCCGCGCAGGGCGGCCAACTGGTCATTGCTTAACCATCCATGGAATTCATCGGCAGGCTCGAACAGATCGAAGTGCGTTTTGAGGAGCTGAACCGCCAGATGGCCGATCCCGCGGTCATCAGCGATGCGGAGCAGTACCGGAAAATCACCAAGGCCCACAGCGAGCTTTCGGAGATCGTGGCGAAATACCGCGATTGGAAGGAAGCCTCCAGCCAGCTTGCGCAGGCACGCGCCATGTTGTCGGATGCGGACGCCGAGATGCAGCAGATGGCGCAGGAAGAGATCGTGCGCCTCGAGCCCATGATCGCCGAGATCGAGCAGGAATTGAAGTTTTTGCTGTTGCCCAAGGATCCCAACGACGAAAAGAACGTGGTGCTCGAAATACGCGCCGGCACGGGCGGCGACGAGGCTACGCTGTTCGCGGCGGAGATTTTCCGCATGTACTCGCGCTACGCCGAGTCGCAGCGTTGGCGCGTGGAAATCACGTCGATGAGCGAGTCGGCCGTGGGCGGTCTGAAGGAAGTGATCGCGTTGGTGAGCGGCCAGCGTGTGTACAGCAAGCTGAAGTATGAGAGCGGCGTGCATCGCGTGCAGCGAGTACCGGTGACCGAGCAACAGGGGCGGGTCCACACCTCTGCGATCACAGTTGCAGTGCTGCCGGAAGCAGACGAGGTGGAAGTCGAGATCGAGGCGAAAGACATTCGCATCGATACGTTCTGCTCTTCGGGGCCGGGCGGTCAGTCGGTCAACACTACTTATTCGGCAGTGCGCATCACGCACTTACCCACGGGACTGGTGGTTTCGTGCCAGGACGAGAAGTCGCAGATTAAGAACAGAGCGAAGGCGATGCGCGTTCTGCGGTCGCGACTCTACGAAATCGAACTCGAAAAACAGCAGGAACAACTTGGCGCAGAGCGGCGCAGCATGGTCGGAACGGGCGATCGCAGTGAGAAGATCCGTACCTACAATTTCCCGCAGAATCGCGTGACGGATCACCGCATCGGGCTGACGCTGCACCAGCTCGACATCGTGATTGACGGCCGGTTAGACCCGATCATCGACGCGCTCACCGCGCACTATCAAACCGAAAAACTCAAGCATGAAGGCGTAACGGCTTAGAGGGGCGCGATGACCCTCCAGCAAGCGCTGCTCCAGGGCACGAAGCTGCTGGAGGAGGGAAGCATCGCATCTCCACGGTTAACGGCTGAGGTGCTGCTTTGCCATGCGCTGCATTGCGAACGCTCGTTTCTCTACGCACACGGCGAGCGTGAACTACGTGAAGTCGAGTGGATCCATTACGGCCGCTATCTGCATGAGCGCCTCAACGGCAAGCCGACACAATACATCACGGGACGCCAGGAATTCTACGGGCGCGAATTCCGTGTCACGCCGGATGTTTTGATTCCGAGACCGGAGACGGAACTGGTGGCCGAGACTGCTCTGAAACTGGGTGCGCGGCGGATGGTGGATGTCGGCTGCGGATCGGGCGCCATTGCCGTGACACTGCGTCTGGAGACGCAAGCGCAGGTGTACGGGACGGATATCTCGGCTGCGGCCCTGGCGGTAGCCGCGGAGAACGCGCGTAAGCTCGGCGCACCTGTCGGGTTCGTCCAGTGCGATTTGCTTGCGGGAATTGCGAACGAGTCAATGGACATGATCGTTTCGAATCCGCCGTACGTGCCGCTCGGCGACCGCGCCGGCTTGCAGCGCGAGGTGCGGGATCACGAGCCGGAAGCGGCACTGTTCGCTGGCCCGACCGGATTCGAGATTTATCAGAGGCTGGTCGACGACGCGCCGCGCGTGCTGCGCTCCGGCGGCTGGCTGGTGCTGGAGCTTGGCTACAATGGCAAAGACCGCGTGACGGCCATGCTGGAAAAGGGCTGGCGAGATGTGCAGGTGGCGCCGGATCTGGCGGGCATTCCGCGGGTGTTGGCGGCACGCTGGGAGCCGTGAGGGATAATGTTGGCATGAAGCGGCGGCAGATTCTGTTGGACGATGAGAGCGATCGTATATTGGACGGCATGGCTCAGGTCCACTCCGGCAATCGAAGTTTGGCTGTTCGGGAAGCTCTCAAGACACATAAGACCGTCGAGTCCATGCTGCGGGAAATGGAACGCGTCCATGGTGCCGAGTTGCGCCGCCAAAAGGCGCGGTCTGAAAGAAGCTTTCGCAACGGGACAGCTGTTCCCTGGGAGCAAGTAAAAAAACGTAGCCGGCTGTGAATGTTCTTTTTGGGGAGGGTATTCCCGAGGTCTTCCAGGAGCTCCCTCGTCCGGTGCAGGTCAAGGCAGCCCGGATCATTGATCTCATTGCCGTATTTCCCGAGATGTATCCTGTACGCAGAATCGGGCTGATGCGCGGGTATCGCTACTTTAACGCCCTCGGATACTATTTCTATTACTCTATTTCTTCGCAAGAGATCCGCATTACGGCGATTCTGCCTGGCCGGATGGAGCAGGCTTAGCCATGAAAACCATCTTCCACGTCGACATGGACGCCTTCTTTGTTTCCGTAGAAGAGCTGTTCGACCCTTCGCTCAAAGGCAAGGCAGTCGTGGTCGGTGGGCGGCCCAACGAGCGTGGGGTGGTTTCGGCGGCGTCGTACGAAGCGCGGAAGTTCGGGGTGCACTCGGCATTACCTTTGCGCACGGCGTACAAGCTTTGCCCGCATGCGATCTTCGTTGACGGCCATCCGGAACGCTACCGCGATTACTCGCATCGCGTTTTCGGCGTGCTGAATCAATTCTCGCCACAGGTGGAGATGGCATCGGTCGACGAAGCCTATTTGGATATGACCGGCACCGAGCGGCTGCACGGGCCTCCCATGCGCGCGGCGCACGCATTGCATGAGACCATGCGCGCACAAACGAAGCTCAATTGCTCGATTGGCATTGGGACATCGCGCCTCGTGGCGAAGATCTCATCGGACCAGGCCAAGCCCAACGGCGTCCTGTTGGTGATGTCCGGCCAGGAAGCGCGGTTTCTCGCTCCGCTCGACGTGCGCAAGGTGCCGGGTGTGGGCAAGGTGACGGAGAAGAATCTGCACGCGTTGGGTATTCGAAAGATCGGCGACCTGGCAAAGCTGGACGAGGATTATCTCGAAAGCCGCTTTGGCAAGTGGGGGCTGGCGCTGGCGGGCAAAGCGCGCGGCCTCGATGCGGGCGGCTGGTTCGATAGCGAGGTCGGCGCCGATACCGATCCTAAATCCATCAGCCACGAGCACACTTACGGCGAAGATACCGCCGATTCCGAAGTGCTGGAAGCGACGCTCTCGCGCCTTTCCGAGATGGTGGGGCGCCGCTTGCGCGAAAACGGGCTGCATGCACGCACGCTCCAGCTCAAACTGCGCTATCAGGACTTCTCGACCATCACGCGCGCGCATTCGCTCGATCGGCCGACGCAGGTGGATACGGAGATCTTCGAGGAAATTCGCGCTCTGTTTCGCAAGAATTGGAAAAAGGGCCGGAAAATTCGGCTGCTTGGCGTGCATGCGGCATCGTTTGAAGACGCCGGGCCGCAGCTCGACCTGTTGGGTGAGAGCAAACACGAGCGCTGGGAACAGGCCCTGGCCGCGGCAGACAGGCTGCGCGATAAGTACGGGGAATCGGCGGTCTCGCTCGCATCCGGCATGCGGGGCCGTTTTCGCGAGCGCACGCACGAAAATCCCGCCGGCCTTCCGGGAAAGCCGAAGTAGCCGAAAATGCCTGAAGGCTCGTTCCGCTACTGCGAAATTAGTCTGCCGGTACCGCTCGACCGTCCATTCACTTATTCGTTGCCCGAGACTCTGCGCCATCGCGTGCGGCCGGGATGCCGGCTGATCGTGCCATTTGGCGTGCGCAAGCTGACGGGCGTGGCGTTGCGGTGCCACGATGAAACGCCCGCGGTCGAGACGCGCGACGCGCTTCGTTTGATCGACTCCGAACCGGTGCTCGATGAGGAGCTGCTGTCGCTCGCGCGATGGATCAGCGGGTATTATTGCGCGCCATTGGGAGAGGTGTTGCGCGCCATGCTGCCGCTGGCGAGCGAGGTCCGCTCCGGCAAGGTTTACTCGTTGACGCCCGCGGGCTTCGACGCCGCGCGGCAACTGCTGCTCGACGCCGGGCCGGAAGACCCCGTGGCCGCCGTGCTGCGCATCTTGGAGAAACGCCCGCTCTCGGCAGCTTATCTCACGAAAAAGCTGCCGCTGGCCGACAAGGCCATCCGGTCGCTGGAGCGGAAGGGCTTCATCGTGGCCGAGCAATACCATGCCGAGCGCGATCCATTGCGCGCCTCTTCGGAGCGCCTGCGAGTCGAACTCGAGCACGAGCCGGAAGATCGCAAGCTGCCTAAGTCCGAGCGCGAGTTGATTGCTTTTCTGATGTTGCATCCCGGCTCGCACAACCTGAAGGACGTCGAGCAGCAGGTTCGCAACGCGAGCGTGGCGGCCCGGTCTTTGGCGCGCAAGCGAATTTTGAAACTAACTCGCGAGCCGGTATCGGCTCTCGGCGCCGGTCCAGTCCGCGCGCGCCACACGCTGAATAGCGCACAGCATGAAGCGTTCCTCTCGGTCCGTGCAGCCATTGAGGCACAACAGTTTCGCACGTTCCTGTTGCACGGCATCACAGGATCCGGAAAAACCGAGGTGTACCTCAGCGCCATCGAGGCTACGATCGCAGCCGGGCGCAGCGCGCTACTGCTGGTACCGGAGATTGCTCTCACCCCGGCGGTCGCAGGCCAGTTTTTCGCGTGGTTCGGCGATCGGGTAGCCATTCTGCACAGCGCGTTCACTGACACCGAACGAACCGAGCAGTGGCGGCGCATACGTTCTGGCGCCGCGGGAGTCGTGGTTGGAACGCGTTCCGGCGTGTTCGCACCGGTGCGTAACTTGGGGCTGATCGTAGTGGATGAAGAACACGACCAAAGCTACAAGCAGGAGGAAACTCCGCGTTACAACGGCCGCGATGTCGCCATCGTGCGCGCGCAGGCCGCCGGAGCATGCGTTGTGCTGGGCTCAGCCACCCCCAGCCTCGAGAGCCGCTACAACGCGCAGCGCGGCAAGTACACGCTGCTGGAACTCCCCGAGCGCATCGAACAGCGGCCCCTTCCCAAAGTCGAGCTGATCGACATGCGCGAGGAATTTCTGGAAACGCGCAAACAGGCAGCGTTTTCGCGGAAGCTCGTCGAAGCCATCGGCCAGCGCCTGGAGAACCGCGAGCAGACCATGCTGCTGCTGAACCGGCGCGGTTTTTCGAGTTTCGTAGCCTGTCGCGCCTGCGGCGAGCGCATCCAGTGCCGCAACTGCGCGGTGACGTTGACCTATCATCGTCGCGATCGGCGTCTGCTCTGCCACTACTGCGGCTATGCCGAACGCGTGCCCTCTATATGCCCGAAATGCCAGAGCGAGCACATCTATTTTCTGGGCGTCGGATCCGAGAAAGTCGAAGACGATCTGCACACCCAGTTTCCGCGCGCGCGCATCGCGCGTCTCGACCGCGACACCGTCACAGGCAAGCGGCAGTACGAAGTGATTCTCCAGGGTTTTCGCGAAGGCAGTTACGACATTCTGGTGGGCACGCAGATGATTGCTAAGGGGCATGACATTCCCAATGTGACTCTGGTGGGCGTGGTGTCGGCTGACGTCGGCCTGGGCCTGCCGGATTTTCGTGCCGCGGAGCGCACTTTCCAACTGCTGACGCAAGTAGCGGGGCGCGCGGGCCGCGGCGATCTGCCGGGAATCGTGCTCGTGCAGACCATCAATCCCGATCATTACGCCATTCGCATGGCCGCGGCGCAGGATTATCAAGCGTTCTATGAGAAGGAGCTCAACTTTCGGCGCATGATGCATTACCCGCCTTTCACCACCATGGCCAATCTGCTGGTGCGCAGTGAGAAGCAGGAAGAAGCGCTACGCTTGAGCGCGGAACTGGGGCGACTGCTTACACCCGCGCCAGAAAATATCAAAGTGCTGGGTCCGGCAGAGGCGCCCGTGCCCCGCTTGAAAAACGAGTTTCGCTACCAGTTGCTGATCAAATCCTCGAGTCGCAAAATTCTCAACGAGCACCTGCGTCGCGTCCGCGATTTCGCATTGCAAAACAAATGGCCGGCGACCGCGCTCGTGATCGACGTGGACCCGCTCACGCTGATGTAAACACTCCAGAGGTTCTATGAAACGACGCGCATTCCTCGGGACAGCGGCCATGCTGCCCGCGATTCCCGTCTCGGTTGCTGCTCAGAAAGGCCCGCCCAGGCCTGAGCTGGTTGAGAAGATGACTGCTCCGCCTTGGCCGACTATCGCGCTAAATCATCTGGGATTCCGGCCGCGCACCGGCGAGCAGAAGCAGGTCCGTGGGTTCTGGATGCAGGGCGGCGCACCTGCGAATACTGGAGCCCGCACGTCGCCTATTACATCTGGGCGAACTCAGTGCTGGAAGGAATTGCCTAGGACGTTAGAGTTGCTCTGCGCTGCGGGTCGCGGGCGCCTCGGCCTGGAGATACGCCATGCCCGCGGCTTCGTCCGCGGCGATCGGAATTACACTACTCAGGCGCATGAGATCGAGAACCTCACGCACGCGCGGATTGGGTCCGGCGACCACAAAGCGTCCGCCCAGTGTGTTGGTGACCGAAGTATAAACGCCGACCAGGAAGCCGATGCCGGTCGAGTCGATATAAGGTACCTCGTGAAAATCGGCCAGCACTTTGCGCCGTCCGCTTTTCTTGATCTCGTCGGTCTTAGTGCGCAGGTAGTCGGCGTCCAGGCCGGTGGCGAACCGTCCCTGTGTGCGGAGAATGCAGACGTCGCCTTGATATTCGAAATCGATGTGCATACGGCGGTCCCCGTCCTTTGGTATCGTACTACATACATGCAATGTCCGTCGCGAAGCGCATCCTGATCGCCGACCATGATCCGGACATGCACCGGCTGCTTCTGGCGGCGCTCCAGGCTCCTGGCCGCCGGATTGACAGCGTTCATGACGGACAGGAAGCCCTCGATCGTCTGGCATCGGTCGCCTACGATCTGGTGCTGGCTGATCTGAGCATTCCTGGCGACGATGGCCTCAGCCTGCTCCAGCGCATGCGCGAGCTGCGCCCCTCCACCAGGGTGGTGGTGATCACGAGCGAGAGTACGCCGGAAAACGTCGTAACCTCCATCCGCGATCAGGCCTTTGCCTACTTCAGCAAGCCGTTTTCGGTAAACGCGGTGGTCGATATGGTGGGCCGCGCCCTGCGCAGCGCGCCCTGCGATGGCGATATTGAGGTTGTCTCGGCGCGCCCCAACTGGCTGGACTTGCGGGTGCGTTGCAAGATGGAGACTGCCGACCGCATCGTGCAATTTCTGCGCGAGCTCGCCAAGGATCTGCCCCAGACGGAACGGGAAAACATCGCCAGCGCTTTTCGCGAGATTCTGGTGAACGCCATCGAGCACGGCGGCGGATCGGACCCGGAGAAATGGGTGACCATCACCTACGTGCGGACAGCGCGCGCCATCATTTACCTTGTGCGCGATCCGGGCAGCGGGTTCTCCTTTGACGAGCTGTCCCACGCAGCGGTTTCCAACCCCGCCAATGCGCCTTTCGAGCACTCGGAGGTTCGTGACCGCCTGGGAATGCGTCCTGGTGGCTTCGGCATTATGCTGGCTCAAAACATGGCCGACGAGCTGATCTACAACGAAGCCGGAAACGAGACCCTGCTGATCAAGTATCTGGTGTAGGAGGTTCGACTCCCCTCTGTGTTACCCTGCCTTCTTCATGCCAGAGTGGTCACCTGGATCGTGGCGCTCGAAACCGGCGGCGCAGCAGCCTGCGTATGCTTCCCAGGCGGAGCTCGCATTGGCGGTCAGCCGCTTGGCCAGCCTCCCGCCTCTCGTGACCACTTGGGAAGTCGAGCTGCTCAAGACTCAGCTTGCCGAAGCGGCGCGTGGCGAGCGATTCCTGCTGCAAGGCGGCGACTGCGCTGAACAGTTCGATGAGTGCACTGCCGATACCATCACCAACAAGCTCAAAATTCTGCTGCAAATGAGCCTGGTGCTGGTGCAAGGCTGCAAGAAGCCGGTGATCCGCGTCGGCCGCTTCGCCGGCCAATACGCCAAGCCGCGGTCGGAAGATGTTGAAACGCGCAATGGCGCCACGCTCCCTAGTTATCGCGGTGATATTGTCAATCGCCCGGGCTTTACTCAGGTCGACCGCGAGCCCGATCCTCAACTTCTGCTGCGCGCGTACGAGCGCTCGGCCTTGACCCTGAACTTCGTTCGCGCCCTCGTCAAAGGCGGATTCGCGGACCTTCACCACCCCGAGTACTGGGACCTCGATTTCGCCCAGCACTCGGATCTGGCTGACGAGTACCACAGCATGGCGCACAGCGTGGTCGAGGCCATGCACTTCATGGAGAATGTCGCGGGGGTGCGCGCCGGCGAAATGGGTTGGGTGGATTTCTTCACCAGCCACGAGGCCCTGCTTCTGGCCTACGAGGAGACGCAAACGCGCCGCGTTCCCCGCCGCGAAGGCTGGTATAACCTGGCCACTCACTTCCCCTGGCTCGGGATGCGAACCGGCGATCCCGCTGGCGCTCATGCGGAATACTTCCGGGGAATCACCAATCCCATCGGTGTGAAGGTGGGTCCGGGGATGGCAACCGATACCCTGGCGCGCTTGCTCGACATGCTTCATCCGCACGATGAACCCGGCCGCCTCACGCTGATTCACCGTTTCGGCCGCCAGCAGATCGCGGACTGCCTGCCCCGCCTGATCGAAGCCGTGCGCTCCTCCGGCAAAACCGTGCTTTGGTGCTGCGATCCCATGCATGGCAACACGCGTTTCACCTCTGACGGCACCAAGACGCGCCATTTTGACGACATCCTGAGCGAGCTCGAGCAGGCGTTCGCCATGCATCGCTCTTGTGGCAGCCGTCTGGGCGGTGTGCATTTCGAGCTGACCGGCGAGGACGTCACCGAGTGTCTCGGTGGCGCGCGCAATTTGAGCGATTCTGACCTAAAACGCGCCTACCGTTCCGAGGTCGATCCGCGTCTGAATTATGAGCAATCCCTGGAAATGGCCATGCTCATCGCCCGCATGATGGGGCAGGACGGCTAGGTCGCGTTGTGCTTTTCGGTGTGTAACACGCCGAGGGCCATTCAGTTCAGTACAATAGGAGATCCAAATTTTCACAATGAAAGGCAATTGCATGAAAATAGCCGCAGTGCTGGTAGCCTCTGTCTGCTATATCGGTCTTGCCTTTGCGCAAGACGGCCACCCGATGGTGGATGCGCTGGTGAAGCATTATCAAGCGTCGAAGGAGTTGACCCTCGCGGTTGCCGATGCCATGCCCGCCGAGAATTATTCCTTCAAAGCCACTGACGCCGAGATGAGTTTTGGCGAGCAGATGAACCACATCGCCGGCGCCAATGCCAATTATTGCGCGGCTGGGCTCGAAACGAAAAGCCCGCTAGGAAAACTCGATGACGCATCCAAAGCCGCGGCGGAGAAGAATATAAACGCCGCCTTCGATTTCTGCATCGACGGCCTGAAGAAATTAACCGATGCCGGCCTCACGAAGGTAACCGGCACCGGTGCGCGGCAAGCCACCGTTTTCGAGCGGTTTTGGGGCGGGTTTACGCACACGGCTCATCACCGTGGGCAGGCTGAAGTCTATTTGCGGCTGAAGGGAATCACGCCGCCGCAATACAAATTCTGAGGTGAATATGCGCAAACTCTCTATCGTGACGGCGCTCTTTGCAGCGCTTGCTGTCTCTGCCTTCGCCGAAATCGACGTCAAGGCCACCATCGTGAAGCATCTCAAAACCTCTCGCGATTTCACCCTGAAAGTCGCGGAGCAGATGCCGGATGCCGACTACAGCTTCAAGCTCACGCCGGCCCAAATGAGTTTTGGCGAGCAAATGGTGCATCTCGCGTCGTCTGGCGAATATTTTCTCTCACCCATGCTCGGCGAAAAACCGAAGGAGCTGAAGCCGGCGTCTATGAAGAAGGCCGATGTCATCGCCTTCATGAAAACGTCGTTCGATGCCACCATCGACAAAGTCTCGAAGCTGACACCGGCACAGCTGACGAAGACCTACGAGGGAGAAGGCGGCAAGCAGACGGGCTTTGATCTCCTTCTCGGTCTTCTCGATCACACCACGCACCATCGGGCTTCCGCCGAAATGTATCTGCGAGCCAAAGGCATCACGCCGGCCGAGTACCAGTTCTGAGGCGCGCCCGCATGCTGGCGCGCTTACTGTGGTTCACTGCCGCCGCCGCAACGGCCTTCGCTGCCGAGGTCCCGTTGGCGGATGGCTGGGTTCTGCAGTCCTCTTGCGAAGTGAAGGCCGCGGGGACGGAGGTGTCCGTCCCTGGTTTTGTAGCGCAGGCGTGGCACCACACTCAGGTCCCCTCCACCGTCGTGGCGGCGCTGGTGGCCGACAAGACCTATCCCGATCCTTTCTTCGGCATGAATCTCCGTTCGTTTCCAGGAATGGATTACCGGATTGGCGGGCTGTTCTCCAATCTCGATATGCCGGAAAACAGCCCGTTCAAATGCTCGTGGTGGTACCGCACCGAGTTCCCCACGCCCGCCAGCTACAACGGCAAGACCGCCTGGCTGCATTTTGACGGCATCAACTATCGCGCCAACATCTGGCTGAACGGCCAGAAGCTCGCGGACCAGGCGGACATCGTCGGCCCCTTCCGCGCTTATGAGTTCGACGTTACAAAGCAGCTTCATTCCGGCCAGCCGAACGCGCTCGCGGTCGAAGTGATCGCTCCCGAAAAGGAAGCTCTCGCCATCACATTTGTCGATTGGAATCCCGCGCCCCCTGACAAGGACATGGGCATTTGGAAAGATGTGTACCTCACTGATACTGGTTCAGTGTCGCTGCGCCACCCGTTTGTGAACGCCAAGCTCGACGGCAGCTACAAAACCTCCGAGATCGCCGTGAGCGCCGATCTGCACAACACATCCGCAGAGCCCGTGGAAGGTGTGCTGAAAGCGGAAATCGCCGGAATTCATGTGAGCCAGCCCGTTCAGCTTGGCGAAGGTGAAACGAAAACCGTTCATCTCGAACCGCAGAAGCTGCAAGATCCGAAGCTGTGGTGGCCCTACCAGATGGGCGAGCCGAATCTCTATACCGCGCGTCTCGAATTCGAAACCGGCGGCCACGTTTCAGACGCCGCGACAGTCCACTTCGGCATCCGCGAAGTGAAATCGGAGATGACCGACAAAGGCGCACTGCTCTTCCGCGTGAATGGAAAGCGTGTCCTGCTGCGCGGCGCCGCCTGGACGCCCGACATGCTCTTGCGATGGTCACCGCGCAAAGCGGAAGCCGAGCTTCGCCTGACCAAAGACATGGGTCTCAATACCATCCGTCTTGAAGGCAAGATGGAGCGCGAAGAGTTCTTCGACATGGCAGATCGCATGGGCTTCCTGATCATGCCCGGCTGGTGCTGCTGTGATTTCTGGGAGCGCTGGCGGCGCTGGAAGCCGGAGCACCACAAGATCGCGGCCGCGTCCCTGGAACACGAGCTGCGACGCCTGCGCAACCACCCCAGCGTCTTTGTCTGGCTGTACGGAAGCGATGGCCCGCCCCCGGCCGACGTCGAGCAGATGTACCTCGACATCATCAAAGCCGCCGAGTGGCCGAATCCCACCATCTCCTCGGCCGCTGCGTTTCCCGCCAAGGTCACCGGGCCATCCGGCGTGAAAATGACCGGTCCCTACGACTACGAGCCTCCCAACTACTGGCTGGTGGATAAGGAAGCCGGCGGCGCATACGGCCTGAACACTGAAACCAGCCCCGGGCCGGCCATTCCGCCGCTCGAAAGCCTGAAGCGTTTCATCCCAGCCGATCACCTGTGGCCTATCGACAGCGTTTGGAACTTTCACGCCGGCGGCGAGCGCTTCACCAACATGCGTCCGTATCTCGAGGGCCTGGAAAAGCGCTACGGCAAACCGGACACACTGGAAGATTTCCTGCGCAAATCGCAGGCCATGGCCTACGAGGGCCAGCGCGCCATGTTCGAAGCCTACTCGCGCAACAAGTACACCTCCACTGGCGTGATCCAGTGGATGCTCGATAATGCATGGCCCTCGCTCATCTGGCATCTTTATGACTACTATCTCGTGCCCGCCGGCGGCTACTACGGCACCAAGAAGTCAAGCGAGCTGGTGCACGTCCAGTATTCCTATGACGACAACTCCGTAGCCGTGGTCAATAGCAAATATGAGCCGATCAGCGGAATGAATGTCAGCGCGAAAGTCTACAGCGCGGATGCCGCCGAGAAGTATTCGCACGCCGAGAAAGTGGATGTTCCCGCCGATGGCAGCGTCAAGGCATTCAATCTGCCAGCGCCCGCGGAACTGACCTATTTCCTCCGCCTCGAACTGCACGACGCCGCTGGCAAGCTGGTCAGCGACAATTTCTACTGGCTGTCCTCAAAACCCGACGTCCTCGATTGGAAAGGCCGCCGCGATACAGCCTACACGCCGCAGTCCGGCTTCGACGACCTGACGGCCCTGAACCAACTGCCCCAGTTGAAGTTGGCAGTGCAAAAGACGATCCGCAACGGATCAGTGCATGTCACCATAAAGAATCCCAGCAAGTCGCTGGCCTTCATGGTTCACCTGCGTCTCACCAAAGGTAAAGACGGCGAAGATGTCGTCCCCATTTTCTGGGACGACAACTATTTCTCGCTCCTCCCCGGCGAATCCCGCGTGCTGAGCGGCAGCTACGATCTCGACGCGCTCGACGGCAAGCAGCCGACCCTCGCGGTGGACGGCTGGAACGTCACGGCATCAGAGAACTGACCCAGCGCCGGTATCACCACTGGCGACATTGCCTCGAATGGGCTGCCGCTTTTCTTGTAGCGCGGGGCTAACGCGGGGTTGGCGGTAGACCCGCGGCTTTTGTAGCTAGACGGACCGGCCTTGGCCGTCTTCGTCTGGGCGGAGAGAAAGTAGTCTTTCGTTAGCGTTGGCGAACAGACCCTTGATAGAGTCAACTGAGCTAAAATGTGCGTCTATCAGTTTTTTGGAAGTGTCTTTCACACCTGACTTAGCTTTTTTCGCGCAAGCTTACGAAAGGGCTCTGTGAAAAGATCGTCCCAGTCGCCACTGGCGACCAAATGTTCCACCGTCAGATGTGGGTAAGGCCCGAGTCTTTCGAATCCAGTTGCCTTCAGATTCAGCAACACATCCTTGACGGCTTGCACGCCTCCCTTGTATCGTTTGCATTCAGGCACAATCGTCTGCCGGAAGCGTTCAGCCCGATACGGGCGAGTATATCCGGGCGGAATAGGCAAGCGCGCCCAGGCTTTGTACAAACCGAAAAGCGCGTCTTCAAGTGCACGCTCTCGGGATTTGCTAACCATTTTGTGATTCTATCAAGGTCGCCTCTGTTCAGCGATGGCGTCACGGAAGCGACTCACGATGACGAGGAATTCCGGCGAGGCTCGCTGATTCAGGAATTGAAAGCAGCGAGCCAGCTTCCGGTCAACGAAATCATCACCGCCATCTTGACCAGCGTGCAGCAGTTCAACACCGGACCCCAGTACGACGACCTTACCGTGCTCATCGCCCGGGTGCGCGTTTCGTAACATACAACACATTGCGTTGTTTCCAACCACGGATGCAGCCATTACATTGGAGGACATCACATGCGAAGGAACATCAAGTTCTTAATTTCCTTGCTCCTTGGTGTTGCCGGTGCAAGCGCACAGGCTCCCAAGAGCCCGCCCGAGCCAGACGTGCTCGTCTTTATTGACGGCGAAAAGCTGATCGGCCATCTGATTCGTTCCACCGCTGACAAGGTCACGTTCAAGAGCGACATGGCGGGCGAAGTCACTGTCGAATGGAAGAAGATTCAGGAGCTTCACTCGTCCCAGAAATTCGCCGTGGTCCGAAAAGGAGTGCAGCTCCGTAGTAGCGAAGCCGGCTCGCAAATCCCGCGAGGAACAATCGCCGTAAAGGACCAGAAGATCGAAGTGAACCCCGGCCCACCGGGCTCGCCGCAGACGGTGCCCGTGGCGGATGCCGCCTTTGTCGTGGATGAAGCCAGTTTTGAGAAAGCATTGCATCGTCCGGGGCTTCTCGAAGACTGGAAAGGCTCGGTCACCGGGGGTGCGTCCTTAGTTGAGGCTACCCAGAACAGCACCAGTTTGTCGGCGGGATTCAGCTTCATTCGCGCAGTGCCTCAGGAGGGATGGCTCGATCCGCGCAACCGCACCATCGTGGATTTCAGCGTGTCCTACGGCAAAGTCACGCAGCCCAACACACCCACAGTAAAGACCTCCATCTACCACGCGGATGCCGAGCGCGATGAATACTTCTCGGCACGGCTATACGGTTTTGGACAACTGGCCTACGACCACAATTTCTCTCAGGGCCTCGACCTGCAGCAACTATACGGCGGTGGCATCGGTTGGACCGTAATCAAGAGCGCGAATCAGGCACTCGATATCAAGGGCAGCATGAGTTTCGTGAATCAGGAATTCCAGACCTCGGCTCAGAACCAGAACCTGATCGCCTCCACTTTTGCCGAGCGCTACGTCCGCACACTGCCTCATGGTATCCTGCTTGCCGAGCAATTCTCGGTAACTCCTGCATGGAACAACACGCGCGCGTACTCGGCAGCCGCTGGCGCGGGCCTGACTCTGCCGGTCTACAAGCGCCTCAGCGTAGCCGTCAATTCACTGGACTCCTTCCTGAATGATCCGCCGCCCGGCTTTAAGAAGAATTCGTTCCAGTTCACCACCGGGGTGACCTACACACTGCCCTGATTCGCGCCTTCACAACAGCGTCAGCGGATGGTACACAATGAGCTGATGCGCGCATGGTTGATGGATTCCTACGAAGGCGTGGAAAAGCTTCGATTGGGCGAGGTGCCGGATCCACAGCCTGGTCCCGGCCAGGCCCTGCTCCAAATGAAATTCGCGGCCCTGAACCCCGCCGACGCTTTTCTGGCAGAGGGGATGTATCCAGCCAAGCCCCCCTTGCCCCACATTCTCGGCCGTGACGGTGTGGGCGACGTCATTGCGGTTGGACCAGGGGTCGGAAACGTTAAAGTTGGCGACACCGCCGGCATTCTGCGCTGTAACGCCGGCGTCGAGGTCTGGGGCACCCTTGCCGAAAAGGCCGTGATCCCCGCGGCGAGCCTCGCTCCGATCCCCAAGGGCTGGTCGTTGGAAGAGGCGGCAGGCGCTCCCTTGGTTTTTCTGACGGCCTGGCAGGCCCTGACGCAATGGGACCCCCCTGCTCCTCCTCCTGCGGGCTCTGTGCTGCTCGTGACCGGCGGTTCAGGCGGCGTAGGTGTGGCTTCGGTGTTGCTGGGGAAGTCCATGGGACTGGTTGTGGTCGCATTGTCCCGCAGCCCTGAGAAGGGCGAGAAGCTGAAGCAGCTCGGCGCTGATTTCGTTTTCAGCCCGGACACGCCGAACTTGCGCAAGGCAGTTTCCTCGGCCCTTGCTCCGAGAAAAATCGACATCGTGGTGGACAATGTCGCCGGTCCGGCGTTCAACGACCTGATCGCCATGCTCGGCTACGGCGGCAGAATTAGCGTTGTTGGCCGAAGCGGTGGTGCGGTCCCCGAGTTCAACACCGCGACACTCTTTTTCCGGCGCAATCGGATTGGCGGCGTGGCCGTCTCTGATTACACCCCGGATTCGGCGCAAACGGCCTGGAAAGAGATTGTTAGGCGTCTCGATGGGCTCGCGAAGCGGCCCGTAAGCGACGGCATTTTTCCCTTTGCGGAAGTGAAGGCCGCATTTGCGCGATTAGCCCAGGGACCGATGGGGAAAGTGCTGGTAAGGGTGGCCAGCTAGTCGTACAAAAGGCGAAAAGTGCGTCAGGCCACCCAATCCCGATCGACAACTGGCCTTGCAAACCGTTCAAAACGGGGCCTTAGATATCGGCATGTCTCGTGCTAAAGTCGATATCTCACTTCTCCGGGGGAGAAAAGCTGTAGGTTTGTACCACGGTATTCATGAACCTAAGAATTCAGGAGGCTAGAAGTATGCATCGTGTGATTTGCTTGGTGAAGTCTGCCCTGTTCGCGGTCCTTGTGTTTGGCACCCCGCTCTTGGCCCAGTCGTCGGAGCATGGTGGTGAGGCGAACCTCGTTCTCCCCGACCTTGATTCGGCTCAATTCCTGGGTGGAATCGGGGGGCACAACCTGCTGATGGGCGGCCTCGCCGTGTGTGTCCTGGGTCTTCTCTTCGGACTGGCTATCTTCTTACGGCTGCGTAACATGCCCGTGCATAAGTCCATGCTTGAGGTCTCCGAACTCATCTACGAGACGTGCAAAACGTACCTTCTGACGCAGGGTAAGTTCCTGATATTGCTGGAGTGCTTTATTGGCGTGATCATAGTTTTCTACTTCGGCTATTTACAGGAGCGTGAGGCCTCCAAAGTTCTGATTATTCTGCTGTTTAGCGTCGTGGGTATCTCCGGCAGCTTCTTCGTGGCGGCTTTCGGCATGCGCGTCAACACCTTCGCGAATTCCCGCACCGCCTTCGCCAGCTTGCGCGGTAAACCCTACCCCTGCTATGACATACCGCTCCAAGCCGGTATGAGCATCGGCATGCTGCTGATTTCCATCGAACTGCTCATCATGCTTTTCATCCTGCTGTGGGTGCCTGGCAACCTGGCCGGTCCGTGCTTCATCGGCTTTGCGATCGGTGAGTCGCTAGGCGCTGCCGCCTTGCGCGTGGCCGGTGGCATTTTCACCAAGATCGCCGATATCGGATCGGATCTGATGAAGATCATCTTTAAAATCAAGGAAGATGACGCGCGCAATCCGGGTGTGATCGCCGACTGCACCGGCGACAACGCGGGCGATTCGGTTGGCCCCTCGGCGGACGGTTTCGAGACCTACGGAGTGACTGGCGTTGCTTTGATTACCTTCATTTTGCTCGCGGTGCACGATCCCATCGTGCAAGTCCAACTGCTGGTCTGGATCTTCTCGATGCGCATCATGATGGTGGTGGCGTCGGGAGTCAGCTATTTCCTTAACCACTTCTGGGCGAAGAACCGCTATGAGAACGCTGACAAGATGAATTTCGAAGCGCCGCTGACCACGCTGGTGTGGCTGACCTCGGGCCTGTCGATCGTGCTGACGTACATCCTGAGTTCCTTCATGGTCCCGATACTCAACGGCGACACATCGCTGTGGTGGAAGCTTTCGAGCGTGATTAGTTGTGGCACGCTGGCCGGGGCTCTGATTCCGGAGTTCGTCAAGGCGTTCACCTCGACGCAATCGCGGCACGTGCGCGAGATCGTGACCAGTTCGCGAGAAGGAGGCGCCTCGCTCAACATTCTCTCCGGTTTCGTGGCCGGCAACTTCAGCGCTTATTGGCTGGGAATGACGGTAATGGCGCTGATGACCATCGCTTTTCTGATGAGCACCTTGGGTCTAGGCACGTTAATGGTGGCGCCGGCAGTGTTCGCGTTTGGACTGGTCGCTTTCGGTTTCCTGGGTATGGGACCTGTCACGATCGCGGTGGACAGCTATGGTCCCGTGACCGACAATGCGCAGTCGATCTATGAGCTTTCGATGATTGAGGAGATCCCCAATATCCAGCAGGAACTCCAAAAAGAATTTGGGTTCTCGCCACAGTTTGAGCGCGCCAAGGACAATCTGGAAGAAAACGATGGGGCGGGGAACACGTTCAAAGCTACCTCGAAACCGGTGCTGATCGGCACGGCCGTCGTGGGCGCGACCACCATGATCTTTTCTACCATCGTAGCCCTCACTGATAAGCTGACTACGAACATCGACAAGCTCTCGATTCTGCATCCGCCGTTCCTGTTAGGACTGATCACGGGCGGCGCGGTCATCTATTGGTTTACCGGCGCCAGCACGCAGGCTGTCAGCACGGGTGCCTACCGCGCGGTGGAATTTATCAAACGCAATATTCACCTCGAGGGCGGAAACAAAGCCTCGGTTGCCGATTCCAAGAAGGTTGTTGCCATTTGCACGCAGTACGCGCAGAAGGGCATGCTGAACATTTTCCTCGTTGTCTTCTTCGCTACTCTGTCGTTCGCGTTTTTCGAGCCGTTCTATTTTATCGGCTACCTGATCTCGATCGCGCTGTTTGGACTCTTCCAGGCGTTCTTCATGGCAAATGCGGGCGGAGCGTGGGACAACGCCAAGAAGATCGTGGAGACGGAGCTGCACGCCAAGGGCACGGAACTGCACGCCGCGACGGTTGTGGGCGATACCGTGGGCGATCCGTTCAAGGACACGAGTTCGGTAGCTTTGAACCCGATCATCAAGTTCACCACGCTGTTCGGCCTGCTTGCGGTGGAGCTGGCAGTTTCGCTGACAAATAAGCAAGGCCCCACCTTCAGCACCGTATTCGCAGTGATCTTCCTGGCGATATCGATGACCTTTGTCTATCGAAGCTTCTACAGCATGCGGATTGAAGGCTCCGGCGAACCAGCGACCACAGAAAAGCCCGTAGATCGCGAGCCCATGGCGGTTCGCTAGGTGGTTGCCAGGTGCGCTGCGGTGTAGGAGCGCGGCGGCAGTTTGAAGGTCATTTTCGCGCCGGGCTTCGGCGGATCGAGCCGCTGCGGTGTCACACGGTTCGGCTGGTCGAAACTGTTCGACGCTTTCAAATCCGATCCTGTCAGAGTTTCGAGGCCAAGGATCCGAGTGGGCGCCGTGCCGGGCCAAGTCACCGTGACTTCGCGCTCGGCGGCCAAATCCCGGTTCAGCATCAGAATGCATTGTTCACCGGTAGCTGGGTCGGCCGTGGCGGCGAGGTCTACGAACGGTACCTGCCCTAGACGCGGCACTTCGTACGATTCCGATTCCAGTAACAAATCAATTACTTGGCCTCGGGCGAGATGCAAGGCCCAGGCGTAAGGATAGTAGATGGTCTGGCGAAGGACATGCTCCTTGTTGGTGAGGAGCGGAGCAATGACGTTGACGAGCTGGGCCAGGCAGGCGATGCGCACGCGATCGGAATGGCGCAGCAGAGTGTTGATGAGGCCGCCGACGAGCAGAGCGTCCTCGAGATTGTAGACCTCCTCGAGTAAGTGCGGCGCCTCCTGACGGTTGCCATCACCGCTTCTTGCGCGGTACCAGACATTCCACTCGTCGAAGGAAAGCGAAAGGCGCTTGTTGGACTTGCGCAGACCGCGCACGTAATCGCAAACCGCGGCGACTTCCTGAATCTGGCGCTCCATGTCGAGATTCAGCGCTAAATATCGGCTCGTATCGCCATTGCTCTCGCTGGTGTTGTTGTAGTAGCGGTGGAGTGAAATGAAGTCCACATCGTCGTAGCACTGTTCGAGGACCTGGCGATCCCATTCCAGGTAGGTCCGCATTCCCGGACCGCTCGAACCGCACGCGACCAGGCTAAGGGATCGGTCCACTGCACGCATCTGGCGCGCGGCATCGGCCGCCTTCAAGCCGTATTCATTGGCGGGCATGTGTCCGATCTGCCAAGGGCCGTCCATTTCGTTGCCCAGACACCAGAACTTCACGTTGTGCGGAGAATCCACGCCGTGCTGGCGTCGAAGATCGCTCCAGTGAGCGCCGCTCGCGACGTTGCAATATTCGACGAGCGCAGCCGCATTTTCCGGCGTGCCGTTGCCCAGGTTGACGGCAAGCAGGGGCTCGGTTCCGACCGCACGGCACCATCCGATGAATTCGTTCGTCCCGAACTGGTTAGTGTCAAGCGTATTCCAGGCGCGGTCCAAAACTCGTGGCCGCTGCTCTTTGGGTCCGACTCCATCCTGCCAGTGGTATCCGGAAACGAAGTTTCCGCCGGGATAGCGGATGATGGGAACGCCGAGCGAGCGGATTTCCTCGATGACGTCCTTGCGCAGGCCATTCGCGTCAGCAAGGGGCGATCCCGGGTCGAAAACGCCGCCGTAAATCGCGCGGCCGAGATGCTCCAGAAACGAGCCGAGGACGTGACGGTCGAGATCGGTGCGTGGCCGCGAAGTGTCGAACACAACGCGCGCGGGGCCGGAGGTTTTGGTTTGTGCAAAGCCCCTGTACCAGGAGCCAGCGGCTAGCGACCCGGAGGCTGCTAGTACATAATTCAGAAATTCACGTCTGTTGGTTGAGCACATGAGTCACCAATTCAGCAAAACGCAAACGCTATCACGTGGGCGCGTGAGCGTCAACCAGGTTCCTACGGCTTCGGTGCTTTGCGATTTCGAAACCAATCGGGCAATTCGGGGACAGTAGAGAGCCATGGCGGCAGTCCGCCGCTCGCGAGGATGAAAACAAGGGAGCAGGGTTCTGGGGGTAGGCAATTCGGGTACAGGCAACGAAATTCCGGATTGGACAGGCAGGCGTTTCCAGGGTTGTGTGCGTCGGGAATTTCGAAGCCAGTCCCCGAATTGCGGATTATGCGCCTTGAAGATCATATTCTCAAGACACTCACCTCAGGGAAGCGCGTTGACCACTCCGTGGAGATATCGCAAACTCGCGGCCATGCTTTCAGCCGGCGGTACCGTGGTGGCGCCGAACTTGACGTCCTGTTCTACGACCAGCCAGCCGGAGTAGCCGTTCTTGACGAGCATTCGGAAAAACGCAGGGAAGTCGACGCAGCCGGCGCCGATTTGCGAGAACACGCCGGCTTCGACCGCTTGATCGAAATCGAGCTGTCTTCGGTTTGACTCGGCGAGAATAGCCGGATTGATGTCCTTGATGTGGACGTAGCGCAGCAAGTGTTTGTATTTCTCGCCTTCGGAGACGGGGTCGCCTCCGCCGTAGTAGCAGTGCCCGGTGTCCAGGCAGAGGCCCATTTTGGTAGACGATGCCGCATCGAATAATTGTGCCGTTTCACGCGGTGTTTCGACGTAGGTGGCGACGTGGGGATGAAACACCAGATCGAGGCCGAAATCGGCCGCAACTCGCTCGGCCTCCGAAATCACACGCGCGACTTCGCGCCATTGGGATGTGTTCAACGACTGGCTGCCATCGGCGGAAACGCGGCCGGCGATTTTCCGCCGCTGGGGAGATTGGGCATCGGCGAGCACGATGAGGGGCGCCTGCATTGCCGCGAGGAGCGTTCCGACTTTGCGGATTTGCTCGATCGCCGCGCTCGCACGCGAAGGATCAGCTAAGGGCACAGGCACGAACGAGGACAGCATGGTCAGCTTCTTGCGCTGGAGAACCGGCCGGAGAACGTTGGCATCCGTCGGGAAGTAGCCATAGGGTCCCAGTTCAGTGCCGGTGTAACCACCGGCGACCATCTCGTCGAGCATATGCTCGTAGGGCTGCTCCCAGGCGGGACCGTAGTCGTCGGGAACGCCCCAACTGACAGGCGCGCATGCGAATCGGAAACGGGGGGCGGCGGCGGGCATGCGAATATTATGGCGCAGAAGCAGAGCAAATCAGTTAACGGGCGAAGCGATGCTCGCCCGTACAAGTTTGGCTAAAGGTAAGTTGTCGCGCGCCTGACGCGTTTGCGCTCGAGACACGGTTTGGATACATTGACCTGACATGGATTGGATCGAGTGTGGCGGTGCCCGCGGAGCTGGAGAGTGTCATCGCGGAACTCGACCATTTCACTCAGGATCCCAACACCGTCTTGAGTCTCCCTCGTGTGTTTCAAGCTTGGGGATGCCGCGCCAGCTAGGCCGGGCGAGGCAATGCCTGCCACTGTGTTGCTTGCATAGTAAGGTCGGATGACAATGACAGACAGCGAAAAAGCAGCACGGTTGAACCAGCTTCTGGAGGCAGGGAAGACGAACGGCTACGTTCTTTACGATGATATCGATGCGCTACTGCCCGACGATTATGAAAGCGGAGAATTTCGATTACACGCGCGGATATAGATTCTCGGCGTATGGCTGCTGGTTGGTACGACGGCACATCATTCGAGCTACGCTACAGGGGAGCGGGGAGGCGAGTATCCCACCGCAGTTAAAACCGCCCGATTGGGTGCAATGATCAAGGGAACGCGAGGACAGGCAGGAATGCCTGTCCTACCCGTGAGAGGAGTGTCATGGCGTCTTTGTTAGTACAACCCTCGGGAGCAGGCGGCGAAATTGTTAGCGTGACGCAGGAGCGCGCGGGGTGGGGGACGATCTCGCTGCGGGTGATCCGGCTGGCACAGGGGCACAAGCATGTGATTGCGCAGCCGGATGAGGAACTGGCGCTGGTGATGCTGGGCGGACGTGCAGTGGTACGCGCGGGATCGCAGACTTGGGAGCAGTTGGGTGGGCGGGCCAACGTGTTTGCGGGCATGCCGCACACGCTTTACGTTCCGGTGGGAACGGAGCGGGTGGAAATTGAAGCACTGTCGGATTCATGCGAGGTGGGCGTGTGCGGGGCGCGGGCGACGCGGCGTTTTCCGGCGGCGGTTATCGAACCTTCGGCGGTTGATGTGGAGATTCGCGGCGGAGGAAACGCTACGCGACAGATCAACCACATCATCAAACCGGATTTTCAAGCGGACCGTCTGCTGGTGGTGGAGGTTTTCACGCCGAGCGGAAACTGGTCGTCATATCCGCCACATAAACACGACGTGCACAATCCACCGGGCGAAGTGGATCTGGATGAGATTTACTTCTACAAGATTTCGCAGCCGGAAGGATTCGCCATTCAGCGCGTGTATACGCGAGACGGGCGGCGCAACGAGACGCTGACGGTTCGCGATAACGAGGTAGTGCTGATTCCGGAGGGATACCATCCGGTGGTGGCGGCGCACGGATACAATTGTTATTACCTGAACGTGCTGGCGGGTTCTGCGCGATCGATGGCGGCGAGTGACGATCCGGACTACGCATGGGTGCGCGGAACGTGGACGGCAAAAGATCCGCGCCTTCCGCTGGTATCCTGATTCGAGTGGAAATCACAATCCTGGGCCGCATCGGCTACGACCTGTACTCGGAAGAACCGAATGTTCCACTGCCGCAGGTGCGGCGGTTTTCGCGCTACTTAGGCGGATCGAGCGCGAACATGGCGGTGGGGCTGGCACGGCTGGGAGCGAGCGTCGGGATTGTCGCCAGCCTGGGAAACGACGCGCTGAGCGAGTTCCTGATGCAATTCCTGCGCGCGGAGAAAGTGGACTTGAGCCGCGTGCAGATTGCTCCGGGATATCTGCCATCGTTGTGCCTGACGGAGGTGTCGCCACCCGATCGTTTTCCGCAGGTATTCTATCGGCGCGACCCGGTTGACACGCGGCTCGACATCGGCGACGAAGATCTGCGCTACATCGGCGCGAGCCGGATGTTCATTACCAATGGCACATCGCTGTGCGCGTCGCCGTCGCGCGAAGCGACGTACAGGGCGCTGGAGCACGCAAAAGAGGCGGGATGCCGCGTGGTGCTGGACGTGGACTACCGGTCGATGTCATGGGCCAAGCCGGAAGATGCAGGCATGGCGGTGCGGCTGGCGCTGCCGTTTGTCGATGTGCTGATCGGGAACGATCTCGAATTGAAGCTGGTGACCGGCGCCGGCGGGCTGGAGGAAGCCGTGATGAAGCTGCGCTTGGCGCGCGTGCCTATGCTGGTTTCGAAGCTCGGTGATCAAGGTACACGCGTGTGGGTGGGTGACGAGCCGGTGTTTCTGGCGCCTTACGCGGTGCCGGTTGTTTCGACGATCGGGGCGGGGGATGGATTCGCGGCGGGCTTTTTATTTGCACTTCTGCGAGGGCTGACGGTGATCGAGTGCCTGCATTATGGAAATGCCGCGGCGGCAATCGTGGTGAGCCGGCTGAGCTGCTCCGAAGCGATGCCGGTGCTGGCGGAAGTGAAGCATATGATCGAGAAGCAGCGCGCCGCGGGGCAGAGTTAAAACATGTTCTGTAGCCAGCAGTTTCTGTTCGACGCCGTGATGGCGCGTTTGGTGGACACGAGGGTCGCGGATCCTGAGTTCGCGGCGCAGGTTGCCGGTCATCGCAAACGGCGGGAACGGCTGGCGCCTGATGGCAAGCTGAATATTCTCGCGGCCGATCATCCCGCGCGGCGGGTGACGAAGGTCGGGGAAGACATGCTAGCGATGGCTGACCGGCGCGACTATCTCGCCCGGATATTGCGGGTGCTGATGAGTGACCAGGTCGATGGGCTAATGGCGACGATGGATATTCTGGAAGATCTGCTGGCCATCGATGGGTTCATGCAGGATGCGGGCGGCCCGGCGCTGCTGGATGAGAAGGTGCTCATCGCGAGCTTGAATCGCGGCGGTTTGGCTGGAGCTTCGTGGGAGATGGACGATCCGATTACGGGACCATCGCCTGCCACGTGCGCAGCGTGGAGACTGGATGGCGCGAAGCTGCTGTGGCGCGTTGCGGATGGCGAGCCGGGGTCGTTGCAGACAATGCTTGCCAGTGCGCGGGCGATCACCGAAGCCAATGCGTTGCGCCTGCCGACGTTTCTGGAACCTTTGCCGGTAACGAAGAGTGACAAAGGATACGCGGTGGTGAAGACTAGCGAGGCGCTGGCGCGGATTGCGGGCGTGGCTTCGGCGCTGGGGGATAGCAGTCGCTACCTGTGGCTGAAGCTTCCTTATTGCGACGGGTACGAGATTGTCGCGCGTGCCACCACGCTGCCGATTCTGCTGCTGGGCGGTGAATCGGCGGGGAGTCCGGGGCCGTTCTTGAATCAATTGGTGTCGGCACTGGCAGCAGGTCCAAATGTTCGCGGCGCACTGGTGGGAAGAAATGTTTTGTATCCGGGGGACGAAGACCCGCTGGCGATGGCGGCGGCCGCGGGTGGAATCATTCACGGCGGCATCCGGGTAGAGGAAGCGATGGAGTCGTTGGCGGCGAATCGGGGACGCGATATGGATTACCTGTCGCGATACCTGTGATCGCGCATTGAGGAGGGTTCGAAATGAGCACACGGCGTTTCACGATGGCCCAGGCTCTGGTGGGCTTTCTCAAGAACCAGTACGTGGAGCGGGACGGGAACGAACAGCGGTTCTTTGCAGGCGCGTGGGGAATCTTCGGGCACGGCAACGTGGCCGGCCTGGGACAAGCGCTCCAGCAGAACCCGGATTTCCGCTACTATCTTTGCCGCAATGAACAGGCTGCCGTGCATATCGCAACGGCGTTTGCCAAGGCGAAGAATCGGCTTTCCACATTCGCTTGCGTTTCGTCGATCGGGCCGGGCGCGACGAACATGGTGACTGGCGCGGCGACGGCCACAATCAACCGCATCCCCGTGCTATTGCTGCCGGGCGATATATTTGCGCGGCGAAACGTGGCGCCAGTGCTACAACAGGTCGAGTCGGAGCACAGCCAGGATGTCTCGGTGAATGACACGTTCAAGCCGGTTTCGCGCTACTGGGACCGGATCAATCGAGCGGATCAACTGCCTTGCTCGCTGGTTGAGGCGATGCGCGTTCTAACGTCGCCGGCGCAAACGGGCGCGGTGACGCTGGCGCTTCCACAGGACGTGCAGTCGGAGGCGTGGGACTATCCGGCGGAGATGTTTGAGAAACGCGTGTGGCACATTGCGCGCGCGGAACCCGAGGGCGCGGTGGTCAGTCGCGCGGCCGAGATGATTCGCGCTGCCAAACGGCCACTCATTATTGCGGGCGGCGGTGTGATCTACAGTGATGCGACCGAGACACTGGCCGAGTTCGTTTCACGAACAGGGATTCCCGTGGGCGAAACGCAGGCCGGCAAAGGATCGCTGCCGTTCGATCATGAGCAGAACCTGGGCGCCATTGGAGTGACTGGCACGCCCGGCGCCAACATCGCGGCGCGCGAGGCAGATCTTGTCATCGCCATCGGGACTCGTTTAAGTGACTTTACGACGGCGTCCAAGACTGCATTCCAGAATCCGGACGTCCGGTTTGTCAACATCAATGTAAATGAAACGGATGCTTTCAAGCATGGCGGTCTGCCGTTGATTGCAGACGCGCGTGTGGCGCTCGAACAGTTGGGCGGCGCTGTGTCGGGCTATCGCGTCGGGGAGCAGTACGCGAATTCCATCGGACAGTGGAAGAAACGCTGGGAGGACGAGACGGACCGTTTGTTCGGAATGCGCCATGGGCCGCCCATCAGCCAGGGCGAAGTCATCGGGGCGGTGAATCGGGCGGCTAGGCCTGAAGACGTTGTGGTGTGCGCGGCGGGTAGCATGCCGGGCGATCTGCACAAGCTGTGGCGGACGCGGCAGCCTAAGGGCTATCACCTTGAATACGGCTACTCGTGTATGGGCTATGAGATTGCCGGCGGCCTCGGCGTGAAGATGGCGGACCCTTCGCGCGAGGTTTACGTGATGGTGGGAGACGGCTCGTTTCTGATGATGTCTTCGGAAATCACGACGTCGATTCAAGAAGGATACAAGCTCAGCATCATCATGCTGGACAATCACGGATTCTCGAGTATTGGCGGGCTATCGCGGGCGGTGGGTTCGCAGGGGTTCGGAACAGACTATCGTTTTCGCGGCGAAGAATCTGGCCAACTGGACGGCGCGTACATTCCGGTGGATTTCGCAGCTATCTGCCAGGGGCTCGGCGCCTGCACGGTGCGCGCAAGGACGCGCGAAGAGCTCACAAGTGCGCTAGAGAACATGAAACGTCACGATCGCACCAGCGTGATTGTGATTGAAGTGGATAAAGAGGCGCGTGTGCCCGGCTACGAATCCTGGTGGGACGTGCCGATCTCCGAGGTGTCCGAGATCGAGAGCATCCGGCGGGCACGGGCGGAATACGAGCAGGCGGTAAAGAAGGAGCGGCGTCACGAAGTGGTGGTCAAAGCGACGTGACTGATATACGGACGCCGCCGTTCAGTATTTGATTGGCTGGAACTTAGAGCGCCTCGAGATCGTGACCCATGAGTCCACAGGTCCGGCATCCGGTCGGCTTGGGAAGAATGATGGATTCCAGGGTTTCCTCGAAGCTTACTGTCGTGAGTTGGTTCATTGGCGTTTCTCCTTTTCGTGGCCGGAAGAATCCGGCTGCAACGGTATTGTGCGGGGAATCGGCGATCTGTTTCACGGTTAAATGAAATTACAGCTTTGAAACGAACTCGCGCTACGCGGCACTACCTCAAAGAGGCCACGAATCAACGGCACGCTGCATGAAGAAACAAATCCCCCCGATCCAACCAACAAACAGGCGCACAGCGCTGGCCACCACCTACGAAGGACGAGACCCGCAGCTTTTGGAGCACGTTCTGCAATTTGTAGATTACATCGAAGTCACGCCCGACAGTATTGCTGAGTTTCAAGATGGGCGCGCGGTTGTGCCCGATGATGCGATTCGCGAGCTCAAAGATATTGGCCCGGACGCCGGAATTATCGTGCACGGCGTCGGATTGTCGATCGGCACGTGTGGCGGATACTCGGAAACCTATCTCCGGCTGGTGGACCAGCTCATGGAACATCTCGAGGTTGCCTGGCATAGCGAACACCTTGGATATGTGAATGTGGACGGGCAGCATATTGGCACCATGCTGGCGCTGCCGAAAACGGAACAAGTGCTGGACATGATTTGCGAAAGAGTCACACGTATCCAGCGGCGTTACCCCGTGCCTTTTCTGCTCGAAAATATTGTCCACATGCTTCCTGACTTCCCGGGCGAGTATTCCGACGCCGGATTTCTCAACCTTCTGGCATCACGGACCGGCTGCGGCCTGATTCTGGATGTCTACAATCTAGAGTGCGATGCGCATAACAATATGTTCAGTATCGAACAGTTTCTCGCCGAACTGGATCTGTCGCACGTTCAGGAAATTCACATCGCAGGCGGAGTGATACGAGGCCGGTTTAAGTTAGACGTGCACTCAAGAGTCACCCAGGACTCAACCATTGACCTGGCTCGGCGAGTCATTGCGGCTGCGCCTCAAGTCAAGGCGGCAACATACGAACTGCTGCCTGAGTACGTGCCCAAACTCGGCTATGCGGGCATCACTGCGGAATTGATCAGGCTGCGGAAAGCGTTACTGAACTAGATGATGGATCTCGCCCGGCAGCAAACTGCGCTGTTGTCACTACTGAAGTCCGGCCAGTCCGGTGAGTGCGACCCCTATGTTCAAACTGTCGCGAACTCGGACCATCTGGTTATACTACGCGAAATCATCCTGGCGTGGCGGTTCTTTGATATCCGACGCCATTGCCGGCTGACGGCATCCTTGCTCAAGAAGCGCGGGAACTTCGAAATCGCTGTCAAATCTTTTACTGCAACTCCAAGTCTTTCTCCGTTTCCCGATAAACTCGCGGAAGTGTTTTTGCGCCAGATGAGCGAACACAATGATCCCCTCGTCGCTTGTGTGGCGCAATTTGAGTTATACCTGACCAAAGTCAAGCTGGGGGATCCTGGTGAATATACAATTGACTGGCCTACCGATCCCGTGAGACTGATCACGAGTCTGACCCAAGATGGGCTTGTTCATCCGTTGACTGCCAATGAGCCGCATCGAATGAGAATCGCGCGTCGATATCCAGGCTTGGTGCAGGTCAGCCCGGCTGAGTCACATCGAGAACCACTTGGGTCCGACGTACAAGTGATGACTGATCGAGTCCGGTGCGACCAGATAGATCATGAATCCGATCAGCCCGTGCGCCACGCCGAGAAAATATAGATTCCGATACTTGCGGTAGATTGCGGCGCAAACGTAGCCGCCGGCGAGCGAGAAAATCATTAGAAACCAGTTCGGCAGGTGGGCGAGTGAGAACAGTACGCCCGCGAGTACGGGGACAGCTTCGGACCGGTGCGGCAGGAAAGCGGTAAACCGGTTTACGAAAAAGCCGTTCAATACGTACTGTTGAAACAAACCCCAGACGCAGTATAGTGCGAAACCTGAAAGCGCTACCCGCCAGGAAACGTCGCGGATTGTATTGAAAATGAGACCGGGAACTAAGAGAGCGAATGCAACCAGGAGCAGGACGGTTGAGAGCTCGCGAAAACCGCGCGGAGCGCCGCCCCAACGCAATCCCAGCATTTCCAGAGTCTCTCCGTGATACAGGTGCGAGAGAACGATTAGCAGCAGGATCGGGACCCAGGAATACGGGTGGCTGAAGCGAAGCCGCCAGATATACGCCAGGATCAGAGAGAAGACGATGGCAGCCTCGGCGCCGGCGCGCCAGCTCCTGTCGCGTGATGGTTCAGAAGACGACATGTTTCGTTAAATCCACAAGCGCGTGCAAAGTCATCGAAGCCACCGCGCTTGAAGCCCGCTGGAAGACCCTTCCATAAGCATAACCTGCAATGGTGGCCAAAATCATGTAACGCCAGTTCGGCAGCGGCTGCGGCCCATTATTTAGATGAGCACAGCCGAAAATCACCGAGGCCAGGATAAGGACAGCGGTGGAGGAACCGAACTTCTGCATTAGCCAGTTTTGGATGAGCGAGCGGAACAGGATTTCTTCCGGGAGCGCGGTGGCGACGAAAATCAGCCCGAAGGATTTCACAATCCGGAGTGCGGATAAATTTCCGGGAACGTGAAACCACGGGAGAAACGATAACGCCAGCCCCAACCCGATGAGGATGGGTGCAACCAGTACAAACGCGATGAGCGGATCGATGAAGTCCATCACGCGGTTGGGCAGGTTATATTTCATTCCCTTCATTCCGCGAAACGCGAGAAACAAGACCAGGGCGAGCGTGAGCGCCGTGCCGTAAGCCACGGTGTGCAAGAGGCCTTGCGCATGGCGGGGAATCCAGCGTGCGCCGGCGTTCAGCTCGATGGGCAGCCAGAGGAGAAGGATCACGATCAGATCGAGCCATGAGGCCGCACCGGCCTCCATGCCCTGGAAAAAGATGCAGATCGTGGGCACGATCGTGTAGGCAACAATCAGCAGGTTGACCGGCCAGTTCCATGCGCCCAGCCGCCAAGCGACCAGACAAAATGTTGCGGCCAGAAGAGCGGGAACCGCAAATAGCATGGCCGGCCGAAGGCGCAGCTTTTTCTTGATCAGCGCCGGCACCGGCGGCAGCAGGAAAGCCAGAATCAGGGCCAGGAAAGCCGCGGGAACCCAAGTCCGCACGTTTCGATTGTCTCAGTTCCCGTTGCGGCCGGGCCTGTCGGGCAAGAAGCGCTGAATGAAATTGGTATCGAATCGCCCGGCCTGAAAATCCGCGTCGGCAAGAATTCGCTTATGCAACGGAATGGAGGTATAGATTCCCTCGACGACGAACATCTCGAGGGCGCGGCGCATACGATCCATGGCTTCCGAGCGGTCGCGGCCGTGCACGATCAATTTTGCTACCAGCGAATCGTAATACGGCGGGATCACGTATTCGCTGTACGCCGCCGTGTCTACACGCACACCAATGCCGCCGGGCAAATTCATCGCCGTGATACGGCCGGGCGAGGGCGCGAAGGTTTCGGGATTCTCGGCGTTGATGCGGCACTCGATGGCATGGCCCTGCGCCTTGACGGGCGCGTCCAGAATTTGCGTTAGCGGCTCGCCGGCGGCGATAAGGATCTGGCTCTTGACCAGGTCCACGCCTGTGACCATCTCGGTGACCGGGTGCTCCACCTGGATGCGCGCGTTGACCTCGATGAAATAGAGATTGCCGGATTCGTCCATGAGAAACTCGACGGTTCCAGCATTGGTGTAACCCACCGCGGCCATGGCGTCGCGCAGTTTTTCAGACACGCGGCAACGCATATCCGCTTTCAGCGCGGGTGAGGGCGACTCTTCGAGGAGCTTCTGATGGCGGCGCTGGATGCTGCACTCGCGTTCGCCGAGGATGGAGACGCTGCCGTGATGGTCGGCGAGCACCTGGAATTCGATGTGCCGCGGCGCCCGAAGGAATTTCTCGATATAAACGTCCGGGCAATTGAACGCCGCGCCGGCCTCCTGCTGTGCCTGCGCCAGCATCGGTGGCAGCTCGGCGGCGTTATTGACGACCCGCATGCCGCGGCCGCCACCGCCCGCCGAAGCCTTCAGAATCACCGGGTATCCGATAGCTTCCGCGCCGGCCAGAGCTTCGTCGTCCGATTTGACCACGCCATCGGAACCGGGCAAAATCGGGACGCCCGCATCGCGCATCATGGCACGCGCTCGTTCCTTCACACCCATGGCCAGGATCACATCCGATTTCGGCCCGATAAACCGGAGCCCGGAAGCCTCACAGACGTGGGCGAAGCGGGCGTTCTCGCTGAGAAAACCGTAGCCGGGGTGGATCGCATCCACGTTGGTGATTTCAGCGGCGCTGATGATGGAGGGAATGTCCAGATAGCTGCGCGCGCTCTTCGCCGGTCCGATGCAAATGGCTTCGTCGGCAAAGCGGACCGGCAGGCTGTGGCGATCGGCTTCGGAGTAAACGGCCACGGTGGCGATGCCGAGATCTTTGCAAGCGCAGAGGATGCGCATGGCAATCTCTCCGCGGTTGGCAATGAGGATTTTCTTAAAGGGGGCGGATCGCAAACAGGGCCTCTCCATACTCGACGGGCTGACCGTTAGGCACCAATTTGCTCACAATCACCCCGCCGACCTCGGCCTCGATCTCGTTCATCAGTTTCATGGATTCGATAATGCAGAGCACCTTTCCGGGCTGTACGGTTTCTCCCACGCGCACGAACGGCGGCGTCTCCGGTGACGCGCTTTCATAGAAGGTGCCCACGATTGGAGATTTCACGGTGTAGAGGTTCCCTTCCGGGGAGTGTTCCGGCTCGGCGGCCGGTTTGTGAGAAGAAGCGGGAGCGGCCTTTGCTGCCGGTCGCTGGTCGCCAACCGCGAACTCCTGGATCTCTGGCATGGCACGCCGGATGCGAACCCGGTTATCGCCGCGCTGCACTTCCAGTTCGGCGACACCGGTCTCCGCAACCAACTGGATTAACTCACGAATCTCGTCGATTGTCACAATCGAATAGCTTAACAGTTTCCGTCGGACAGCCACCACCGGAGGGGGCTGGTTACGGCATAGTTAGGGAAACACCGTGCGCAGGTCCTTGGAGGTTGGTGTCAGCACTTCGCAGCCGTTGGCGGTAACCACCACCGTATCCTCGATGCGAATGCCGCCGAGTCCCTCCAGATACACGCCAGGCTCAATGGTGATGGCCATGCCTTTTACCAGCACCGTCTTCTCTTTCTTGCCAACGCGTGGCGGCTCATGGATTTCGAGGCCCAGCCCGTGCCCGGTGGAATGCACGAATGCCCGCTCCAGATGGTGCCGCGCCAGAACGCGGCGTGCGGCGCGATCCACCGCTTGCGCTTTCACGCCGGGCCGAACCGCATCGATCGCGGCAAGCTGCGCCTCCAGCACGGCTGCGTACATCTGCTTGATGCGCGGCGCGGCGGTGCCCAGGAACAGCATGCGGGTCATGTCGCTGGCGTAGCCATCGAGCATAGCACCCATGTCTACCAGAACCATGCTATTCGCCGGCAACTTGGCGGTGGTGGGCCGGGCGTGCGGCAGAGCCGTGCGTGGACCGGCTGCCACGATAGTCTCGAAGGCAGGCCCTTCGGCTCCCTGACGGCGCACGCGATAGTCCAGCTCCGCCGCCAACTCGGTTTCACGCATCCCCGGCCGGATGCGTTTTGCGATCTGCTCGAATGCTCTCGAATTCAGCTCGACCGAGCGCCGGATCGCGACAATTTCGGCGGTCGACTTGATCATGCGCAGGTTTTCGATCCAGCTCGTCACGGGCTCCAGCGAACTGCGCATGGGCAGGGCGTCTTTCAGAGTCTGAAAGGCTTCCACGCTCATGCGGCTTTTCTCGAATCCCACGCGCCGACTCTTGGCCTGGCGGAGAAGAGATGCGACTCGCGGCAGAATCGGACCAGACGCGACGCGGACCTGGCAGCCCACTTCCTGCGCGGCTTGAATGCGATATCGCGGATCCGTAAAGAAAACCGCCCGACCGGGAAGAATCACAACCACGCCGTTACTACCGGTGAATCCGGTCAGATACCGCACGTTGGGCCCGAAGCTGACCACCAACGCATCCAGTTTGCCCGCGGCCATCTGCCGTTCCAGCGCTTGGCGTCGGGTAGCGAACTCGCTAGCGGCCACGAGTCAGATCCTGGACCAGAAGTTGGGCGCGGTCCGCCAGGCCGCTGGCTTTCTGGATGTCGCCTTGATCCTTCGCCTTATAGGCTTGATCCGCAAAATTGCGGATTTGTTCGACGATGTGCTTTTGCGAGTCGGTGAGGGGGCGCGCGTTTACGCGCTTTAACGTCTGTTCCACTTCGTTCAGGCGCGCGGATATTTCTTCGATCTGCTGCACACGCTGGTTTTCGGGAATCACCGGTTCCAGGCGGTGCGGAGGCGTCTCGGGAGGCGGTGCCGCTTCCGCAGTGTCGACTGGTTCGGATTTGGCTGGCACTGCTGGCGGGCGCGGTTTCCTCCGGCGCTGCGGAACGGGCTCGGGCGGCACTGGTGGGGTAACCACCGCCTCGGGATCGATCGGCTGCGGCTGTGGCAGCCGCACCTGCGTCTGGGGGATAGAGAGCGGCTCGACCGGCGTGGGAGCGGGTGGTGGCGCCGCCGCCTTGGCAACTGTGGGCTGTGGCGCCGGAGGGTTTTTCGCCTGTTTGAGCTTTAACTCACACGCGGAGAGCAATAGAACCAACACACCAATCGAAGGTTTGAAGACCCGGCCCATGCGTGCTACGTCAACTCGAAGACGCGGCCGTAGGGATGCGGATGATAAAGGTGGCGCCTTTCCCCGGCTCGCTTGTGAAATCGATTGTACCATCGTGCAATTGGACGATGCGAAACGTCATCGCCAGGCCGATTCCCGAGCCCTTTGGCTTGGTCGTGAAATATAGACCAAATACCTTGCTCTTTAATTCCGGTGGGATGCCGCAGCCCGTATCGCTCACACGGATTTCGGCGTCGTCACCGCGCACCGAAGATTCGAACCGCAAATCGCCGCCATCCGGCATGGCCTCCAGGGCGTTCATCACCAGATTCAGCATCGCCTGCTTCAGTAGATCGAGATCCACTGCAATGCCGACGTTGCCGGCCTGCTGCTCCACGCTCACGGAAATCTTGGCCATTTCCGCGAGTGGGCGAGCCAGCTCGGCGATATCATTCACGAATGCTTCGAGCGGCACTTCGGTCAAATGCAACTCCACCGGCCTGGTGAAATCGAGGAAGGTCTTCACCACGCGGTCGAGCCGGACGATTTCACTGCCGATAATATCCATCTGTGCGGTCAGGTCGTGGTCCCCCTTAGCCATTTTCATGCGCGCCAGCTCCACGTGCATGAGGATCGCGTTCAGCGGGTTCTTGACTTCGTGCGCCACGCCTCCGGTGATGCGGCTAATGGCCGAGAGGCGCTCAGCGGTCTGAAGCTGTTTGCCGATCTGCCGCGTGGCTTCGGGGTCTCGTAAACGCACCAGAATTCCGGCGCCTGATGCGCCGGCTCCGCTGGTTGGCAGAGCTTCCAGTACGTCCACAGAAAGCAGCGCCACCGGCACGCTGGAGCCACCGTTGCCGCTCGCGGCGATGGGGACTCGCTGGTTACGGATGGATTCCCCGCTTTGCAAGGCCTTTTGCAACAGCAAGCCCAACGACGTGGCAGCCGGGAAGATCTCGATCAGCGTCTTGCCCATCAACTCGGCACGCTCACGGCCCAGAAATCGCTCCACCGCCCCGGCCGCCACTACCAGCCGCCGGTCGCGCCCGAAAACCAGGACGGCATCCTCCAGATCGTCCAGGAGCCGCTCGAAGTTGCCGCGCAAATCCGAAAAGTCGTATTGCGCACCGCGGAGCTGCTGCCCGAGAAGGTTCACTTTCGATGCGACGATAGAGAACTCGTCGGCCGGCGCCTTAGCGGCCGGCAGAGCGGGCGGAATCTCGAATTCGCCCTTGGTCACCGAATCCAGCATCTTGCCAAGTTTGCCGATGGGGCGGAACGCGATAGCGGAGAATACGAACGCAGCCACGATGGAGCCCATCAAAAGCAGGATCGACGTTTGCGCGTGGGTTTGGAAAGTGGGAGTAATTTCGGTTTTGATCAGTCCGGGAAGCACAATCGCCCGGACGATAGCCACCGTATTCTGTTTTGGGGGCGCCGCGAGCTTCAGTGAGACCTGATAACTCTGTTTCGCCAGGCCGCCGGTTAGAACTTGCCTCTTCAGATTGACGCTGCCGTTCACGAGCGGTTCAAAATCCGGATATACCGGACAGTTATTTCCGGCGCTTATAGGCCCTGTGTCGGCGAGAATTCCCCCTTGCGGATCGCAGACCGCGATCTCTATCACCGGCGACTTCTTGGCCGTCATAATTTCCACCAGATCGCTTGGCAGTTGGGCGTCCTTGCGCAGCGCCTCCGGAATAGAAGCAGCCGCGGGGTTGCGGTCCAGGGCACGTTTTGCGGCCTCCCTCGCCCTTTCGTTGCAGATATCCGCACGCTCTTTCGTGAACTCAAACTGGTTGGTGATTTCCTGTGCCAGGTCGAAGGCCCCGACAATGCCCACGATCAGCGCCATCACCAGCACCAGCCAAAGCGTGAGTTGCGCGCGAAGATGCATGCGGGTATTTCAGACGTCCAGACCGGCGGGCCGCGCCAAATTCCAATTGCTCGTTTCTATGCGCTCTCCGGAATCAGCAGCAGTTTGCCTGCCGTAGCCCGCGATTCCAGATCGCGATGCGCTTGCGCCGCCTGGGAGAGCGGATAGATTCGGTCGATCGCTAACTTTAGTTTTCCCGAGGCCACCCATTGCAAGACGTCTCCTGCTCGCCACAACAGTTCTTCGCGATTGGCGCAATAGTGGCCCAAGCTTGGCCGGGTCAGGAACAGCGATCCCTTCGTATTCAGAATCGTTGGATCGAGAGGAGGCACCTTCCCGCCCGATTGACCGAATAACACCATCATCCCGCGCGGGCGCAGGCAATTCAATCCTTGCATATACGTGGGAGCGCCAACCGAGTCATACACGACGTCCACGCCGTTGCCACCCGTCAGCCGCTTCACTTCAGCTTCAAAATCCTGCCTCGTGTAGAAAATGACTTCGTCGATACCCGCCTCTCGCGCCAGGGCCGCTTTCGCTTCGGTTGAAGTTGTACCCAGAACGCGTGCGCCGCGCATTTTCGCCATTTGCACGATCAACCGGCCGGCCCCGCCCGCCGCGGCGTGCACCAGGCACGTGTGGCTCGCCTTCAGCGGGAAGGTGGAGTGCGTCAGGTAATGCGCGGTCATCCCTTGCAGCATGGCTGCCGCGGCGCTTTTCAAATCCACGTGATCCGGCACCTTGACGAGCTGCCATGCCGGCACCACGGCATACTCCGCGTACGAACCGCGCGCCATCGCGTAGGCGACGCGATCGCCCGGCCGGACTTCGGTGACCTCCGCCCCAACCGCTTCCACCACACCCGCGGCTTCATTTCCCAAAGTGAACGGCATGTCAGCCTTGTACAAGCCCATGCGGAAGTAGACGTCGATAAAATTCACGCCCGACGCCGCAACCTTGACCAGAGCTTCTTTGGGCCCGGGCTGCGGCTTGGGGATATCCACCACCAGCATCTTCTCGGGATCACCCGTCTCTTTCACTTGAATCGCTTTCATCGAAAACCTCGGTAGAGTGCGCGCCGGAAATGCGCTGCTGCTGCGTAGAGTAACAGAAACGAAAGCGTGAACGGAAAAACAACAATGCGCGCAAACGCGCGTACGATGCCGGCGTCAGCCAGGCCGGCGCGATATTTCAGAAACCGGCTGATGTGCGACCAATGCGCGCGATCGAGCCAGAACCAATCCCCGTTTTCGTTGATGATGAGAAGTTTCACTGGCAGAGCCGCCGCCAGTACCCATTTCCACGTATTGAGAATGGGTTCGTTGGAACACACGATGCCCGCGATGGCATAGCCGCGGGTGCGCAACTCACGTAACAGCGCCAGCCTGCGCTTGCGGCCGCGATAGTCGTTGACGTTGTAGATGCCGGCCATTCCAGCCGGTGCTGCCGGAAAGCAGGTCAGCAGATCGATCGGAACGCCCTCGCCGAAATGTCCCCGCATCCGTGGAATCACGTTTTCGGTAATGTGCCGCGATCCGCTCTCCACCAGCAGGATGCGCGACGGCTCCGGAATGCGGCGGCGGAAAAAATAGCGCACGTCGAAAGTGTAGCGCAGGGCTCGGCCGCCTTTTTGCGGAGACCTGCGGCCCTCAGATCGGCAATCGCAGCTTCGCCTCGCAACCCGATCCTTCCCGCCGGTTTTCGAGCGTCAGCGCGCCGCCATGGGCCTCGGCGATTTGCCGGCTCAGCACCAGGCCGATCCCCGATCCGCCTGGCTTGGTGGTGAAGAACGGCACGAACAGATTGCCCGTGTTCGATAGGCCCGGGCCGTCATCCTCCACTTTAATTTCGACGTACGACGCGTTTTTCCGCCAGCCCACCCGCACGCCGCCGCTGGTTTCAAGCGCCGCGTCCGTTGCGTTGCGCAGAAGATTGATCAACACCTGTTCCAGCTGGTCGGCATCGCCGTGGATCACCAGATTCGGCCCCGGTTGTACCGCCACGTGCAGCCGGGTCTCCATACCCACGACGCGGCGGATCCATGGCGCGACGTCGAGTGGCGCGAGCGTCGGCCGCGGCAGCTTGGCCAGGCGCGCGTAGGCGCCGATGAAGCGGCTGAGCGCTTCCGAGCGCGCGGAGATAACTGCCAGGCCGCGCCGCATGTCTTCCTGCCAATCCACCGGCAGCGATTCGCGAGAAACCAGACTTTCCAGACTGCCCGCGATCGATTTGATCGGCGTCAGCGAATTGTTCAGTTCGTGGCCCAGCACGCGCACCAGCCTTTGCCAGGCTTGCAACTCCTCTTCGCGTAGAGGCCGGGTGAGGTCCCCGATCACCACCAGTTGCATGGGCAGCCCGTGCTCGCGAAATATGCTGCGCCGCATGCCCCAGCGCCCAGTCCCGCTGGGAAAAGTCGCCTGGAGCACGCGCGCCGGCTCACCTTCCAGGCACTCCGCCAAATCCAATTCCTCGGCGCTACGGCCCTGCAAACGCTCGGCAGGCTTGGCCAGGAGTTTTTCGCCCGCCCGATTGACCAGCCGCAGCCGATGCTCGCTGTCAAAGGCGAAGATCGCCACGTCGATCTCTTCCATCACCTTGCGCAGCAGCGTGGTGGCTTCGAGCGCGCCCAGCCTCTGCTCGCGAAGCGTGCCTCCCATGGAGTTGACCTGGTGCATCACCTCGCCGAGCGCGTCGTCGATTTGCGCGCCGCGCGCGCGCACCGAGAAATCGCCTTCCTGCAAGGCCGCGAGTAAATTCGAAATGGTGCGCAGCGGGAATACCACGCGCTCGCGCACCGCGCCGGCAAAGCCCAGCCAGAAACCCACGATGAGCACGGTCAGCGTCCACTGGACTTTGGGGTCGTGTTCGCCAATGAACCACAGCATGATGAGGGCGACCGCGGAGCCCGGCAGCCCTGCCAGCACGGCGAAAAGAAAGATCCGGCGCTCGTAGTAGAACCGGGTGCGCCGGCTCCTTGGGGTCATAACCCGAAACGCTGCAAACGTCGGTAGAGTGCGCTGCGGCTGAGCCCCAGCGCCTTGGCGGCGTGGCTGACGTTTCCATCAAAACGTGCGAGCGCCTTTTTGATGAGCGAGAATTCCACGTCTTCGAGGCTCATATCCTCGAGGCGTGGCGCGCCTTCCCGGCTCTGCCGCAGGCCGAGGTCAGCGGCCTTCACCGTTTCGCCCTGTGCCATCAGGACGGCGCGCTCGATGGCGTGATCCAGTTCCCGGATGTTGCCCGGCCAGGGATGATCGAGCATCGCCTGCATGGCCGCTGGATCGAAGCTGCCGAGCTGTTTACGGTAACGCTGCGCATGGCGGCCGAGGAAATGAGAAGCCAGCAGCGGAATGTCTTCGCGCCGGTCGCGCAGGGGCGGCAAGTGAACCTCGATCGTATTCAGCCGGAATTGCAGATCCGCGCGGAATCGTCCCGCGACCACTTCGGCGTTGAGGTCGGCATTGGTCGCCGAGACAATCCGTACATCCACCTGCCGCGTACGCGAGGAGCCGACGCGCTCCAGTTCACCGGTCTGCAACACGCGCAGCAGCTTGGCCTGCTGGCTTGCCGTGATGTTCGCGATTTCGTCCAAAAACAGCGTGCTGCCATCCGCCAGTTCAAAGCGGCCGACGCGATCTGCCTTCGCATCGGTGAAGGCGCCGCGTACGTGCCCGAACAGCTCGCTCTCGAAAATGCCCTCGGGCAGTCCGCCTGCATTCACGGTCACCATCGGCTTGGTCGCGCGCGCCGAAATAGCGTGCAGCGTCTGCGCCACTATTTCCTTGCCCGTGCCGGGTTCGCCGGTGATGAGCACATTCGCGTCGGAAGGCCCGACGTTCGCCACCAGCCGCAGCACCGGCTGCATGGCCGGCGACTCCGCAATCAGCGTGGGCCGCTCCACTCCACGCAGCAGCCGGTTCTCCGCTTCCAGGCGCAGGCCTTTGCGTAAAGCGCGGCTCAGCTCGATCTGCGTGCGCAGAATGCTGACCAGCCGCTCATTCTCCCAGGGCTTCTGGATGAAATCGCGCGCGCCACGCCGCATCGCTTCTACCGCGACTTTCACGCTCGACCACGCCGTCATCACCACCACCGGCAGCGTGCTGTCGAGCGCTTGAATGCGCGACAGCAGATCCAGGCCCTCCTGCCCGGACGTCGTGTCGCGGGCGTAGTTGAGATCCATCAGGACAACATCGAACTCTCGCGCATCGAGCGCGTTCAGAACCCCCGCCGGCGACGACACCAGCTCGATCTGGTACCCCTCACCTTTCAGCAGAAGCCGCAGCGCCTCCAGTACGTCGGGCTGGTCGTCCGCGATGAGGACACGCGGCGAGTCGTGCGGAATTTTCGCCGCGGGTGTCTTGCGCTCGGATTCGATAATCGCGCTCATGCCGTTTTCGGCGTCACCAGCCACCCATCCGCCAGATCGATGATGCGGTGGCCGTACTTCGCATTGGTTTCGGAATGCGTCACCTGGATGATGGTTGTGCCCTCGTCGTTCAGGCGCTTGAACAGCTCCATAATCTCCTTGCCCTGCGAGGAGTGCAGGTTGCCGGTCGGCTCATCCGCAAGAATCAGCTTGGGATTCGCGATCACCGCGCGCGCCACCGCCACCAGTTGCTGCTGCCCGCCCGACAACTGGTTCGGATAGAGATCTTTCTTGCCGACAATGTGGAAGCGATCCAAAATATCCCCCACCATGCCGGCGCGCTCCGCCGATTTGATGTTGCGGTACGAGAGCGGGATGTCCAGATTCTCGTACACCGTGAGATTGTCGATCAGGTGGTAGCTCTGGAAAACGAAGCCGATGTACTTCTTGTTGATCTCCACCCGCTGCTTGGTGTTCAGCCGCTGCACCGGCTGCTCGGCGAAGTAGAATTCACCGGTCCACGCGCCGTCCAGCATTCCGAGAATGCTCAGCAGCGTGGACTTTCCGGCCCCCGAAGGGCCCATGATGGTGACGAATTCTCCCTCTTTGATATCCAGCGTGATGCGGCGCAAGACAAAGGTCTTTCCGTATCCCGCTTCATAGTACTTCTCTATGTTGATCAGTCGAATCAGTGGTTCCATGGGTTACTCATATCTTAATGCCTCCACCGGATCGACTCGGGTGGCCCGCCAGGCCGGCACCCACCCCGCCGCCAGAGCCACACCGGCAAGCAGTGCGGCTACGGCAATGAACGTAGCAGGATCGTTAGGCTTCACTTCGAACAGGAATTTCTGAAGAACGCGCGTCACCATGAGAGCCCCCACTGACCCGATGCCCACTCCAATGCCGGCGAGTGCCAGAGTCCTTCGCAGTACCAGCCGCAGCACGTCGCGCCGTTCCGCGCCCAGCGCCATGCGAATCCCGATCTCATGCGTCCGCTGCGAAACCGAGTAGGCCAGCACGCCATACGTCCCCACCGCCGCCAGCAATAACGCGAGGAGCGAAAACCCGCCCAGCAGCCGTGTCTGAAACCGTGGCTCGGCTGTGGAGGCATCGATCAGAGTTTGCATCGTGGCAATGTCCACTGGCTGGTTTCTGTCGACCTCCCTCACAACCCCGCGCATGGCCGTGGCCAGCAACTCCGGATTCTGATCCGTTCGTACCACGAAGGCCTGGGTATCCAACCAGCCCAAAATGCCGATTTGCGCGAAGGGTTGGTAGACTGCATCCCACGGCTTCTCAGCCATGCTCATCTGCTTCACGTCCTCGACCACACCGACAACGGTCACCCAGTCTTGAGGCTTCGGATGGTATTCCTCAGTGAAACGCATTCCGATTGGATCTTCGTTAGGCCACAGACGGCGCGCAGCCGATTGACTGACAATCCCTGCTCGACCCGAGTGTTCGTTATCGCTCGCGTTGAAATCGCGGCCGCGAAGCATGCGAATACCCATCGCGCGGAAATAGCCGGCACTGATAACGGGCTTGGCGACCATGTAATGCTCTGGGAACTTTCGCCCGCCGTCGAGCCGGAAATCCCCCATGTTGAGCATCCCGCCGAAAGGCAAATAGTTGATCGCGGCAGTAGTAGTCGCGCCTGGCAGATGCTCCAGGCGTTCCCGTGTTCGCTCCTCAAAAGCCTGTGCCTGCGGCGCCTTGGTGTAAACAGTGTCTGGCAGGCCCACGGTCATCGTGATCAAGTTCTCCCGGCGAAATCCCGTGTCGGCCGACCTCAGCCGCAAGAAGCTCTTCAGCATCAACCCCGCACCTGTCAACAGCACCAGCGACAACGCGATCTCCGACACCACCAGCGCCCCGCGCAATCGCTCATGACCTCCTGTGAGTGTCCGGCCGCCCAGGCTGAGCGATTCCCGTAGCTCTCGTCGTGTTGCTTGAAACGCCGGAATGATGCCGAATCCCAGACCAGTCAGAAACGATGTTAAGAACGTGAACGCCAGAACCCATCCATCGATCCCTACCTGCTCCCCGCGGGGCAGACTATCTGGCGGAGCCAACCCCACTAGCACTGGCACGCTCCACACAGCAATCAACAGTCCCCCCGCCCCGCCAGCGATTGAGACCAGCACGCTCTCTGTCAGCAATTGCCGGATCAATCGCCAGCGGCTCGCTCCCAATGCCGCTCGCACGGCGATCTCTTGCCGGCGTCCCACTGCTCGAGCCAGCATCAGGTTCGCTACGTTGGCGCAAGCGATCAACAATACGAACGCTACTGCACCCAGGAAAATGAGCAGCAGCCATTGCACCTTCCCGGACACATATTCGAGCAGAGAAATCACCCGCGCTGGCGGCCGACGATCACCGAAAGACTGAACCGGTATCTGCTGAATCACATGACTCAGTTCAGCCGATACCTGCCCCAGAGATGCGCCTGGCTTGAGCCGCCCTACAACACTCAGTAGCTGCGAATTGTGTGGATTCAAATGCACCTCTTGCGGAACCCACACCTCCGGGGTTCCGGGAAAAGTGAACCCGTACGGCATCACTCCGACCACTGTGCGGCTCTTGCCATCCAGCCGAAAGACTCTCCCAATGACTGCGGGATCCGCGCCAAAAGCCGATCGCCACAGCCGATCACTGATCACTACAACGTCGTCGCGCCCCGGTTGGTCCTCATCGGCTGCGAAGGTTCGGCCCAGCGCTGCCTTGGCTCCCAGCACCGAAAAGAAATCCGCTGTTGCGAAAGCGCCGCGAAAACTTCGCGCATCGCCCACGCCCGTCATGTTGACGGGATGCCAATCAAAAGCGGTGAGCTTCTCGAACAGACGATCCTGCTTGCGAAAATCCGCGTAGAGCCCGTCCGGCATCGTGGAGTCCGATCGGCCAAAAAACGGGTCGTCCCGCACAACCGCCAGCGAGACTAATCTCTCCGGCTCCGGAAATGGCAGCGGCCGCAGCAACACTGAATTGACGATGGTAAAAACCGCCGTATTGGCGCCGATTCCCAGCGCCATCGCCACCACCGCAACCACCGCAAATCCGGGGCTTCGCAGCAACCCCCGCACTGCCAATCGGACGTCACTCATATCGCAAAGCCTCCACTGGATCGATTCGCATCGCGCGTCGCGCCGGAACGTAGCAGGCCGTAATCGCCGCCGCGGCCAGCGCCAGCGAAATGCCGCCGAAGATCTGCCAATCCGTCGCACTCACTCCGAAAATCAGGCTCGCCAGCAATCGCGCCAGCATCAGGGAAAGAACGAACCCGATCCCCAGGCCGATGCCCGTCACCACCAGCCCGCGCCCAATCACCATCCGCAGCACATCTGTGCGTTCCGCGCCCAGCGCCATGCGAATCCCGATCTCGCGCGTGCGTTCCGAAACCGCATACGCCATCACGCCGTAGACTCCCACGCAAGCCAGAACCAGCGCGATCCCGCCCAACACGGTCATCATCACCGCCACGTACGAAAGTCCTAGAACTGATTCCGATATTGCTTTATCGAGCGTCTTCACTTCGATCAACGGAAGCTCCGCGTCCAAAGTGGCGATGCGATGCCGCGCCCCGGCGACAAGGGCCAGCGGATCGCCTGTCGTGCGCAGCGCCAGATACGCGTACGGCCGGTCTGTTTGCGTGTACGGCCGGTAAACAGCAGGTGTGACATCCGCATCGAACCACTCGTAGCGCACATCCTGGACCACGCCCACGATGGTCAGCCACGGACCCGGCGCATCTTCCGCGCCCAGTTTGATTTTTCCACCCAGCGCCGTGCCGCCGGGCCAATAACGCCGTGCCAGGTTCTCACTAATGATGGCCACTGGCAGAGAATTCATACCATCGCGCTCGCTGAACACGCGCCCTTCGCGCAATGCCACCCGCATGGTGTTGAAGTAATTTGCGCTGATCACTTGGTTTTGGGCAACGCGCAGCTCACCTACCTCGGCCGGGCGGCCCTCAATTGTGAGCCTGGATGTGCTGCTGAAGTTGCCGTACGGAACGCTAGTCGCCAGCGTGGCAGCCTCCACGTGCGGCAGGGTTGCTAGCCCCGCCAGCGCCTGGCTGTAAAACGCCTCCATTTGTCGCGGCTCTTTGTATTTCGACTCGGGCAAAGTAACCCGCATGGTAAGCAGGCTTTGTGGAGCTAGATTTTCATTCACGGAAATCAGCCCGCGAACGCCCTTCACCATCAAGCCGGCTCCTACCAGCAGCACCAGCGCCAGCGCAATTTCGCCGGTCAGCAGCGCACTGCGCAACCGGCTCCGTGAGCGCCCCTCCGACGATCCGCGCACGCTCTCCTTCAGCGCCACGTTCAAATCGGGCTTCGAGCTGTGCAGCGCCGGCGCCAGGCCCGAAACAATTCCCGCCAGCGTCGCCACTAGCGCGGTGAACAGCAGCGTCCGCCCATCAATGCGGATCTGGTCCCACCCGGATACAAATCGTGCGATCTCCGCCGGCATGTGCGACCGAATCATATCGACATCCCACTGTGCCAGCAGGATTCCCACGGCCGCGCCCGCCAAACCCAGCAGTACGCTCTCAGTCACCAACAGCCGCACAATGCGCCAGCGGCCCGCTCCCAGTGCCGTCCTTACCGCGATCTCTTTGGCGCGGAACGTGGCGCGCGCAAATTGCAGATTGGCGACGTTGGCACATGCGATTAGCAGCACAAATCCCACGGCGCCCAAGGTCATCCAGGTGTAATTACGCGTCAGATCGCCCAGCAGGAAATCGCGGATCGGCATCAGCCGTACCTGCCATCCGCGATTGGTCTCCGGATACGTTTCGCCCAGCCGTTTGGCGATGGTCCGCATTTCCGCCGCCGCTTGGCCGGTCGAAATTCCGCGCTTCAGCTTTCCGACGACGTCCATGTAACGCGTTCCGCGGACGGCGCGTTCTTTGTCGTCCATCGCCATTGGTATCCAGATCTCCCCCGCTAATGGAAAATGGAAACTCTTTGGCATGATTCCTACCACGGTGAATGGCTTGCCTTCCAGCCGCACGGTTTTGCCGGCAATATCGGGGTCCGAGGCGAAGCGCCGCTGCCACAATCCGAAGCTGAGTACAGCCACGTGTTCGCGACCTGGCTGATCTTCGTCGGGCAGAAATACGCGTCCCATCAGCGGCCGTACGCCAATCAGCTCGAACAATCCGCTGGAAACCCTGTTGCCGAGCAACGCTTCCGGCTCGCCCTGCCCCGTGATGCTGATATCGAGCAACTGGCTCGCCGCCAACTGCTCGAATGAAGTCGCCTGACGTTTCCAGTCCTCAAAATTCGCCGGCGCAACATTGGACGTGCCCGCGATTGGCCGACTGCCGCGGGTCTCCGGCAGCATCACCAGCCTGTCAGTATCCCGCAGCCCCAGCGGCTTGAACAGAAACGCGTCCGCGATGCTGAATTCCGCGGTGGTCGAGCTGATGCCCAAGGCCAGCGCCACAACCGCCGTGATCGTCACCGCCGGATTGCGCCGCAACGCACGAATCCCGTAACGCAGATCGTTCAGCACTGTTCCTCCGTCCTGGTCGAGTGGCGGCGCCGGTGTTTCGTCCTACGCACCCGAGCGCCGCAGATCGATTGAGCCGTTGACGGTTCTCAGATTCAACTCCGGTCCGCCCTGCCCGATGGTTCCCGTGATCTCCCTGTTCGTGAACTTGCCGTGAATCATGAGCGGGAAATCGGTCGAGATCCGCCCGTTGACCGTGCTGGCGTGCACCGTGGCATTCATCACCGGCGGCAGCTCCAGATCAATGCCGCCGTTGACGGTCTCGAGTTCGATGGGCCGCTCGGCTGCCGCCTGGCCCATACGCACGTTGATCGAGCCGTTCACGGTCTTGGCCTCGGCCCATCCCGAGGTGGCAATCCGGATCTTGCCGTTCACCGTGTGCGCTACAACGTCACTGGTGAGCGAATCCGCCTCGACTTCGCCATTCACCGATCGGCCAATGAACCGCACGCCCGCCGGCACACGCACCGTGAACTCCACTCGGACATCGTTGTTGTTCGTGTTCATGCGGCCGCCGGACGCGGGCGCGCACTCGTTGGGTCGGCCCCAATCGTTCGAAGGGTACACCGCGCAGATGGTGACGCCATCCGCGTGCGGCACCACTTGCACGGTTACCGACCGCACGTCGCTGTGCCGCGCGAACTTGCTCGCTTCCACCATCACTTCGGTTCCCGAAGCCCTCTCCGCGCGGATAGAGCCGTTCACGCCCTTGATCTCAATCGATTGCCCCGGGGCCAACTGCCCGTGCCAGGAAAAATCGCTGGGACGTGCCAGCGGGGCCAGCGCGCCGAATGCCACCAGTGCGATAACGATTGCTCGAATAGTTCGCATTGCAATCACCTCATATCTCCGGTTCGAAATTGTGCCCACCGCTTCGCGTCATGAACCCGCCCGCTTCGTCATCCGATCTGGAACTGAATGGCACCCACACATCGGCCTCGCCGTTGTTCCAACTGAAGTCCCGCGGCAGCACCCCGATCACTTGGTATGCTTCGTCTTCGAGTCTGATCTTCCGGCCCAGGACTCCAGTAGCGCCGTGGAAATGATGCTGCCACAAGCGGTAGCTCAGAATGACCACGTGATCGCTCCAGCGCTCGCCGCTCTTGCACGTCCGGCCCAATACGGGCTCTACGCCGATTTTCTGGAAAAAGTTCGGCTTAACGGCCCCACCCGAGAGTTCTTCCGTCTTACCTGGCCCCGTCAGGTCAATGTGGAAAATGTCCACAAACTCGGCCAGGTCGCCGAATACATGGTGCTGCGGCTTGCTTTCGGGATACGTGATCAGGGCGATCAACCCGCTCCTGACCTTTGGCCTTCGTGATCTGGCGTGATGGGACAGCGCCATCCACAGGGCCAGCACTGCCAGAGTAATCAGAATGAAATTGCGGCTGCTGCGCTCAGACATAGGCTCTCCGCGTGTTTGCTCTCACAGGGCAAGTCGCGTGCCGTGATCATGATTGTCCTAACTAGCACGAATACTGTGGTTTAGGACAGACTGAGGACAAGGAGACGGAATCGTGTGTCCGGTTGTGGGATTACCCTGCCGCAAAATCGGACAAGGCAGGCCGCGGGGTACCAGCGAATGTGTACACCTGATTGCGTCCGGATTTCTTTGCTTCATAAAGCGCCTGATCCGCCACCGCGATCAGCCGGGCAGAGTTCGAGTCCCGCCCCGGAATCTGGCACGCCACACCCTGGCTGATCGTGACGTGATTCCCGGCCGGCGATGCCGGATGCAAGATGCCCAGGCTCTGAATGCTCGCTCGCAGCCGTTCTGCCACAATGCACGCACCGGACAGATTCATCTGCGGCAGAATCACCGCGAATTCCTCGCCGCCGTACCGCGCCAGAAAATCGTCCAGCCGCCGCAGTGACGACGCCAGTGCGCCGGCCACCCACCTTAGGCATTCATCTCCCGCCGGATGCCCCAGCCGGTCGTTGTACGGCTTGAAGAAGTCGACATCGATCATCAACAGCGCCACTTCCTGGCCGTGACGCGCGCAACTGCGCCACACGCGTTCCATCGTCTGGTCGAAGCCGCGCCGGTTGGCGACGCCGGTAACCGGATCCACCACCGCCAGCCGCAGAAGTTCGCGGTTTGCAGTTTCGAGTTTTCGGTTTGCAGCCACTAATTCCCGCTCACGCGCTGTGCGCCTGACGATTTCTTCCTGCTGTCTGACGACCGCCTGCAAACGCGCCACCGCTTCATCCGGGTGCACTGGTTTCGTGATGTAGTCGGTCGCGCCGGCATCGTATATCCGTCCCACATGCTCACGATCCTCTGCGCCCACGAGCACAATGATGGGTATGCGATGCACCTCCGGCCGGTCCCGGCTTTGCACGCAGAGTTCCAAACCGCGCAGGCCCGGCGGCATCAAGTCCGTCAACACCGCCTGGATTCCGCCCGATGACAACACGCGCAGCGCATCCGCTACCGAGCCGGCCGCCACAACATTCCACCGCCGCGCCCGCGTCAGCATGGTCTGGAGCGCGCTCAGCCTCTCCGGCTCCTCATCGACGATCAGAATGCTCACGATCCTCGCCCGTCAGACCTCTATCGTCACGATTCGTCGGGGAGTTGCTAAGGTCTTTGACCATCTGATTCGACTCTTATGGGGGGGTCGCTCGGCCCGAGCGGTCGGGTCCGTTTCTCTAAAGGGACTGTTCGGTGAAAAAGCGCGCGGGTGAATCCAAGTCGATTGGTTTTCGCGCGGCCAAGGGTGTGTTCATGGTCTTCGCCCTGATTAGGCTCGAACGGATCCCTGCCTGCCTCTAAAACGTGAACGCCAGGCTCACTTCAATCTGATTCGGGCTGGAGCGCGTCGAATCGGAGGCGAACGTTCTTCCAAACCACCGGGTATAGCGCAACTCCGGCTCGACTTTGATTCCGAAATCGTCGACGAAGCGCAATCCACTTCCTACGACGGCGCCGCCCAGGCTCGTGGCGGAAGGCCTGACGGGTGTGTTGCTCGTGGTAGTCGTACCGTTCGGGTTATTGGTGACGATGTTCGACTTGATATTTGTCGCGTCCCGGAACGCGCCGCCGGCGTTGAAGTAGATGTGGGCCAGAACTCCCTCATCGCGCAGGCCGTGGAAACGCACCAGCAGTGGAGCGTCCCAGAAGGTTGTTCTGGTATTTTCGGTGATGCCCGTGTTGCTTGTGCCCTGGCTGATCAGCGTCGTCTCGGTGTAGTTGAGCCGGTGATAAAACAGCTCTCCCACCAAACTGAACCTCCTGGTGACGGCGAACTCCACGCTCGGTCCGAATCCGACCTTCAGATAGTTGTTGCTGGTCTGGATCTGGTAGGTCGCCGGTATGCTTTGCGTGGTGGTGAAATTTTCAGTCTTGTTGTGCATCGGATTGAACGGGTAGCCGGCCACCCGAAACCCGAACGAAAAACGCCGGAACCCGGTAGGGGTCTCCTCCGGCGCTGGGGTGGAAGAAGATTCCTGCGCATGGAGAACCGGCAACAGCAGGAGACCGATGCCGCAGACAATTGTTCTAAGCCTTTGGATATTCATGGAAAATCAATGTCGATTGTACACGAGACGTAGCCAGTTGAGCGGGCGTTACTACTGAACCGCCAGCCAGACTCCTGACTGCGTCTTCACTCCCCCGATGCTCACCACAACCGGAACCTTCGATCCGGGTTGGATGCCTGCTGGAACACGCGCGTTAATCACGAAAACCGCCGCCAGGTCAGGCGCGGCCCCCGCGTACTCAATCTCCGCCGACTGCCCTCCGATCATGACCGTGGCCGTACTGGTCAGCTTCGGATATGGCGGGCCTGCGATCTCATCCTCTGGTAACGGCGGATCGGTGGGTCCCTCGCCCGTTCCAAAAAGTGCCACGATCGATCCCCGCGCCGCCGGGTTTGACGCTGAATTGACGCTTTCATCCTGGTTGAGAATGGCTCCCTGACCCCGGCCGGATCCGTCCGTCGTAAATAGCCCTGGTGCGGTTGCCGCCACCGGTACTTGCATCAGCGGTGTGCTTTGTCCCTGATATTGTACTTGTAAGCTCACAGTGGTCTGGCCTGCAACCGCATTGGGCACCACTGCGGCAACCTCATCCTGGCGCGCGTATAGCAAGGGCGCCGCTGCTCCGTTGATCATCACCTGCGTACTTCCTAACTGAGTTTCGAGCGTGCGCGTTGTAGCCGCATTCGCCGGATTTGTCGCTAACGCCGCCGGCCCAAGGTCTGCACCGTTTATGGTCACCATCTCGCCTGCCGCCACCGGACCGCTCAAACCACTGGCGGAATTGACCACCTGGCCGATTAGCGCTTTCTGCGACAACAGGCCATAGACCATCAGGCTTCCCGAGAACGTGGCCACGTAAACCTTGCCATTGGCGATGGTTGGCGCCGAGAACTTGGCCAGCATTCCCAGACCATCGCGGGCTTTGTTCATGTCGCTGTTCCACAACTCTTCAGAGAGGTCCAGTGCGTCGAAGGCGTGGAGGGTGCCGTCTCCGTCTTGATCTCCATCCGTCGTTGAAGTGACCCAGAAGATCCCCGAATACGGGGCGCTGCCGTTCGCCGAAACCGCCATCCCGTCATAAGGCAAGGCCGCCTTTGTTGCGGCTTGCGACGAAGGCGTGATCTGGAACTGGTTATTGACGATCCGGAACGCCTTCGGGACGTCGGCGTCGGCGCGAATGTACAGGATCGATCCGCCGCGCCGGTCCCAGAACGCCATATTGTAGATGCCGAAGCCGATCGCCTGGAAGTGCTGCAAAATCTGACCGTTACCGGTTACCGTGTGGCCCAGGTTCTTCAGGTCCATCAAGTACACCACGCCTTCCTTCCCGCCGGCGATCAACCACCCATTTGAGGTCAATATCGGCCCACAGGAGCCGAGGTCGTTGTCTAAGTCAGTGAGATTGGACCAGTTATCGGGAGTGAACCAATCCGCCATGGTCGCCGCGCCGTTGCTGAGCTTGATGACGCTCTCGGAAAAGTCGGTCTTGCCGTCGAAAGCTCCATTGCCTGTAGCGAAGTAAATGTTTCCGCTGGCGTCGGCGGCCGGCGCGCGCCCACCTTGCCAGATTGCTCCTCCCCAACCGCCGGGAGATGTAATGAACGCGGAGACTTGCTGCTGGACGTTGGCGGCGCTGTAGCCCAGCAGCCAACCGTGCCAGTCGCCGATGTCATCATGCGAGCCGAACCCGACGTAAACCACATTGTTGAGCAACAGCAGACCAGGCCTCTGAAGTTGGTTGCCGGGGTCGAAGGTAACTAGTCCACTCTTGCTATCGAAGGGATTGTTGCCTGGCACGACCGCGGCAATGACCGCCGGAGCGCCGAATTTTTCCTGGCCGTTGGTGATGTCGAGAGCGTGCAGCCGGTAGATGTGATTCCCGCTCTCCTTGGTGTATGCGACTACGTACAATGTATTCGTTGTGCCATCGATAACCGGGGTGCCCAGGATGCCGATCTGGGTCAGATCCGCGACGTTGAAGTCGGTTCCGGGCACGGAGGGCCCGAGATTCACGTGCCATAAGGGCGCGCCTTGCGTATCTGCGTCAAAGGCGTACACGTCATTGTGGTGTGTGGCGACATAAACGACATTGTGCGCCTTACCGTCAGCCATGGTGACGCTCTGCACGTAGAGCGGCTGCGCATTGATCGCCCCGCTCACCGGGAGCGAGAACAGCTTCCCGAACTGGGTCGCGTTCACGTTGAGCGTGCTTAGGATAGTCTCGTTGAGGTTCGCGTTGGTGCGCGCGTTGCCGTAGTTGGCGGTCAGGACGTTTGTCCCAGCCGGTGTTTGAGCGCCGAGGCGGAAGGCCCCGGCAACGAACAACAAGAAGAAAAAATGAAAAGGAAGGGTTTTATGACCTTGCTGCATTTTCTTGTCTGAACTTCGTATTGTAATGTAGAAACCACTGGAGATGTGTTGAAAACCACGTTAAAAGTTGAATTGGCCAGCCAGCGTAAGTTTCGGGAACGAAACAAGATCAGCTATCGAATCGCGCACTGGCCGATCTGGATCTGGGTGTTCTTCATTACCCCCGGGCCGTTAGTCTTTGACCTGTTCGAGCGTGGTTTCGACTGGCGCATGGCGGCGTGGCTGTCGCTGGTATTGGCCGGAACCGGAATAGCCGGGTTGCGCGGCAAGCTGCCTGGAGTCGAGCCTAAGCCCTACATTTTGCGTTTCACCGAGGACAAACCCAACCCCCTGTACCGCCGTGTTTGCTACACGTTCGCGTGGAGCGCGGTGACGGTTTTCGCGGTGCTGAATCTGGCCGGTTTGGCAGTCGCGGTGGTCACCGGCAAATGGTACTTACACCAGATCTACGTGTATTGGTATTTCCCGCTGGCACTTGCCGTCTGGACAGCCGGTGCGTTCGGGCGCTTGCCGCGAGTGATGGCGTCAACCAAAGGTGAGGGACACGAGCGCCGCTACTTCTACGGCTCGGTATGGGCGGCATGCGTGGCGCAACCCGTGCTTGGCGTGCTATGGAAGCTGCTGCCCCGGACCAGAACCATGGATGCCGTGAAGTTGCTTGTGTTTACGGGGATTCTGGCTTTGTTCGGCCATTTTGCGCGTCGCGGACTTTTGCCAAGAACGCGGCCGATCGTGCCGGGCGAAAGCGCCGTCTCCGACTAACCCGCCTGTTTCATATCGTGTACAGGTGCCACTCCATACCTTGATAGTCATATAGGCGAATCGTGCGGTCGGCGACGTCACCGAAAAAATGAAAACCACTCAGATGCTCCCAACCCGAGAAGGTTTGCTCTTCGAGGTTGACGAGTAAGTCCACCGCGCCGCCTACACCATGCTGAAACAGCGTGTATTTTCCGTCCCCGCCAACGCCGGAGACGTGGCTGTGAAGCTCATGGCTGTAGACTTTGATCACACCGGGCTCGAAGAAGCCTTCGAAATGAACCCGGTGGCCGCGGTCGTGATCCTGCATCCACCAGGCGTCGGCGCCAGTGATCAGGCGGCCGGCGATGTAAGCGATCACGGAGCGGTTCGCGGCGTCCATATCACAGCACGAGTCTTTCGTCGCCCTCGCGGCGCGTGATGTGCTCGCGATCGAGGTACTCGAGCAGTGGAATGGCGTACTTACGCGAGATGCCGGTCCAATCCTTGAAAGCGCCCACGCTGAAACGCGCCGACTTCCTTCCGGCCAGCAGACCGCGCAGGCTTTCGAGAGCCGAGTGATGGAAGACCAGATCGGTGTTGATACGAACCAGACGCTTTTCCCGGATCAGAATCTGCAGCAGCGATCGCGCGCGGGCCGCTTCCACGCCGGATTTGGCCAATACTTCGATGACCGTGGGCGCGGCAAGACCGGCCTGTTCGAAAGCCCGCTCGATGGCGGCGCGCGCCTGCTCCTCATCCTGCTTGAAGACGACCTTGTGGCTTCGTGAGCGGACGATCTCGCCTTCGACGGCAAGATCCTTCGCGCCCGCGAGGATAGCGTCAAAGACAAAGGGCGGGGCATCGGCCAGCTCGCGCCCGCGCAAATCCTGCTTGGCGATGCCGGGGAGCAGAGGGTTGGCGCTGTGGAAGGCGCGCACGGCCGACGTGATTTGCTGTGTGGTCTTTTCGAACCAGTCCCGGTCGATGAGCACCGATTGCGGCTGGCGGAGCAGGATGAAGGACCGGGCCGCGGCTTCGAGGTCGCGCTCCTGGAGGCCGGTGCGCGAGACCAGCTCCCCAAAGCTCAGGCCGAATCTGGACTCCCGCACGAGCAAAGCGACTTTAGCGGCGATGTCAGGGCCTGCGAGGATGTCCAGGCGCTTGGCTGTATTGTCGGTTTTGCGGTAGCGGATGCCGCTACCGTCGAGCACCGCGCCGCCGCCGATGGTCACGACGGGCGAGAACATGCGGACTATGAAGCGGTCGCCAGGAAGCAATAGAGCCGGCTCGCGCAGCACGATGCGCGCGTACGTGTGCTCGCCCGGCTTCACCACAGTCGCGCCGCCGAAAAGGCGGATTTCCGCTTCGATCTCCGCGGTTCCCGCATGGAAATGAACGGGCGCTCGATGTTTGAGGGGTTTGGCCGAAGGCAGCAGATCGAGCGAACAATCGAGGTGGCGGATGATCCGGAAGCGGCCGGGCGCGGACAGCAACATACCGCGCGTGATCTCGGCGGGCTCGATATCGGCCAGATTCAAAGCCGTGCGCTGCCCGGCGGTGGCGCTGTCCGCCGGCTGCCCATGCACTTGGACGCCACGAACGCGGAGCTTGCGGCCTGTAGGATAGAGCTCCACTTCCTGATCGCGGCTCACGGCGCCGGAGATCAGTGTGCCGGTGATGACAGTGCCGAAGCCCTTGGCGGAGAAGGCGCGATCGATGGGAAGCCGGAAGTGGCCGGCGGCGCTTTTCTCGGCCACCGCCAGCGAAGCGTGTTCCAGCTCGCGGCGCAGCTCATCGATTCCGGCGCCGGTGGTGGAACTGACGGCGACGATGGGGGCATTTTCCAGAAAGGAGCCGGCGACGAACTCTTCCATTTCCAGGCGAACGAGATCGAGGATGTCCTTATCGACGAGATCGGCTTTGGTGAGCACGATAATGCCTCGCGGAATGCCTAGCAGGCGGCAAATATCGAAGTGCTCGCGGGTTTGCGGTTTGATGGATTCGTCGGCGGCGACCACGAACAAGACAAGATCGATGCCGCCGACGCCCGCCAGCATATTCTTCACGAAACGCTCGTGGCCGGGCACGTCAATGAAACCGAGGCGCAGCGCGGGCGTGAGCTGCAGGTGCGCGAAGCCGATGTCAATGGTGATGCCGCGGCGCTTCTCTTCCTTGAGCCGATCGGCGTCGATGCCGGTGAGCGCTTTGACGAGGGCGGTCTTGCCATGATCGATGTGGCCCGCGGTCCCGACGATGACGTTCTTCATGGGGCGATTTCATGGTACTAAAGAAACGAATTTTCAACGCCGTTGACGCTGAGACGCCGAGAAAGACCGGACCGTGGAGTTGCGGATGGCCGGGGCGTCAGAAGTTCACTGCCGATCTTTCACAAAGAGCGACAGGAGATAATCGTTGGCGAGGCCCTGGTCACGAATGGCTTTCCAACTCGCAAACGCTTGTCGCACCAGATCTATCTGCGTGAGAACCTCAGTGCGCGACCACTCGGTGGCATTGTCATAGTCGGCGGTATGGCGATCGTCATAGAGTTGATTAAAGGCGTTGGCGACGTTGCGAAGATGAGCTGCCACGGCGGGATCGGCACCGGTAAAAGCAGAGTTGGCGGCTCGTCCGGAAGCCGTCTTCATTCTCTGGTGTTCGAAGATGCGGGCGAGAAGCGGGCGCTGCGCTGTTATCCTCCAATTGGAAACAGCTTCCGTGATCAAAAGATGAAAAAGGGCATAGTACGCCGTGGAGATTGCCCTCCGGAGACTGGCTTGGCGAGGCCGCTTGGGTTCACGCTTGGCGAGATGAAGTGCCTGCTCAAGCAGATCGTCCGGAAATGCCATGCGTCATGCCCACGCGGCTTCCTTGAGAACGGCCTGCTCGGATTGACTTCGAAATCTTAGATATGGAACGAGGCCCCATGAATTCAGGGGATCAACGTGCTCAGCAATGACCGCCGAAACGCGGCTTGTAACGTCACGAAGGCGACGTGGTTTGCTTGCTGCATCCGACAAGAGAATTCTGAAGTGGACGGCCTCTTCTCCCGACCAATCGGTTCCGATGGTATAGCGGATTCGCACAACGTCGGGTGCGAGCATCCTCTCGACATCGGCGATGGTTGCGGCGAACTTCGTCGGATCGGCGACTCCTTTCGGAACGATTGGCACAGCACCATTATCACCCGTCTTGAAGATGCCGGGTGCCTTCGCTTTTCGGAGGCCCTTTGAGGCTTGCCCTCAACCTAACCTCTCGTCGTGTAAGCTACGCCACGGGCCACTTGGACTGCAGCTCCACTCCGTGTCGATAGGCAATCGTACTTCATTTGGAAATGTCAGCTCCACGACGTCAGACAAGCCTCCACAGAATCGGTCTGCGACAACAAATATGTCGGCGCCACGCGGACTCGCCCGGCCGCCCGAGTAGCGAGGTGACCCTGAATTGAAGCGACAGAACAAGGGCGTGCTCTCCTGATTCTGTCGCAGCAATGCTGCGGTCGATGTCCTCAATATCACGGGGCCCTCGCTTTGGTAGCGGGCGAAGTGTCGAACGCCATAGTCGTTCGGGCCACGAGAGGTACCCGGCCAAAAGAACACGCGTCGGTTCAACGCTTCGACTAGGTCTTCGAGTTGCCAACCGTCCGCGAAGGCCACGTTCGCCGCGTGCAATGGTGCTTGGTCCCGAAGCTGGACGTCTGCGCCGTGGACGCGTATCAGAACGTGTTTGGGACGACGATACCTCACTAAATCTGGCCGTTGAGCTCCGCATGAGCATTGCCGCACTGTGGAGACAACCGGCCTCGCGAATTTGATGGCAGATTCACCGCTGATGTCAGGTGGTAAGCGTAGGGCCGCGAAGAGACGAAAGCTGGAAGGTTAAATGCCACGATGACCCCTGAATCAGAATACGCCTGCTCGGCTCTGCGGGTCCCCTCACACAGCATGCCGTATCCCGGCACCAAAGCGAATCCGATGAACAGGTCGGATGAACTGCGCCGGCATGCGGCGGCGGAGCAGGGGGGCGGGGCGGAGCGCAAGGAGCGGCAGCATCAGGAGGGCAAGCGTAGGGCGCGGAAGTGGATTGGGTTCGCATACGCTCACCTCGTCGGTCAAGCTGGATCGGCGACTCTTGAGGGGAAACTCTGAAGACGATCTAAGTGGTTCGCCCAATTGTTCCCATCCGCTCCCCCGATTACTCTGGAAGCGGAGTACTCATGCTGCGTGGCGCTATCATCTCTCCCGACCGTGAACTGAGCGCGGCTTTGCAAGAAGCGGTGCAGAAGACCCACCGGGTCGGCATTGTGCGCGTGCTGGAGGGTTATCCAGGGGATCTGGATCTGGTTCGTTTCCTGCGGGCCACGGCGCCCGAGGTGGTGTTCCTGTGCATGGCGAACTCCCGGCAGGCGCTGGCGGTTGCCGCGAGCATTGAGGCGCACGTTTCTGGATTGCAGATCGTCGCGGTCAGCCGCACGGTGCAACGCGAGGCGCTGATCGAGACGATGCGCACCGGCATTCGCGAGTTTCTGGGCTTGCCATTCGAGGCGGAAGCGGTGGAACAGATGATCGCCCGAGTTGTGGAGATCGTGGAGCGTAAACCCCCGGCGATCGAGTCCACGGAGCGCGTGCTATCGTTCCTTCCGTCCAAACCCGGCGTGGGATGCTCCACTATCGCCCTGAATACGAGCATCATGCTGGCGCAGCTTCCGGATACGAAGACGCTGCTGGCGGATTTCGATCTGAATTGCGGCATGATCGCTTTCATGCTGCAAATGGACGCGACCCACTCGGTGGTCACGGCGGTGGAAAATGCGCATCAGATGGACGAAACACTCTGGCCGAAGCTGGTGGCGAGCGTGGGTGAGTTGGACGTCCTACCGGCAGGCAAACTGGCGCCCGGACATCGCATCGATGGCCTGCAGATTGGACACCTGATCGAATTCGTGCGCCGGCACTACCAAGCCATCTGCCTGGACCTGTCGGGCATCCTGGAAAAATATTCGGTGGAACTGCTGCACGAGTCCAAGGAGATCTTCTTAGTCTGCACTCCGGAGGTTCCGAGCCTCCATCTGGCGCGGGAAAAACTGCATTTCCTGCGCACTCTCGAGCTCGATGCACGGGTGAAAGTCCTGTTGAACCGGGCACAGCGTCACAGCTTGATTCCGGTCTCCGAGGTGGAGAAAGTCCTCGGAGTCCCGGTGTACATGAGCTTCCCTAACGATTATCTGGGCGTTCACAGAGCGCTCACGTCGGGCAAGCATGTCAGCTCGTCTTCGGAACTGGGCGGGAAATTTGGCGCGCTTGCCGCCGCCATCCGGAACGGGGAAAAGCCGAAGCGGCCAACCAGACTCGGCTTCCTGGACATGCTCCGTTCGCGCAAAAAGCCTGCGCCGGCGGCGCAGGAACGAAGCGTACTGGCGTCTTAGGTGTAATGCCTCAAAGACGGGGAGACCGCTTGCTTCGCGCGCGGCTCAGTATGACGCCTGCGCTTGCAGCCGTTTACCGAGCCGTGACCAGAGGGAGCGGTGTTGCACGCTGTTGCGATCACTCAGCTGCTGTGGCCGCCCCACTTGAGCAGGCTCGTGCAGGGGCGTGTCAGCGGGTCATCATAGTGGTTGGGGCTGATGCGCAGCGCGTAACCCAGCCGGCCGGTCTGCTGTGGTGCGATCTCCTTTGCGAATATGGCGGTGGTGCCGTTGCGTTCCACCACCGGCAGCACCATCACCTCGGTCTCTTCCAGGCTGCCGCTCGCGCCCACACGCCCCATCACCAGCTCGACGCGCACGTCCTCGGGATCGAGTCCCGCCAGGTCAACGGTCGCACGCACCGGCACGGTGATGCCGCTGGTCACCGGTCCCGCAGGCGCGGGCCCAGTCTCGACGAAGTGCACGCGGTCCCAAACTTCGCGGACCTTGCCGCTCCACTTGACCCGCCTCCGGGCGCTGTCGAAACGGCTCTGCATCTGCGCTGAAAAGGCCAGATGCGCCGGCGCGTACAGCTCGTGATCGTACTCGCGTAACATGCGGCGGGCATCGAATTCAGGGCTGAGATAACGAAGCGATTGCTTTACGCGGCGCATCCACTCCTGCGTGCCGTGGTCCCGCCGTTCGTAGAACATGGGCACGATCTCGTTCTCCAACAGATAGTAGATCGCGCTGGCGTGCATGTTTTCCTGTTCATCGGAGTATGGCTCGCGGTCGCCAATGGCCCAGCCGCCGGATTCCTCGTAGGCCTCGTCAAACCACCCATCCAGGATGCTCAGGTTCAGCACACCGTTCATGGCAGCCTTCATGCCGCTCGTGCCACAGGCTTCTTCCCCGCGCCGCGGCGTGTTGAGCCAGATGTCGCAGCTTTGCACCAGCTCACGCGCCACCTTCATGTCGTAATCTTCGATGAATACGATGTGCTTCCAGAGCTCCGGATCGCGCGAATACTGCACCACGTCGCGTATCTGCGACTTGCCCGGGTGATCCTTGGGATGAGCCTTGCCGGCGATCACGATCTGGACCGGCCGGTCTTTGTTGGTCAAGATGCGTTTTAACCGCTCCGGATCACGGAAGATCAGGTTGGCACGTTTGTAAGTCGCAAAGCGGCGCGCAAAGCCGATCGTGAGAACGCTCGGGTCGAGCACTTCGGTCGAGTGGCGCAACTCGGATGACGCAGCTTTGCGGCGGAAAGCGGAAGCAGTCTGGCGATCGCGGACAAACGCGATTAAGCGGCGCTTGCGGCGGCGGTGCACCTCGAGCAGCTCTTCATCCGGGATCTCGTCCACCAGCTCCCAGGTTTTCGAGTCCATGGTGTGATCGCGCCAGTCGGGCTCCAGATACTGGTCGTAGAGATCGGTCAAGTCGCTATTGAGCCAACTCGGCAGATGAACGCCGTTGGTGATGGAAGTGAGAGGGACTTCCCAAATGGGCAGATCGGGCCACAGATCGTGCCACATCTCCTGCGCCACGCGGCGATGCAGCCGGCTCACGGCGTTCCGGTAGGAGGACGTCTTGACCGCGAGCACCGCCATGGAGAAGCGCTCACCCATGTCCGAAGGATTGCGGCGGCCCAGGTCCATGAACTGGTGGAACTCAATTCCCGACTCGCGGCAGTAATCCTGGAAGTAGTAGTGCATCATGCCGGGGTCAAACAGGTCGATGCCCGCGGGCACGGGGGTGTGGGTGGTGAAGACGTTATTGGTGCGTGTCGCTTCCAGAGCTTCTTCGAACGAGAGCCGGTGCTCCTCCATCAGGGCGCGGATGCGCTCCACCGCCAGGAACGCGGAATGGCCCTCGTTCATGTGATACACGGTGGGATCGAGATTCATGGCGCGGAGAGCGCGTAGGCCGCCGATGCCCAGCACGATTTCCTGGCGCATGCGTGTATCCATGTCGCCGCCGTAGAGTTGGTCGGTGATATCGCGGTCCTGCGGCGACGAGTTATCCGGAATGTTGGAGTCGAGCAGGTAGAGCTTGATGCGGCCCACGTCCATGCGCCACACCTGGATCACCAGCGGCCCGGTCGGCAGCTTGAGGGTTACCTTTAGGTCCTCTCCGAAGCCGTCCTTCACGGGCTGAATGGGAAGGGTGTAAAAGTCGTTGTCGCTGTAGCGTTCCTGCTGCCAGCCGTCCGCGTTCAGGACCTGGCGGAAATACCCCTGCTGATAGAGCAACCCCATGCCGATGAGCGGCAGGTTGAGATCGCTGGCCGATTTCAGATGGTCGCCGGAAAGAATGCCTAAGCCGCCGGAATAAATGGGTAGACACTCGCTGAGGCCATATTCCGCGGAAAAGTACGCGATGAGCTTGCCGCTACTGGCAGCGCGGCCGTTCTGCATGTGCGCGTCGTAGCGCTGGCAGGCCTGCGCGTAGTGGGCCAGATAGCGGGGATCGGCGGCGGCGCGCTCCAGCGCCTCCTGCGAGACTCTTCCCAGCATCATGACGGGGTTGTAGCCCGATTCCTTCCATAGCGCCGGATCGAGCCGGCGGAACAGAGCGCGGACGGGGGGCTCCCAACTCCACAAAAGGTTGTAAGCGAGTTCACTCATGCGCGAGAGGGGAGCGGGAATAGCAGGCCGCACCAGAAACTCACGCACGGGTCGTATATGAAACGGCATCTTAAAACGCTGTTTCTATGATAAAGCGTCCGGGGCCTCGAGCGCGGCCCTCGGGCAACATTAACTAAATTTAAGCAGCAGAAAGCCGAAGCCGCTCGGCTTCATTTCGTTGGGCAGCGGACCGTCGTGGCGCGGTGTATAGTTAGGATACCGTTGACGTTACGTTTGTTGGTTTTCTTCGGTTGTCTGGTGCTCGCGGGACGCGCGCAGGCAGCGGGGCGAGTACTGGCGGTGGATGTTGACTCGATCGTTCATCCGGTGACGGTCGAGATCGTAGGGCGCGCGCTGGACCAGGCTGTGCGGGAACACGACGATCTGGTCCTGATCCGCCTGAATACGCCGGGCGGGCTGATGGACGCCATGCGCGAGACCATCCAGAAGATCGTCGCCTCGCCCGTTTCCGTGGTTACCTATGTTGCGCCCAGTGGCGGGCGTGCCGCTTCCGCGGGCTTCTTTCTATTGGAGGCCGGTGATGTCGCGGCCATGGCGCCCGGAACGAACACGGGTGCGGCGCATCCGGTCCTGATGGGGACGGAGATGGATCCGGTGATGAAACAAAAAGTCGAGAACGACGCCGCTGCCTCGCTGCGCAGCCTGACAAGCAAGCGCGGGCGGAACAGCGATCTGGCGCAGAAGGCCGTTCTCGAAAGCAAGTCCTTCACTGAAAAGGAAGCCCTAGACAATCACCTCATCGAGTTGATCGCGAATAACGAGCAGGATTTGATGCGCCAGCTTGATGGCCGCGAGATCACGCGCTTCGACGGGCGCAAGGAAACGCTGCACGTGGCCGGCGCCGAGATCGTGGTTTACGAGAAAAACTTGCGGCAGCGAGTGCTCTCGGCCATCAGCGATCCGAATATTGCGTTGATCCTGCTGGTGTTGGGAGCGCTGGGCATTTACGTGGAGTTTTCCACTCCCGGCGTCATCTTCCCCGGCGTGGCTGGCGCGATTATGGTTCTGCTGGGCCTCTCGGCGCTCTCGATGCTGCCCATTAACTGGCTGGGTGCGGCGCTCTTAATTCTGTCATTCGCGTTTTTTGTGTTGGAGGCTAAGTTCGCGGCGCATGGAGTGCTGGCGGCGGGCGGCTCGGTGGCCATGATTCTGGGAGCCGTGATTCTGATCAACAGTCCGCTGCCCGAGATGCGCATTCATCTCTCGACGGCAATCGCTCTGGCCCTTCCCTTCGCCGCCATCACTGTATTTTTGTTGTCGCTGGTGATGCGCGCGCGCGCCGGAAAAGTCGTCACCGGCGTGGAGGGTATGCTCGGCGAAACCGGTGTGGCGCTCGCCGACCTTGCTCCGGAGGGGCGTGTGTTTGTGCGTGGGGAATATTGGAACGCAGTCGCAACGGCCCCTGTGAAAACCGGCGAGAAGGTGCGCGTCACCGCCATCGATCACCTGAACCTGACTGTGGAACCGGTACAAAATCAATCGCGGAGCTGAATCATGTTCGATCTTCCAACGCTGGTAATCATCCTGATCATCGTTCTTTACCTAATATCCTCGATCAAAATCCTGGCCGAGTACGAGCGCGGCGTCATCTTCCGGCTGGGCCGCGTGCTGTCGAGTGCCAAGGGCCCGGGCCTGATCCTGGTGTTCGCGCCGATCGACCGCATCGTGCGCGTCTCCTTGCGCATCGACACCCTGGAAGTGCCGGCGCAAGACGTGGTGACCCGCGACAACGTCACGGTAAAGGTGAACGCGGTAATTTATTTCCGCGTGCTGGACCCGACATTGGCGGTCATCGAGGTCTCCAACTTTCTGTATGCAACCTCGCAGCTCGCGCAAACCACATTGCGCAGCGTGTTGGGCGAGGTGGAATTGGACGAGCTGCTGAGCCAGCGCGAGAAGCTCAACGTGCGGCTGCAAGCCATTCTCGATCAGCACACGTCGGCGTGGGGCGTGAAAGTGACGATGGTGGAGGTCAAGCAGGTCGATCTGGCCGAGCAGATGATTCGCGCCATCGCGCGCCAGGCTGAGGCCGAACGCGAGCGGCGGGCCAAGATTATTCACGCCGAGGGCGAATTCACGGCGGCGGATAAACTCGCCATGGCCGCTGAGGTCATCCAGAAGCAACCGGCGGCAATTCAGTTACGGTATTTGCAGACGCTGGTGGAAATCGGCACGGAAAAGAACACAACCATTGTTTTCCCGCTGCCTCTCGATATACTTTCTTCTTTAGGGCGCGCGTTGGATCATTTGGCCGGGGCGAAGCCTCCCACGGCATAAATTGCGGCGCAAACCAGCAGTTCTATGAGCAAAACCGAAGGCGAGTACGAGCTGGTACTGGGTAACCGGCAACTGCTCAGTGCATTTTTCATCATCGTGATTTTGTTTGGCGTATTCTTCACGATGGGATACGTGGTGGGGCGCAACTCGACGCCTGGAGTCTCGGCGTCCAGCTCGGGCGCTCAGCGGCCGGAAGCGCCGCCGGCCACGACGCCCACGCAATCCGCGGCGTCACAACCGGCTTCCGCGCCGCCGAAGGAAGAGGCGAAAGAGGCTGAGCCGGCGGACACTAAGCCCGTAGAGACTAAGCCGGTGGAGACTAAACCCCCGGAGACCGCTCCGGTCGCGCCGCCGGAGAAGCCCCCAGCGAAGGTTGAAGCTCCGGCGCACCGGGCAGCGGCGCCGAAGCCTGCAGCGAAGTCCGGTGGCGCCGTCGCGGTGAATCCTGGGCCCGGCAACATGTATCTCCAAGTGATGGCAGTGGAGCAGCCACAAGCCGGTGTGGTGATGGACACGCTTAAGCAGAAGGGGTTTCCGGTAGTGCTGGCGCAGAGTCCGACCCCAAGCCTTTTCCGCGTGATGGTCGGGCCATATACCGACGCGGCGAGCGTGGGCAAAGCCAAGGTCCAGCTCGAGAACGCGGGCTTCAAACCTCTCGTGCGAAAATAGTGCGTTGGGTTCCCCCCTCGTACAAATTTCCGGCAGCCTGCGCGCTGCCGCAGCGCGCCCCCGGCTGCCTGAGTGGGCGCGCAAGGCGCCGACGCATTTCGAATCGTTGCACCGTCTGAAGAGTGACCTCCGCCGGTTGAATCTGCACACCGTCTGCGAATCGGCGCGCTGCCCCAACATCCACGAGTGCTTTCATCGCGGCGCAGCCACGTTCATGATTCTCGGGAACCTCTGTACGCGCGGCTGCGGATTCTGTTCGGTGCCCAAGGGCTCGCCCGCGAAGCAGGACATGCGTCTGGATCCCCATGAGCCCGCCCATGTGGCGCGCATGGCTGCCGAAATGAAGCTGCGCTACGTGGTCATCACCAGCGTGAACCGCGATGATCTGCCGGATGGCGGCTCCCATCATTTCGCCGAGACCGTGCGCCAGGTGCGCCGTGCGCTGCCCGACGCACGTGTGGAAGTGCTGACGCCCGATTTCTGCGGCGATCTCGACGCCGTGGCGCGCGTGCTCGACTCGGGGCCTCACGTATTCAACCACAACATGGAGACCGTGCCGCGGCTCTACCAGCGTGCGCGCCCGCAGGCGGATTACGGCCAATCGCTGCGCGTGCTTGCCTTCGCGCGAAGGCACAGGGATGATGTGTTGACCAAGTCCGGCTTCATGGTCGGCCTCGGTGAATCTTCGGCGGAGGTGCAATCGCTGCTGCGCGATCTTCGAGCGGCGCATGTCGACGTTGCCACCATCGGCCAGTATCTCCAGCCTACGCGACGCAACCTGCCCGTTACCGAATACGTCACGCCCGCGCAGTTCGACGCCTATCGCGATTACGGGATCGCCGTCGGCTTCCGGATGGTGTTCAGCGGACCGCTCGTGCGGAGTTCTTACATGGCTGACCATGTAGACGGCCAGGCACAGCGGGCAGGGCTTTGAATCATCCAGTAACGCGTTATCTGCTCGCCGCGCTCAGCGCGGTCCTGCTGATCCTGGCCTTTCCCCGTTTCGACGTGGCGTGGCTGGCGTCCGTGGCGCTCGCGCCGTTGCTGGTTGCCATAGCTTTCGAGCCGCGTTCGATGCAGCGGTTACTGCTCGGATATCTCTGCGGCGTCATCTACTGGTTCGGCGTGTGCTATTGGATACAGACCACTCTTGCGCTTTACGCCGGCGTCGGCGTTGCCGGATCGTGGGCTCTGTTCGCACTCTTCTGCCTGGCGAAGGCGATGCACATGGCGGTGTTTGGGCTACTCGCGGGCATGGCCATGCGGACCGTCTGGGCGATTCCGGGCATTGCGGCGCTGTGGGTTGCCATTGAGGTGACGCATGGCTCGCTCGGGTTCGCTTGGCTGACTTTGGGCAACGCGGGTATCGACATGAGTGTGCCGATGCGCGTCGCGCCATTTACCGGCGTCTATGGGATTTCGTTCGTGTTTGCGATGATGTCCGCGGCGCTGGCACTGGCGTTCCTCCGCCGCCCGCGTTGGCATCTAGCGTGGCTCGCGCCTTTACCGCTCATGATCCTTCTGCCGCGCCTTCCGAATTTTCGACCGGGTGAGCAAGTGGCTGTTCTGGTTCAGCCGAACATTTCCGATGCGGCGCAGTGGACGCCACAGAGCTTGCGCACAATGGAGCGCGGGCTGGCGTATCTTTCGCTGAGGACTGTGCTGGCGGATAAGTCGCAGCCGCCGCAATTGCTGGTGTGGCCCGAAGTCCCGGCGCCGTTTTACGCCGACGATCCGGACTACTTGCAACTGGCGGCCAATCTAGCGCGCGTCACGCGAACATATTTTCTCGGCGGGGTGGTAGGCCATCGGGCCGACGGCGGCCTGCTCAATTCGGCACTGCTGGTGACGCCTTCAGGCGAGCCCGTAGGCCGCTACGACAAAGTACATTTGGTTCCGTTCGGCGAGTTCGTTCCCTGGCCGTTCGGCTTCGCCAAAAAGATCTCGAGCGAAGTTGGCGACTATGTGCCGGGCAGCAAGGTGGTCGTGCTTCCGGTTGGTGAGCACAAAATCAGCACATTTATCTGCTATGAATCCGTGTTTCCAAGCTTTGTCCGCCAGTTTGCCGCCGATGGCGCCGAGTTGCTCGTTAACGTCTCGAACGACAGTTGGTTCGGACGAAGCGCCGCCCGGCAGCAGCATTTGAAAATCGTGCGGATGCGCGCTGCGGAAAACCGCCGCTGGCTTTTGCGCTCGACCAACGATGGCGTCACCGCAACCATCGATCCCGCCGGCCGGCTCTTGGGCACGCTGCCCAATTACGTGCAAGCAGCTTCGCGCACAGGGTATTCGTATGTGAAGGAGACGACGTTCTACACGCGATATGGGGACTGGTTTCCATTGCTATGCGCTATCATAAGCGCCGGTACGTTGATCTCATCGACGCGACGAGGGCGGAGGGACGCCAAGCTGCCGGCAAATCGCGCGAGCTAGCATGTCCGTCGACCTCGATGTGCCGCGGCAGCGTCTCTGCTTGGAAGGATCGGCAAGGTTGGCCCACCGGGAATGTTTGGCGCCTTCCCTCACCAACACGCATCCGTGCCGTTCAAGGTGGCGCATCAACTCACGTCGCTTCACAGTACGAGCAATTCACGTACGATACGACCCTTGGATTTCGGAAGATCATCGGGACTCAGAGGTTCCAGCATCAGGGCGATCGCATCCCTCAGGTTCGCTCTTGCTTCCTCAAGGGTCCGGCCTTGCGTCAATGCTCCAGGAACTTCCTCACTCCAGGCGACCCACCACTTGCCACGGTGTAAGAATGTGGCTTTGTATCCTTGCCTCGACTTGGCTTTGGTTTTCGACACGCCTGTGCCTTCTTCAGCATTCATCGTAGGACAGTATCGTGAAAGGACGCAATTATTCTAATGCCGCTCCGCCCGCGTCCACGCTTCCAAGAAATCCTTGCCGGTGTAGCGGATCGTCCGGGCATCGATCACTTCCGCACCGGGCCTGAGATTCGCGTCTACACCTAGAGCGTTGCGCGTGGTGTACTCGATCTGAATCGTCACGGAGCCTTCGATTTTGTAGGGCTTGATCTCGGCGACTTTCTGCATCCCAAGACGCGCGCGTTCGTGAATCAACTCGCGAGCCGACGCAGATGACAAGGTCTGGCAGGCGTAGTTCGAGAAGCCTTCTTTCACTACCGCCAGCTCGGCATCGGGCACGATCGCGTGCAAGTCGTCGGCGGCGGCCTGGTCGCCGGATAAGAAGATCACGGGAATGTCGAACGCTCCGGCGAGCGCCGCGCGCGTTTCGATTTCTCCCACCGGTTTGCCGTTCATAAGCATGGTCTGGATGCCGAGCGAGCTGTAACTGTGCGCCATGATGCCGCCCTTGCGATCGGCGCGGGCATGCTGGCCCACAAAGCCGATTGCCGCATAGTGGCGTTCGAGCGTCATGGTAAGGCCCAGATCGCCGATGATCAGTTTTGAGCGCGGGTGAATGGTCAAAGCGGAAAGCGTCTGGCTGCCGTCATGACCGTCCCACACGATCACGTCGTCAGCGCCAGCGGCATAAAGCCCGTCCACGGCGGCGTTGATCTCGCCGGTCAGCAGCTGGCGCATTTCCTGATCTTTGGGATCGGTCTGATCCTGGCGGCAGACTCCGGCAACGCCTTCGGCATCGGTGACGAGAAACACAACTTTCTTCGACTGTGCGGAAAGCGCAGTTAGCAACGCACACGCCAGGATGCCGGCTTTGCCTAAACTTCCAATTTCCACGGCTTACGGTACTCGCGTTTCAACATGTGCCGCGCTTCGGGCTGGAGAGTGGTTTCGCGCTGCGCATCCCAATCCAAGCGCAGCTTGCTGCGATATGCCATGTTGCCCAGAATCGCGGTGGTGGTCGAGTGGTGGCCAATCTCGATATCGCTCACGGGGCGCTTGCGGGTCTTGATGCAATCGAGAAAGTTGCGCCAGTGGTCCAGCAGCGGGTCATTTTCTTTCTTTTCTTCCTCAGGCTGCTTCATCGAGGCTGCGAGCTTCGAATCCCTCTCCGGTACCAGCTCAAAACCGGCGCGATCCACGAACAGCGTGCCTTCCGTGCCATGGAAGAGAATGCCGTAGTTGTGATTGAACATGGATTGCGCGTTACACTCGCGATTCTCGTAAGTGGCGATCATCCCATTCGGATACTCGTAGGTGACTTGCAGCGTATCTGGGGTTTCGCGGTCATCCTGCACATAGAATTTCCCGCCCAGACCGGTGATCGATGTTGGCTCGGTCTCATCGAAGGCCATTTGCACAATATCGAGCAGATGAATGCCCCAGTCGGTCATCATGCCGCCGGCATAGTCCCAGAACCAGCGGAACCGCGAGTATTCCTTGGGGTGGACACCGAAGCGGTTGCTGTTAAAGGGGCGCATCGGCGCAGGGCCCAGCCACATGTCCCAATTGAGCCCGGCGGGCGGCTCGCTGTCCGGCGGATTCCCGATGCCCTGCTGGCCCTGCCGCCCGTAATTCCACGTGCGCACGAACGTGACTTTGCCCAGCTTGCCGCTGGTCACGACCCCGACTGCTTTTTGAAAATGATCGCCAGACCGCTGCCAGGTGCCCACCTGGACCACACGATCATACTTGCGCGCCGCCTCCACCATCTTGCGGCCCTCATCGATGGCGACGCAGATGGGCTTCTCGACGTAGACGTCCTTCCCGTTCTTGCAGGCCTCGACGGTCATGTAAGCGTGCCAGTGATCGGGCGTCGAGATGTTCACGGCATCGATGGACTTGTCGGCAAGCACTTCGCGAAAGTCGGTTACGCCTTTGGCTTTGGGGCGGGCATCCGGCGTGCCATCGGCTCCGCGGCCGCTCGCGGCGATTGCCTTTTCGAGGTTGGGCTGATACACGTCACACACCACCGGCACCTCGACGTTCGGCAGCCTCAGGGCCGTATTCATGCTTTCGGTACCCATGCGTCCGGGGCCGATAAAGGCAATGCGAATGCGGTCGTTCGCCCCGCGCACGTTTCCTGTAAAGATGGATGTCGTCAATGCCGCACCAGCGGCCTTCAGAAACTCTCGACGATCGCTCATCGTTATCCTTTCACCACGATATTGACAAGCCTATCCGGCACCACGATGACCTTCATCACCTGCTTGCCGTTCACGAACTGCTGCACCTTGGGCTCATCCAGCGCACGTTGGCGGAGCATATGGTCGGGCGTCCCGAACGGGGCGGAAAGATGCGCGCGCAGCTTCCCGTTTACTTGCACGACAATCTGTGCGTGGTCCTCTCGCGCCAGTTCCGCATCAAAGCCGGGCCAGGCCTGCCGGAACACAGGGCCACTCTTGCCCATCTCCTCCCACAGCTCTTGCGCCAGGTAAGGGGCAAACGGCCCGAGCAGCAATGTCAGCTTTTCAAGCACTTCCGCCAGCACTGCTCCGGAGAGCTGCGCCTCTTCCGCGTACAGCTCGTTCACCAGCTCCATGACGGCTGCGATGGATGTATTGAAGTGCCAGCGCGAATCGAAATCCTCCGTGATCTTTTTGATGGTTTTGTGCAGCTTGCGCAGCACACGCTTGTCCGCATCGCTCGATGGGCCGCTTCGGTCGTGGGCGCGCTCGACATTGCGCGTGGCGAAGCGATAAATACGGCCGAGGAAGCGATAGATGCCTTCGACGCCAGATTCGGTCCAGTCCATCTCCTTCTCGGGAGGAACGGCGAACAGCACGAACAGGCGGGCCGTGTCGGCGCCGTAGCGCTCGGCGACGGCATCACCGCCAACCACATTGCCCTTGGACTTCGACATTTTCGAGCCTTCGGCAATCACCATGCCCTGCGTGAACATGCGGAGAGTGGGCTCATTGTTCTTGATCAGACTCAGGTCACGCATGAATTTCGTGAAGAAGCGCGAATAGATCAGATGCAGGATGGCGTGCTCCACGCCGCCGATGTACTGATCGATGGGAAACCAATATGCGATTTTGTTCGAATCGAATGGCGCGCGATCGTTGTTCGAGTCGCAATAGCGGTAGAAGTACCAAGACGAATCGACGAACGTGTCCATCGTGTCCGTCTCACGCCGTGCCGCGCCGCCGCACTTGGGACAGGTGACATTGACGAACTCCGGCACTTCTTCGAGCGGTGAGCGGCCAGTCCCCGTAATCTCGACATTCAGCGGAAGCAATACGGGAAGATCGCTTTCGGGAACGGGAACTACGCCGCAGGTCGGACAGTGAATCACCGGAATCGGCGTGCCCCAATAGCGCTGCCGCGAAACACCCCAGTCCTTGATGCGATAAGTCACCGCGGCCTTGCCGAAGCCATCCTTCTCCGCTCTTTCCGACATGACGCGCCGTGCTGCTTCGCTCGGGAGCCCGGAGTATGGGCCGGAGTTTTCAACAATGCCATCGTCCCCGAAAGCCTCTTTCATCGTGGCGGGATCAGCCAGCACGCCATCCGTGGGGCGAATCACCGGCCGCACCGGAATCCCGTACTTCGTGCAGAACTCGAAATCGCGCTGATCATGCGCCGGAACCGCCATGATCGCCCCTGTGCCGTAGGTCATAAGCACGAAGTCGGCGACCCAAACGGGCACGCGCTCGCCGCTATACGGATTCACCGCGTAGCGCCCAGTGAAGAACCCTTCCTTTTCGATGTCGCCCGGATCTTTGTTCGCGCGCGCATCGACCATCGCCTTGGCCCGGGCCCGTCCAGCCGCATCCACCATCTTCTCCACCAGCGGATGCTCCGGCGCCAGGATGACGCAAGTCGCGCCATAAATCGTATCCACACGCGTGGTGAAAACACGAATGGGTCCAAAGTCAGAACCGAAATCCACCTCGGCGCCCTCGGAGCGGCCGATCCAATTGCGCTGCATGGTGAGCACACGCTCCGGCCAATTGCCTTCGAGCTGCGCCATGTCCGCCAGCAGTTCGTCGGCGTACTGCGTGATCCTGAAGAACCACTGCTCCAGCGCACGCTGCTCCACCGGCGTGGTCTCGTGCCGCCAGCAGCAGCCCTCCACCACCTGCTCATTTGCCAGCACCGTGGCGCACTGCGGGCACCAATTCACCAGCGCTTTTTTGCGGTAAGCGATGCCGCGCTCCAGCATGCGCAGGAAGAACCACTGGTTCCAGCGATAGTAGTCGGGCTCGCAAGTGGTCACCTCGCGGCTCCAGTCGTAACTGAACTGGAAACGGCGATGCGTGGCCTTCATCTTCGCGATGTTAGAGAGCGTCCACGCGCGTGGCGGCTGCTTGTTGGCGATGGCCGCATTTTCAGCCGGCAGCCCGAAAGCGTCCCAACCCATGGGATGCAGCACGCTGAACCCGCGCATCCATTTGTATCGGGCCAACGCATCGCCGATCGAGTAAACGCGGATGTGCCCGATGTGCAGGGCTCCAGAAGGATAGGGCAGCATCTCCAGCACGTAGTATTTCGGACGGTCGGAGTTCTCCTCGGCGCGGTACAGGTCTTGGCCCGCCCACCGTTCAAACCACTTCATTTCGATCTGTTTGTGATCGTATTGCTTTTCCGGCATTTTCTGGGCTGATCTGACGATGGTAACGAACTGGCGGTTGTAGAATCAAACCATGGGCACGAAGACGCTGATGAGCGTCGAGGAATTCGACCGGCTGGAAGAACCGGACGAGCTGAGCTACGAGCTCGACGAGGGAGAGCTGGTCGTCATGACGAAGCCGCGGCCACTGCACAATAGGGTTTATTGCGTTTGACGTCTGCACTGGTGAGATACCTGGAAACGCATCCCGTCGGCGAGGTCTTCAATCCCGACAATCTCTTCGTCCTCGGCCCCAAAACCAAGCGCGCGCCGGATGTCTCGTTCCTGCGAGCCGAGCGCGCCAAGAAGGTTGACGAGAACGCCGATATTCCCGGCGCCCCGGATCTCGCAGTCGAAGTACTCTCTCCCACCGACACGGTTCCTGCAGTGCGCCGCAAGATCCGTCAGTACTTCACCGCAGGCGCGCAGTGCGTTTGGGTGGTGCGTCCGGAATCGCGTGACGTGGAAGTCTGGCGAGAATCGGATGGGCCGCGGATCACTCTGAAAGAGACGGATCTGCTGGAAGCTCCTGATCTTCTGCCCGGTTTCTCGGTACGCATCGGCAGCCTCTTCGTCTGATCCGCGGATGTAGAATCAAACCATGGGCACGAAGACGCTGGTGAGCGTCGAGGAATTCGACCGGCTGGAAGAACCGGACGAGCTGAGCTACGAGCTCGACGAGGGAGAGCTGGTCGTCATGACGAAGCCGCGGCCGCTGCACAATAGGGTTGTCGCAAACTTGGATTTCGAATTGCGCACATATTTGAAAACGCATCCCGTAGGCGAGGTCTTCAATCCCGATAACCTGTTCGTTCTCGGTCCTAACATCAAGAGGGCGCCCGATGTCTCTTTCCTCCGCGCCGAGCGCGCCAAACAGATCGATGCCGACGCCGATATTCCTGGCGCTCCCGACCTTGCCATCGAGGTGCTCTCTCCCTCGGATACTGCTTCGGCCATGCGCCGCAAAATTCGCCAGTACTTCAGTGCAGGCGCCCAGTGCGTCTGGGTAGTGTACCCGGAGACCCGTGAAGTAGAAGTTTGGCGCGAAGCCTCGCGGCCCCAGATCGTTCTTCAGGAAACCGATCTTTTAGAAGCGCCGGACCTATTAACCGGCTTCTCGCTAAGCGTCGGCGCCCTCTTTGGCTGAGCCAGCTTCTTCAACATCTCCACGTTCCGGCGGTCGTCGCCTTCCTCTTCAACCGGCGTTTCCAGAATGAACGCCTTATCGCGTAACTTAGCGTGCGTCAGGATGCGACGAAAACCTTCTGCTCCAATGTGTCCTTCTCCGATGCTCGCATGCCGGTCCGCATGTGATCCGAGCGGCATTTTGGAGTCGTTGGCGTGAATCACTTTCACGTTCTCGAGGCCGAGCGTGCGCTCCGCGTCGTTAACCGTCTTCCGTAGCCCGGATTCCGTCGCAATATTGCAGCCCGATGCGAGCAGATGACACGTATCCAGGCAGTAGCCGGCCTTGAGATCAGTCTCACGTCCCACCAGATCGCGAATGAGCCGCAGCTCTTCCAACCGGCATCCGATATGAAACCCGCTGCCAGCCGTGTTCTCTAGCAGTACCGTCACTCCCGATGGCGCGCAGCCGCTGGCCGCTTCCGCGACACCGAGCGCGAATGCTGCAATTGCCTGCTCCATCGGCTGGCCCTTGTAGCTTCCCGGATGTGTGACAAGATACTCGGCGCCAATCGCCGCCGCGCACTCCAGTTCCCCCCGAAACCCATCAATAGACTTTTCACGAATGACCGGATCGAGCGATGCCAGATTAATCAAATAATTGACGTGGATCGCGAGCGGATACAGATCAAGCCGCTCCCTTGCCCGGCGCAAGGCGTCAATTTCATGCCGGGCCGGCATCGAAGCACGCCACATCCGTGGGCTCGCCGAAAATATCTGGAAAGTGTTGGCGCCCAATTCCGCGGCTTTCAGCGCCGCCTTCTCTAGGGAACCGGCAATCGATGTGTGGATTCCGATGCGCAATGAGCGCGTTACTCCCACTCGATGGTGGCCGGAGGCTTGTGTGTGAGGTCGTAGAAAACGCCGCAGATGCCTTCGACGTCCAGTAGGGCCTGCGCCATCGAACGCAGCAGCGCTTCTTCCATCGCGACCGACTGTGCGGTCATGCCATCCACCGAGTGAATAGGCCGCAGCACCACGGAATCCGGCTGTGCGGACCCGCCAACTGGAATCAGCACGACCGGAAACTGCCAGACGCTCTTATCGAAACCACTCTGGTGCGAGAGCCTGCGCACGATGGCATCCGCCGAGCGCAGCCGCGCCAGGCGTTCGGGCGATAGCGTACTCGAACACACACGCATCTCGCTCAGAGGACTCCGGCTCGCAACGCGCGCCACCACCCGATTCACGCCCCGCACGCGATTGATCAGCTCCGTGGCCTCATCTTGCAGCACGCCGTCGTTGGTGGGAAAACGGTCAAACGCCAGAACTGGAGCGTAGCTGCGCTCGTCGCCCTGCACGCCCACGGATCGCACAGGCAGCAGGTACCCGTCCGGAGTTTTCGCAACCGGCTCATCGAGCTCAGCACACAGGCACCGGATGGCCAGACCCGGACCCGGGAAGGGGTGGCGCTCCAGCACATCTTCGCAGATCCCGAGCTCCCGGCCGATCTCGCGCACTTCATCTTTGTAATAAGCGCTCAGCGGCTCGACGATCCGCTTGGCGGCCAGCAGTTGCTGGATTCCCGGAACCCGGTTATGGTGCGTCTTGATGATGGCGGCCTTCTCCGTTCCGCCGGATTCTATGGTGTCCGGATAGATGGTCCCCTGCCCCAGGATCCAGTGCCCATCCATAAGATGCCGCGATGCGATCACGCCTTCCTGCACGCGCACGAACTCTTCGCCGATAATCTGCCGCTTCACTTCGGGATCACACACTCCCGCGAGCGGTGCGAGAAACTGCTGTTCCGCATGCTCGATCGCAACCGTGCCCGCACCGAGGTCGTCAAACATGCGCCGGACAAACTCGGTTTCCCCTTCACGCATCAGACCCGTATCCACGTAGATGCCCCGCACACGGTTTTCGTCCAGCGCGCGCAGGCATAGCGTGAATGCGACAGTCGAATCCACCCCTCCGCTGACGAAGAAAAATACGTTGCGGTCCCCAACCGTTCGCCGGATGTCTTCTTCGATCAACGGAACCCGGTTCCGCGGATCCCAATCCTTCACGCATCCGCAAACGTCGAACAGAAACTTGGAAAGGATCCGCTTGCCTTCCGTGGTGTGAACCACCTCGGGATGGAACTGCACGGCGTAAAGAGAACGGTCAGGCGCGGCCATCGCAGCGATGGCACAGGTGGCAGTCGTTGCCTGATTCGAGAATCCCGGCGGTAGCCCGGCCACCACATCGAAATGGCTCATCCAGACTTGTTGACGCTCCGGCAGTCCCTCGAACAGTGGCATCTTGGGGCCGCCGTTGAGTTCGAGCGTGGCCAGCCCGTACTCACCCTTAACGCCTTTCTGGACCACTCCCCCCAGCAGGTGCGCCATTAACTGCTGGCCGTAGCAGATCCCCAGCACCGCACCATGATCTTGGAAGATTTCAGGATCGACCGTCGCGCTGCCCCGGTCGTGGACGCTCGAAGGACCGCCGGAAATGATCAGCCCTCTCCGGCCGGCGAGTTGCGCGGCCGGTGTCTCACTGGGCCGGACTTCCGCGTACACACCAAGATCGCGCACCTTGCGGGCAATCAGGTGGCAGTATTGCCCGCCCGCATCCAGCACCGTAATTTGGGGAACTTTGATTTGAGCTGGCGGCGCCTCGGTGTGCACGAATCCTTTATTTCACCATGCGTTGCGCCATGATCTTTCGCGAGGTGTCCAGCAGTGCTTTCGCCTTCGGCATCGCCTCAATTGCTTTTTCGACCATTGGATCCGTCTCGATGGCAATGCGCCGGCTGTCGTCGATGCTGAACGCCGTGATGTACATCTCTCGCTGGAGATACGTCTTGAGCCAGTCGTGGTCCATCGTGAACTCGGCTTCCGTAAACTTGAAACCCTGATTCAGAATGAAATCGTGGAATTCATTCAGGATGATCTCATCGGGCACCCATCCCTTGGGCAGTTTGGCTTCTTTGTTGCCGAAGTAGTGCTTGACGAAGTTAAAGAAGGCGTACTTGCGAACCAGATCCGTTTCCAAGTGGTCCCACTTGGGTACGAACTGCTCGTCGGGCGAGATTCCGCCGCCGCCGTAAACCGTGCGGCCGCCGTCGGTCATCTTCACGTCCTGGGGATTCCGTGTGGCCGTGTCCTTGCGGTAGTAGTAATCGAAGAACGAAACGTTGCTGTAGTCGCGCTGAATCAGCCGTCCGCTCGGCGTATAGTACTTGGCCGTCGTGAGCGCGAGACCCGAGTTTTCCGAGAGCGGATATACGGTTTGGACCAGCCCTTTGCCGAACGTGTTGTCGCCTAAAATCCAGGCGCGATCGTGATCCTGCAAAGCGCCCGATACGATCTCCGCCGCCGAAGCGGAGTACCGGTCCACCAGCACCACGATGGGGTAATCATGCCCGTTGTTGCCGTGGCGCGCCGTATAAACTTTTTCCGGCGAGGAACGGCCTCGGTGGGAAACGATGGTCTGGCCCTTTTGCAGGAAATGATCGGCCACCGCCACACCCTCGTTCAGCAGCCCGCCGGGATTCCCGCGAAGATCGAGCACCAGGCCTTTGATGTTGTTCTCGCCCAGCTTACGCAGCGCATCATCGAGCTCCTTGCTGGTGTTCTCGTTGAACTGCTCGACGTCCACGTACGCGAAGCCCTGCTTCACCCACATGCCGTCCTGCACGCTCTTGCGCGAAATCTCGTCGCGGATCACGTTGAACGTGATCGGCTTCTCCACTCCCTCGCGCATCACCACAATCTGCACCGGGGTGCCCCGCGGGCCCTTCAACAGGTCGGCAACCTCCGTGGTTGAGAGATTGTCAGTTTTCTTGTCGTTGACCTCGGCGATTACGTCGCCCGGGCGGATACCCGCTTTGTAGGCGGGCGAGCCGTTAAACGGCGCCAGAACGATGGTCTTGCCATTGCGCGGCTGCACCGTCATGCCCACACCGAAGTAGTGGCCCTTCTGGTCCTCGCGCAGAATCTGGAAATCATGCGGATCGAAAAAATTCGAGTGCGGATCGAGCGTCCGCAACATGCCGGGAATGGCGCCCCTGTAAATCCCTTTGTCGGGATCCAGTGGATCGGCGAAATTCGCCTCCACCAGCGCGTAAACCTTGGTGAAGGTCTTCTCGCTAGTACGGATGCTATCTTCATCGGAAGCGGCCGACGCCACCTCCACGCGCGGGCCATAAACACCGCCTAATACCGCGAATAATGCGATGGTCGATAAAGAAAAAAGAAACGAACGCCTGGGCTGGGCCATTCTGTGGAAACCGTCCTTAACTTTAGTATAGCTTGGCAGGGCACACCTCGCGCCCTTAAATTGAATGACGTAAGCCATGGCAACGCGGTACCTGACAATTTTCGCTAATTTAAGGAAGCCTATGAAAACTCAATGGATCATCACTTTCCTGCTCCTCACCGGCCTCGCGCGCGCCCAGCCACTTGTCAACCAGGGCAACATGGTGTCGGTTACGGGTGACGCCGAGATCAAGGTGGTTCCCGACCAGGTCATCCTGGCCCTGGGAGTAGAAACGCGCGACCGGAGCCTGGCCGCGGCCCGCACGCGGAATGACAACGCCGTGCGCAGCGTCCTGGCAGCGATTCAAAACTTGCAAATCGATCCGACCGACGTCCAAACGGACTTTATTCACATCACGATTCGCTACACCAGCTCGGCTGAAACGGTTGTGGATCACTATGTGGTCGAGAAGTCCATTGCCGTCACCCTCAAAGACGTGTCCAGGTTCGAGGCCCTGCTCAGCGCCGTCCTCGAAGCTGGCGCCAATCACGTCGATGGCGTGGAGTTCCTGACCACCGAACTGCGCAAATACCGCGACGAAGCGCGTGCACTGGCCGCCAAGGCCGCCATCGAAAAGGCCAACGATCTCGCCGCCGCTGCAGGTTTGAAGGTCGTCGGCAAGCCCACCAGCGTCTCCACTTACTCCTACGGCGGAGGCTCCTGGTACGGGCGGCGGTACTCCGGAGCAGCCAACGTCTCCCAGAACGCGTATCAATCCGGCGGCGGTGGCGCAAACGAGGGAACCATTGCCCTTGGCAAGATCAGCGTTACCGCCAGCGTTTCCATGAACTTTAGAATGGAATAACACGCCATCATGGTTGAACTCATCGACGCCTCTCCGGCGAAAACGCCCTCACGCGTACGTCTCGAAGGACGGTTGATCACAATAGCGCCGCTCGATCCAGCCGCGCACGCAGATGCCCTTTATCAAGGCAGTCACGGAGATGGCAAAGACCAATTGTGGCGCTATCTGTCCGACGGCCCCTTCCCCACTCGGGCCGCCTTCGACGCCATCCTGAAACAGAAAGCCGCGTCCGAGGACCCGCTCTACTTCAGCATTGTGGACAACGGCTCAGGCCTTGCCGTGGGCCAGGCCGCCTATTTGCGCATCACCCCGGAGCATCGCGTCATCGAAGTCGGCGCCATTCTCTTCACACCGGCCCTTCAGAAAACCGCCGGCGCGACTGAAGCCATGTACCTGATGGCGCGCCACGCGTTCGAAGACCTCGGCAACCGCCGCTACGAGTGGAAATGCGACTCGCTCAACGCAGCGTCCCGCCGTGCCGCCCTGCGCTTCGGGTTCCAGTTTGAAGGCATCTTCCGCCAGCACATGATCCGAAGAGGGCAAAATCGCGACACCGCCTGGTTCGCCATGCTCGATTCCGAATGGCCGCTGCGAAAGCCAAATTTCGAACGCTGGTTAGACCCTGCCAACTTCGATTCCAACGGAAGGCAGAAGGAGGCGCTCTCACGCCTCAACGCACTTTGAAGTTGCGTTTTCCTGAAAGCGCCCACGTCGCAATTCGGGGACTGGCTTCGAAATTCCGCGATACCAACGGCCACAATCCGCATACCACATCTACACGGAATTTCGTTGCCTGTACCCGAATTGCCCTCACCAGCCCTTCGCGTTCCCTCGCCACAGCTCTCTACTATCCCCGCCTCCCTACAGCGGTATGTTCCCGTGCTTCTTCCTAGGCATGGTATCCACCTTGTTTTCCAGCATGCGCAGCGCGCCGATCACCCTCGGCCGCGTCTCATGCGGCTCGATCACGTCATCCACATATCCGCGCTCCGCAGCAATGAACGGGTTGGCGAAACGCTCGCGAAATTCCGCCACTTTTTCCCGGCGCACTCCATCGCCCGCGTCCGCCGCCAGCTCGCGCCGGTACACAATGTTCACCGCGCCCTCCGGCCCCATCACTGCAATTTCCGCCGTCGGCCACGCGAAGTTGATGTCCGTCCGGATGTGCTTCGATCCCATGACGCAGTACGCGCCGCCATAGGCCTTACGCGTAATCACCGTGATCTTGGGCACCGTGGCCTCGGCATACGCGAACAGCAGCTTGGCGCCATGCCGGATGATCCCGCCAAACTCCTGCTCCGTCCCCGGCAGAAAGCCCGGCACATCCTCGAACGTCAGGATGGGAATGTTGAACGCATCACAGAAGCGCACAAACCGCGCGCCTTTCACCGACGAGTTGATATCCAGACACCCCGCGAGATACGCCGGCTGATTCGCAACGATGCCCACCGGCCGTCCATCCAACCGCGCGAAGCCGATCACCAGGTTCTGCGCGAAATGCTCGTGCACCTCGAAGAAATTGCCGTCATCCACCACGCGCCGGATGGCGTCTTTGATGTCGTAAGGCTGGTTCGATTCCTCCGGCACCAGCGTGTCCAGTTCTCGATCCATGCGCTCCACCGGATCGTTCGTCTCCAGTCGCGGCGGATCGTCGCGATTGTTCTGCGGCAGGTAACTCACCAGCTCGCGAATCATGCGCAGACACTCCGCGTCATCATGCGCCACGAAATGCCCGACTCCGCTCACTGAGTTGTGCGTCATTGACCCGCCCAGCTTCTCTTTTGTGACGTCCTCATGCGTGACCGTCTTGATCACGTCCGGCCCGGTGACGAACATGTAGCTCGTTCCCTGCACCATGAAGACGAAATCCGTGATCGCCGGAGAATAAACCGCGCCGCCCGCGCACGGCCCCATAATGGCGGAAATCTGCGGCACCACGCCGCTCGCCAACGTATTGCGCAGAAAAATATCCGCGTATCCTCCGAGCGAAACCACGCCTTCCTGAATCCGCGCGCCGCCGGAATCATTCAGCCCGATGATCGGCGCGCCATTCTTCAGCGCCAGATCCATGACCTTGCAAATCTTCTGCGCGTTGGACTCGGAGAGCGACCCGCCGAACACCGTGAAATCCTGCGCAAATACATACACCAACCGCCCATCGATGTGTCCCCATCCCGTAACGAACCCGTCACCCGGAATGATCTGCTCTTCCATCCGGAAATCGTGGCACCGGTGCGTGACCAGCTTGTCGGTCTCTTCGAACGAGTTCTCATCGAGCAGCAGCTCGATCCGCTCCCGCGCCGAAAGCTTGCCCTCTTTGTGCTGCCGCGCCTTGCGCTCCGCCCCGCCCCCCTGCTCCGCCGCCGCATGACGCCGCCGCAGTTCATCCAGCCTATTCATCGGTTTCACTGTAGCGCAAAGGGCGGGTTGTGGCCCGAACGCGAGCGCGCACAGGCTTTGGGGCGCTAGTTTCGAGGATTCACTCGGTCGGCCTCCCAGAAAAAGGGGGGCTCATCGCAACCTGGGAAGCCGTCTCTTCTCCCTCGGTTCTACGACTCCCGCTTCCTCAAACTCGTCCCGATATCGCTCCAGAAACTCTGCCTCTTCCAGAGGGTCAAGTTGATTCCTAGTGGGCCAATGAACGGGAAATACATCGTAGCTTCGTCCCTGCCGACGGCGACAAGCCAAGATTCCCAAGCCGTGCGAGATGACATATTCGAACAACGTTGGGTTACGCTCTCGAAGCTCGGAATTCGAATTGGTTTCAACTAGAACGGCAACCCAGGCTCTGTGTGAAAAACGCGCATAGTTTAGTGGTTGTTGAACAACTTGAGCGCTGAACTCAAGCTTGACCTCCACGGTTATCAGGTCGCAAACATTACAGGGACGCCAGTGCACCGCAATCAGGTCGACGTTTTCGAAGCTGCTACCTTTACGAGCCGAATGCACATCAAAAACGATGGTTCTGTCCTCCGGAATCGCTTCGCTAGAGTAGAGATCTTCCAGGGCACTCTTGACGTAAGCAACCAACCGGGCTTCCTCCTGCCGGTTGGTGCGGGAAACGGTGGGCTCCTCCGGCGCGGCTACCGATGCCTGACGACTGGCGGCGTCGGCCTCCTTTGTCGTCGCCTCTTCCTGCTTCTTGAGCTCCTGTTTGTACCTCTCCTCCGAGTAGAAACTTCTCCCAAGATGGTGAAACTTGAAATCCGGCACCGGGATTCCGCGCTCCCGGCTTGATTCGGGATCAAAGAATTTGAGCTCTACTACGACGGGCCGGGCGTCAGCTATGCCATGATTCTCCAACTCACGCCGAAGCGCCGTGGTGCTAACACACCCCTTGTTTGACGTAAGAAGATCATTGAGCACTTGAAAGACGAGTCCCCAATCGTATTCTTGGGTCGCATTTAGCTCAGTTGTCTTATCGTCAGCCTCCGAGTCGTCCAAGGATGGCCTCCTTCTACTCGTGCATTATATCCGCGCTCATTCCATCGTTGGAGTCGTACTCACCCCGCAGCTTCGGGGCGAGAGATTCGCGTCGAACAGCAGCTTCACTGCGACATGCGCTCGCGCCCGAACTGCGACGCGTATGCGTAAACCGCCTTGAAGTCAGACTGCTCGAGATACGGGTAGTCTGCCAGGATCTCGGTCTCGCTCATCCCGGACGCCAGCATGTCCAGTACGTCCCACACCGTGACGCGCAGACCCCGAATACAGGGCTGCCCGGACCGCTGTCCCGGAGTGACGGTAATTCGGCTCAAATCTGGATCAGCCGTGACACCGATGCAAGCCTCCTTATCGATTATCGCGTTTTAGAGGACCTGCCTTGCCCGGCTCCCTCACCGCGCCGACCTCAGCGCCCGCTCAAACGCCCCGCTTATCCTTTCGAGATTTTTCGCCATAGCCCCTTCACGATCCGGTCGCCCAGTGTTCCGAATGGCTGGTCGGTGGTGACGTAGGTCCAGGTCGCTCCGCGCTCAAAACGCTCGCCGGTTTGAAAATGAATCTCCCCATTCCGGATCTCGGCCGTGGCAAACGCGGCGGCAATGTCGTCTTTCAGGCACCGATGGAAATCCTCATAGATCTCTCGCTCGCCGCTCAGAAACTCATACAGGGGATTACGGCCACCCCACGAAACCCAATGTATGCCGCCCTTCAATTCGGCAACATTCGCAAGGTAGTCAGCCCAGAGGTCGTCAACCACGGCCAGGGCTAGTTGGCGCCCAGCTTTTTCGAGCGCGTCTTTATCCACTGCTTGGCTGAGTTCACCATACTGTTCATCGGGCAGCATCGAGCTGATACTCCAGCCCGGTGACAGCAGAATCTCGCGGCGCAGGCCGTACACTTCGCTGCGGTGATCTTCAACCGTACAGTCGTATTTCCAGAGCGTCTCGCGAATCTCCAGATTCTGGCTCTCTGCCGTGCGTTGCACGCTTTCGATGTCCGGGTTGCCCGCAATCCCGAATCGCACGAGCAGGTCGTCCTCAAGGCTGATGAAGAAGCGGGACGTGCCCGGATCCCCCTGCCGTCCGGCGCGCCCGCGCAGTTGGTTGTCAATTCGCCTGGCCTCGTGACGAGTTGTGCCCATGACGTAAAGGCCGCCGAGCTCGACAACTTTCTCGTGGTCTTTTGGGGGATTCCCGCCCAGCAGAATGTCGGTCCCGCGTCCCGCCATGTTCGTCGAAACCGTTACTGCCCCGAGCGCGCCGGCCTGGGCGACAATCTGCGCTTCCACTTCATCGTTCCTGGCATTCAGGACCGAATGCCGAATCCCCGCCAATTGCAGCCGGACGCTCAACCCCTCCGACTCCTCAACGCTAGCCGTGCCCACCAGAATCGGCCGGCCTGTCTCGTGGACTTTTCGAATCTCTTCCACCAGCGCCAGACTCCGCGCCTCCCGGTCGGCATACACGACATCGGGGAGATCCTGACGAATGACCGGTCGATTCGTCGCGATCACCGTCACCGGTAGTTTGTATACATCCCAGAACTCTTTGGCTTGCGTCGCTGCGGTGCCAGTCATGCCGCAGATTCGCTCATACATGCGGACCAGGCTCTGCACGGTAATCGAACCGAGGATGCGCCCCTGCGTATTCAGCCGCACGCGTTCCTTGGCTTCGACAGCGGATTGCAGCCCAGCCGGCCATCGGCGGTTCTGGGCAATGCGGCCTTTAAACTCGTCGACCATTTCGATCGATCCCTTCTTGACCACGTAATCCACATCGCGCCTGAGCAGTCGATGCGCATGCAGCGCGTCCTGCACAGCGGTCAGAGTACCGAAGTTTTTTTCATCGAACAGGCTGCCGCAGCCGAGGGCCTCTTCCACGCGCTGGATTCCGGCATCGGTCAACTGCACATTGCGTGCGAACTCATCGAGCAAGTAGTGCACCTGAGGGAGAAGCGCGGCCACCACCGCGTCGACGCGGTATGCAAACGCGGAATCTTCCGGCACTCCGCCGGCGATAACCAGCGGGATGCGTGCTTCGTCGATGAGGATGGAGTCCGCCTCGTCAATGACGGCGAAGGCAAACGGCCGCTGGACCAGTTCATCCACGCTCCGCGCCAGACCATCTCGCAGGTAATCGAAGCCGGCCTCATTCGCCGTCGCATAGGTCACATCGCACAGGTATGCGGCACGGCGCCGCTCCGCCGGCATGTCCTGCGAGATATACGCGACGGAGAGTCCGAACCAATCGTAAATCCCGCGCATCCACGTGGCGTCGCGGCGAGCTAGATAGTCGTTGGCGGTGAGCACATGTGTGCCGCGGCCCTTACGCGCGTACCAAATTACCGCGGGTACGGCCGCAAGAGTCTTGCCCTCGCCGGTCTGCATTTCTGCGATATCCCCACGTTGCAGTGCGAGCGCGCCCAGGATCTGCACATCGAACATACGCAACCCGAGCACACGCTCTGCAATCACCGCCACCAGCGCGTACGTTTCCACTACGTCAGCGTCCTGGCGCATACACTGCGCGGCAGATTTGAGTTGATCGTCAGTTAGCTCAGACAGCCTTTGGCGCCGCTGGGCAATGGCTCGCAGTTGATTCGCAGACTCCCGATCTCCGAATCCAAAGAGACGAAGTAAGTTTCCTAAAGACACAGGTCCTCTCCTTTTTGTCGCTTTTGTTGGCTGTGATTACGCGAAGAGAGGGAGTGCTGGAGGTGGCCGTTGGAACAGAACGGCGGTGTCTGGCTCGGGCTTGGCGAGTGATACGTACGCCGGTGCGGGTTCCCGGACCTGCACGTCCGCCCGAGTGCGCCGCGCTTCCCGAGGAGTCTGTTGTTCGGCCTCGGTGCAGCAGACGATTTCGAAGGCTGCTACAAAACGTACGGAAGGCACGGCCGCCTGCGCTGAGAGCAATGCCAGCAGCGCGGCGAATACGTGCTCCATTACCGCTCGTGCCATTGGTTTGAGTGTCGCACAAGTCCGCTGCGTACGTGATGGGGAAGGCCCCGCCAGCTCCCGGCTGTCGCGAAGGGCGCGCTCATCCTTTCGCTACAATGGCTGAACCTGGTCGTGCTGTGGGGGATGGAGAGATCGGATGATATTCACGTGGAAAGTCGCATTGGTAGCGGGCGGCACGGGAGGATTGGGACGTGCCGTGAGCCTGGCCTTCTTGAAAGAAGGCGCCCAATTGATTGTTACCTATCAGAGGGATCAGGAATTCGTTGAGTTGAAGCGCGAGGCCGGTGCCGATTCTTCCAGACTCATCGGCCGCCAGATCGATGTCACCGACGAAAGCGCCGTGGAGCGACTCATCGCAGGCATTCGCGCGGAAAACGGCACGCTCGACATCCTCGTGAACACCGTCGGCGGATACACGGGCGGCGTCAAGTTGTGGGAAATGGATACAAGAGCCTTCGACCAGATGCTCGCGCTGAACCTCCGCTCGGGCTATGTGCTGTCGCGCGCGGCGGCGAAACTAATGGTCACACAAGGAAAAGGAGTCATCGTCAACGTGGCGTCGAAGGCAGCTCTCGATCACCAGGCAGGTGTGGCCGCTTACGCCGCATCGAAGGCCGCGGCGCTGGCCCTGATGGATTCGCTCGCCGCCGATCTGCAAGGGAGCGGCGTGCGCGTGAACTCGATCCTCCCCAGCATCATCGATACCGACGCCAACCGGCGCGCCATGCCGGGCGCCGATTTCACCAAGTGGCCAAAACCTGAAGAAATCGCACGCGTCATCCTGTTCCTGTGCAGCGAAGACGCCCAAGTGATTCATGGCGCCGCCATTCCGGTCTACGGCGCACGGTGACTGTTCGCGTCCGCCCTCCCACGCCCGTGTCTTGATAGACACGCCGCTCGAACCCACATAGTCAATTAAATCAATCGTTTGCGATCGGCCTCTGCCTTGCTTTTCTCATAGCGTGAGCCACGGAGGGCAAAGGAAAATGAGACCCAATCGGGAGACAATCTGCAATCTCAGATCACTAATTGCTATCGCGTTCGTTGCTGCGGCGGAAGCTCTTTGCCAGGACAAACAGGCGGAGACGCGTCCGCAGGCCGAAGCGGTGGCGCCTGAACGTCGCATTGTAGTGAGCATTCCCGATTGCAAATTGGCGTTGATCGAACACGGCCGTGTCGTGAAGATCTATTCCACCGCCGTTGGCGCGCCGACAAGCCCCACGCCGAGCGGAACTTACAAGATCGTGCAACGCATCCCCAATCCCACCTGGTATGGACCCAACAAGAAAGTGGTCGGCCCAGGCAAGAGCAATCCGGTCGGCACACGCTGGATGGGGTTGAACCGCAAAGGTTATGGAATTCATGGAACCAACAGTCCGCGCTCGATCGGCCACAACGCCTCTCACGGATGCGTCCGGATGCGCAACCGCGATGTCGAGGATCTCTTCGCACGGGTTGCCGTGGGCGACGTGGTGGAATTGCACGGCGAGCGGGATGCCGACGTGGCGCGAATTTTCGGCGGAACCGAAATGGCGGCTAACACGCTAAGTGCGGGCAGCGCCCAGTAGAGAGGATTTCGAGAGGATTTATGGAAAACCTGATCAATACCCTGGTGCTTGGATCGGTGATCGCGGCGGCATTCCCCATCGCGTTCCTGGCGGCGCGTCTGTGCCTGACGGCTCTGGTTCGCGCCCTGCCGGCACGATTGGCGTCAACGGCGCGCGAAGCTCAGAGCTAAGTAGGGCGTGTGCTATGATGGCGCTCGAACCCGATGGTGGGCGCCCGCCCCAGAATCTTCATTCCACTTATTTTTGTTTCGCTGGCTTTGACGGCATGGTGCCAAGGCTTCGACGAACCGGCTCACGCGCTGGCGCAGAAAATCGCCGCCGTTTTGAAGACCCGCGAGCCAGTGATGTTCACGTTTGCCAGCGTCGCACCCGTGAGCCCGTCCGATGCGGCTGCCGCGCAGGATGCGATGGAGCGCCAACTGCCCGGCGCGGGCATCGGCACGAACCCGCAGGCTGGCATCTCAGTTGCACTGACCATTTCCGAGAATCTTCGCGATTGGGTGTGGGTGGCCGAAATCCATCGAGGTGACGCGCGAGAGGGTGTGATGGAGGAGTGGCCTAAGCCCGAGGAGCCAGCCAACGCGGGATTGGTTGTGATCGAAAAGCTGCGCATGTTGGAACGGGACTCACGAATTCTCGATTTTGCTCCGCTCGGCCGGGATCTTTTGGTGCTTGACGCCGAATCCATCAGCCTCTATGAGAATTCCAGTGGCGCGTGGCAGCGCAAGCTTGGCGTGCGCGTTCCGGTTGCGCGCTCCTTGCCCCGCGATCTGCGCGGGCGTCTGTTCGTCCAAGGCGACGTTTACCAGGCGTATCTGCCCGGCCTCACGTGCAACGGCAACGCCGCCCGCGGACTGGGCATTACTTGCCGCGACGAGGCATTGTGGCCGCTCGGGTCCAACGCTCGTGCGGTCTCGATGCCCACGCGCAATTCCTTCGAGCAATTTGTTCTGCCCGACGGCCTGCAGAAACGCATTCCGGCGTTCTTCTCGGCCGCTGGTTTCTCCGATCACGGCCACGCCGCCTGGCTATTCGCCGGTACCGATGGCCGCATGCACCTGTACAATGCGGCGTTCGAGCCCGGTGCGTCGTGGGGCGGGTGGGGCAGCGATGTCGCCGCAGTCGAGACGGAGTGTGGCTCGCGAACCCTGCTGCTCGCGACCGCGGCAGGCGACAGCACCGCGCCAGATTCCGTACAGGCGTATGAGTTGAAAGAAGGCGCCCCAAGGCCAGCGGGAGATCCGGTGGCCTTTCCCGGTCCAGTTACCGCGCTCTGGTCTGGGAGCGAGCGCGGCGCCGCCGTTGCCGTTTCGCGTGACCTGAAAAGTGGCCGATATGCGGCGTTTCGCCTGGCGATTCCTTGCAGCCGCTAGTCTGATTTCGCTCGCCTGGCGAGCGGCGGCGGAATCGCGTCCGCATTATGGCGGCACGCTCGTGGTCGAGCTGCACGACTCGCTCACACTGACCGATCCCGGCGAATGGCCGCTGCGGCTGGTGCCGCTGGTCTACGATGGCCTGGTGCGACTGGACGATCGTGGCGAACCCCAGCCTGCGTTGGCGATCTCCTGGCAGCACGACGCATCGAACAAACGCTGGGAATTCCATCTGCGTCCTCATGCAATGTTTCATGATGGCTCTCCGGTAACGGCTGCGGCGGTTGTGGCATGCCTGAAGGACTGGACGAATGTAGCCGCCGCGGGCGACGGTACTCTGGTTTTTCAAGCCGAGACCCCCGCGCCCGATCTGCCAGTGCGTCTCGCCAGTGCCCGCGGCGCGATTTTGATGCGCGGCGCGGACGGCGCGACCATCGGGACCGGCCCGTTTCGCATCACCGAATGGCAGCCTGGTAAGCGCGCGCTGCTCGGAGCGTATGAAGGCTATTGGGGCGGGCGGCCATTTGTCGACTTTGTCGACGTCCACATGGGCCGCGCATACCGGGATCAGGCGATCGATCTCGAACTCGGCAAGGCCGACTTGGTCGAAATCCCGATCGGTGATGCCCGCCGCACGGCGCAGCAGGCAGTCCGCACATGGACTACGGTCCCCTCCGAGTTGCTCGCGCTGCTGTTTGAGCGCGGGCACGGAGTAACCGAAGACGCCCACCTGCGCGAGGCCGTTGCTCTTTCCATCGATCGAAGCGCGATCCGCAACGTTTTGCTGCAAGGACAGGGCGATTCCACTGGCGCGATATTGCCCGGCTGGCTAAGCGGTTACGCATTCCTGTTTCCGTCGGCGCGCGACCTGGATCGCGCCCGCCAAATCGCTTCCGCATTGCCCAAACCCGCGCTGCGGATCTCGCTGGCTTACGATCTCGCCGATTCGCTCTCACGTCCCGTTGCCGAACGCATCGCGCTCAACGCGCGCGAAGCGGGTGTCACCATTCAGACTGCGCCCGGCGCTCAAGCCACCGTACGACTGGTGAAATACCCGCTGCGTTCGCTCGATCCTGCGCAGGTGCTGGCGGAAATGGGAGGCGTACTGCACGCGGATTCCCAGCCCGGGGCCGCAACCCCGGAAGCCCTATTGGCGTACGAGCGCAAGCTGCTCGAAGACTTTCGCCTCGTGCCGCTCTTTTACCTTCCCGAAGTCTACGGGCTGAGTTCACGGGTGAGGAATTGGGATCCCCAACCATGGGGAGATTGGCGTCTGGATGATGTCTGGCTCGAAGCGAGGACGCCGTGACGTTCCGCACGCGCCTCCTGCTGATGTTCGGCGTGACTATCCTGGCTTCGGTGGCGATGGTGGTTTGGATCGTTTCCCGGTCCACCGAGCGCGCCTTCGGGCGATTGGATCAGCAACGTACCGCCGCGCTCGCCGAGCAGTTCTACAAGGAGTTCGAGCGGCGTGGCGGCGAAATCGCGGCCGCGGCCGACCGCATCGCGAAGTCAGATGCCACCATGCACATCGCCATAGACGCCAGTCGTGGTGAGGTCGCGCCACACGTTGCCGACGCCGCAGACCTGGCCACAGCTCATGCTCTGGATTTTCTTGAACTGGTCGCCCCGGACACCTCCATCGTCTCTTCCGCGCAGTCGCAAGCGCGGTTCGGTTACAAGGAAGCCTGGCTCGCCGAACCGGTGGACTGGAACTCGCAACCCGCATTTCTCCGGCGGGAAGAACTACCCGACGAATTCGTTTTGGCGCTGGAAGCCGTGCGTGTGACGGCGGCCGGCGATGCCCAGTTGTACGTTGTGGCCGGCCGCCGCCTCGATCAGACTTTTCTTGCGTCGCTGGTATTGCCCGCGGGCATGCGGGCGCTGCTCTATCGTAATCTCGACCCCACCTTCTCTCCACAGTTGCTCACTGGCGTGTCTACAGACGAAGCTCAAGGCCTGGAATCGCTCATCAAGCAGTGCATTCGCGAAAACCGCGAAACCAGCGCGGAAATCCAGTGGACTTCCGACGCCGCCAGCGCGGAAACGTTTCACGCCATTCCGCAGAAAGGCCACGACGGCCACCCGCTTGCCGTCCTCCTCATCGGCAGTTCTCAGCGTGAGTTGGCCACATTGGTTCGCTCGATTCGCAAGGTCGGGCTGTACGTTGGCGGAGCGGGTGCTCTACTGGCTCTGGCGCTCGCCGCATGGGCGACAGCGCGGGTCACACGCCCGGTGAAATTGCTGGCCGCCGGCGCGGCCGAGGTTGCGCGTGGGAATTGGCAGGTTCGCGTCGAAACCGATTCGCGCGATGAGATCGGCGACCTGGCGCGCGCCTTCAACCAGATGACGGGCGAACTCTCCGATCAGCGCGAGCGTCTGGTGCAGGCCGAACGCGTGGCCGCGTGGCGCGAACTGGCGCGGCGCCTCGCTCACGAGCTCAAGAATCCGCTCTTTCCTCTGCAAATCACCGTAGAGAATCTGGACCGCGCCAAGCGCGAGCATCCCGCCCAGTTCGAAGAGGTTTTTCGCGAAAGTACCGCCACCTTGCTCGCCGAACTGTCGAATCTCAAGGCCATCATCGGCCGCTTCAGCGATTTCGCTAAAATGCCCACGCCGCAGTTCGAGCCCATGCAACTGAACGATCTGGTGCGCGCCGTTCTGAAACTGGTTGACGCGCAGCTCATCGCAGCCGGCAACATTCATCCTGAGGCGCATCTCGACCCCTCGCTGCCCTCGATCGAGGCCGACCGCGAACAAATCAAGCGGGCGCTGCAAAACCTGGTGCTGAACGCCCTGGACGCCATGCCCAACGGAGGAACCTTGCGCCTGACTACGCGGCAGTACAATAGCACCGTGATTCTGGAGGTCGCCGACTCAGGCCAGGGCTTGACGCAGGAGGAGTGCGCTCGATTATTCACACCCTACTACACCACCAAGCACCACGGCACCGGACTCGGACTTGCGATCGTCCAGTCGGTGGTGAGCGATCATCACGGGACCATTTCCGTGGAGAGTCAGCCCGGCCGCGGCGCCACTTTCCGCATCGAGCTTCCCATAATACAAGCCACCCGAGCCTGACATGGCACACTTGCTGATCGTCGACGATGACGCCAATACTCTGGCCTCCCTGGCTCGCGCTTTCCGCCTGGCCGGCCACGAAGCTACGGTGTGCGACAGCGCTGCGCGCGCCCTCGAATTGGTCAAATCACAACCCTTCGACCTGATTTTTTCCGACGTCGTGATGCCCGCAAAGGACGGCCTGGCGCTACTCGAAGATCTCAAATCGCTGGGGCTCGCCACGCCCGTCGTCATGATTTCCGGCCAGGCCAATGTCGAGATGGCAGTGCGCGCTACACGGCTCGGTGCGGTCGACTTCCTCGAGAAACCGCTCTCCACCGACAAGCTGCTTCTGACTGTCGAGAACGTGCTGAAGCTCCGCCGTCTGGAAGAAGAGAATCGCCAACTGCGCCAGCGTGTCGGCAAGCACGAAATCATCTGGAAGAGCGAGCCCATGCGCCGCGTGATGGCGCAAGTAGAGCGCGTGGCCGCAAGCGAAACGCGCATCTGCATTTTCGGCGAGACCGGTACGGGCAAGGAGCTGATCGCACGCACACTTCACGCACGAAGCCCGCGAGCACACGGGCCTTTCGTGACGCTCAACTGTGCCGCGGTGCCCGCGGAACTGATCGAATCGGAACTTTTCGGCCACGAAAAGGGCGCATTCACCGGCGCCGCCACGCGCCACACCGGCAAGTTCGAGCAGGCGCAAAGCGGCACATTGTTCCTGGACGAGATCGGCGACATGCCGGCCGTGATGCAGACCAAGCTCCTGCGCGTCCTCGAAGAAAACGAAATCGAGCGCGTGGGCGGCGACCGGCCGGTCTCAGTGAATGTGCGGGTAGTGGTCGCCACGCACCGCAATTTGGAAGAACTGGTGAAAAAAGGCACATTTCGCCAGGATCTTTACCACCGCATTTTCGTGTTTCCAATCCTGCTGCCGCCGCTCCGCGAGCGGCTCGACGATATTCCTGTGCTGGTGGCACATTTCGCGCGCCAGATCGCCGACCAGAACGGATGGAAACCGCAGACTTTCAGCCCTGAAGCTATGGCCGCACTGCAGCATTACTCATGGACGGGCAATGTGCGAGAACTACGTAACATCGTCGAGCGCCTGCTGCTGCTTTCGGGTGAAACCGTTGACGCCGCGACCGTGGAAGCTACGCTGCCAAAACAAGCTCCAACTACCGTCCCGATGACGCCCTCCACCGGCACGCTTGCCGAACGAGTGGACGCTTTCGAGCGCGATGTGCTCCTCGCAGAGCTCAAGCGCCACGGCTACCGCATGACCGAAACCGCCAAAGTCCTGGGCCTGGAACGCAGCCATTTGTATAAGAAATGCCAGGCGTTGGGGATCGATCTGCAGGCCGTGAAGAAGGAAGCGGTCGACTGAACCGATTACGCGAATCTTCTCACGAGGCGGAACACGGCGTCGATAAGTTGGACAGAGGCAAAATTCAAGTCTGTGAATCGTAAGTCGAAATCTGGATCTAGAGTCGCTAGACGACCCAAATCTGGCAAACCGTCAAAGGGTGCCGGAAGTCTGGTTGAATTCTTCGCGTCATCCCCACTAAAAGGGAGCGGGATCCGTCTGGACCGTGATCGTGACAATGGAAGGAAAATTCGCCTCTAACGCCAGTTGGCAGGCCTGAATCGCCCTCACGCCATCGCCAGTATCTTGTCAAACGCGTCCGAAACCTTCCGCGGCTTGTCCGGATCGTTGGGATCGTGGCCGATCTCCGGCGACATAAATCCGCGGTACCCAACCTTCACGAACGCGGACATTACGGCTTTCCAATCGACATCGCCTTCGAGTAAATCGGCGAATTTGCCTTGCTCGTATCGCGCCGACAGCTTGTAATCCTTCAGATGGACGCGCTTGATCCGCGGCCCCAGCGTCAGGATCCAGTCCTGCGGATAGCCGTACTGCATCACGTTGCCCACGTCAAAATGCGACTGAATCCACGGGCTGTGGAACTGGTCGAGAAACGTGCGCATCTCCATTGGACTGAGGATGAACTTGTTCCACACGTTCTCCGGCGTCAGGCAGACTTTAGCTTCCTCGGCCCACGGAATGGCCTTCGGCAGTTCCTCACTTACGCGGTTCCAGGTCTCCTCGTAGCTGAACTGAAGCTTTGGCCCGTCACCCAGGCGGCAAAGATAGAGCAGTGTTGCGCCACAATTGAGATTCTTCGCGACCTCGAGGCCTTGCTTCAACCCTTCCAGGCTCCGCGCGCGCACCGCCGCATCCGGGCTGTTGATCGGATTGCTCCGAAAAGGCCCGCCCATCCACATACTCGCAATTTGCACGCCGGACTGGTGCGCGGCATCGCCGAGGCGCTTCACCTCGTCGGCGCTGAGCGACGGCGAAAGCTCCTCGCCGTACCGCAGTTCAATCGCCTCGAAACCGGCATTCTTCGCTTGCCGGAATTTCTCGGTGACCGGCATCTGCGGTGGAAAGATGATCGAGCAGATGCTCTTGACGAAACGGGGAGACGGCGTTTGTGCCGGGAGTGCGGCAGCGGCGCCCAATGCAAAAAAAGATCTTCGATTCACGAGATCAGTGTAACGCCACAGAGGTTTTCACGGTTTTCGCGATTAGCCCTGCATCTGCGATAATCCGCCCTTAGCACAATTCCAAAATGAAACCGCATCGATCATGGCTTGGCGTTGCGCTGGATAGCTTCCTCATTTTCCTGCTCACCGCAGCCGTGATTCGGCCGCTCTTCAAGGTCAAATACACAATTGCCTGGCATTCGATCGAAAGCACATTCATTGCCGATGGCAGGTTCCTGAAAGCTCACTGGCCCCATCCGCTCTGGCAGCCGCTCTGGTACTGCGGTACGCGATTTGACTACATCTACCCGCCAGCTTTGCGATATGGCACGGCCGCGTTGGCCAAACTTTTTCCGATCCTCCCGGTTCGGGCGTACCACCTGTACATTTCGTTGTTCTATTGCGTCGGGATCGTGAGTGTGTATCTCTTGGTTCGACTCGCAGCCGAATCGCGCGGCACGGCCTGGCTCGCCGCCCTTGCGACGCTTCTTCTCTCTCCCAGCTTCCTGTTGATGCGGCAATATCGCGTGGACTCGTGGCATCTTATGCCTCAGCGCCTCAACGTGTTGACGCAGTGGGGCGAGGGCCCGCACATCTCGGCGCTGGCTCTGCTGCCGCTCGCGCTCTTATGCACTTTTTTGGCGCTCGGGCGCTGGCGTCCGGCACTCCTGGCGCTGGCCGCGGTGTTTTCCGCCTGGGTGGTGTCCATCAACTTTTACGGGGCCACAGCTTTGGCCATCTTTTTTTCCATTCTCGTTTGGAGTGTCTGGGTTACCCATCGCAACAATCTTGTTTGGCTGCGAGCGGCCGGCATCGCGGCGGTGGCGTACGGACTCACGGCTTTCTGGCTGGTCCCGTCCTATCTCCAGATCACGCTCAGAAACATGCAGTTCGTATCGCGTCCGGGCAATGGGTGGTCCCGCTGGGTGGCTCTGGCTGTCGCGGTGGCACTTGGGACCGTCACCTTCCGCTTCGTGCGCGGCCGCCGCGAGTTGGCCTGGTTCACCTTTGTTTGCGGCAGCGCAGCCGCCTTCGCGCTTCTCGTGCTTGGCCAGTATTATTTCGACTTCAGGCTGATAGGTGAACCGCTGCGGCTCGTCCCGGAACTTGACCTGGCGCTGATCCTGCTGCTGGCCGAGTGCCTCAGGCGCCTGTGGGCCGCGGACCCGCCTCGACCGCATTTCCCGTTTTCGCCATCCTTGTGGACCAGGCTGGCGGCGCTGTTCCTTGTGGTGGCATCGTTTGCCACCTGCTTCGGCTACCTTCGGCACGCTCGGGGAATCGTCTTAAGCGACCCCGATTATCGGCGCAGAGTTGAGTATCAGGTGACCGATTGGATCGCGAAGAATCTCCCCGGCGCACGCTCGTTGGCGACCGGCTCGGTCCGCTTCTGGTACGACACCTGGAGCGATCTGGCGCAGATGCACGGAGGTTCCGATCAGGGCCTCATGAACGGTCTGGTGCAGCATGCGTACTTCTTCGTCACCAACAATCCGGATGCAAGTGCGGGCGTCCGGTTGATGCAGGCGCTGGGCGTCGATGCGGTCATTGTTCACGACAAGAACTCCCAGGAGATCTATCACGATTATTCGAATCCGCGAAAATTCGATGGAATCCTCACTGAGATCTATAACGACCATCAGGGCAACATCATCTACAAAATCCCCCGCCGTTATCCCGGCCTGGCGCACATCGTGGAAGCGCGGCAGTTCCAGTCGTTGCCGCCGATCCAGTCTGTAGTCGAGCTGGACCGGTTGCGCGCTTACACGGACGCCGTGGAAAACGGTCCCGATGTCCGCGCGTCCGCGCAATGGGACGGAACCGACGCCATGATCCTTCACGCCAACCTGCAGCCCGGCCAGTCGATTCTGGTGCAGGAAACATACGATCCGAACTGGCATGCTTATGCGAGCGGGCGCACGTTGCCCGTTCACGCGGATCCGGTCGGATTCATGTGGATTGAGGCGCCTCCCGGTGAGCAGACGATTCGATTGCAGTTTGAGACGCCGCTGGAAAACCAGATTGGATGGGCCGTGACCCTGGCATCAGGCGCCATCGTGCTGGGGCTTCTTGCACTGGGCTCAAAATCCGCTGCGACGTTTCGCAGAGGCGCAGTCGTGTGACCCTCCAGCCAGCCTTCACCCTTGACTCCCGCGCCCAAAACATCGAGCGCCTCCGCCGCGAGACCTTCGACGTCCTCATTCTTGGCGGCGGCATCAACGGCGCCGGAATCGCGCGCGATCTCGCCATGCGCGGCGCCAAAGTGGCCCTGGTCGAGCAACGCCACTTCGCGTCCGGCACCAGCGGCAAGAACTCGCAGCTCATTCACGGCGGCCTGCGCTATCTGAAACAGCTCCAGTTTCATCTGGTGCGCGAATCGCTGTACGAGCGCGCCACACTGCTCCACCTCGCTCCGCATCTGGTCACGCCGCAGCCGTTTCTCATGCCCATGTATGGATGGCCGGCGCGCCTGTTCTACGGCGCCGGTCTCACACTCTACGATCTTCTAGCTGGTCGCGGCAACGTCGGCCGCCACCGCGTGCTCTCCGCCGACGAAGTGACAAGGCTCGAGCCCGGCTTTGCGCTCCAAGGCTTGACGCACGGCGCCATCTTCTACGATTGCCAGGTGAATTCCGCGCGATTCGTGATCGAGAACGTCTGGGATGCCGCCCGCCTCGGCGCAACCATCGTGAACTACTCGCGCGCACGGCGCGAAGGCGCCGCTGTCTCCGTCACCGACATGCTCTCCGGTGACGCCTTCCCGGTCCGGGCCGCCCATCTGGTTGACGCCACCGGCCCGTGGGAGCCTGGTCTGCGCCTCGTGCGCGGCTCGCATATCGTGATTCCGCGCGTCAACGCCAGCGACAACGCTGTGGCATATTTCGAAGAATCGGGCCGCATCATTTTCGTGATTCCCTGGGGCAGCGCGCGCCAGTTGTCGCTCGTAGGCACCACGGATGTCGATCACGCCGGCGGTCCCGATAGCGTCCGCATCTCCGCCGAGGAAACCGGATATCTGCTGCGCATCGTACGCCAGCTCTTCCCCTCGGCGCGCGACACCGAGCCGATTTCCACGTTCAGCTCATTGCGCCCGCTCGTTCCGGCCCCCGGCTCCGCGACCAGAGCCAGCCGCGAGCACCGCATCTGGAAGGATGACGACGGCGTGGTGCACGTGGCCGGCGGCAAGTACACAACCTACCGCGCCATGAGCGCCGAAGCCGCCGATCTGATTCTGCCCGCCGAATCGAAGACCGCCACGACGCCGCTAGGCGGCAACACCGCGGAGCACGTTAACGAGTTGATCGCGTCCGCCGACGCCTTGGCCGCCAGGCACGCCTTGACCCGCGACGAAGCGACACTCGCGATCCGCAATTATGGCGTGCAGGCGCCGCATGTTCTCGCGATGCTCCCTGAAACCGCGCCACCCGGCCTCACGCGACTTGAATGCGCGCAAATCGCCTTCGCCGCAAACCACGAGATGGCGCAGGGCTTCGCCGATCTGATGTTCGTCTCGACCTACTGGGGTTACGAACGGAAATGGACGCGCGAAAACGTGGCGCCCTTCGCTGCCGAAATGGCCCGCCACCTCGGCTGGGACGCTGTGCGCACGGAACAAGAAATCTCGCAGCTCGTGTAGCTACTTCCGCAACGTCGCCGCCAACGCCGCCGCGATCTCGAACTCGCCCTCGATTTCGCGCGTGCGCAGATTGTCGCGCAGGTGCTCCAGCTTGTTGATGTACGCGCCGAGCGCCTGCTCGATGGGCCCGCTATTCGTCGCCAGAATATCCCGCCACAGCTCGAACGAGCTCAACGCGAGGCGCGTCGAGTCCCGGAGTCCCGGCCCGGCCACCGACAGGTTGTCCCCGGCATGCTCGGCGACCGTCGCGGCTAGCGCTGTCGCCACCAGTTGCGGAAGATGCGACGTGAAGGAAACGATCCGATCGTGCTCCACCGCATTCAGCATCACTGGCAGCGCCCCAATGCGGCGAAGCCATTCCACAAATTCCGTGGTACGCGGCGCTTCGAGCGTCCGCGAGTCCTCCGGCGTCAGCACATAGGTGCGCCCGCGGAACAGATCGGCATCCGCTTCCGCCACGCCGCGTTTCTCTTTGCCCGCCATGGGATGGCCGCCGAGAAACAGGCTGCGCCTCAGATGCAGCCTCGCCGCGGCGACGATGGCGCTCTTGGTGCTGCCCGCATCCGTAATCAGCGTGCCCGGCCCCACGAGGTCATCGATGCGCCGTAGCGTATCCAGAATGCGCCCGATGGGTTGTGCCAGATAGACCAGATCCGCACGCGCCGCCGCATCGGCGAGCGGCAAACCCTCATCAATCGCGCCGCGCTCGACGGCTGCCTCGATCGTCGCCGGCGAACTGACACCCAGAATAGTGCCGCCGAACCCTGCTTTCTTCAGCGCCAGGCCGAACGAGCCGCCGATCAGCCCTACGCCAACGATCGCTACTGTTTGCATGGCCGGCTAAATCACCCGTCCCACCGCCGGCGCGATCATGCGCAGTTGCGCCATCAGCTCGGTGAACTGTGCGGGGTGCAATGACTGTGCTCCGTCGCTGAGCGCGTGATCCGGATCCGGATGCACCTCCAGCAGCAGCCCGTCCGCACCCGCGGCCAGCGCGGCCCGCGCCATCGGCGCCACTTTATCGCGACGCCCCGTGCCATGCGATGGGTCGGCCACAATGGGCAGGTGCGACAGCTTCTTCACCACCGGAATGGCTGAGATGTCCATGGTGTTGCGCGTGTAGTTCTCAAATGTGCGGATGCCGCGCTCGCACAGAATCACGTTGTAATTCCCGCCGGCGAGAATGTATTCCGCGGAAAGAAGCAGTTCCTCGATGGTTGCGGAAATGCCGCGCTTCAACAGCACCGGCTTGGACTGCCGGCCCAGCTCGCGCAGCAGATTGAAATTCTGCATGTTGCGCGCGCCCACTTGCAGGATGTCCGCATACTGGCTCACCAGCGGGATCTGCGTAAGGTCCATCACCTCGCTCACCACGAGCAGGCTGTGGTGATCCGCGGCCTCGCGCATCATGGCGAGCCCCGCCTCGCCCAGCCCCTGAAAGCTGTACGGCGACGTGCGCGGCTTGAACGCACCCCCGCGAATCACGTTCGCTCCCTCACGCGCCACAATCTCAGCCGAGCGTTCGATCTGCTCGCGGCTCTCCACACTGCACGGCCCCGCCATCACCACCACGCGCTCGCCGCCGATCTCCACCGCCGGATCGCCGTTGCGCGCCACGCGCACGATGGTTCCTCCCGGCCGGAAAGTCCTGCTCGCCAGCTTGTACGGTGAAATGATGCGGTGGGCTTCTTTGACTCCTTCCATCACCTCGAACGCGGCGACGTCGAATTCGTCCTTGCCGCCTACGCCACCGAGCACCGTATGCAGCACGCCGGTCGAGCGATGGACGTCAAAGCCCAGCTCCACCAACCGGTCGATCACCCCTTGAATCTGCGCCTCGCTGGCGCCCTCCTGCATCACAACGAGCATTCAACTATTGTCTCCATCCCGCGGTATTTCCATCCGCAGCCGTTGCAGCGTGCGCATTTCGTCGATGATCCGCTCGAAAATGCGCCGCGCGGCATCGTGCGTCATCGGACCGCCATTGTTTTCCTCCACGTTGGCCAGCACTTCCTCTTCTCTCTTGGGCTCGTAGATGCGCATGCCGCATTCGCCTTTGATGCGCCCAATCTCTTCCACGATGCGGCTGCGTGCGTTGAGCAGATCCACCAGCTGCCGGTCCAGCGCATCGATGCGCTCGCGGCAGTCGGCCAGCGCTTTTTCGGCGGATTCCCGCGTCACCGCTCGCGCACCCCGGCCCCAGTCATCTCAAATCCATGTTTCAGCTCGCGCGCAAAGGCCTCAAGCTGGACTTCGAGCGAAGGATTGTCGAGATTGCGCTCAATCAAGTGCACAATGGCGCTGCCCACCACCACCGCTTCCACCTGCCTCCCCAGCTCCGCCACGTGTTCCGGCCGCGAGATGCCGAATCCCACCGCCAAAGGCAGTGAGGTGATCGCCCGCATCGCGCTTACCAAAGGCGCGACCGAGCCCGAAAGCGAATCCTGCTCTCCCGTCACGCCCGCGCGCGAAACCAGGTAGACGAATCCACTCGAATATTCGGCCACCAATTTAAGGCGCCGCGGCGAACTCGTCGGCGCGGCCAGAAATACCGTGTCCAGCCCCGCGCCGCGCATCACCTTGACGTAGTCGCCCGCTTCTTCCACGCTGGCATCGGTGAGCAGACAGCCGTCGATGCCGGCCGCCGCCGCGTCTCGAGCCAGCGCCTCGAATCCGTATCGCAGCACGGGATTCAGATACGTGAACAAAAGCAGCGGCACTTCCGACCGGCCCCGTATCTCTCGCGCGATTTCCAAAATGCCGCGCAGCGTGGTCCCCGCCCGCAACGCCCGCTCACCCGCACGCTGGATCACCGGTCCATCCGCAATCGGATCGGAAAACGGCACACCCAGCTCGATCAGGTCCGCCCCGCCGCGCTCCAGCGCCTCCACCAGCTCTGGCGTACGCTCGGGCGCGGGGTCCCCGGCGGTAACGTACGCAATGAGCCCCTTGCGCCCAGAGGCGCGGAGATTCTCGAAAAGGCGTCCGATTCGCGTCATGCGATCCCACCGGCAAGACAAAAGACAAAAGGCAAACTGCAAAAGGCAAAAGGAAATTCGGAAAGGGAGCGTTCACTTTTGCCCCTTTGCCTTTTGTCTTTTGCCTTCACCGTCGGTCCAGCTCCGGAAAGTTTTCCCGATAGATATCGATGTCTTTATCTCCCCGTCCCGACACATTCACCACGAACACCTGTCCTGCCGCTTTCGGGGCTCGCGCCACCGCCTCCGCCACCGCGTGCGCCGATTCGAGCGCCGGAATGATCCCCTCGGTCTGCGACAGCAACCGCGTCGCCTCCAGCGCAGTCCCGTCGTCCACGGAAACATATTCCGCGCGCCCATTGTCGTGCAGCCACGCGTGCTCTGGCCCCACCAGTGCGTAATCCAATCCCGCCGAGACCGAATGCGTCAGTGAGATCTGCCCATTCTCATCTTGCAGCAAGTAACTGCGGGCGCCATGCAGCACCCCTGGCGAGCCGCCCGAGAAACGCGCCGCATGCTCGCCGAGTCCTGGCCCGCGCCCGCCGGCCTCGACGCCGATGAGGCGCACATTCGCGTCCGGAATGAACGGGTGAAAGATGCCGATCGCGTTGCTTCCGCCGCCTACGCACGCAATGACGGCGTCCGGCAGACGGCCCTCGGCTTTCTGGATCTGCGCGCGCGCTTCTTCCCCGATCACTTTGTGAAATTCCCGCACCATCAGCGGATAGGGATGCGAGCCAAGCGCCGAACCCAGCAAATAATGCGTGGTTGAGACATTCGTCACCCAATCGCGCATGGCCTCGCTGATGGCGTCTTTGAGCGTCCGGCTGCCGTTGGTCACGCTTACGACCTTTGCCCCGAGCAGCCGCATGCGGAACACGTTCAGCCGCTGCCGCCGCATGTCCTCTTCACCCATGTACACGACGCACTCGAACCCGAATAGTGCGCAAACCGTCGCCGTCGCCACGCCGTGCTGCCCCGCTCCGGTCTCGGCAATGATCCTCTTTTTCCCCATGCGCCGCGCCAGCAGCGCCTGCCCCAGGCAGTTGTTGATCTTGTGCGCGCCGGTATGCAGCAGGTCTTCGCGCTTCAAATAGATGCGCGCGCCGCCAAGTTTCTTGGTCAGGCCGCGCGCAAAATACAGCGGTGTCGGCCGCCCCGCGTAAGTGCCCAGCAGTTCGTCCAGCTCGCTCCGAAATGCTGGGTCCTCGCGCGCCTCTAAAAATGTGCGCTCCAGTTCCTCGAGCGGCGACATCAACACCTCGGGCACGTACCGCCCGCCGTAGGTTCCGAAATGTCCACCCGAATCCGGCTGCGAGCTCATGCGGAAAGCGCCGCCTTCAGAAATTGCGTCATCTTGACGTGGTCCTTCCTGCCTGGTGTGCTTTCGAGGCGCGAGCACGCGTCCACACCCCACGGCCGCGCCTGTTCAATCGCCTTGCCGACGTTGGTCGCGTCCAGCCCTCCCGCGACGATCACTTTCCGTGCAATTCCCACCGCGAGCGTCCAGTCAAATGCCACCCCGTTCGCCGCGCCGTCCAGCAACAGCGCTTCTGACGGATATTGATCGAGCGCCGCCCGGTCGAAGTGAGTGCCAATCCGAATCGCCTTCCAAACGCGCAATCCCTCGGGAAAGTCGCTGCCCGTTTCATGCCCATGCAATTGCACCACGTCGAGCCCCGTGTCCCCCGCGATCGCCGTCACCAGGTCCGGCTTCTCATCCACAAAAACGCCCACTTTGTACACGTCCCCCGGCACCTTGGCGATTATCGCCCGTGCCGCTTCCGGCTTGATATACCGCGGGCTGCCCGGCCAGAAATTAAATCCCAACGCCCGCGCGCCGCCCTCGATTGCTGCCAGCGCGTCCTCCGGATTCGTGATGCCGCAGATCTTCACCATCATGAACGAACTGCTTCCGAATTCCCTTTTGCCTTTTGCCTTCCCCTCATGCCGACCCCAATAGGGCGCGCAGCGCCGCTTCCGGATCCGCCGCCCGCAGCAGATGCTCGCCAACCAGAAACGCGTCAAACCCCGCGCCCTCTAGCCGCCGGATGTCCCCGAGCGAGTGAATCCCGCTCTCGCTGATCTTCAGAATGCCGTGCGGAATCTTCTCCGCCAGCCGCAGAGAAGTTTCGAGCGTCACCTCGAACGTTCTCAAATCCCGATTGTTTACGCCGATGATGTCCGCCCCTGCCCCGAGTGCCGTCTCGAGCTCCCGCCGGTCGTGAACCTCGACAAGCGCCGCCATCTCGAAGCGCGCGGCCGATTCCCGCAAATCGCGGATCTCCTGCTCCTCCAGAATTGCCGCGATCAGCAGAATGGCGTCAGCGCCATGCGCCGCCGCTTCCACCACGTGATACTCATTCAGCGTGAAATCTTTGCGCAGCACCGGTACCGCCGATGCCGTCCGGGCCGCTACCAGATGTTCCAGTTTTCCCTGGAAGAACGGCTCGTCCGTCAGCACCGAAAGCGCCGCCGCTCCGCCTTGTTCGTACTGCTTGGCCAGGCCCACCGGATCGAAATCTTCCCGCAACAGTCCCTTACTGGGGGACACTTTCTTGATCTCCGCAATCACAGCCGGCGAGCGCCCCAACAGCGCCGCACGGAAGCCACGCCGCGATCCCCGTGTTTCCTCGGCCAACCGCTCCAACTCCGTCCGCAGCGTCGTTGCACGGGAATAGTCCTCCCGCTTGCGGGCGACAATTCGAGCCAGAATGTCCGGAACGGTGTCGATCAAAACGGTCCTTCGATTTATTGTCCATCGTATCAAACCGGAAACTCCGGTTAGATCAGTTTAAGCTCTTGTAGTATGCTGGTGTTTACAAGTAAAAATTGGACCATGGAGGATTCTGCTTATGCCCACCCGGCTTAAGACCGCAGCTTTGTCTGCCGCGGCTCTCCTGCTCTGCACCTGCGCGGCTTTTGCCCAGGTCGCTTCGCTCGAAGGGGACGTCAAAGATCAGAACGGCCAGCCGCTCAAGGGCGCGCTGGTGAAAATCGATCGCATCGATATCAAAGGTCATTACCAGGTCAAGAGCGATAAGAAAGGCCACTATTTTCATACCGGGCTCCCTCTTGGCACCTACAAGGTGACTCTCGAAGTGGACGGTAAGGACGTGGACAACGTGAATGGCGTCCATCTTGGCCTCGGCGACAACCCGCCTGTCAATTTCAGCATGAAAGAGACTCAGCAGCGCCAGCAGTCACTCCAACAAGCGGCTGCATCGGGTACGCTCTCCAAGGAGCAGGAGCGCGGCATGTCGGCCGAGCAGAAAGCCGCTCTCGAAAAGGCCACCAAGGAGCGCGAATCCGCGCTGGCAAAGAATAAAGCCCTCAATGACCTCTTCAATCAAGGTATGGCCGCCGTGCAAGCACAGCAGTGGGACGCGGCCATTGCGGCATTCAACAAAGCCAATGAGATGGATCCCAAGCAGGTCGTCATCTGGGCGCGCCTCGCCGATGCCTACATGCAATCCGGTGCCACAAAGACCGGCGCCGATCAGCAGGCCGCTTATGACAAAGGCCTCGAAGCTTTCACCAAGTCCATCGAGCTGAAGCCGGATGACGCCGCGTATCACAACAACTATGCCCTGGCTCTGGTGAAGGCTAAGAAGATTCCCGAGGCACAGGCGGAGTTGACCAAGGCCGCGCAGATGGATCCCTCGAACGCCGGCAGGTACTACTACAATCTAGGCGCGGTGCTGGTAAACGTAGGTCAGAACGAAGCCGCCGGCCAGGCGTTCAAGAAGGCCATCGATATCGATCCGAATTACGCCGATGCGCAATATCAATACGGCATGTATCTGCTGGGCCTGATGAAAATAGCTCCCGATGGCAAGGTCACCCCAGCCGACGGCACCAAGGAAGCCCTCCAGAAATATCTCGAGCTGAAACCCACCGGACCGTTTGCCGAATCCGCTAAGGGCGCGCTAGCGTCGATTGAAGGGACCGTGGCCACGTCATACGAGAACCCGGACGCCGCCAAGAACAAGAAGGGCAAGAAGAAGAGTAATTAATCCGGTGCAGCCGCTGCTGGCGCCTACGCCCGGCCCGTGAAGGGCTTCAGACATGTTCCGCTTTGTCTTCCGTTTTCTACTGCTGCTGGTCTTTTTCGCCTTCCTTCGGTACGTGATTACTACCGTTGCACGCGTCTTCTCGCAGACCATGCGGTCTCAGTCCTCGCGCCCGCCCGGCGAGCGGGTTCCCAAAAGCGAATTGGGCGGCGAATTGAAACAGGATCCGGTCTGCGGAACGTTTGTCCTTGCCACTTCGTCTGTCAAGAAAACTGTCAATGGCGAGCTGGTTCATTTCTGCTCGGTTGCGTGCCGCGACAAATTTCGGGTGGCTTGAAGCTTTGCCCGTGGCTTGAAGCTTTGCCCTAGGTGAACGTTTTTTCATACTTGCAGGTGTGAAAAGCCACAGTCGCCCAGTTTTCCACAGGATCATGTCTTCCGAAGCAAAACACAAGGCCGCTCTAAAGCCCAGTTGCGCCGGGCTTTGGCTCCGTTCAATGTGGATTTCGACGCATTTGGCTGGCGCGGGTTGACCTTGGTTAACGAGTATGCTGTAATGCCAAACCGAGCTTGCGAAATTGGGTTTCGCGTTGAAGATAAAGAATTTTCTCTTGACAGGGAGCGGAATCCTGATGTATCTATATCTTTACCACGTCCGATGCAATTTTGCACTTGTACGTTTTTTGCCCCGCAAGCACAACTTAGCAGTTTAAGCACGAATTAGCATGAAAAAGTGCTGATCGCGGGTTTTGGTTTGGAGCCGTTGGCCCACTTGAGGGACTTCGGTGATTCTGTTCTCCGCCCGACACGGAGAAGTTCCCAAAGGTTGTGAGATTTCGCGAATTGTCAGAGGCTCAGGTTGCAAGAGAACTTCGACCGATTCAATAACGCACTTTACAAGGAGAAGGAAATGGCAGATTTTCGCAGAAGTATTATCGTGCTTGCGGCGCTGGCCCTGCTGTTAGGGACTATGTCATCCGCAAGTGCGGCCAACGTGCCGTTGACGTGTATTGCCTCGGGCGCTAACCCGACACAGTTGCGGGCCGAGGGATTGACGGAAAAAACCGGCGACGTGCTCATCACGTGCACCGGCGGTACTCCGACGGACGCGTTTCCAAATGTGGTTCCCACTTCGAACATTCAGATCTTTCTGAATACGTCGTTGACCAGCCGCATTCTGGTCTCTTCGACGCAGGCCTCCGAGGCTCTGTTGCTCGTCAACGAGCCTCAGCCGGCAACCCAGAAGGTGTGCCTGGTGGGCAATGCGGATTGCAACATGTATGGTCAAGGCGGCGTGATTGCAACGGATCCGTACAATACCGGCACGCTGGCTCACAATGGCACGGGACAGGCCTACAACGTTTACCAGGGCCAGCAGGTGACTACCGGTTCGGTTACGTTCAACGGTGTGCCGATTGATGCCCCCGGTACCGCGCAAGCGAGTCTGATCATACGGGTAGTGAATATTCGTGGTAATGCCAATGGTTTGGGTGTAACCAGCGTCAACGCCCCGCCGGTTAGCGTCACGGCGACCATCTCCACCAGCGGCACCGCGACCCTGACCATCACCAACAACGCGCAACAGGTTGTTGGACAGGTGCAGAAGGGTTTGGTGGTCGGCAATAGCACGGCTGCGACCTTCCAGCAGTGCCTGACTCAGGACTTTAGCGGTCCCGGTACGTCTCCGGCAGGTACCATCACATTCAGCAAGGGATTCGCGGCGTCGTTTAAGATCCAAAACGTCGCGGGACCTGAGACCGGAGCGGCACCTGGTGCGCCGTTGGCCCAAGATATCCCGGGTCATATTTACTCCTTCGGTGCGACCGGTCAGGCTGGCGTGGAATACGGCTTCTACAATCCTGCCTTCCCCGCTGGCGCTACCAATGCGGGTGTTGCTGACTACGGCACCAGGCTCCGGGTCATCTTTGCCGGCGTGCAGGCGGGTGTGACGGTTTGGGTGCCGACCAGCGTGGCATATGACGACACGGTTTCCCCGGCGATCTATCATTACAACACCGGGGTGCCGATCGTATCGGGCGGCATTGCTGAGTTGTACGGGCAGTTGGTAACGAGCGAAGGCGGCTCGTATACTGCGGCCGCGGCCAACAGCACCGCACCCACTGGCTACAGTTCGATCACGATCAGCTCTACGGGGACTGGCGAAGCAGTCTACGAAATATTGGCCGTGCGCGGCCAAGTGCTGCAGGAGAACCTGGCGATTCCGTTCTACGTCACGTATACGGCAAATCCAGGTGCGAATTCTCCGGGCCTCGGTACTGCTACCGTCGGCGGCAGTTTCGCTCCGGTCAGCACCGATACCAACGCTTCGGCGACCGATACCATTCCGCGGTTTGCTGATACGTCGGTCGCAGTCAATGCTTGGTCCATCGTGAAGTGCGCGACGCACATATTGTTCCCATTCGTGACCAACCAGGCCGGCTTCGATACCGGTTTCGCGATCGCGAACACGTCGATGGATCAGTACGGCACATCGACCCAGACCGGAACTTGCACCTTTAACTTCTTCGGCACCGCTGCTCCGGCAGCCGTTACCACGGCCGCTGCGGTCGCTCCCGGCACTGTCTATACCAATCTAGCCAGTGTCCTGTCGCCTGGATTCCAGGGGTACGTCATCGTGGATTGCCAGTTCCAGTTTGCCCACGGGTTTGCGTTCATTACTCAGATCGGCACTTTCCTGGGTACCGAGGGTTATCTGGCGCTGATCATTCCGGATCCGCCGAATCCACGGCTGCCGGCCTTCCCGGTCAGCGGCAGCTTGTCCGGCGAGCAGTTGAGCAACTAACTTCGCTAGCAGTTCGCACACAAAGGAGGAGGGCTTCGGCTCTCCTCCTTTTTCTTTTCCGGCCGCAGTTTGTGTTAAGTTCTCGATTTTTTGGAGATTCATCCTCCATTCATTTCACTGAGATGTTATACTGAGTTCTCTCCGCGTCCACTCCCAAGTTGCTATTTCCCCGGAACTCATGAGGTGAATCATGGTTTGTGCCACGTTTGTACGTAGAATCCTTATTCCGATTTTTGTGCTGGGATTGGCGGTCGCGCACGCCCAACAAATTACTAAGGTATCTGGCGACGGTCAGCTCGTTATCCAGGCCGTCCTGAGCAGCAACCCGCTGGTTGTCTTGGTCCGAGACGCCAGCGGCAATCCATTGCCAAATGCTAAAGTCACCTGGGCGGTCACCCCCACCGGGCAAGGGGGCGTGATATCCGGCACCACTACGACGGATGCCAACGGCCACGCGACCAATACTTTTGTAGCCACCGTCCCTAACCCCCAATTGTCCTACTTGGTCAGCACGGTTACCGCGAGTTATAACGGGCAAAGCGTGCAGTTCACCGAGATCTCAGTCGGCCAAACCAACAATACGCCCGACGTGCAGGCATTCGCCAATCCGCAACCGGCCGGTGCTAACCTTTCCGGAAAGGCAGGGGCACAAGGGTCTCAGGCAATCACGATCCAGTTTCTGGTCACGCAAGGTGGTCAGGCGCCCGGGGGTGTCGGCAACGCAGCAGTAACCATTACGTTGGATAACCCCCAAGACGCTTCCACAGTTGCATGCGCTGGAGGAATCGTCTACAGCAACGGCGCTGGGTTCGCGACCTGCAACCTCGTCTACGGAGGCAAAATCGGGGCTGGATCGTTTACTCTCAGTGCTGGCGGCCTAGCGAGTTTCGATTACCGTTACCAGGTTGTCGCCGGACCGCCGAACACCATAGTGCTTCTCTCCGGCAACAACGCAACCGGCATTCCAGGACAAGAATTCACATTGACCGCACAGTTGACCGATATTGGCGGGAATACGCTCTCGGGAATCCCGATGACATGGGCGCCTGTCGTTCCGGGAACGGTCTCCCTGAGTACGACCAGTTCTACCACGGACACCACCGGCCGTGTGTCCACTACAGTTACCCTAGGGAATGCAGCCGGACCCGTGCAAGTGCAGCTCAGTACAGCGGACGGAAAAGTCACGGCTCTGTTCACCCTCACGGTGAATGTCGTTGTGGCGGGGTTGAACCTGGTGTCCGGAAGCGGCCAGTCGGTTCTCGTGAATCAACCATTCCCCAATCCGCTGATCGTTCAGGTCAATGATGCCCAAAACCACCCGGTGAACGGTGTACCGGTGACATTCGATTTGAGCAGTGGCAGCGCGGTCCTCAGCGCCACTAGCGTGAACACCGGCGCCAACGGCCAAGCTTCCATTACGGCCACTGCCGGTGCGACTGCTGGCCCGGTCGTCATCACTGCATCGACTACCGCTGGTAATAACACGTTCTCCCAGATCTTCAACCTCACCGTGACGCCGCCGGGACCGGTGTGCGATACGACTCTGAGCGACAACGACACGTTCTTTAACGGCGCGAGCTACGCCCCGAACTTCATTTCGCCGGGTGGAATTGCGCTTATCTATTGCCAGGGCATCGCCAATGGAATTCAGGGCGTCGTGACCTCCAACGACTTCGGCTTTGGGCCTTTGCCGACACAGGTGCAGGGCGTCACCGTGCAGTTTGGCGATACTCCGGCCCTGGCCCCGATTTACTATCTAGCCAACCAGAACGGCAAACAGTGGATCGCGGTGCAAGTACCATTTGGAATCTTGGGGACAAATCCCTCGGGAACTCCTGTACCGGTGGTCGTCACCGCCAACGGAGAGCCGAATGTAAGTCCGCTGTCAGCCTCGGTCATGGCCGGTGCGCCTGGCTTCTTGGAATACGTGATGTCCGATGGCAAGAGCCGCGCGATACTCATTCGATCCGACGGCCAACTGATTGATCTCAATAACAAAGCCAAGGCAGGGGATACCCTCACTGCGTTTGTGACCGGCATGATTCCCCCGACCGATTCATCTGGAAACTCGGTAATCCAGACCAACGAGTTTGCGCCCCCCGGTAGCGACGTTGTCATCACTACGCCGATCGTGATGGGCGTCGGTCACGAAGGCACCCCTCAACCGCCGACTGCGAAGTACGCGCATGATCTGATCGGCGTGTGGGAAGTAACGTTTGTTGTTCCCAGCGACGCCAGCAGTGGCGACAATGCCCTGAATATCGGGATCCCGGATCCGACCAGCAACAACAAGCTGATACTCAACAAACGCGGTTCGATCATCCCAATTAACTAAGCACTACACTGCAACCCAGGGGCGGGCTTCACGGCCCGCCTTTTTTTTTTACGGGTTGAAGATCACCTGGCATTGAATCAGCTGGTTCGTAGGTTCCACAGCAACGTCCACACCAACCGTGCGGGGTGGAAAGCCCGCTTTAACGTATTTGAAGCTCACTACGGCATCTTCACCAGCCGGGATTTCGGTACGATCCGCCTTGATTTCCAGGCCCCGTACATTCGCGCGTGGGCGGAGTTCAATTCGGACACTGCCCTGCATCCCGTTGTGAATCTTAATCTGATCTGAAGAATCAGCGGTGGCACGCAACGACGCGATCTGCTTGTCCGGTTTCACCAGCTTCTGGAGCGCTTCCGGCGTGGGCGCGCCATTCAGATCGGCCGGCGCACCGCCTGAACCAGGGCTGCCGGACGTGGTCATCTTGCCCCACGGAGTAATGTTCATGACCTCAGGATCAACGTACCAACACCATTGCCCATTCTCGAACTTCCACATGGTCGGTCCCGGCACTTTCATCGGTTTGCCGCCGAAAAAGGCAATCGGAACATACATTTCCATCACCATCATCACCTTTGCCCTCGTGAAGTTCTCCGAATATGTGATGTCGCGGATTTCGAAGCTCAGAAACTTTGGCTTCGCCATGTTGTAAAAGAAGTCCTTAGAGTCCTCGGCGACGATCTCCTCGGCCCGGCGCGGGCGACCATCGATCTGCTCCTGATAAAACTTGGCGACGCGCGCGCGCAACGCCTCATCCACATCTGGAGGCGCTTTCGCGAACACCTCCGCGGCGTTTTGTGCAAGGGCGGAACACGCCAGTAGGAAGATGGGTGCCGTTCTGAAGAACCAGGAATCGAACATAATGTTATTATTCTAACCCCTGCCGCGAAAGCGATCACACGCCCCGCGGATTTATAAAGCCTTCTGCCCCGTAAGATCGCTGCACGGCAATGCACCTTGCGGACACCCGTCGGGACCATACTGAGACAAGAAATTATGCGGACCGACCTGGCAGCGCCCTACGATTGGATCAACAATATTCCGGACCCGAATTCGCAAGACTGTCGAAACGTGATTGCGTGGTTGATTCACCAGGGCGCACCGCCGCCGCAAATATCGTACCTGCGCCTGGTTACATCGTTCCTGCCTCCGACGACTGTGGCCCCAGCTGGATTCTCGGTTCTGCAATTTCCTGGAATGCCTTACCCCTGCGACCTGGCCTCGTCGCTGAACAGCCCCACGCTGGTACTCCAGGAACTCAACGACCTGCTTCATTTGAACCTGTCGATTCCGGGGCAGTACACACCGCCGCCGCCTCCGCAGCCCCCGACGCCACCTTCAACCCCGCTGCCGCAGCCAGCCAATCCGGTCGGGCAACCCATGGTCAACGATACAGGGTTGGGGTCTGACTATTTTCCTGTCGCTGGCGACACGTTGCCGGTTGGCGCGGTGTTCCCCAACCCGGTAGTACCTGGGCAGCCGCTGTACCAAAAGATCGGACGTGAAACGCCGTGGGGCACCGAGATCTTCTGGCAGCGCATCGCGTAACACAGCCTCACTTAGCTGTTGAACTGTTCCGCTTTGGCCACTGCCATTTGGATCATGATGTCTGCGAGGCCCGGAAACTGGGCTTCGGGCATGCGCGCATAATAATCCGCCAACAATCCCGCATTCACCGTCGCACCGTTCGGCAAAACGATGTGATACTCCTCGGCCGACGCAGCGTATGGCCCCCCTGTGCCGCCAAAAGGCACCTGAACGATCTGTCCCGTTCCAAATTTATCTGCGATAAACTGCGCGGTCTCCTGCGTGGCGAAGTACGCTTGGTTCAGAGGCCAAGGACCACCACCCATTGCGCTGGTCTCCTGAACATTGGTCAGAAACTGTGGCACGAACGGCGCCGACGGGGCCGCCGGAGTCTGTGTTTCGGCGGGAGCCGTAGGGGCGGCGGGCTGCGGGTCGAAGGGGGTGGTCACGGGCGCGTGCTGGCTGGGCGCCACCGCGGTCCATCCGCCAAAAAATTGCCCGCTGACACCGGTAGTGTCAGAAACTTGACTGTTTGAAGTACTGCTCTCTTCGGTCAGGGCCTCGGAGAAAGTCTGAGCGGGAGCTGTAAGCTTCTGGCTGGCAACCACTTCCGGGGCATATGACTGAGACAGGTCTTGAATTTTAGAGATCACGCTCAACCTCCAGGATGGGATAGGCACGCGATCTACCAAAAGCAACCTAAAATTTACATTTTCCGCGCCGATAAGCCGGACATAGGTCGTTTGTAAGACAGCTCATTCTCACGGCCTGACTCTTCACTGCCCGGAGGGCTCATGCATCGTCAGCGGAACGTTTCTCCGCTTTGCATTCTTTCGATTTTCTTCAGTCTTCAAACATTTTCCCTTTTTGCTCAAACTGTTCCCGATCGCATCACTAGTACCATCGACGATCAGGTACGGGTAACACTTGTAGGCAACCGGCATCCGCTGGCCCGGGCGGAATTCGAGACGGGTGCCGTTCCGCCGGACCAGCGAATGGAGCGGATGATCCTGACGCTGCGAATCGACGCAGCGCGTGAGAAAGCTCTCGATCAACTGATCGCGGAACAACAGAATCCCCACTCGCCGCGCTATCACCAATGGCTGACACCGGAGAAATTCGCCCAGGAGTTTGGCGTTTCGGAGCACGATCTGGCGCAGATTGTGGGTTGGCTGCGGGGCCACGGGATGGAAGTGGAAGAGATTGCGCGGGGACGGAGGTCGCTGCTGTTCAGCGGGACGGTGGAGCAGGTGGAAGCGGCCTTCCATACCGCCATGCGCGCTTACAACGTGGGGGGCGAGGTGCACTACGCCAATGCCACGGACCCCGAGATTCCCAGAGCTTTGGCGGGGGTGGTAGGGGGCGTGGTGGCTCTCCACGACTTCCGGTCCAAGCCTGCGCATACGGCGGTGAAGCCGATTCCCGTTCCGCAAGCGAACATGTCCAACGGCGCGCACTACCTGGCGCCGGCGGATTTCGCCACGATCTATGATGTTGCGCCGCTGTATCAGAATTCGATCAACGGCACCGGGCAATCAGTCGCCGTGGTGGCGCGCTGCAACATCCATATCTCCGATGTGTCGACCTTCCGCAGCTTCTTTGGATTGACCGCGAACAATCCCACGATCGTGGTGAACGGGACGGACCCCGGCATCGTGTCCAATGGGGAAGAGACGGAAGCGGATCTGGACGCGGAGTGGGCGGGAGCGATCGCGCAAAACGCCGCCGTACAGTTTGTCGTCTCCGCGTCGACCAACACGAGCGATGGTGTGATGCTGTCGGCGCAGTATATTGTCAATAACAATCTGGCGCCGGTGATGACACTGAGCTTCGGGCTTTGCGAATCGGCGCAGGGTGCAGCGGGAAACAGCTTCATCAACAGCCTGTGGCAGCAGGCCGCCGCGCAAGGCATCTCGGTATTGGTGGCAGCCGGAGACAATGGCGCCGCTGGTTGCGATGCTTCTTCGGCCAACACGGCGACGCAGGGTTTGGCGGTCAACGGCCTTTGCTCGACTCCGTATGATGTGTGCGTAGGCGGAACCGAGTTCAACGACTCGTCTAATCCCAGCGCCTATTGGTCGGCACAAAACGGGACCGGCCTGGGTTCGGCTGTCGGATATATTCCCGAGACCGTGTGGAACGAAAGCGGCGCTGTGCCCGGCGGATCCCAGCTGTGGGCAGGCAGCGGCGGTGTCAGCACGATCTATGCGAAGCCAACCTGGCAGGCAGGCGCGGGAGTACCGGCCGACGGCATGCGCGACGTGCCCGATGTATCGCTCACCGCAGCCGGACATGACGGGTACCTCATCTACCAGAATGGCGGACTGGGCGCGGTTGGCGGCACTTCGGCTGCAACGCCTTCTTTGGCGAGCCTGCTGGCGTTGGCGGTGCAAAAGACAGGCGGACGCCTGGGGAACCCCGACGCGATGTTTTATTCGCTGGCGGCCAGCCAGGCATCGGGCGGCCCGGCAGTATTTCATGACACCACGACCGGCAACAATTCGGTTCCGGGCGTGACCGGATTCAGCGCCGGTGTGGGATATGACGAGGCTTCGGGTCTGGGCTCAGTGGACGCGGCGCAACTGATCAACAATTGGGGCGGCACATCGTCTCCGTCGCTGCAGGTCAGCCTGTCGTCACCCACAATCTCGATGGCCGACGGCGCCAGCGCGGGCGTAACGGTGACGGTGGGCGTGTCGGGAGGGTTCAGTTCGGCGGTGGTGCTCTCGGCCACAGGACTACCCGCGGGAGTGACGGCGGCTTTTTCGCCAGCGACTCTGACGGCGCCTGGGTCCGGCACGAGTGCCCTGGCCCTCAGCGCCGGATCGCAAGTGGCGGCAGGCAGCTATCCGGTCACAGTCACGGCGAACGGCGGCAGTGTTACGCAAAACACAACGCTGACCCTGACGGTGACGCCGACGGGCAGTTTCAGGCTGGGATTGAACAGCACATCGGTGAGTGTGGGTCAGGGCGGGGCAGGTTCGGTGCAGGCGACGGTGAGCGTGGCCGGCGGATTCAGCGCGGCGGTGACGCTCTCGGCCGGGGGCTTACCGGCGGGGGTGACGGCGATCGCGACGCCCGCGAGTTTCGCCGCTCCAGGCGCGGGTTCGAGCACGTTGATGCTTGGCGTCAGCGCGCAGACGGCGCTGGGCAGCTATCCCATCGCGGTGACAGCAACGGGCGGCGGTGTTACGCAAAACGCGTCGTTCACGCTGACGGTGACGCCAACGGGCGGTTTCACGCTCAGCTTGAAGGCTCCGGCGGTGAGTGTGGCGCAGGGCGGATCAGGTTTGATGCAGGAGACCGTGAGTGTCTCGGGCGGATTTAACTCGACGGTGACACTAATGGTTGCGAGCTTACCCGCAGGTGTGACGGCGACTCCGGGATACGCGGTTCTGGCCGCGCCCGGCTCGGGGATGAATGTGCTCTCGCTGAGCGTTGGATCGCAGGTGGCGCCGGGCAATTATCCGGTGCAAGTGACAGCGGCAGGCGGCGGTATTACGCAGACCGCAGCGTTCACCTTGACGGTGACGCAGCCGGGAAGTTTCACCCTCAGGTTGAGCAGCGGGTCGGTGAGCGCGGCGCAGGGCGGATCGGGTTCGGTGCAACTAAGTGTGAGCTTGTCGGGCGCATTCAGCGCTCCGGTGGCGCTCGCTGTCGCGGGCTTGCCCGCCGGAGTAACGGCGGTCGCGGCGCCCGCGAGTTTCGCCGCGCCGGGCGCGGGCTCGAGTCTGCTCACGTTTTACGCCGGTGCACAGACGGCGACCGGCGCTTATACTCTGCAAGTCTCAGCGACGGGCGCCGGCATTTTTCAGACGCTGCCGTTGAGCCTGACCGTAACGCCGCGGCCGAGCTTTACGTTGTCGACGAGTGCCAGCGCGATCACGGTGGTTGATGGCTCCAGCGCGGTGGCGGGCATCAGCGTGAGCGTTGGTGGAGGGTTCAATTCCAGTATTGCGCTGGCCGCTTCGGGCCAACCGAACGGCATGACCTTGAAACTTTCGCCGGCCAGCTTCTCTGCGCCGGGTTCCGGGAGCACTACCCTGACCGTGAGCGCCAGCACGCAGACGGCGGCGGGCATCTATAACATCGTCGTTACAGCCAGCGGCGGAGGGCTGGCAAGCTCGCTACCCATTGCCGTTACGACGGCCCCGCCACCCAGTTTTGCGATCACCGCCAGCGCGTCATCGGCCAGTCTGGCGCAAGGAGGGACGGCGACGGCGAATGTGGCAGTCAACGGAGCGAACGGTTTCAACTCCGCGGTGACGCTGAGCACGAGTGGCCTGCCCAGCGGAGTCACCGCCAGCTTCTCGCCATCATCTCTCGCGGCGCCGGGATCGGGGGCAAGCGTCCTGATCTTGCGCGCGACCTCGAGCGCGACCGTGGGCAACCGCCCAATTACCATCACCGCGACCGGCGGCGGATTAACCAAGTCCGTCACGCTGGCCCTGGCGGTGACGGTTCCGCCTAATTTCACGCTCAGCGAAAGCCCCACATCGGCGACCGTTGCGCGCGGGTCGAGCACGACTTTTGGTTTCACTCTCAGCGAAACGGCGGGGTTCAGCGCTCCAGTGACGTTGACGGTGAACGGAATGCCGGCAGGAGTCACGGTCAGCTTTTCACCGGTCAGCAGCCCAGCGCCGGGCGTATACAACCTCACGATCAAGCTAGCCGCGGCGTCGAACGCCAAGGTCGGATCGGCGACATTGACGCTGTCCGCGGCCGGCGCGGGAATCACGCACAGCACGACGTTCGCGTTGACGGTGAAGTGAAAAAGCAGGTGCGATGCCGCAATCGAGCAAGTCGTCATTCAGACCTTGGAAAGCACGCCGCGCGGGGAGACGCATTGGTCCACGCGTGGTCTGGCGAAAGCCACCGGACTGAGCCGGATGACCATCAGCCGGATTTGGCATGCTTTCGGATTACAACCGCATCGCACTGATACCTGCAAGCTGTCACCCGACCCGTTACTGATCGAAAAGGTGCGCGACATTGTCGGCCTCTACATGAATCCGCCCGATCACGCCGTGGCGTGTTTGGCAGTGTGAAGGAACTGGAATCCGCCATTCGTGAATCCATCGACGTCCACAACCAAGATCCCACGCCGTTCGTTTGGACCAAGACCGCCGACCAGATCCTGGCCAGCATTGCTCGCTACGCTCAACGCACAACCACCGCCCACTCCAACTAACTTCTGTCACGAACCATTGGGACAGGAGACTAGCTCTGCGTGCTGAATTTGACGATTTCCCGCCACATCCGGTAGACTTACTTTCGCTCGGAAACAAACTCCATGGAACGAACCTCAAACGCGAAGAAACGAGTTCTTCGGCCCAAACAGGTCCGGGGAGCAAATCGTGTCGCCATGTTGCAGCTTCTCCGCCACAACGAGCATATGTCGCGTGCCGACCTCGCCCGGCAAAGCGGACTTTCCGAGGGCACCGTTTCCCGCATGATGACGGATCTGATCGCCGACGCTCTCGTATGCGAGGATGGCGCTGAAAATTCCACGGGCGGCCGTCCGGGACGCCGTTTGTTACTGGACCCAAAGCGCATCGCAATCGGCGCCGAGATTCAGAATTGGGAAACGCGCGTTGCCGCCTGTACGATGCGAGGCCGCGTCGTGGAGAGCCGCCGCTTTCGCACACCGGCTGCGGCTGAAGAGACTCTGGAGCTGATCGCAAACGCGTTCAAGGACTGCCGCCGGCGGCTTGGAGGCGATCGCGTTCCTGGAATTGGAATTTCCGCACGAGGCATCGTCCACAGCGATCGCGGTCTACTCGTGCACGGCAACCGTCCAGGATGGGTGCAAGTGCCGATACGCAAGATCCTCGAAACGAGGATACAGGAGCCGGTTTACGTCGAGAACAACGTACGAGCCGCGGCCCTGGCCGAGTATAGCTATGGCTCTTCTGAAGTGTACGCCAGCCGTGTGTTTCTACTCGTGAAGGTCGACGAGGGTATCGGTATGGCCATCATTCTTGAAGGGCAACTGCATTATGGTCCACGGATGGCTGCGGGCGAGTTTGGAGAGATGGTGATTGCGATGTCTGCCTCTGCAGGGCAGCGCGATCGTTCCGGATGTCTTGAAGAACTGTCCTCAAATCCAGCATTGTGCGAGCGCTACGCTGCCATTACCGAAGACCGGCGATCCTCCACGTCAGGCGATACTTTCGCTCGCGCGCGGCGCATCGTTCAAGCGGCCGCCGCTGGTGATCGGGCCGGCGTCGAAAGCCTGGCCGAGACCGCGCGTTGCCTTGGTATCGGGATTTCCAATGTGGTCTGGGGCCTGGATGTCGATGTCGTGGTCATCGACGGTGCGATCACCGATGCCTGGCACTTGATTGAACCGGTGATTCGAAAACAGCTGAATATCGAGAGTCAGCCCGAAATCAACGTGCTCCTCAGGCCTTCCGCTTTTGGCGGGGATGCGGCCCTTATTGGTGCGGCGACGCTGCCATTCAGCACGGTCTTTGCCACTGGCCGTTCCCAGCAACTGGCCGGGGTCACGGCATAATGCCTCAGAACGGGGCGCTCTCATCACCGGCCGGATCACTGAAACGGGTCCTCTCGCGTCGCGACCTCATTCTCTACGGCCTCGTCATTCTCACTCCCACGGCCCCGTATCCGGTTTACGGGATCGTCCAGCAGACCTCCCACGGCCATGCGGTCATCAGTTATCTGGTAGCGGTGGTTGCGATGCTCTTTACGGCCGCCAGTTACGGCAAGATGTCGGGCGCCTACCCGGCTGCGGGCTCGACCTATACTTATGCGCAGCGCGCCCTCAACCCACACATCGGCTTTCTCGCCGGATGGGCCATGATGCTCGATTACTTTCTGATTCCCCTGCTCAGCATCATTTATGCGGCCCTAACGGCTTCCCGCCTGCTGCCCCAAGTTCCGTACATGGCTTGGGCCATTCTGTTTACCTTGAGCCTGACACTCGTCAACATTCCTGGAATTAGAGTCACCACGCGCGCCAGTTCCGTGATGATGGCGATCATGACGGCGTGCGCCATCGTGTTCGTTGCCCTGGCTGCGCGCTATGTGATCGCGGCGCACGGTCTCACCGGTCTGTTCGACCTTCGGGGTGTCTGGCGGCCCGAGTCATTTGCGATGCGTCCGATGATGCTTGGCGCCAGCATCGCCGCGCTTTCCTATATCGGGTTCGACGCTATCTCCACATTGGCTGAAGACACCGTCAACCCGGAGCGCGATGTCGCATTCTCAACCGTGTTCGTTTGCATCCTACAGGCCGCGTTCTGCGTCGTTACCGTGTACATGGCGGCGCTGGTGTGGCCCGACTACCGGACCTTCCCCGAACCCGAAACCGTGATTCTGGATATCGGCGGCCGCGTGGGCGGCAATTGGATGTTCGGCTTCATCACGTTTGTGCTGCTGGTCGCGGGCTTGGCCAGCGCACTCACCGGCCAGGCCGGCGCTTCCCGCCTGCTGTACGGCATGGGACGTGATGGAGTCATCTCCCGCCGTTTGTTCGGATACATCCACCCGCGTTTCTCGACTCCCACGCGGAGCATCTACTTCATGGGCGCGCTTTCATTGATCGGGGCGCTGTTTCTTCGCTTCCAGATGGCGGTGGAGCTGCTAAACTTCGGGGCCTTCGCGGGGTTCATTTTGGTCAATCTCAGCGTGATCCGGCACTATTATGTGCGCCTTGGAAAAAGGCGCGGGTGGGACCTTGTGGCCAATCTGCTCTTTCCCTCGGCCGGCGCCCTGGTGTGCTTGTACATCTGGTTGAGCCTCAGTAACAACGCCAAGATCGCCGGGTTCTGCTGGCTGGCCGTTGGCGCCCTCTATCTTGGCTCCATCACGCGCGGTTTCCGAACCGCTCCGCGTGAGCTCAGCACGCTGGTAGAAGCCTCGGGCGCAGAGCTATAACCGCTGCGCGGCTAATCGAGGCTACTCCAATTCAGCGGTTCGCTCCGCACCGGTATCTTGTTCGCCTGCGCATAGCCATTGCGCGCCGATTGCGTGCGCTCATACCAGTCGTCCATTGGCAGAAGGAGTTCGTCATAAATGAGATAGCTCATGTCGACGGTGCGATCCGGCAAATGATCCTTCACATCGTCCATTTCGTGTAGGAATCTGCGCCCGTTTGCCTCTGCCGTTCGCGGATACCACGTGTGATACCAAGTCGTGGTAGCGTCAAGAAGCGCCCGATTTCGCTCCTGACGAATCCGGCGTGCGATCTCCAACGCCTGATCCACTGCCGCGACCGCGTCACTAGCTTTCGCGTCTTTCGCGGCAGTCTGGGCCGAGGCCAGCGCGGCATCGATCCGCGCGAATCCCTGCAACATGGTGAAATTTTGCCGAAACAGACGAGCTAAGGCCACAAAGACCTCCAGCCCATACCGGTTGTGCTCCGCCAGCCGAAGATTTTCTTGCAAAAGCCCGAGCAGCTCGTCATTCTCCGGAAGAGCGGCGTCAACCGCTTCGAGCCGCCTGGCGTTGTCCTGCGACCAGCTCCCGTCATCGCTCAAGTCCGACCCGGCAGGCGTTTTTGGCAGCGGCACAGTCAGATCGTGCGCTGGGTGCGGCGGATGGAAGATCATGTCTGAGTTCCCCCAGATCGGCTTGCGCATTTTGGAATCCATTCGGTCCCAGGTATCCCGCCAGACCTGCGCCTGGTAGCTCATAAGCTGATACACGCGATCCATGTTGCTCACAGAAGGCCCGTAAAACAGAGGGTAGAACGCACTCATCGCCTCGCGCGGATCCGGGCCATCGGGATTCCAACCCGCGGCAGTTATCGTCGAATAGCCGAGCCAGAACGTCTCCGGGTGCAGCCCCATGTCCCCCCAACCTGCCACCAGCATCCCCATCAAATCGGCATTGCGCCGCGCTGCGTTCGTCGCGATATCCGTAACCGCACCCGCCACTCTTCCGGTCTCGCTCCGGCCCTTATGTACTCTACGAGCTGCGGGCAACGAAAAATAGTCCGGAAAGAACGGCTCTTCGCCTTCGGTGGAGGTGTAAATCGTCTGCCGAATCCCGTGAGCTTTGAAGACCGGGTCAAACTCCGGTCCATAGGTTTCTCCGTTCACGACAAAGGATGGCAAACCCTCAATGTCCGCTGGTTTCATAGGGTACTCGCCCCAAAAGATCACAGTGCGGCCGTGGTCGTGCAGGTAAGTTGCGACCTTCGTCACAAATTCATCCAGCACGCGTCCCACGCTCCCGAGTTCCTTCGCGCGCACCCCCTCATGACACTGATCGCTATCCGCCATGCCGACATAATACGGTTCATCTGTCGAGAATATGATTGGCTTCACGCCGCGATTGGCGGCGATCAAGTCACCGAACATGCCGATCATCAACTGAATCGCGTCCGGATTGGTCGCGCACAACTCATAGTTGCTGTCCGGAAACTCGCGCAGCTTGGCGTATTCGGGATGCTTCAAGATGAACGCGATGTGCGCTGGCCCGTCCAGATATGGAATTACCTGCACGTGATAACGGAGGCCGTAGTCAGTCAATTCCTGCAGCTCCGCGGCTGAAAGAGCGTAAGGTTCCACCAGTGCCGGGGCGCTGTGGTACTGGAAATGGCCCTCCAGCTTGATCGCGAAGCCATTCACCTTGTAAAACGCCGCCTGCCTCACAGCGCGTTTCAGCTCCGAGAGTCGCTCCAGGTGATGCGCGTCATCCCAATAGATCTGCCGCAGTTGTAGATCGGGCCAGTCCACGATCTCACCCGCCGGAAGCCAGAGTGCGCCCTCACTGCGTTTTGTCAGTTGCACCAGCGTCTCCACGCCGTAGAACAACCCCGGCTCCGCGTTTGCTGTAATTCGAATGGCCGTGGGCGAAAGTTCCAGCCGGTATGCCTGCGCAGCGATAGCCTCGGGGTCCCGATCCTGCGCCTGTCCTGGATGAACCGATCCGGGCGCCATCTCGAGACGAACCGCCGGACCGCTGCCCTCCGTTTTGAGAACGATTCCGAACCGGGATTCGAGATCCTCTTCCAGAGCCAGGACGGCGGTGGAATTCCTGGTAACATCACCTGTCCCGATTTCCAATCGCCAGCCGCTGCCGAATCGAAAATCGTCGGGCTCCAATTTCACTTGGCGCGGCTGCGGGATAGCCGTGAACCCCCGCGCAAACAGCGGGGACACAGCTTGCCCCCGTAGCGTGCCGGTCGCAAGCAGCAGAATTCCTTCTACCTTGAACAGTAAACGCGCGAGTCGTCGCATATACGAGACGCTGATCTTAGCATGCGCGGGCCCGCCTCCACTCAATGGCCGCGCTGCGCCTGAATATACTGAGCGACTGTGTCCACGGTATCGAGCCAGATTCCGTTAGCGGGATCGCCGGCGTATTGCAAAAAATGCTCGAGTACGGAAGTTTCGGTGACCTGGTAGCCGGCCTCCCCGATTTCGTGGCCTGCAAAGACCAGCCAGCCGCCTTCTTGTGCGGCGGCGAGAACCGTTTTTTTCATTTCTTCAAAGCTCATCCCATCCGATTGCGGCGCGAGTACCTGTGCCAGATCGCAGAAGGCGGGGTTGTTGGCCGCTTCGTCGCGGAAACCACGGCCGGCTCGAAACTTCTTGGCAACCAGCGGCACGTAGCTCTGAGTTCCGGTACCCCTGCCGATGAATTTCTCCCCGCACGGATAGGCAAACGTTGTCGGCTTCACGCCCAGTAGGCGCTGGGTTTCGGTGTTGGCCTCATCCAGTTCGTGCTCCATCATGGCCATGGTGTAATCTTCCAGCGCGTTCTTCCCTACCCAGGAGAAGTTGCCCGTACAGGGGTGCGTCATGGAGTGATTGCCGATCTCGTAGCCTTTTGCCGCCGCCTGCTTCCACGCGTCCAGACGTTTACTCAAGTTCGGCGGGTTGACGTAAAACGTCACCTTAGCGTGGTAGCGGTCGAACAGAGGCAGCCCGGCGTCCATCTGGCTGGCGCGGGCGTCATCGAAGGACAGACTCACCGCGACCCGTTTGCCGTTCGGCCAGCGAAAAGTACCGTCAAGCGGCCGGCTTAGCGATGCGCGGGATGCCCCGGCGTCCTGGAGTGCCATCAGGGTCAAGCGAGGTTTTGAAGTGGACAGCCTCTCAGCGAGCTCGTTCTGGCCAGCAGCAACGTGCAGCACTCCGACGCTAGACAACAAAAGACCGCAAACCACACGTCTCATGGGCTGGATTATAGCCCTGGCAACCACGCAAGGGAATGGGTATCCGAGAGGAATGTCCTCTCGAACCGTGCTGAGCGAGTGCCGCAAAGTGCCATTTCCGTGCCGTGTGGGCGGGATGGCTTAGAGCCAAAGCGTTTTGTTTCAGCCTCCATGACCAGAACGTTGGTGAGCATTTCAGTGCGGCGAATCGCGGAGATTGCCGACTCACGGTTCCACCGGACTAGTTCACCGCAAGCGTTCTCGATAGCCATCGGGCAGCTTCCGGAATCCGCTCCTGACCCCGCGGCGCGACACCCACGATCGGCTTCTTGAAATCAAGCGCCGATTCGATTTCTGATTGGATCCATTGCCGATGAGCAACGTACATTCCAGTGATTATGAGGACGCAGTCCGCCTGCCGGATCCGATTATCGAGTTCGTGCACCCGTGTTCGGATTGATTTTGGTAACCCCACCGGCATGGCAATCGGGTTCTCTGTCGGAACGCTGAGACTCTCCCACCGGAATGTCGCGTCGGGTCTTATCAAGTCTACGAGCGAGTCATATTCCTGATGGCCCCACGCATGGGTAATGAACGGCTCGCCCGGCGTTTAGAAGTACACCTTCAAGGTCAACTGCACCTGGCGCGGGACGTTGGCCTGGCTGTTGATCTGGCCGAAGAGACCGGATCCAACAGTCGTGTGGGGCGGGCTGAACTGCACGTGGTTGAACGCATTCAGCGCTTCCAGTCGAAACTCGGCACGCACTCCCTCCCGTATCCGATTGATGGGAAAACTCTTGAACAGGGAGAGGGTGGCGTTCTCCTGGCCGGGCCGGTTGATCCAGGGCAAAGTCCTGGGTGCGTCGCTGACCGTATAGTGGGGAGGCCGAATAAAGACATCGGGATTAGCGAAGTAGTGGGTGAGCCAATCCGAACCGGTATTGCGCGTGGGCCTGCCGACCAGATCGGGCCCTTGACCGGCATAAGTCGGGAGACTGAAGCTGCCGCTGCCCGTAAGGCCGACCGTCAACGGAAATCCGCTAGCGAAGGTCCAGATCCCGTTGACCTGCCAGCCACCAACGATCGCATTGACAACCGGATTCCAATCGTGGCCGATCATCTTTCCCTTGCCGATCGGCAGCTCGTATACATGGCTGATATTCAGTACATGGGTGGCGTTGTAGTTGGACACGGAGCGTTCGAGCCTCAGGTTGTTGGGATCCTGGAGATGGCCCCCGGCAAGGCCGATCCAGTCGATGTTGCCATCGGTAGCCGATGAATCATCAATGGATTTCGAAAACGAATAGTTCACCAGGAATTCGAGCCCCGAAGAGAACCGTTTCTCGACCCGTAACTGCGCCGCATTGTAGATGGAGTTGGCCCATGGCGGCGCATCGCCAGGGAACCCACCGAATTGAGGGTAGGGCACGAGGAGGTTGGATTGCTGAATCAAGGGAGTGTTGTATGGGGCGTTCGGATCAGTCAGATGCCCGTAGAAGGGATTTTTCACCAGGGTGAGCAACTGCGCGATCTGGCCGGCGGAGTCATGCTCGATCTGAGGTCCAAGAAAATCCAGATTTCCGGCGCCGTCGAAATACAGATGGTGCCCCGCCTTACCGACGTAGTCGCCCTCGGCCACCATGTTGAAGGGGAGCTCACGCTGGAAACCGAGGCTCCAGGTTTCCTCGTAAGGAGTGGAGGCCAAGCTCTTGATTGGACCCCAGGCAGTGTACCCGCCGTAGTCATTGAGCGCACCCAACGTGTTGCCGGGCGGTAAGCTAGGCCCTCCGTTGGGCCACGGATTACTCAGCGGGGCGAACGGAGTGGCGTGATCGTTCTGATAAGTGGTGATCCAGGGAGTGTCTTTCACGTATCCCTGATACCCCCAGGCGCCCGGTCCGGCCGCGCCGACTTTGGAGGTTGAGTAGAAAATACCATATCCGCCGCGAATCACGGTCTTGCTCAGCGGCTGCCAGGACAGGCCGAATCGTGGCTGGAAATTCGTGTAGTCAGGCTCGTAGTTGGTACGGTTATTGGGACTGGCATACACCTCACCGCCGTGTAGCGTGGGCAGCCCGGGTATCTGCAGCGGAGAGACTATGCTCGGATCGTCCCAGTTCATGCGGTTATAGCGTTCGGTCCGCGGCAGGGTGATGTCGTAACGTAAGCCGAGGTTCAGCGTCAGCTTCTTTGTAATTTTCCAGTTGTCCTGGATGTAGCCGCCGGCCTGATAGTTCTCGGTGCTGACCCAGTTGGCGATTTCATACGTCCCGCCACCATCTACCGAGAAACCGGTCATGGCGCTCGCCATGGCGTCGCCGCCATCGCCGAAATTAGGATCTTGGGAGGTGGTGCCGTAGTCGAAGGAGAACGACCCGCCGGTTGGTCCGGGGTTGGCGAAGTTGCCCAGATGCTGGCGCACTTCCCCGCCGAATTTTATTTCATGCGCACCCTTGACCCAACTGAAGGTGTCTTGTATCTGAGCCGTAGATTGCCCGGCCAGATAGTAACTGTAAGGCCCGTTGCCAACGCTGGAACCGTACGAATCTCCGATGTTGATACTGGGCAGCGAGGCCGGAGAGCCTAAATCCATGTATTTTGGCTCGCCAAGCAAGGCGGAGGGATCCAGATTTTTGAACTGGCTTGGGCCGGGCTGGAGATTCCATTCCCGGACGAAGCCGGCAGACAGGGTCATCAGTATGGTAGGGCTGAAGGTGTAAGTCCAATTGAGCGCCAGGGCATGAACGCGCGTTGGTGTTGGCCCGGAGTTGGAATCAGCAATGTTTCCGTAAAAATTCTCGGGGGTGAACAAATTGTTCTGCTGAGAATACTTGGCGGACAAGAGACTCTTGTCGCTGAAGCGATGATCGATCTTGATGTCGAACTGGTCGTTGTTCGTCCTGTTGGCCCCCGATTTGATCCAATTGAAGAAGTTGTTGTAGCTAGGTGTTCCAATGATGCCACCGGTATTGGGCATGGGAAAATAATTCAGCATCTGTTTTGCCACCGGATCAATGAGGTTGCCTGCATGCGGGGCCGGCTCGTAGGGAGTGCCCTGCAATGCCGGACTACCTCCGCTCATAAATGTGATCATGTTATTGAACGGGATGTAAGCGGAGCGGACGGCTCCGCCGGCGTTGGCGTTATAGACGCCGGAGTAGGGATCCCAAAGCTGACCCGCCGGAGAAGAGCACATGCCGTTCTTGTCGAAGGAGCCGCCGTTATAGGTGCACAACTCCCCGAAATTCCCCTGGCGCTCGAGCGGAGTCGGCACCGCCGCCGTGTGCGTCGACTGCGAGGTTTGCCGGATGCCATCGTAATCGAAGAAGAAGAAGGTTTTGTTTTTCTTGATAGGGCCGCCCACCGTGCCGCCGAATTGGTTGCGGTGAAGGCCGGGCAACGAGTTGCCAGCCGCATTATCGAAGTAGTCATTGGCGTCCAGTACGTTGTTGCGGAAGGCCTCATGCAAGCTGCCATGGAATTCATTGGTGCCCGAGCGCGTGATCATGTTCACGATGGTGGCGCCAGAAAAACCAAATTCCGCGCTGAAGTTCGAGGTTTGTACCTTGTACTCCTCTACCGAATCCAAATTGGGATCCAATTGCAAGTCCTGCACGCCACTGTTTTGGTCGAACTGCGTGAGACTGATCCCGTCCGATACTACGTCGGCCGTCGCTTCGCGGCCTCCGTTCGAAACGAACCAATTGCCGCCGGCCGATTGACCGCCGTTTTGGATGACGACAACGCCGGGAGTTAGATAGGCGAGACTCATGACGTCGCGGTCAACGTTGGGCAGGTCATTGATGAGTTTCCGGTCGATCACTTGGGATGTGACCGAATCCTGCGTGGAGAGCAATGGCGCTTCAGTCGTGATATTGACGGTTTGCGCGCCGGTGGCCAGTTGTAAGGTGAGGTCGACCGAGGTATTCTGATTCACCTCCATGACGATACCGGTGCGGGTTTGAATTTGAAATCCCTGGGCGACAACGGTGACCTTGTAGCTTCCGGGCGGGACACCACGAAAGAAATAGCGCCCGGTACTGTCGGTGGTGACGTTGAAGGTATAGCCCTTGTCCTGATCCACCAACGTCACCTTCGCACCCGGAATTACCGCGCCGGAAGGATCGGCAACTACGCCGACAACCGACCCCGAATACAATTGCGCCCAAGCCAGCGAAGCGCCAAAAACCAACACAAAGGCGAACAGCCAAATTCTCATTCGAGTCCTCATACGTCGACACCTTTCCCCCAATTCACCAGAATAGTTTTCCCGGGTTAACCAAGCCCCTTAGCCAAAAAGCATACACGTGTGTGTGTTTTCGGATTATGCAGATCTGCCCTTTACAATCAAGTCTCAATCAGTATGTTGCGGGCTGTTACGTCACGTTAACTTGGGCTGTTGCGTTGCGATTTCAATGAGTTATGGGGGTGCCCCCTTGCGTATCCCAGATGCATGTAGCAGAATGATCGAATCAAATGGTGGCCAGGACTGCAGTAGTCAGCCGAGTGGCGCCGCGCCGAAGCCAGGAACTCGATGATCTCCTCCAGCAGGTGGCAGACAGCGAAACCTTTCGCACGGCGCCGATGATGCGGGCGCTACTCCTTTACCTCTGGAATCACCGAGAAGAGCGAGTCAGCGAATATGCGCTGGCAGTGGATGCTTTAGGACGCTCTGCGGATTTCGATCCAAAGACAGATTCCACGGTACGGGTGCACGTGGCACGGCTACGCACGAAACTCAGGGAATTCTGCGATTCGTCCGATGCATCGTTTCCGATTCGGCTGTCGATTCCGCTCGGCCGCCACGAGCTGCAGTGGGTCTACAAGCGGCCCAAACTCTCGTTTGTTTCCGTATTCAAACGGCTGCCACTTCGCTACATTGTAGGCCTTGCCGCTGTCGTTAGCGGACTGGTGTTCGTTTGCACCGCGCTTGTTATCCAGAATCGCGGCCTTAGGGCTGCCATCCCGCCTAGTCCACCTCCGCTGCCACGGTTCTGGCGATCATTTCTCGCAGGAGGGAAGTTCACGACGGTCGTGGTGCCAAGCCCTATGTACTTTTTCTGGCCGGACCACAAACTGTATGTGCGGGATTTGGAGATCTCGGACTTTCCAAAGTGGCCTACGTCCCCGATTCTCCGGGACTTGTCCAAAAGATTGGGTCCTCCCGAATTATCCCAGTCATACATAGGGGCGCCTGAGCTTACGGCAGGCGTGAAGTTGCTGCAATACCTCGAGAAGAACGGCCAGCAAGTGGAACTCATCGAGTCGCGAAGGTTCGGGGCCGGTTCTTTTGCCGCTCAGAACACCGTTTTCCTCGGTATGCCCCGAACCGCGGTCTATCTCAATGGGATGCTGGAGAAGTTGAATTTCTACATCGCCAGGGTTACCCCCGACCTGGTCAGGAACCGAAACCCCAAGCCTGGCGAGCCGGCCGAGTTTCAAGAAACTGCCTATTCGGCAGACCGGCGGATCTCTCCGGCGATTGTCGTTCTGTTGCCTGCTCGGCCGGAGGGGACTCGATCACTGCTTTTGTTGGGCCGAGCTTTGACTAGTATGACGTCATTACTCCTTTCGCGCGAAGGTCTGAAGCTCGTGGAGGAGCAGTGGGCCAAGAGCGGTTCGCCCGATGCATGGGAGATGGTAATCGAAGCCGAGATTTACCGCGATACCATTCTGAAAGTGTGGCCAGTTTCTTTGCGTCCGATTCCGTCAACGTTTTGGGAGTAAAACCCACCAGCGCGAAAATCGATCCTCTTTTGCCAGTGATTCTCTAGTAATGCAGCTCATTGGCCACTTGCACCTGCGCAAACGTACAATGAATGCGTGAGAGAGCTACGCGCGGCGAGCGCGCTAGCGATGGTCGGAATGGCTGCCGCACAGGCGCCCGCCGGCAAGAGCCCGGCACCGGCCTCGGTCGCGGTGCTGGCTGAATCAGGCAAATGCCGGGAAGCGCTGCCAATGGTTAAGGCGGCCCTGGCGCACGCTGCGGATCCGGAGCTCAAGAAGCGGCTGGGGGTGGACGGCGTGCAGTGCGCGATGACATTGAAAGATGCGGAAATGGCCGTGGACCTGGTTCGCTCTCTGAGAAAACAATTTCCCCACGATCCGGAGGTGCTGTATATCACGGTCCAGCTATTTTCTGATCTTTCGCTGCGCGCCTCGCAAGAACTGGCAAGCAGTGCGCGCGATTCCTACCAGATGCACGAGTTGAACGCCGAGGCGATGGAAGCGCAGGACAAGGCAGAGGATGCGATTGCGGAATACCGCGAGGTGCTGAAGAAAGAACCGAAAGTTCGCGGAATTCACTATCGCATCGGGCGTCTGCTGCTTTCCGGGCCGAACCGGGACGCGAATAAAGAAGAGGCGCGGCGGGAATTCGAAGAAGAATTGAAGATGGATCCTGCAAGCGCGCCATCGGAATATGTGTTGGGCGAGCTGGCGCGGCAGGACCAGCAGACGAGTGTGGCGGCGCAGCATTTTGAACGGGCAACGAAGATCGATGACGGATTTACGGACGCATTTATTGGGCTGGGCAGAACGCTGATCGAAGGGGGACGCGTCGCAGAGGCGGTGGCGCCGCTGCAGGCCGCGACCAAGCTACAGCCGGACAACCCGGCGGCTCACTTTTATCTGGGAACGGCGTATCAGCGCTCCGGGCGGCAGGAAGACGCCAGCCGGGAATTTGGGCTGCAAAAGGAAGCGGACGAAAAGGTGAAACGGGCCCGGCAGGAGAGGCGGGCGGAGGAGGCTGGCGAAGCGGGTCCGAAGTAGAGCGCCGCCTCACTCGCCGATTTTTCCGCGGATCACCATGATCGAGGCCCTGAGCAGCTCGAACAGAGCATAGGATTGACCAGCATCTTGTCGGCGAGCCCGACACCGATGCGATCCACGCCCGCGCCAATGACGAGGAGGAGTAGCAGGAAAGGGCGTAGAGAAATCACTCTGATTTTCCCTCGATGATTGTGACATAGCGATCCGTGGGCAGGTCCACAAGCCGTTGCGTCTTGCCGCTTGGCAGCGGCCACTTGATCTCGACCCAATCGATTTTCGTGCTCGCGCCCAGCCCCAGGATGACGCGGGGATCGTGCGAGGACAAATAACTGCCGCCGCCGTTTTTCAGCCGGGACCGGGTGACGCCGCCGACCGACCAGGTGATGCGGGCGCCCACAGCGTCGCGGTTGCAGTTCACGCCTTCCAGTTTGAGACCTAGCCAGTGATTGCCCGCTGAGCAGCGGTTATGCAGTAGAACGGGAGCGCCGCCGTTGGTGGCCACCAGCACGTCGGTCAGGCCATCATTATCATAATCGCCGACAGCGAGACCGCGCGCGGCGAGCGGCTTGCGGAAAGCGGGGCCAGCCTCGGCGCTCACATTGCGCAGCAGGCCACGCTCCTGATGGAACAGGAGCAACTGCTCTTTGTATTTCACATTCTCGTAGTACGACTCCACCATGTCGTCGGGATGGCCGTTGGACAGGATGAGGTCTATAGCGCCGTCATTGTCGTAGTCAAACAACTTCAAGCCCCAGCCGCTCAGCATGCGCGTGGGCTCGGCGATGCCGTATTTGTGCGCGGCGTCGAAGAAGGTTTCGTTCTTGTTGTTGGTGTAAAGCGAGAACATCTCATAGTTGATGTTGCTGACGAAGAGATCTTCCCAGCCATCGGCATTGATGTCCGCGGCGTCGACGCCCATGCCCGAGCGCGTCTGCCCATTCTCGCCAAAACCGACGCCGGCAATGACACCGATCTCCTGCCAGCGGTTGTTTCCGCGGTTGATGAACAGGAAATTTTCCACGGTATCGTTGGCGACGAACAGGTCCATGCGCCCGTCATTATTGACGTCGGTGGCGACCACTCCCAAGCCTTTGCCCATGGCGCGGTCAATTGCCGTGCCCAGAGCGACGTCGCTGAATGTGCCGTCGCCGTTGTTGTGGTAGAGCAACCCGTGCGTGGGCTTATACAGATTGGGCGTGCAGTAGTGGCGCCGGCCGAGACTATCGGGACACGGGATCTTGTTCGTGTAGTCAATGTAGTTGCAGACGTAGAGATCGAGGCGGCCATCGTTGTCGTAATCGAACCACACGGCGCTCGTGGTCCAGCCGGGGAGGGACAGACGGGCTTTCTCCGTGACGTCGGTGAATGTGCCGTCACCGTTGTTGTGGTAGAGGATGGACCGGCCGTAGCCGGTGACCAAGAGATCGGGGTAGCCGTCGTTATCGTAATCGCCCGCGGCTACTCCCATGCCGAAGGTTGTTCCGCCGATTAAGCCGGATTTCTCGGTGACGTCGGTAAAGGTTCCGTCGCGATTGTTCTTGTAGAGCGCGTTGCGCAACGGCTTTGGGGGCCTGTAGAAATCACATGGCCCGCTATTGACGAGGTAGATGTCCATCCAGCCGTCGTTGTCATAATCCAGGAAAGCGCAGCCAGGGCCCAGCGTTTCCGGGGGGTGATGCTCGGCCGAAAGAGCATTTCTATGAACCCAGTAGACACCACTCCTTTCGGGCGGTATCTCGTCGAATACGACGCCTTCTGCATATGGTCTCGATGCCGCTCGCGAGATTCCGGGAAGCGCAACCGCCGCGATGTTGGCTAAAAGTTTTCTACGCGAAAAATGACGCGGCATATACTCGCGCTTGGCATCCCTGCCGGCATTGTACTTCTCCCCGTATTTCGCAGCAGATTGCGGAACTGATTGCAACAGTATGGCAGCGTGGCCATCCCGAGTGCCCAAACCTGAGATGCAGGTGGAAGCGCTGATGCTTGGCAGCCAGACATGCGCCTTCTTAGTCAAACATCATTGGTCTCCGATCCGCAAACGCTCAAAAACAAATAGGTGCTGCACAGGTATGGCGCATGCGGGATAGTCCGACTCCCATCCTCGGCAAAGCCGACGGTGATTTTCATGCTGGCGACCTCGATGCTCCCGGCCGACAGCCTCCGCAGCATGTCGCATCATCGTCGATTGTTGCCACGACCCGGACGCTTCGGTGCGCCAATTGCTAGAACGGCAACTGTGTGTCAATGTCATGGCTAACAAGTGAGCCACTTCCGTTAGCAGTGCCCCGATAACCAAACACATATTGAGCTCGCAGCTTTCGTAGCCCATAATCGCCTCACCAGTGGAAAGCAGGACACATCAAACTTCCAAGAGCCTTGCTCGAATGCGCTCCAGCTTTGTGGCTGCGGTCATCATTGTTATCTCGACAACATGTTCGCAAGTGAATGGAGACGATGGCTGTGCCCCCGGCGCTAATGACGAGGCCCATGTATCCGTTGCAGCCTCCCCAAGCATCCGTCAAAAACGGACCTTGGAAACGTGGCTTGATGCGCTGTCGTTGGCGGAATCCGGCAACAGGGCTCGGATCGTTCATCAGGACCTTGATGGCCGGTACTACTACGGGTGTCTCCAGTTTAGGGTGAAGACGTTTCGTTCCTTCGTTGACAAATTCGGTCTCGCCCCAAGGCCCGAAGGGAGTGACGTCATGGACCTGATCTACGATTGCGCCTTCCAGAAGCGCCTGGCTGCACGCATGATCCTCGACAATCACGAGAACTGGAAGCACTGGAAAAGAACGGTGCAACGCATCGGATTACCACCAGGAGCTACCAGCACATCGGAGCCGGTACGTACAGCTCGATTCGGCCACCGGTGTAAAGCAGATAACAGAACACCGGGTGACCGGTAGATGAGTTTCACCAACGGCTCGGAAAATTGAAAACCGAAAGACCCGACTTCGTCACTCCGAAAGAAAATCGAAACCTAAGGGCAAATCAGGAGCCGTCATAGATCAATGACGCTGTCGTTGGGGATGTATGCACATCGCAAACATGAAAAGCTTGTGTTCTCCAACGCCATGCGATTGCGGGCGGCCTTCTGGCGGCAGAAAACACAGCGTCGTCGCCGGGCAGCCTTACTGGAACTTGGAGTGACGGCGACTGGCAAGCAATACGGCCGGCAGCGGCCTTGGCCGTTGGTATCTCGCACGGGCCAAAGCTCTCTCGGTGGGGCTTTCTAATGCATTACCCCCTTTTGCATTTTGAAAAGCGGGCGCATGCGGACGTACCGGACAGAATCGCAAGTTTGACGAGGTGACGAGCGCGAAGCCACTGTGATCGGGCAGTCTCCGCGAGGCTCCTCTGGCAGAGGTAAGATGAGCAGCAGACTGGGCGCGTATGCGGCGTTCAGAACTGGAAACGCTGCCGAGCCGCCTAGTGTCGGCTCGAGGTTAACTCCTGATGCATCCACAATGGACTCCGATGCAGTGGCCGGCTGGATGGGTGGACCCATCCGCTCTCGCGCTACTACAGGGCACAAGCATCAACTACTTGCTGGTTCAGAGAGAGACCGCGCTCGAGTCGGTTGTCGCAGAGGCGCTGAAGAAAGGCATCAACGTCGGTGAACCGGGCTCCCCGCCTGCTGGAGTTGTCATCACTAAAGGCGAGTGGCCCGGCGTGGAAGTGGCCAAGAACGGCGCGGTTACAGCCGGCCCTACGGCTGCTCCGTGGGTGGACTCGAATGGCTGGGTGGTGCGTCTGGCCGCCGCTCTTCAGCCACGATCGGCGATTTGGGTAGACGCCGGGCCGAAGCAGTCGCGTTCATCTCCTAAGTCCTACGTAATGGCCTTCGCTGACGCGGCGGCCCGCGGCGGCCGCTGGATCATTTCGCTCGACGCTCAGCTTGCGCCGGCGATCGCGGCTCAGGAGCCGCGCGCACTTGAAACATGGACTCAGGTGAATCGGGCAGCGGATTTCTTCGCCGCCCAGAAAAGCTGGTCAGACTACGTTCCCGAAGCCGTGATCGGAGTCATTTCGGACTATTCCGGAAAGAACGAGCCCCTCAGCCGCGAGCTACTTGACTTGCTCGATCGAACCAACGAGCAGTACCGCATCATTCCCCTAGCGGCGCTCTCGGCATCGACGTTGAGAGGTCTTAAAGCTGTGATTTGTCCTGACGAGGGCTTGCCTGCGCCGGGTCTGTTTAAGCAAATCCTGGCTTTTGTCGAAGGCGGCGGGCTGGTGATTGCCGGTCCCCAGTGGGGCCCAATTCTTCCCGGCAGTTCCGCCAGGAAGGCCGAACATCCTCGGTATGACTTGCGCATGCACGGCACGGGGAGAGTGGCGGTGGCGAAGGCGAATCTCGTTGACGCATATCTGTTGGCCAACGACTCAGTGGTGCTGGTCAGCCATCAGTACGATCTCTTGCGCTTCTGGAATGGAGGCGCTGTCGGATCTTTCTTCACGATGACGCCCGATCGGCGACAAGCCCTTGTGCAAATGCTTTTCTATGTGGACCGTGGTAATCTGCAACACGGTGGAATGGGCGATGAGATCACAGTAAGCGTGGCTGGCCGGTATCGATCAGCTCGGATCCGGACTTTGCAGCAGCCGTCTCCACGTGAGGTTGAGATGGAACCGCTGACAGACGCCGTGGAACTCCATTTTCCGGCAGTGTCTCCGTACGCCGCAATTGAGCTCGATTTATGATGGGGACAGCGGGTCACATTCTGGTGTATTTGTAACAACAGGAGACGGCCATGCAAGCGAATTGCAGTCGCAGGGAGTGGTTGATCAAGACGGTCTCGGGCATCGCCGGCATTTCCGTCGCCGCGCCGGCTGCTGTCCACGCCGCGACAGCTCCTGCGTCACCCGTCGCGGTTGGGAAATGCATGGGCTACGCCGCCGATGAGCTGTTGCCGGCACTGGAAAAAATCTTCGACCAGATCGGCGGTCTGGGGCGGATCGTCAAAGGGAAAACTGTCGCAGTGAAAATCAATCTCACCGGCGCCCCGAGTTACCGGCTGGGGCATCTGCCGTTAGGGGACACCCATTACGCCAACCCGAACGTGATTGCCGCTGCGACATATCTGATGGCGAAAGCAGGCTCCAGGCGGATACGCGTGCTGGAGAGTCCATGGTCCTCCGCTGATGGCTTGGAAGAAACCATGCTGCAGGCCAATTGGGTCCCGCGCGATATTCTGAATGCCGCGCCCAACGTAGAGTTTGAGAACACCAACTACCTTGGGCAGGGGAATCAGTATTCCCGATTCACGGTTCCGTTCGGGGGATACTTGTATCCTGCTTACGATCTCAACCACTCCTACGCCGACTGCGACGTCTTTGTGAGTTTGACAAAGATGAAAGAACACGAGAACACCGGCATCACGCTGTCGATGAAGAACTGTTTTGGGATAACTCCCTGCTCGATCTATGGAGCCAACGCTGGCGTCGACGAGCCCAACGAAAACCCAAGGGGTGGCCGCAGTCTGATTCACTCGGGCAACCGGCAGCCCTCCAAGAGCGCACCCTCCGAGAAAGATCCGTCATCACCGAGGAAGGCCGGGTACCGTGTGCCGCGGGCGGTGGTCGATTTGGTGAGCTCTCGTCCGATCGATCTGGCAATCGTGGACGGGATCAAAACGATGGCAGGAGGCGAGGGCCCCTGGGCGCGGGGCCGGTTGACCCCAGTACATCCAGGCCTGCTCGTCGCCGGAACCAATCCGGTAAACACCGACGCCGTTTGCATGGCCTTGATGGGTTTCGATCCTATGGCGGACCGCGGTACACATCCATTCGAGACGTCCGACAACATGCTCCGGCTGGCAGAGGATGTTGGCCTGGGAACGCGTGATTTGAAGAGAATCGAACTGGTCGGCCAGCCCCTGAATGAAGCTCGCTTCGATTTTAAGGCTGTCGGCTGAGTCCGATGCCTGGATTGTGACGAGAAACGTAGCATCACGTTGCAGTCAACGAGTCTTCCGGTTCGTGTTTGCGGCTGGACTCGCAGTTCTGACCGGCTTCTCATCTCCACCGGAGCCGAAGGGGGAGTCCCTCGTTTACTTCGGAACGTACACCGGGTTCAAGTACACCAGGCGGGGCGCGCCCGTTGGACAAAGCCAAAGCAAAGGTATCTACGTCAGCCGATTTCAGAGCGCCACCGGCGAGGCGAGTGAACCCCAATTGGCGGCGGAGATCCGAAACCCGTCTTTCTTAGCAGTCCACCCGAACCACCGGTATCTGTACTCGGTGAGCGAAGATCCACTCTCGGTGGGTCCGTACAATGACAAAGGATCTTTCATCAGTGCCTATGCCATCGACCCGGCGACTGGTTACCTGACCTTGCTGAATACCGTGCCTTCCGGCGGCACTTCAACGTGTTATATCTCACTCGATCCTTCGGGCAAATATCTGCTCGCAGCTAGCTTCGGGGGCGGCACCGTCACGGTGCTGCATGTGAGGGACGATGGGGCGTTGGGCGCGCAGGCCGCTCTAGTCCAGCACACCGGTCATGGCGTGGATCCCCATTACCAGGCGGGCCCTCACGCCCACTCGTTTGACGTTTCGCCGGATGGCCGGCTCGCTGTGGCGGCAGACCTTGGGACCGACAAGTTAATGATCTACCGTTTCGATCCCGCAACCGGAAGCTTGACACCCAACGACCCGCCATTCGTTGAAGTCAAGCCCCCGGGTGCTGGTCCACGCCACTTCGTTTTCGCCCCGAACGGCAAGTTCGGCTATCTCATCAGTGAAATGAGCGGCATCTTGACAGCCTTTGCCTGGGATTCCACGCGGGGCCGGCTGACCGAGATTCAGGCAACCGGTACGATTCCGGCAGACCTCAACGATGACAAGAACGCTGAGGTGCTGAACTCGTTTCACAGCGCCGAGGTGCAGCTACATCCGAACGGCAAATATATTTACGAATCCAATCGCGGACCGGACACGATTAGCGTATTCGCGCTGAATCCTGTCCAGGGCACGCTGACGCCCATCCAGCAGGTGTCGACGCGCGGCCTGATGCCGCGTCATTTCGCCATCGATCCGACCGGTTCGTACTTGTTCGCCGCGAATCAGGCATCGGACGACGTTGTTATTTTCCGCATTGAAGACGGCACTGGACGAATTACGCCGACGCGCACAGTTCTGCGAATCGGTACGCCCGTGTGCGTCAGATTTGTGCCGCTGAATTAATGGATCTGCAAGGAGGTTCTATGGTGCGCAGGATCATTGCTTCCGCATTAGTCGTGTTGGGCGTATTTTCGTCCATCGTCTTCGCGGAAGATGTGGGAAGCAACGCATATATCGACATGTATTTCAACGATGGACGCGCATCCGCTCCGGTAGTCACACACGGTACGCTCGAAGAGCGTAATATTTTTACTCGCGGCGATGCGCTGAAGCCCACCGAGAAAGGTGCCGTTCTGCGCTATATCAATTCTTTTTCGAGTGCCACACTCGCGCCTCAGGCATCGACAGCGTCCACTCGTCTGGATGGAAAGCAGGAGATCTTCTATTTCCGGTCGGGCCAAGGAACCATGGAGGCCGCGGGAGAGACAGCCAAGATTGTCCCGAACGTTGCCATCCTGATGCCGGCCAATCTCAGCTTCACGCTCAAAAACACCGGGCAGCAGCCGCTTGTGATGTACCTCATCAGCGAACCGATCCCGCCGGGTTTTCGGCCCAACCCCAACATGTTGGTTCGGGATGAGAACACTCTTCCTATCACATCCAGCGACGGAATGTGGTCGCACATCGTAAAAACCCTCTTCGTGACCGACGATGGGCTCGGCACTTTGCAGAGTGTTCTGACTGTGACGCTCGACCCTCTGACCATGGGCAAGCCGCACGCGACCAACCACGACGATATAGAAGAGGTGTGGGCGGGGCTGGAGGGAACCAGTCTCGCATTGGTGGGCCCGTTTCTCCGCCGGCAGGGCCCTGGAGTTGCCTATCTGCATCCTCCGGACAATCTGGCTCCCCATACCAACATCAATTACTCCGAAGAGGATCAGGTGAAGTTCCTCTATTTCGCGCGCTACCATCCGCACGAGCCGAGGAAGTAGAGAGAAAGGAGAAATTCAGTGTCTCAGACAATGCGCGCTATCCTGACGATTGAGTTTGCGGTTGTCACTCTTTCCCCGCTGGCGTTTCCGCAGACAGCCACGGCGCCCAGTCAAACAGGCAACGCCGTCAACGGCATAAACTCGTATCCGAGCCCATCGTTGATTCGCTATGCGCCGGAGAGAGACCCGGAGGCCAGAAGAATCGATTCATTTTTCGGCGATTGGCATGAGTCCATGCCGCGTAATATTCACGGCTCGCTGGTTGTGCGCGATATTCTCACCAAAGGCGATAACTTCGCCCCTCCCTTCAGGTCCGCTTTCCTTCAGTATGCGAATAGTCTCTCGTACGCGACCCTCGCCACGCATGCTTCCACTACAGCTTCGCGGCTCACTGGCCAGCAGGAGGTTTACTACATCATTTCGGGCATTGGGAAAGTTTCGGCTCAAGGAGTAGCCACCGAGATTCACAAAGACGTCGCCGTGTTCGTGCCCGCCAACCTCGAATTCGTGATGCAAAACACTGGAGATGAGCCCCTCCACATGTACATCATCAACGAACCCACTCCCCCGGAGTTCAAGCCCACCGACAAGATGCTCGTCGTAGACGAGAGGGCGGCTCACGTTCGCACTCCTAGCACGGTCGCCCATTACGCGACGTCGATTGGAGTTCAGGAGAAGGCAGGCGCCGCAAGTCCGGATCCGTATATTGTTCCGGGTGCCTCCGGCCATTGGTCACATGTCGTCAGAGAACTGTTCTCGTCGCGCGACGGACTGGGAACGCTCGCCAATGTGATCACGGTGGAACTGCCGCCGTTGAGCCTGGGCGAGCCGCACCCGCATGCGCCGGGTCACGAGGAAATTTGGCTGGCCTTGGAGGGCGACAGCCTTGCCATGCTGGGGACGGAACTTCGCATGCAGCACCCAGGGACCGCGTACATGGCGCGGCCCGACGGGACCATGGTGCACTCCAATATCAATTTCGGAGACCGTCCGGTGAAGTTCCTCTACTTCGTGAATCGCGGCCAGAGAGCCGTCAGGCCGTAAGATCAGTGGGATTCCGGCGACCTCGGAGTGGCAGCTCCTCAACGTTCCCAGGCCGCGCCTGTGATTTCCTTCCTGGCCGCGAGGTCGCCGTCCGGCACTATCACGGCCACCCAAGGCACATCCGGATCAGTGATCTTCCCGCGCCACTCCAGCGTTCCCGCGCTTCCGGGCTGCACCACCAGTTCCTTCGCATCGCTGCTCAGAATCAGATTGTCGGAGCGCAGGAGGAAACGATGCCCGCCGCCTCGTGCGGTCAGCTTGATGGTGACGTCGGATGAGCCCGAGCTTTCCCGGGACACCTGAAAATCGAGCACGTGGCCGCTGCGTAGATCCAGGCTGTACGTGGCGCCCGGCAAGAAGGTTCGCGTTTGCTCCTCGCCCTTACTTCGAACCGCGTACTTTCCTTCCGGCAACATGACGCGAAAGTGTCCTGTTGCCGAATCCGGCTTCACTTCGACCACTTGGCCGGAGATGGGTTCCTTGAATTCCACGGCACCGTCTGCCTGGCCCTCCACTAGCGCCGGACCCGCCAAGTCTCGCATCAGGTATATCCAACGGGCGACGGGATTCTGCCAGATCTCCTTATAGGTCCAGGTGCTTTGCACCGGCCAATAAGGAACATCGCTCTCGCCGCGGGTCTGTATACCCACCGGAATGCCACCCACGATGTCGCCGGACATAGGAGTGTACAGCGGTGGAAAGTCGTAGCCCTCCCCCCACATGGTGCTCTCGGAAAACGGATTTCTGCCGATCACCCACTCGAGCTGCTGCTGCGCAAGCTGCTCCAGGTTAAGATCCCCACGCAGATGAGCGGCCTTGGCCAGCGCTTGCGTCCGCGAAAGGACCGTACCGTTGTTTCCGCGGTAATCCATCCACACTGGGAACAGCCGCAGGTAATGTCCGGCTCCTAAAGGCACTCCGTTGAGCACCTGTTTGCGGAAAGATTCCCGCCGGGTCTCGGGCACCAGCGGGTATTCGTCGTCGCGATAGATGGACGAGGTCAGCATGCCATAGGGTTCGGTATACTGCGCGGTGGCTTGCACGTACTGCGAGAAAAGTACGACGGCGGAATACCATTTCATCCAGTCGGGGTGCTCTGGAAACGCGTCGCACATTTGAGCCAGGGCGAGAACCGGAATCTGTTCGCGGCTGTTGTGGCAGTAGTGCAGCACATTGTCCTTCGCGGGGCTGGTGTAGAAAAAGCCAGTTAGCGGAGTTGTCCAGTTAGGCCGCTTGCGCTCTTGTGAATCGAGCATAACCCGTGCCAGTTCCGCCGCCTTGTCCATATATTTCCGGTCTGCAGTCGAGCGGAACAATTCCACGGACGCCAGTACGCCCTGCGCCGGCGCCTCGTACACCACGTTGGCCGAATCGAACGTAACCCGGTAGCGGTCCTGGGACGCGGGAGCGCCGGCCGCTGCCAAGCCCTCCACTCCAAACTGCCAGTCTTCTTGGGCCATTTTCAGGGCGTAAGCCGCCAAACGGGGATCATCGTCCTTGAGTACGCGGGCAGCCAGTGCCTCGGTAGTGGCGGCCAGGAAGTGGGACAACGGTGAATTCGTCGCCGTCGTGCTGATATCGTCGAAGTCGCCGATAATGCCGTTGGTACGGCGTCCGTTCACACCCCCGGAGCCCCGATAGCCGTCACCGAAACTGGTCTTCAGAACCCAGTCAAGGCCCCACCGGCCTTCTTCCATGAGACGCTCATACAACTGGCGATCCTCGCCCCGGGTGCGTAACCGCTCGGCCAGGCTGAGCAGTGCGTAGGTGATCTCGGCAGTGCCCTGGAGGCCCTGGGTAAGGTCGCCCGCATCGTGCCAGCCGCCGTTGACCACAATGCGTTTATCGCCATGCACGGCGGTCCAATCGCGGTGGCATACGCCATGTACCCCGGGAATCGCCATCCCGCAGCGTTCGGCGTAGAAGAAGTTCAACGCCTTCCAAATGGTCTCGCGCCACACATCGGGATCGATGCGGAATGGACGCGTCGTATTCCCGCCAGCCTCCAGCACGTAGGCTCCGGACCGCCGAAATTCTGAGAAGTCCATTACCTGGAATGTGCCGATGTGAGTCTTGACTGTCTGAATCGGTTTCGAGAGCATCGTCTCTCCGGTTGCCTGGTCGATTAGCCGGAAATCGCGCGCGTTCAGCCCGCCGGCAATCGCGCTTTTGGCCGCGCCGGTCTGGTAGCCAGTGTGGCTGAAGGAGATGCGTCCGGGCCATACTCCCCAGCCTTCGATATAGTCGGGTTCCACGCGTTCCAGTTCGAGGCGGCTGAAATAGAAAGTCGCGGTATCCGCAGCTTCCGGTTCGTTGCCATCCATCTCATAAAGGATTTCAAGGCTCGTCACCTTGTCGCGCGCCACGTTGCCCATCTCCCAGACCACGTGGTTCCATTCGTGATTCCGCAGTACAACGGTGTGCTCGCCCTCCTGCCCGAAAGGCGCTGGGAGTTTTTCGACGCCGTTATTGTGAATCCGAATGGCCTCAAGCGCGGTCACGTACGCGCCGTCCCAGTCCGGCCGGATCCACAGCGAAATGCGGTTGAAGTTGCGCCAGTCCTCGCCATCAAAGTGCCGGACGACGCCGGCCTCGCCCCAACCGCGCCCACTTTTCGGACCGGGAACATTGAGCCTCGTGGGTGTGCGCATGCGCAGCGATTGGTTCCCATCACGCGAGTTCTCACGGCTAAGTGTGATTTCGGTGGAAGACAGACTCGCTCGAGGGACTTGATAGGGCTGGCGAGCATCAACCAGACCGACAGGGCCGTTGGTGATGGCAGTCCAGTGGTCTAGGCTGTGCATGTCGTCGAGCAGACGGCTATCGAGCACCTTCTTGTTGAGCCAGCGGTAGGTGGCAGAATCTCGGAAGTTCGCCTCCATGGGCGCGCGATCCGCTGCATACAGGCAGCCACTGAGCGTTAGCAAGAAAATCCCGATTCTCATCGTGTTCCACTCTAACGCATCACGCGGAAACGATTCCACGATGCCGCGAAATGCCGAACCGCTGATATGCGCCCGTCGACATGCCCCAGATGTCGTTAGGTCTGTATCGGAAGTGCCTCGGCAGTGAAACTTACGGGTGTGTGGGTATGGGAACGGGCACAAGCCCACAATGCAACGAGTCCCGAGCACTTTGTTTTTCCGGCTTGCGAAAACGAACGTATTGATCCGACGAAGCCCCAAAAGAGTTGGAGAACGGCATGGAGATCTCTGGTGAAGGAAGCGGCCAAGCGGGCTGGTAATGAGGCCGCAAAGCTTGCGAAGGAGGCAGGAAGGGACGTTGAGGAAGCTCGCAAGCGAGCGTCAGAGCCGTTCCAGGGCTTCCGTTCTCACGACCTCCGGCATCAGGCGATCACAGAGATGTCGGAAGCAGGCGCTCCTGACGCAACGATCATGGCTGTGGCTGGACACCTGGATCGGGCAATGATGGAGCATTACAGTCACGTCCGTATGGCTGCAAAGCGTGATGTCTTGGGCAAGCTGGAAAGTGGGCTGATGGAGATTCCAATCGTTGAGGCAAAGCCCAAAGTCGAGAAGCTCAATGGAGAAAATTCGAAGGGTTACGTCACAATCTACGTCACAAAGCGGCTCTTGAGGTCCGCGTTTGTTTCGTATGTGATTGAAAAATTTGGTCGGGGCGAGTGGATTCGAACCACCGACCTCCTGGTCCCGAACAACGAACGCAAGAAGAATCAATAACTTAGCCAGGGGCACATCCATTGTGATCCATTGCTATCGGTTACTTGTTTTTCAGCGATTTATGATCGCCTACCACCAGGGCGCGCGCAACCGCGAGCAAGGCTTCCATGCAGGGGGTGGGTACAAAAATGGGCACAGTTCGTTGGCAGTTAATTTAACCGAATGCTGGATTGAGGGAACCGCTACAATCAATCGGTGGCAGGTCGCGTTGGAGTATTTGCTGTGCGACATTCTAGACGAGACAAGACAAGACCACTTTGCTCTCGAACGGAGCGAAAACCTGCATTTTCAATCCGGACGGAGTTTTCGGTGTCCAAGGTTGGGACGGACATAAGCTAGGCCGAAGCCGACTCGTGGGACTAATCCGGCCCAACGTCTAGAAATACCGTTGAGCTCGTGAAGGCTCAAGTCCGCAACGGCGGCTGTCATCCAAGTAAACCGTTTCCTAGTACATGATCCTTGAACGAAAGGCTAGACCCGCTTTCGACAAGCTGCAATTCTTTGTTGAGACTAAGACCGCGCCAGGGCGGCACACATCTCTGTCTGACCGGCGGAAATTGGCCCGGAATCATCGAGGTGGGCTCACCGGACCTATCACACAACCGATGTAGACTAAATTCAAGTGCCATCGAAAACACCTCGGACCACCTCACCTGTGGTCGCGAGTTCCGGAGCTATCGGCGGCTCGTCTAACGAGGACGGCGCCGATTTCCGAGCTTCGGTCGCGGCTTGGGCTGTCTCGTTAGGTCTGGCTGGCCATTCTCTATCGTGCCTTGATTTCTCGCCCGCAATTCCCGTGTGCGTCAGTTTCGAGACAGACAACTCGGTTGATGACATCGAGATTGTGCTTAGGGACGGCGCTCGAATATTTGTGCAATGCAAGCTGAGCGTCCACGTTGGCGAAGCCGATCCGACACTTCGTTCTGTGGTGGCGCAGTGGTGCAAAGCCGTTGAGAACAGCGAGCTTTCTTCCGAACGAGACCGTGTTTTGCTCGCGGTGAAGCGCTCGACTGCTCCTGTCCGTGCCCTTTCAGTTGCGCTTATACGCGCAAAGTCGGCCATTGCCGGTTTGCCCACGTCAAAGGAAGCCGAGAAGCTTCGCATTATTGGCGCTCACGCCACCGCCTTACACTTCGCCGACAAAGAGCGGTTGCACAGAGTCGCGCTAGTGACCCCATTTCAGAGTGACCTGGCGCTAGAAGGCATCACCTTAATGAGGGGCGGCGTTTTGGCTAGGCCGGAAACGGCGGAGGATGCGTGGAAGGAACTCAAGGAGATAGCTAGAGAGCTCGCCAGGAACAGGCTGGGGCTGCCAATTCTGGAATGGAGTCATCGCCTACACAAGCGCGGTATTCAATTCAGATCCGACGCCGGCGGCACTCCAGCCGCCCGCGCCGAGGCGACAAGGCAGGTTTTGCGCCGCTATCGGGAGCTTCTCATCGACCGTGCCACCAGAATGGACCTCCGTGGAATCGGTGCACCACTTCCCTTATTCGAGCACGACCCGAACAAGCTCGATCCACATGTTGCCGTGGGTGATAGAGACTCTAGCGGGTGGCCTCTCATGCGAGCTTTTCAGCGGTTCGGGCGGGTTCTACTGCTAGCCTAGGCCTACCCGGCGGCGGCAAAACGACGGATCTCTCACATTTGGCCGGGGAACTCGCGAAGAACGAAGAGGGCATTCTTCCCGTCGTAGTGAAAATGGACGACTGGTGGAGAGAGTTGCGGAGTCTCTCCCCGCTCGATGCGCTCTGTACGCTTGCCGTGCGCGAGGTGCCTGTTGCCGACCGATCGCTGTTTGAACTCGAACTCCGCAGTCGGGCTGAGTCAGGAGATTTAGCGCTACTTCTGGACGGACTTGATGAAACGAGAGAGCGCAGGTTTGCAGCAACCGCCAAAGTTGACGAACTGCTAGCGGCAGTCCACCCAGGCGTGGACATTATTATTACCACACGCGACAGCGCGTACTCGGCTGGGAAGACGTTACAATTTCGAGAAGTAACGCTGACACCTGCCAGAAATATCGAATACACGATCAGACGCATCATCGCCACCGCCGCCGCCCACAATTCCACAGAACTCGTCGACGCGAAAGCTTGGGAAGACCGCCGAGCCGCATGGGTCATCGACGCAATTGAGCGCGATGATAGGCTTAAAGAAACCCCACTCGTACCGGTGCTGTTGGCGGTTCTGGCTGGGGAACCTAGCCGGGACAGTCTGCCTGGAAATCGAGCCGAGGTTCTTACCGCCGTCATAGACAGCATTCTCGATCGTTGGGAAATCAGCCAGAGGCGACACGGGGAAATCCAACTCGGAGCCCTGCAATCCACGGCAGCAGTCTCAGCACTTCGTGGGTCATTCTCTCAGCTTGGATTTCTCCTGTTGCGCACTGGTGGGGCAGTACAACAGGTCCTGATTACAGCATTGTCTGGATGGCTCGCTGATACATGGGGACTTGCTCCCGGTTTCGCAGATAGCACAGCGCAGGACGTACTTCACTTCTGGGATGAGAGTGGCGCGTTTGTTAGTTCCGGGCCCGAGCCAGTCGTGCGGCCCAGAATATCCCTACTATCGGAAACCGGCGCAGCCCGTTACATAATCGAGCTTGATCCGAACCGGCAGTACAAACTTCTTTCGGAACTGGCATTGGAAGCGACGGTATCCGAAGCAGTAACACTGGCCGCCCTTTTGTCCCCCGCCGTCTGCGAGATCGTCGTCCGCAGCGCAGTCTCAAGTGGCAGTCTCGAAAGGCAGGGCTTGGCTTCCCAGTGCCTGCTAGATGGAGCTAGTGTCTCCGCAGAAGCCGCCGAATCGCTAGCGGTCGCCCTCACCGAGCAGAGCGTTGGCCGCGATCGCGCCTGGAGTGTGGCGAACAGTGTGGCTCGGCTCCCAGTTTCGTTCCAGACGAAGATGCATTGTCTAGAAGCCCTTGCCGCGACTCTCGGAGAACAGAGATACCGCCTTGTGTGTGCCGGCGCCGCACTTCACAGCAATGAACCAATACCTGAACCTGCGCAAGTTCTAGCGGACGCTTGCAGCGAAATGCGGGCAGGTCGGCGAGGAGCAGGCGGATTAGGATGGCGGTCCACCCGCGAAGTCCAGGAGCTGGTTTCGCGAATGGCCACCAGCATGCTTCCCGCGCGACCGGATCTGGCGCCGGCATTTGCAGAGGCAGGTAAGCAAGGAAATCTGCACCTCCATCAGACAGTGAGTAGTGCGCTAGGGCGCATCAAGCGCTTTGATCTTATACGCGAGCCTCTGCCTTACCTGATGTACGACTGGACGGCACGGGATGAGGAGCACCGCAAAGCGTGGCGCGAATTCCTTCGGATCTTTATTGGCCTCGCCGAGAAACGAAGCTTGAATGGCGTTGAGGCCCGCCGGCTCGACAACATCGCCGATCTGATCGCCACGCTGGGATACTCAGAAACGACGGTCGGGGAGCTTGAACTTGCGCTGCGTACGGCCGGCGAGGACCTACGAGCTCTCGTACACATGTGCGCTACCCTCGCCGGATTTGAAGGGCCCGCCGTCGCGGCCGAAGCCGAAGTTGCATTAGCTATGGAGGCAGAGTCTCACGATTCCGAAAGCCTTCTTTTTTGTGGTGCTAAGAAGCGCCGTCTTCAGGGGTGGGAGCGTTTCGTTGACCGAGAGTCCTCTCTCGATATCGCTGTTCGGTTGTTGGGCAGCACTCGATGGATCGCACAGGTCGCAGCCGAAGCGCTTTCATCATGTCCATTGGTTCAGTTTGTGGTCAGAGGAGTCGATGAGAGAATTCGCACGTGGGAGGCGTTCAACCGCCTCGTCGCCGGCGAACTGGTGATGAAGCTGGATACTGGCTGGCGGGAGAGGGCTTCGCTCTGGAAGGCTCTCGATGACCCGATTGTCCGACGCGTGGCGGCAGAAGCTCTCGCCAAGGATTCCGGTATGCCGGTCGAGGACCTTCTGGACTGGTTTCTCAACGATGGGGATGCATGGGTCCGGACTGCTGTGATTGAAGCCCTGCCGATTTCGCGTTCGCTGAATGCACTAGCGCTGGTGAGAATCCGGGAGCTTCTTGCTAAAACCCCGCCTAGTTGGCTATGTATTTGGTGTAACAAGATAAGCCCCGCTGGTACGACCTCGTGTGCACACTGCCAGATTACTGGTCCTGATTTTCTTTCGTCTGCCAGCAAACTACTAGGGAGGCATACTCTCGGTGCGTAAGCTTTCTCTTTAGTGCCAGCAGCTCGCAGACTTGTCGGTGCCGGAGCGATGCCGAGTCGCCGGAAGTAATCAGGCGCCTCCCGGGCCCTCGCTACACGGTCCGATGGCGGTCTGAGTAGGCATATCTCGCTTACATGGCAATATAAACACCGACGCGCTTGTGCAAACTTCCTCAAAGACACACACCCGGCAGCATAGATATTCCTCGAACGGGAATATTTCGCAAAAGGAATGCATGTCGCCATTGCTTCTGGGCCCGGAACGATCTCGATTATCGGGCTGCAGCAGAGTGCGCTTCGCGCGATGCACACCGGTGTGGCAACACCGCTGATCCTGCCCGAGAATAAAAAACGCTCTGGGCTCCATGTTTTGACCAGGCACCCCAAGAGGAGTCCTCTCACTCTCGTCTATACCGTGATGCGGGCAGGCGGCCACCGTAGGCGTGAGGGTGAAATAGTGTCTGTTCTTTCCCGTGGCGATCACGTACTCCTCAGGCGTGGTCCCTAAGACGCGACGAATCCCGAGAAGTCCGACCGGATAGTCCGCGGGTTCGGACTCATGATAGTGTTCCGCCAGTTCAGTAGGCGCCAGGGTGAAGCCCAAGACTGAGTGGACCTTAGCCAAAAGTCCGAGTGCCATCGAGGAGATTCTGCCGTAGTGGTCGGTCAAGTGCTCAGGACTCTGCGGCACTACCTCGCCAGCGACTCTCTCTTCGACAACGAGCCACACCCCGCGTCTCGTCCTCAGATGTATCACCGGCATCACTTTTATATTCGGAACCGCAGCGTAGAAGTCGTGATCGACTTGGTACATCAGTCTTAACCCATGGAGTACTCTGTCGATGTCGGCCGCCGTGGCGTAAAAGGCAAGTTCTTCAACTGCCAAAGGTGCAACCGATCCCAGAACCTGCTGGTGCTCAAGCAAGGCAAATACATCGGCATAATTGCGCAATACCTCATTACGGTTGACGAACACCCGGATGGTACCGGGGTCGGGCCGATTCTGATAGAATGTCTGATCAGGATCGGTGAACACAATCATCCAGTCACCGTTCGTAATTGCCATCCGTCTGGGAGGATAATCGGCTATTTTCGCGGCCGAAGAAACGTAGTCTCTTGCGGTTTTAAGCCACGAGGACCAGTCCTCTATCATCTCGGCCCCTCCAAGACCGCTTATCAGTGCGTTGATGGGAGGCTCTGGAGCGGCGCCAGAAGCTCTAGTGCGGGGCAAGCAACTGCTTGGCCGCTTCGCCTCCACGATCAACAATGACCTCTTAGGCTCTCCAGCCTCGAAGCCGAGGTAATCAAGGAAACGGACTCTGGACCGCTCCGCGGAATAGATGGGCGCTTCCGGAACCAAGTTCGTGTTCCCAGTCGTTTCGACGCCCGTCTGCCAGTTGAGAGATGCTAACAGGCCATCAATGAACACCCGCACGTGAGCCTCGAGTAGTTGGTCACGCTCGTTCTCGACGTCTGGCGACTTCCCAACATACTCGGTGCGAACTTTAGCAGCTACATTCACGAAGTCCTGGCTGTACTTGGCACACAACACCTCCAGATCTCGCTGGAACTCCGTGGCTGTCCAGTTTCGTTTCAACGATAGATCTCGCCCAGCCGATACGCAAGACGCTGTGCTCTTGGCCACCCCATCTGCACGAACTCATCGAGAATGCCAATGAGGGCCTTGCGGGCTTCGACATCATCGCGCAACAGGCCACGCTGATCGGCAATGAATCGTTCCACGATATTAGCTACCAGATCGGCAGCCATTGAATCAGTGGCATAGCGCGATCCTCTCGCTGCCTCTAAGACCAAGGCCGAGTCAAGCAGGATCGCACGTGGTTGGACGTCCGCAAAGTGATCAAGAATCTCAAGCAAGTGGTGCGTAAGCGACGGTATTGCGATAGTGCTCAAAGTCTGGATAATAGTTCGCGAGTCAGCAAAAAATTGGCGTCGCGATTCCGGAGTCATCGGATACGTAGTGGAATTCGAACCTTTGAAAGCACCTGAAGCGAAATAAAGCCGTGCCCCAATGGTGTCGGCGATCTTGGCACACGCTTCAAGGACATTCTCATCCACAGCTCGACCACCCCTTTCGCGAACGCCTGATTCGGCCACAACGTTTTCAGCCATTCGATTCAGCAGTAGAAACGACTCTCGCCGAATTTTCTCAGCCCGTGCTGGATCACTTCCTGGCTCAGGATTTAAGTTATGTTCCAACTCAAGCACCAACCGGTGGGCATCCCGGGAATGCTTGGAAGGCGACGCTACGATATCGGCGACGATCTCTGAGCAGATCGGATTCTCTTGCCAAAGTGCCAGGCCGAGAAAGATCGAGACGCATTGGTCAAGCGGCGAATCGAGTCCATCGTCGTTCTGCAGGCGACGGTAAACATCAATCGCAAGCGGAACTATGGCGTCAGGAAAACGCGCAGCGAGACGTGCAAATACTGAGGTTACGGCGGATAATACGCCACGATTCAGCTCGTTACGGCCGAACTCTCGGCACAACTCCCACATTAAATCCGCACTGTGTTGGTACAGGGACAACAGACGCGCGGCAATCTGATATCGAACTGCTGGCACTCTGTCTGACGCAAGGTGGCGAATCGAATCGTGCACTTCAGACGAACAAAGTGGGGGCTTTAACTGCACGAGTCCGGCTGCAGCAGAGATCCTGGCAGAAGGCCCACCCCATGCCGGCGACCTATTGAACTGCTTGTCATCATCAGCGGTGTAAAGCGGAACCCTGTTCGTGGCTGCAGTTAATAGCGTGCTGCGAACAAATTCGCCCAAGCCTCCGGCCTGCCAGTCTGACGAGCTGCTAGCAATCCTTTCGCAGGCCTCGGCCAGCACACTCCATGCATAATCAGCTTGTTCTTCATGAATACCAGAAACGACTTCTGGCTTCAGGGCGTCGCGCAATCCATACAGGTTCGAGAGTATCGCGCTGATCTCATCCAGCGTAGGGGGACTGTTCAGATGTTGGGAATTGAAAGGCTCGATCTTTTTTTCGAGTTCTTGAATGTGGCGGTTCGCAGGTGCGTCGACTGGGACGCCACGGCGTGCAAGATGGTCTTCCGACGTATACGGCCTTGCTCCGCCAGTGATGCGCGCTGCTGGCTCGTTCGGCGGCACCGATCCTGCCGCGGTCATCTCTACAATGCGCGCCTTGGTTCGTGCGGCAATGACACTGTCCAACGGCAAACAGCCAAGGAGTCGATCACGATGACGTGCAATTCTATCGCTATCGACAAGCGCTGATTCACCAGCATCTATATTCAAGATAGCTTCTTCAATGCGAAGCCGCTGTTCTTCCGTTAAGAGTGAAAACGCTGCCGATAAGTATTCCCCAGCAACGTGATAGGTGTCGAAACCTGTGAGTATGGGTACTGCACACGCCAGCGGCCACACTCGCTTTCCTAAAGTCGAAGCCGCGTGGCTTGCGGATCGAAGGACTCGACGCCAGACGGTCGCATACACATTCTTTTCAGCGACCACCGATAGAAACTGATCGATCACCTCATAGCTGGCTTCTGTTGCTGGCAGGCCTGTGATGTAGGAATCGAGAATATCGAGCAACTGCAGGGGCGTAGCGTGAGAGTAAGCACCTCCAGAGTCCCAAATCTCGCTGTAGTCTCGTCGAATGTGCGCGGTTCGTCCAAAGAACTCAAACGCCTCATCGGGCTCATTGGAGTCTCCTGAATGAGTGGCTCGAATATAGGCTGCCACTACAACGATGAGTACGTTAAATGCGGTTACGGGATACCTGCGGACAAACTCTGGAAACAGTTCTGCCAGCTGATAACGGCCAAGCTCGTAATCCTGCCTGCGTGTCGATGTGAACGTGAGAATGCGTTGGGCGTCGCCGATGATAGTGGTCGCCTCGCTGGTATCCATGTGGCTAAAGGCCGTCCTGTACAGTTCTGCAACAAATTCGGGATCGCAATCCAGAACGGGGCCAGCCTCGCGCGCGAGTGTCGGGATTTCCTCATGTCCATGATGTTCGAGAAGACCGCTGTCAAAGCATGACCGGAGGAGGATCGATGACTCAGCAGCGCTCGTGCAATACGAACGACAAACTGCCGTCAGGGCATTACGGCTGAGCCAACTTTCGTACTGAGGCCGGCGACGGACAAAAGAAAGGAGGTTCCGGCTAGCCCGGCCTACCTGTGCCCGCGTCTCAATCGACTGCGGAGAGGGACTCATCAAGAGATTCAGTAACGTTGCAAGCGCGTATGCCGCCTCGTCTTCAAGCGTCGCTGACACGGCTTCTGCTAAATTTGCCCACACGGGCTCGGATGCCCCCCTAAAGCTGTCGGCCGGCGACGCTAGCAGAGACCCGATCAAATGCCGGAAAGCCGTTTGTGCGGCCCGGTCGCGCCGTTGGATCGCGGCAATCAATGGCTGGAGTTGTCGAGCATCGCGGGCGAGTTCTGTGGCTACTGTCGGTCCTATTAACCTGATGATCTCGGGCGATTCGCTGAGCCGCTCAATTCTGAGCACCAGATCCCAGAAGACGTCCGAACTCAGGTACCAATAGTGCTGGAAAGAGAGGACGACGCTGGGCCGAATGGCCATCACGGCGTCTGCATCAGGTGCTTCCAAGAATCGAATAAAGCGATCTCCATTGGAGAAAAACAACAATCGCCCAACGGCATAATCGAATAGCAGGTTGTGGGCAAAGGCCAGAACGTCTCGCTGCCGCACGCCGGGGACCGGGCTCCAGTGGACAAGGACCTGTCTGCGCAGAAGCTCATCTAACTCGGGATTTTGAGTACTGGTCGTTTCGAGTTCAGCGACATGGACGCGCATCGTACGTCGGTCGGTCATCTTCTGAGCTACGTCACGGAGGATGTTTTCGCGAACGTACCCGGCTTGATCATTACCGACAACTCTCGCCGTCCAGTACTTGTCCAACAAGCTGATTTGCGTTTGAATCGGACTGAGTTCCTCGATCGGAAGGCCTGCCGATACCATGTCAGCTACAAGCCGGAGGTTAAAAGGAAGCCGCAGTAACTCCTTTAACGCGGCGTGTGCACGAGCGAGGACTTCACCTAGGATTGCACTCTGAATCGAGACCTGCGCGATTTCTGCGGGGTCAAAGGCCGAGACATTGACATGACGAACGCGTGGGAATTCTGGGTCAGGGCTCGGTTGCTCAGGCGGCCGCCCCGCAAAAAGAGGCTGCAATGACGAGCTTTTCGCGAGATCAAACTTCCGAACTGCGGCAACGACCCGCCAACGCTCCCCATTCCGGATCATTGAGCCGACGAGCTCACCGATACCAGCAGCGGCAGACTCGGACCGAGCTGAGTCCAGCGCATCAATAATCAAATAGCCCGGCGAAGTTCCAGGCCAGTTGACAAGAACATCAACGAGATCGTGCTGAAGGCCGAGTTCGTCTCGAAGTTGGAAGAGACTCTGTGCCGCTAATCGATCGACGGCCAGAACGACGAAGTCGGCACCGGAGGCCGTGAGCGTGGCAGCGAAATCGTGCAGCTGGCCAGATTTTCCTGCCCCTGGATCGCCAATCACGACGACGGAGCCACTCGCAGCGGCGGCTCGAAGCGCTGGTGCCACGGCGCGGTCGATCTTGATTGTGGTCTCACCGATCCTGATTTCAGCAAGCTGCGCAAGCGCAGCTGTGACCGTCACAGCGAGCTTACGGAGGCGGGCAATATCGGCTTCGTATCTGGTATCGGGACCAATTTGAATGCCGCGCTGGAGCAGCGCATTTTGGAGGCGCGCCCGATCTCCTCCTGAGCGGGATGTAGCGAACTGTCCGCATAGCTCGATCAGGGTTGTCCAGGCTAGGAATGGGGCTGTATTGTCCGCTTGCGAAATGAGACCCGCCAACGTGCTAATGGCTTCTCGCTCACCTGGGCTGTCGGCATCAACATCCAGACGCTGGATGCGAATCAGGCGGAGGAGTTGACGTCGTTCGGCCTCATCTGGAGCAGTCTGGACGACTCCCTTCCACGAGCGTTCGACATGTTCCAGAACAATCTCACAGATTTGACGCTCGACTTGCGTCGTCGCGGCGTCCATTACGGGCTGGTCTGGGGTCAAGTTCGATAATCGCGCCAGGATGGCTGGGAGGGTCTCCACCACCGCCCCAGAGCTTCCCGGGCCAACTGTCAGAACGAGGCGATCTCGGTCAGGATCGAGAGGGCGCTCCCAAGGCCGGGTCGCAGTGGTGCGGGCTCTGCTGGTCACAAATTGACGAACAAATTGATTGATTGCTGCGCCAATACCCGACGTAGGCCCCTTCTCCATTCGGACGGTATGTTTAACTTGAATAAAAATATGTCCGGATGTTGAGGTGCCAACTAGAATGTCGTCAACCGGCTGCTCGGTCTCGCAGCGCAGGAATTCCAAGGCTGTTCCGGTAGGAAGCCCCCAGAGCGGGGCAACATCCTGCCCAGCGAGGATGCGAACGCTTATCCAAGCCGCGACTCGATTCTGAAATGAGACTCCGGCGTTTGTCGCCGCTCCACCGGCCGTTGATTCATTCACGCGCGCACTCCAGATAGTTCCTGGGCACTGTTTCAGCTCACCTGATCTTGAGAGTAAAATATTGAATCGGAACTCGATCATTTTACCGCCTGGCGTGCCGATGGTACACAATGGCAATCGCGATTCGTGGTGCCTGGTCGTAGCGCGAATCCGGTGCAAATGGGTTCTGCGCCCTGGCGGCAAGCGACCAGGACTTCATATGTAAAGCGAAATCGATCGACCGCGCGGATAAACTGCTAACGCCGCGTACGCTCGGCTAGGAGCGCTACGCCCTTGCAATAATCCATGGCGTCGCACAAGGACGTAACGCTGCCTAAAGAGCCCAGACATAGATTCCGGCGCGACCCCCGGCATGTCTGGATATGCCGTCCGTTCATGTCGAGAACGTGACTCATCCCTGGGAACCCGAAGTGGCTACGTGGCTCTGGCCATTCTCGCGTGCCAGCGCATTGCCTGCAACTGTATGAAAACTTGGTAGCGCTAGCGGGAATCGAAACCGTTGCATGCCATCCCATCAAACCCGATCGCGCCTTATCTATTTGATTCTATTTGGAGGAGTGCCGGTCGATTCGGCCGTCCTATCGACGTGAATTCTCCGCGTGTGAGCAATGTGTGAGCAAAGCGCCGCGCAGGTCCACCATTAGTGGGGTCCGACGGCCAGTTTCGGCGGTGAGTGCGGCTCGAACTGAACCGCTACAACTGGCGAGAATAGCAAGAATAGCTGCGCTCGGGCATCCAGGTTTGGCACTGAGGAATGCCCGAGGTTCCGCTCATGGCTGAGAACGCGGAATATAGTCTCACATACAATTCGCCGAATCGACGTAACCGGAGTAAACCGACGCTGGTGAATTCCGCGGGTTGCCGTTTCGTCCAAGTCACCGCTTACCTAACGGCCAAGCTGCATCTCAGTCGTTTCGTCCAATGTTACGGACTGGCCAAAACACCGTGCGGTGCTCAAAACTGGAGTTGCAGCGTGAACTGAAAGCTGCGGCCGTCGTTCAGTGTATTGGTGATCTTGCCGAAAGCCGGTGAACTCAGGTCTGGGTTAGGATTAGCGAATTGCGGAGTGTTGAAGAAGTTGATCGATTCGGCGCGGAACGTGGCCTGCCACTCCGAGTGCAACCTCCAGGAGCGCGCCAAGCCGGCGTTCATGTTGCGGATGCCGCCTCTGCGAAAAGTATTGAAGCCCAGGTTGCCGCGGGAATCGGTCGGGGCGATGTAGCCGAAAGCCGAGCGCGGCAGCAATATCGTCGAAGTGTTTGGGTCGCCGATCGTGCGCCCCAAGATCGAGGGATCGAGCAAGTTGGGGCGATCGCCATTCGAGCCGTCGACGTTGCCGGAGCCTGGGCCGTCTGAGCCGGTGATTACTGTGAAGGGGAGGCCGGTTTTGGCCAGAAAGACACCGGAGATTCGCCATCCGTTGACTACGCCGCGCACCAAGTGGCTCCCGGAAGACAGCACCGGCAGCGCGTACTGGAAGCGTGCCATCACGGCATGCGACTGATCGAACGCACTGGGCCCCTTGAGATCTTTTGCAACGAGATTCTGGGATTGCGAGTAACCCTGGAGCGCTTCGTCGCCGGCGGCCATGTTGGTGTAGGCGCTGCCGGTGTCGATGGCTTTGCTGAACCAGTAGGAAGTATCGCCGGTGAAGCCATGCCATGCAGGCATCTTGAAGCTGACGCGGGCGGCGTCGAAGTAAGCGTTGGACGCATTCCTGGCCTCGCGCAATTCGTAATAACGCGGATCGGGGCGACGTTCGGTGATGGTAGCGGTGGTTTGCGGGATGCCCGGCACCGGGACGGCTCGGTTGGCGAACCACATCATGAAGAGCTTGTGAGTGCGGAGCCAATATAGCCGAGCTGCATCGACCAGGGTTTCCCTTGCAGCGGCTCCCAAAGGAAACTGTATTGGTGTGAGTAAGGCGACTCTAGGTTTGGCGGAACATCGAACTGCAGATGGCGAGCGCCGGGCCCGAGGTAAGTATCCTGCAGCGGTGTGAGGAGGGAGGGAGGCGCCTGCACTTCAACCTTCAGAAAATTCGGCGGATCCCAACGAACTTGTTGGAGCGTCTGCGCGTAGATGTCGCCGAATTGGAGCCCATAGGCGGCACGGATGACGCCAACGGCGTGCGTGTCCCAGGCGAGACCGAATTGCGGTCCGAAAGTATTGCAGTCGCAGTTAAAATTGAAGGGAGTGGGGTGATTCACTTCGCTAGGCCCGGTAACTGGCGTATAGCGCAGACCGTAGGTGAGGGTAAAGTCCGGCCGCACCTTCCAAACGTCACCCGCGAAGTATTGCTGCTCGAACCAACGGAACCCGCGATGTCCGTCTCCGATTGCGGCTGAGTAGCGGCTGGGAATGCCCATGCGGAAGTTCGTAATGGCGTCGCGGCCGAAATCGGAGCGGAAGTAGTAGTTGCCGCGCTCACTCGATGATTCCAGGCCGTTGTTCTGCAAGCGGTCGACTTCGCCCCCCGCGGAGAACAAATGGTTGCCAACCTGGCGACGGTAGAGAACGGCGTGGCGGAAGCGGTTGATCCGACGATCAATAGGGACAGTCGCGCCGGGACCGAGGCTCTGATACGAGCTCCCGATAATCACTTGCGGGCCGACGGCATTGGGTTCGGGGACCAGAAGTGAATGCATGCGGTCAAAGCCGACGGTAAAATCGATTAACGAGCGGGCGTCGAAGAGGTGGTTCCACGTGAGGCGGGCATTGTGGGATTTGGTATTGGTGTCGGGATTCTGGCCCGCGACAAACTCAAAGGCCATCACCTTCTGATTGGTAAAGCTGTGCTGCATGAAGAGTTTGTCACGAGCGCCGAGATCCTGATCCAGGCGGACGTTTGACGCGTCTGTATTGATGGATTGAGGAGAGTTGGTGTTGAGGGCTCGCGGATCGATATCGGTACGGTTAGGCAAAGCTTTCGGATAGGCGTCGATCCACCGCTGGATCAGGCGATAGGCGGCTGGGTCGGCGGTGAGAGGCGTCCGTTCACTGGGCAAGGGAACCAGGACATTGCCGTTGACGCTGCCTCGGAGCTTTTGCTGGGAGCCAGCCAAGGTCAGATGAGCGCCGCGCCAGAGGCCCAGACCGGCCGTGATTCCGTAATCGTTCTCGTGGGCGGGCTGGACGCCACCGACCTGAAAAAACGTTCGCGCGCTGAAGATGCTGTCAGAGCGCGTGAACGAAAGGCCGCCGTGGAAATCACTGGGGTGTTTGAGTGGGTTGAGGTGAATGGCCGACGTGGGATTGTTGCCAAATTCGGTGCCGAAGTATTTTCGCTCGGGCTGGAACTCGGTGACGATAGTGGCATTAGTCCCGAGCCGGATATTCAAATCCTTGAGCGCATTATTATCGATGAGGTTGAACGGAACGTTTTCATTGCGCCGGCTTTCGCCGGCGGCCGAGTCGGTTGCGCCAAGCAGGTTGAGTTCGGTGCGTTTCTCTTTCACGGGCTGTGGCTCGGGCTCGGCCGGTTTTGAGGACTCGGTTGGCGCCGATTGCTGAGCCAGAAGAAGCAAGACCCCGAGAACGAAGTTCAACAAGTTGATTCACTAGGAAAAGTGCTGAGGAAGCGCCTCAGCTCATCACGGACACGACGGAAAACAGCGAGCCGTTCCTCTTCCGAGCCCTGAAGCGCGGCGGGGTCTTCGAAGCTGTGATGAAACCGATTCGCGTGTCCAGGGTATATCGGGCAACTCTCATTTGCGTTATCGCAAACCGTAAGGACGTAATCGAAGCTCTGGTCGCGGAATTCATCGACACTCTTGGACCGCTGACCCGAGATGTCGATGCCCAGCTCCTTCATGACTGTGATCGCCTCAGGTCTAACCCGGCTGGGTTTGGTACCGGCGCTCTCGACCTCAAAACGGTCCCCCGCGTCATGACGCAAGAGACCCTCTGCCATCTGGCTCCGAGCGGAGTTTCCAGTGCAGAGCACTAATATGCGTTTCTTGGTGGTCATTGTTCCGTTACCCGGCCAAGGTCAGGGCGATATTTTCCATTTGGTGAAGCGCTAACATGCATGTTTCGCAAAGTATGAGGCGAGCATGCTTTGGGAGAACCACAATTCTATTCAGCGGGCGAGTCGCCGTCACCGGGTCATCGACCGTGTGAGCATGGTTTGCGCAGAGCGCCGCGGAACAATGATGACACAGGCCGACAGCCTCGCGCGTCTGGCCGCTCTTGCAGCATTCGTAGCAGAACATTGGACCTCCTCTCTATCTCTAAGACGATGCCACCGGGTCCTCCTGCGGGAACCAATGGCGCGTCCGGTTGCAGAAGGAACAGACTGAAAGCATCACCGGAACCTCGATCAACACTCCGACCACCGTGGCCAGCGCCGCTCCTGAGCCGGCACCGAACAACGCGATCGCAGTCGCCACTGCCAGTTCGAAGAAATTGCTCGCGCCTATTAACGCACCGGGCGCAGCGACCGCGTGCCGGACTCCAAGCACCTTCATCAGTCCGTATGCGAGTGAAGAATTGAAATAGACCTGAATCAGAATCGGAATCGCGATCAGGAAAACGTGAAACGGCTTTCCGAGGATATTGTCTGACTGGAAGGCAAAGATCAGAACGAGCGTCGCCAGCAATGCCAGCATACTGACGGGCGCGAAGTGCGGAAGCAGCTCCTTCTCGAACCACGCTTTCCCATGCCCGCGAATCAGCCAGACCCGCAGTGCGGTGCCCGCCACGAGCGGAATCACGATGAAAATGGTAACGGCGTATAGCAGGACCTCAAACGGAACGTGCAGAGACGATGCACCGTTTACGAGAAAGCGAACAATCGGGGCGAAAAGAAACAGCATGATGAGATCGTTTAGCGAGACCTGCACGAGAGTATAGGCCGGGTCTCCATCGGTCAGATAGCTCCAAACGAAAACCATAGCAGTGCATGGAGCCGCTGCAAGGATGATGCAACCGGCGATGTACTGGTCCGCATCCGCTGCGGAAACCCAATGCGCGAAGACGTATCGGAAGAACAGCCATGCAATCAGCGCCATCGAGAACGGTTTCACAAGCCAGTTGACGAACAGCGTTACCAGCAAGCCGCGCGGCCGGTTTCCAACATTCTTGATGGAAGCGAAGTCAACCTTCATCATCATGGGGATGATCATCAGCCAAATCAAAACAGCAATGGGAACATTGATCTGGCTCCCAGCGCCAAATTCTAGGCGGCGAAGCTCCTGAATGGACGAGGGCAACAGCCTGCCGAAGATCACCCCCGCCAGCATGCAAAGCGCGACCCACCAGGAAAGGTAGCGCTCGAAAAAGCCCAGCCCGCTTGACGCAGGTCGGGGGGTAGCTGTAACCGTCTGTGCCATCGTTCCGCCTACGAGCAGCAACCTGGCGCACAGCAGGCAGCCGTGGGTTTTGTGGCGCGGACGAAGGCGCTGATGAACTTACCCTCAACTTCTTTCGCCAGAGAATCCACATCGAGGCCCTGACCGGAGAGAAAGGCGCGCGCATCTTCGATGGTATAAACACGCGTGGGCTCAATATCGATATTGTCAAAACCCGCCTTGGCGAGCTTCGCCACGTATTCGTAATCGCTCAGGGCACCGGCGACGCAGCCTACCCACAGCTCCATATTCTTTTTGATTGCCGCCGGCACATCGCCACGGACCACAACGTCGGACACGGCGAACCGCCCGCCCGGTTTCAGAACCCGGAAGGCTTCCTTCAGCACCCGATCCTTGTCCCCAGACAGGTTGATAACGCAGTTCGAAATGATGACATCCACCGAGTTGTCAGGCAAAGGAACGTTCTCGATTTCGCCTTTCAGGAACTCGACATTGATCAGGCCGCTTTTGCGCTTATTCTCTTCGGCAAGCGCCAGCATTTCATCCGTCATGTCTAGGCCGTAGGCTTTGCCGTTTGGCCCCACGCGGCGGGCACTTAACAGAACATCGATTCCGCCTCCTGAACCGAGGTCCAGCACGACTTCCCCTGGCTGCAACTCCGCTAGAGCCGTGGGATTGCCGCAGCCCAGCGACGCCAAAACGGCTTCCTGGGGCAGTTCACCAGTCTGATCCGAACCGTACAAGTTCGAAGTAATTGGATCGACGCTACCGTCACAGCACGCGCTCGCGCCGCAGCATGCAGAACCAGAGCCGGCGGTCACGCGCTGGGCGGCCTGCCCGTACTTTTCTCTGACGACTTCTCTGATGCTCGTAGTATTGGATTCCATATAAATGTCCTTTTCCTGTTCAATTTCCGATTCTGATAAGTGCCTCTGGTGCAATAACCCGGTTTCGCGTACAGCATTCCGAGTAAAGGAAGTTGAGGAGCTCCTGGAGAGATTCAATCCTGACTGAGTACCAGAGGAATGTACCCTCGCGGCGCACGGCGATCAGACCTTGGTGTCGTAGCTTATCCAGGTGATGGGAAAGAGTGGAACCTGGAATGTCGGTTTCGGCCTGGATATCACCGACGATCATCCCCTCAGGGTGTGCGGAGAGAAGCAAACGCATGATCCGCAGCCGTGGTCCCGTGCCGATGGCGCTGAACATTTCGGCATACCGATCCACGTCTTCGCTGGATACTACTACTCCGGTCATATTTCGATGATACTAGAAATATCGTGGACAGGCAAGGGCCGCAACAAGAAATTTTCGTTGTAGCTGTTTCTGATCGCTCGCATGAACCGTGCCTCGGTTTCACGCCGCCTGATAACGATCGTGGAAACAGCAAGCAGACCTCGGCTATGGAAGGCCGGTGAGACTCGACGACCTGCATTTCATCGCACTGTCAGAGGACACTGATGGCTCACTCGCCAGTCCGGTCGATCGCTACTCAGTTTAACGGTTGTCCGCCTGCTGTCAATTGTGCCAACAACGCTTGCCCTTCTTGTTGGACAGACGCCGGCAATTTTGCGTACGACAGTTGTTCTGCCGAGTCCTGTCCGGTCGATATGGCATACGCCACGAAGTCCTTCACGGCTTTTTGCTCGTCCTTGTTCTCGCGATCTTTCGGAAGCAACAGAAATGTGAATCCTGCTATGGGATAAGCGCCCTTGGCCGAAGCTGGGGGATCGACAATTGGGGCCCGCACATCTCGCGCCAAGTCTGCCTGGAACGCCTCGATCGCTGCTGCAGTCGAACTTGGAGTTGGATCGACGAATGCTCCTGCCCGGTTCTGTATCAACGCGACCGGTAGACTACTCTCCTTTGCGTAGTTGAGCTCAAGGTAGCCAATAGTGCCGGGGGTTTGCTTCACGAGGCCCAGAACGGCCTTACTGCCCTCGGCGCCCAGTCCAACAGGCCACGTCACGGAGAGCCCATGACCCGCCTTTGACGACCATTCCTGACTGATTTTGTTTAGATACGTCGTCAGAATGTTCGTGGTACCGCTGCCATCTGAGCGATGTATAACAACCACGGCGGCTCTCGGCAACCTGACTCCTGGGTTGTCCCGGATGATTTCCGGATCTTGCCAGCTGATAATGGTGCCAAGATAGATAGCCGCCAGGGTCTTGGGGCTCTAAGCCGCAGAGGCCGCTCTACGCCTGGCAAATTGTAAATGATGCAAACGGGACCAGCAGTGCCCGGAATCTGTATCGTCGGCGACAGGCCCTGGATCTCGTCGTCACTCAGCGGTGCGTCGCTAGCGGCAAAACCGAGCCAGCCTTTCTTATACTCGTCGATGCCTCCTCCGCTACCGATAGAACGGTAGTTCACCAGCATCTTCGGGTGGGCCTTCTGATAGCCGCTGACCCAAGCCGACATGAGGGGCGCCACGAACGTGCTACCTGCCGCGCCGATTGCGCTAGTGGGAGCCGTAGGAGAAGTAGAGCCCTCGGCCGAACTGGAGGCCGAATCGCACCCAATGCAGGCGAAAAGGATGAGACCCGTAGTCGCGGCTACCGCTGCGGTGATTATCCGATGGTTCATGGCTCGTACCTCCGTGTTGGGTGCGCCACACGAAAGCTGGTTTCGGTTTACGGATTCGAGCTTACTGGAAGGATAGAATCGTGTCAATAGCGTAATTGTTTCAAAACCGTGAAGATAAGATAGGCCAGAGCTGGAAACGCGCCCCAAGGCGACAGACGTAAGACTTCGGCATACCCGATCGACCTCTTCGATCGAGCCGGGCTGATCTCATATCTTGATTTTTCCAGACGGCCGCTGAGATGAAACGGCTATGTCGAACGTCATCCACGCTACTTGCAGAGTTGAATCAGGACGTCGCGCTTGATCGCCTTCGAGCGCGAGCAGCATTCTGAATAGAGGAACGTAATCAGACCTTGTAGCGCATCCGTATTCGCGCTGTACCAAAGGAATTTCGCATCGCGGCGAACGCTCACCAGCCCTTCGTGCTTCAGTTTTTCCAGGTGGTGCGACAAAGTTGACGGCGCGATCTTGAGCTCAGCCAATACGTCACCTACCACCATCCCATTCGGGTGCGCCGATAACAGCAGACGCATGATCTGCAATCGCTGTTCAGCCCCCATGGCGGCAAACATATCGGCGTAGTCTGCCATGTCCCGGGTTGTCGCGGTTCGCTTCACCACTTCACGATACCAGCGAGCGCCAGGTTTGGCGAGTTCTCACGGCGGTAGGGACTCCGAATTGGGCGCCCACATCGAGTGTCCGCCTGGCTGCCGACTGGCCCACACTGTCCACACCGCCGTCGCAACAAAGAGGACGCCAATCACAATCCAGATCAGAGTGTTCAACCTCTTTTGCATACGTCTTATGGGGTTGGTCTATTGGATTCGGTCCACGGCTTTTTGCACTCGACTCGCGACATCTCCCGGTAGTGGTGCATAGTGCAGCGGAGCCGCCCACTTTTGTCCATCGCTTAGCACCCAGCGTACAAAGCCGACAATCGCCTCTCTTTTCGCCCGATCTTCAATATGCTCGGGGACGAGAAGCCACGTGAAGCTCGATATCGGATAGGCATCTTGATCAGCGGCATTCGTAATGGATACCCGGAAATCATCAGGCATATTAGTGCCGGTCGCCGCAGCCGCTGCGGTGATACCCGCGATGTCGCCTTTAGCGAATTTTCCGGTTGAATTCTGCACGAGTCCAGTTTGCAAATGTCCTTCAATCGCGTACGTCACTTGCAGATAACCAATCGAATATGGTTTGTTTTTGATCGCGTCCCGCACACCTTCGTTGAACCGGGCGCTCACACCAACTGGAAACTCCACTGATGTGCCCCGGCCAACACGCTTGGCCCAAGTTGCATTCACTTTTGATAGGTAGTCCGTCCACACGTACGTTGTGCCGCTGCCATCCAGGCGGAACACGACCGTGATCTCGTGTGCGGGTAATGGCAGTCCTGGATTGGCGCGGACGAGTTCGGGATCGTTCCAGCGGGTGATCGTGCCAAGATAGATCCCCGCAAGGGCCCCCGGCGTGAATCGGAGTTCTTGGGTCACACTGGAGAGGTTGTACGAGGGCACAACGCCCCCAAGCACGACTGGAACGTGAACAATCATCATATGAGCACGCTGAATCTGAAGATCGCTCAACGGGCCGTCAGACGCGCCAAAGTCAACGGTGCCGGCGAGCGTTCGGGCAATCCCATGGCTCGATCCGAGCGGATCGTAGGAGATCAGCACGTTAGGATGAAGCTTTCGGTATTCGGAGCACCACCTGCTCAGGATCGGATAGATAAACGTCGAACCCGCACTGAACAGCGTGACCGGCGTGTCAGCGCCGAACGCCGCAAGGATTGAAGCCAATCCTAAGAGAAGAGCCCAAATTCTGTGCATTTCAGATTCTCACGACCTCCGATGACTCTGCGAGCGTGCTGTCCAGACTAGCTTCGAAGCACGAATGAGGCCCACCGGGCGCACAAGAACGGACCGGCTGCACGAGACGCCGAGGCCACGCTCTGTGGTACGCCTCGAGGAAAAGAGATTCCCTCATCTCCACAGTTCGAGTATGCTAGAACCATCCAAATGAACGCAACTGAATTCATGTGACGATTTGATGACAATCCTGTGGAGTCTCTATCTGGTCCATCGCACTCTTCCAGCGTCGCTCTAGTCTCCAGGTTGTACCGCTGGAGGACCTCGCGAGGAGTTTGATTCCCGTCTTTGTGCGTAATCACATGAAGATCTCCATTGGCGCATACCTCGGACCTCAAGCTTCCCGCCCCAGCGTGGCACTATTTGGCTTTCATGAGCGACAGGCCGGGAACGGAACCGAGCCGGCACAGCCTGAGCCGCGTTTGTCCAATTGGGGTTGGCCCCCCGCGGAGCAGATCTGCGGCTAGTTCCCCACAGCGGGCATTGGTCATCATGCCTGAGCAGCCAAACCCCGAGACATGGAAGAGTCCAGGCAAGTCCGGATCAGGGCCGATTAGCGGCCGTCGGCCGGGAGCAAACCTCCCCAGACAAGCCCACTGGCCGGCGAATCGAAAAATCGCTGAGGAAAGGGGCGTTGTACCGTGCCAGCGGCAGGCAATTCCGCCGCCGCTTAGATAGCGACTTATGACTCGCGCGATAACATGCGCTTGTTGGGTTGAACGGCTCGTTCGGACCTTCACTATAACAACGGCTGACGGATGGCGCTGGGAACAGGGACGTTAGGCTCTTACATCGGCATCGGCATGCGACCCGTGCTGGGGTGCATAAGCGATTTGAATGCCTGGCAGTTGATAGAGAACTGCGGGTTGCCACACATGCGCTGCTGGATTGTGTACAGATTGTTGATGCGCCCAGCGAAGAATCCGTGTGGGTCGTTCGACATCATGTCTTCCCAAACATTGACGCTTCCCATTTGGCCCATTCCCCCTGACCCCATGTGACCCGCTGCGGCCTGACCATTCCCCATCTGGAGCTTCGCGTACGCGGCTGCGGCCGAATAAGAATCGTAACCGGCTGATGTCGAGAGCATCATCCCCATTTCATCCGCATCTGATTCGTAGTCACCCGCGAACTGCGGGTCCATCGCCACCTTGCAGCCGTTCGTCCGGCACTGGATCACGTGCGCAATCTCGTGCGCCATGAGGAATGCAAGTTCTCCGTCGGAATCCCCCGCCATCTCGACTAGCGACATATACATGGTCACCTGGTCGGTGCCGTTCGCAGCCAGGCCGCCCATCGCGCTGGCCATGCCATTCGAAGTGGTACCCGGAAGAAGCGTGAGTTGAGGATTTACCTTGTATCCAAGTTGATGTGCCATCGCCATCACGCGCCCGAAAACTCGCATCGCCCGTGCCATCTGATCTTCCGGCATCAACGCTCGGCCGTCGGGCAGGGTGGCGAAAACACCTGACTCCGATCCCACAGTCCAAACGACAGGCTTGTAGGCGGATTGGTTTGAGATCTGTCCCGTGATGTTGACCGAACCAGTGAAGTTTGGGGCAAGCGTGAAGCGGCTGTTCAGTGTGAATGCGTCATGGCCGTGAGGAGCGAGTTGGAAAGACTTTGAGCCGACATCTTTCCCCTCCGAATCCTTCACGTCTACCATATAGGTCATCGTATCGTCCGGACTCGGATTGGCGATCGCTATCCCGAGGTCCGCGTTCGCCGTCGAAGTCCACTGTTCCGTGCCTGTTGTCGCGTTGGCCGCCAGTTCAGCGGCAACTTGGCCGTTCATCATTTGCCGGTAGTTCAGCTGGCTGAAAACGGGCGCATCAGACTGGCCGGCGGCCCATCCCCAAACCAAAGTCTTGTGTGTGAGCTGGCTCCGAAACATGCTGCTGCCGAGGGGTGGAACCGTGGCTGTAATCGAGGCAACCGGCCCCGAACCAAAATCGATCATCATCGGCGATCCGTCATCGTTGTAGAACGAGACGTTCAGGTTGGCCGCGACCGGGTTCGAGTTGACAAATGTGAACGTCATCTGCCAGAAGTTCTTGGCATCGGGACCGCCCTCGTTCAAGTGAGGGAAATACAAAAGCGATTGGGCGTTTCTGGGCATCATCATGGGCTGCCCGCCTGCGATTCCGACGCAAACCACTGCAACAACTACCATTAAAGTCGTCAGAGAACCAAGTCGTTTAATCATTCCGCCACCTCACTGAGTTGTGTCATCTGCAGGGCAGGTTTGTCTCCAGGTCTCTTCAGACGGCGCGCTCTCAGCGAATGCTGATGAAAATGAGGAGGAACGACGGGGCTAACCGATTCCGTGCGGATTACGTGGGGTGCGCGATATGCCCCAGTCGAGGACTGACGACTGACAGCAGTCCAGTTTTCTGGCCGATATTGTAACTGGCTGATATTGTTGACCAACCACAGGTTTCCTGGCTTGAGGACTGCTGGTTGGCCCCGTAAGTGCCGATTCAAGGTAGGATGAGAGCAGTGGCCCAGATCGTTAGTCGCGGTGTTCCGGCGCTGCTATCCGCTTTGCTGCTCATCGCCAGCGGCATGGAGTGCGTGGCTCAGCCGTCAGGTATGGCGGCGAGTGGATGCTGCAAGCATGCTCCCTGCAAGCGATCACCGGGCCAGGTGCCCCACACGTCCTGCGAAGTTCGGCCGGCCAGCCCTCAAAGCCTAACGCTTCCGGCCTCTTCGGGCCTGACCTTCAGACAAGTAGTGGTTGCCGTAATTGAAAAAGTCTCGCTGGCGGGAATCCCGTCGATGCTGATGGCCTCCTATTCGCGAGCGTTGCCATTGCAATACTCGCCACCTGATTTGTTTCTGCAAAACTCCTCACTGCTGATCTAGTTCCCTCTCCATCTGTCCGTTTCTCAGGTTTGAAATTGTGCATTGAGGTGGAGAAATGTCGTTTAACGCCAGAGCTGTCATCCTGGCTCTATTCTCGGTTGCCGCGTACCCCCAGGAACTCAGGCTGAAAGACCTGGTCTCGGAGGCGTTGCAGCACAACCCAGAGATCCTTGCGGGCCAGAAGAGTTACGAGGCCGCGCGCCAGCGGCCAACCCAAGAAAGCAGCCTGCCTGATCCCATGATCTCGCTGGGATATGTCAGTGTTGGCAATCCGCTACCGGGCGCCGGACTGGGGAGCCAGGTTCTTTCCAACATCGGGCTGATGTATTCGCAAGAGCTGCCATATCCCGGCAAGCTGAAACTTCGCGGTGAGATTGCCTCAAAAGAAGCCGAGGCAGCGTTCCAACAATATCAAGCCGTGCAACTCGGCGTGGTCTCGCGGCTGAAGCAGGCTTATTACCGGCTTCAATACACCTACTCCGCGTCGGATCTGCTCACTCGCAATCGCGATCTGCTCAACAAACTGGTGAGTGTGACCGAAGCTCGCTATTCAGTAGGGAAAGCTGCCCAGCAAGACGTCTTCAAAGCACAGACACAGGTGAGCATTCTGGAGACGCGCCTTGTGAAGTTGGAGCAAGAGCGCATCAGCAGCGAAGCCGAGATCAATAGCGTCCTGAATCGACGCCCCGACACGCCTGTCGGACGGCCGGAGGACATGAAGCCGAGGGAACTCACAGCAACGCTCGAAGAGCTATATGCGGCGGCTGCTCAGAATTCGCCAATGCTGCGCCGCGACCAAAAGATGGTCGAGCGCTCGGAGCTCGCCGTCAATTCGGCGCGCAAAGAATACTATCCCGACGTGACCCTCAGCGGCGGCTACTTCAACCAGGGATCGATGGCGCCCATGTACCAGTTTCAAGCCGCCTTCAAAGTGCCGATTTATTTTTGGCGAAAACAGCGCGCCGGCGTGAATGAGCAGGTGAGTATGCTTTCTCAATCCCGACGAACGTACGAGGCCACGGATCAGTCGCTTCACTACCGAATCAAGGACGATTACGCATTGGCGCAGGCTTCATCGAAGCTCATGAAGCTGTATATGCAGACCGTCGTTCCACAAGGCAATCTGGCACTCGAATCCTCGTTGTCTACGTATGAGACCGGCGCGGTTGATTTCCTATCGGTTCTTACGAATTTCACAACAGTACTGGACTACGAAATGAACTACTACGACGAGGCGCTCAACTATGCGCTGGCTCTGAGCCGTCTCGAAGAAACGACGGGCCAGCCGTTAGCGGACTGAGGCGATTGAAATGAAAGCTATTCGCGCAATTGTATTTCTGGTCGTGATTGTCGCCGCGTTCACCGGCGGATACGTATACAAGGCCACAAAAGGCGGCGGCTCCGGATCGGCGGACAAGAATGGCCGCAAGATTCTGTATTGGGTAGATCCCATGCATCCGGCTTACAAGTCCGACAAGCCGGGGGTAGCGCCAGACTGCGGCATGAAGCTCGTGCCGGTGTATGCCGGCGGCGGCCCCACAGCGGCGCCGGCCGGAGAGCCGGCTAGTGCCGAAGACGTCTCCACGATGCCGGTTGGGACCGTTCAGATCACACCGGAGAAGCAGCAATTGATCGGAGTGAAGTACGGCCAGGTAGAGAGGAGCGGCGGCTCGCGGACGATTCGCGCCGTGGGCAAGGTGGCGTTTGACGAGACACGGATTCAGCATATTCATACAAAAGTCGAGGGGTGGATCGATCAGGTTTTCGTCGATTACACGGGCCAGCTTGTCAGAAAGGGCCAGCCGCTGATGACGGTCTATAGCCCGGACATGCTGGCCTCGCAACTGGAACTCCTGGTCGCAGCGAAAGCAACGGATACGATGAAGAACAATCCCCTGCCAGCAGCCTTTGATCAAAGTGAATCCTTACTTCGGGCGTCCCGACGCCGGCTGGAACTGTGGGACTTGAGCGACGCTCAGATCGATCAAGTCCTCAAGACCGGTCAGCCCATCAAAAACGTCACGCTCTACTCGCCGATCGCGGGCTACGTCACCGATCGGAAAGCCTTTCCGCAATTGAAAGTCATGCCGGAAACAGACCTATACACGATTGTGGACCTCAGCCGCGTTTGGATTATGGCCGATTTGTTCGAGTACGAAGCTCCGAATATTCACGTCGGCGAGACCGCGCGGGTATCTCTCCAGGCGGTGCCGGGAAGAGCGTTCACAGCTCGGATCAATTACATACAACCGCAGGTTGATCCCATGACGCGCACTCTCAAGGTGCGGCTCGACATGGACAATCCCAGCCTAATGCTCAAGCCGGAAATGTACGCCGACGTCGAATTTCGCGTGAACATTCCGTCGGAGCTCACGGTACCCGCGGACGCAGTGCTCGACGCCGGCGAAAGAAAGACCGTATTTGTCGATCGCGGCAATGGCTACTTCGAGCCCAGGCAGGTGAAGACCGGCGAGCGCAATGGCGACCGCATTCAGATCTTGTCGGGGCTCACCGGGGATGAGCGAGTCGTCACCTCGGGCAATTTCTTGATCGATTCTGAAAGCCAGATGAAGGCTGCTGCGTCGGGAATGGGCGGGATGGCCGGAATGCCCGGAATGACTAATACGCCGGTGAACCCGGAAATGCCCGCGAACCAGCCAAAGGCTGCGTCGGGAAAGTCTGACGCCAAGGGGATGGCCGACATGCCGGGGATGGGAGACAAGAAGTGATTAACACCATCATCGAGTTCTCGGCCAAGAACAAGATCGTGGTCTTCATCCTGATCGCGGCGGCAGTGATGGGCGGGTTGTGGTCCATGCGGACCGTACCGCTTGATGCATTACCCGACATGAGCGACACCCAGGTGATTGTCTATTCGCGGTGGGACCGCAGCCCGGACATCATGGAAGACCAGGTCACATATCCGCTCGTCACCGCTATGCTGGGCGCACCGAAAGTTAAGGATGTACGTGGATTTTCAGACTTCGGGTACTCGTATGTCTACATCATCTTCGACGAAGGCACGGACATTTATTGGGCGCGTTCCCGCACACTGGAATACCTCTCGAACGTCCTACTGCGACTGCCCCAGGGGGTCAAAACCGAACTCGGACCGGATGCTACGGGCATTGGATGGGTGTTTGAATACGCCCTGATCGACACGACAGGCAAACAGAGCCTCGCTGACTTGCGCAGCTATCAGGATTGGTATCTGCGCTATTACCTGAAGTCAGTTCCGGGCGTCGCCGAGGTCGCGCCACTCGGCGGCTTCGTGCGGCAATACCAGGTCAATGTTGACCCCAATAAACTCCAGTCATTCAACATCCCGATTAGCAAAGTCGTGGAGGCGGTCCGCAGCGGCAACAACGACGTCGGAGGGCGATTGGTCGAATTCACCGGCGCCGAATATATGGTGCGTGGCCGCGGGTACGCGCAATCGACTGACGACATCGGCAAGATCGTGCTGGCTAGGAATCCAAGCGGGGTCCCGGTTCGCATCGCGGATGTGGGGGACGTGGCGCTCGGCCCGGATATCCGCCGAGGAGTTGCAGACTGGAACGGAACTGGGGAGACCGTGGCCGGGATCGTGATCATGAGGCAGGGCGAGAACGCACTCGAAGTGATCGATCGCGTGAAGCAGAAACTCCACGACATCGAACCAGGCCTTCCTCCAGGCGTGAAAATCGTTAGCGCCTATGATCGCTCCGAATTGATTCTGCGCTCCATCGAGAACCTGAAACACACGCTGACCGAAGAGTTGATCATCGTGGCGATCGTCATCATGGTCTTTCTGTGGCACATTCCAAGCGCCATCATCCCGATCATCACCATTCCGGTGGCGGTCATCATTGCGTTCATTCCCATGAAGGCGATGGGCTTGACCTCGAATATCATGTCGCTCGGCGGGATTGCTATCGCCGTCGGAGCTATGGTGGATGCGGCGATCGTAGTAGTAGAGCAGACTCACAAGAAGCTTGAAGAATGGGAGCGTACAGGCCGCAAACAGGACTATCACCGAGTCGTGGTCGATGCAGTGAAAGAAGTCGGAGGGCCGAGTTTCTTTGCGCTTCTGGTTATCGCGGTCGCGTTCCTCCCGGTCCTGACACTGGAAGCTCAAGAAGGCCGTCTGTTCAAACCGCTCGCATATACGAAGAACTTCTCCATGATCATCGCCGCGGTTCTGGCGATCACGCTCGATCCCGCTATGCGGCTGCTGTTCACCCACATGAAGAATTTCGAGTTCCGGCCGCGCTGGCTGGCTCGAGTGACGAACGCAATTCTCGTGGGCAAGATCCGCTCGGAGGAGAATCACCCGATCAGCAAAATCCTCATCCGGCTATACGAACCCGTGTGTGCCTGGGCGTTGCGTTTGAAGTGGCTGGTCATCGCCGCGGCACTGGCTGTAGTCATCTTTACAGTTCCAGTCTTCGAGAAATTGGGTTCTGAATTCATGCCGCCATTGGACGAGGGCTCGCTGCTCTACATGCCTTCGACGCTTCCCGGCATTTCCGTCACGCAGGCGCAGCAGTTGATGCAGGTGCAGGATCGCATTATTAAGCGGTTCCCCGAAGTATCCACTGTCCTAGGCAAGGCGGGTCGCGCGGAAACGTCCACCGACCCCGCTCCGTTCTCGATGATGGAGACGGTTATCGTCTTAAAGCCAGAGACACAGTGGAGGAAAACGGACACGTGGTACTCCTCCTGGGCGCCCGAATGGGCGAAGGCCATATTCCGCAGGTTCACGCCGGATCACATCTCAACCGACCAATTGGTCGAAGAGATGAACCAGGCGCTCAAAATTCCCGGCACTTCGAACGCATGGACTATGCCCATCAAGGCGCGAGTGGACATGCTGACGACGGGTGTCCGAACGCCTGTCGGAATCAAGATCTACGGGGCTGACATCAAGAAGATTGAAGATCTCGGCACGCAGATCGAAGCGCTGCTGCCGAAGGTGCAGGGGACGCGAAGCGTTTTCTCTGAACGCACCAGCGGTGGTTACTTCCTCGATTTCAAGTGGGACCGTGACGAGTTGGCGCGTTATGGCTTGAGCATCGACAAAGCGCAGGATGTCGTCATGAGCGCCATTGGCGGCGAGAATATCACCACCACGATCGAAGGCCGCGAGCGCTATCCCGTGAACGTACGGTACATGCGGGATTACCGCAGTGACCCAGCCGCACTGGGCCGCGTTCTGGTGCCGGCGATGGACGGTCAGACTCAGATTCCACTGGCGCAGCTGGCCGAGATTCGCACAGTGAGTGGCCCGGCGATGTTGCGGGACGAGAACGGAATGCTGAATGGTTACGTGTACGTGGATGTCGCCGGCCGCGACATCGGCAGCTATGTTGAGGAGGCCAAGAAGGTGGTGCGCGATAACATGAAGCTTCCAGCCGGATATTCGTTCGCCTGGAGCGGCCAATACGAGGCCATGCAACGAGTTCGCGAAAAGCTGACGGTCGTGCTCCCGCTCACGATCTTTCTCATCATCCTGTTGCTGTACATCAACACGAAGTCGATGACAAAGACGCTGATCATCATCCTCGCCGTACCGTTCTCAGCCGTAGGCGCCGTCTGGTTCCTCTATCTGCTCGGATACAACATGAGCATCGGAGTATGGGTGGGCTTGATAGCGCTGATGGGAGTGGATGCGGAAACCGGCGTATTCATGATGTTGTACCTGGATTTGGCCCACGATCAGGCGAAAGCCGACGGCAAACTCCGGAGCCTTCAGGATCTTCAAGACGCGATCATGCACGGCGCGGTGAAACGGATTCGTCCGAAGTTCATGACGGTCGCAACTATGTTTATGGGCCTGGTGCCGATCATGTGGTCGGTCGGCACTGGAGCTGACGTGATGAAGCGCATTGCCGCCCCCATGATTGGCGGCATCTTCACATCATTTCTACTTGAATTGGTTGTTTATCCGGCAGTCTACGAGGTATGGAAATGGAATTTCGAGCTGAAAAAAGAGCTATCGCGTTCATAGGCGGCCTGCTGCTGCTGCAGGCGATGTTTGCGCAGCAGAGCTTTCAATATGAAGCCTGGCACGGGCACTCGCGCCCGCCGCACATCAGAAAAGCCGGCGGTCTCGGGACGCTGACGATCAGCGACACCGGCGTGTCGTTTCAGGAGAAATACAGGGACGCCAAGACACCGAAGCATCCGCATGCGTGGCACTGGGATTATCAGGATATTCAGCAGTTGAAGATCTCCCCGAAGACAGTTACGGTTCTCACGTATAAGGACAACAAGTGGAAGCTGGGCGCGGACCGGGAATACGAGTTCGACCTCGTCTCCGACGACAGCTTTGAGAACGTGTACCAAGTCCTCAAAGCTCGCCTCGACCAGCGATTCGTGGCCGTCATCGCTGACCGTCCGGCGACCGTGCTGTGGGAGATTCCCGCCAAACATCTGACCGGGTTCGGCGGCGACGAGGGAGTGCTCCAGGTGAGTGCCAACGAGATCGTCTACAAATCGGCAAAGAAAGGCGAATCGCGTACCTGGCGCTACGAGGACATCGACAACGTCAGCAGCTCGGGACCATTCGCGTTTACGATCACGACGTTCGAGAGGGCGAGGTTGGACTATGGCAGTCGGAAGCAATTCAATTTCGAGCTGAAACAACGGCTTGAAGAGGCCCGGTATGACGATCTATGGCTGCGGCTGAATCGCTCCAAGGGGCTCCAGATCCTCACTTCGTATCGGGAAGCCGGGGCGGACGGAAAGTAAGGACTGGAGTGCCGGGTGCGATGCGGCCGGCCTTAGAATGGAATAGGAAACTATTAATGACAGGCAAACGCTGGTTCGCGGTGATCGCAGTATTGGCCGTTGCGATCGGCATTGCGTACTCTGCATTCAGCACTTACCGTGGCACACAAGCAGAGCAGTGTTATGCCTGCCAGAGGGCAATACACGCGCATTCACGGACGGTGGCGATGATCAATGGAAAACCGAGGCTGTTTTGTTGTCCTGCCTGCGCGCTTTCTGAGCATGAGCAGGAAGGCAAACCGGTCCGGGTTACGGAATTGAGTGCTTTCCCCACGGGAGCGAAGCTCTCTCCGAATGACGCTTTCATCGTAAGGGGCAGTGACGTGAACATGTGCGTGAGAACACACGAACTGCTCGATACTGACAAGCGCGCGGCGGATCTTCGCTATGACCGGTGCTTACCGAGCCTTATTGCATTTAGCAAGCGAAGTGAAGCGATGCAGTTCGTGCGCAAACATGGCGGCGAAGTCCTGCCGTTCAACACAGTGGCCTCAGCGTTTAGCCATTGACGACCGTCATCGAGCATGTGCAGTGAGATCTGCGACTCGCGATTCCGTTATCTCTATCAGCGGTGGCGATTCGCCTGCCGGTATTCCTCCGACAGCAAGGAGCCCGAGAACAGCGGCTGTTGGCGCACGCCGTCGCGTTTGCGGCCAGCGGCGCCGTTCTTAGCGGGAACTTGCGCGCACCCCCAGATGTTTCGGCTGGCGAGCAGCCAATTTTACCGCTCCGGCTTGTTAAGCCGAAGCGGTTCGCTAGGATCGAATTGAAACCCCTCCTTTGTTGCCTTCACACCTGGCTTTCGAGCTTTCAGCGCTGCGATCTTTCGTTGGACATCATCCGATGGAGAGTTGGCCGAGATCTTTACGGCGCCTACCTCCGCTTTCAGGTGGCCGACTCCCTTTCCTTCCCCACTCGAAGATCTGGGTACGGCTGGCGTCCTTTTGGTCCGCAATCTCCTTCGCACGAAATCGTGAACACCGCTGGCTGTCACTTGAACTTGGCATTTCTCAGCGAGGATTTGGGCGATGTCGAGGTACGTCCGACGGCGACGGCGGAGTTCACCGATGAGTTCGCGATACGGCTCCAGGCGGGAGCGCGTCAGTTTTTCGGGTAAGGCGTCGAGGATGTCCCGGAATTTGGCGTCCATGACGGTCAGCAAGCCTGTTTCTACTGTACCGCAAGAGACCTGGAAAATGACTTGATAGGAGCTTGATGAATACTTGACACAAGCTTGATAAACGCTTGATGGGAGCATGGCGCGAAGGCCCGCGCAACTCTAAGCCGAAGGCTTAGGGATGGTGTCTTTCTGAAGACTTGCTCCTTGCGCTCTCCGAAGCACCCCTAAGGAAGCCACCGAGCCTGGTTGCGCAGGTCTTCTGGCTCCCAGGTCAACCACACCAACAACAGCCCGTCGATTGCAGCTCCTATCGACCTGCGCGAGGGGACCAGCAGCAGCCCTGGAGACTCGTGTTGCGCAACGAAGCCAGCGAACTGCTGCGGCATCGTTGCAACGTCTCGTGAAACCAGTACACGCCCATCATTTGCTGCAATCCGAAGAACTTCTGAATCGGGAGTGCCGTCCGCGATTACCCCGATGGCAGCACGGAAATCAATCGCCGGTTCTCGCCGACGCAATCCTCGCCCCACCTCAGGGTTCAGGTCGGCGTCGGCCTGGAACCGGATGCTCAAGCCTGCTTCGGAGACCTTTCACGCTTTGCGCGCTCAAACCGCTCCATCATGTCGGGTGTGAGGGGGTGCTGGGCCTTGAATTCCTCGAAGAGGCGATCCTGATCTTCCAGGTAGGCTTCGATTTCCTTTGGATGTTCTAGGACAAAGGTGATCGCTCCGTAGACCTTCGCCAGCGATCCAATAGACGGGTAAGCCTCGAAAATGGCTTCCGCCGACCGCCCACCCCGGAAGTCGTAAACCACCACATCCAGGCCGATGCGAGTGCCGGCCACGTAGTAGCCGCCGTTGCGGATTTCGACGTAGTCGCTTGTCGGCATCATCTCAAACAGGCCCTATCGCTATTTTACGGCTACGAGGCAGGGATCCGCACTTTTCCTGGGCATTGATACTGTGGCGAAGCCGGGGAGTGCCATGCTTTCCCTGCGCTGCTAATGGCCTACGACCCTGAGTCGCCAGCCTGCTCCGCCTTGCGCACGTGAAGCTCGGTGATGCGCGCGCCGGCTGGGTGCGTAAACCGTTCAGCCCGAGTTGGCTCCTTCAATCTCGTAACCTGCTGCGCCGCCAGATCCGAGAGCAGCGAAGCTAGACCGCTGCCCTTTGCGACCACATCGTGGGTTGTGAACACGGCCCGCACTTCATCATCGCCTCCTTCGGCGTACAGAAATTGATTCCAGGGCAGCACGATCACCTGCCTCAACAAGATCACTTCGAGACCAAGGATGCGCCCATCCGAATTGGTAGTCCAGGGTTTGGTTTCACCTGCCGATGTCATACCCACCTCGTTCCAACCTTCGCTCCGTTTGGTACTCACGAACCGGAACCTTACGCGTCACCTCGTGATTCAGTTCTCGTGTCGGCACGACCCGGTGCTCCACCCGTTCGCATTGGATCGCCGCGTCGCGGGCTAGCCGGCGAGCCGCCGAAAGGCCTCGCAGTTGACCTCGCTGGAAAGCCGAGCGCCGCTGCACCATGCGTGCCAACTCGGATGCAGATTGCCGAGCGCCGGAACGGGCAACGGATTCGCGTAGCAACTCCCGATCGCTCGTCACCACCGTCACACTTTCCCGGCCACGCGATGCAGCCACGTAGAACAGCTCTTTCTTCATGGCGTCACCGGAGATGACAACGGCGTCGACCGACTTGCCCTGGCTGCGATGAGCAGTGACGGCATAACCGTGATCGAAATGTCTGTAGGCTTCCGGCAGAACTCGGCCGTCCTGAAGCTGAATCCGCCCTTGGCCGTCGACTCCGGAAACGGTGACCAGTTCGCCGTTGGTCACACGGAGTTCCGCTTCCCGCCGATTCGCGGTCAACAAGAGCCGATCGTTCGGCGCGACCTCGATGTCGCGGCGCTCGTAAACGTCGAAGCATTTGGCTTGCTTGCAAGTGAACTCTCGCTCCTCGCCGTTGGCATTGCGTGCGACGACCTTGTTGGCCCTGACACCAGCAACTTGGAGCGTTTCATTCTTGGTGGCACCCTTTACAGCACGATGAAACTCCAGGATCTGACCCTCGTGGAAGTTGCGAGCGTCACCCTTCTGGGCCGTGGTCCAGTTCAGCGGCACATTGCGTTCGAGAAGAATGCTCTGGCCAAGGTTGCCGGCTTCGATGCGCTGTTGACGAATGGCTGCGGTCACGATCCCGATTTCCTCGTGTGTGGCACAAACCACGAGAACGCTGCGCTCTTGTCCGTTCGCGCTTGATAGCGCCAGGAGCTCGTCGTAGGCTTGTTGAACCGCCTTTGCTTTGTCCCGCCAGGCTACTTCGCGAATCGCGCCAATCTGTTCGAGTTTGAGGAAGCCCCTTTCCGGAGATCGGCGCAGTTCCTGGATGGCTTCGCGATATTGCGCAGCCGTTTGTCGTTGAACCTGGGTGAGGGAGCAACTTTTCAGCCGCGATTCCTTCTCCAGCACGCGCAAAGCATCGCACGCTTCAACGCTCTGAATTTGCCGCGTGTCACCGCTGAAAACGATTCGGGCCGACTGCCGCTCGGCCAGCCCGAGTAATTGCGACATCTGGTTGCCAGAGACCATGCCGGCTTCATCAACAATCACCACGCTACCCCGCAGTTCGCGATGTGCCCGCTGATCCTGCAACAGCTTCTCCAGGCTCATGGCGGACCCAAAACCCACCTTCTGCAATTCCTCAACGGCACTCATGGTTGGGGCGACCGCCAGAACGCGACGGCCCGCTTCTCGTAAACCGCGATGCAGTTCCTGGAGCGTGGCCGTCTTGCCGGTACCCGCGGCGCCGCGCAGGTTAATCGCTAAATCGCGGGAATCGAGCAGAAAGTGGATCACATTCCTTTGCTCGGGCCGAAGCCGGTCGGACACAATGAAATCGCCCTGGCCCAGGCGTTCGAACCGCCCAAGCCCTCGGTTGAGTCGCTCAACCATTTCCTGCTCGCGATCCAGGCTCTCGCGCGTGGCCACTTCCCGGCCGGCACGCAGGACAGTGCCAGCCGCCTCTTGGAGAGCCAGGTGGCCTTTCAGTTCTCCGACGCCGACGTGACCTCTTCCGTAACGCAGAGCTTCGGCTAACACCTCGTCAACCCGCGCCACGGAGACCCGCTCAAAGATGTGCCGCTGGGCGTACTCAAGGCAGGCAGCGGCGCTCCGCTGATCGGTTTCCCCCATTCCTGGGCGGGCCAACGCCGCTTCTCGAAGTTGGGCAAGCTTCCTTTCGTTCTCACGAGTCAACCGCGCTTTTTGCCGCCTTCGCACCTCTTCGGTTGCGATTTCGACCTGCTTGTCGGCCCGCGACTCCCGCACAAGGATCGCCACCTCGTTATCGGACGGCTGGCGCCCCGTTTGTTGCACGAACTCCGCGATCGCCCGGTTGCGTTGTGCGCTTCGCTGGCTGAAGTCTTGGAGCAGCTTCTCCGAAATACCCAGGATTTCGAATCCGTGGTTCCGGCCTCGGCCATTGCGACGATCAACGATCTCGTACCCCAGCCGCCGGACCTCGCGAGCGAGCGCATTCCGGTAGACTTCCGTGAGGTAAGCACGGCAGTCGTAGATTTCGGAAGCTTGCAGCGCTTTCCAGCGAGCCTCAGCGCCGTCGTAAGTTAGGTTGGCGGCGACGGCGTGTGTGTGGAGCTGGGGATCGAGTTCGCGACTGGTGTCGTGCTGATACACGGCCAAGACCAGATTCCCAGTCATGCGGTCCTCGTTGGCTCCGTCTTGTCGCACGCGAGTCTGGGCGCAAGTTTCCAGCTCCTTCAGCGTCTCGTCCACGGCCCGACGGTGTGCTTCCGTCAGCCGATCGTCTTGTCCCAAGCTAGCCATGATAGAAACTGACTTGGGTGCCGAGAAGGTGAAGTCGTAGAGATTGCGTCCCCGGCTCTGTGTGGTGCCGTCTGTCGCTGTACGGTCGGCGCTTTGGCGCTGGCGCAGAAATTCGCCAGTGCGTGGGTCACACCCCTGGCGCAGCGCCTCGAACTGCTCCGTCCGGACGTCGCCAGAGAGTCTAAGCAGTTCCGCTCCGCGGCCACGCCAAAGACCCAAGACGCGTTCACCTTCGGCATAGTAGTCGCGCTGCTCCAGGTACCGGGCGGAATATCCTTTACCATCCGACATGGCGCGGATCGTGAGCATCGAGGCATCCCTAGTGTTTGGCCCTCGGCTTGGTGGGAGGTGCAGTTTGCACCGCAGGGGCGCGGTCAACCGGCTGCGCCGGCGCTTCAAACCAACGATAAAGTGACAAACCCAACCCGATGCCGATGAAGAGCGCGAGGCTCGTCAGAGTGTAAAGCGACCACCGGTATTCCTGATGAAAGACGCGCAACAATTCTTCGGCGCCATGCCTGGTCGTCGCGATCGCATCGGAGCTGGTCCTCTCGATATCGTCGATCGCCCTACTGGCTTCCGCGACTGCGCCGCGATAGCGGTTGCCAAGCGCAGTTGCCGTGCGTCCGAACTCTGTTTTGACATCGTTCAGCTGCATGGCGACAGCCGCGAGGCGGCTGGCTGTTTCCGGAATCGTTGATTGCACGAACTGCTGCCGCAAACTCTCGTTAATCGCGGCGGCGATTACCTCAGGGCTGATTCCTTCGCGATATTTTGCGGAAGTTGATCGAGCCTCTGGTCTAGCTGCCTTTGATAGACTGCGCTGGATTCGATGGTCGTTTGAAGAGTTCCGAGCGCGCCGGTGAGAAGCTGTCGAAACTTTTCTCGCTCGGTCGTTATGTCACGCGGCACCTGTACCATAAGGATGTGCAGAAACATCATGGCCCGCAGAATGTGGAGCATTTCATCACTCGACTGCAGTGTCCGACAGGGCCTCATCTCGCGATAGTACTCAGCACGCACCTCGGCAGGCAGATCGTTGGCGATCCGGTCGATTAGGTCCGGTTCGGGATAATCACTAACTTGAACCGTCGCACTCACGGCAGCAGCAGCTCCTTCACGCGCTCGAACTCCGCGAACATACGTCGCCGATAACTTTGGGCGCGCATGACGAGCGATGCTCGCTGCAACTCCGGAGCAGTCGTCGTTCTCGCGGCTACGTCGCCCAGCTTGACGCCATGGTTACGTGTGGCATTTTCGAGATCAGGCAGCCGGTAATCCATATGAATGACCGCCGGCTGGAACGCTCTTTGAAACTGCAAAGCCTGATCACTCTCGCGCCAGTACGTGAAGTCGGCATGGTCCGTGATGCTGTTTTCGACGATCAGGTACTCGACCCGATTTTGAAGCTGTGACGCCCAAGCGAGGACACTTTCCACGCTCGCCGGGTCCGCCGTGACGACACCGATGGCGGTGAACACGATTCCGGCATCAGATACGTCGGGATACATCGTCTCGAACCAGTCGTAGGTGACTTGGCCTGCGCCCGCTCCCATATCTGCAAGAATCACCGGCGGGCCGTCTGAAAGTTGGTCGACGAACGAGTCCAGTCCCGCAGGCGTGTGGATGTTGACCTTCGGCACGCCCCCACCGAAGAAATGGGTGAGCGATCCGCGTGCCGTGTTCTCCGTATCGAGATCGAGGAGCTTAACCGGAATCTCGTTAGCTTCGAACCATTCCGCCAGGCCCGCCATTACGCTGGTTTTACCTACCCCGCCTTTGCCTCCCATGGACAGAATTACGCGCTTCTCGGCGGCAACCACAGTCCCCTTCATTTCGCCGTCGCTTGCTTGTTTCGCGCTGGCCATTTTCATCTCCAAAACTGTCTCCTCAAACATCCCCATACGCGAGGGCGAGTTCGTTCAATGTCTGCTTTATCTCAGGCAAACCCATCACCTGGTCCAGTGCGATTCGCAGCGCGTTCCACTGCTTCTCGCTGAATTCGATCTGCACACCTTTACCGAACTCTCGAAAGGAAAACGTAAATAGCGGTTGCTCCCCGGTAGCCGAAACACTTGTCTCCGCGAAGAAATATTGGCCATCCCATGTGTCTCCGAGAGCCATTGCTGTCAGCATGCTCTGAAATTCACGAATTTGTGGAAAAGGTCCCAACGGATACAAGACCCTGTTCGATTTGAGGGCGAGCAGAATGTTTAATTCACCCTCGTCGTTTACGGAGCTTGACACTGTGACGTCGTCCACTTCTACTGGTGGTACAACGGGAGGAAAAGCTCCGAGAGGTGCCCGAGGATTGCGCTTCTGGCGGATGGGTCTGTGTTCCACCAGCCAGTGCCCACGCGCGGCAACGCGATAGAGGATAGGAAGAAATGGCCGGAGTGCGCGATTGAGACTGTCCACACTTTCCAGTTGCTCGTCGCGCAGCGCTACGTAGATGGTTCGTCCGACGAACGAGTTTCGCGCGGCGCCAGTATCGAGATCCTGAATCATCCGCCGCACAACGGCCGGTAAGATCTCCGAAGCTTGTGGGCCGGCCGTCAGAACTCTATGATCTCCCCATCCCGACAGGTTGCTCAGGTAGAAGTGATCAAGTTCTAGAGCGGGATGACGCCGCAGTTCGCGAATCGCCAGCAGCGCTTCAAGCAATTGCGCGAAAGACTGGCTGCTTGGGAATTCGGGATCGGACGAGAGATGATCGCATCCGCTTTGGACATAATGGCCGAGTACGATCCATTCGGCACGTGTCAGCGGCTGATCGTCCTCCCACTTCTTGCGAATCGCGAACAGGGCAGCAGTCGGATCTGATAGGAGATCGACGGTTTCCAGGCGGTCGTCCAGGCGGCCGTCGATCGCGGTTTCCAGCAACACCTTCGCTACGTCGGATATCGAGACGTTGGAACCGCGAGCATCGGAGAACTGTTTGCGCGCACGATCGAGGAAGGCACGAACCTCCTCGGAGACGCGAATGGACAATGTCTGCTGTTGTGATTTACGGTCTTTGAACACGGTTGGGTTGATTGTGGCACACGATTAAGGATTTTGCAATGGAGTATTGACAGCCGTATCGATACAATTTAGAATTGCTGGTGCCCGACTTTGATCGGTCGAGCCGTCAGCAGATACGCAATCCAAACTGGACGAAATGGGGGAACCATGGAAACGCTGCTAACAGAGGAAGATGTCGCCAAACAACTGCACGTCAGCATCGCGTCGTTGAGACGGTGGAGACTTGAAAGGCGCGGGCCGCAATTCATAAAGGTGGGTGCACTGGTGCGATACCGGCCGGAAGAACTGGAGGCGTGGCTCGCTTCCCAGCCAACTGGAGGCGCGAATCCCGCTGGTTCACGGCGGCTGCACCTGAGTGCGGCCAAATGAGAGAATAGCCAGCGATGTGTCTGATCAGGCGCGGAAAGATTTGGTGGTATGAATTCTGGTTCGCAGGGCACGGCGGGCTGTTGAGTAAAGGAGCGGGTGGTAATCATGGCCGTCTATAAGCGCGGGAAAATCTGGTGGTACAAATTTGTCTGGAATGGCGAACCAACTCGGCAGAGCACAAAACAGACAAACAAACGCGTCGCTGAACAAATGGAGGCAGCCCACAAGACGTCTTTGGCTAAGGGTGAGGTCGGGCTCCGAGATCGGACACGGGTGCCTACGATCCAGGATTTCGCGGAGGGGGACTTCATGCCGTTCATCGAGGCCCGTTTCCAGCACAAGCGGAATACGTTGGATTACTACAGAAACGGCTGGCGTAGCCTGAAGGCACACGCACCATTAGCCGGCTGCACCCTCGACAACATCACAGCGGACAAGATTGGCACGTTCCTAGCGAAATTGCGACAAGATCGCTTATCAATTGCGAGCATCAACCGCCGGTTAGAGGTTTTGCGTCGCTTGCTAAGGCTAGCCACGGAGTGGGGCAAGGTCGAGAAGGTGCTTCCGAAAGTCGAGATGCTGCCAGGTGAGAATCACCGGGATCGGGTTCTGTCGGAAGAAGAGGAAACCCGATATCTGGAAGGGGCAACCGTCCTTGGTAACCACATTCAACAATCCTATCAACTGGCGCTCGATGGCATTCGCGCAACGATGCGCGGTGAGCAGCCGATCAAGCCAGAGGACCCCTTCATACTTCGAGACGTCACAACGCTATTGATCGACTGTGGGCTGAGGCCGGATGAGTGTTTCCGGCTGCGCTGGGAAAACGTCCGCGCGGGTGCTGTTCACGTGCCTTTTGGCAAGACGGAAAACGCTCGGAGAACCATCCCTTTGACGCCTCGAATGTCGGCTTTCCTGGACATGCGCCGCGCCTCAGCGAGGACTGAATGGGTGTTTCCTGCCCAAACCAAAAGCGGGCACATCGAAAAATCCAGTCTGAAGAAGCAACACGCAAAGGCGTGCAGGCTGGCGAAGGTTCCTGACTTTGTGCTGTACACATTCCGTCATACGTGCCTGACGCGGTGGGCGGCCTACATGGACCCTTACACTCTCGCCTACCTAGCTGGTCACAGTGACTTCTCAACCACTCGGCGTTACGTTCATCCTCAGGCGGAAACGATTCGAGAAGCCATGGAGCGGGTCCAGAAGGCGCGGGGTGGGCACAATTCTGGGCACAGTGACAAAAAACCGTTAGAATCGACCAACATGGATAAGACTGATAAGGAATTGAATCCAGGCGGGATATTTGGTCGGGGCGAGTGGATTCGAACCACCGACCTCCTGGTCCCGAATTGTCAAAACGGCCTAGCAATGTGACGCACTGAATTGCACCGATGTTGTGCGAGCACAGGCAGTTAGCCTGATCTTGTCTCCTGGTGCGAAGGCCTGCTATCTGATGCAATTCTCTGCCATCTGGGGGTGGTTACGTCACAATCTACGTCACAAAAAGTGCCGGTGGAATGTGATCCAATTGGTGGTGACTTCTGTTCTATAGATCACGCTCCGTCTGCCAGCAACCCCCTTGATGGCCCACTTCGGCGACTGGACTGCTCGATCTCCTTGCCGGAGGCGCTGGAAATGTTTGAATGCCTTTTGCTCGTGCATCGCGCTGGGGCCACGTGGGTTCCGCTAGTCGCAATTCCGGGTGGAATTGCCGGGTGGGTGGCTGCGATTTGGCTGATGCTATCAGGCATCAAAGGCATCATTGCGGCGCGTGGCTCGAAAGGCAACACCGATCTGGTCGCTAGTCTGGGGCGTGATGTCAAATGGATTGGCACACTGCCGCAACCCATAGCGCAAGGGCGAAGTAGCCGACGGCAGATTCTTATGGCCCTGCCCCCGCCGCTTCCGTAGCCGTTCACGCGGTGTGCCCACAATTGCAAGCGATAGACATGCGGCTCCCTGAGGCTCAGCCGATTTGAGAGCACCGACACGACAATTCGGTAGCGTCATAGTTTCAACAGATTCGAGACATTGATAGGGCAAAACGGAGATTATAACCCTTGTATATCCTTCGGAAGCGTCTGTAAGACTTACCTGGTGGAAAGGTTCCCTGTCGGGACTTTTTTTCGCGAAAGATGTTGAGGGATTCGGCCCCACCTACGGATGTGCCTTGTTTCCGCGATGCTAAGCCGTCGATTTTGCAGGAGCTTTTTGGAATGGCGTCTGGCGGTTCCAACCTAAAGCAGTTGGCAAATCAGTCTAAGCCGTGCCCAATACCCCTAACCTCACCCCGCCGCCTTATTGCCTTTTGAATCACCTCGCAGGCAAATTCGTCCAAGTCAACTCCTGCGGGCTGGGGTCCGGCATAGCTGTGCAGGGCGGCAACATCAGTCGGATCTGGTTGACGACCATCCGTGATTGCGGTCAGAACTCGTAAGGCAGTTTGCATCGTCGAGAGACTTTGCTGCATGGTGGCGCTCTGGTGGTATAAATCAAATTTCCGGTGATGGAAACTAGGATTCTCATTGCACAACCAACCAGAATCAGCCTGGAGGAAATTCCAACACCCTCCCCACCGCCGCAACCCAATTCATCTTGGCGAGCAATCTTGGCTAGCGCCGGGTGCCATAAACAACTACTTCTGGCACCCTACAAAACCGCCATCAGCCGGAATTGAAACTGCGGGATTTGCAGGCTGAATTTCTTGGATGTTTTTGGCCCCCTTCAAAACCCGCCTCACGGTGGAACGTGGCACTCCAGTGGCCTGCGAGATGGCCTTGTAGCCGTAGCCATCGGCACGTAGCCCGAGAATTCGCTGCTCCACATCGCTTGCAACCTCGCGTGGCCTTCCGATCTCCTTCCCTTGTGCCCTAGCCCTTGCCTGACCAAGCCGCACATTCTCACTACGTTCCTCGTTTTCCATTTCGCCGTACCAAGCTTGGATGGCCCACAGCAGTCGGCCCATCGCGGTGTTGACTGGGCCGGTTTGGGACTTCACGGGGACGATGGTGACGCCCAGGTCGGCAAGTTCGTAGACGGTGCCAATCACTTCCCGCATATCCCTGCCCAGCCGGGAAACCTTCCACACGAGCAACCGGGTGAATCGGCCCTGTGAGGCATCTCGTTTCATGCGCTCAAACAGCGGACGTTTTTGGGCACCGCGTTTACTTGAGCGTCCCTGCTCGACATAGATGCACTCCTTGGCAAGATGTTCGGCAATGGCGGGATCAACGCGGTAAATGGTGCGGACAATACCCCGCCGGGTTGTGCGGGTTTCGGTGAGGATACAGTGTCCCAGACTGGCACGTACCCCGTCCCAATCGCGGTGGGTGCTGTGCGCCACAGCCAGCAGTTCATCAAACTGGTTTTCCGTGGTTTGCCGATCACTGCTCACACGAAAGTAGAGAGCATCACGGGAAGGGGTGGCTTTCATTCGGCACTTCCGAGTGCAGCGCCAGCGACAATTACAATCAGCATGGCGATTTCGATAACGGACAGATCCGGCGACAACGTGAGTGATGCCGCAAAACTGAACATCACCCAATCCCAAAAGCGCCACCGATCAGACATGTTTACCTCGACGCTTGCCAGCAGCCTGCCGAAGTGCCCGTTTGCGCTTTTCAGCTTCGATCAGCACATCATTGGGGTCGGCGTAGCGTTTCTCCCACCGTTGCCGCAGCCTGCCGTAGCGTGCCCAATCGTGTTGTTCCCGGCTATGCATCACTTCGGCAATCTCGAAATTCACCCAGCATCGGGCTTCTTCGATTACAACTTGGAAATGTTTCAGGAATTCGCGGCTGAGGAATGGGAACTCCTGGAAGCTTTGGAAATCGGCCAGGACTTGCTCGAAATCCTGGTTGAGCGAGTGGAGGGTTTCGTAGACCCGGAGTTTCTGGGAATCCATTACAGCCACCTCCGCACGAGCCGATAGAAGAATGCATGGACATACCACCCCAGCAGCGTCCATCGTGTTTTGAGCGTGGGCTTAACCATTGCTCACCCCCGCTGCATCGCGTTGCTCATCATCCGTGAGCCATCGCCAAGTAGAACCATCCCACACGGCACGGCGCACATAGATGCTGCCCCACAGGTAAAATCCAGTGGGACCGTGGGCGTTAGCCTTGAGCCAGCTAACCGCTTCTTTGTAATTCGCCCATCGGATCATGCCGCCACCTCTGCCACACGTCCCGAAGCCTTCACGAGGTAGTCTGTCGCTTGCTGGGCTTTGCTGGCTGCGGTGAAAATGGCGCGTTTGTCAGCCTTCAGAACTCGCAACCAAGACGCTATGTATTGCGCATGATCCTGCCGGGGTTCGCTGCTCAGCCCCAGATGCGCCAGCGTGAAAGCAGCGGTTAGCTCGGCAATCAGTTCTTCGACACTGTACGCGTTATCGCCGAACCGCTTTCCCAATTCCCGATTGCATCGACTCTCGGCTGAAGTCCAATGTCCGGTTTCATGCGCTCTGGTGCTGTAGTAATCCATCGGCGTGAAGAACGCTCCAAACGGCGGTAGCGTGATGGTGTCATCGGCAGGAGAATAGAAAGCCCGATTGCCTTGATGGATTACACGAGCGTTGATACCGGCGAAGAACTGCTCAGCGGTTTGGATGCGCTGCTCGATGGGTGTATCGATGTCAGCCCTCGGTGCGTACCCGTCAACTTGAGCGGCATTGAAAACCGAATACCCCCGTGTGAACAACAGCCGTGATCCAGACTTGGGCGTATCCTCGCCATCATCCGTTTCGGCGGCATTGTTGGCGAATTTCCAGAACACTACCAGCGTGGCTCGCTCGCCCTTGCGGACTTGGGCACCACGTTCCTGCCACTGAGCGTAGGTTCCCCATTCGCCACGCTCGTAACCCTTGGCGTTTGCTGCTGCCCACAAGCAGACGGTATTGATTCCTCGATACGGTTGCTTGCTGGTGACGTTGATCGGGCTGAATGCAAACTTGCCGGACGTATGCCAAGGCATTCGCCAGTTGCTCACGCCTGCTTCGATTGCGTTGATGATTTGGGACGTGACTCGGGTGTACACGTCCGTTGCGGTATGCTCGTTTGTAGACATCGTGAAACCCCCGTTTTCGCGGTGCTTAGGGATCGGCAGGTGTTGTCGCACTTGCCGATTCCGTTTCTTGCATCGCCAGAATAATCTAGATTTAGAAACCTGAAAAGTTACTCTGGGTTACCGCAAAATCGACGGGGGTGGGTCGATCCAAAGCAGTGGTGGGGGGACGCTGGCGTAGGCGCTAGCGCGGGAATGCTCACAAAACAATTTTAAAAAAAAATTGGGAGATGGACGAACTGCTACCGAGTACTACAATGGGTGCGCGTTTAATGCTTCGTTCCAATTGTCGCTCTCGAACAATTGAGCAAAGAGCGACCGAGCACTCAACCCGTCGCCGTTGCGCAAGGCTTGAACGAGTTCCGGGAATTCATCCAACCGGATTCTCGGGCTGTGGGCTAGCGATTTCGTCGGCTCAAAATGAACCGCTCCCACCATTTCGGGCATATACTTGTTCCCACAAATCGGCTGGCTGCTGCGAGATACGCTATTCCCCCTGCAATCACCAACGCAACGATCTGGATGCCGCTCATGGTCTTCCTTTCTCTTCTCTCATTTTAGGCCTTTTGCAGTAGGAATGAGCAGACGCACCGACTGATCCAGCGCATCCGATAGGGTGATGGGAGTCCTATGACAAGGTGGAGTGCGACGTGGTGGCGCAGAAGGCTGGCAGGACGTTTGGCACGGAATTCAAGATGAATAACTGTGCACACAGAATGCTGATCGTCGCCACATCCCCCTCACGCACCGCCTTCGTCAATTCCGGGAACTCGCCCAGCCTGCCGACAATTTTGTCGGTGTAGATGAAACGGGCAATTTCATCTGCCCTAGCCGTCGGCAGTGTCAGGAAGGGGTTGGTCTCCTGAAATTCGGAGCATCTCGGATTGTTGTGGCTGATGCCGCTGCTTACTATGTGCCCCTCAGCGGCAAATGACGCAGACCACGATGCGATATTGCTGAAGTCATGAAAAATTTGACGGGCACCACGTGGTGGTGCTCTCGCTGGCTAGTCCGTTTCACAGCATTTGTCGGAATGGGCGTGACGGGAGTCCTACGCGCATGAAGCGGAATGCTGGCACGAAGTTTAAACCTTGTTGGTACGAAAAATGCACAGTTCAGCGGCGAGGGTGGCGAAATGGACGACCTCGACAGGATCTCCCTCGAAGTGGCAATCAGTATCCTGCAAGCTGAAGCCGAAGCTCCGGGAAGTCAACCGTCATCGAGTGTCAGATTAGCTGAACAAATCTTAGCTCAATTGCAGGAGACGGAACCAAGCCAAAAGGAGATGCACTCTGCCTCTTCATCGATTCGAGGAGCTTGACGCGAGAAAGCGTCATCCCGCGTAACCGGAGAGCATCCTGCGAGCAAACCCTTGCCCATCCAACGGGCAAACCTCCGGCGCTTGCCCCGCCTACGTTGTCGATCACATCAAGGCGCTGAAGGGCGGTAGCGGCGATGTCCCAGACCCGGTTCATGCTACGCGTCCTCCCCAAAATTTTTTCTGTTCGACTCTGGCAATATCCTCGTTCGGTTTGCATCATCTGACTGGCAGGAGGCAACATCATGCCAGAACAAGCCGAGAATCAGAAACAGCACAACAACACTGACGCCAGCCAAAATATCGCCGCGCCGAACAATGGCCTGGACGAGCTTACAAAGAAAGACCTCGAACAAGTAGTCGGCGGATCGTTCCAATACTATGTGCCGATCAAAAGTTCAAAACAAGGGCAATTCAAGCCCTAACCCAAGGTCTCTGCGATTCGCGTGCTGCTGGGTGAAATTTGACGAACTCCCATCGGGAGGATTTGAAGCGGGCGGATGTACGAGCTAGCATGTAAGATTAACCGGAGTCTTCATGCGGCTGATTTTCAAATCCTCTCTTCTGCTTTGTAGCACGCTCTGCGTTCTCGCGGAGCAATCCATCCCCGCAGCCGAAGCCGCCAAACATGTTGGCGAAAAAGCAACCGTTTGTGGAGTCGTTGCCAGCGCCAGCTACGCCGCCCGCAGCAAGGGGCAACCGACATTTCTGAACCTTGATAAGCCCTACCCAAGTCCGATCTTCACCGCGCTGATCTGGGGAGATGATCGCTCCAAGTTCGATGAGCCGGAAATCAAGCTGCGAGATAAGCGGATCTGCACAACTGGGACGATCACACTGTACAAAGATGTGCCGGAGGTTGTCCTTCGAGAGCCTGCACAACTTCGGGTGGAATAGGAGTGGCCGCACATTTTTGAGCTGAGAAAAACAACGGCCTGATCCCACCACCCGAACATGGCAATCGAACACATTTCCGATCATGATCTCGAACGCTACTACCTTGGCATGGTGACTGACGAAGCGGAGTTGGCTCCGTTGGAGGAACACCTGCTGTGGTGCGCCTGGTGCGTGGATCGGGCGGAACAGACGCAGGACTACGTGGATGCGATGCGGGTGGCGATGCTGGATGAGACGTGAATTTTCGTAGTGCTATGAAACCCGTGTTGCGTGGGATGCTGCTTGTTTCAGCTTGTTCATCGTACGTTCATCTACTCTGCTCGACAATCGAATCCACGGTGCCGATAGTGGAATACCTGATCCTCTTTGTCGAGAAAGTAGCTCGTTTAACGCCCTGGGAGCACGTGTCGCATATCTTCTGTCGCGCACCGGATGGGGCGATTCGGAAGATGATGTACTATAAGGCCCTCCGGCACGTTGAGCAAGGCACTGCGCATTTCTACGTCATCCACCAGGGGCGACAAGTTGAATTGGAGCTTGCTCACGACGCCCTGGGAAACGAGTGCCTGCGGGCGACGATTGACGGACAAAAGATTGACGTGCTGCTGAGTCTTCCCGACTATCGGAACGGCGGTGATTGACAGGCTGAGAGTGCTCCCAACAAATACAGATCCCCAAATGTGGTTGGTGGTACCCCCCTAAGAGTGATTGCAGACCATCGCAAATTACCGCACGATAACGACAGTGCAAGACTCGTACGTCGTGCTCCTGCTTGTCATAGTAGGAACCATCGGCGCAGCGGCGTTGATAGAGCGATTTCTGCATCGCCGACACAAATAATATTCCGGGAATATTTGCAGGCGCCGCCCACGAGGTTTGCGGCCCCGGTTGTGCCCAGCGTCTGCTCTGCCTTCCAGGATTGCAAAGCGCTGGCCTAGGGATCGGGGCCATCAGTCTACGATCATGAACTTCCGCGCGGTGCGAGTGGGTGAAATCACCCCACGCTAGAAGATAGCTGTTGGGGTATTTCGCGCAGTCCGGGCGTGGATTGCTCCAAGGGCGTGGATTTTGAAGTGGCTGCAAACCTGCCCACAGTCAGCAACCCCTATGAAACCCGAACAACTGGACGTGCTGGCCTTAGCGGTTACTGTGGTATCTTCCGGACCATCCGGCGTGTATAGCGTGGAGGTTCTTGAGAAGCTGAGGCAGGCGTCTGGCCTGCATCAGCAGTACGGTCGGGAGTGCGCACAAGCAATTCTGGTGGATGCGATTGCCCGCCGTGGATTCTTTGCGGCAAAGCGCGTCCGTCGATCTGCGTCTTAGAAATGTGGACCGGCAGACGCTTCCGCCTCCGGAAGAGAATGAAGGCAATCTCACCATCGGGGACCGTTGAGTATATCCCCGAAGGCACGGTTGTTGTGGTGACCTCCGGCAAAAAAATGCACGTCGTGTGTGTCCAATCGCTCGGGAGAAGCCCGACGGTATTTGCCGACGATCTTGAGGCGCACGGAGACGAGATAACTTCTGAACCACCGGAGGAAGCATAAACACCTTTCACCTCCACCCCCTCATCTGCTTCCAAGCCTGCACAAGCTCCTGGAGCGACTGAGCAGTCGGAAAGTGATTCTCATCCAAACCGGCACCCGATGTACGCAGTCCGATAGAAATCCTGTACCGCCATACGCTCATCTGCGAAAGCCGCTGCTGTAGCTCCGCCAGATCCTCGCGAGTCAAAACTGGCTTGGCAAAATTGGGACGCTTGGCCACAGCAGGCGAGTGTAGCAGATTCGTCTTTTGTTCGTTATACGCTCGCGCAGAACATGCTCCCAGTATGGCCTAGCGGTTGAGGATGGATGGTGCCGACTTGGTTGCCGCGTGGGAAAATCTGAGCGGAGGGTTGAAAGAGCGGCGTAATCAAGTCTGAGGAGTTACCGCCTCCCGGAAGTTCGGGTTATCCTCATCGGATATGGTCTGCGATGAAAAGGTGCGGCTCGTTAGTGAATATGCTGCCAGCACCGAGCGATACGCCATTGCTGTGAGTAAACTCCGGGTTGCAACCGGTAAGGAATTTGACGAAGCCCTCATCGCATCAGAGGCGGCACGCGCCAAATGCAGCAAGGCGCGGCGAGCGATCCAGGAGCACCGCATTCAGCATCACTGCTAAACAAATCCAGGCTTGTGTTTTTCAAAGTAGCCCACTAGTCATTTTCTCACTCTGCGGCACGAGCCTGCTATCATGTCCCCGATGCCCACCAACACCCGCACCGCCCTTCTCTCCCACGCCCTCATCGGGTACCAGCAACGCAAGGCCGACATCACCGAAACCATCGCCAGAATTCGAGCAACGCTGGATGGCAAAGAGGCTGCTTCGACGGAGCCAATTCACGCTCCTGCTCCCCGGCGCAAGCGCGGCATGATGTCCCCGGCTGCTCGCAAGCGAATGGCCTTGCTGATGAAACAGCGCTGGGCCAAAGCGAAGCGGAGTGGGAAGAAAAGCTTGAGATAGGGCGAACCACCGGCGTTTACGTCTGGTGGATTGCGACGGAAAGGAGCACAGCGAAAATGTCAACCGTATACCTCGCAATCACTCTGGTGTTTGCGCTGATGGTGTTATTCTCCGGCATCGGTAAGATCCGGCGCGACCAACGCCAGGTTAAAGTGGTCCATGAAACCATCGGTGTGCCATTGGATTATTTCCCGGCGCTGGCGGGGTGCGAGTTTGCTGGGGCAGTTGGACTCGTGGTTGGAATCTGGTCGCCCCCAACAGGGGTCTTGGCGGGAAGTGGCCTGGTCCTCTATTTCATTGGGGCCATCATAGCCCATTTGCGTGTCGGCGATGTCAAAGGCATTGGATCTGCAGCATTCATGCTGGTACCTGCCGCAGGAGCGTTGGGGCTTCGTGTGATTACTGTCCGCGTACGTGGCGGCTGAATCTCCTGATGACGCCAAAGCCTGTATCATAGAGGATATGCGCCTCGGTGCCCCCAGCATTGCTGGCATCGTCATGGCAGCGTGTTGGTTTTGCTGCGATGCTTCAGCCATCGCGGAATCGCATTACATTCGGCAAGATGCACGAAATACCGGCGTCATCATTTTTATACACGGATTGTTGGGCGACGCCAAAACCACTTGGACCAATAGTCGCACCGGCGCGTATTGGCCAGAACTAATAACCAAGGATGCTGCATTCGATGGCTTCGACGTGTACGTATACGAATATCCGAGCCCACGCCTGGCGAACTCATACTCGCCTGATGAAGTTGCAGACAACATGCGTCTGCGTTTCGACAACGACGGAGCATCAAAACATCAATCGATTGTCTTCCTTACCCACAGTTTGGGTGGCATAGTTACACGCGCTTTCCTAATGAAGTACCGCCAGACGGCCCTGCGAGTAAAGCTTATCTACTTTTTCTCAACGCCAACGACAGGTAGCGACATAGCTAGGCTAGGTGCTCTAATCAGCAAGAACCCGCAATTCAATAAGGTACGCCCAATGACTTCGGACTCCTATCTCGCCGATCTGCAACGGCAGTGGCTAGCCGCCAAGTTCCCATTCCCATCCTATTGCGCGTATGAAAAACAGCCAACACTTGGTCAATTAGTTGTTGAACAGCAGAGTGCTACGAACTTGTGCAATCAACGCCTGGACCCGATTGACGCCAATCACGTCGAGATTGTGAAGCCGGAGGATGTAAGTAGCGTTTCATATATCGCTTTTCGGGCTGCGTTCAACGAGGTCGTCAGCCACCCGACATCCAAGGCACGACCTAAACATCAACAGCAGGTTGCCAGGTCAGAGGGAGGGAGTGGCGGCAATGGCGGAACCGTCAATACGCACGCAAAAGGTGGAGAGGGAGGCGGAGGACCGAATGGTGGAGGCAGGGCTAGAGATGCTGGAAGTGACTCGTCCCAAAATCAAGTTAGCGCCCCAAATGGAATCGCCATAAGCGGAGGAGTAGTAAATAATCCCACGGTTATCAACACGGGACCACCACCGGCTGTGCCCAATCCGGTCGTGCCGGAAATATCGATTACAACGCAAGAGGGCTTGGCTCCTTCGGACTTTCCAACCCTTGTTGTCTCTTCAGAAATGATGGAGCATTTACGCAGACATGTCCTGACGATTAAAAACACCAATACAATCGACCTAGGTGATTTCGTCATGAGATTTCAACTGCCGGAGCCAGTGTTCGGAGACCTTCGGATTGAGGATCGTCCGGCTGGAATAGAAATTACTTGGCACGCTTGCCGAGTGGCCTTTGCGTTATCAGGAAATGGCGCTTCGACTACACCACTGCCAGGCGGCGGGACTCAGATCACCACGGGATCGACGCCAGGTTCAACAGCCGTTTTCCGAAGCAATCAGGAAGTATGTTCCGAGAAAATGGATAATGAGAAGCTACGGCCCACTGGGATTTACGAACTACGAATAGAGCGATTACCAGCAGTTACGCTAATTCGCCTTGCCTTCTTGACTTCCAACGGTCGAGAGGGGCAGCGCTATCTCATGTTCAGCGGGTTTGGTGATTCAGATCCCACTGCCTTATCCTACTTTGGTGATGGACGCTTCCAGTATTCATCCGGTGGTCATATAGAAACCCGAGATGTTCTTGTGCCGTTGCACTTTGATCGGAGGCTACGCACCATTAGGTCGTCACCAAGTTCAGGTGAACGTGGAGAATGGACGCTAATGATTTTGCACATGAACTGATGGAATGAGGATATATGCCACCCAGTCCTCGGAATCGCCTTCCGTGCGACATGCCACCCTGCTTCAGGTTAGCGGACCCGCGTGTTGATTACCTTGGCTATCCCGGTGCTTATCGCCTTGGTACCGGTGGTTCTTCCCAAGTTCTGGGTTCGCCTCGTTGCTGGGCTGGTTCTCGCTGTCTTCGCCATCCTGGGAGGATTCACCATCGGACTGTTTTACGCTCCGAGTGCTATCATCATGTTTCTGGCTGGTTGCCTGTCAGCGCCTGTACGGAAACGGTGACGGCTACACATCCTGAAACAACCCCGCCATTGTAGTGTCCAAGGCACGCGTAGTAGGTCCACTTGAACCACTTGAACTTATCCACGCGCTTTCGCATTTCACAGACTGAGTCGGTTTCGCATATGGGACAATGACGGCATGTGGAAACGGATCTTTGGTTGGATTCGAGAGGCCCTTGGTTCGGCTATATTGGGATACCGCAAAGTGGCTTTGGGCCGCAGGCGGTTCGGTCGTGACGGCTGTAACGCAGGCGATCTACGCATGGTGGAAAGGGCATCCAGATTCGATTGCTCTACTGATCGCCTTCGGCGAAGTTACACTTTTTATGGCAGGAGCTTTTGTTGTTTCACGCTTGTCCAAAAAGCATGTTCCTGACTCGCCTAAGAATGGACAGCGGGCTGATCGTCTAGGAACTGACGACCAGTCGATCCAGCCAGACCTACGGGCCGCTCCCAGCATTCGGATAGATTATGTAAGCGAGCATATTGACCGGCTGATTTTTAAAAACGACAGGAACATACCTGCTGTAGTCCGTCGCGTTGGCAATTTGATCTCAAAAGAGCGATACGAAAGTGAGTATGAATTGACCCTCATTCCGAGCACCCTCCCGCCGGTTGATGCGACCAACCCGATAGAGTGCAAGCTCTACAATTTAAGTAACCCAAGTATCGGAAAGTCCTCCTTAGATGAGGCTCTCAAAGGCGGCACGCCCCAATCCTTAGATTCGGTGGTGATTGACTACGATGACTGCGACGGAAACGAATTTTCCCGGCGTTTTATATTGACGCGCAACGCTGATGGGACTGTGGCGTGGATACCGGACCCGGTTTGTTTGAGAGGACAAACTCAGTCTCCAGTCCCAGGAGTACAGGATTTGGCCAAGCTTCGCCGAAACCTTTCCCTAGCAGCCGCATACCCACACGAACATGAAGCTGCGCAACAGTACGCCCGGCAACTTGAGGAAGAAATTAGGAACAATACCAAACAGAAAGCACAATTCTCCGAGCGACTGGCGACCCTCAAGGAGACGGCTTCACATTTGCAATTGGCTGGCAAGTTGGCCCTACTGGCAGAGGATGCATCTGGTTTGTCAGAGCAGTTCAGAATGATTCTGGCGAATAATACCAATGCTCCGCTACCAATTGATCTCTCGCATCCATTCGCAGGGTGCGTGATTGGCTTAAGTTTATCCGAAGATGAAGAAGCCATTCCCTGGCAGCGCAGGAACCTGATATGTTTTAAGGAACGGTACAATGTTCACAGGCACTACGTCAAACGGCTATCTCTTCCAAACTTCGATTCTGGGGTGCTGAGGTATTCAATTCCAAATGAAGACCTAGAAGCAAAAGCCATACAGGAGATGCTTCTAACTCACAGCACCGCTCTGTCAGATCGAGCACAGCAATTGATAACGGCGTATGAAAATGCTTCAGGCAGCTAGGCTCTGTGATTCGCTGGCCATGAGGACGATCTCCTGAATAGACCATACATGCTGACTGATACCAGCTTCCATCGCCGGAGTAACCCTAAGCGTCTGATGCAAGCGCACGAACACTCATTTCTTCAACTCCTCAACCCTCTTTTCCAACCCCCGCAGTAACTCCGAAACCGTGATCCCCAGCGCCCTCGACACCATCACCAGCGTCAAAATCGTCGTGTTCTTCAACCCCCGCTCGATATTCCCGACAAAAGTCCGGTGCAGCCCGCTCCGCGCTGCAAAATCCTCCTGCGACCAGCCCTTCTTTTCCCGCAACTGCCGTATCCTCGCCCCAAGTGCTTGCTGCACAACCTCGTCTTTCTTCTTCCTCTTTTCCTCTTGCACTCTCCAAGGCTCTGCGAGTATCCTGAGTGCGTCTACAGCCAAGTGGGTGGCACTCAAGTGGGTGCTAACGAAGGTTAGCGGCTTATCGGCGCAGCCCGGTGGAATCCGATTCCGCAATCGGTCCCAAAACGGAGGTTCACCATCCTATGAAGCGTGTAATCACCGGCATGTGCTTCATGCTGTCATTTTCATCGCTACTGCTCCACGCACAAGAGCAACTCGGTAAGGTTCAAGCATCGTTCACAGCGGATGAGCGAGAGTATGCGAAAAGAATTAACGCTGAGTTGGCGACGCCATGTCGTGTAACCGACGACCTCTGTCTCCGCTCAAGCCGGATCTTGCAAGCGCAGGAGAGCCTCGCTGCATGGGGCTACGGCGTGAAATTCACCGCAGAAGCTGATGCCGACACAACCGCCGCAATTCGGCTGTATCAACAGCGAAACGGATTAGCGGCAACTGGGAAACTGGACGGCCTAACTGTGGTGCGAATGGAGGCAGACGAGAAAGCAGTCGAAGCGTACCCTTTCATGCTACCGACGTTCCAGTTCCCCACCAACTGGTACATGTCCCTCTTCAGGGCGTGTGGCGTTTTCCGGGACACCTCAACTGGCCAGTCGTCAGGACCAATTGAAGTGGAGTGCTACGAAGACGCGCATTCGTGCTTTGAAGAGGAGTCCACCACGTTCACCCCCAACGTGGCGAAAATGGAAATCAAAGAGTGGACCGCCGATCACATCGTTGCGGAGGAAGTGGCCCTCTGCTACACCAACCAACTCAGGATCGAGCGGGCCAGCAGGTCCATCACGCATACAAGTACCAAAACTCGAAATGACGGCCCTTGTGCACAGTTCCCCGCTATTCTCTCCGAGGAACTCGTGGACGGCGTGAAGGTTCAGATTGAGCGGTATAGGGATCGCGCAGCGGCTATGCGCCGGGTGAAATTGGTGTCCGGCTACGTGAAAGCGCAGATGGAGGCGGGACGGCAGGCCGGGAAGTAGGGGTGAGGTGAACGAATACTATTTCAATCGCGTGGCTTCCACCAAGCACGTATGTGCTGCCCGGCAACAAAGGCCCGTTTGTATTCCCAAGTTGAGCCACCCTCGGCATGAGCGCATTCATCACTGTTGCCAGCATCGAACGCGAGATCACTGGGACTGGACAGAACCTCCAGGGTTGGCTGCACAGTTATGCCGACAAACGCAGTGACATCGCTGTAGTAGTTCGGCATTTCAATCCTGTACTCCCAGCGGACATCGCAGTACTGTTCCTTTGTCAACTGCTCCAGTGCCTCGGTCGCATGGCTCGGTGCTATTTTGACCTTCTTGTTTACCATGAAGGAAACGACGCCAGTCTTCTCATCCTCGTCCATCTGCGGCACAACAGTCTTGTCTCGGTACTCCAGCTTTATGACGACCGGATTGTACATACCCTCTTCGGCAAAACTCGGGGCATACGTCTCGGTCCTCTTGCCATTGTTGACCACTCGGTACGAGAGCGTCACATGTACGATAACCTTGCCCGGCTTTTCGGATTCCGTTAGGCGATAGGCTTTCCTGTAGTTCCTGTAGACCAGCTTTGTTTCATGAACCAGCTTATAGATGAGGTTTTGCGCATCCCGTGGTAGTCCATAGCCGACCAACCGCGAAGACAACTCCTCCGTAGCCTCTTCGATTAACGAAGATGCTGCCCATACCTCAATCATCGGTCCGATAACGCCAGCGACAATCAAGGCATCCCGCAAAACACGCACAATCTCCTGCAAAGGCCATGAACACGGATACCAGCGCGTCAGGGCGCAGCCAACAACAAAAGAGCAAATGAACGGTCCGAACAGCCGCGCAAACCGGCGGGGGGTCATCCTGCTCCAAAAGCCGTTCACAGAAATCTCTCTTGGGGCAGGCGGTGTAGTAGGCACGTCTCGGAAAAGGAATTCGCTGGCGTGAATCTCATTGGAGGCGATCATCGCATACCTCTGTTTGATGTACAATCCCAAATGGCAGGGGGGGAAAAGGAAGGTTCGCGAAAGGGTTGGCCTCCGCCATGGCGACGCACGGCAACGAGCCAAGTCAGCAGCCGAAGAGGAGACACAACTATGGACATCTCACCAGAAACACTCGACAGAATCGCCGACCGATTTACAGACCTAGCAGCCCAGGTGTTTGCTGTTCAGGAAGTGCTGTTTGAGCGGCATCTGACCACGGAAGAAGATCTTGGTCGGATCGTGGATAAGTGGCGGGCGATTGTCGCAAATCAGCCAAGCGAGCGGGCTTGGAGAGAAGCTCTCCGAGGCCATCAAGGCGGCGGTTAAACGCAGCTTCAAGTTCTTTATCTAACACACCTATATTGTACCACTTAGCGGCCTTTCTTGCTTACAGGACTTGGCTGAGTCAGTTCTTTCGTGGTACGGGAAAAGGCTAGAACTCGGCCATGTCACATTGCTAATTTGATGGCAAACGGGCACTTTGCCATAAGTATTGGCAATACACAACTTAGTCACTGCTGATAACTTGGTCGGCTCGAACTAATTGAGTCGGAGTTTCATGTTATTTCCAATGTCATGCGAGACATACAAGAATAAATTGGGTTTTTACAAAGACTCTCCGAGCAAATATCTCGTATTGGGCTGCACGGAAGTGAATGGAGTGTGAGGCGGGGGGATGGAGGGAGAGTGGGTTTTGGAAGAAAAATTAGAAAACCTAGGGCGCTCTGCCTTTCACGAGAAAACCCTCCCCCCGCAGAGTACCTCTCTCGTCAGATAGTCACGCTGGAAACTTAGACCTCAAAAGCAGTCGAAACTCCTCCAGCGCATGGAGCAGATCAACCATTCGCGACTGTTCAGTGATCCGAAAGAGTTCCACGGATTCGGTCGGCCAATGCATCTCAGAGAAGGCCTTCGTTGCAGTAAGCAACAGCCACTTTGTCTGCATGGAAAGGCTATAGAGATTTACCTGAACGATACTCCATTCGCCACCGAATGCTGGCCAAGACCGGTTCTGTAACGGAAACCTCGCTTCTTCCTGATGCTCTTGATTAAGATTTCGATACGCTCGGTGGAGCAGATCCGCTTCCTCGAACAGCAAGCGTTGTGGTAGGGTTTCCGTTCCCTCCGGCGTCCTCCGCTTGTGCCCGAAAACAGCCATTCCCATCAGGTATACTCCGATCAACACGAGAAAGACGTTCAAAGCACTCGGGACAGCAATCACGTGCGTACCACCGAAACTCCCAAGTGCTGCTCCAACGGCCCATTCGAGAAACTTGAACAGAGCGTGACCTCTGAGTTCCCGAATAGGCTCTGGAAGTTGGTCCCACCAGGATTTCCGATTTGCCATCGCTTCAGTCTAACGCGGAGCGATAAAGCAAAACCATAAGTGGCGGGCTGGGGGAGGGGGGACATCTCGTGAAACACAAATGGTTCCGCAGGTCTCAAGCCGCGTCGAAATTCAGTTCTACGGGATCTTCGAAGAAAATAGGCTCCAGTAAGGCGCGAGACGCCTGCTCATATGTAACGTCCTTCCCATCAAGGACAAGTCCAGCCTCATTCTTCTCGTTTAATGCGAATGAGAGCCTGGTATTGCTTTTGCCGCCATTCGTAACCACCTCGGCGTCCACTGTCCCATCGGGGAATAGCCTCAATTTGAGCGTCTTGTCTTTCACTCTTGTCGTGACATAACGTACTTCGGCCCGGCCATCATCGTATTTGGTGAACTCGGCGTGCCCATCGCTCTTGTAGTAGTGGTTGAAGCTAGTTGCCGCCTTATCAAGTGCGTTGCAGAGTTGATCCCAAAGGGCCTGACGATTCATCAAAAGCTGTTTTTCTCGTTTGGCTCGATCTTCTATCCAATCCATATATGCGTTCCATCCTTTCCAAAAAAGTGCCTGCTGCCTATTAATCTGTCATGCGGCGACGGATTCAGACGATGTACTTTTGAAGCCCGCCAGCGCAAGATGGTCGGAGGCAAGGGGAGAGAGGTACCATACCCCGCCGCCGTCCTTTGCAATCAGTTCCTGTGCTTCCAATTCCTCGGTGGCGTAATGTCGAGTTGAACCCGGCATCTTCATATCCGCTATGTTTTTTCCTTCCCACAGTGCATTGAGAATCTTGGCCCTTGTTGGCGGCATACAGTCGAACGCAGCGCGTTGCACCAGCCGGTAGTCGTCCTCTGTCACATCCTCGCGGTGATCCAGTGATGCCGACCCTTTTGCGACCTGGCAAAGCTGTTGAGCCAGCCGAGTGGCCGATTCCGCTTCCGGCACGTAAATGATCTGCTTGTTGTAGCCATTACGAGGTACGTGTGTTCGGCCCCGGACTGCAATCTCGGTGAGCGCGGCAATCTTGCGTTGGATTTCTGTGGATATTCGGGGGTCCTGATTGGGCAAGTTCCCCAGAAGTGTGTTCACAGCTTCTTTCAACTCTCGCTTGGCCTCTTCCTTGTTTTGGTTCATTGCAATGAGCGCTGCTTCAATCCCGCCAGCGCGGGGCCAGCGGACCATCACAAACCGCTCACCGAGGGTCTGGAACACGGAATAGTAGCCGTCGATATCTGGAGTGACTGCAACGATGAAAGTGATTCGGCCCTTCCATTCCCGGTGCTCCAAATCGTCCGCCGTGCCATACTCCTTTCGAAGCTGCCCGTCGTAGATTCGGCGCATATCCGCCAGGATGGTCGCTCTGTTTTCGCCCTTCATTCCCAACACTGTGCTGAAGTCGGGATACACGATAATGCCGTGCTTCCCGATGCGGTGTAGCAGGCTGGCGGATTTCTTGTTCTGGTTATCACCAGGTTCGGCGATTTGCCCGCTTATGAAAGTCTGCGGGCTGATGCTGTCGATGAAATGTACGGTCGGCAAGCCATCCATACCCCCAAGCAATTCCGTCTTCATGGAACCTGGAGGAGCCACAAGCATGGGCCAAACCGGTGACCCTGGCAATCTGTGCGCCGCCACCGCCGCATAGACGATCCGGGCGGCTTGCAAATCGGGTTGGTGGTGGTGTTTTAGCAGTACGGCTTCGACCTTTTGCCAGTCGGACGGTTCAATGGGCGCGTATTGAGTCATAGTCTTTCCTGTTTTTCCCAGGCAGTTCATTGGGTTTGAGATTTTCTTCCCGCCGTAGGTGGACAACCTCGCCATGTTCAAATTTGAGCGTTAGGAATCCCCAGAAACCCTGGTCGGCAAGGGTCCAAAGGTAGTCGATAGCGGTTTGGTTGGTCGCGTTCATTGCTCAACCACCTCCCTACCCGCCTCGATCAGCCGCTCCAATTCCTGCGGCTCCACGAGCACCCTTCTCCCCAGCCTCACGGCCCGGAGCTTCCCCTCCCGAATGTATTTCCTTAATTGCCAATGGCTCAGCCCAACACTCGCTGCCGCTTCCTTTAATCCGACTGCTATTTGTTCCATGTTTAGTTCTCCCCGAGAATACCCTTGACAGACGGAAGGGATTTGGGTATTCTAAGTCAGTAGTTACTCCCGCCCGCCCTATCCACTTACAAGTTACCGCAAGCATCCCTATAGTATACCATACTTACTCACTATTTGTCAATCAACTTAGTGCAAAATATTGCGGATTTCGAGGCAAGTGCGACCTATTGGGATGGATTGCTACGAGACTGACAGTGATAAGTGCCGCCCCAGCAGAGATCGGACGCTAGATGCGAGTCACACCAGCCCACAACCGTTGAGCCTCTCGACGCTGGCAGATCCTGATCTCGCCCGAAGCCGCCACACAAGCCGCAGTGGGTCTATAATACTCCCACACGGGGTTACGGGCCATGAGCCTTCACAACGTCACCATCATCGCCAGACGGAAGGCTGGTGCCTACGAGAACGAGTGGTTCGCTTGGAAGGTACAGGCAGAGATTGATTTTCCGGCTGAGCCGGAGGATCGTGCATTAATCAAGGGCCACTTCGTGAACCTCACCGCCACGAGACTGGCTGCAATCCCCCGAATGAGGGACGTGTTTTTGCAAATCAACGCGCAACGATACAAACTGCTGTCAGTCCAGGCGGATGGAAGTTTTGTGATTTTGAAGGACGTGGCGAAATAGCGGCCCGCTAGCAAGCTACACCGAGCTTCGTCTTTGTCATCAACAATCTCGGCTTGGTGTCGAAAGATTGCCATCAAAAGATTGCTTGCAGCCAAGTGGCCCACCAGTTAAATTTGAATCTCCCACCATGGTTTTTTCCTCACCAAGGCCCGGTTCCGCTGTCCGGGCCTCTTCTCCGCAAACCAAGATCATCGTCCACGCCCTTCCGCTCCGCCGGTCGAAAGTAGACCCTCGGTTTTGGCGCCATGAATTATAATGTGTCTTTGGGCCGCGTGAGTGGGTCAGGCTTTTCTGTAACCCGCCACCGGGGGGCTGGCGTCTAGCGGATTTTCGGCCCCTGAAGGCCATGATTTTGGGGAGTGCCTCAGTTAGCCTCCTGTTGATCGAGTAGTCCTCAGTAACGAGGACAACTCACTGCTTGTCGGGTAGGTGCGCATGAGTGTTGGCTGCGTATCCATACCTCCTCTGGTTCGGCAGTACGAGCAAGGCCAATAAGTCGTTTAACCATCTCGTGTTGCCGATTATGCTTGCGTAACCACCGAAGGTTGCGCAATCGGAGGAGGAGAGCAGATGAGTGTCGATAGACTCATTGACGAAAAAGAAGCAGCCGAAATTCTCGGCTGTACGGTCAGTGCAATGCGCAAGTGGCGATTCCTGGGTAAGGGGCCAGCGTATTGCCGGGTGGGGAGGCTGGTCAGGTATAGCGGAGCGGACTTGGCGGCTTTTCTCGATGCTAACCGGGTGCAACCAGGAGCCGCGAGATGAATCTCGGCTTTTTCGATTTTCTGAAATCCAAGGTGGGCGGCGGCAACAATGGCAAGCTCACACCCGCTGCAAAGAAGCCGGAACCAGCTACACCCGCGCCAGCTTCGCCAACCGCTCCGAAGGTTTCAAGGGCCGATCTCTGGCGGCAATGCGAGGCGCTGGCCAAATCTCCGCAAATCCTGGATCGCTTCGCCGAGGACTTGAAGCGTTCTGGTGTTGTGGGGGAGGAGCGAACCGCCAAGCTCATCTACCTTGCCCTCACCAGCCGCTGGTTTAGTCGGCCCGTTTCGATGGCGGTGAAAGGACCTTCCTCCGGCGGGAAGTCCTACACGGTGCAGCAAGTCCTCAAATTCTTCCCTGCCGACGCCTACTACGATCTCACGGCCATGTCCGAGAGAGCACTGGCCTACTCAACCGAGCCGGTACAGCATCGTTTCGTCGTGCTATATGAAGCCGCTGGGATGAAAGGGCAAACTGCCTCATACCTCGTCCGCTCCCTGCTGAGTGAAGGGAGGCTCCGCTACGAGACGGTGGAGAAGACCAAAGCTGGCTTGCAGGCAAAACTGATCGAACGCCCAGGACCAACCGGCCTAATCACAACCACCACCCTCATCGGCTTGCATCCCGAAAATGAAACCCGCTTGCTGTCGGTCACGGTGAAGGACTCCGCAGAGCAGACGGCGGAAATCCTTGTTGCCATCGGTGCCGAACGCACCAGCACGATCGACCTAGCACCCTGGCACTCGCTTCAGGCATGGCTCGCAGCCGGGGAACGCCGTATCACGATCCCCTTCGGCGAGCAGTTGGCCAAACTGATTCCTCCCGTTGCCGTGAGGCTACGCCGTGATTTCGGGGCACTATTCACGCTCATCAAAGCCCATGCTTTCCTACACCAAGCCACCAGGCAACGTGACGCCCAAGGGCAGATCATCGCCACTCTTGACGACTATGCGGCTGTGCGAGAGTTGGTTGCGGATCTCATCAGCGAGGGAGTGAATGCCAGCGTGTCGGCCACCATCCGCGAGACGGTGCAGGCGGTGGCAACATTGCAGGCAGACTCGCCGGGTGGGGTATCCCTGCCGAAACTCGCCACAGCCCTGAAAATCGACAAGAGCGCAGTATCCCGCCGTGCCAAAGATGCCGAGTGCAGGGGCTATCTGGTGAACCTCGAAGACCAAAAAGGCAAATCCGCCCGATGGGTTATCGGCGAGCCGTTGCCGGATGACTTGGAAATCCTGCCGCCATCCGACAAGTTGGAGGAGTGTTGCAGTGTTGCACTCACAAAAGGGGGTATACCGGAATGATAAAGAGTGAGACTGAGTGCTACCGGTTCTCCTTATGGATGTATCCCCCCAAAGACGATCAACACTGCAACGGTGAGGCTTACTTCCTCGTGCAGGATGAGAATGCGGCTGCGGGAGTTTGGAAGTACCGCTCCATTAGCGGAGATACAGAAACTCTACCCCTTCAGTTTGTCCGGCGAAGAACCACTTCCCGAGGGCTTCGGGATTCCCCGTTGGTCGTTCTTCAAGCGTGATTACGGAGCCGTCTGTTGATTTGGCTCGACTAGTCGGGACGGTGAATATCGTCGCCACTAGCTGCCTCTGATCCTCGTTGAAGATCTGCACAATACCATGCTCCGAAGGGTTGTCGGCCAGCTTGAAGACGTATTCCCCAGCCGGAAGAACCCTCCCTGGCACCTCAACCGGACCACTCAGCTTTACGGTCGTTTGCTGATTCACTTCGTCTGCCTTGGCCAGCGGCGAAATGGCAACGCTGCCGAGTAAGAACACCAAGCCCAACATTTTGAATTTGTGATTCATGTTCAATCTCCTGATTTGTGGGGAGCGGATTTACCGCCCTTACTAATCAAGACGCTTTGGACTGCCGCGAGGATTGTAAAGAGAATGTAAAGAGGCGAGAGCAGCCGCGAGGGCTACTGAGGGCTACCAGTTGTCCGTTGATCGGGTGCCCCTTGGGTGGTGTGCAACCGTTCGGCGGTCGTATCAAAATCGCCGAGGGAATTATTGCCTGCTGTCCAGCCCCGTGCAGCGTTGCGTTTGTGGGCTATTGCTTGGGCGTGTGAGCGCAAATACCTTCTAGCTTCGGCAGCTTCGACAATCCGCCGCAGCTCCACGCGCTGGTAAGGCTCGACCAACACATCATAGCCACCCTGCTCCAGAACATCGAGCCAGAGTGCGGGGTCACCCACGCGTGACCGAACGATCAATTCGACGTTTGGGCTACCTTGTGTGACAATCTCAAGCACCCGCCGCCAGTCTCCGTCAGGCAAAGCGGTATCGGTTACCACGACATGCACCGGTGGCTGAGTTTCAAGCATCCGTCGGGCTTCGCGGCAACTGCCGACCAGCAGTACTTCAATATCACAAGATTCAAGCGCGTCAAGCAGTGGTAGACGGCGTTCCGGAGCCATGACGAGCATGGCTTTGATTTTCGCTAGCATATTGCTACCAAAGAGAAGGGAGGCTGACAGGCGCGCCCTGAAAAAGGAACGATTTACGTTTCCGCCTTATGCGGCGTGTGAGGCAGCTTTGTGGACAGTGGAGGTACCAACCTCGTAGGTCTGAACCTGGGGATTGCCCTCGATTACTTTCGACAAAAACTGCTGTACTTGGCTGTAGTTTGTGCGCTGATAAGCTTCGGCATCTTGCTTCTGATCCCACAAACTGATCCCAATAGCCTCCGATCCGTTTGAAGCTACCAGGCTGATTTCATCTTGGAAGCCTTTCTGCCGTTGGAGCAGCGGCAGGATGTCTTTCTCCATCGTCCTGTTGAACTCCGCAACGGAATTGGGTTTGAGTCGTACAGTTACACTACGAGCAAACATGAATAACCTCCTCGGTTATGGTGGCTAGCTAAGAGGAAGGCTTCAGAGGACCTAACTTAGTTTAGATGATCTGGAGAGCGAGCAGAGAGAACCCGCTCGCTGATAAGGATAGTCCTCTTCTACTACCCTGTCAAGGAGATACTTAGCTCACTTATCGATGGTTGAGGTAAGCGACAGAGAACAATAGCTTGCACAATCCTCGACGCTATCGCAGGGCTGTGGTGTTTGATACAAACCCCGTCTGCCGGTGATTTCCATGGTGCATTTATCAGAAGGAAATCACGAAGACCGAACAGACGGACGAATTTCAGAACGCGCCAGAATTGACGTTTTCATTTGCGGATCTCTTCCGTTTTAGATTGACAACGCCCCAGCACAAGCGCAGAATCATGTCGGGAAGCAGAGGAAATGCTTCCTGCAAAGCCGCTTGCAGGTTGATGCGGCTTGGAGGTGACAAAATAGAACCTGGCGACAACGAGGGCGGTTGTACCTGATTCCAAGGGCAAGCAGTAAGAAGACCAACGAACGATCAGATAGGCGTGCGTGGATGAAATTGCCTCCGCGCCAATAGCGCTTCTAAGCGATTGATGATCGGTGACGATGGGCTTTAAGTCTGCATGGAATCGATGGTGTACCGCCCTTTTTCTATTTCTCCCCCGGCGGATTATTTGCTCGCCTCACTTGGCCAGGCCTCCAGCGATATAATTGCCCCACTATGCCCACTTCGAGAGATTTGCGTCCGCTCACGGACGAGCAGGAAGTTCTGCTCCGTCATGACCTCACGCTTGTCGAAGAGCGACTTCAGGATATCGCCATTCTGATGCGCGTTTGTTACGGCGAGGAAAGCCAAGCGGTTGCTCGGGCAGACGAAACTTCCGCCGCATTGCAGAGACTGAAATGGGAATTAGAGAGAACCAAGTTGCGCAAGCAATCGGCGGGTTCAGCCTGAAGGGGTGTCCGATGCTCTGCCCACTGGGACGTATCCGGCTTTCCCCCGGTTCCCGCCCGGCCTTCAGATCGTCCACGCATTCGATGCACACTGGATCGTCACCAAGATAAAGCAGTGTTTCTGCTCCGCAGTATATGCACTTGTCCATGTCAGCTATCAGCTCTTATGATGCAGGAAGTCTGCCGCCGGTAACAGAATTCTGGATTTGATGTATCTACGCCCACGTGATACGCTCTTGGTCCTGTGCGAGGTAAGCGAGTTTGGCGGTTAACTCATTCACCAGCACGTGCTGCTGTTGATCATCGGCCTCACACCCCATTGCCGGCGGGAAGCCTAGCAGGGGCGGCTTCCGATAGGCAACCCGAATGCGGAGGAGTTACGTGGGAGCTTTCAGTTGCCGCCCTTCTATTCAGTCTGCGCCGAACAGGGAAAAACATCAAATCACCCACTCTGGGACCCGGCAGTGCCTTTTGGGGGATGGTCCTTTGCCTGATGCTCCGCAAGCGCTTCGCTGGTTCGGTTCTGCTCCTGCATCAGGCTTGCCAGGCGTTCCGTTTAGCGCCTGCACCAGATTGTGACCCTGATGAAGCTCGGCATTTCTAAGCCACGCTTCCAGCCGGAAACTCTTCTGGCTCACTTCACTATGCTCGCGCCAGAGGCGGTCACATTCCGGGCATCTTTCAGCCACGATTGATCCAGTCAGCTTCCAAGGTACACCACACCCTTGCTGGACATCAGGCCAGGCGGCGTTCTAGCATAGCGCCAAAGTGTTCAGGGACATGGTTACCACCACATTCAGGCTCTGGCTGCAAACCACCCGAATACAGCCAGACTGGACGGGAATCAAGCTTCAGCGGTCGCCAAAGTATCTTGCTCCCGATTGCATCGAGGTAACCGTCAAGGGCAACGGCAACAACTTGCGTCGGTGGCTGGCGGAGCGGCGGGACATTTTTGCAGCATACGTTCAGATGAAGCCCAAACGGTAATGGATCGATCTCATCAAATTGCCCACTAACGGCCTTTGAACCACCGCCAGAGCCACACGGTTAGCAGGACCAGGCAAAGCAGGATCAGAAATGGAATCGGATCTTGGACCAGCCGCTGCATATTTCTCCCGACCAATCCTCGCTGGAGAGTATGGCACAATGCGGCCAAAACTTGACAACAACAAGCGCTTGTGGTATACTAGTGATATGAAGCCGAAAAAGCCTTCTGCCATCTCCCAAGCCGCAACAATGCTTGGCAAAAAAGGCGGCAAACGCACTCTGACATTGTATGGCCCGGAACATTTCTCGAAAGCCAACAAAGCCCGCAAAACACGTGGCGGTGGATGGCCGAAGGGTAGACCACGCAAGCCGAAGGCTGGGAAAAAGGACGGAGGACAGAAATGATCTACAAACGCGGAGGATATTGGCATCTGGACGTAACGGTCCACGGAGTTCGTTACCGGGAAGGGCTGGATACGACTGATAGGCGAGAGGCATCAACCTTGGAGAAGAAACGTGTTGCCGAGATTCTGGCTGGCAAAGCGGCTTCCAAGAGCGGGCGGGACTTTGGGCGGATGCCGTTCAGCGAATCCGCAAAGTTGTTCGTGGAGGACCGTAAGGGGCATGTGGCGGAGCGGACAATTCAATTCGAAAGAGAGCGTCTGAAACCTCTTGCGGCTTTCTTCGGAGAGAGACCACTACTGCGGATTGGAGCCGAGGACATCGCAGCTTACCAAAGGGCGCGGCTGGCAGCGGGACTATCAGGAAAAACGATCAACATGGACATTGGTGTTCTTCGCTTGCTCATGAAGCGGGCTAAGTGTTGGAGGATCGTCGCCGATGATATCAAGCTGTTCCCGAAGCGAGGCCGTATAGTCGGACGGGCGTTGAATCCTGAGCAGAAGGCTCAACTATTCCGAACTGCCGGGAGCAAACCGGATTGGATGGTTGCCTATTGTGCGGCAGTGTTGGCCGTTTCGACCACTTGCCGAGGTGTGGAGTTGAAGCATCTCCGCTGGAGCGGTGTGGATCTCTTCAACCGCGTACTAAACGTCAGGCGCAGCAAAAAAGAAACGGGCCATCGGGATATTCCTTTGAATGCTGACGCTATGGCAGCGCTGGCACGGCTTTGGGAACGGGCACAGGTGCATGGGGCGACTAGTCGCGAGCACTACGTTTTTCCTGCTTGCGAAAACGAGCACATTGATCCAGCGAAGCCCCAAAAGAGTTGGCGCAGCGCATGGCGATCCCTGGTTAAGGAAACGGCGAAGCGGGCTGGTAATGAGGCGGCAAAACTTGCTGCGGAGGCAGGACGGGACGTAGAGGAAGCTCGCAAGCGAGCCTCAGAGCCGTTCCATGGATTCCGTTTTCACGATCTCCGTCACCAGGCGATCACAGAGATGTCGGAAGCAGGCGCTCCTGACGCAACGATCATGGCTGTGGCTGGACACCTGGACCGGGCAATGATGGAGCATTACAGTCACGTCCGTATGGCTGCAAAGCGTGAGGTCTTGGGCAAGCTGGAAAGTGGGCTGATGGAGATTCCAATCGTCGAGGCAAAGCCCAAAGTCGAGAAGCTCAATTGAGAAAATGCGAAAGGTTACGTCACAATCCACGTCACAAAGCGGCTCTTGAAGCCCGCTTCTGATGTGTATGTTATTGAAAAATTTGGTCGGGGCGAGTGGATTCGAACCACCGGCCTCCTGGTCCCGAACCAGGCGCTCTAGCCAGGCTGAGCCACGCCCCGATACCACTTCAGTTTAGACCGCCGCACGATTCCGAGCAACTCCAGATGGCGCGCCGATGCTAACTTTCGGGATAGCCGATCCTATCCGAAAAGATAGCGGGGTGGTGCCCGGTGATAGCTTATTTCTATGTTTTTAAAAGAGTTATAAGACAATTGCCGTCTGGCCGAAGGATTGCTCCCAACGACTGCGTGGGCGCCACCTCTATTTACGAACTGGACAACGAATTGTTGCAGCGGATCGAGGAAATCTCGTCGTTGTGCGAGCGGATCGAACAGGCTGTGGAGGCGCTTATCCAACGCCACGGCGCGCGAAACGAGACGGTGGTGTCGGCGAAGGCGCTGCAGACCTCGGTCACGGCCCTGAAGCGGGAGTTGCTGCAGCACTATCTCGAGTACCGAATTGCGGACGCGGCGCGGATGCCGGCGGCTCAAAGTAATTGATTTACAGCGTGCGAATTTGGAAGCCGCCATCCACGCCAATGGCTTGGCCGGCTGAGTAATCGAGCAGTCCGTCGGCGATGGCGCGAACCGCTCGTGCGACATCGTCCGGTTCTCCCATGCGACCCTGCGGGATGAGGCCGGCTGCAATCCGATCCTCATAACTCTTCTCAACTTTAGCGATCATATCGGTACGGATCACGCCCGGCCGTAGTTCAAACACGCGGATGCCTTCGGGCGCCAGGCGCGCGGCCCACACTGCGGCGGACATGCTCAGCCCAGCCTTCGAGATGCAGTATTCAGCGCGATTGGTCGAGACAGCGTAGGCGGAAACGGACGAGATGAAAATAATGCGTCCGCCGCCGGTGGCGGCCATCCAGCGCGCTGCTTCGCGTGTCAGAAAGTGCGGGCCCTTGAGATTGGTGGCGATCAGTTCGTCGAAACTCTCTTCGCTCGCTTCGAGCACGTCGCGCCGTTCGCGAGGCGCCATGCCGGCGTTATTCACCAGCAGGTCGAGCTGGGCGAATTTGCCACGAGCGAACTGAATGAGAGCCGTGCGATCCGCCGACGACGCAACATCACACGGGAAGATCTCGACGCCGGGCGCTTCGGATTGCAGGCTCTCCGCGGCATCGCGGCGGTTCCTGTAGGTGGCGATCACGTCGTGCGTGCGCGCGAGGTCACTGGCAATGGCACGGCCGATGCCGCGGCTCGCGCCGGTGACGATGGCACTCGGGCGAGCCATCAGCGCCCAGCAAGCGCGTCATCTAGCGCTTCGGAAATGTCTTCAAAGGAGATGCTCTCGATAAATGCTCTGCCGTTCACAAACACCGTGGGCGTGTGGACGACGCCGCGCGCCACACCGTCTTGAAAATCGCGCTCGACCAGTGACGCGAGTCTGGCGTCATTGAGCGCTGCCACGGCCGCAGCGGGATCAACGCCGTTCGCCCTTGCGAATTGGGCCAGCCGCTCCTTAAAGTTGTCTGCTGTCGTTTCCTGAATGCTCGCCAGAATCTGCCGCCGGTACGCCAGTCCGAGTTCCGGTTTCCGTTCGGCGAAATAGCGGGCTGCCACGGCGGCCTGGCGGGCCCAAGCGTGCTTTGCCAGGGGGAAGTCGCGGTGTATGAAAGCCACGCGGGTCGCGTAGCGCGGCAGGAGTTTGTCATCCATCAAGTGCCGGAAGTCCGCGCAATCCGGGCACTGCAGGTCTTCATAAATCAGGACGCGCACTTTGCTTTCGGAGAGTCCCTCAACCACAGGTTGCTGACCGGATAGTCCAACGGTGGAGGCCAATAGGGTCAGCAGTAGCCTTGCATTCATATATGGACAGGATACGCCAGTATGAAGGTTAGCCGGCGATGGTGCTGCCTGAAATCTTCGGCACTCTTGGCGGCCCCTAGATGTTCTGGAGTAGAATCTGACATGCGCCGCGCTGCCTGTCTTCTGCCTCTCGTTTTCATTTATTTTTCCTGCACCGACCGTATCTCTCGAGCCGAAGAATTCAGATTTCGCTCAGAATGCGCGACGCGAGCTGATAAGGTTCGCACCGATTCACGCTTTGCTCCCGGAGGAGCGCTTCAGCGTATTGTTCTGCAATCTGAGGCGCACTACAATTGCGAGATGAATCGGTGTCTTGTCTATTTCAAGTTTTTGGACATGGTTCCCACGCATGCGGAGGATCTTGTGGACGCGTACGAGAACACCACTATAATTAGCTGCATCGGGAGCATTAATAGTCGCTCATGCGTGATGCGCGGACAGTCCATCAAATCAGAAGAGGCTGACAAGCGCATCAGGGAATACATGGAGCGTTGATTTGCCGTGACTCTTCACTGCCTCTTTCGCTGCCAGCGGTGTCCATCGACCATAATGCTCCCTCATAAAAGCCTCGGGCATATGTTCGGAAATGAAGAACGCCGCACCATCGATGCTCCTGCTGCAATCGTTGTATGCCCATACCGCAAACAAGTTCAAACCTGTCAGTATTCGGATACCAGAGATGCGGAGCGTCCTCCCTTGGATCGGGCGATATTCTTACCCCGTTCCGTGGATACGGTGCTCGTAGAATGGCTGAAATGCGGAGAGGAAGCGTGTAAAATTCCCTTACCACTATTCGTGCAGTGGAGTCCGACCACCACCGAAGAGGAGCGCAAAGCCGAGATAAAAACTTGGATATGGGACGGCTTGCGCTGCCCGGCTGGACATTCCATTCCGAAACCGGAGATGGAGACTTAGATCGTTGTTGTTGACGATTCTTTGACATAATTTCTTGCCAGAGGTACAGCCCAATGTCGGACAACCGGCAGCCGCAATCCCAGCCGCAGGAACCGCAACTTAGCCCGGAGGAACAGGAACAGCGGCGCCAGAAAACGCTCCGCTTTCTCCATCGCGTCCACCAAGCAGCCCAGTTGGGTACGGTCGGGAAACCAATCTCCGCGTCAAGTGAACTTGAGAGGACAGCAATTATGAACAATACACAAACGCGAGATTATATCGTGATTTTAGAGTTGCGCAATCCAAACGCTAGAAATGAAAACTATCGGCCGCTATTCAGTGAACTAGAGAATATCGGGCGCTGTCTGACGCAATTCGTTTGGGTCGTCAAATCGGGTCTGCCCGCTGGGGACCTCTGCCGTAGCCTGGGCGCGTCCACATGAAGGACGACGACGCTATCGCGGTATCGGAAACCGGGCAAAACGTTCACGCCGAAAATTGGTCGCTCGACCCGCCCGCCCGGTAGTTTCTTCAAAGCGTCGACTACCTCAAGCACCACAAGCCTCTGTTGTTCTGTATCCGCGTAGATCTCAAGGGCAAAGTTTCTCCAACCAGCTTTCACGACTTCAGGCTCTGACGTCGTTTGAACGATGTTCACCTATGAGCCAAACACTACGCACGCTACTTATTGGCTTGCGCATTGGACTTCTTGGCGCGCTGCTCCTACTAGTTAGGATCTCACGCCGCGTTGCCGGTTTTCATGCCGCGCACCACGGTCTCGACCAGACCTTTGCCGCGCTCGAATGCTGCCTGGTAGGAATTACGGCGTTCTTCGCTGGATAATCCGTAGCCCAGCCCGTACAGACGGTCGAGCCCGAGACCTTCGACATACGTTGCGGCAAACGCGATCGCACCCTTGGGAATAAGGCCGCCGCCGAACGGAATCTTGCCGGCCAGTTCACGCGCCAGCGCCCGAAATCCGAAAGCTCCGGTCACGATGCCCGCGATTTCGGCTTTTTGCAGCGAGTAGCCGACCGGCTTGTCACTGGCCGCGGCGATCAGGAACGCCATGCGGATTTGATTGATAGTCAGGAACGCCGTATCGCTGGCGAATTCGGTGACGGTCCACGGCAGCTCGATGATGCTGGGAATCACATCGGGCAGCGCGGTCACCAGGGCGAACAGCGCGTTATCGCGGGAGACCGAGTGAATGACCTGGTCGACTACGGGTTGGCGGAACGGATGGAAATTGCGTGCGAGGGCGAGGTGCAGGTCTTCGCGCTTGGCCAGAATTTCGCGTACAGTTTCGTCTGGCTGGGCAGGATCAAACGTAAAGGCGTGGGCGGGCGAGGGAAGGCCTCGTTCCGAAATCACGATGTCGAGTTCCTCCGGCAGATCCGGATCTCCCGCGTGATGCAGCATGGCTCCCGCGATCGCGCGCTTGCGATAGGAGATTTTCTCCGACGGCAGCAGAAACTCCTCCATGGCCTCGACGCCGGCGCCGGTGGAAGCCACCAGGCCGATATGCACCGGACGGTCGGCCGCGGCCTGCACTTCGTGAGGATTCAAATTCGCGACCGCAGTTCGGATTTCCTTCAGCACCTGGAGAGACATACAACCGTAATTCTAGCCGCGAATGCACGCGAATGCACGCGAATGCACGCGAATTACCGTACTTAAGCCGGATGCTCGGCGCCCCGCAGGCGGAACATCACGTCGATATTGCTGCGCCAGTGAATGCCGAGGCCGATGCGCTCCACTTCAATTTCAGGTGAGAAATGGCTGAGGATGCTTTCGGTCGTGGGATGAAATTCGAGAGCCGGGGCGACCAGCACGAGGCGCGGCGGATCTTTTCGCAAGGGCGTGTCCGGAAAATAACCACACTCGCTGAACTCATCGCGTTCGAGATGCCAGCGGACGCGCATCCAGTAATCCAGCGCCTGCAAGGGCAGGTGAAGATCAGGCGAGGCTTTCAGCTCGATTACCGCGAGACGGCCCGCGCGGTCCACCGCGAGCAGATCGAGAATGCCGCGGTCTCCGGCGGCGAATGCCGGTACCTGGCCATAGATAGGCGCGGGGACGAGCGAAGGGTCGATGGCCGCGAGGTTGGATCGCACCTGGCTTTCGAGCCAGGCCTCGGGATCGCGCACGTAGAGATCCCCGCCTTTGCTACCGGCGTGGCGCATACCGGCGAGATTGCGCGCGAGTTGTTCACACTCGGCAAGATTGTGCTCGTGAAGCACCGCGCGTTCGCCCAGGCCGAACCGGAACTCGACGCCTCGGGTGCGCGCAAATTCCAACCCGCGAACACGCAGGCTGACTTCGCCATCGCCTGTTTCCACGCGCTCCACGCCCTCGATCACCGCTAGCGCCTCCAGCGCGCGATGATGTTCGCTCGACGGGTGACGGCAGATTTCCAGCTTGGTATCGAGATTGCCCATGTCACGCGGATCGAGCCGCGCCGTGTGGCCGCTCTCGTCATAGGCCAAAAGCGTAAACTGCGTTGCTGTGTGATTCAGGTGCTGCAAGCGCAATCCGGTGGTCCGCGCCTCATCCGCCGGGAGAAACAAGAGCAAGCCTTCGATGGCAAGACGCCGTTCGCGCTTGCGGAGATAGTCCAGCCAGATCAATCCGAAGCTGAGAATACCCGAGGCGTTTAGCCCGCCGGGCGGCGCGGCGATCGCGGCCAGGCCGGCTGTGCCGCGCTTGACAAGCGCCCGTGGATAAGCGGGCGACAGCGTATGTTCGAGATCCGCTTCGACAGAGAGTTCGGCGATTTTCCAGGCGGGAAATTCACGCGAGAGAAAATCGCGAAAGCGCTCGCGAAACACCAGACGCGTGCCGCGGCGCGACCACTCGGCGCTGGCCGGCCGGGCGAGATCGAGCAGAAACAGCGCGCCGCGCTTGCCGGCAAAACGCTCGACCACGAGTTCCATTCGGCCGCGGGTTTCCTCGTGGATGTCGGCCACACGCCGCACCAGGTTCCTGTGCTCGTCCCACGCTTGCAGAGTGAGGCGCGAATCGCGGGTGTCGATCGTGAAGTTCCCGCCCGTGATGGGCATCATCTCCTCGCCGGGTTCGAGCAACGCGGGTTGTTTGGAGGCTTTGAGGAAACTCTCAACTGACGCCAGGAGCTCGGCGGCGCTGCGGCCGGGAGCCCGCGGGGTGGCGGTCTTGCTCACTCTCTCATACTGTAGGGGGACTCTGGCCAGAATCTCCCCGCAACATATCAATGCTTTCCGCAGACCCTGCCGATCAGTACTCCGAAGAGCGATGCGAGCTTGAGCCTCAACGTACTAATTGTCGACGATCCGTTGCTATCCGCATGATTCTACAGTGGGCACTGCGCCACGCGGACTTGCCATTGGACAAGGTGTTCGAAGCCGGCGACGGCTGCGCCGCCATCGAGATCCTCAAAGACCGAGAAAGTGGGCGTCGTCCTGTCGGACATCAACATGCTGAATATGGACGGGTTACAACTGCTGGCCGCGCTGAAATCGAGCGGTCAATCGGCGGAAGTTCCGGTAGTGATGATCAGCACGGAGAGCACCCAGAGCCTGATCGATCGCATGGCGTTTTCCGGCGAGCTTGGTGATCTGGGTGACACTGATCGAGATGTTAGCGGAAGGACGATCCATCCCGGGCAACCTCTCGGGATCTCGCTTCCTTAGGTGAAGAAGGCGGCCAGCTTGTCGCGAATCTCATCCGGCGCAAACGGCTTCCTGATGAATCCCTTGGCGCCGAGCCGGAACGCTTCCATGACCTTTGACGCCAGCATGTTCGCCAGTTCGCCCAAGGTGAAACCACGTCCATTCAAGCTTTTTGTAGATGGGCCGATAAGCCAACTGTAGAGTCTTTTGCGATGGAAGCCGCGGTGCAAGAACTGCTTCGCGATTTTTTTCACGAGGCCAACGTACAAACCGGGAGCACGGAGATCGACCTGCCGCTCCAGCGGCTGGTGGATGATGTCCGTTCTGACTCGGCGGTGTGTAAGCGCGACTTGCGGCGGCTGATGGAAAGAGACTCTGCTGGGTTTCTCCAAGCGGCCTGCCGCATATTGAAGGTTTCTGGCGACAAAGCCGGAGTGGGCCCGCTACTGGAATTGTTGTGGTCGAGTTCCCTGGCGCTCAACAGCCTGATCGATCAGTCGCTGCTGTCACTGGCGGCAGCCAAGGCCCTGGCGAAGCGATGGGTGGCGTTCGACCCCATGCTCGACATCAAGCTCTTGCAGATTGGCTTCCCCCTGTGGGAAGACGATACGGCTGCCGTCTTGGAAATGGGCCGGTCCAAACGCGCGTTGGATATTGTTTCCGGGCTGCCCCCGAACCGGCACGTGCTCCTGTCGTTGGCCAAACTGCTGCGCCATCCGGACCCGTTTGTGCGATCGAAAGCGGTTCTCCTCTACGCGCGAGCCAGCCGGAATCCGGAGTGGGTCCGCAAGATGCTGGCCGAGCCGGACGCACGGATACGGGCAAATGCCGTCGAAGGCCTTTGGGAGGCGAAGTCGCCCTTCGCCGCCGCGCTGTTCCGGGAAGCCGCACTGGACCCGGATCACCACGTGGCCGCCAACGCGCTGATCGGCCTCCATTACTGCGGTGAGGCCGACGGCGTGGTAAACGATATCCTCGAAAACATGGTCCGCAATAGCAATCCGCTGGACCGCGCGGCGGCCGCCTTTGCCATCGGCCAGATTGCGGACACCAACTGCGCTCCCATCCTGGAAGGCCTTTTGCGGGACCGCGACCCGGGAGTGCGCGGCGAGGCTCTGCGCGCTCTCATCCGATTTCGCCGCCGGGATCGGATGGATGTGACAATGGAGCCGGCGACAGCGGAGGCTCCCGTGGACGCAAGTGCTCCGGTGCCGGCGAGTTAGGTGCTAGGTGCTAGGTGCTAGGTGCGAGGTGCGAGTAAAACACCTGCATCGCAGCCGTCCGAAGCTTCAGCAGAATGTCACCAGCACCTAAAACCTAGCACCTGCCTCTAAACCACTTCCACGCGATCCAGGTACTCCCGGAGCGCGGCAATCTGGCGCCCGGCTTCCGCGCCGTCGGAACGCTTGGCGGCGTCTTCGAGCAATCTGCCGATAGCACTGGCGCCATCGAATCCGTAGCCTCCACCCGACCCTTTGAGATCGTGCCCAATGAAACGAATCCGGGCAAAGTCTGCTTTGCGCAGTGCCTCCGCCAGGTTCCCTAAGTCTTCATGGGCCATCTCCAGGAACAAGGGCACGGCTTCCTCTACGCCGGGCGGGGCTTTGACCAGGATTCTCTCCGGCCTCGGCGGGCGTGGCGTGCCCACTCCCTGCCTCGCGAACATCTGAATGGCCTCGAGCAATGCGTCCTTGGGCACTGGTTTCACCAGATGGGCGTTGCATCCCGCGGCAAAGCTTTCAAGCTGCTGTTCTGCGAACGCGTGCGCGGTGAGCGCCAGGATGGGAGTCGGGCGTTTCTGGTGTTCGGCTTCCCACATGCGAATGGTCCGCGTGGCCATGTAGCCGTCCATCACTGGCATTTGCACGTCCATCAGGACAATGTCGAACTCACCCGATTGGAATTTCTCGACCGCGATGGCGCCGTTCGAGGCCGTCTCCAGTGAGTATCGTGGCGCCTTCAGATAGGACTGGATTAAGAACAGATTCAGTCGCGAGTCTTCGACCGCCAGGATGCGAATCGGTCCACCGGCATCGGCCGGCGGCGCGGATGTACCCTGCACTGGATCAGGCACGGGACGTGAGCTCCACAACGCCCACCACACGATTCCGGCCAGCGTGCTTGGCCTGGTAGAGGCGGCGATCCGCCATGGCAATGAGGCTGGCTGAGTCCGACCCGTCAACTCGCGCGGCGGCCGCCACTCCGCAGCTGATGGTGACCCTGCCGGTCTCTGACCGGCCGTGCGGAATATCCAGTGCTTCCACCGACGCCCGCATCTCTTCCGCGACCATCTCCGCGCCCATAGCATGGGTGTCGGGGAGCAAGACCGCGAATTCTTCGCCGCCGTAACGGGCCACCAGGTCGAACGGCCTTTTCACCGTTCCGCGCAGAAGCTCCGCCACTCGCCGCAGGCATTCGTCGCCGGCCAGATGGCCGTAATGATCGTTATAGTTTTTGAAGTGATCGATATCGATCATGATAAGCGCGATGGCCCCGCCTTCCCGCTGTGTGCGGCGCCAGACGCGCGCCAGTTCCTCATCGAAATTCCGGCGATTGGCGACCTTGGTCAAGCCGTCCATATTGGAAAGTTGCCGGAGCTTCTCGGTCAGTTCCACCAGTTCGCGCTCGCGCGCCTTCCGGCAGTCGGTCTCCTGCTTGAGCCGCAGCGCCGATTGCACCCGCGCCGCCAGCTCCACGCGGTTCACCGGCTTCTTGACGTAGTCCATGGCGCCCGCGTCGAAAGCGGCTTTCAAACACTCCGGCGAATCCTCAGCCGTTACCATGATCAGCGGTACATCCGTAAACCGCTGGGAGGACTTGATGCGGCGGCAAGCCTCGATGCCGTCCACCTCCGGCATCAGGAGATCCATCAGGATCAGGTCAAACACCGTGGGATCCGCGCCCGTTTCGGATTCCATCCCCAGCGCCTGGAACGCCGCCTGGGCGGATTCCACCGAGGTGAGGCCATCGTATCCCTGTGCACGCAAGGCCGTTTCGACCAGCAGACGCGCGCGCGGGGAGTCGTCCACGATCAGGATGCGCTGTGTGCTGGCGGAGTGGGGGCGATCCATAGGCCGCTCTGGTTTCTATCGGCGGAAACCAGCGGCTGCGTTAGGGTAGTCTCCTGTGGCGCAGGCGCCGCGCATGGTGCGCGACCTGCCGCCCTTAGGGCGAAGGATGGCCGACTGGAGTTCTGGGTGGGGGGACGTCGAACGGCGCCGTGTTGCGAAACGGTATGGCCACTCAGCAGACCGTCTCTTCGAGGCCGGCCAGCTTGGTGTCATCAGGCATTTATGAGTTAAACGTCAAAGTTCCCAATGTTAAATCTGGTGATCAACCGGTGCGGGCGAATGTCATTGGATTCCAGACGGCGCCGAACGTGTTCGTTTTGATCAACCCGAACCAGTGTCGACTGCCAGACACCAGTTGTGGCCGCGTCAACTGATGCTCGCGCACGAAGATCACTCGTTTTTCATCATTTTGCCTACCTGCCTCATTCCGGTCTTTAACTCCTCGGTTGCCTCGGCAAGCTGATTGGTATCGTAGATGACGTGCGGCGTCAGAAATATGATCAGTTCCGTGCGGGAGGTACTCCGCGACTTGCTGCCGAAAACGAAGCCAACGACCGGAATTCTATGCAGAAATGGAATGCCGGCGGAAGTGGTGGAGTCCGACTCTTGTATGATGCCGCCGATGGAGATGGTATCGCCATCCTGAATGGTCACCTGGGTCTTCACATTCCTTTCGGAAAACGAGGGTGTGTTGCCGGGTACATTTACTCCGGTTGGCGGAGGAGTGGGTGCGGACACGTTCTGATCGATTTTCAGCGTCACCACGCCGCTGGCGTTAATGCGAGGCGTGATGCTTAGCTTCACACCGGTATCGACATTGTTGATGTTGTTGGCGAACGCGGTTGAGCCGCCGATCTGCACGCCGCTGGCGGCCACCGAGCTCACGGTGGGGACCGATTGGCCCACGTTGATGCTGGCTTCCATGCTGTCTGTGGCGATGATGCTGGGAGCAGAAATGACTTTAGCCTTTGTGGTGGTTTCGGTTGCATTCAGAAATGACAGCAACTCGCGCGCTTGTCCCACGAGCAAGCCTGCGCTGAGAGTCAGGCCCGGCGCCCCGCCGATGCTGCTACCGCCCGTCCACGCCCGATCACTGGATGGGCCGCGTTTCTGGATGTAGCTTTCCACGCCGGCGGAGAGGGCGCCGGTGAGGTCGATCTCGTAGACTTTGGCCTCGATGAGAACCTGGCGGGGTGGAATATCGATCTGCTGGACAAGATTCTTGATCTGCTCCCACTCTTGCGGTGTAGCCTGAATGAGCAGCGTGTTGTCGAGGGGGTTGGGAATGACGCGGGGGTGCGCGGGGAAGTTGAATCCACCCATTCCAGCGCTGAGATAGTTGCCGGTGAGGTCGCCGGCCGTCCCGGAGCCAAGAGGGGCACTGATGGTCCCGGGTGTCACGCCTTGGCCGGGCAGAGCGCCGGCGCCGCCGGTCATAGCTGCCGGATTGACTCCATATCCCCCGCCATACGCGCCCGGGTAGGCGCCGCCTGCCATGCCGTATCCGCCACCATATGCACCCGCGCCATACCCGCCACCGGCAGCCCCGTAACCACCGCCCATGGTTCCAAACGGACTGGCGCCGCCACCGCCGAAGCCTCCGTAGCCGGCTCCGTATCCGCCACCACCGAATCCCATGGGAGCGCCATAGAGCTGCATAATTGCCATGGCGACGATATCCGCGCGCTGGTACTTGATGCGAAGGACGTAGTTGTCGATGGATCCGGCGGTGACCTTAATGGGAATGTCAAGCTTTTTCAGCCATTCCTCCACTTTGGTAAAGATCCCCGGATTCGGGGCCACGGCGATGATGGTGTTGATGCGGTCGATGGGCATGAACTTGATCGACGAATTCTTCTCGGAAAGCGAGAACGCCTTGAACACCGTCTCCAGTTCCTTGGAGATATCCGATGGCTTCCCGTTGGTCACGTCAAACAGCCGCACGCGCTGGCCCGCCAGCATGTCACTGTCGAACATCGCAATCAATTCCATGGTGCGCCGCATATTGCGGCTGTTGTCGAGAATCAGGAGGAGATTGGCGGGATCGTAGGTCATCATCTTCCCGCTTTCACCCAGGAAGGGTTCGAGCAACTTGGAGAGCTCGGGAGCGGTTGCGTACTTCAGAAAGACCAGGTTGAGAATGGTTTGCTCGTCGTCTGGAAACTCCCTGGCATTCAGGCGGGGCTCGATGGGAAGCTGCGGGACGGCTGTGAGAGGCACGATCCGGTAAAGGTCGCCGACCTGCACCATGGCCGCGCCGTTGATCCGCAGGATGGTTTCGAGCAACGGCCGGATGTCGGCGGCCTTGATCTCACCGTACGTGTTGATGGTGACGCGTCCTTTCACACGCTCGTCCAGGATGTAGTTGATTTTCAGATCGCGGGCGAGAATGTCCACGACTTCGAGGAGTGAAGCTCCATTGAGATTCAGGGCGCCGGTGGTGGGCCTTGGTGCGGGTGCCGCAGGTGTCGCGGGTGTCGCGGGCGGCAGCGCAGGTGCCGTCTGGGTGGCGGGCGCCTGCCCACTGGGCACAGCGGCAGGGGCCGCAGCCGGCGCAGGCGGATTCTGCGCCCAGAGAAGGGCCGCCGCCAGAGTTAAAGTTCCCGCGGCACAGATGGAGCCGATTTGAGCCATTGATTAGTCCTTAGAGGCGTTTTCAGGGGTGGCGCGCTTCGCCAGCTCGCGGCTCCAGACCGCCTGTTCGATCTCGTTCAGATCCGTTTTCTTTTTCTGCCACTCTGTGCGCCCGAATGGCGAGTTCCGCACGAAGTGGATGGAGTCGCCTTCCTCGGCCGCGCTGGTGGCCTGGATCATTTGGTCTTTCGACTCTTGAGTTTTCTTGGCGTCATCCGCCGAAAGGGGCTTGTCTTCGGTACGCGACACGCCAAACGGTGTCTGGCGATAGATCCACACCTTGCCCTGAGCATCGGCAGAACGGAAGGTGTAAGGCGCAACTTCCACGGCATCGGTAGGGATGGTGATCACCGCGGCCTTCGCCGTTGGCGCTTTTGCGGCCGGCTTTTTGTCAGATTTCTGATCGGCGGCTGCGGCGCATGCGGCGAGCCCCAGAAGCAACAGAACTAGAATTTTCGATTTCATCTTTTCTCCTTAGGGCCGCTGAAAGCGAGATTTCTCATATCGGTTCCCAGCGGCATTGGTTTCCGAATGGAGTCTGCGTAACCTTCTTAACGAATCCGTTGTTCGTCGTGCCCGCCGGCGAGTCATCACCTGCCTGGCAGGCGCGCATGCGCTCATTCATCTGCTGACCCGGCTCCGGCTTTCCTGGAGGAGGTTGAGAGCTGAGCTGCGTTGACGACTGCCCGGCCCGTGGGGCGTCGCGTGGTGTGGCACCGTCCGGCACCGCCTGGGGCGGGCCCGCCCGATCGAGAAGCTCATCGATTTTCTTGACCATCGGCTTGCCATCCCACTCCAGGGTGATGTCTTCGCGGCTGACGGCTAGCAGTGTAAACTCACCCACCTTCTCGCCCGGCCGCACACCCCGGTGCCTGGCGCCGATCTTTTCGCTCATCACGGCGGTAGCTCCGTCCGGAAGATTCATCACGCCATATAACAGAGGCAGCGGCGGCATGGGTTTGGCAGGCGCCGCCTTCACTTCGACGACCACGGTCGGATTGCGATCCTTCGAGAAGAGCATCTTCTGTGCGATGTCGGCGTAGGCGGCAGCTGAAACCGGTTCCGCCGGCTTACCGAAAATCACGGGAGGAGGAGGCGGCGGCGTCACCTGCCGATGCAACAGCACCTGCTCGCGAGCACGCGCGGCGAGCCAGTCCTGGCGCAATCGCCACCCCGCAGCGCCGACGGCCAATAGCAACACGAGATTCAGCAGGAGCAACTTGCGCGTCAAAATACCGTCAGTCCCTTCTTCGCCGGCACCAGACTCTTTGGAACCACGCCGGCGAGGGTCAAGCGGACCATCACGGTTTTGTCTTTGGCGTTTGATGTGGAAACGCGGACGTCATCCGTAGCTACCAGCTCTGGCTCCCTGGTCAATGCCGCGAGGAAATTCACGAGCTCCTCGATGCGGCATTCGAAATTCACCGAGACGGCGGCCTCACCATAGTCTTCACCTAAGGGGCGGAGTTCGGGGAACTCGCCCCCGCGAACCTCGATGCCTTCGCCCTTGCCTACGCGGCGAATGGTCTCGAGCAGATGCGCCTGAGCCTGCTGGGCGGTAGGAGCTTGAATCACCCATCTCTCCCGCAGCGCCAAGTCAGCGGAGAGGCGATTCAGCAAAGCCTGCTTGGCGGGCCCGGAAACCTCGGCTAGCCGAAGGCGCGCCAAGCGCTTCTCCGCAAGGGGAATGGAATCATTCGATTCGACCACGCCCGCGGCGCTATGGCCGTAGACGCCCAACCGCAGAACCACCACAGTCAGCACACCGGCGCCGAGCAATATGAGGGCGCGGCGATCTCGCGTAGTGAGGTTCATGGCTGCGGCCGCCTCACCGAGCGGATTTGAAACTGTTCTGCGCCACCGCCGCTGGGCGCCTTGGCAATCGGCCCTTGGAACGCCGACCCTTGAAAATATGGAGAAGCATCCAACACTTTCAACAGAGGCGCTGCCTGGTCGGCCTCGCCGCTGATGCCGACGGCGTCCGGCCCCAGATCGACGATGCTGGTCCACACGGGCGGCGCCAGAAGTGTGGTCAGGCCATTCAGAGTTTCCAGATCCCGTTTGGTGCGCGACCGAAATTCGTCCAACAAACGCGTCCGATTTTGAGCGCGAATCAACTCGCGGTCGAGCGCCACTGCGCGCTTGGCTCGCGGCTCGATGGTGGCGATCTGCGTCTCCAGATCCGCCAAATACCGGTGGTCCTCCCAGGAGGAGTGCACGGCCAGCGCTGCCAGCGCCAGCAGAACCAGCGCCCCAAGAACAATGGTGGGAATGTACATGACGCGCGAGTTGGAACGGCGCTGTGCGACGGGAAGGAGATTGGCCGAGGGAACCAGCCACGGGCAGGCGCCCGCCAGGGCCGCGGCGTACGGCAGGGCGCGTTGCGCCAGATTGTTGCTGACGGGATTCACTCGGGGAGCGGGCAGAGCGCGATCGAGCGGAACGGCTTCCTGACCGGGCTCCAGGCGCAATTCGGAAATGGCCAACGCGACCGCGCGATCCACCGGAGGATCGAATTCCGCCGAGAAAACCGGACGCGCCGGACTTTCACCGTAGACTTCCAGCACGCCGCCGTCGCTCGTGTTCAATGCGACAAACCCGTCGCCTGTGGTTGGCAACGAGGCCGCCGGAATCCGGTGCGCCGCATGGATGGCCGAGGCCGAGAATGTGAACGACGCTACCGCGACGCCGGCTTCGGCGAACAGCGAGCAGTAGCGGTCAAGCGCAGTCTGACGCAAAATGCCGATCAACGCGCCGCCAGCTCCGGCGCGCGACCAACCATAGACTACGGGTTCGTCGCCATAGGGATGCAGCGTGTCGATTTGAAGCGCAATGGCTGATACGAGGTCACGAGCTTCCACGCCGGGAAGAGCGATCTGCCGGACGATGATCTCGCGGCGCGGCAGAAGCACGGTCGCGGCGAGGTGCGCGACATGCGTGTCTTGCAAAAACCGCGCGTACTCTTTGCCCCATTCCGCAGCCGGCCGTTGGCCGAAATCACGTATGGTGGTCGTGCCCAGCACGCCGATGCCACTAGGCCGCACGCGCACCGCGGTGACTTCGAGATGCTTGACGCCAATCTCGATCCCGATGCCCGAACCGACGGCGATGAATTTCTTCCAGTTCGTGCGGCTAGGGGATCCAGGCATTGTCATACCAGCGGAGAGTCTGCAGCGTGATGTCTTCGTCGGGCCGGAAGATTACTGTGGTGGCGACGGTGCGGCGCATATCGGAAAGCTGGGCATTCGGTAATAGGATGCGAGCGGTGGAGCGGAGGGTGAAGATGAAGTTGCCGCCCACGCGCAAGCGCGCCAGGGCTGGACTTCCGCCAACGAGATCGGCCACTTCACCGAGTGAAGCAAATGGTGTCACGCGCCTGCGGGCTACGATGGCGGTGGCGGCTTCCGGTGGAAGCCCAAGAGTCACGAGAACGGCAGGCTCGGCGGCGTTGACGTCGAAAGCGCCCTTCGAGCCAAACACCGATACACAATCCCGCAGCCCGGCGTGCGGCACCAGGCGCCCGTTGGCGTCGTGATAGTAGCCTCCGTAATAGAGTTCCCGGGTCATACCGCGCAACAGCAATAATTCCTCAGTCTCCTCAAAAGACGCATGCCGCGACCGAAAAGACGGAGTCAGGGATTGATAAAACGCATCGAACGGGGTAATCCCGGCGGGGCTGCGCCAATCGACGATGGCGGCAACAATCTGCTCCGCTCGCGCGGGGTCGGCGCCGAGGGCAAGCAGCAGGCGAAAGAGCTGCGGCGGCTGGGAAGCGTTGATGTTTAGTTTAGCCGTTTCGGGGATGATCTCAACCAGCGCTTGCCCGCTAGGGAAAGTAAACGGCAACAGCGACACGCCGGGCTTGTACCTGAATGGTGCATTAAGCGGGGCGCCATTTCCCCATTGCATGTAGAGGATTCCACGATCCACGCCGGCGCGGGCCAGGTAGTAACTGCGCAAGCCATCGACGTCGGTAGAGGTCCGCTCGATCTCACCGCGGACGGTGTTGGCGAGCGAGTAGGCGATGGCGGAAAGTGCCGCGGAGAGCCAGAGTACCGCCAGCAGGGCGCCGCCGCGACGCCGCGGCCATCGTTTACTGCTCCTCTTCTTCCATGTAGTCATAAATTGCGAAACGATCCACGTGAACGGGCGCGGTGATGGTGAGGGGCTTGAGAGTTCCGGGATTCGTGTCGAGCGAAGCCATTTCGATTCGAATGGCCATGGGCCACTTGTCGGGCGGGATCCAACCGGATTTCCACTGTTCCAGTGGCGAACCAATCTGAATGCCGTAGTAGGCAAAGCGGCAGTAAGCCAGGCGGTCGGCGAGAACGAACGAGCCGGGGCCGACGGAGATCGGCAGGTAGCGCATGCTGGCAGTACCCAGCTCGGGGTCAACTCCGGGACCCACGGAAAAACGTCCGGCGGAACGCGGTCCGGTGTAGACGTTTTCGTTCACCACCAGCCGCACGCCGCCCGCCTCGCCCGGGATCACCTGGAATTCAAGGACCTGCGGCAACCCGCGAGCGGCCTCGCCCAGCGAGTAGCTGGAAACGAAACGCATGGACTGTGCGCGGCCTTCGAAGAAAGGAAACTTTTGGCCGGGCGCATCCGGCAACAGCGCAAACTGGGCAACCACGGGCATGAAACCGGCCAGTTGCGCTTCGAGGATGCGCTCGGCTCCGGCGGTGCGGCGGTCGGCCATGAGTTTCCGGTTGGCTTTATCGAGCGCGTTGAGGCCGATGCGCAAGGCGAACATGATGCCCAGGCTCAGGATACTGAGCAGGGCAACGGCGACCGTAACTTCGATCAGTGTGACGCCGGCGCGAGGGCGCTTCATGGCTGGCCCATGGCGGCGAGGTCGTCTGGCCGCAACACCTTTCGGCGAAAGGCATCGAACGTGAAAGTGCGACGATCGTCCCCGTTCTTCCACCAGACTTCGAGCTCGATGCGCTCGAGCACCGCGCTCCCGACCTCGGGTATGATTCCTCTTTCAAAAGGGGTCACACGCGCGCGCCAGCCGGCCTCGCGCCCGGCAATCAGCGCCGGGTCGAAGCTCCCCTGCACAACGGAGAACCATGGCAAGTGCCGGGTGACCAGCAAGGTATCCATCTGGGCGCGGGCTAGAAGGGCCACACGATCGTAGTCGGTGACGCGCACAGCGTTGCGCATGGAGGTGGATATGCTGGAGAGCAATCCGATCACGGCGAGTCCCATGATCAGGGTTGCCACTAAGACCTCGAGTAGTGTGAAGCCGCGTTCCTTCATTGACCGGGTTCCTGGCCTGCGACAATGCGCTCGACTTCGGGCACGCCGGTCATGGGATTGACGCGCACAATACGATGGACGCCCTTGCGGTTGGCAATTTCAATGCCGATGCGCGGGACGGCACCGCCGGGCAGCAGCAGGAACAGACGCGGTGCGTCGGTCTCTTCGGCTAACTTGGGCCAGACCTGCTGGATGGTCACGCCGCTCGGCATCTCGAGTCTGCGGGAAAGGGAAGCTGAGGTCAGAGACAGGAAATTCTCTTTGGCCGAAACTGCGACCTCCACCGCTTCCTGGCGGCGCTGGGCGCGGTTCAGGCCGCCGTTCAAGAAGCTGACGATCGAGTCGGTAGCGGAGGCGAGTCGCAAGCTCTCGAGTCCAGATGACAGGGCGGGAAACGAGATGGCGGCCATCAGGCCGATGATCGTCATCACGATCAGCATCTCGACGAGAGTGACACCGGGCGAGGCGCGCCTCGCCGCTATGACGTGTGCCTTGTAGGGGCCGGACACGTCCGGCCCGCCGTTGATGAAATGACTGGGGCGATGTACTGACCGCATGGCTACGATGGCGCTGGACTGAGCCCAGCTTGGACGGGCAGGAATGCCCGTCCTACTTATCCTTCCAGCTCACGATGTCTGCGTTGAGCCCGTCGCCACCGGGCTGGCCGTCGGCGCCGTAGGAGATGATGTCCGGCTCATCGCCGTGGTCACCGGGGTATTTGTACACGTACGGGTGGCCCCAGGGATCGAGGGGAATGTCCTTGGGGAGGTACGGCCCTTGCCACTGATCGAGATTGCCTGGTTTCACGCGGAGGGCTTGCAATCCTTCCTCGGTCGATGGGACAACGCCTGTGTCGAGCTTGTAAGAGCCGAGCGCCGTCATGAATGAATTGATTTGCGCGCGGGCCGCGGTAACCTTAGCTTTGTCGCCCTGCTTGAACATCACCGGGGCTACGAGCGCGGCAAACAGCGCGATGATTGTCACCACCACCAGCATCTCGATGAGCGTGATACCAGCCTGGTGTATACGTCTTCGTTGGTTCATTTCACACCACCACATCATTTATGCTCGTGATCGCGAGCAGCATGCTGAGAATCAGGGCGCCGACCATCACCCCCATCACCAGGATCACCATCGGCTCAAAGATCGCCGTGAAGCGTTTGACGGCGGCGCGCGTATCGGTTTCGTAAATCTCCGCCATGCGCGCAAACATTTGGTCGAGCCTTCCGGTCTCCTCGCCGACCGACAGCAGATGCGCGGCCAACGGCGGAAATACGCCGGATTTTCGGACCGGCGCCGCAATGCCTTCACCGCGCTTCACACCCTGGGCCACCTCACCCAACGCCCCCGCAATCATCCGGTTGTTCAAAATTGCGCCGGAGATGCCGATCGATTGCACCAGCGGCACACTGTTGCCCACAAGCGTCGCCATGGAACGGGCGAATCGTGCGGTCTCCGCTTTGCGAAGAGCAATGCCTAACAAGGGAACCTTCAAGCGTATCGTATCCCACCAAAGCCGGCCTGGCGTTGTGCGCGTATAGATCCGGAAACTCACCGCCGCCACAAAGAGCACGGTCGCCGCGATCCACCAATAAGCCGTCACCACCTTGCTCACCTGGAGCATCATCATTGTGGGCACGGGAATTCTTAAGTGCGAGTCCTCAAACATCGAGGCAAACTTGGGAACCACGAAAGTCAACAGGACAATGATCGAAGCGCAGCCGACCGTCGCCAAAAGCGCGGGGTAGATCATGGATGAAATGATGTAATTCCGCAGCTCATCCCGCGACTTCTCGAACTCCGCCAGCCGTTCGAATACCGCAGCCAAACTGCCGCTGGCCTCGCCGGCGCGGACCATGTTGATGTACAGATCGGAGAAATATTGGGGATGGGTGCCCAGGCTGTCCGCGAGCGTTTTGCCGCCCTTGAGCACGCGCAGAACGTCGAGGACAATGAAGCGGAACTTCGATCGTTCGGTGAGTTCGCCGGTGATGCTGAGCGCGCGGTCTACGGGGATGCCGGCGTTGAGCAGCGTCGAAAGCTCCTGCGTGAAGAACAGGACGTCGCGCCGGTGGCCGGTTGCGAAAGCGGGCAGTTTCAGGTCGAAGGACTTCTTTTGCTCGACGCCGACGTAGATCGGGGTGAGCCCCTGCTTGCGCAGTTCGCGCGCGACGGTTTTGTCCGTTTCGGCGGTCAAACTGCCGGTGCGCATCTTGCCGTCGCTAGCCACCGCGCGGAAGAAAAACGTCGCCATCAGAATTCCTGGGTCACGCGCATGACCTCGGCCACAGTGGTGACACCATCATGCACCTTCAGCCAGCCGTCCTCGCGCAGATTGCGCATGCCATTGCGGCGCGCGGCCAGCGTGATTTCAGAGGCGTCCTTATTGCTCATGATGAGCTTGCGGATGTCTTCACTCAGCTCCATGAGTTCGAAAATTCCCATGCGGCCCTGGAATCCCGAGCCCGCACAGACAGCGCAACCCGCTCCGCGAAACGTCTCGATGTTCTCGCCATCGGGCGCGATCGCCCTGCCTGCGGACACTCTGCATTCGCGGCAGATGATACGTACCAGGCGCTGCGCCAGCACCGCGACCAGGGAGGACGTGATCAGATAGTTCTCCACCTGCATGTCGGTGAGCCGCGAAATCGCGCTGGGCGCATCGTTGGTATGGAGAGTGGAAAATACGAAGTGGCCGGTCAAGGCGGCACGAATGGCGATGTCGGCGGTCTCGCGGTCGCGGATTTCACCCACCATGATCACGTCGGGGTCCTGGCGCACGATGTGGCGCAGGCCGGCGGCGAACGTCAAACCAATGGCCGGGTTCACGTGGATCTGGTTGATGCCGTCCATCTGGTACTCGACCGGGTCCTCGATGGTGATGATCTTCTTGTCGGGAATGTTGATGTTCTTGAGCGCCGAATAAAGAGTGGTGGATTTGCCGCTGCCGGTGGGCCCTGTCACCAGGAAAATACCGTGCGGAAGCTGGGTGTAGTGTTCCATCCGCGCCAGCATGTGGTCGTCGAAGCCCAGGCGGCGCAGATCGTAGAAATCGCCCGCGGACCGGTCCAACAGGCGCATGACCACGCTTTCGCCGTAGAGTGTGGGGAGCGTGGAAACGCGGAGATCCACTTCACGGCCCAGAATTTTGATTTTGATGCGACCGTCCTGCGGGAGACGGCGCTCGGCAATGTTCAGCTTGGCCATGAGCTTCAGGCGCGAAACGATAGCTGCCTTCAGTTCACGGGGCGGCGCCTCCTGATTAAACAAGACGCCATCCACACGGTAACGGACGCGGAATTCCTTCTCGAACGGTTCGATGTGAATGTCACTGGCCCGCTTCTCGATGGCCTGCGCGATGATGGCGTTCACGAGGCGAATCACCGGCGCCTCACTAGCCATGTCGCGAAGGTGTTCGAGATTCTCGCCCTCTTCGCCGGGCTCGAATTCACCAAACGTGTGCTGGGTCTCGGATTCGCCGTAGAACCTGTCGATGGCGTCGAGTATTTCCTGTTCGGTTGCGAGCGCCGAGCGGACTTTCAACCCGCAAAAGCCGCGTACCGCGGAGATGGTCTCGAAGTCCAGCGGGTCGGCCATCGCGAGCGTGAGGGACGAGTCATCCATGGCGATGGGGAGAAACAGGCATTGCCGCATGAAGCGCGGCGAGATTCCCTGGATTTCCGGCGAATCCGGCGGCGGCTCGTCGAGCCCGGCTAGCGGCACGCTGAGCTGCTCGGAAAGGGCCGCCAGCACATCGCGCATGGCGATGAAACCAAGGTCGACCAGGATTTTGCCGAGCTTATCGCCGCGTTCACTCTGAATTTCCAGCGCGCGGTCGAGGTCTTCCTGTGTGATCTGCCGCCGCTCGATGAGCATCTCGCCCAGCCGCATGGGCCGGCGCGGTTCGTCAACGAGAACGGGAGCGGAAGAAACGCTCATCTACAGTTCTTCGACCTGGATGATGGAATCGAGAGAAGCACGGCCGAGCTGCACATCCACCAATTTCTGCCGCTCGGCTTGCATCAGAATCTGAGAGGGCAGCCCCGCGGTGTCTTCCCATGGGTGATACAGCAGCCTGACGCCCAGCGCGATCCGCTCGTTGGCGGGGACGTTGTCCAGTAAGGAGGCCATGGCAAGCATCTCCTCCTGCATGGATTTCTTGAGTAGGCTTACCCGTTGCAGTTTCCGCTGGCGAAGTTTCACTACGTAATCTTTCGGCATGGTGGGCTGAAATGGGCTGATATTGGCGCTGAGTAACAGGTTCACTTCGGCCGTAAATACAGCTCCGTAGCCTTCCAGGTAAACACCACGTGTATTGCCGAGCAGCTCGAAGGGATCATCCGCGCTCGGCGTCAGAATGCGCTTGTCGAAGCTGATTTCCATTGCGTGCAGCGCATCGCGGCTCACGCGTGGGACCGCCGCGATCGCGACCGCCGCAGCCGTGAGAAGCAACGAGGGAATCAACCAACGTCTCATCGCATGCCCCCTGGTTCGTAACTGGCATGAGCCAGGACGCTATATTGCTTTTGGAGGTACGAAACACCCTCCAAGAAGGCTCGCTGTTGCTGCTCATACCGGCGTTCCGCCACCGCGAGCAGATCGGCCGTCTTCTTCTCCTGCCGCGCCTCACTCTCCGCGACGGCCTTGCGCACTTCGCCGGCAACACGCTCGGAGACCTGTTGCTCGATCTTGGCCGTATCCACCGGCGCAGCAGCCACAGTCGGAGCTGGCGTGACCGGCCGCAGGAACGTGAAGATTACGAGCGCCGCCGATAGCATCGCCGCCGACGCGAAGCCTAACTTCGGCCCGGACGCCCACAACGCCTGCCAGAATCGTCGAGGGCCCGAGGGCTCGAAGACCGGATCGGACACGAACCCGATCCGCTGCGGTACCTCTTCGTCGCGTAATTCGAGCAGTGTCGATTGCGTAATGCGCAGCCGCTCCATCTCTTCCTGGCAGCCGCCGCAGCTTCGCATATGCACATCCACCTGACGGCGTTCGGCCTCCGCCAGTTCTCCCAAAAGATAGTCGCGTAAATCGAATGGCGAGCAACTCATGTCACACCTCGGCTTTTCAGCGGAGCCAATTGCGTTTTGAGCACGTCGAGCGCGGCGTACAGCCTGGATTTCACCGTCGAGACCGGACAGGAGAGAATCTCCGCCATCTCTTCGAACTTGAATCCCTGGTAAATCTTCAGAATCACGGCTTCGCGCTGCTCTTCCGGCAGCTTGGATAACGCCGTCGTTACCGCGATTGATAGCTCGATGGGAAAGACAGGCGTGCGCGCGGTGGCAACTTCGTCAGCGGCGAATTCCGTTGATCCTGGCGCCTCCCGATCCGGCCGCCGCTTGCGAAACGCGGAAAAAGCTTCGTTATGCGCAATGCGGAACAGCCAGGGCGCAAACCGCGCGGGGTCATCGAGTTTCCGCAGATTCTGATAGGCTTTCAGAAAAACATCCTGGCTCAGATCGAGCGCTTCTTCCCGATCACCGGCGATCCGCAGCAGGTAATTGTAGACGCGCTTTTCCCATCGAGAGATCAAGAGGTTATAGGCCTCCACATCTCCCCGGCACGCCTTACGGATCAGGTCGGTGTCTTCGACCGCCCGAAGAATCAATGCTCAGGCTCCTGGTGGAATGACGCGGCCTGGGGGCAAAAAGTCTACTCCCGGCTCAGAATCTAGTGTAGCGCCGGGTGCTACTCGAATCGCGGGAAAGGCGCGCGCTATGGCATACTACGTGGAAATCCGGAAAAGATACAGAACACGGCGAGTCGACCGATTCGATGGCTCGTCTACTGGAAAAGGACACTATCATGGCCGACGCCGCCGTTACTTCCCGACCTTCCCCCCTCACCGGTGTGCAATGGGCCATTTGCGCGGTAGCATCCATTGGCTTTGTATTCGACAGCTATGCGCTGCTGGTGCTTCCGCTGATCGTTCGGCCGGCGCTGTTGGAGATCGGCAAGCTGCGGCCGGGGACTCCGGAGTTCAATTCCTGGGTGGGGCTGCTGTTTTTCGTTCCGGCGGTGGCGGGTGGCATCTTCGGGCTGCTGGGCGGCTATCTGACCGATCGTCTCGGCCGGCGGCGAGTGCTGGTGTGGAGCATCCTGTTCTATGCGTTCTCGGCGCTGGCCTCGGCGTACGCCACGTCGCTGCCGATGCTGCTGTTCCTCCGTTGCACAACTTTTGTCGGAGTTTGTGTCGAGTTTGTGGCGGCCGTGGCTTGGTTGGCGGAACTGTTTCCGGAGCGGGATCGCCGCGAGCGGGTGCTGGGGTACACGCAAGCGCTTTCGTCGATCGGCGGCTTACTGGTGACGGGCGCTTATTACCTGTGTGTGACCTACGGGAAGTCGCTACCAGCGGTTATGGGAGGGCACGAGGCATGGCGCTACACGCTGATCTCGGGCGTGATCCCGGCGATACCACTGATCATCATCCGCCCGTTTCTGCCTGAGTCGCCGGTCTGGCGGGAGAAAAAAGCGGCGGGAACGCTCAAGCGGCCGAGCTTTGCGGAGCTGTTTCAGCCGGCATTTCGCAATACAACTTGGGTGACAACTCTACTGCTGGCCTGCAGTTTCGGGGCGGCCTTTGGCGCCATCCAGCACGTTCCGCGCATCGTGCCTGGGCTGCCGGAAGTAGCGAAACTGGCAAGGCCCGCGCAGGAGCAGGCAATCAGCAGCGTGCAGTTCTTTCAGGAAACGGGTGGCCTGGCGGGGCGCATCATTCTGGCGTTTCTCGCGGTGCACATTATGAGCCGCCGCAAATTGCTGCGCATTTTCCAGGTTCCTGGCCTGGTGCTGATACCGCTGGTATTTCTATTTCCGGCGCTGCACGATCTCCAAATGTTGAAGTGGGGAATCTTCGTTGCGGGTCTGCTGACGATAGGCCAGTTCAGCTTCTGGGGGAACTATCTGCCGCTGGTCTACCCGACGCACTTGCGCGGCACTGGGGAGAGCTTCGCGGCGAACATTGGCGGGCGCATGATCGGGACGTCGGCGGCGCTGCTCACAACACAGCTCGCGAACGTGATGCCGGGCGTGGGTCCCTCGGCGAAGCTGGCCTACGCGGCGGCCGCGGTGGCGTTCCTGGTATATGCCGTGGGATTTGCCGCAAGTTTCTGGATGCCGGAGCCGAAGCAGGACCACCTGATGGAGTGAGCGACGGCTCGACTCCAAGGTCAGCCACCAAGACAGTACAGCTTGCCATCTTGCGAGCCGATCACCAGTTTTCCCGCGGCAATTGCCGGTGAAGCCGACAGCGGCGCTCCTGCGTTGAATTCGCCGTCTTTCTTTCCGGACGCCAGATCGAGCACGTAGAGCCGGCCATCATTGGAGCCGACGTAGACGCGGCCGCCGGATATTGCCGGTGAGGAGTCCACGCGCGCGCCCGTAGTGAAAGTCCAGACGGCTTTGCCGGTGCGAGCGTTCAGACAGTGGATGAACTTGTCGCGGCCTCCGATGACGACTTTTCCATCCGCGACCGCGGCCGAGGAATAAAACGGAAAGTGGCGCACGGGATGTTCATATCGCCAGAGGACGCGGCGGGTCGTCAGGCTGATTCCCAAAACCTCGTTGTTGAACGTTCCGAAGTAGGCCGTTTTGCCGACGATGGTTGGCGAGGCCGCGTTGTAACCGCCGGAGGCCACTTGAAAAACCTCGATCCCGTCGCTGATGCGAATCGCGTGGAAGGCTTCATCGCAGCTGGCGATGAACGTGAGCCCTTCCGAAACTCCCGGTGAGCAATGCACGTAGTTGTTGGTATGAAACTTCCAGTGGACCGCTCCCGTCCGTGCCGCCACGCAATAGAGGCTGCCATCGTAGGAACCGACCAGCAGGCGATCACCCGCAATCACCGGCGACGACTTCACCTCCGCGCCGGTTTGCAACTTCCAGACGCTCTGCCCGTCACGCGTACTCACCGCGTGCAGCGTTCCCGAGAGATCGCCGACATAGACGATGCCGTCGCGCACGGCCGGGGACGATTCGCCGATTCCATCGTTGACGTGGTATTTCCATTGCAGCTTGCCGGCATCGAGATCGAGAGCAACGAGGTCGGAAGCTTCCGAGCCGACGTAGACAACGCCGTCGACGATCGCGGCCGAGGATTCGATCGAGTCGCCGGTCTCGTATGTCCAGAGCAATTTCAATGTGGCGGGCAGGGAAGAGGAAGCTACTCCCGTCAACTGGGGGTTGCCGCGAAACTCCGGCCATGCGTCTTGAGCCGGTGATGGCTGCGCCGCAATGCTGCCGGCGCTTACCGCAATGGCAACGAACTCCCGGCGCGAAATGCTGCCGTGACTACTTTTCGGCAATCGCGTAAAGCTGGTTCCGGTTGCCGATGAACAGCGTGCCGTGAGCGGGCACCGCAGTCATATAGACGGAGCTGCCCATGTTGTTTTGCGAGATCACCTTCTTCTCTTTGCTGGCCTCGAGCACAACCACGTCGCCGTCTTCGTCACCGATATAGACCTTTCCGTCGATCACCATGGGCGAGCCCCAGACCGCCGCGAGCAGATCGTGTGTCCAATAGGGTTTGCCTGTGTTGACGTCCAGGCAGTGCAGGAAGCCGCTGAAGTCGGCATAGAAAAGCAGCCCATTGTAGATTGCGCCGGTTGAAATCGACCGCCGAATCTTATCGTAATGCCAGATGCGGCCGCTTTCAGTAATGTTGCCGCGCTTGGTGCCGTCGATGGCGTACAGATGGCCGACGCCCTCACCGTGTTCGGGATCCTGTCCGTTGGCGATGAACACCTTGTTGTCGTAAATCACCGGCGTGCTGATGACCTCGTTGCGGGTCTTCGGCCAAACCGAGTCTTTGGGGTTCATGTCGAACTCCCAAAGTTTTTTCCCGCTCACCGCTTCGTATCCGCGCACAAAGCCATCGCCCTGGCCGATGACCACCTGCACGACGTCGCCGATCTTGCCCACCGCGGCGGACGACCACTGCCCATGCAGGATGCGATCGCCTACGGAATTGTCTTCCCACGCCAGCTTGCCGGTTTGCTTATTGACCGCGATAATCGAGGGTGCGCGCGGCGATGGAATGTGGAAATGGCTCTCATCCTGGCCGTTGGCCGTGCTCACAAAGATGAGATCGCCGTAGCTCACAGGCGACGAATTCGACATGTTGTGCGGCTGTGAGCCGACTTCCTCCATCATGTCGAACTTCCAAATCAGTTTGGAGTGCTTGTTGCCGTCGCCGTGGATATCGAGACAACGGATCTCACAGCGGTTGCTCACGTAGTAGAGGCGGTCGCCTTCGACCAGTGGTGACGAACACACGCCTTGGAACGGCCAGTCGTTGGCGCGGCCCGCGGGCAGCTTGTCGTTAGGATCCTGCCACTGGAATTCGCCGTCGGATTCCCGGAACGCCATGAGAACGCCTTTGTCGCCCTTCACTGCGGGGTCCCTAGGGCTTTCGTTGTTCGTGCCCACGTAAACCATGCCGCCCGCAACCACGGGATTTCCGTAACTCTGCGAACCCAACTCCACCACCCACTTGATATTCTTCTTGGTTTTGACGTCCCAAGAGGTCGGCACGGCTTTCATGTTGGAGACCATATTGCGGTCCGGCGTTCCGCCCCACATGGGCCAGTCACCTCCGGCGTTGGGTTCGGACGCCCAGAGAACCAGCAGGGTGGCGGGAATTGCAGCGAGAATACCGACGATGATTTTCTTGATCATTGATTTGCCGTCACCTTCAGATTGTCAAAAAAGACTCCATAAGTCGCGTCGGCGAATAGGCCCGGGCTGCCCTGCAGGTTGGGAATCGGGTCGATGTGGTCGATCAACCAGCCGTCCGGCTCGCTTTCCGCGCTGGGCCAGGCCTTACCGCGGATTCGTGCCTTGCCATCCACGGTGTTCTCAACGCGCAGCTTCAGGTGATACCAGGTGTCGGGCTTCCATGCGAACGGGACGTCCACGTTGCGCTTGGTTTCGGGTTGCCAGGAGTAAAGCTCAAGCTGTTGGTTATTGCCGAACAAGACCAGCGTGTATCGCTGTGCCGTGACGCCGGCATCGCCCATCTGGCGCCTTTTTTCGGGAGCGCGAACGTCGGCTTCAATGGTGTAGTTCGCCCAGTCGGTTGGACCTAAGAAGACGCGCATACGCTTGAATAAAGTTTCGTTCGGCGCCTTGGCCAGGACTTTGCCGCCATCCAGCTCGACTACTTTGTATTGGCCCGCTGCGGCGCCCAACCAATGAGCGGGAACGGTGTTGACCGCATAAGAATCGAAGGTTTCGTTCCAGGGCAGAGGGGGCACCACGCGCACCCGCGCTTCGCCGGTGAGACCGCCGACTGTCGCTTTGATCAAACCCGCTTGACCCACGGGGCCCGCGGATGTAGTGAACTTGCCGTCTTCCACCGACCCCTTGAGACCGTCAAGTGCCCAGGAAGCTTTCTCCTCGCGAAGGAATTCACCATGTTCATCGAACAGCCGAGCCCGGAAACTCGCAGTTTGACCCGCGACCATGCTCACCTCGGTGGGCACCACCTGGACCCATGTGGGCGCTCCAGGCGGTGGCGGCGCGTCAGTCACCGCTGGTTCCGCGGGCACGCGCGCCTTCTTTCCGATGGCGTACAACGTATCGCTGGACACGAAATAAACACGCCCGCGCGCAATCGCAGCGGAAGCCACAACCGGTTCCGGCACGCGCTCGTTATAGATGCCTTGCTGGCTGATGGGCATTTCCACCTCGCTCAGCACCTCACAGCGATCCGCATGCGGCTTGAGGATGTAGAACTTTCCAGTCTCGGTTCCCACGTAAATCTTCCCGTCGCCAAAAGTAGGCGAGGCCTTCTGGATCGTTCCCAGGTTTTGCTTCCAAAGCTCGCGGCCGGTTACCACATCGAAAGCGAAGAGGTTGGCGCCGTTGTCTACTTGCAGGTAACGGTCGCCGTCCACTATCCCCGAGGAAAATTCACCGATGAACCCTTTGTCCGTCCACTTCGCCTGGCTCATCGGAATGTTGCCCTTGGCGGTGGCGTCAATGGCGGCCAGCATCCCCATTTCATTGCCTTCGAGGTTTTCCTGGCCGTGCGAGGCGATCACTGTGGTCCCGTTCAGCACAGGTGCGGTATTGATGGCGCGCTTGCTCATCAGGAAATGCCACACCGGTTCGCCGGTCTCCACCTTGACGGCATGAATGCCACCATCACCCAGCCCTGTGATCAGCAGGCGGGTTCCGTTAATGCGCGAGATGATCGGACCTGAGTAGTCCGTGTCAAACGGCCGGCCGCCCGGTGTGCTGACCCAAACAGTCTCGCCCGTGCGCTTATCAAAGGCCATGAGACGGATGGATCGGTTTCCCTGTGGTCCCCAGGTAGAGCTGGCCGCCTTCACGATCACGAGATTTCCAACCACCACGGGAGAGGTCGTGCGTCCGCCGTGGGTGGTGAACAGGTCGAACTCTTCGTCAAGAGAGCGCTCCCACAGCGGTTTGCCCGCACTGGAAAAAGCCACCAGCGTTCCGTTCACGCCAAATGCGTAGACGTTGCCGGTTTCCGGGTCCGCCGCTGGTGAAGCCCATCCCACGCGATGCGGCGGCACGTCGCTCTGGAAGATGTTGAAGCGGCGTTCCCAGAGCAGTTTGCCCGTATCCGCGTTAAAACACATCAACCGCTCTTGCTGCGTCGCGCCCTCACCTGCGGAGTTTTGCAGATACAAATGATCTCCCAATACGACGGGCGCGGACCGTCCGCCGTAAGCAGCCTTCCACGCGAGGTTCTGGCCGTTGAGCGACCATTTGTCTGGAAGGTTCTTTTCGCGCGATACGCCGTCGCGGTTGGGGCCGCGCCATTCGGGCCAATCGCCCACCATCGGCGGAGCGGCGAAGAGAATAGGAACAAAAAGTAACAGCGAGAGGCACTTCGCAATTGTGCCTGCCATGAACCGAGATCTTTGGAAGTCCATCGGATGTGATCCCCAAGATATAATCTGCGCTAACCCCAGTCAAGCCGCAACTTAGGTATGACGGGTTTACGAGCAGTTCGTTTGGCTCCTGCCGCTGGTCCGTTTTGGCGGGACCGGGCGCCTGACGATAAGCTACTCATATGGCTTTCAAACTCACCGTGGCTGGTTTCGCTGAGGGCGCGCTGATACCGAAATCGCAGACGTGCGAAGGTGGAGATGTCTCGCCTTCGCTGGAATGGTCCGGTGCGCCGCCGGATACCGGGAGCTTTGCGCTGATCATGGATGATCCCGATGCGCCGGGTGGCACCTGGAACCACTGGTTGCTGTTTGATCTTCCCGCTCCGGTGAATTCGCTTGCGCAGGGTTACAAGCCTGGAAAATTGGGCGTGAGCGGGACGAATGACTTCGGCCGCTTGGGATACGGCGGGCCCTGTCCGCCGAAAGGTCACGGACCGCACCGGTACTTTTTCCGGCTCTACGCGGTTGGCGTTGCGTCGCTGGAATTGAAGGCCGGAGCTAAGCGATCCGATCTCGACCGTGCGTTGCGCGGCCACGTGCTTGCCGAAGCGGAGTACATGGGACGCTACGAGCGCAAGTGATCACGCCGTCAGGAATTTGTGCACCAGCAGATGAAAGTGATGCACACCATTCTCTCGTTTCACCGAAAACCTCCCGTGCTTGTATGTTCGTGACTGCAAGCCTCGCTGCACGGCTTCGCAAATCCGGATGTCTTCCTGCTGAATTTCATCGCTAAAGGCGATCGTCTTGACCGGAGTTTGGGGATCGGCCCCGGCGTAAAAGAACCACTCGAAAATAGTGAGAGTCCGGTCGTGACTTAGCGGAATGATGATGTTACTGCTCATGTTGTCCGGATAGATGTTGAGCATGAAATTCGGAAAGATCCAATAGTACAAAGCGCGCGCGCCCGAATCAGGCGATGCATAGCGGCGCTCCTCCGCGCTCGCCGGGCGAAGTGGGGCGTAGTGGGACGAGTAGTAAGGGTAGGTGTCCACACGGTACTGTTTGTAGTCCAGCTCACGAAACAAGCCCGGATGCGCCGTCGGTACATGATAGCCTTCCAGATAGTTGTCTATGTATACTTTCCAGTTACAATCGATCACGTAATCGCGCCGCCCGAAGTACCGAAGCTTAGTCAGGTCGCAGCCAAGTTCACTAACTTGCCGTGGGATATCGCCAAGGATGTCAGTAAGTGGAGCAGCATTAGCGTCGAGGTTTACAAATAGAAACGGTTCCCATGTCTCTACGCGATAGGACGGCAATGCGACACTGGACCGATCCCAGTCGCGAACTCCTTCGAACTCGGGCTGCCCTAACAGCTTTCCGTCAAGGCCGTAGGTCCAGCCATGATATGGGCAGCGTAGAGTTGTGCAGTTCCCATGGGCGCTGGCGACGGTGCTGGCTCGATGCCGGCAGACATTGCTGAGTGCGCGTAGGGCGCCCGCCGCATCTCGAACCAGCACGATTGGTTCGCCGGCGATGTCACACGCGAGAAAGTCACCGGGTTTCGCCACATGGTGAGTAAAGCCGGAGGGCTGCCAGGTTCGCCAGAAGATCTTCTCCTTCTCGAGTTCGAGGAAAGCCGGATCGACGTACCACCGCGCGGGCAACGTAGTGGCTCGAGAGAGATCCGCTTCCGGAGTGTAGTCGCTCAGATCCATCACGGGTGCCGTCACGATTTCTTCAGAAATTGCTGGATGCCGCGGCGGTAGTCATCGGTGAGTCGCGCGAGCGTGTTGGTCTGTACACCTGCGCTCAACGCGCCTTCGAACGGCATGCCGTCGATCTGGTACAGCAAGCTCTTTGTCAAAGCCAGGGCCGAAGGCGATCGGCTGGCGAGCTGCGTAACATACCGGTCCGCCTCGGCCTCAAAAACATCGTCCGCATACACTCGGTTGATCATCCCGATCTCGAGTGCCGTGCGAGCCGGGATGGTCTCGCCCGTAGCGAGAAGCTCAAATGCGCGATGCTCCGTAACCGAACGCCGCAGAATGGCCATCACCATGGCCGGTACGAAGCCGATCTTGGTTTCCGGATAGCCAAACTGTGCGGACTCCGCCGCCAGGACGATATCTGCCGAGGTAGCGATTCCGCAGCCGCCAGCGAGCGCTCGGCCGCGAACCAATGCCACGATCGGCCGGGGATAACGCCGCATATCGAGAAACAGATCGGCCAGGCGGCGCGCGTCAGCGAGGTTTTCTATCGCTCCGGCATCCTGCAATTGTTGTAGCGCGGCCAGATCCGCGCCCGCACAGAAATCCTGACCTGCGCCAGTAACAACTACTATCCGGACGGAGTCATCTTGCGCGGATTCAGCCAGCGCTTCCCGGATACCGGCAATCATTTCTCCGTCTAGTGCATTCCGCTTTCCCGGACGGTTCAGCGTGATGCGGGCGACGCCAGAGCTGGCGGAATACGATACCCTGTCGTTCATGGCTGCTCGGGCAGGGCAAAAGTCACCACCGCCGATCCGGAAGGCATGGTGACATACTGTCGTCCTTTTACCATGTAAGTCATCGGTGAATTGACAATCGGATTACCAGTATTCATACGCCACAGATTCTTGCCTGTTTTGGCATCGAAGGCCATCAGGTATCCATCCTGATCACCGGCAAATATCAGTCCGCCAGCAGTAGATAGCGTCCCAGCCCACGGCGCATGAACGTAACGGAAATCCCACTTACTCTCACCGGTAAGTGGGTCCAACGCCTTGAGCAGTCCCCACTCAGGTTCTTCGGTCACACCGCGGGATACACTTCCCCAGTAAGGACGGCCCTGAATATAAACCGGGGGATTGGTGTAATAGACATCGCACTGCTCACGCACTGCGAAATAGAATAGCTTCGTGTCTGGATTGTAAGAAGGCGCCATCCAATTAGTACCGCCAGACAAACCCGGACACAAGTGCGTGCCTTCTGGTGAGGGTTCTTGATTGTGCATGAGAATTGGCCGGCCTTTCGCGTCTAACTCGGTCGCCCAATTCTGGCGCGCGAACGGCTTACCCATCAAAAACTCGCCCGTCTCTCGATCGAGCACATAGAAGAAGGCGTTACGGTTTGCCTGCACCACCAGCTTGCGATCGCGGCCCTTCCATTTCAGATCCAGCAGCATGGGGGTCTCGGCGGCGTCCCAGTCGTGTGTGTCATGCGGGCTGAATTGGAAATGCCACTTCAACTTACCGTTGTCCGGGTCGATTGCCACAAGCGAACAGGTGTAAAGGTTGTCACCCTTGCGAGACTCACCGTACAAATCCGGACCCGGGTTCCCTACACCCCAATAGAGCGTGTTCAACTGCGGATCATACGTGCCTGTCATCCATGTTGAGCCGCCGCCGTGCATCCAGGAATCGCCCAGCCAGGTCTCGCCGCCGGGCTCGCCTTTTGCGGGCACAGTCCAGAATCGCCAGTCCCGCTTGCCTGTGGCCGCGTCATATGCGTCGATGAATCCACGAATGCCAAACTCCGCACTGGAAATGCCAACAATCACCTTGTCCTTGATCACGATGGGTGCGAGCGTCGCGCCGTACTGTCCGTTGTTGTACGGCGCCATTTCGGTCTGCCAGATGAGGCGCCCCGTGCGCGCATCGAGCGCGACCACGTTCGCATCCGGCGTCACCATGAAGAGACGGTCGCCCAGGATGGCAAAGCCGCGATTAACGCCATCCGCCTTCCTCCCCGGAGGAAAGGCGTGTTTGTACAGCCACAGCTGCCGGCCGCTGCGCGCATCCAAGGCATACGCGTAGCCGTTGGGGCCAGTTAGATACATGACACTATCCACCACCAACGGCACGGTTTCGAACGACCCGGCTTGGCCCGTCTGATAGAGCCAATCAACTCTCAGATCTTTCACGTTCGATATGTTGATCTGTTTCAGATCCCGGTGGCGGACGGCGCTATAGTCACCCCAGTAAGTGAGCCAGTTCTGCTGCTCACTCAGTGCGTGAACCAGCCTGTCATAAGTCACATTCTGTGCTTGGAGTAGAGAAGTGTAGACGAGCCAACACCACGCCGCGCGTCTCATCGAATCCCTTTTTCTTTCTTCACGCCCGCGCCTGCATTCAGGTCGCCCCGGAGCGTGTCCAGATACGCCAGCAGATTCTGCAAGTCTTCTTGAGATAACGAACTATATGGCGGCATCAGTGATTTCGTTTCGGGAATCACTTGCTGAACCTCGTCTTTCTGAAACATCTGGAAGTTCTGTGAAGCATCGCGCAGCTGCACCGTGAATGTATCTTCATTGATGCGTATTCCAGTAACTCGCTTGCCATCGCGTGTAATCACCGTGACCCCGGCATAGTCTTCCGGTATGTCCGCGGACGGATTTACAATCGACTTGCGGATGTACTCGCCGGAACGCCCCGCGCCGATCCGCGTCAGATCCGGCCCAAAGACACTCCCTTCACTCCCGATCCTGTGGCATCCGGCGCACCCGCTGCGCTCGTACACCTTCCTGCCGCTGACTGGATCACCTGGAACCTGATCCGCGCCGTGGACCGATCCCGACCCCGAGAGACTTCGGACATAAGCTATCAGATGGGCCAGCTCATCTTTCTCGAACTCAAACGACGGCATGGTCGTGCCTGGTACGCCTCTGGTGATCACACCTTTGATGTCGTCATCCTCCGAGCCGTGAAGAAATCGGCCCAGGTTCAGCGCCGGACCGCGCCCGCCACCGCCCACGAGCCCATGGCAGAAGGCGCAGTTGCTGCGGAACGTGGCCTTGCCATCGGCGAGATCCTGTCCTGTCTGTCCCCGCGCGGCAGAAACGCAGCATATGATCAGGGCAATCCGTGTAAGCTTCATTGAAGGGAATTAGCTATTCTATACGATCGCTGGAGCGAACCACGATGAAACCTCTCGAATTGGCGCGCCATGTTGTGGGCAAGCTCAAATCGAGCGGGCATCAGGCATATTTTGTTGGCGGCTGCGTCCGCGACCTTCTGCTCGGCGGACACCCGAAAGATTATGACGTTGCGACCGACGCCCGTCCGGACCAGATAACCGCTCTGTTCCCCAATTCCGGCTTGGTCGGAGCGCATTTTGGCGTCGTCCTGGTGCGAAACGGTGACGCGCAGGTAGAGGTCGCTACGTTCCGCAGCGATCACGCCTATGTTGATGGGCGCCACCCGGCCGGAGTGGATTTCGAAACCGACCCACGCCAGGATGTCTTGCGGCGTGACTTCACCATAAACGCGCTGCTGCTCGACCCGGATCGCAACGAAGTACTGGATTTCGTCAACGGGCGCGATGATCTTCGCGACCGCATCGTTCGTGCCATTGGCAATCCGGAAGCCCGCTTCCGCGAGGATCACTTGCGGATGCTGCGTGCCGTACGCTTCGCGGCACGCTTAGACTATCGCATTGACCCAGAAACCTTTGCCGCCATGCGCCGGCTTAGCGGGCTGATTCAAGCCGTGTCGGCCGAGCGCGTGCGCGACGAATTGGTTCGCATTCTTACCGAAGGCGGCGCCCGCCGCGGTTTCGAACTGCTAGATGAGACCGGACTGCTATCCGAGATCCTGCCCGAGGTTGCTGCAATGAAAGGCGTGGCGCAACCTCCTGAATATCATCCCGAAGGCGACGTCTGGACGCACACGCTGATGTTGTTGGAGCATTTGCGAAATCCAAGCCCAACGCTCGCCTTGGGGGCCCTGCTGCATGATGTGGGCAAGCCGCCGACCTTCCGCCTAGCCGATCGCATCCGCTTTGACGGTCACGTGGAGAAAGGTGTGGAGATGGCGACCAACATCCTGGCCCGGTTGCGATTCTCCAACGACGAGATCCGGCAAGTCGCGGTGCTAGTTGCGAATCACATGCGGTTTAAGGACGCGCCGCAGATGAAGGTGAGCACGCTCAAGCGTTTCCTCCGTTTGGAAAACTTCCCGGAGCATCTCGAACTGCATCGTCTCGACTGCGTTTCCAGCCATGGTCATTTGGAAAATTATCAGCTCGTGCGGCGAAAGATGGAAGAATTGCCGCAAGAGCAGCTCAAGCCGCAGCCGCTGATCAGCGGAGACGACTTAATGGCGGCAGGCTATCGGCCTGGTCCCGCTTTTGCGCGCATCCTCGCCGCGGTTGAGGATGCCCAGCTCGAATCGAAGATCATCTCGCGAGAAGACGCTCTGGCGATGGTTCACGCGCAGTTTCGAATTCCCGACGGCGCCCCGATCGACGCCGCGACCGGCTAACCTGGCAGCCAGGATTCCACGCCATCCGACTCCCGCCGCTTGACCTTTTCCTGCCGTTCCAGGTACTCCAGATGCGCCAGCACTTCAAAAACAGCGAAGCGGTAGTGGAATGGCTCGAGAGGGCGGTCCCAGAGCTGGTTCACGAGTGCGGAAGCGGTCTGCGTCGCACCGCCGAGAAGAGCCAGAATGCGCGCGCAGCGTTGCTCGTGATGTTCGATCGTCCTCTGTATCCATTCCCGATGTCCCGAAAACGGCGCGCCGTGCGACGGCAATATGAGGTCGATCTCGAGAGACGCGAGCTCCCGCAGGGAGTTGAGATACTCCCCTAGTGGATCCCGCTCGGGATGCCAGCCGATATTTGGCGAAATGAGCTCAAGCATCTGGTCGCCGGAAAATAGCACTCGCTTGTCGCGGCCGTATAAACACACGTGACCGGGCGAATGCCCGGGTGTCCACAGGACCTCCAACTGTCCCGCGGCTGAGTGAATCTTCTCGCCACCGTTCAGGAGAACCTCCGGTTCCAACGGTTGAAAGTTCTTGTGAATCTCGTGTGCGCCGGCGTCGATCTGCGCGATGAGATCCGCCGGGACGCCGCTCCGCCGCAGCACCTCACCCGCCCATCCACGGTACTGCTCCGATTGCGCGAGCTGGTCGAGATACTCGGCGTCGCGCGCATGCAACAGAAGCTTCGCTCCGGTCAGCTTTAGCAAGCGTGGCGCCAGACCCATGTGGTCCGGATGTACGTGGGTGAGAAGAATCTTGCGAATGTCGTGCCAGGCAACGCCTCTCTCGGCCACCGCCAGCCAGAGAGCCTCGAAGCACGGGTCCGTGTCCATGCCGCAGTCAACCAGCAGGTAACCATCCGTGAGCCGCACCAGGTACACGTTGATCGAACCCAGAGCAAATGGCAACGGCAGCACGATCAGGAACACGCCCGGAAGCACCTCGCGGCACTCCGGATCGGTTGAAGACTTGGCTGGCAAGCCCCGATGCTAGCACACGGCCGGTGTTATGCTTTCTCCCATGCAACGCAGATGTTTACTGCAATTCCCGCTGCTGGCCGGCCTCGCTCAGGCCGCGCCTGAGACGCTCCGTTTGAAGCTTTCCGTGCGTGTGGAGCCCGTCTTCCGTGGCGCCAGCCTGCCCCAGGCTATGGAGAAAGTCGCCGAAGCCGGGTATCAGGGGTTCGAATTCGGAAACTGGCGTGACCAGGATCCGGCAGCGATCACGAAACTGAAAAACAAGCTCGGGATCGAGTGTGCCTGCCTGGTGGGCAACCGCGCGGTGAATCCCAAGGGAATGACTCTGGTTGATCCGGCGGATCGTGACGCGTTCCTTGCCGAGATTCGAGCCTCCACCGAAGCCGCCAAGCGATTCGAGACGACGCGGCTTGTGACCCTGACCGGCAACGAGCTCCCCGGTGCTCCGCGCGAGACGCAACATCGCAGCATCGTGGAAGGTCTAAAGCGCGCGCATGACGTCGTCGCGCCGCACGGCGTGACCCTGATCGTCGAGCCCCTGAACACGCTCGTCAACCATCAGGGATACTATTTGAACCACACTGCCGAAGCGTTCGAGATCATGCGCGAGGCCGGCAGCCCGAACGTAAAGATCCTGTTTGACATTTATCACGTGCAAATCATGGACGGAAACCTGATCGATACCATCCGCAAGAACATCGCCACGATCGGCCATTTCCACGTTGGCGACGTTCCGGGAAGGCATGAGCCCGGAACCGGCGAAATCAACTACACCAACGTTTTTCGCGCGATTCGAGAGACGGGCTTTCGCGATTTCGTTGCCATGGAATATATGCCGTCGAAGGATCCCATGGCGACTCTGGCCGAAGTGCGGGCGATGGCGGCAGCCTAGTCGTACACGAAGTGAAGGACTTTTTTCAGATCGTCCCAAGCCTCGCGCTTGGCGTTCTGATTGTACGGGCGCAGCAGATACGAAGGGTGATACGTCACCATCAGCGGGGTGTCATGCCACTTGTACCAGTTCCCACGCATGCGAGTGACGCCTTCCTTGCGGCCGAGCAGTGCCCGCGCCGCTGTTGCCCCGAGGGCACAGATGGCTCGCGGGCGGATCACGGACAGTTGCCGAAACAGAAACTGCCCGCAAATCTCCATCTCGTCAGGTTCCGGCGTTCGATTCTCAGGGGGCCGGCACTTCACCACGTTGCAGATGTAGACATCCTTGCGCTCCAACGGAATACCCTCTCGCTTCGCGGTGCCCTCGATCATCTGTGTGAGCAATTGGCCTGCGCGGCCAACGAACGGAAGTCCCTGCATGTCCTCGTCGGCGCCCGGGCCTTCGCCAACGAACACCAGCTTGGCGTGCTCATTTCCTGAGCCGAAGACAATCGTGTGGCGGCCCTCATGCAGCCGGCAGCGTTTACAGTCGCCGATATCCTCGCGGATCTTTTGCAGGGAATCGTCAGCCGGGGCAAGACCCGGCAGTTCGATCATGGTAGGGTCCGGGGGAGTTGGAGCAGTCTCGCTCGAAGTTTCGCTCATCGGTGCTTCGCTTGGCGCCCGGCGATACAGCGATGTGAACCCGAGATCCTGGTAAAACTCCAGCACTCCCCGGAGTTTCTCAGCGTTCATGGGCAGGTTCGGCAAGGGCGTGCCGTAGAAGCAAGGCTTGCGTCAGGATCTCATCGGCCAACTCGCGCTTGGTGGCGCGTGGCAGCTTAAGAAACTCACCGGTCCTGAGAGCCAGCGCAACTTCGTTGTGATCCGATTCGAATCCGCTCTCGTCCCCGCCCACCAGATTGGCCACGATCATGTCGCAATTCTTGGTTTCCAGTTTGCGCCGCGCTTCGCGCTCCAGGTTCTCGGTCTCCGCGGCAAAGCCGATGAGCAGCCAGTTCTTCTTGTCTCGTCCGAGTTCGGCCAGAATGTCGGGCGTAGGATCCAGCTCCAGCGACAGGCGGGCGGCTGTCTTCTTAATCTTTTGCTGAGGCACGCTGGAAAGATGGAAATCCGCGACGGCCGCCGCCTTGATCACCATCGTCGCGCCTTTCAAATTCCCGAAAACCGCGGCACGCATCTCCTCGGCGGTTTTTACCGGGACGACCTTAACGCTGCGCGGCGGCGGAAGGTGAACGGGCCCTGAAATCAGAATTACGTGTGCACCGCGCTCGGCTGCCGCCTCCGCGAGCGCGTATCCCATTTTCCCGCTCGATCGATTGGAAATGAACCGTACCGGATCCAGTGCCTCTTGCGTCGGCCCGGCCGTAATCAGTACCGTTTCGCCCTGCAGGTCATGACGATGCACCAGTTGCTCAGCCACCGCGTCGGCGATTCGTTCGGGGTCCGCAAGCCGGCCCGGGCCGATCATTCCGCAAGCCAGGAACCCATCTTCTGGCTCGACAATCGTGTGCGACCTGGCAAGCAGTGTTTCCAAATTCGCTTGTGTCGCCGCGTGCCGCCACATGTTGGTGTTCATTGTAGGCGCCAGCACAACGGGTCCCGTGAATGCGAGGTAGAGCGTGGTCAGAAAATCATCCGCCAGCCCGTGGGCAAATTTGGCGAGGATGTCCGCGGTTGCGGGCGCCACCACCAGCAGGTCACTATCCTGCGCAACGGCGATATGCTCTACGGCGCTCGACAGTGTTTCTGCGGAATTCCCGGAGGAGAACAGGCTTGTAATCACCTTGCGGCCGGTTAACGCCGCAAACGTGAGCGGCTGGATAAACTCGGTTGCCGCCGCAGTCATCACAACCTGCACGGCAAAACCGCGCTGGATGAGCGCGCGACACAGCTCCGCTGCTTTGTACGCGGCAATCCCGCCGGCCACGCCCAAGACTACGCGCGGCTCTCTCGGCGTTTCGTCGTCTCGGCTTGCCGCGGGCACTTAGATCGCGTCGGGCGCCGGTTCTTCGATCGGCGGCGTCAGTCCGGGGATCTCGTACTTCACCAGTCCCCGCCGAACCTCTTCCGCCGCGATGATCGTCGGCTTCTTGGACGACGTAGGCAGGAACGGCCGCGCGCCGCCTTGCAGTTGTCGCGCACGCTTCGCCGCGACGATGATAAACCGGTAGGTGCTCTGCTCGGGATCGTCGGGAATGGTGCAATGTGCGTTATTCTTGGGGCCGTGTTCTGCCATGATACCTCTCAAAGTTCTTTCTGAAATGTGGCCAGGATGGGACGAATCTGATCCTCGATCCTGCTGCGGCGTACGCGCTCCGCTTGCACAATGGCCGCCAGAGTCGCCGCCGACTTATCCAAATCGTTGTTGATCACCACGTAATCGTACAAGCAATAGTTCCGGATCTCCTGGGCTGCGTCGCGCAACCGCCGTTCAATGACCGCGTCCGAATCTTCGCCTCGCGCGCGAAGCCTCTGCTCCAGAATCTGACGGGATGGAGCCAGGACAAAAATGGTGACCGCTTCCGGAAGCTTACTCTTCAATTGTGCCGCACCCTGTACATCAATGTCGAGTACCAGGTCCCGGCCCTCCGCCAATGCCTCCTCCAGCACGCCGCGGTGCGTTCCGTAATGATTGCCGAAAACCTCGGCGTGCTCCAGAAACTCATCCCGCGCAAGACGCTCCTCGAATTCGGCGCGGGAAATGAAGTGATAGCTTTGCCCGCTTTGCTCATGCCCGCGGGGAGCGCGCGTGGTGTAGGAAACAGAGAATTTCAGGCGGTCTACCTCTCGCAGCAGCCGCGCCACCAAAGTGGATTTACCCGAGCCGGACGGCGCCGAAATGATGAAAACTGTGGACAGCGCGCTACTCCAGATTGAGCGATTGCTCGCGGATTTTGTCGATCTCGGATTTTACAGCCAGCGCGCGCTCCGTGATAGTGAGCCCCAAATCTCCCAACCCTCCGGTTTTTGACAGTATAGTGTTCGCCTCGCGATTCATCTCTTGCAGAAGAAAATCCAGCTTCTTGCCGACTTCGCCGCCAGCGTGGATCAACTGTTCCAGCTCACTCGCATGTGTTTTGAGCCGGATCAGCTCTTCGCTGATATCACTCCGGTCGGCGAGTAGCGCCGCTTCCTGCGCCAGCCGCTGCGGCTCGAGACTTGCACCCCGCAACAACTCCGTCAGCCGTTCCTGCAGGCGCTTTTGGAATGCAGGCAATGCTCCGGCGCGAATCTCTTCTATTCGGCTAACCGCTTGGTTGATGCTCGCGCAGCGCTCCAAAATCTCTGTTGCTATCGCGCTGCCCTCCCGTTCCCGAAAGCCGTTCAGGCCGTGCAGAGCTTCCTCCAGCGCCGCAACGAGCGAGGTTTCGAACTCTTCGGCCAACTCGGGCGCGACGTCTGTGCGAAACATACCTGGAATCCGAAAAGCCACGTTCAGGTCGGGCGCGCCTGTTAGATGGAACTCCCGCTGCGCTTGCTCGAACGCCGCCAGGTAGGTCTGCAGCAACGGCCGGTTCAAGCTGGAATCCGCCGCCGATCCATTGGTCCGGTTCCAGGTCACATTGAGCTGCAGGTGCCCTCGCGCCATCCGGCCTTTGATCGCTTTGCGCAGTGCCGTTTCGAAGGCGTCCATCTCCGGCGGCAAATGCAGGTGCATATCCAGCCCCCGATGGTTCACGGTCTTCACGCTCAGCACCAATTCACCCGACGCGACAGTCTTGCGCACTTGCGCGAACCCGGTCATGCTGCGCACGCTCACAGGTCCACCGCCGCTCCGGCTTCTACGAACTGCAGCTCGTGCAGCCGCTGATAGATGCCGCCCCTTGTGACCAGATCCGCGTGCGTCCCCGTTTCACAGATGCGCCCCCGGTCCACCACGACAATCTTATCCGCCCGGCGAATGGTCGATATGCGGTGCGCGATGACAATCACCGTCCGTCCGGCCATCAGGTTGGCCAGAGCTCGTTGCACGAGCATCTCGGATTCCGTGTCGAGGTGGGAAGTGGCTTCATCCAAAATCAGAATCGGAGCGTTCTTCAACAATGCGCGAGCAATCGCGATGCGCTGCCGCTGGCCGCCGCTGAGTTTCACGCCACGCTCGCCAATGACTGTGTCGTAGCCTTGCGGCAGGGCCTCGATGAATTCGTCGGCGAGCGCGCTTTGGGCCGCATGGCCGATGGCGATCCGGCTGATCTCGGGGCGCCCATAGGAAATATTGCTGGCTACCGTGTCATTGAACAAAAACGTATCCTGCGCCACTAATCCGACCTGTGCACGCAGTGACGCGAGAGTCAGATCCCGCACGTCGCGGCCATCGATCCTCACCGTGCCCGAGGTCACATCATAGAAGCGGGGCAGCAGGTTCGCAAGCGTGGATTTGCCCGCTCCGCTCGGTCCCACCAGCGCCACCACTTCGCCCGCCGTGACCTCCAAGTTGATACTCTCAAGATGAAATCCGTTGGAACCCGGATAGTAAAAGCCCGCGTTGTCGTAAACAATCGCGTGCTCGAAGCGAGTGAGCTTGGCCGCACCTGGCCGGTCCTGCATTTCCACCGGATGGTCCATATATTCAAAGACCTTCTGGGATGCGCCCAGCGCCTGCTGAAAAATATTGTGGATACCGGTGAGGCGTTTGAGCGGTTCGTACATCATGAGCAGGGCGATCACGAAGCTGGTGAAATTTCCGGCGGTCAGCTCTGCGGTTTTGATCTGCGTGCGCGCGTACATCAGCAGGGCAACAATGGTCAGCGCGCCAAACAACTCGATCAGCGGCGAGGAGACAGCTTGCTGCCGGACATAGCGCAGATTGCTGCGTAGAAGGCGGCGCGCCGCATCCTGAAACCGGCGTGATTCATAAACCTCGGTACCGAAAGCCTTCACCACCTGGTGGCCGCTCAGCGTTTCCTGAAGAATTTCATTCACCTCCGCGGCCTGGTCCTGCGCCCGGCGGCTGGTGCGGCGGATCCGTCGCCCCAGGCGCGCCGTCGGCACCAGGACCAAAGGCATCACGATCAGGCTCCCCAGCGCCAGTTGCCAGTCTTTATGCAAGACCACAAACAACAGACAAATCACCACGAAGCTTTGCCGCAGCAGATCCGCAAGAATGTGCGAGATCGCCACCTGGATTTTCTCGATGTCGTTCATGATCGAGGACATCAACCGTCCGGTGGAATGCGCTTCGAAAAACTCCGACCCATGACGAAGCACTTTTTCGAATACCTTATTTCGCAGGTCCGTAATCGCGGAGAAGCCTGCGTAGTTGATCATGTAGTTCGCCAGATAGTCGCAGAGGCCTTTCACCGCGAACACCACCAGGATGGCCAGAGCAACCATTGTCGCGACGTTGTGCACTCTGGCGGGCATGAATTGGTTGAGGTACACCGGATGATTGAAGACTGGAACCGTGAACAACTTCACCGGCTTGTCGGCCGCACCCGGGTTGAGCACGTAGTCGAAAACCGGACTGACTAGCAAAGCAATGGAAGCGTGGGCCGCCCCCACCAACGCCATCAGCACAACCGACAGGGTCAGATGGAACCAATAACGCCGGGCGTAGGAAAGCAGGCGCAGCAGTTCCTTCATGCGCGCACCCGCAGGCGCTCCAGCGCGTCCTGGACTTCATGCACGCTGACGGCGTGAATGCCGCCGGGCCCGTGGAGGACCTCCGCCGGCGTGCACCAAGGCGCCCACACCACCGGATCGGAGGAACCAAAAATCACAACCACCGGGATACCGAACGCCGCCGCCATGTGCGCGGGGCCGGAATCGTTTCCCAGGAACAGCGACGCGCCCGCGATGAGCGATTTGATTTCCGCGAGCGCCGCACCCGCGACCGTGCGCCAGTTCCTGAACGCGGAAAGATCCTCTCCCGGCCCTCCGATGAACACTGGCTCGAGTTTCCAGGCGTGTTCGAGATACCGCGCGACCTCCGTGAATCGATCCGCCGGCCAGGATTTATCCGCCGCCGCAGCCAGCGGATGAATTACGACGTAGGGTCGGCCCGGCGTTCTCATCTTTTCCGCAAACAACCGCGCCCGTGGAATCTCCACTCGCGGCGCACCCAGGTAAAACACGGCGCCCGCCAAGTGCTCCGCCGTGTGGACTTTGCGGTCAACGCCCAAAATCTCCTGCGCGCGCGGAATCCGCACGTTGTACATCCATGCGTACCGGAAATGTGCAAAACCCGCCCGGAACCGCGCTCCTGACAGTGCCGTGATGCGCGTGCTCGATCCGCCGCCGTGCAGATTCAGACACAAGTCCGGTCGCCATTTGCGGACGGCGCTCCATTCCGGCCCGAGAACCTCACTCACATCCGGATTTCCCTCCAACAGCGCTTGAAACCGGTCCTCCACCACAACCGCGATGGCTGCATCTGGCAAGGCTCTCTTCAGGATCGATAAGGCAGGTGTACTCAGGATGCAGTCTCCCATGGAGCGAATCCGGATCACCGCGATTCGCCCCCGTTCGGGGAGACGTTCCAGAATTGAGCTCATGCAGGCGCGCTGCTACTCCTCAATGCGGGCTTCGTCGATCAGCATCACTGGGATGTCATCGCGAATCGGATACACGCGATGACACTGGACGCATTTCAGCCCGCTCGAATCCTGTTTCAGCTCCACGGTTGCTTTGCAAAGCGGGCACACCAGAATCTCCAGCAACTCCTTGCTAATCGCCATATGCGTGTTCAGTTTAACAGCTTTACGCAGCCGCCTTCATTTCCGAGCGCGCCCGTGCGATCACCGCCAGGTACTGCCGGGCGCGTTCTTCAATTACATCGAAGCGTCCATCCTTGACACTCTTGGCATCCACCAGCTCGCCGCCGACGGCCACAGCGCACGCTCCCGCTTTCAAGAACTCACCCGCGTTCTCGATATTCACGCCGCCGGTTGGGATCATCTCGATTTGTGGAAACGGCCCTCGCAATGCCTTGATGTATTTAGGCCCACCGACGTTACCGCACGGGAAGATCTTGACGATGTCGGCACCCGCCTCCCACGCCGTGACCACCTCGGTAGGCGTCAGCGCGCCCGGGCAGATCACCTTGGAGTAGCGTTTGGCCACCTCAATGGTGGATGCCTTCAAACTCGGCGTCACGAAGAATTCCGCTCCCGCCAGCATGCAGGCGCGAGCAGTTTCCGGGTCCAGCACCGTCCCCGCTCCCAAGACCAGCTTGTCGCCGAACTGATCGGCTACTTTCTCTAAAGCCCGGATGGCCCCGGGTACGGTCATGGTGATTTCCGCGGCGCGAATGCCGCCGCGATAGATCGCGTCTACCGATTTGATCGCGCCCTCGGCGCTCGACGTGCGCACCACCGGCACTATCCCAATTTCGGTGATGCACGATAGGATCTGATCTTTCGTCATGGCTACAGATTATCAACTTATGCGGCCAGTCTCTTGACCGAAATCAGGTTCAACGGCCCGACGCCCGGAAATCGCTGCGGCAGCGTTTCGATGAGCGCGCGCATCGGCTCGAAATCCTGTGGATTGTTGTGGATAAGCGGCATGTCATGAACCAGCGCGGTAGCCGCGATCATGATGTCGAAGCGCCATCGGCTCAGACGGTCCTGACGGGATTCGGCGCGTTGATGGGTGCGCGCCGGCGGGCTCGGGGGCACCGCCAGCATGCTCATCATTTGTGCAGACAGCAAACCGATGGCTGTCGTGAGATCCAGCACCCGTGACGGGGATGCACTAACGCTTCGCACATACTGCAGCATCTTGCTTTCGATTTCAATGCGCCGCGCCGGCGCACATCGGTCCCGGCCGAGAAAGTAACCGCGGGCACGCTCCATGATCGTGATCACGGCCACGAACATCGGAAACAGCTCCGCGTACCGCAGTAACCACTCCGCTTCGGCAGGGGACCGTGCCGGGCTCAGGTAGCTCTCGGCGCTGGTATCGAATACGAATGGGCCGGAAGCCGGATCAATCATTTCGATTCGGCGGAGGGATCTTCAAGAATGATTCCATCCACCAGCATCTGCTCTTCTTCCGTCAGTCCCGCAAACGATTTCCGGAGCATTTCCAGAACGTCAGGTCCTGGGAGCGCTTTGCGGTCCGGTTGTTGGCGAAGACCTTGCTGAAGTAGGTACGCCGCCGCGGAACTCACGCTTTGATGGCGGTCACTCGCAAACCTTTCCACATCGCGTAACACCTCTTGTGGCAGAGTCCAGGTGGTTCGCCGGGTGCGGCCTTGGATGGGTGCGTGCTTAGCCCGCCTTCTGCTCGCAGTCTTCAGCATAGATACAGTTTAGCATCACCAGATACATCAAACTGCATCACCTACGCGAACACGCAATCCGGCGGCTTACTAGTGCTCGTGCGCGTTGCGCACCAGATTCTCGAGCTGCGATTCCGGAAGGGCGGCCGCGAGGGTGATGGTATTGCCGTCCGTTTGCACACTTAGGCTCTGCAGCAGCGAAGCAATGGCGGCCGCAGCAGTAGCGGGGGCGTTCGCCTGCGCCATATTTCCGAGGAAGCGCACAACATCGGCGAGCGCCGTCGCATTCTGGCTGGAGTCGGCTACGGCTTGGCCGGAAAACTGTACCGTCTGGCCGAACTTCACGCCGCCGCTGGTCTGCTGGATTGACTTCAGCAAATCAGAGCTCAGAAAAGTGTTCAACTGCTGGTCGGGAAGTTTTTGGCCGGTGAGCGCCGAGATCGGCACGGTGGATATCGACCAGGCATCCTGCGAGTCGCTCAATTGCCCGATTTGGGCGGCCAGAGCCGGGTCAATGGCGCTGGAGGTGGCCGTGCGCCGGTCGATGGCTCCGTGGACGTAATCCAGGTCGCCCGCAATTGCAATCGAGTTCCCAAGGAACGCAACGGCGTGGGTAACGGTATGCTCTTTCCCGGTAAGAATCGAAATGCCATTGTACGACTCGACGGTGTGGCCGGCGGCTTCGGCGACCGCAAAAATAACCTGCGTGTTGAAGGTACCGCGGGCCAGGACCAGACTTTGCTGGGGCGTCGGGCCGGCTGTTGCGATGAGCACCTCTTGCAGGTCGGTGCGCGGATCGAAGCCCGTTTTAGCGGTCAGATGGTTTTCCGCCGACATCCGCGACAACAAAAACTGGCCAAATGGAGTAGTCTTGGCCTGCCCTACGTTGATTCCCGCGAACGCTTTGGCGCCGGGCATCAGCAGATTCATCAACTCCTGGTCGGCCGCGCACATCAGGCCGGCAAACAAAAAGAGAGCGCAAATAGAGCGAATCGACCGAAAAATCATAGATCCCTTCTGACGCAATGACGCACTCGGCAAGAGGAAGGTTCCACGCGATTAGTCCCCGGCCTTGACGGTTGCAGCCGTAACCGGTACTTGCTCGACGATCTCGATGCCAAAACCCTCTAGCGCCACGATCTTGCGCGGGTGATTCGTAAGCAGGCGGATAGTGTGCAGGCCGAGGTCGGATAGAATTTGTGCGCCGATGCCGCTCTCGTACTGGAGCTGCCGCTGCCCAGCCGGGTCTTTGTAATGCATGAAGTCGCGGCCATGCGAAACCATGCGATTGACGCCTTGCTGGTCCTTTTCGATTCGGAAGCCAGGGCCGGTTTGATGGAGGTAAACCAATACACCCACGCCCGCTTCCGCGATTTTACGCAGAGACTCGCGCACCAGGTTGTGGCAGTCGCAGAATTTGGAGCCGAAGACGTCTCCGTAGACGCAATGTGAATGCATCCGCACCAGCACGTTATCGTGGCCGGAGGGCTCGCCGCAGATGAGCGCCAGGTGCGTTTCCGGATCAATCTCACTGGCGTAAGCGACGGTGCGGAACTCGCCGAACTCGGTCTCGATGCAGCCCTCGGCGCGGCGGTGGATGTAGCGCCCATGCTTCATCCGGTACCGGATGAGCTCGGCCACGGAGATCATCTTGAAGCCGTGGTGTGCACAGAATTCTTCGAGTTGCGGCACGCGCGCCATGGTGCCATCGGGATTCATGATTTCGCAGATTACGCCTGCGGGCACGAGGTCCGCGAGGCGCGCGAGATCCACCGAAGCCTCCGTTTGGCCGGCGCGAACGAGTACACCACCTTCGCGCGAGCGGAGCGGAAAGACATGCCCGGGCCGTGCGAGATCATCCGGGCGAGTGGCGGGATCGATCGCGGTCAGGATGGTGCGGGTGCGATCGGCGGCGGAAATGCCGGTAGTCACTCCCAGGCGCGCGTCGATGGATTCGCAAAAAGCCGTGCCGAAGTTGGAAGTGTTCTGCTGAGAGATGAGCGGCAGGCGCAGGTAATCGCAACGCTCGGCGGTCAATGCTAGGCAGATGAGACCACGGCCATGTGTGGCCATGAAATTAATGATCTCGGGCGTGACTTTTTCCGCGGCGATGGTGAGGTCACCCTCATTTTCGCGGTCCTCGTCGTCCACCACCACCACAATCCGGCCGGCGCGGATGTCCTCCACAGCCTCGGGAATGGGGACGAACGGCATGGTTAGTTTAACTATAGCTGTTCTTCAGTGGATCGTTCACCTCGCGTTGATCGACGGCGCGTGTAGCGCAGGGACACGCGCCTTTTGCGGGTACCTGCGGCCTTTCGAGTTCGTCCCGCCGAAAAAACCGCGGGTCTCCCGCAAACAACGCGTAGCCCCGCGCTACAGGAATGGGTGGCTATTCGAAACTATGTCGCCAGTGAAAAGACCGCCGCCGGGATCAACCTACTTTTGGCGCGCCGCCTAAAATCAGGGAACGCGCGGGGCTTGTTAAGATGAACTTTAACGGTTCCTGGGGTGAGTTTTTTGCGAGTGGCTCCATGCTACTTCTGCGGTCTATCTTTTCATCGTTGCCGAAGCTGACCTTCACGGCGGTTGTCGACATCCTCGTGGTCGCGTTTGTGATCTATCAACTGCTTATGATTGTGCGCGGTACGCGCGCCGGGCACATCCTGATCGGCATTCTGACCATGGTCGCGTTGTACGCAATTGCCGTGTGGGCTGGTCTGGAGGCCCTGCGGTCGGTCCTCTCGTACATTGTGCCCTATACCGCGATTGCCGTCATCATTCTGTTTCAGTCGGAGATCCGGCGCACGCTCGCGCGCATCGGCCGCAAGCGGTGGTTCGCGCGCGGTTTTAAGCGCCCGGAGTCCATCGACGAGATTCTGCTGGCGCTCGCCAGGCTTTCACAGCGCAAGGCGGGCGCGCTCATCGTGCTGGAGCGCGACATCGGCTTGCGAACCTTCGTCGAGAGCGGTGTGCGGCTCGATGCGGAGATTTCCGCGGACTTATTGATGGCCATCTTCCAGCCTGGTGGCGCACTGCACGATGGATCGGTCATCGTGCAGAAGGACCGTATCAGCGCCGCCGCATGTTTTTTGCCGCTGACGACGAATCCGGCGGTGCCGGTTAACCTTGGCACACGCCATCGCGCCGCCATCGGAATCACCGAGGAAAGCGATTGTCTTTCCCTGGTGGTTTCGGAGGAGACGGGCCACCTCTCGGTGGCGGCTCACGGCGAGATCCATGCCGGCGTAAGCCTGGATGAAATGGACGCGCTGATCAACACACATTTTGGTGTGGACAAGCACCCGGCCAACATTTCTGATGATTTCGCCGTGAGGCAAACGGATGAAGATCCACGAGCCGTGGGGAAAGCCGGCTGACCGTGCTTGGAATCCTGACCCACAACCTCGGATGGAAACTGCTGTCCCTGGCTGCTGCCTTCGCGATTTGGATGTTTGTAGCGAGTGAGCCGGAACTTGCTACACTCTCCACGGTCCCGGTGGAGTACAAGGGCGTTCCGGACGATCTGGAAATCAGCTCGGAAGTCCGCGAGAACGTAACGCTCGAGACGCGCGGCCCCGTGGGACGGTTGCGCGATATGCCGGATGCACGGTCGGCGGTAGTGCTGGACTTTTCATCCGTTCAGCTGCCTGGAGTGAAGACGTTTGATATCGATGCGCGCAACGTGAGTCTGCCGCGGGGAATCCGTTTAGTGCGCGGGATTCCGGCACAGTTGACCTTCACGTTTGAACATCGCCTGGCTCGCGAAGTGCCGGTGGAGGTGCGGCTTGCGGGGCCACACCAGGGCTATGCCGTTGTGAGCGCGGAAGCCTTTCCGCCGAAGCTGGGAATCGTGGGACCGGAGTCGGCCGTCCGCCGGACGCAGTCGCTGGCCACCGACCCGGTTGAAATCAGCACCGTCGTCAGCGAGGCGCAATACCTGGTGAATACGTACTTACCCGAGCGTCTGGTGCGCTTCCAGGGCTCCTCGCATGTGACTGTGCGCGTGGTGGTGAAAAAGAAATAAACAATCATGGGAAAACAGCTTTTTGGCACTGACGGGATTCGCGGTGCCGCCGGCGAATATCCGTTAGATGCGCCGACCGTACACGCTTTCGGCATGGCGCTCGCGGATACGGCGCGGCACCTCAATCCGGAGCCCGAGATTCTGATAGGCATGGACACGCGCGAGTCCGGCCCCTGGATCGCCGAGCAGGTGGCCGGCGGTTTGGCGGAACGGGGCGTGCGCGTGCGGCTGGCAGGCGTCATTACCACGCCGGGCGTTGCATACCTGACGCGGGCTGACGATTTTGTGGCTGGCGTCATGATCTCCGCCTCGCACAATCCCTATCAGGATAACGGGATTAAGGTCTTCGGCCATTCCGGCTTCAAGCTGCCGGACGCGGAGGAGCACGAAATCGAGCGGGAGATTTTCGGGCTACTCGATCGAGGGCTCGGCCAAACCACGCCCAAATCCTTAGCGGTCGATCCAGGACTGGATCAGCGTTACATCGATTACTTGCTCTCGATAGTGACGGTCCGTTTCGACGGCATCCGCATGGTGATCGACTGCGGTAATGGCGCGGCCTCCCATCTAGCTCCGGAACTGTTCCGGCGTAACGGCGCCGAGGTTCATGCCATCTGCTGCGCGCCGAATGGGAGAAACATCAACCTGGATTGCGGCGCCCTGTACGTGGAGAAACTGAGGCAGGTGGTGGTCGAGCGGAAGGCGGATCTGGGTGTGGCGTTTGATGGCGACGCCGACCGTGCGATCTTCGTTGCGGCCAGCGGAAAAATCGTGGATGGCGACGCGGTCCTGCTGATGGCGGCACGTTCGGTGAAGGCCGCTGGACATCTGACGGGAGATGTCGTGGTGTCCACCGTGATGGCGAATCTCGGCTTAGAAACGGCGCTGGCGAACGACGGCATCCGCATGCTGCGCACGCCGGTGGGCGACAAGTACGTGCTGGAAGAAATGATCCGCGTGGGCGCTGCACTGGGTGGCGAACAATCCGGTCATGTGATTTTCCGCGAGTGGGCGACCACGGGCGACGGCATGCTGACGGCACTCCGAATCTTGGAGACCGCGCGCCAGGCGGGGATGGGCCTCGACGAGCTGACGCGCGACCTTCACACTTATCCGCAGCGCCTCTATAATGTCCGCGTTCGTGAGAAGAAACCACTCACGGAACTGCCCGCGGTGGGACATGAAATCAGCGCGTGCGAGAAGGCGCTGGGGTCGGCCGGCCGCGTGCTGGTGCGCTTCTCAGGCACCGAACCGCTGGCTCGCGTGATGGTGGAGGGGCCGGAGCTCACGCAGGTGGAAAATTTCGGCCAGCGGATTGCGCGTGCCATCGACCGCGAGATCGGCGTAAAGTAGACTGTTGTTCCTCCAAGGAGAATCGAACATGCGTTTGATGCTTTCCGCACTGTTGCTGTGCTCGACGGGTTGGGCGCAGCATACACGTATGAAGCTGCCCAACGAGCAATGGGTGAAGCTCTTTAACGGCCGCGACCTCGCCGGCTGGATCGAAGTGGGGCACGAGAAGTGGACTGTCGAGGACGGGACTATCCACGGACAGGCCGTCACCAAGGAGTACGGTTACCTGAAGACCGAAAAGAATTACAAGGATTTCGAACTGACGTTGCGGTTCAAGTGCGAAGGCGACGGCAATAGCGGCGTCTTCTTCCACACCGAATTCAAGCCGGGGACGGCGGATGTGAGCCAGGGTCTCCAGTTCGAGATCGATCAGGTGGTGGGTCACACCGGCGGGATCTACGGCGACGGCCGCCAGTGGATTGTATGGCCCGCACCGGAGTTCGAGGGCGTGATCCATCGCAACGACTGGAACGACTATCTGCTGAAGGTAGTGGAGAATCGCTACATCGCTCGGCTGAACGGCATCGTGATTGTGGATTTCACCGACCCCACGCCCAAATCTTTTGACGGCTCGATTGCGCTGCAACTTCATTCCGGAGGCTCCGGCAACATGCGCTTCAAAGATATCTACGTCCGCGATCTCTCGGTGCGGTAAGTGGGATCGCCATGCAGCCGAGGCTGTCTCCACCGGGCATGTCAATGCGTCCCTTTCTGAGCTTTCTATTCGCCGCCACGTCGGTCGTAGCGCAGTCCATTCCGCGGCCCGAGTACCCGCAGCCGCAATTCGAGCGCGAGCACTGGGTCAATCTCAATGGTACCTGGGAGTTCGAATTCGACGACAACAACCACGGTCTGGCGGAGGACTGGGCATCCGGCGGCAAGGCCTTTTCCCGCCATATCACGGTGCCGTTCTGTTTCGAGAGCGCACGCAGCGGGATCGCCGATACGTCGTTCCATCCCTGGGCGTGGTACCGGCGCGGCATCACCATTCCGGCAGATTGGAAAGGCCGCCGTGTGGTGCTGCATTTCGGCGCCGTCGACTACCGCGCCTGGGTGTGGATCAACGGCCGTCTGGCGGGGCAGCATGAAGGCGGCAACGTTCCGTTTCAGTTCGACATTACGGACCTGCTCAAGCCCGGCGCGAACACAGTCACCGTGCGCGCCGAGGATCCGCCCACCGACCGGTACATTCCGCGAGGCAAACAGTATTGGGAGCTGAAATCCGCGAGTATCTTTTATACGCGCACCAGCGGCATCTGGCAGACGGTCTGGCTGGAAGCCACCGGCGAGAGCTATCTCTTGCGAGTGCGCACCACACCTTCGCTCGATGGCGCGGTGCGATTCGATGCGTCCATCGCGCGCCCCGTGCCCGGTCTCGAATTCGTGGCGAAGATCCGCTATGAAGGAACGGAAATCGCCCAAAGCTCCGCGCGGGCCGAGGGGACACGAGCCAGCGACATCGCGATCGTTTCAGATCCAAAGCTCTGGTCACCGCGCCGGCCGCGCCTGTACGATGTTACCTTCGAGCTGCGCAACGGTGCGACGGTTCTCGATAACGTCAGTTCGTATTTCGGCTATCGTTCGGTTACGACGGAAAACAGCCGCGTGATGCTCAATCGCGACTCTGTTTTCCTCAAGTTCGTGCTCGACCAGGGCTATTGGCCGGAAAGCATCCTGACGCCGCCATCCGACGAAGCCATTCAGTACGACATCCGCATGACCCAGGCGATGGGCTTCAATGGCGCGCGCAAGCACCAGAAACTGGAGGATCCCCGCTACCTGTACTGGGCGGACAAAATGGGCTTTCTGGTGTCGAGCGAGATGGCCAACGCTTACTTGTTCGATGACGGCTATGTCGAGCGGTTCACACGCGAGTGGATGGAAGCCGTGGAGCGCGATTACAACCATCCATCCATCATTATCTGGGTACCGATCAACGAAAGCTGGGGCGTGCCCGACCTTTCCGATCCGCGCCAGCGGAACCATCTCAAATCGCTCTACGCGCTGACGCGTTCGCTCGACTCGACGCGCCTCGTGATCGACAACGAGGGCTGGCAGCACACGGAAATGACGGACCTTTTTGCTCTGCACGATTACGCTCGCACCGGCGAATTGTTATACGAGCGTTACAAGGATCTGGGCAAGCCCGGGCAGCGCATTCCGGGTGATGGTGTCGCACCCCTTGTCCCAGGCGCCAGCTACAACGGCTCGCCGTTCTATCTGTCCGAGTTTGGCGGCATCGCCTTCATTCCTCCGGGACACGAAGTGCCCAAACAGGCATGGGGGTACTCCGGGGTGGAGAAGACCGCCGAATCCGCCGTGGCACGGCTGCGCGGGCTTTATCAGGCAATCGGTCGAATACCAGCATGGGCGGGTTTGTGCTATACCCAGTTGACTGACGTCGAGCAAGAAGTCAACGGCCTCATGACCTACGACCGCAAGCCCAAGTTCGATGTGAAGGCCATTAAGGATACGAACGACCTGATCGAGTAGAATAGGCATTCTGTTAGCTGTGTTAACATTGCGAAACATGCCGGGAGTATTCGAGGGCGGGGTCTGTGTGGCCTTCTGCGGCGCGGGGGCATTAATGGCCTACAGCGTTCGCGGCCGGTCGGCAACTCTGTTTGCGCCATCGGTATATCGCGGCCCAACCTCCCGGCGCGCGATCGCCTTGACTTTTGACGACGGTCCCAGTGAATCTACGCCGGCGCTGCTGGAAGTGCTTTCAAATCAAGGCGTTCCCGCTACTTTCTTCCAGTGTGGCGCGAATGTGAGGAGATTGCCCGAAATTGCGCGAGAGGTCGTGCGACGCGGCCACGAAGTGGGCAATCACAGCGACACTCATCCCAAGTTCTACTTTCGCAAACCGGAATTCATCCGGGAGGAGCTGACGCGCGCCCAGGGGGCCATCGCCGAGACTACGGGCATTTTTCCGGCGCTTTACCGCGCGCCCTTCGGCATCCGCTGGCCGGGCATGCGGGCTGCGCAGGAGCGGCTGCATCTGCTGGGCGTGATGTGGACCGTGATCGGGCGCGATTGGAAGCTCGATGCTCCCGCCATTGTTCGCCGAGTTTTACCACACGCCGGGAACGGGGCCATTGTCTGTCTGCACGACGGCCGCGAACTGGAGGCGCAACCGGCGGTCGAACCCACGATTGAAGCCGTTCGGCGGCTCATCCCCATGCTGAAGGCCGAAGGGTACAGCTTCGAAACGGTAAGCCAACTGATATGTCCGACGAACTGATCCAGAGAGTGCGAAACGTCATCGCCAATACCCAGCGTATTCCGGTGGACAAGATTACCATCGACAGCACCTTTCAAGAGCTGGGAATCGATTCGATGGACGGCGTGAACATTCTGTTCGCACTCGAAAACGAATTCAACATCACCATACCCGATGAGGCGGCCAAGCAAATTCGCGACGTCCGCCAGATGATCGAAGGCGTGGAGAAACTGATTGGGGGCGGCACAGCGGACGCTGCTGCGCCTGTGACCTCGTAAGGATGCATCGCGTCGCGGTAACTGGTATCGGCGTTATTTGCGCGCTAGGGCGCAGTGCCGAGGAGTTCTGCCGCGCGTTGCGTGAAGGCCGGAGCGGGATCGGACCCATTCAATCCTGCGATTGCGGCACGCTGCGATTTCGCAACGGAGCCGAGGTGGCGGCATACGACCATCATCCCTATTTCGACGACAAACGCGCCGACTTCATTGACCGCTTCGCGCAGTTTGCCGTAATTGCGGCGCGGGATGCCGTAAGCGATGCCGGAATCGAATGGACGCCGGAGCTGCGCGAGTCGAGCGCCATCATTACAGGCTCCTGCGTGGGCGGACAGGCGACCGAAGACGTAGGCTTCTATAACGTGTACAAGATGGGGCAAACGCGCGTGCATCCCTTGACCATTCCCAAGACCATGGCCAACGCGGGCGCAAGCCACATTTCGATGGAGTTCGGCATCACCGGGCCGAGCTACACCATTTCCACCGCGTGTTCCTCGGCGTCTCACGCCATCGGCCAGGCGTTCTGGATGGTGCGGTCGGGAATGGCGCCCTTAGCGATCACCGGCGGCAGCGAAGCGCCATTCAGCTACGGGATCTTGAAGGCATGGGAGGCTCTGCGCGTGGTCTCACCCGATACCTGCCGGCCATTTTCCAAAGATCGCACCGGCATGATTTTGGGAGAAGGCGGGGCCATGCTGGTGCTCGAGCCGCTGGAGGCGGCGCGGGCCAGAGGCGCAAGGATTCATGCCGAGATCGTGGGCTTCGGCATGTCGTCGGACGCTTGCCACATCACCCAACCCTCGGCCGACGGCGCGGCTCGAGCCATGCGAGCCGCGGTGTGCGATGCGCGCCTGATGCCGGAAGCAATCGGTTACATCAACGCGCACGGTACGGGCACTCAGGCCAACGACGTGACCGAGACCTCGGCCGTTCGCGCTGTTTTCGGCCCGCACGCGGACCGTCTGCCAGTGAGCTCCACCAAGTCCATGCATGGCCATGCATTGGGGGCCGCGGGGGCACTCGAAGCCATGGCCGCGATCATCGCCTTGCGCGATGGATTCCTGCCGCCCACGGCCAATTACAACCAACCTGACCCCGAATGCAATCTGGATGTGGTACCCAACACCTCGCGGGCCGCTCAGGTGGAGTATGCGCTCTCTAACTCCTTCGCATTCGGTGGTTTAAACGCCGTGCTCGCATTTCGCCGCTGACCTGCGAGTCTTTACAACTCTGACTCGGCTCTTCTCTTTAGAATTGGAGTTGTGGGCCACAAGGCAGACGTACAAACCGCGTCGGGAACCTCGCGCCGAGGCTTCTACCTGACGTTCATTTACGGCCTTTGGAGCCTGATCAGCGCTGCGCTTGCCGCACCGGCACTGTTGTACCTGTTGCTGCCGCCGAAAGTACGCCGCGATTCCGAATGGATCGAGGCCGCCGATCCGACACAGTTGCGTCCCAAAGTACCCCTCGAAGTAGTCTTTCGCAAAAACCATGTCGATGGCTGGAAGATCACGAGCGAGAAAGAAACCGCCTGGGTGGTGAAGCTATCGGACCAGCAAACGCTGGCGTTCGGCCCTCAGTGCACGCATCTGGGCTGCGCGTATCATTGGGACGAAGCCAAGTCGCAATTTCTGTGCCCCTGCCACAACTCCGTATTTGCGGTGGATGGCACGGTGGTTGCCGGGCCGGCGCCGCGCCCTCTTGACCGCTACGAAACAAAGATCGAGAACGGCAAGCTGCTACTCGGGCAATTGCACCAGCCAACAGGACCGAAAGCATGAAGTGGAAAGACCGGCTGCATGTTTGGCTGGATAGCCGCACGGGTGTCGAAACCGCTGTCCGCAATTTCCTTTACGAAAACATTCCTGCCTCAAGCGGCTGGCACCAGGTGTTCGGCAGCGTGGCGCTGTTTCTGTTTCTGACGCAGGCGTTCACGGGGGCGCTGCTTGCCTTCAACTATGCGCCGACACCGGGCGACGCCTACAACAGCCTGCGCTACATTCTCGCCGAGGTCACAGCTGGCCGCCTGATGCGCGGACTGCATCACTGGGGCGCCAGCATGATGATCGTGATCGTGGTGCTGCATATGACCCAGGTTTTTCTCTACGGCGCGTACAAGAAACCGCGCGAGGCGACCTGGATGGTGGGCGTGGTCCTGCTGCTCGTTACCCTCGCCTATGGTCTTACCGGATACCTGCTGCCGTGGGACAACCGGGCGTACTGGGGCACGGTGGTGACGACGCAGATTGCGGCGAAAGCTCCGGTGCTGGGGCCGTATCTGGTTCGCCTGCTGGGCGGGCAGGGCGAAGTCGGAGTGGTGACGTTCGCGCGTTTTTACGGCCTGCACGTTTTGCTGTTGCCACCGGCGACCTTGCTGCTGATCGCGATACACGTTTATCTTGTGCGCAAGCACGGCGTGGCGCCGGAGCTTGGCGACGACGCGCGTCCGGTGAAAAAGTTCTATCCCGAGCAGGTATTCCGCGACACCGTGGCGATCTTCATCGCCTTTACGATTCTGTTTGTGCTGGCGGTGGCCGTGCGGGTGCCGCTCGAGCAGCTTGCCGATCCCACCGATACGGCTTATATTCCGCGGCCTGAGTGGTATTTCCTGTTCCTGTTTCAGACTCTCAAGGTGTTCGAGGGCCCCCTCGAGGTGGTGGGCAGTGTCGTCCTGCCAACGCTGGCAATCCTGGCGCTATTTCTCGTGCCTTTCATCGATCGCGCGCGCATGCGGAAGGTCACCGAGCGGACGTTTGCCGGAGCGTTGGTGGTGTTGGCGGCTATCGGCTGGGGTGGGCTTACGGCGGCTGCCATCGCTACGACGCCGAAGCCGGCCATCGCCGAGCAGATCGATTTCTCACAGCCAACCGACTGGCTGCAGCTCTCGCCGGTCGAGATGGCGGGCATCGGCTATTTCCGCCAGGAAAACTGTATCAGTTGCCACTCCGTGGGTGATGGAAAGCCCAAGATCGGTCCGGATCTGGCAGCGGGAACACACCGATCCGCGGCCTGGATGATTCAGCACTTCAAGCGGCCGTCGGCGATGGTGCCGGGCAGCGCCATGCCGCCGATTCAGTTGAGCAACGCCCAGCTCAATTCCCTCGCGGCTTTCTTGCTGAAACTGAATCCGCGGAACGCCGAGGGCTTTCAATCTGCGCCCGACTTCGCCGTCCAGGGCGCCGTCATCTATCTGAACAGCCAGTGCGGTTCGTGCCACATGGTGAACGGTGTGGGCGTCAAGCTCGGCCCGGTGCTGAACGGCCTGAAGGAGCGCCGAACCCAGCAATGGGTGATAGACCACTTCCGCGATCCGCAGGCACTCTCACCCGGCAGTATCATGCCGCCGTACCGATTGCCTCCGTCACATATGGAGAAGATTGTGGGGTACCTGTTCGTGCTGCCGGATTAGGCTTTTGAGTTAGAGCGCTTACACCAGGGCGCCGGTCGAATGAATGCCCGCCGAGTGCAGTGCCGCCGCCATCTTCTCGAGAGCTGTCTTGTGAATCTGGGAAACGCGGCTTTCGTTGATGCCGAGAATTCCGCCGATCTCCTTCATGGTCAGTTCTTTGGAGTAGTAAAGCGTAACCACTTTCTGATAGCGCTCTGGCAGTGTCTTCACCGCTATGTTGAGGACCTGGCGCAACTGTTCACGGGCGCACATGTTGTCCGGCTGGCATTCGCGCGAGGCCGGAAACTCCGGCGTACTGTTCTGCTCCCGGTCGGATGCGTAGCTCGATGCTGACATCAGTCCCACGGTTCGCAGCTCCAGCACCATGCGCCGCCAGCGATCGATGCCGATGCCCAACTTTTCGGCGACCTCGGCCTCTACGGGCGCCCTCTTGAGCTTGTCCGATAGTTCGCGCGTGATGGCTTCCACCATTTTCTGGCGCTTCCGCAAGTCGCGCGATGCCCAGTCGAGCTGCCGCAAGCTGTCGAGAATGGCGCCCTTGATCCGGTACTTCGCGTAGCTGTGGAACACGACTTGTTTTGCGGGGTTGAACTTGGTCGCGGCGTCAAACAGTCCGAGCACTCCTGCGTGAATGAGATCGTCCAGATCAACGTGGACGGGAAGGTTCTCGTGCACTCGCACCGCGATGGCCTTCACCAGCGGAAGGTGATCGAGCACAATCCGGTCCCGGACTGCATTCGATACTTTGGTTCGACGCCGTGCGGCCGCAGTTATGGTGCTAGTCTTGTCTGTTTGTAGGCGCATATTTTTTGATCGGCCGGGCTTGGCATCCGTTTTACGTTTGCTGCCAGGCACAATCTCCATTGCAACGCCTGGGCCAAGCGAACTACATCAGTCAAACCACCTAGATTCAGCGCGGAGATTTGTTAAGAAGCGGATCTTGTCCCGGAATGAAACGCGCCCGAAGGGCCGCACGTTTCGAGATGGAACAAGCGTCCCGTTTTGACCGGCCGCCTAATGGACCAGCGGCTGTTTTCCCATCAAGGCCTGTGCAACGGCTGCTCGCGCGGCGTCTGTCACCTGGACCACCGGCCCGTCGTGGTAAGACGCCTCGGGCGGGCTATCGTCCCACCGGGCGCCGGCTGGGTATACGGCAATGTAGTCCCACACGATGCTCCTGCGGTCGTGCTCACCCATGGAGCGCGATACGAGCCTACCCTTGTCCCAGAATTGCGCGACGCGCGTGTCGGACATCCTGCTCAGCGTCATCGTGGAAGGCGCAAACCAATCCGTGGGGAGCACCGGTTCCCAAACAACCAAAGCTCGCACCGGCTTGCCCGCGAACTCTTGCATGATGTGCTCGGCTGCAGAGGCCCCCTGCAGGCAGATGGCTCAAGTAGGCGACAATAGCAGCAGAACTCGAACATCATCCTTTGCCGCATTGAATTGATTCCTGATTTCGGAGATGTTCTGCACCGTGAGAGTCTGGAGCGGCGGCTGGCCCTGGGGAGCCTGGCTCCCGGCATAGACGTAGATCAGCAGTACAAGCAGAATCACTGTCGCCGCCGCGCCCGCCAGGTATTTCAGTTTCATGAATTACCTTGCCAATAGACTCGCCGCGGCGTTTGCCATCACCTGGGGAAAGAGGATCGAGACGAGCACGAACACCGCGGACACCCATAACAGAATCGAGGCGAGGACGCCCGGCCGCCGATCGCATTGGCTGGCTCGCCGGGCCTGATAGAACCCATACGCGATCAACAGAATTGAGACCACCAGCAAATACGGCCTCGCCGCCGAAAGAAAAGCCGAACCCCCGGCAAGCCCCGCCGCCATCACGAATGGCAGAAACGGCAGGCAGCAGCTGGATGCCGCAACCACACTCCCGATAGCCGCGAGACTCACGATGGCGGTGCGCCCACCGGACTTGCGTGTGTCCTCTGTGATCGGCTCCTCGTGCGCCCGCACCATTTCATGTTACGGCAAGCCACGAACGCGTCAATGGTAATTCGTTTCGATTATTGCGCCTCCGTACCGGGCTCGGTTACGTTATCCTAATCACCACGGATGCCTATACTCACTGAACCCATCGGCAGCATTCCGCGTCCGGCTGAGTTGATCGCGGCCTGGAGCGACGAGCAGGCGGGCCGCATTTCATCCCAACAATTCGACCAGATCGCCGAGGCCGCCCTCCGCGACACCATCCAGCGGTTTGAGGCCACAGGATCTCCTGTCATTACGGATGGGGAACAAACCAAGCCCAGCTTCGCGACCTATCCGCTCGCCGGCTTCGCGCGTCTGGCGGCGGATGGCGTGGTGATTCCCTTCGCCGACGGGCATACGCGCCAGTTGCCGCGGCTGACGGCCGGTCCGTTCCACTACGCCACCTACGCCTCGCAATATTTTGCAGCCGCGCGGCGGCTTACCGATGCGCCACTCAAGCAGGCGGTCATCTCGGCGTCCGCACTCAGCCTTCTTTATCCGGCTTCCGGCATTCCCGGTTACTCGCGCGATGCGTTTCTGTCGGACCTGGTGGACGAAGCGGTGGCGGACATTCGCCGCTGCCTGGTACACGGCGCCGATAGCGTGCAGATCGATTTCACCGAAGGCCGCCTCTCGCTGAAGCTCGATCCCTCGGGCGGACTGCTGGAGAACTTCGTTGCCTTGAACAACCGCGTGCTCGACCATTTTTCACCGCTGGAGCGGCGCCGCATTGGCGTGCACACATGTCCCGGCGGCGACCGCGATGCCACTCACAGCGCCGACGTGGACTATGCGGGATTGCTGCCAGTTCTGTTCCGGCTCCAGGCGGGCCGTTTCTATATTCAACTGGCGAGCGAAAAAGATCCGATCCGCGTTCTGAAGATCATTCGCCAGCATTTGCACCCCGATCAGATTGTTTTCGCCGGCGTCATCGATCCCATTAACCCGGCCATCGAAAAGCCAGCGCAGGTGCGCGATCGAATTTTGCAAGCCGCGGAATATTTGCCCGCCGCCCAATTGGGCTCGACCGACGACTGCGGCTTCTCGCCTTTCGCGGACGACACATCCACCTCGCGCGATATCGCATTTGCGAAGATCCGCGCGCGAGTCGAAGGCACGAAGCTGGCGGCGGAGAAGCTGGGGCGAGCCTAGTCCTTTTCCATTATTGTCTGCCGCCCTGGATTTCCGTTAGGATCATCCAAAGTCTCATGCTTCGTTCTCGTTGGATGTTCAGTCTGATTCTACTCGCCTGCCTGGCCCTTTCTCTGGCTTGCGTGCTTTATCCGATCTACGTCATCCGGCCGTTCCGCGCGCAGGGCGCGCGCGAGCTGGCGGCAGCCCTCGTGGTCAGTCGCTACCGGGGGATGGTCACTGTGATCGCAGCGATCGCGGCGCTGGCCGCGCTGGCGGCATATTGGCCGTCGCAGCCGGTTAGGTGGCGGCGGATTCTCGCCGCGGCGGTTGCGGGCCTCGTTTGTGTATTCGCAGTGCTGGCGCGAATCAACGTATTCGAGCTGATGTTTCATCCTATCGACCACGCCTCATTCGCCGCCGCTGCGAAGTCGAAGCTCGATGGCGGCGAGAAGGTCATCGCCGTCGTGGTCAACGGCCAGGCGCGCGCCTATCCGATCCGCGGCATGGCGTACCATCACATCATTAATGACGAGGTGGGTAAGACCGCCATCGTCGCGACGTATTGAACGCTCTGTCACACCGGTCTGGTGTGGACGAGGGAAGTGGACGGCCAGCGGCTGACCTTTCACCTGGCCGGCATCAACAACCAGAACTTCATCATGCGCGATGTTGAAACCGGCACCTACTGGCAGCAGATCAGCGGCCTCGCTATTTCAGGCCCCCTGAAGGGCCGGCAGTTGACGTTGGTGCCGTCCGACGAGCTTACCTTCGCCACCTGGAAATCTGAACAACCACAAGGCACGGTGCTCAACGACGTGCCTAAGTATGTTTCCGAATACGAGAAGCCGGATTGGGATGTGCGCATGCAACGTGTGCGCACGGTGATTCAATTTGCCGAGCATGGTATGAAGGCGCGCGACCTGATGCTCGGCATCCAGGCCTTCGGCGCCAGCCGCGCGTTTCTCTACGACCGCGTGCTCAAGGAGAAGCTGGTGAAGGATCACGTGGGCGCCGAGCCCGTGCTGCTGGTGGCAGGCGAGGACAACCAATCCGTTCGCGTGTTCCGCGATCGCATCCCTGGTGTCGATGGCGCGCCCGACTTCTACCGCCTCACCCCACCGAAACCCGGCGTGCTGCTCATGGATGCCTCGACCGGCAGCGAATGGAATTTCCAAGGCTGCGCGGTGTCCGGCAAAGAGCAAGGCGTGTGTCTGGAGCGCGTACAAGCCATCAAGGACTACTGGTTCGACTGGCGCAACTACAATCCGAAGACCACAGTTTGGGGAAAATAACGCCGCATTTAACCAAAATGTAAATCAATTGCGTGCGGAAACTCACGCCTCATCGTTTAACAGGTTTAAATCAAACTGTCATTCTTTTTTAACCCCGCGTTGCTAAGCTCGCCTCACGTCCTCAAATCACTCGCAGTCTTTTGGAGGTAGGGCATGACCTTTCGCATCACAACTGCGTTACAGGTGAGCGTTTTCATGGCGGGAGTAGCGTTTGCCCAAGTGACCACCGCCAGTCTGACCGGCTTGGTGAAGGATTCGAGCGACGCCGTGGTGGCCGGCGCGAAAGTGACGGCGCAAAATGCGTCCATCGGAGCAGAGCGCTCCGCCGAAACCAACGGCGATGGATACTATTTCCTCGCGGATCTGCCGGTGGGCGCTTGGGATATCACAGTCGAGAAAACCGGATTCCAGAAAGCCGTCAGCCACGTGAACCTGGACCCAACCGAGAAGGGCCGCCAGGATTTCACGCTCGCGGTCGGCACTGTAGCCACGACCACAACCGTCGAGGCTCAAGCCGCCTTGCTTTCGCCGGAAGACGCTTCGATCGGCAGCGTGGTCGAGAACAAGTACGTCAGCGAGTATCCGTTGCTCCTGCGAAGCTGGGACGACCTGGTGAACCTTGTCGCGGGTGTGCAGGGCCAACGCTACACCGACCAGGGCGGAAGCACCAGCGCCGGCCGCACCGGCGGGTTCAACGTGCACGGCATCCGCCAGCTCGAGAACAATTTTCTGCTGGATGGCGTCGACAACAACTCCATCTCGGAAAACGTGCAGGAGCTCACTACGCAGGTGGCCCGCCCGTCGGTGGACGCTCTTCAGGAATTCAAGATCATCACCAATCCCTATTCGGCCGAATACAGCCGCGGCGGCGCGGTGATCAGCGTGATCAGCAAGGGTGGAACCAACGAATATCACGGCACGCTGTATGAGTACCTGCGCAATCGCGATACCGATGCCAACGATTTCTTCTCCAACCGGCAAGGCCTGGCGAAACCGGAAAACGTCCGCAATCAGTTCGGCGGCAATCTGGGCGGTCCCATCAAGAAGAACAAGCTGTTCGCCTTCTTCGACGAAGAAACCACGCGCATCGTCACCGGGCAGTTGCGCAGCGGTACGGTACCGGTTGACACCGAGCGGATCGGAGATTTCAGTGCGGCCGCCGGAGCGGCGGTCCACACCACGTACCCCACCATCTATCAGGATGGCGTGCCCGTGCCCGGCAACATGATTCCGGCGAGCGCTATCTCGCCGGTCGCCGCGTCCGTCATGGCGCTGTTTCCCGAGCCTACCGTAGCCGGAGCCGATCTGAACAACTACTTCCGCAACGCCAACCTGACGGACTATACCAACCGGTTTTCGACGCGCGTCGACTGGCAGGCTTCCGACAACGACAGCGTGTTCTGGCGCTACACATGGAGCACCCGCGATCGCAACAGCCCGGGCCTGTTCCCCGGCCTTGCCGACGGCACGCAGTCCTCGTCACAGGGAAAATATCATCTGACGGCGGACCTGGCAGTGGTTGGCTGGACGCGGCCGATCAGCCCTTCGCTTGTCAATGACCTGCGCATCGGTTACGAGCACGACAATTCGTATGCGCAGCAGGAGCCCTTCGGCCAGTCCGGCGGCAACCTGGTGCCGGGTGTGCCCAATGATCCGGCGTTCGCCGGCGGCGTCACCATGATCACGTTCGCCAACATCAATACGTTTATCGGCTCCCCGAACTTCCTGCCCAAGTTTCAGAAAACGCAGCAGTGGCAGTTCTCCGATACCCTTGCTTGGACGCTCGGCAAACACCAATTCAAGTTCGGCTCGGACGTTCACGATCCGCAAACCGATAATTTCCAGGACGTGCCGGGCCTGCGCGGCGCACTGAATTTCGACAAGATCTTCACTTGTGAGCGCAACGCCAACAATCAATGCGTGGCGGGCACTGGAATTCCCTACGCCGATTTCCTTTACGGCGATCCGCAAACCGCGATGTTGTCCAACCGGTTCGTGGTGAATCAGAAATGGTATTGGTTCGATTTCTTCGCGCAGGACGATTTCAAAGTGACCCCGAAGCTCACTCTGAACTTGGGCGTGCGCTACGATTTCTCCTCGCCGGTTTGGGAAGGCAACAATCACCTGTCCAATTTTGATCCGGCGGGAAGCGGCTCGATCATCATGGCCTCCAACGGATCCTTGTTGAGCCGCACCCTGGTGCAGCCGCAGAAACTGGACTTCTCCCCGCGCCTCGGCGTGGCCTACCAGCTCGATGCGAAAACCGTGTTGCGCGGCGGCTACGGAATCTTCTACGTCCCGTTCGATCGCGCGGGCAGTGAAAATCAACTGGCTTTGAATCCGCCGGGCTTCATCAACAACAATATTTCATTGGCCTCCACTGCGCTCACATCGGTGTTCCCTCTAGATTCCGGATTTCCGGCGACGTTTCTGAATCCAGCCGACATCAACGATAAGTTTCTGCACATCCGCGCAACCAACCCGGACGATCCTCGCCCTTACACGCAACAGTGGAGCTTCGGATTCCAGCGCGAGCTGACGCACAACCTGTTCCTGGAGGCCGATTATGTGGGTAGCAAGGGTACCCATATTCTGACGCTGAGCGATCTCAATCAATTCGAGAATAACGGCCAGCAGGTTCTGCTGAACGCAAATAAACAGCCCATACTGCCCTATCCCGGCTTCGGGCTTCTCGAGTACTCGCAGAACGACGGCAACTCGATCTACAACGGGCTTGATCTGACGGTGGAGCGCCGGTTCACGGCAGGATTGAGCATGCGCTTGGCTTATACCTGGTCGAAGTCGATTGACGATAGCGCCGAGGAACTCTCGACCCTGGGTTCGAACGCATTTTCACAAATCACCAACAACCTGCGGTCTTGGCGCGGGCCCAGCGATTTCGACGTCCCACAGCGCGTTGTATTCAGTTGGGTGTATGAGCTGCCGTTCGGAAAGGGCAAGCAGTTTGCGTCCACTGGCGCGTTGTCGAAAATCGTGGGCGGCTTCCAGGCAGCCGGAGCGTACACTTACTCCGCCGGCCGTCCGTTTACCGCCTTTGCGAGCTCCAACAACAGCTCCATCGACATTGGCGAGGAGCAGGCTCTCCCCAACGTGATCGGCACACCGACCATGGTAGACAACGTCAACTGCTGGTACTACTCGACCAACAATCCAAAGTGCAAGGCATTCAGCGGCAGCAACGCGTTCAGTATCCCGGCGCCGGGCGTGTTCGGCAACGCGGGCCGCAATATCCTGCGAGGGCCGGCGTTACAGTATCTGGACGCCTCGATCTCGCGCAACTTCGTAATCACCGAGCGGATGAAGCTGCAATTCCGCGCGGAAGCATTTAACCTGATGAACAACGTGGCCTTCGGTTTGCCCAGCTCCAATGTGAGTGGCGGTTCACCCGGCGTGATCACTTCGCTCGCCGCCGATCCGCGCATCATGCAATTCGCGCTGAGATTGGCATTTTAGGAATGGCAGCGCAGCACCGGCATTCGGAACTATTCGACTTCTTGGCCGAACGCAGGCTGACCTCTTAGAAGAAAGGTCTTAGGATATGGGCCTTCGCCGCAAAGCTTGAAGGAGCCGAAGTCCTTGTACCACGGGCCTTGCGGAACGTCGGGTGAATGCCGGCGCCACTCTTCGAGGGCGAACAGGTCTTCCATCGTGATATGGCGCTCTTTGGCGCGATCAAAAAGATGATTGCGAAGCTGAGGCGGTAGGTCCAACCATTGGATCTTCGGCATCAGCTGCCGAACGTCATGCGTGCGAGTTCTTCGCGAAGCCGGTCAGTCTCAGTGGGATCGGTCGATTTCTGGAAGCGGTCGGCGAGTTCAAGGAAGGCTGCTCGCCGTTGTTCGTAGGCGGCTATCGCATCAGTCAAGAGATCGATGATTACACGATTGCCGCTGACGTGCCGGCTCTCGGCAATAGCATCAATCTTCTCGGCGATCTCGGCCGGAAGCGAGATGCTTCGTCTGGTGGATTCCGTTCCTGTCAGAGTGCTCGCCATCCATTCACCAGAATACACCAAACTACGCCAACTGCCACCTTGGGTTGTAACTCATTATCTGGGCACGAACAAGAATCGTTCAATTGCGGTCTTGGCAGCGGTGTCCGCACGTAAGGTGGCCAGTTGGAACCGAACGGTGGCTTGATCGAATTCCCGAATCGTTGGGCCGGCCGGAATCGCAAAGGTCAGGGTTTCGGAGAACGGACGGCCGTCGTCGCCGGGCCGCCAGTGAGGCGTGGATTCCACTTTCTGAGAGCCGAGCGATTGAGCCGGACTGCCCGGCAACCGCGAGTTGACGAGGATCAGCTCGAGCGAAACGGTGCCAATATAGCGGTCCGCGTTGCTGACGGCGATCTGGACCGCACGGCAGCAGCTCAGATCCAGCAGGACGCCGAAATCCTGATGAGCCTCCATGAACAGCGGGGCATGGTCGGTAGAGGTAAAGGTGTGCTCCGCAGGGCTGCCGTGGGCGTGGATGGAGTTCGAGGGCGGACTGGTGTCCGGAGCTTTGAACAGCCAATAGGCGCCGAAGAAAGGGATGCTCAGCGGATTGACACGGCTCAGCATGGGAACGCCGGAGTGCAGAGCCGGCAGCGGAGGCACGATCATCGTGAAAGGCTGTGACTCGGGCAGAAGAATGATGCCCTGGTACACAGACCCCACTATTGCCGCGGCATTTCCATGGCCGGTGCTGGCCTTCGCGGGGCTGGCATTGCTTGCGAAGATCGAGCGGAGAACCGAATCCGTGGCGTGGGCGAAACTATTCTCCGAGCCGCCGTTACTCCCGCCGGACCTGCGTTCCACAGCCAGATAGCGCGTCAAACCGCCGCAAGTGAGAATCGTGGCCAGCGCGATCACCAGCGCGGCATGGTGTGTGGGCCGCTTGGATTGCCGTGGCGGCCCTTCTTGCCAATCGGCGGTGGTACTGGCGCGCCAGGTAATCACCGCCGTGCCAACGCCGGAGAGTGCGGCTGCCGGTAAGAGATGGCCCATTGCGGCGGCCATGGCTCCGGTCTGGACCGAAACCGAAGCGCATAGCGCGGGGAGCATTCGCTTTATCAACGCCGGTTCCGGCTTCAGGCAAAACAGGCTATCGGAATACATTTCAACCGGGGCCTGGGGCTGTCCGTGCACAGACGTCGCACGGCGGGATATCAGGAGCGTCACGCTAGCAACCAGCGCGGTGCTGGAGGCCAGCGCCCATGTGGATGTTTCGGCGAGAAGCACGGCCAGGGGAGCAAACCAGGCGGCCGCGACCATGGTGCGTAAAGTGATGCCGGGAACTTCCGCGTCCGCCCAGCGACCCAGGATCGCGTAAGTCAGCAAAACGCCCATGGCGCCGGCGACGCACGATGCGACGACATGCGATGCCGCAAACGTGAGCAGATCACTCCAGGAGAGCAGATGCGGCGGGGGCACGGGGCAGCGTATCCAGGCAACCAAGCCAGCCGCGCCCAGCCCGACCGTGATCGGCGCCCAGGTGACGATCGCAGATGAACGCCATCGGCTGTTTGCATCGGGCCCCGGCTGGGCGGCGACGATGGGTCCGGTGTCGAAGATCCGCAGCACGCGCGTGGATACTTAGACGCTGGAAACAGAGATCTTGTTCCGGGTGGAGGGGGTGATCAAGGCGCAATACGCCAGGAAAAGGAGCTTCTCGATGCCTCTGACAAAGGTGATCTTAGTTAGGCGGCGTACTGCAACGCCAGGACCTTCTTCTTGACTGCTGGTGGAAAATCTACAAATACGAAATGGTCTTTGTGATACAGGTAATCCTCGCCACTCTCGTCGACGATTCTGACCAGATCATCTTTGGCCGCCCTCGAATCAGGAAGAATCCGGTAGATCTTCCCGGGGATCAGGGAAGCCAGATAGTCGGTGTTGTCTATACAGAGGGCGAAGGGTTTCGTCGGTGCTCTCATGATTGGTCCACGTAGCGCGTGATCTTCAGATCCCTCTTTCCGATTCCGTGCGCTTCATACCTGCGGAAGTAAAGCTGTCCTCTTCACCGCGCATTGTTATAAGCAAAAGTAAGCTGCAGCCGGATCACGTTGCCGCGAAACTCGACGGGCAATGGGGGAAGCGGGTTGGCCATGCTGATGCTCGCCACGGCGGCGCGGTCGAGCGAGTCGACGCCGGAATTAGTGGCGAATACGATCTTGGTCACGGTGCCGTCTTTGGCGATGGCGAATTGTAACGCTACCGTCCCGCGGCGCCCTAGTCTGGCGCTCTCTGGCATCACGGCGAACCAGTTCCGCCGCACCGTCTGAAGGATTTGCAGCATGTATGGCCGGAAATCCGCGCCCATGGGATCGCTCAGAAGCTGGAAATTCTCCAGTTTTCTGCCCGCCGCGGGCGGTTGGTTAATGCCCGGGCCGAGGCCACCTGGGCCCGTTCCCTGATCGCCGACCACGATACCGCCTCCGCCGTTCGAGTGAGCCAGGCTGCGCATCACGTCGGTCACTGAGGTTGATGGCGGAGCTTCCTTGGGTACGCCTTGCCCGCTTCCCGAGAATCCACCCGGCGTTTCGAACGCCAGTTTAGGCTTCTCCTCCGCCTGAATTTGCGGCGGCGGGGTGGGGCCGGGGGTCAGGCTGGGAGGAAGCGCCGGACCGCCGTCTTTCACTGCCGCGTCGATCTTCGGTGGCTCGATCATGGGCGCCGGCGGAGTCGGCTTTGCAATTGGCACTGGAGGCGGCTGGAGCGCCCGGGGCCGCGTTGTTGACGGGCGCGATTCCGGCAACTGCACCTCAGGACGCGGCAACAGCGACTCCACACTGAACGACTTGCTGATCTTTCCCGTGTTGGGCGTTTTTTGCGTGGGTTCCTTCAGCGGAAAAACGAGAGGGGTCACGATGCGGTGCGTTTCGGGCGGACGAAACACCTCGCGCGGCAGGGAGAGCAGAATCACAAGCCCGACGATGTGCGTGATGATGGAGAACGTGCCCGCCCGCCGGGAGCGCGCTTGATCGGCGGCGGTATCCCAAGCCAGAAGCAGGCGGACATCTTCTGTCTTTTGTGGGACTTCTACTGCTTCCATCCGGACACCAGGGATTGAGCCACTACTCGCGAGTGCTCTTCAATCTTAGCAAGAATGGCCAATGCGGCCCTCAAGCTTAGGCGTCCGGCGGGGCCGTTAAGTTTCGGTGTCTCGCGGGTTTCGACCGAATCGAGGAACGCGTCGAACTGCAACGCCAGCGGCTCCCCCTTACTAACCCCTAGCTGCAGGAACGAGATCTGGCGGTCCGCGCCCACGCTGAACGCCACCGCGTCCTGCCGGCTATAGTCGACCGATATATATTGGTTGGGCTGGAACAGGCGGAGCTTGCGGACTTTCTCCGTTGAGACGCGGCTGGCCGTCAAGTTCGCCACGCAACCGCCCTCGAATTGCAGCCGGACATTGGCGATATCCACTTTTCCAGTGAGTATCGAGATACCCGCCGCGCGGATCTCCTCGATTTCCCGATTCACCAGGCTGAGCAGGATGTCGATGTCGTGAATCATCAGGTCGAGCACGACGTCTACATCCAGGCTGCGGGGGCTGAACTCGCTCATGCGATGGATCTCGAAAAACAGCGGCAGCCGCGCCACCTTTTCGAGCGCAACCACCGCTGGATTGAAGCGCTCCAGGTGGCCGACTTGCAAAATGCGATTGTGCGCTTCGGCAGCTTGGATGAGGCGATCGGCCGCGGCGAGATCCGGCGCGATCGGCTTCTCAACCAGTACGTCGATACCAGCTTCGAGTAGCGCACAGCCCACATCGGCGTGCGCGGAAGTTGGCACGGCGACGATGGCGGCATCGGCTTTGCCCGCCAGCTCGCGCGCGTCAGTGAGCGCCGCGCATCCGTTAGCCGCCGCAACTTCCGCAGCACGAGCGGCGTTCGAATCGACAACGGCCACCAGCTCCGCCCGCGGCGATTGCTTCACCACGCGGACATGATTCCGGCCGAACTCGCCGACGCCCACAACGGCTACACGCGGCTTCTTCATAAATGCTCACCGCAGAGGCGCAGAGGCGCGGAGAAAGCCAATTATGAAGCTCGGCGTCTCGGCGTCTCGGCGTTTAATTGTCTTTCGCTTCATAGCCCACAATGCTGATGTCACCTTCGTCCGCCCTCTGAATCATCTCCGCCCGGTCCAGCATCAAGGTTCTATTCGCATCCAGCGCCAGCGCCGTCGTGCCGGTTTCGCGCATCACCGCGATGGTCTCCACGCCAACCACGGGCACATCGAACAGCAGGTGCCGGCGGCGCGTCGCGACTTTCACCAGAGTGAACGGCTTTCCGTTCACCAGCGACGCCGCTCTGCGCAGCATGGCGTCCGTACCTTCCATCGCTTCCACAGCCACGCAGGCGCGCGCCGAAATGGCCACGCTCTGCCCGATGTCCCAACCCGCGAGCGCGTGGGCGATGGCTCGCCCGTACTCGAAATCCGCCTGCTCGTCTTTCGTCGGCTTGCGGCGCGTCATCACGCCCGCATCCGCCAGCAGCGGTTTCAGCAGCGCGGTTGAATCCACCAGGCGAATGCCCTCGTCTTCCAGGATCTTGGCCACACCGCCGATGAGCGAGTCGGTATTCTTGCGCGGCAGCGCGGCCAGCAGCTTCACCAGGCGCCAGTCCGGCCGGATCGCCGAAAAAATCTTGGCGTGCTTCACCTGGCCAGTCATCATCACTTCCGTGATGTCTTCGCTTTTGAGGATCTCGATCAATTTGCTCAACTCGCCCAGCGAGATCCAGTAGCAGCGCGCCGCCAGCGGCTCGATCTCCCGCGAGGCTTCCTCCTCGATTCCGATAGCTACCACTTCATGCCCCAGTTTGCGAGCGTTTTCGAGCGCCAGCAAGGGAAACCGGCCATTGCCCGCGATGAGACCGTAGCGCATCACTTCACGAAGCCGCGTTCGGATTGGGCGATGAACGCGAGCAGCTCTTCCAGCTCGGGCGAAGGCGCAATCTCCTGTTGAATGCGCTCCACGGCCTGCGAGGTGTTGAGGCCCCCGCGCGTCAGCAGGCGCAGCGCCTTTTGCAGTTCTTCGATCCGCTCGGCGGCAAAGCCGCGCCGCTCGAGCCCCGTGCGGTTGGCCCCGAACACCCGGCTCTCGCGCTCGCTCACCGTGTTGGAGTAGGGCAGAACATCCTGCGTAATCACGCTGTAACCGCCCACAATCGCGTGCCGGCCCACGCGGCAGAACTGGTGCACACCGGTCGAAGCGCCTACCCAGGCCCAATCGCCGACCGTCACGTGGCCGCCCAGCGTAGCGGCATTGGAGAGCACCACGTGGCTTCCAACTTGCACATCGTGCGCCACGTGCACATAGGCCATCAGCAGGTTGTCGTCGCCGATGCGCGTCACCATACCGCCGCCTTCGGTGCCGCGATGAATCGTGACGAATTCCCGAATGCGATTTCGATTGCCGATGCGCGTTTCGCTGCGCTCCCCCTTGTACTTGAGGTCTTGCGGCGCGGCGCCGACGCTCGAGTAGGGGTAGAAGGTGTTGTCCTCCCCGATCCTCGTGGGGCCCTCAACGTAGACCTGGCCCACCAATCGCGTGCCCGCGCCGATCTCGACATCCGCGCCGATGATGCAGTAAGGGCCTATGTCCGCTGTTTCCGTTATGTGCGCTTTGGGATCGACAATGGCTGTCGGGTGAACAGGCATGCGCTACGCCGGCGAAATCTGCGCCTGGTTTTTATCTTCCAGCTTGCACATGACTTCCGCCTCAGCCACCACCACGCCATCCACGGTCGCCCGCCCCGCCATTTTCGCCACGCTGGCCTTGCGTTTGATGACCGTCATTTCGATGCGCAACTGATCGCCCGGCACCACCGGCCGCCGGAACTTGGCGTACTCGATCGCCACCAACAGCACCAGCTTCGACTCGCGCTCGGGGATGCTCTTCAGCACCAGCACGCCCGCCGTCTGCGCCATGGCCTCGACAATCAGCACACCCGGCATGACTGGAAAATCGGGAAAATGGCCAGCGAAGAACGCTTCGTTAGCAGTGACGTTCTTGATGCCGACGATGCGCTCGGCTTCCAGTTCCAGGATGCGATCCACCAGCAGCATCGGGTAGCGGTGAGGCAGAATGCGACGGATCTCGTTAATGTCCAAAATGGGCATGGAAACAGGCATTATAGCCTGGGAGCGCTTCGAAGATGGACGCGCCCGGCCTGGTAGTGCGCCAATTCCGCGTCGATTCGACCGATGTAGCGAAGGGGCACGCCGTGTGCGCGTACCTGCGGCCTTTCGGGTTCGTCACGATGGAAGAGCCGCGGGTCTTCCGCCAAAGGCGCGTTAGCCCCGCGCTACGGGAAATGCGGCGGTTCATTCGTGACAGGGCCGCCCTATAATCAGCGCACTTTAGATGAAATGAGAAGGCCGGTCGCTCGGCGGGATGCGGGCACGTCTGGCCTCGATCTCACGCCAACTTCTGACCGCAAAAGGCGCAGAAGCTCCCGACATCCGGAACACGCTGTCCGCAATTCGCGCATGTCCGCGATCCCAGCGTGACCTGATACCGGCCCCGCTGGATCAGAAACCATATAACAGCCGCCACCGCAGCGATGGGCAGAATCCGCAGGATCGCAATCACGACAACATTTAGCAGCTCAGGCAGTCCAATGCCTTGCATGTCCGCTCCTCTGGCCTGTCAGGCTATCATAGCCCCGTGGATCCCATCCTCGCCCACGTTCACGCGCAGCAAACTGGCATCATCGCCCTGATCCATCGCCTGGTTGAGTGCGAATCGCCCTCGGACGATCCGCGTGCCGTCGATCGCTTCGTCGACCTGCTTGCCGCCGAGATCGCGCCCTTCGCTGCGGTGCAAACGTTCCCTGGCGGAAATTTTGGCAAACATCTGCTGTGTGAGTTCGAGCTGCCCGGCCCCGCGAGGAAGAAGGGCGAAATTCTCGCCCTGGGCCACTCTGATACGGTTTGGCCCATGGGCACGCTCGCGCGGATGCCCTTCCGCGAATCCGAGGGCCGCTTGTGGGGGCCGGGGGTGCTCGATATGAAATCGGGCATTGCGTTCTTTCTGTTCGCTATGCGCGCGCTGCGCGAGTTGGACATCACCGTGCGAAGCCGCGTCAGATTGCTCATCAATTCCGATGAAGAGGTCGGCAGCAATTCCTCGCGCACGCTGACACAGGAAACCGCACGCCACGCCAAAGCGGTGCTGGTGATCGAGCCGGGCACTGGTCTCGAAGGCAAGCTCAAGACCGCCCGCAAGGGCGTGGGCGATTACACCATCACCGTGCACGGCCGCGCTTCACATGCCGGCGTCGATTTCCCGGCCGGAGCGAGCGCCATCGTCGAGCTGGCACGCCAGATCGAGCGCGTCACCGGCTTCACGAATCTGAAGCGCGGTGTCACCGTGAATCCCGGTTTGATCACTGGCGGTTCGCGTTCGAATGTGGTGGCGGCCGAGGCGAGCGTGGTAGTCGATATTCGCACACCTCGGTTGCGCGATGCCGAATCGCTCGACCGCAAATTTCGTTCCTTGAAGCCGTTCGATAAGCGCTGCAAACTCGAAATCGCGGGCGGACTGAACCGGCCGCCCATGGAGCGCTCTGTCGGCATCGTGCAGCTTTTCCGCACGGCGCAGCGACTGGCGCGCGATCTCGGAGTATCGCTCGAAGAATCCATGACCGGTGGCGGCTCGGACGGCAACTTGACCGCGGCGCTGGGCATTCCCACACTCGATGGTCTAGGCGGAGTCGGCGAAGGCGCGCATGCGGCGAATGAGAGCATCCTTATTAGTCGGATTGCCGATCGCACGGCGCTATTGGCGAAACTCATCGCCACGTTATAGCCTGATACGTTGGCATGGACACTCTGAAGCCCGCCCACTCCGAACCCGCTCAGAGCGCGACGATACGCCGCGGCATCATCAACAAAATCGGGCCGCCGGTCCTTTTGGTTTTCATCATCATCGGCTTTTACTGGAAGCTCACCCTCACCAGCCAGTACACCTGGCTGGAAAGCCCGGACATGACCAACCAGGTGTTGCCCTGGCAGAACGTGCAGGCCATGGCCGTCCATCACCGCGAATTTCCCGCCTGGGACCCGTATCTTTGGGCGGGCCAGTCGCTCATCGGCCAGGCGCAGCCCGGTACTGCGTACCCGCTGAACTGGATCCTGTACGCGTTGCCATTGAAAAACGGGCACATTCGCATGAGCTTCCTTCACTGGTACGTGGCGCTGATCCATGCGCTGGCGGCGTTGTTCGGCTACTTTCTCTGCCGCGATCTCGATCGCAGCCGCCTGGCATCGCTCATTGGCGGCACGGCGTTTGCTCTAGCCGGCGAAGTCGGAAACACGGATTGGCCGCAGATGCTGAACGGAATCATCTGGGCGCCGCTCGTTTTGCTCTTCTTGTTCCGCGCGGTGCGCGGGCGGCGGCCGCTCGTCAGCGCGGCACTTTCCGGCTTCTTCCTGGGAATGTCCTGGCTGGCCGGTCATCATCAGGTTCCGATCTTCCTGACTTACGCGACCGCCGGCGTCTGGCTGTTCTTTCTCTTTCGCGGCAAACGGATCAATTGGAGTGTCCTCAAGCTGGCCGGCATCTTTGCCGTTTTTCTCGTGCTGACATCGGCGCTGCAGGTTCTGCCCGCCTGGGAGTACGGCACCCTCGCCCGGCGCTGGGTGGGCACGCCGGAGCCCGTCGGATGGAAAGATATTGTTCCTTACGTCATCCACCGGGACCATTCGCTCAACCTATTTGCAATCTTTGGGCTGGTTCTTCCCGGCGTCCACGCCGAGGTGGACCCGTACGTTGGATTCATTATTCTGTCGCTCGCGGGCTTGGGTATCGCGCTATGGTGGAGCGACATCCGCGTGCGCGTCCTTCTAGTTTTAGGACTCGCCGGCCTGTTCTTTTCCCTCGGCCATCAGAACGTCTTCCACGGATTTCTCTATGCGGTCTTACCGCTGATCGAGAAGGCGCGCGGACCGGCCATGGCAGCGTTCCTCTTCAATTTCGGGGCCGCCATTCTGACGGCATACGGATTCGATGGCCTCTCGGCGCACCCGGAATCAGGCTGGCCGCGCCGGATTGGGATCTGGGCGGTATCCGCCGGCGCCCTGATGATGGCCCTCATGCTCGGCGTCATGATGAGCAAGCAACTCCGCATGGATCATGACGACCGCGCGGTGATGGTTGCACTGGTTGGCCTCCTCGTAGGCGCGCTCATTCTGGCGCATCACAAACACAGCCTGGGAACAATGGCGCTAGGCGTCTGGTGCTTGATGCTGCTTTTAATGGACCTGGGAAACGTCACCGGTTACGCATACCCCTACTTATTGGACACGAACCGCGGCGCCGGCCTCCGCCGCTTCTCCGAAAACCAGGACATTCTGCCTTGGCTCCAGAAGCAGCCGGGGCCGTTTCGCATCCAGATAGACTCGCGCGAGATCCCGTTCAACTATGGCGACTGGTATGGCGTGGATGTCTTCGGCGGCTATACCGCCAGTTTGCCGTCTAACATGTTGCGTATCGACAAAGATGAAGAACGTACGCGCAATCTCTACGGAGTGAAATACTGGATTAGCCGCACGCCCCACGATGCCGACCAGATCGAGGTCCACCAATTTCAGAGCGGCTTAAAGGCGTACGAGAGCCCCGGCGTATTTCCGCGCGTTTGGACCGTTCACCAGGCTTTCGCCATTGCATCTGAAAGCCAGATCTCACCCGCATACTACAGCCCGCCATTCGATCCGCGGCGGCAGGCGTTCTTTCTGGGAGAGGCGCCCAAACTGAGCGCATGCGCCGGCGAGGACCATGCAACGCTGGTGCGCACGGATTTCAACCGCGTCATCATCCAGGCAGCCATGCAGTGTCAGGGCATGGTCATATTGAGCGACAACTGGTTTCCCGGCTGGTACGCGAAGGTCGACAGCCAACCTGCCAGAATCTGGGAGGCTGACACGGCCATCCGCGGCGTCGAAGTCCCGGCCGGCACGCACCGCATCGAGATGCGCTATCGCCCTGTCAGCGTTAGGCTTGGCGCGTGGATGCTGGTGCTCAGCCTGGGGGGTTTGGCGGCGCTCGCCTGGCTCCGCAAGTAGGGTCTAAAGCTCCCCGTACGATTTGTCGATTTCCCGATAGATGGCGTCCCATGCCCGCCTAGCACGGCTTGTCTTTCTGTTGCTGTTGCCGTTAGCGGCCTCCGCGCAGCGGGTGTCTGACGATCTTGCGCCTTTCGCATGCGTCATGCTGTCCCCGTGGTGGCAGAGCTGGTGGGCCGGATGTCTGCTGCTTGTTGCGGCCGCCGTAGGAATCTGGTGTTTCCTGCGCTTGCGGGTGCGTTGCGCCACCGATGAACGAAAGCGGCTGGAAAGGGCGGTGGCCGAGAGGACGCGGGAGCTCTCGCTGGAGAAGGCTCACGGGCTGGAAGAAAAGGCCCGCGCGGAGGAGCAGAGCCGCAAGATCGAACGGCTGCTCGAACAGGCGCAGGAGGCCAGCCGTCTGAAGGGCGAGTTCCTGGCGAACATGAGCCACGAAATCCGCACGCCCATGAACGGCATCCTGGGGATGAGCGAGCTCGGCCTGGAAGCATCCACGCCCCAGGAGCAGCGGGAGTGCTTTGAGGTGGTCCACGCCTCCGCCGAATCGCTGCTTTCGCTGCTGAACGACATTCTCGATTTCTCCAAGATCGAGGCCGGCCGGTTGGCGCTCGATCCGGCGCCTTTTTCGCTGCGATCAGCGATGGACGCCGCCGTGAACACTATGCGTGCCGCAGCCGACAAGAAGGGCCTGAGCCTGACGTGGGGCATAGCTCCGGAAATTCCCGCCATGGTAGTGGGAGACGAGAGCCGGTTGCGCCAGGTGATGCTCAACCTGATCGGAAACGCCATCAAATTCACCGAATCCGGCGCCGTGAACTTAGAAGCGCACATGGCCTGCGATGAAGGCCCGCTGTCGCTTGTCGAGTTTTCCGTCCGGGATACCGGGCCGGGCATCCCGGCGGACAAACAACGGCTCATCTTCGAGGCATTCTGCCAAGGCGATGGCTCCACGGCCCGCAAGTACGGCGGCACCGGTCTTGGCCTCACCATTTCCGCGCGTATCGTGAAGCTGATGGGCGGGAAACTCTGGGTAGACAGCCGCCCCGGCGCAGGAAGCACGTTTTCCTTCACGGCGTACTTCGGAAGAGGAGCGGAGCCGGCTGTCCAGGCGCCGGACGCCGAGCCCATTGCGGAGCAGCGCTCACTCAGTATCCTGCTAGCCGAAGACAACCGGGTCAATCAGAGGCTGGCCAGCCTCCTGCTGGAAAAACGCGGCCATCGGGTTGCGGTGGCGGTGGACGGGTTGCGCGCCGTCGAGCTTCACGAGACCGGCGCTTTCGATATCATCCTGATGGATATTCAAATGCCGGGGATGGACGGTTTCGAGGCTACCGCGGCGATTCGCGAGCGGGAACGCGCCGGCAGCCGATACACTCCCATCATCGCTATGACCGCGCACGCGGAGAACGGCTACGCCGAAAGATGCCGGGCCGCCGGTATGGACGGGTACGTGACCAAGCCCTTCAAGCCCGCACGCTTGTTTGCGGCGATTCAGAAGGTGACGGCAGTACCTGTGCCCTCCCGCTGACCTCGGCGTTACCGCGCTTTCCGGGCTCCGGATGCATACTGAAGGAGCACTTCCCGGGAGCACACAATGGCCGAATCCTTTCGCACCGAGCGTGACACGATGGGCGAAATGCGCGTGCCCGCGGACGCGCTCTACGGAGCCCAAACGGCGCGCGCGATCGAGAACTTTCCCATCAGCGGCCTGCGCTTTGGGCGGCCGTTTCTGCGCGCGCTCGGTCTGATCAAGAGCGCGGCGGCGCGCGTGAATGGCGAACAGGGCCATCTCACGGCCGATCGGGCGGCGGCAATCGAGCGGGCGGCGGAAGAATTGGTAGCCGGGCAGCACGACGTGCAATTCGCGGTGGATATCTTCCAGACGGGCAGCGGCACATCCACGAACATGAACGCCAACGAAGTGATCGGGCATCTCGCAAGCGCGCATCCCAACGACGAGGTGAACCGCGGGCAATCGAGCAACGACGTGTTTCCCTCGGCCCTGCACATTGCGGCGGCTGAATCCGTTCATGGCGAACTGCTCCCCGCGATGGACCGCTTGCACCATGCACTGGCGCGCAAAGCCAACGAATTCGCGGATGTGATCAAGATCGGGCGAACCCATCTGCAAGATGCCGTGCCCATGCGGCTGGGTCAGGAATTCAGCGGCTACGCGCGGCAGGTGGAAGCGGCGCGCGAACGCATTGCGGGCGCAGTCGGCGGAATGTATGAACTGGCGCTGGGCGGCACGGCGGTGGGCACCGGGCTGAATGCGCCACCCGGATTTGCGGCCGCTGTGATTAGGGACATCGCCCGCCGCACCGGGCTGCCCTTTGTGGAAGCACGGAACCATTTCGAGGCACAGGCCGCCAAAGATGCTGTAGTTTTTCTGAGTGGCGCGTTGCGCACGTACGCCGTGGCGCTGACAAAGATCGCCAATGACATTCGCTGGCTGGGATCAGGTCCGCGCGCCGGATTGGGCGAACTGCGCGTGCCGGCGGTGCAGCCCGGCTCCAGCATCATGCCGGGCAAGGTGAATCCGGTGATCGCGGAAAGCGTGCTGATGGTTTGCGCGCAGGTCATCGGGTATGATGCGGCCATCGCGTGGTGCGGCGCCGCAGGCAACTTCGAGCTGAACGTTATGATGCCGGTGATGGCGTACGACCTGCTCGAGTCCATCGGGCTGCTGGCCGGCGCATCGCGCAATTTCGCCTCCCGTTTGGTGGAGGGCCTGGAAGCGGATCGCGAGCGCGCGGGCGCTTTTGTGGAGCAGTCGCTCGCCATGGGGACCGCGCTCGCGCCGGAGATCGGATACGACAAGGCCGCCGCGCTGGTGAAAGAGGCGCACCAGACGGGGAAAACCGTGCGAGAAGTCGCGCGGGAGAAAAGCGGAATCTCTGATGCGCGGCTGAATGAGCTGCTGGATCCGGTTCGGCAGAGTGGAGAAGCGTAAACCTGTAGCGCCGGGACACGCGCCGTATGCGGGTACCTGCGGCCGTTTGCGTTGGTCACGCTAGAAAAAGCCGCGGGTATCCCGCCAACCCCGCGGTATCGCCGCGCTACGCGAATGACCGGTCCGCCACCGCCCGCGATACAGTAATAGCATCCCTATGAATTATTACGAGCAGAACCGCGAGGCATTTCTCGAAGGCTTAGAGACCTTTCTGCGTATTCCAAGCATCAGCACGCTCTCCGAGCACAAGCCGGACATCCGCCGCGCCGCTGAGTTCGTGCGCGATGAGCTGCGCGCCGCGGGCCTGCAAAGCGAGCTGATTGAGGGGAAGGGAAACCCTCTGGTTTATGCCGAGTGGTTGGGAGCGCCGGGAAAGCCCACGCTCCTGCTTTATGGACACTACGACGTGCAGCCGCCCGATCCGCTGGACGAATGGAAATCGCCACCCTTCGAGCCGTCGGTGCGTGGCAATGACATCTTCGCGCGCGGCTCATCCGACGACAAAGGCCAGACCTACATTCTCATGAAAGCTGTCGAGGGGCTGCTGAAGAGCAAGGGACGCCTGCCGGTGAATGTAAAGTTTCTCATCGAGGGCGAGGAGGAGACGGGAGGCGAACACATCGAGGAATACGTGGGCAGCAGGCCGGCGCGCCTGAAGGCCGACGCCGCCGTCATCTGCGATACCGAGATGTTCGCCCCCGAGCTGCCAACCATTACCATCGGGCTGCGCGGCATCGTGTACGGCGAACTGCATGTGGAAGGCGCGAATCACGATCTGCATTCCGGCGTTTACGGCGGCGCTGCGCCCAACCCCATCCAGGCCATCGCCGAAATCCTCACCACGCTGAAAGATCGTGACGGCCACATCCGCATTCCGGGATTTTACGACCGCGTGACGCCGCCCAGCCCCAAGGAGCGCGAAGCATGGGCACGTCTGCCGTTCGATGTGGCCGATTACACCACCAAGGAAATGGGCGCCAAGGAGCTGGTGGGCGAGCCGGAGATTCCGCTATTCGAGCGCCTATGGGCGCGGCCCACGCTCGAAGTGCACGGCATCCGCGGTGGTTTCACGGGCGAGGGCGCGAAGACCGTGATCCCGGCGCGCGCCGTGGCCAAGGTCAGCACACGCCTGGTGGCCGACCAGCGCCCCGACGAAGCGCTGGCGCAACTGCAAGAGGCGGTTCGGAAAGCGGCGCCGAAAGGCGTTACCGCGGAGTTCAAACTGATCCACTCGGCAGGACCGTCGCTGGTGAATCCCGACAATCCGTTCATCCGCGCTGCCGCGCAAGCCATGACCGAGGCTTTTGGAAAAGAGACCGTCTACATTCGGTCAGGCGGCTCGATTCCCATTGTCGGCCTGTTCGACCAATTTCTCGGGATACCCAGTGTGATGCTGGGCTTCGGGCTTCCCGACGACAATCTGCACGCGCCCAACGAGAAGTTTCACCTGCCCAATTTCTATCGCGGCATCGAGGCTGTGGCGCATTATCTCGAATCGTTAGGGCGGTAAGGCGTCGGGCACAGGCGAGGCGTGCCTCGCCCCTACGTCGACTTGAGACTCTTGGCGATCTTGGTGCTGAGGTCTTTGGTTTCCTTGGTCTCGGGCACCGTCTTGAGCGCATCGAGCGCGCGCGTGCAGAAGATTTTTACGCGATCCGGGTTGCCGATCTGCCGCATGCCGTAGAGCTTCGATTCGTCAAACAGCGTACTGGCCATAAGCGTGATGAAGGCCGCTCGCGGCACTTTGAGCGTGCCGGATTTGAGAAGATCCTGCGCTTTCGCCACGTCATCGGGAGCACCCGCCGCCGACGATGCCTGCAGTAGCACACCACGAGCGATGGCGCGCCGTTCGGCGGAATCGATTTCCGCGGCCGCAAGATGAACGCCCGTGGCCGCTTTGGTCAACTCCATGACTGGTGCCGCATTGCCGGTAGGAAACGGATAGGCGATCGGTACCGGATCATCCTTGCCTTGTTGAAACTTGGCGAAAGTCTCCGCGAACTCTATGGCAAGCCGGTCGGCCTGGCCGCGGTATGTGTTCGTGGAGCGGCGGAAATCGGTGGGATTGGCTTTGTTGGCACGCGCGCCAGCCTCGAAATTGTCCGCCAGGTCCATATAGCCACGCGTCATCCCTGAAGTCATCACCAGCAGCCAGGGCCGCGCCCGCGCGGTGAACTCATTGTCAGTGGCGGTGAGTTTTTCGAGATGTTCGACGGTCTTGACGTAGTCCTTGGTGCCGAATGTCTCCTGAGCGGCAGCCCAGTAAAACGCAGGTGTTCCCGGTTCCGGACCGCTCGAGCCGGAACAGGAGATCAGGACGAAACAGGATACAAGAAGGATCCCCGTAGCCATTCCCCGAATGGCGGTGGTGTGCATGGATGCACCTCCGATGTGAGATGGTCTATCACAAAAGCAGAGGAACGTGCAAGCACGGTCAAGGCACCGTCAAGGCAAAAGACAAAAGGCAAATGGCAAAAAGCAAAAGTGTGTTTGGTATCTTTACTTTTGCCTTTGCCTTGATCACTGCCCGATGCGCTGGCGGTAGAGTTTGATCTGACGCCACACGGCATTGACTGCTCCGTCTCCCCAGAGATTCGCGGGCTCAACATCGTCGTCGGTGTTGGCATCAAAGCCTTCGTCGGACGGCACGAACTCATTGAACTGGTGGAGGATCAGAAAAATGGGGTCAAGCCGGCGCGCGTAGGTCATGAAAGAGTCGAATGTAGCGTAGGAATGATCGTCGCCGAAGCGCAGGGCGTCGTCGGGACAATAGGGCAGCGTATTCGGATTGGGGCAACGCCATCCGTTTTGACCGGCGGTGGCGATAGAGGCGGTGAAATTCTCCACGCGAGCGTTGGCCGTGCCGTTGATCTCGTTGAAGGACGGGAAGTACGGGCACAACGACTCTGTGCAGTTGGGGTTGAGGCGATCCACCCAGCTCCAGAAGCCGTATGCGGGATTAACCTTGACCGGGCCGTCGGGTGTTCCCAGTGTGGCCCAGAGGCCGGGCTGGCTATCGAGGAATCCCGCCATCATCTTGAAGGTGAATTGGTTCTCGATTGCCGGATGGTCTTGCAGAAATTTTCTGATTTGAAACCACAACGGATTGTCCGCCTGGTTTGGATCTTGTGCGGCTCCGAGGTAAATGAGCATCAGGGGCTTGCCGTGGTAAATCACATTGCGGCCGGGGCGCTCACGCATTCGGGATCCAAAGTACTCGATTTCTTTTTCGAGGGCCGTTTTGCCGTCGGTGTCCGGGAACAGAACATCCTGGTCAATGCCTCCAACCATGGGGATTAGTTTGAGCGGAGTTCCGAGCTCCGACCATGCGGGATAAAGATTACCGGTATTGTCGCGGAGGCTCTGATTTCCAGCGCGGAACGCGGGTGTGCAGTTCGGGAGGAATTTCTGGGCGAACTGTTCGCTGTTGAAAATGCAACTTACATTGTTCGTCACTTCGATCAATGCGGCGTCGACGCCGATGCCCTCCAGCCAGGCGACGTGCTGTTTGATGACAGCGGGATCGGCACTATCGTAACCGCCGCCAACCGGTTGCATGTCCGCGGAATGCAAGAGGGGTTGGGCCGCAGTGCCCTGAAAAGTCACGGCATTGGGGCCGAACCATGCTTCGTATTCCATGACCACGACGTGGCTGTGATTGTCGACGATGAGCGGGCCGTTTGCGGCCCGTGATTCCGCCGTGAACACCAATAGGGCGGGAACCCCAAGAGCCAACATAAGAACGCGCGACAACACTCGATCGAATTGGTTCATAACCTTTCTGGTCGGAATAAGAAGCCCCCAGATATTAAGGCTACTATTGAAGCCTGCAATTTATTCCTGGTCTCCGATCGCGGCAACTTCATTTTGCGGCCCCTCGCTGCTGTTCGAGCAGCTTTGCACAGGCGTAGACGGCGCGGGTGTGCGGCATGGGCACTCCCAGCCGCTCGCCCAGCTCGAGCGCCGCTCCCACGATGGCGCCCAGTTCGAGCGTCCGGCCCGCTTCGAGATCCTGCAACATGGAGGTCTTATGTTCCCCCACCTTTTCGGCGCCGGCGATGCGCTGATCGATCGTGATGGGCATCTCGATCCCGAGTTTGTGAGCGACCGCCTCGGTCTCCGCCATCATAGAGCGGACGAGCTGCGAAGCCTCCGGATGACGCGCGATCCTGACCAGCGTCGCGCCCGTCAGCGCACTGATGGGATTGAAGGCGATGTTGCCCATCAGCTTCACCCAGATTTCCTGGCGGATATGTGTGGTGATCGGCGCCCGCAGCCCGGCGCGCACGAGCGCTTCGGAAATTGCCCGGCATCGCTCGCTGCGTGCGCCATCCGGCTCGCCGAGAGTGATGCGCGTGCTTTCGTTGTGGCGAATGACGCCTGGCTCGGCGATCTGTGTGGAGAGATATATGATCGATCCCACAACACGCCGCGCTTCGATGGCTGAAGAAATCACGCCACCAGGATCGATGGTCTCGAGACGCTCGGCGCCAGCGAAGTACCACCAGGGAATACCGTTCTGCATGCTGACTACCGTGGTTTCAGCGTGAAACAGTAGCGGTAACTGCGACGCGAGTGCGGGCAGACTATGCGCCTTTACGGCCAGGAACACGACATCCACGGCGCCGACGGTATCCAATGCATCCACCACGCGCGGGCGGGCCTCGAAATCGCCCTCGGGACTCAGGACGCGCACACCGTGCTCCTGCATGGCCCGGCAATGCGCGCCGCGTGCAAAGAGTGTAACGTCGTACCCGGCCCGCGCCATCTTCGCGCCGATGAAGGCTCCGATGGCGCCAGCCCCGGCTACGGCGAATTTCATCCGCGGGCTCCGGCCAGCTCCGCCGCGACATTCAACCGTTGCACTTTACCGGTCGCTGTACGCGGGATGGACTTGACCAGGAACAGCTTCTTGGGGCATTTGAAGTCGGCAAGGCGCTCGCGGCAGTAGGCGATCAGCTCGGCTTCGGTCGTGGGCTCGCGCAGCACCACTGCCGCGGCTACTTCTTCTCCCCACGTCGGGTGTGGGATGCCGAAGCACACTGCTTCCGCGACCGCCGGGTGCGTGAGCAGAACTTCATCGATCTCGCGTGGCGCAATCTTTTCGCCGCCGCGGTTGATCAGTTCTTTGATGCGCCCGGTCAGACGCAGATAGCCGTCTTCATCCAGCATGCCTTCGTCACCGGTGCGAAACCAGCCGTTGGTGAACGATTTTGCATTGGCTTCCGGATTGTTTTCGTAAGCCTGGATGACGCTCGGCCCTTGCAACACGACCTCGCCCTTGCCGCCGGCGGGCAGCAACTCGCCTGAGTCATTCATGGTGGCGATGCGAATCCCGGTCGCTATGCCCACGGTTCCGAACTTTCGCGCTTTCGGGGGCAGCGGATTCGAGGACATTTGATGCGAGGCCTCGGTCATACCGTAAGCCTCGAGCACAGGCACACCAGCTAAGGCTTCGAGTTTTTCCGCGGTGTCCACGGAAAGAGGCGCGCTACACGATCGGATGAAACGCAGCGATTGGGCGTCCGGCAACTTGGCGCTCGAACCCGAGCGCGCCAGGATGAGCTGATGAATCGTGGGCACGGCCGAGTACCATGTGGCTCGGTAGTCGCGCACTGTGCGCCAGAATGAGAGCGGATTGAATCTCGCGGGCACAACGACCGTCCCTCCGGATAGCAGCGTCGAGAGAGTCGACGCCACAAGGCCATGCACGTGGAACAGTGGCATCAGGCAGAGCGCCACGTCGCCGGGCGTTAGCTGATAGGTGTTGACGATATTGCGCGCCGAGAGCGCGAGGTTGATGTGCCGGAGCGGCACGCGTTTGGGCCGGCCTGTCGAACCGCTGGTGTGCAGGATCAGCGCCACATCCTCGGGCGCGGGCGTGCGAACCGGCCCGCCGGCAGGAGCACCCGGGAAGCTTACCGCTCCTGAAGCGGCCGTCTCGGCGGTAAGGATCGGAATTCCACGCTCGGACGCGGCGCGGCGCACGTCATCCGCACCCTCAGGGGGAGCGACAAGCAGCCGGGCGCTGGTGTCCTCGAGATAAAAACAGAACTCATCGTAGCGATACGCCGGGTTGAGCGGCGCGGCGGTCCCGGCAATGGAGGCAGCCAGGAAAGACACGATCACCGCCGGCCCGTTGGCGAGCGCGATGGCGATCCGCTGTCCCGGTTCGATGCCGGCGCGGGCGAAGGCCTCAGCTGCAGCCAGCACCTGCCGGCGCAGCGACGCATAGGTAATGCCAGCTCCGGTTTCAGGAACAATCAGCGCGACTTGGTCGCCGGGAGCTGCGTTGAGCAGGTCCAGAAGGGTAGCCGGGGAAGTTGAATCGTTCATCATGTACTGGAAACCTGGATGGTAACAGAAGCCGGCGCGTCATTTCACGCACCGCGGGCCCCGGGCGCGGGTAGTGCGCTACCCTCCGCCAGTACTTCGCCCTGTTGATCCAATATGCAGTAGCGACTACTTCGATCTCCCAGATCGATGCCCACCGTCAGCTTCCGGTTGGCTCTCTTCCTGGTCACTGCAGACTCTGTTGTGGTGATATGCTTCCTCATGGCCGGTCTCCTTTCGATTGCACCTTGAGTGCGTTTCTCATTGGGAGCGTATCGCATCCCGCCGAGGGACCGGCCTTCTCATTCCATCTAATTCCGCGTTGATCGACGGCGCGGAACTTCGATCGACGGATGTAGCGCAGGGACACGCGCCGTTAGCGGGTACCTGCGGCCTTTCGGGTTCGTCACACCCAAAAAGCCGCGGGTATCCCGCAAACAACGCGTCAGCCCCGCGCTACAGGAATGGGGTGGTTCATCCGGAACAAAGTCGCCAGTGACAAGACCGCCGCCAAAATCAATGCACTCTTGGCGCACTACCCAGGCGCGTCTCAAGTTTTTCGATGGGGCGCCGATAAGCCATAGGGACACGTACAGCCCTATGGATGTGCCCGTCAAACAACTCGTGAGTGAGTTCGTGAACGCGGTGACCGTGCCCGCCGCAAACGAAGAGGAAGACGTGTTCCTGCAAGGGCTGGTGGACGATTTTCAATCCAGCTCGGCGCTATTCAAACGCGACATGCGGCGCCGGCTGGAAAAGGACCCGCCGGGATTCTTGCGCGCGGCGTGCCGCATTCTGAAAGCCAACTCCAACGGGCCGGGGGCGGATTACCTGATTGAACTGTTGTGGTCGAATCCAGTATTGGCGGCCAGCCTGATCGATGCGCGGCTGCTTTCCCTGAAAGCGGCGATTACGCTTGCCAAACGCTGGGTGAACTACGATCCGATGCTGGATATCAAGCTGCTGCACATGGGATTTCCCACCGACGGCGGTGCCATCTGCGATATCGACATTGTGCGCGCCCGCCGTGTGCTGGCTCTGGTGAACGAACTGCCACCGTGCCGGCATATTCTGTTTCCGCTAGTGAGCTTGCTGCGCAGTCCGGACGCGCAGGTTCGCTCCAAAGCGGCGACCCTATACGGCCGCACCAGCCGCAATGCCGAGTGGGTGCGCGGCCGGCTGGGGGAGGTGGATCCGCGCGTCCGGGCCAACGCCGTGGAAAGCCTCTGGGGGGAGGATTCGGAGGCCGCGCAAGCCGTGCTCAAGGAGGCGTCGCGAGACCGCCATCATCGCGTGGCGGCCAATGCCTGGATCGGTCTCGACAAGATGGGCGCACGCGACGTGGTCTCTAACCTGAAGAAGATGGCCCAGGCCGAAGATCCCATGGCCAGGGCCGCGGCCGCTTTCGCCATGGGGCGCACGGGTCATACGGAATTCAAACCGGTGCTGGAGCAGATGCTCAAGGACTCGAGTCCGCGTGCCCGCAGCCAGGCGTTGCGTGCGCTCATTCTGATCAAGAAACAGCGGTCCACCGTTGCAAGTATGGTAGCGCAGGAGCTTGGGGACACACCGGAACCGGACACGCCGGAACCAGACGCCGGCGGCGAAACCGAACCGCGTACCGAAGCTTGATCTCAGGCATACGACCGGCGTCCATCTCAAGTCTTCACCGGATCGCTTCTGGCGCTTGCATTCCCTAAACTGGCGGTCGATGGCGAAGTGTGCCGAATCCCGTCTCGCGCTGATCGAGGCCGCTCAGAATGCCGATGGCGGCTGGGGATATTTTCCCGGCAAAGAATCCTGGCTGGAGCCGACCGCGTATGCGCTGCTGGCGCTCACGGGCGAGCCGCGTGCTCGCCCGGCGCTCGAGCGTGCAGGTTGTCTGGTTCGCTCTTGGGAGGTGCGCTCCGGGGGGTGGCGGGCTTGCGCGCGGGTGGCGGAAGCGCACTGGGCCACGTCTCTGATGGTCACGTTGCACTCAGCCCTGGGTATTTACGACGGCGCGACGCGCCGCGGCGTGGATTGGCTGATCTCCACCCGAGGCGCTGAAACGCGGGCGGTGTCGCGTCTGGCGCACTGGCTGAGTCCGCGCACGGTCGAGTTTGATGCGGCGCTGAGCGGATGGCCCTGGCAAGCCGGCACTTCCTCCTGGGTGGAGCCGACGGCGCACGCACTGATGGCGCTCGGACGCGTGTCGCGGCTGGGCGAACACGCGGGCCTTGAAGGGCGCATCGCCATGGGTCACGCCATGCTCCTCGAGCGGCGTTGCCGCGACGGCGGGTGGAATTACGGAAATCGCCGCGTGCTGGGCGCCGATCTGCCGTCGCAGCCCGAGACGACGGCGCTGGCTCTGATGGCGCTGGACGGGCACCCGGAGATCCGCTGGGGGGAGATGCTCGACCGTGTCGAGCGCCTGTGGCGCCAGACCGCGAGCCCACTGGCGCGGGCTTGGCTCGGGGCGTGCCTGTTGCAATATCGCGGCGAGCGTCCGCAGTTGCCGGAACCAAACCCGACGGGCGATATCTTGGTCAATGCGGTGGAGGCCATTCCGTGGAACCGGATTCTGGCGGCATCATGACACGGCGCCGGTTTCTCCAGGCAGGGGTGGTAACGGCGGCGGCTGGAGCGATGGCCTGCGGCCGGGCGCGGTCTCCCCTAACGGTGACGAGCAAGGCGCCCGTGGCGATCCTGCATGCGGCGTCCTACAGCACCGATCTGGTCGACTGCCTGTTGCGTGGGGCGGCGGCCTGCGGGCTTCAGGCGCGCGGCAAACGCGTGCTGCTGAAGCCCAACCTGGTTGAATGCGAGCGTGGCGGCGTGATCCACACCCAGGCCGAGTTGCTGGCGGCGGCCGTCGAGCTGTTCGAGCGGCTGGGAGCGGCCGAGGTGCGCATCGGCGAAGGACCGGGGCATCGCCGCGACGCGCTGTTTTTGGCCGAGGAGGCGGGATACCGGACGGCTATTCCCGGCTTCGACCGACGTTTCACCGACCTCAATCGCGACGACGTGGCACGCATCGCCCCCTTCGCCGGCACGGACGAAATCTACCTCTCCCGTACGGCCCTGGCTGCCGATCTGGTCGTATCCGTCGCGCGCATGAAGACGCATCACTGGGCGGGGGCAACGCTCGCGATGAAGAATCTGTTCGGAGTGGTTCCAGGTGCACTCTACGGCTGGCCCAAGAATCACCTGCACCAGGTGGGCATTGGCCGGGTGGCGGCGGAACTGTACCGCATCTTTCCGCGGAGCTTCGGCATCGTCGACGGAATCGTGGGCATGGAAGGCAACGGGCCGGTGCAAGGCCGGGCGCGCGCCTGCGGCGCCCTGGTGATGGGTCACGATCTGGCCGCGGTGGATGCCACCGCCTGCCGCATCATGGGGATCGATCCGGAGAAGATCGAATATCTGCGTCTCGCGGCGACGCGTGGACCGGTGGCGGAAGGGCAGATCGAGCAGCGCGGGGAAACTATCGCCAGTGTGCGGACGCCCTTCGCGTTGATTCCCGAATTCCAGCATTTGCGGTTGGAATGAAGCGTCCCACGCCCATATCAGGCGATTCGCGGAGCGACTTAAGTGATCCACCGAATTTCCCGCAACCCCTCCAGCTGTTAGCTTCTAACTAGACGATTCATATCCGCGTAAGCGGAAGAGGAAAAAGAGAGAGGAAACCCATGAAACGACTAACCAAAGCAGTCATAGCCCTGAAAATCTGGAAGGACAAACGAGGGCAGGACCTGATCGAATACGCTCTGATGGCGGGCTTCGTGGCAGTAGCCGCGGGCGCGCTCATGCCCAGTGTCTCCAGCAGCATCAGCACGGTTTTTTCCAAGATCAGCTCCGTGATGGCGGGCGCCGCAGCCAGCTAAACGGTAGAGATCTCTGGCACGGGTGGGAAGGTACCCTGGCACCCGCCCACCCGTTTCGTACCACGTGACCAGTGAGAACTGGAGGAGAACATGAGACGCCTGATTGAACGGTTGAATCACTTGAACCTGCTGCGAGACTGGGTCCGCCTTTATCACGACCAGCGGGGCCAGGACATGATCGAGTACGCGCTAATGGCCGCTTTCATCGCGGTAGCGTCAGCAGCGGTACTGCCGAGCGCCACGCCGAGCATCAGCACCGTGCTTTCCAAGGTAGGCTCGGTTCTGTCGATCGCGGGAGGGAACGCGAACTAGTGGGCGAGCACTTCGCCGGCTAGAACCAGCAACTCCACCAGATTGCCTTCGGAATCGAACTCCATGGGCCGCGCCGGGCCCAGAACCTCGAGCAGAGGGTTCTTATCGATCTCGCGGCGCAGGTTCTCGCTCAAAGCGATGGTCCCCAGTTCGAGTGAGTTCCGCAGCCAGCCGTAGGTCACTTCGCCGAGATCGTGCTTGCCCACCGTAGGCGCGATCCGTTCCAGACATTCGCGGTCGGTCGGAAAGTGCACCGGCGTGCGAATCGCCGCGGGAGTGGAAGCCGTTAGAGAATTGATGCGCGTCGGGTTCCAGTCGATCTTCCGGAGCAAACGATCGGAGACCACGTCCGCCATCCCCAGTCCCACCCCGTTGCCGTAGCTCAACTCACTCAGCCCACGCACAAAGATTCGTTGAAAACGTGGCCCCGGCCAGGGATTGTAGTCCCCGTTTACGCTACGATTCACCACCTTCGTGTCCATCCCGGCGCCACTGATATTCTTGCCGATCTCGTCCAGAATGAGCACGTCCAGATCCATGGGAATACGCCCCATCCAGGACTTCACCTGGCGCAGCAGTTCCTCTTCGCGCTGCTCCATCTGCTCAACCGGTACCGCGGTCACTTGCGCCGTGTTGTGATTGGCGTCCTCCAGAATCGCCAGACCGCCCAGGATCTTTCCCGAAGCCAGCACCTGCCGGCCAACGCTGCGGATCATGTTTTCGAGGCCGAGCTTGTACGCATAAGTGTGGTACCTCCGGGCGCCGGCGAATTTCCCCAGGCCGATGGCCATCATTTTGAACAAACCGCTCTCGATGCCGCCGGCGAAATCGGTGTGCCACTTCACCCGGCCCACCAGCATCACGCCATCGCTATCGAAGGCGTTGCGATCCATGAAGGCTTCGATGCCCTCGGGCGTGCGCCCCAGCGAAACCACTTCGAGTGAGCTGACCACCGGGCACCCCATGGTTTCCTCGATGATCCCGTAATGCGCCAGGACATCCGCCTGCCCCTCGGCCGTAGCCGCGCCGTGGCTGCCCATGGCCGGAAAAAGGAAGGGCCGCGCGCCTTTGGATTTCCAAAAGTCCACCGCCGACCGCACGATGGTGGCGATATTGCTGATGCCCCGGCTACCCACACCGATGGCGATGCGCGTCCCAGGCTTCAGCCGATCGCCGAACGGCGAGCCAGCCAGCTCCGTGCCAACCGCGCCGCGAACATCACGCAGACTGCGATCCGGGAAGTTCTGGCGCACGAGCAAAAGGCGGGGAAATTCCATAAAACGAATTATAGCGAAGTAGGACAGGCATTCTCGGCGTCTTTCCAGTCGATGAGGGCGATGATCGCGATCATCACCGCTGAAATCGCCACAACCCGGGAGCGCCGGTATGCCAGGACCGATTCGGTGAAGCGCGTCTGCTTGCTTACATGTTAAACGACATGCGCTTCCACACCAGAGATCGTGGCGATCATTCGGTCGGCGGCGTGAGGCGGCGGTTGAGATTCGCGGCGCGGTTGGCATAGCGGGCGGCTTCGGCGGGTTTGCCGAGAGTGCGCCAGGCTTGGGCGAGGAGTTCGCAAGCGTCGCGCTCCGCCCAGGCGTACTCGCAAAGCTCGGCGATCTGGAGGGCGGACTCGGCGTCATTGCGGGCCGAGGTGGCGTCGTTGCTGGCGAGGGCGATGCGGGCGCGGAGGACCAGAGCGTCGGCGTGGATCGGGCGATAATTGCGCGGCGCGGCGAGGTCGAGCGCACGCTCGCAGGCGGCAAGGGCGGGCTCCAGTTGTCCTTCGCCAAAGTGGCAGGTTGCGCGCGTGAGGTGGACGCGAGCGAGCTGCTGAATCATGTGGCCGCGGGTGAACGGGACCTCCGCCTGGTCGAGGTGCCGGTGGGCTGAGAGCCAGTTGGCCTCGACGGCGTCGAGCCAACCGAGCATCCATTCGCAGCTCGCGACGCCCTGCAGCCAGGAATTGTCCTCGCAGATTTCCCGGTTGCGAGCAGTCAGCTTGCGGGCACGGCTGGTCTGGCCGGTCCGGAGGAGGTGTTCGGCCCACAGGATGCCACGCAGGCTATGGAGGTCGTCGCCTTCCGGATCAATGCGGTTTTCGATAGCGTTGGCATTGGCGAATGCCTTGCCGGCGGTGTCGATATCGCCACGCACGGTGGCAGCGAAGCCCAGCAAAGCGTGGCAGAAGAGTGTCATCTCATCGCTCCCCGCCCGGAAGGCGATTTCCAGCGCTTCAGTGGCGTGCCGGACGGCGTCGCCGAGGCGGCCGAGGGAGGCCTCGACCTCGGCCATGTTCCGCAAATCTATCGGAACATTGACTTTATCATCCGCCTGACGGTCGAGGGCTTCAGAGGCGGCGTAGTGAGGGAGGGCCATCTCGGATTCGCCCGCCAGGTCGGCGAATAATCCGACATCGTTGAAATAGAAGCCGAGCCGTCGGGCGCCCAACTGAGCGTCGAGCCGCTGCCGCCGCTCTTGGTCGCGGACAAACCAACGTGCCACCTCCATTCCCCAGTGCGGCGCGGGAATCCACATAAAAACGTTTCCTTTCTGGAGCCGCGACCCGTAGAGATCGTCGGCGCCCTTCAAGTCGCCGCAGTCCAACAGTAGTTCGATTGCCGTGATCACGGGCATGATCGTTTCGATGGACCGCGCCTTAGCCGCGTCGGGTACCTCGCCGAGCAGGCCGGCGGCATCGTGGGCGAAGCCCTCTGTCCCCATCATCCGGCGGCGGAAGTGGTCGCGAAGGATGGGGTGGCAGGCGTAGCGCCGCTCGCCCTCGGGGCCGGGATCGTCGGTCAGCAGATGCTCGCGATGGAGGAAGTCGAGCGTTCGGTCGAGAGGCGCAGGGGCGCGCATCAACTTCTCCCAAAGAGGACCGAGCGTCTTCACCCCAACCGGGGCGCGGAACAGCGCGAGCAAACCGAGCACCTGGCGGTGCGGCTCGGGCAGGCGCCGCTCATAGAATTCGAGCAGATGCCGCACTTTTTCTTCGATCGTGTGATCTACGTCACCGAAGATCAAGGTCCACAGGCGCGTCGGGTCACCGCGGCAGTCTGGCGGCATGGAGCGCGCGAAGATGCGCAGCGCCATCGGGTGACCATCGAGTCGATGCGAGACCTGTTCGCGATCCTGGACGCGCCCGCCCACACCGAGCGCCGCCAGCAGCGCCGCGCCTTCTTCGTCGGCCAGCGATGCCAGCGGGAGCGAGCACAGACCGCGGCCGAGGTACGGGGTCAAATCTGGGAACGGGAAGCGGCTGGTGAGCAGCACCAGGTTGCCGTCGCGCGCACGGCAATGCTGATGCAGTGCTTCCGCGAGAAGGGGATCAAGCAGTTTGCCGTAGCCGGCGGTGCCAGGCGACTCCTGGATGACCTCCAACCCATCGAGCGCGATGGCGAGGCTCTCGCCTGGTGCCGCGAACTCAGCCAAAGCCTTGAGCATCGCGGCCGTATCGCGGTCGCGGTAGAAACTCCAGAAAAAGACACCCTGGCGGCGGTGCGCGCCGTTCCGCAACCACTTGCCGAGCACTGCCGTCTTGCCCAGCCCACCGAGAGCGGAGATGGCGACGAGCCGTACGCTGGGGTCGACCGCCCAGGCAGTGAGGCGCTCCAGCACGTCGAGGCGTCCGGTGAACTTCTCGTCCTCCGTGGTCTCGTGGACGAAGCGTTGACGGACCGCCGCCACGGGCGCGGGCGGCGCGGCTACTGAGACCGGCGCCGTCGCCGGACGAGACAGCGATTCGAGCAGAACGACGAGCGCGGAGTGGTCACCTGCGGGCGCAGGGTAAAAGAGCACGTCGGCGTGGAAGGTCTCAAGGTACTCGCGCCGCATACCCTCGTTGTAAGGGTCGTTCAATGCCAGGATGGCGACGTGACGGGGCGGACCGGCGTAAACGATCTTGCCCACGATTTCGTCGGCGATGGCTGTCAGCGTCACGTCATTGAAGCTGAATCCGGCGAAGATCAGATGCTCCTTGATCCAGAGATCCTCGTAAAAGCGGCGGAAGACAGGAGTCCCGTAGGCGCGGCGGTAGCTTTCGTGGTCGAGAACGATGTTAGGGGCGTCGGCGAAGTGGCCGTGAGCGAAGAGAATGGGGCCGGAACCCGGGCCGAAGCGGTCGCCGCTCAGCCAGCGTTCGATTTCCGCGGGCTGGTTCCAGATGGCGAAGCTCGTGTCGCGGATATCCGGGCGACGGACGCGGCGGGCTTCGACGAGTCCCTGGTCGTAGTTTGTGGTGATCCAGGCTTTGAAGTTGCAGCGAATGAGAGCGTCGTGGGCGGGGGTGAAGTATGGCGGGCGATCCTTGAAGGTCTCGTAGAGGAAGGGATAGTAATGGGCGTCGGTCAGCTTCTGGTGGATCTGCGAGGCGACCTGCAGGGGACGCCTGTCGGCGGTCCGAAGCCAGTACTCCTCATCGGCGGCAGTGGCGAGACCCCTCTCGACCGGGGCTTGAGCGAGGGACTTCAGGAGCCCCGGCCAAAGGGGATAGAGAGGAGAGGAGACGCCCGCGCCGGCGAAGGCGATAGCCTGGCGCTCCTTCAGCAGCTCGCGCAGGCGCTGGTAGACAGGCGCGTTGCCGGGGATGGCCAGGATGTCATCCAACGCGGACATACGGAGGACCATGGTATCGCAGGGGCAGGCTGCGTCACGATTCTGTTAACCTCGAAAAATGTCCTCTCCGCAGAGATCCGGCCCTGTTCCCCGCGACCGTTTTCGCAGCCAGCGCACACGGCACTTTACCGAATCCGTGATTCGCGAGATGACGCGCCTGGCCGTGCGCCATGGCGCCGTGAACCTGGCACAGGGCTTCCCCGATTTCAGCGCGCCCGAAGCCCTGAAACAAGCCGCCCGCGAGGCCATCACCCACGATTTCAACCAGTACGCCATCACCTGGGGCGCGAAATCGCTGCGTAACGCCATCGCCGCGAAGTACCAGCGCACCTACGGGCTCGATCTCGATCCGGAAACGGAAATCACGGTTTGCTGCGGATCGACCGAAGGCATGATCGATTCGCTTACCGCGGTAACCAATCCCGGCGACGAGGTCATCATCTTCGAGCCGTTCTACGAAAATTACGGACCGGATACAAAACTGTGCGGCGCGGTTCCGCGCTTTGTCCGCTTGCATCCGCCCGATTGGAGCTTCGATCCAGACGAGCTGCGCCGCGCATTTTTGTCGCGCACGAAAGCGATTATTCTGAACTCCCCTAACAATCCCACGGGCAAAGTGTTTTCCCGCGAGGAGCTCGAACTCATCGCCGCACTCTGCCAGGAATTTGACGCGCTCGCCATCACCGATGAAATCTACGAGCACATCACCTACGATGGCGCGCAGCACATTCCCATCATGACGCTCGACGGGATGCGCAACCGCACGATCCTGGTCAACAGCATGAGCAAAACATTCGCCGTCACCGGCTGGCGCGTCGGCTGGGTGCTGGCTGCGCCCGATTTGTCCGATTCCATACGAAAGGTCCACGACTTTGTCACCGTCGGCGCCGCCGCGCCCTTGCAGGAAGCCAGCGCCATAGCGCTAACTTTTGGTAATGACTATTACCGTCAGTTAGGTGAGGAATACACGCAGCGGCGTGACTTGATTTTGCCCATCCTGGAATCCGCCGGCTTCCACTGCTACCCGCCGCGCGGCGCATATTACGTGATTACAGACATTTCGCGTTTTGGGTTTGCGGACGACGTTAGCTTCATCCGGCATCTGATCGAAAACGCCGGCGTCGCCGCCGTGCCGGGCTCAAGTTTTTATCACGATCCGGCTCACGGGAATCAGCAAATTCGCTTTTGTTTTTGTAAGAAATATGAGACGCTGGAAAAAGCCGGAAAAAAGTTGTTGACGCTTTCCAGATCGCATTAGCAGCTTGGTCTGGGCAGTTGGAGGCGCTTATGTTGCCAGGATTCCTGCTACCGGAAACCACAATTCGCGAGGCTGGCAACGGCTCCGAATTAGACCTCGGGGACACACGAGGCCGCGTACTTCTTCTGACACTTGGCATCACCCGAATCATCGAACAGGAAAGCCTGGATGTGGCGGTCTGGGGTTCGGCGGACGGCAACGAATGGGGAGCGAAGTCTCTGGCCAGTTTCCCGCAGAAGTTCTACTGTGGAACCTATCAGATTCTGCTCGACTTGACTCCGCATCCGGATCTGCGGTTCCTGCGCGCCAATTGGGCGGTGCAGCGCTGGGGCAAAGGCGACAATAAACCATTGTTTGGTTTTTACGTTTTTGCGCAGGAAATCAAGCAGCAGGTCCTCGCCATGGGCGCCTGACCGCTCCATTCCCGGCATTTTTACAAACCGAATACCCAACCTTGGTAGACTGTTTTACTAACGTGGAGGATTGTATGAACCATTCGACTGAGACAGGGTCGAAGATCGCGCGAAGGACTTTTCTTAATCGGACGGCTGCCGCCATCGCCGGAGCCGGCATGCTCAGCTCACCCGCACTTTCCTACTCGCGCATCAAGGGCGCCAACGACCGGATTATGCTCGGCCAGATCGGCATCGGCGGACGCGGCTCTGAGCTGGCGTGGATCGTTTCGCGGCTCAAAGATAAATACAACGTCGAGATGGCCTCGGTTTGCGACCTGTGGAAGGTCAACCGCGAAAAGGCCGCCGCGCGCGCCGAGAGCGTGTACGGCCGCGCTCCGCGCTCGTTCCAAAACATGGAAGAGCTGCTGGCGCAAAAAGATATCGACGCCGTCATCGTGGCCACCGCCGATTTCCAGCACGCCCCCATCCTGCGTGTGGTTGCCGAAGCCGGCAAAGACGCCTACTGCGAGAAGCCCATGGCCAACGATCTCGCCGAGGCCAAGGCCGCTCGCGACGCTGTGCTCTCACGCGATCTCATCGTGCAGATCGGCTCGCAGCATCGCAGTGAGCCTTACCAGATCGCCACCAAACAATTGATCGATACCGGTGCCCTCGGCGAGGTGAGCAAAGTCGAGGTCGTTTGGAATTATCACGGTCCACGCTGGCGCGGCCGCCGGGAAGTCTCCCAGATTCGCGAAGAGGATACCAACTGGCGCAAATGGCTCCTCAACAAGCCCTACCGCCCGTTCGATCCACGCGCTTATTTCGAATTCCGGCTGTACAAAGATTTCTCGAGCGGCATCGCCGACCAGTGGCTCAGCCATGCGAGCGACCTGGTCCACTACTTCATGGACGACAACTTCCCGAAGTCCGTTGTCGCCCACGGCGGTGTATTCGCGTGGCCCGACGGCCGCGAAAATCCGGACACCTTCCAGGCGCTGATGGAGTATCCCAAGGGGTTCCTGTTCAGCTACTCCACCAGTTTCGGCAACGACTGCGACAGCTTCAGCCGCATTATGGGCAAGAAGGCCACGCTGGTCAACATCGGCGGTGAAGGCAGCCCGCGCTGGAAATGCGTGGAGGAGAAAGGGACGTACGAGGACAACCCCTTCGTCAAGCGTGAAGAGAAGTACGTGATGCTGCCGGGCGACAGCAAACTCGCGCCAACCTTCATGGGTGACGAAGATCTATCCCACATGACCAACTGGTTCGAATGCCTGCGCAGCCACAAGACGCCTAACGCCAGTGTTAAGAACGGTTTCGCGCACTCCGTTGCCGTCATCATGGCCGCGCGGGCGTACCGCGAGGACAGGAAGCTCTATTGGGACCCCAAGGCAGAGCAAATCCTCGATCAGCCGGTTTGAAAGGAAGAAATTGGTGCAGCCGGGTGTTTTGTGGAGGCCCCCTCCCTGTTTTAGGGAGCCTCCTCAAATCAGAGCAAACCCATGCTGTTAGAACCAATCTGCCCCAAGCAGGAAAAACGCGCAAGATATCTTTCGGCGGACCCGGCCGCCGTCTTTAGCCTCTTTCGATACCATGCGTTAAACGCGCCTTGTAACGTGCCCGCATGTCATTCTTTCAACTGGCGATAGCAGCCTTCTGCACCGCCTCACTGGCGGTGGCCGCCCCCGGCGATCTGGCCGATCTCGCCCGTCAATATCTCGCCGACTTGGTCCGCCTCGACACCACCAACCCGCCTGGAAATGAGACCCGTGTCGCCGAGTATCTAAAGAAGCTATGTGACATTGAGGGAATTAACAGCCAAATGCTGGGAGCCGACCCCGCCAGGCTCAATTTTGTGGCCCGGCTGCCTGGATCCGGCAAGCTGAAGCCGCTGCTCTTGATGGCCCACAGCGACGTGGTACCCGCCGACCGCGCCCAGTGGATGGTTGATCCCTTCGGTGCCGAGTTGCGCGACGGATACCTCTGGGGTCGCGGAGCTGAGGACGACAAGTCGCTGCTTGCCGCCGAGCTGGCGGTGATGGTCGAGCTGAAAAGGCGTGGCGTCAAGCTCGACCGCGACATCATTCTGCTCTCGGAAGCTGATGAGGAAGCGGGATCTACGGGCATCCAGTGGATGATCGCCAATGCCTGGGACAAAATTGACGCCGAATTCGCGCTGAACGAGGGCGGTCTCGCGCTCACCACGTTGAGCGGACGCCGCGTTTACGAGATTCAGACCACCGAGAAGATCCCCACGCGCGTGGTGTTGACGGCGCATGGTGTGGCCGGTCACGGCTCGCTCCCGCGGGAGGACAATCCCGTGGTTCACCTGGCGCGCGCCATCACGAATGTGGCCGACGCCGACCAGCCGGTTCATCTCAACTCCACCACGCGGCGTTATCTCCGCGCGATCGCCAAGCTGCCGGACTACCACTGGCTCGCCCAGTTTCTGCCCAAGCTCGAGAGCCCGAGAACAGCCATGGCCGCTGCCAATCGGATCCGCCGCAGCGATCCGGAGCTGGATTCCATGTTACGCGCCTCGGTGTCGCCGACCATGCTGAGCGCCGGAACGAAAATCAACGTGATTCCCAACACCGCGGAAGCGCAGCTCGATGTGCGTCGCCTGCCCGATGAGACGCACGACGAAATTCTGGAGCGCTTGCGCCGCATCATTCACGACCCGGCCGTGGAAGTCACCGCGGCGCTTGGCCGCGAGATGCCCGCAACCGAGCCCAGCCGCGCCTCGACCGCGCTCTACCGTGCCATGCAGCAGGCCTTCACCACCGCCGCGCCCGACTCGATGGCGATTCCCTACATGGTGCGCGGCGCGACCGACGGATCTTTCCTCCGCGAAAAAGGCATGGATGTCTACGGCGTCCCCATCTTCATGCGCGACGACGGCCAAAGCCGCGCCCACGCCAACGACGAGCGCATCGGGCTAGAGACCGTCGGCGCAGGGGCGAATTTGCTGATGGAGATTGTGCTGCTGGTGGGAAGAGAAGATAAGGGCTCACTTCACCCCCGGTCATTCTGAATGGGCGGCTGGAGCGTCGAGATTCATCGCCGACCGGCAGCCGTGCGAGTCAGCCCGCAGCCGCTTCCATCGCCGCGTTGACGTAGAATGTCTGAAGCAGGAGGATGCGATGGACTGGAAGAAGTGGTATGAGAAGGACCATCCACTCCTTGGCGTCATTGGCGTTTGTGTAGCAACAGCTACCGTCGTAGTTGGAATTATGACGCACGAGTGCAACCTACAACTCGCTGTTCTCAGCGAACAGGATGCGCGGAAACTAGAGAACTACCGTAACTCGATTGAGCGCGGTCTAGGCCACGACAAATATCTCGACGTTAGGACCCTTGTTGGGCGCGCGGATGAAATTAAGCCACTTCCCGGATCCCGATACTTTGATGATGTGGGCATTTACGTTCCACCCGTAGGAAAGTGGGTTTATTCGGAAAGTACAGAGCTAGATCTGGTGAAAGCCATGGGAGACAGCGACGTTGGGAAGGACCCGTTGTCCCAGAAACTAATGCGCATTGCACCCATCCATCTCTGGAGGACCCCAGAGACATTGGCGATCAAAGGTTACTCCGGTTGGAAGAATATATTTCCTTATGCCTACTTCATGCGTGTTTCGATTGACGACCTAAGAAAGGCAACCGCTGATGCCATCGGACTATTCGTCCCACGACTATTCGCCCCACCAACCCAAAACGTTGACAGTAATGGTAGGCCCACGTTGATGCGAACATCGCAGAAGCCCACTACAAAGGACGTCGAATCATTCGTGCAGGAATTTTTTCGCGGAGATATCGCTGGAGTGCTCCTGAGCTCGTACTTGAGTGGGAGCCTATTGGGGCATGTTATTAGTCCCAGGGCGAAGAGTGTGGATTACGAGCTCCTGAATGTGCAAAAGGTACACAACGTTGTCTATTGCGCAACTCGCCAAACGTTGGTGGACATAAGCGTACAAAATACTTTTTATCACCATTACTACATTTATGGCGAACTAATGATCATTTCAGATGGCCCCGACGCTGTGTTGGTCACGACGTTCGTACCGAGTTCTGATCCATCGAAAAACAGTGAGTACTTCTATTGGGTGGACGGCTGGTTCCGTGGCCTCCAAGTGCTGTTACGCGCGCCTTGAAGAAACATCTGGATGAGTTGCTTCAAAGGCCTGACAGGTCGCTGACAAGCCCTGAGACGGTACCGCTGTTGTTCGCGCCCTTCGCAACACGGGCGGCCATCCGCTACCTGGTTCTCACCACCCCCGCCCCAACCAACTCCTCCAGCAACGCCGTCTGCGGATACGGGTGCCCTTTGTACCGCCGAAAGCCTTCCGCGTACTCCACGCTGGCCCGTTCGCCGTTCGCGCGCGTCCATGCCTGCATGTTGACCAGATAGTCGTCGATCCCATGATGTTTCAGTAGCCAGGCGCGCTGGCTGGCATGCTCGGAGAGCATGGCGGTTTTCATCTCCATCTGCGCGGTCACGTCGACAAAAAAGTCAGGCATAATCGCGCGGCCGTCGCGATCCACGCCGCCGATGGCGTCCATGAAATACAGATGCGGGATCGCCGCAAGGGGCGCTGCCGCGTTCGGTGCGCCGGTCAGGAAATTGGGCGCAGGCGCGCCGAAGCACGCGTCACGGACAAGCTGGCTGGTCGCCTCGTGATCGCACATGTAATCGACCGGCGACGCCGTCAGCACCAGGTCCGGCACGGTTTGCCGGAGAATTTCAACCACGCGCCGGCGCGAGGCGTCATCGTTATAGATGCTGAGGTCGCGAAACTCCGCACAGCGGTAGGTGGCGCCGATGCGTGCGGCTGAGCGCGCGGCTTCGGTCCGCCGAATACGGGCGATCTCGTCGGGCAAATATTCCGCCGTGCCGCAGTCGCCCGGCGTCATGGTGACGATAGTGATGTGATGTCCTGCCGCGGCGAGCTGTGCGAGCGTTCCTCCCGCAAGGATCTCCGCGTCGTCCGGGTGCGCATGAATAGACAGGATGTTTTTCTTCACGAGAGGCCGTCAGCAGATCGTTGCGATCTACCAACTTATCAGACCGCTCCGCCCGTGTGACTCGTTTTCGGCGAATTCTGTACGGCGAGTTTCAACTCATTGCCGGGAGCGAAACGCGCCACACGCCGGGCCGCAATCTGCATGGTGCCGCCGAAGCGCGGGTCGCGCACCTTGCGCGCTTTGTGCTGCGATGTGGCAAACGTGCCAAAGCCCACCAGCGTCACGCGGTCGCCGCGGATCAGGCTGGCCTGCACGCCGTCCAGGACCGCGTCCAGCGCCTTGGCCGCCTGTGTATTGGTGAGGCGCGCATCGCGGGCGATCTTGCGGATCAAATCACGCTTGTTCACAGAGACTCCTTACCAAAGTGCGAGAGATATATCAAAGGAAAGTGACGGTGTCAATCGAGGGGGCCCATCGAGGGGGCCTATCGATTCGAGCGGGTTTTGTCAGATTTGTAATACACCTGGCTTGGGTAGATATGTGTTCTTACGTGCGCAACCCCCAATCGTCCGCATGTTCTTGCAGTGCAACGCGCACCAACTGGCTTCGCGTGCGGACGCCGGTTTTGGCAAACAACTGCTGGAGGGCCGACTTCACCGATGCCTCGGACAAATTGAGGCGGGCCGCGATTTCTTTGTTACTCAAGCCTTCGAATACGGTCAGCAGCACCTGCCGTTCCCGGTCGGTCAGTTGCTTTCGCCGCTCGCGCTCATGTGTGCGATCCACCGCCTGAACGATGGCTTGAATACAGCGCTGATCGATCCAGGTTTCGCCGGCAATCACCTTGCGAATGGCCTCGCTCAGCAACGCCGGGGAACTGCTTTTGAGGAAGATGCCGCAGACTCCGTAGCCGAGGGCACGAACGGAATCGGCATCGGTCATGCCTGCCGTTACGATGAAGATGCGGCCGGTATATCCGGCGTCGCGCGCCTTGCGGATAAACTCGAACCCATATTCTTCGCCGAGATCGTAGTCGAGCAGCACCAGGTCGATGGGCTCGCGGGCGAGGTACTGAAGAGCCTGGCCGGAGGTCGCACAGTGGGCGACCATCTGGAAGTCGGGCTCAGTGTCGAGCAGCCGGCTGAGGCTCTCCCGAAACAGCGTGTGATCGTCGAGCAACAGCAGGCGGGTTTTCACCATGTTCCGTTTCCAAAGGCCGTTCCGGCTGGTCCCAGACGGGAGCGAGGACGACCGCAAAGCAGCATCCAGTCTCGCGCGGCTCGTACTTAATATCACCTTGAAAAGCTCGCACGAAAGCCCGCGACAGATATAAGCCCAGTCCGTTCGCGTTGGCGCCCGGCTGAAAGGGCTTGAACAACTGATCCGGCGCGGCGACGCCGCGTCCGCTATCGATGAATCGCGCAACCAGGGCGCTGCCATCCAGACACACGTTTACCGTCAGTTCCTTGCGCGGCTGATTCTCCATGGCGCGCTGGCTGTTCTTGGTGATGTTCAGAAACGCCTGCAAAAGCGCTTGAGGCTCCGCGGAAACCAGAGGGAGCGATTCCGGTACTTCCCATCGAATCGAAATGCCGGACTCGCGAAAGGAAGGCTCGATCACGATTCGCAGATCCTCGAGAACCGGGTGTATGTCGATGCGATCGGTCTCGGCCTGTCTGGTTTGCTGTAGCTCGAGCCCTGCCATCCTGCCAAGGCCCTCCACCAAAGAGCCGAGCGCTCGAAAATCCTCACTGCGGGACAGCCGCTCGTTCCGTGCAAGCTTGGCGTGGACAGCCCCGATGGCGCCGCACATGTTTCGGATTTCATGACAAACGGCGCCCACCAGGATCTTAGAGGCTGCGTGCAACTGCTGCAGACTGAATTCCTCCCGCTCCCGCAAGTCTTCCGAGGCGTCGAATACAACCGCGGCAAGTCTCGGGCCGGATTCCGTCCGGTAAGTTGAGAACCAGATGTGGGCCAGCAAAACTTCGCCGTTCCGCCGCCATCCCCGGCACTCCATCACGGTTCGAAAGGCTTGTGTGTCCGCCGTGATGGGTGGAACGACCGCTAACGCAGGAAAATATTTGGAAATGTATTGCCCTGCCAACTCGTGTGACTCCATGCCGAGAAGGCGGTGGGCAGCGTCATTCGCCAACAGAACTTTGCCGCTGCCATCCAGAGTGAAGATCGTAGCTGGACTACTTTCGATCAAAAACCTCAGCTGCTCCTCAGCCTCGCGGCGCAAACCGACCTCTTTTTCAATCTCCGCCAGATGCTGATTGGCCAGCCGGCGGTTGCGGGCGGCCTCGAAGACAAATAATCCCGTGCCAAAGAAAGCCGCAAAGGTAAGGATCAGACGCGGAATGCCGACGGCTGGCGCCCAGGGAAACGAACCGAACTCCTCACTGAGGCCGGTATAGAGAGCGGCAACCAGTGCAATCTGCCACCGGTTAAGGCAGCCGCCCACCATCAGCATGGGGAACAAATAGAGAAAACCGAAGGAAATATTGACGTCGAAGCGCCAGTCAATGACGGCCACGACGGTGGTGAGCAGTCCCGCGCGCAGCAATACCGCAACCCTGCCCCCCTGCAGGAAGCGCAAGAACAGTTGCTGCGGCTTTCTTTGCTGCAATGAGATCCTGTCGTCTTCATTCTAGAGGAACGGCAAAATCGACGCTCGGTATCCATCGGCTATCCAAAAGATCCAATCGAAAGACAGTTCGGCTCTGGACAAACGATTGATGGAGCGGCGGAAGCTGCGGCACCTAAACTGTTGAGTGAACTACCCTGTCCAGCAGATCCGGAGTGAAGTGCTCCGCTTGACAGCAGAAACTCCGATGTCCCCGAGGCGTATCCGCAAAAAGCAAACCACGTTCCCCTCCCTCCCTTACTGGGGATCGATTCTTGCCTCCTTCGTACTGCGCCCGCCCGCCGTACCTCGAACACGGGGAGAAACCGCGACAAAGGGCGAGGGAGCCCATGCCGGCTGAGGTTTTCACATATCGCATTTGCCTGGCCGGCCGTTTTTCACTGGTACTTTTCGTCACAATCGGATTCACCGGGAACGCATTGGCTCAGACGGCCTTTACCTGGGAGCAAATCAAGGACAGGTTTGAGGCTACCAACCCAACCTTGAAGGCCGCTCAGCTCAACATCGATGAATCTCGGGCGGCCGAAATAACGGCTTACCTGCGGCCTAATCCGGATTTCACTCTGACGGCGGATGGGGTTCAAATCAGTCGCAACACTGGAGTCTGGCGTCCTTTCCAAGGCGTTGTGGAAACACCCGCCTTTAGTTATCTGCACGAACGCCAGCACAAGCGCGAGTTGCGGCTGGATCAGGCCAAGGAATCTACCGCGGTCGCCGAATCGACTTATCTGGACCAGGCGCGCGGTCTGCTCTTCAACCTCCAGACTGCGTTCGTCCAAACATTGCAAGCGAAAGCCGTACTTCAGAACGCGAAAGAGAACCTGGCTTACTGGGATCGGGAACTCGACGTGAATCGCACGCGGTTCCAGGCGGGCGACCTCGCCCAGGTGGATCTGTATCGCTTGAAGCTGCAGCGCGTCCAGTTCGAATCGGACTATGAAACAGCAGTCGTGAATCTTCGGACGGCCAAGATCCAGCTTCTGATGCTCATCAACGACCGAACGCCGATTGAGCGGTTCGACGTCACCGGCCGGTTCGATTTCACCGATGAGCTAAGACCGCTCGAGGAGTTCCGGCGCATCGCACTCGACGCCCGGCCGGACCTGAAAGCCTCTGTCCAGAACGTGGAATTAGCCAAGATCACGCACCACCTTGCCGTCGCCAACGGCTCGACTGACCCGACGTTCAGCATCTGGTGGTCACACAATCCTTCATTCGCCAACCCTTTTGCCAACGAAACCATTGGTGGGAGTGTCAGCATCCCGTTGCGCATTTTTGACCGGAATCAGGGCCAAAAAGCACTAACTCAGATCGACATCGGCCGTAATGAGCGATTGCGGGATGCCAATGAAGCCCTGGTCTACAGCGACGTGGATTCCGCCTACTGGACGCTGGTCCAGAACATCAATCTTCTGAAACCTTACAAGACAGAGTACCTGCAGCTGGCGACCGATGTTCGCGACAAAATATCCTTTTCCTTCAAGAACGGTGGGGCGTCATTGCTCGATTATCTGGACGCGGAGAAGTCTTACCGGGACACGCGACTGGCCTATCTGAATCTGATTGGTTCGTACTTGACCGCCGCGGCGCAAATGAACATGGCCGCGGGCCGGGAGGTTGTGCAGTGAATCGCCTACTAATTTTTGAAGTAACTGTGTGTTTAGGTTCGTGCCTGCTCATCAGCGGATGCGATCGGAAGGTCGCGGCCCAGGAAGGAGGCACAGGCGCAGTCCCCACGGTAGTGCAGCCCGACCTGGATTCCAACAACTTCAAGGTGGATCGCCCGGAACAGTTTCCGCTGGCGACGGCAGGTGAGCACGTGGCCGCACCCGAGCTGAACGCAACCGGAGTCGTGAATCCCGACGTCTCGCGGCAGGTGCCGGTGCCGTCGCTCGCTACAGGGCGAATCGTGGAAATCGACGCGCGGCTCGGCGATGAGGTGAAAAAGGGCCAGCTGTTGTTCAAAGTGAGAAGCCCCGACGTCGCGGGCGCGTTTTCCAATTATCGGCAGGCCGTGAAGAACGAGGAATTGACGAAGATCCAACTCAACCGCGCCAACATTCTACTCGAGCACGGCGCGATTCCCAAAAGCACCCAGGAAATAGCTCAGAACGCCGAGGACGACAACGTGGTTGTTCTTGAGACCGCCAAGGAACAACTCGCGCATCTTGGGGTCGACCCCAACCACCCGACGGGCATTGTCGAAGTTTTCGCTCCGGTATCGGGAACCATCACAGACCAGCAAATCACCGATCAATCCGGCGTCCAGGCGCTCACGCCGCCCAACCCGTTCACGATTTCGGACATGTCACGTGTGTGGATCATCTGCGATGTGTGGGAGAACAACATGCCGCAGGTCCACATCGGGGAGTACGCGGATATACATCTGGCCGCCTATCCGAACCGGGTGCTGAAAGCGCGGATTAGCAATATCCTGCCGATCATGGATCCCAGCATTCGGACCGCAAAAGTCCGCCTTGAAGTAGAGAATCCGGGTCTCATGCGCATAGGGATGTTTGTCACAGCCACTTTCCACGGTCAACAGGCGGAAAAGCACGCGACCGTGCCGGCCACCGCGATCCTGCACCTGCACGACCGTGAGTGGGTTTATGTGCCGTTGGGCAATGGCCGCTTCCGGCGCCAGGAAGTCGTTGCCGGGAACACGCTTGCCGACAACACGCAGGAGGTAGTCTCCGGCCTGAAGCCTGGTGACCAGGTAATTACGAACGCACTCGTGCTCCAGAACACGGTGGAGCAATAAATAATGATTCGCCGAGTCGTTGACGCCGCACTCGACAAACGCCTCTTCGTTTTGGCTTTCGCTGTCCTCCTGATCATCGGGGGGGTCGCCGCGTTCCGGGCTCTTCCAATAGAGGCATATCCGGACGTCGCGGACAATTACGTTGAGGTCATCACGCAGTGGCCGGGAATCTCTGCCGAGCAAATCGAGCAACAAGTTACGATTCCGCTTGAGATCGTGATGAACGGCATCCCGCACGTAACCCATTTGCGGTCGTTCTCGCTGTTCGGCCTCTCCGACTTGAAGCTCATTTTTGATGACGAGGAGGAGAATTTCCGCAACCGCGAGCGGGCGCTCGAGCGGCTTTCACAAGTCACTCTTCCGGCGGGTGTAGTGCCGCAGTTGGGCACGGACTGGAGCCCTGCCGGTCAGATTTATTTCTTCACCCTGCACAGCTCGAATCCGGCGTATGACGTCATGGAGCTGAAGTCGATCGAAGACTGGGTAGTGGAGAAGAATTTCAAGGCGGTTCCCAACATCGTCGACGTGGCCAGTTTCGGCGGGCCCACTCGCGAATACCAGGTTCGTGTCGACCCCGAAAAGCTGATCTCCTACGGACTCAGCATCGGCCAAGTGGAGCAACAGCTCACCAACAATAATGCCAATGCTGGTGGAAGCTTCATCGAAGCTGGTTTGCAGCAGATCAATATTCGAGAAGTGGGTCTGGTCCGGAATACTCACGACATCGAGAACACCGTAATTCTGACAAAAAATGGCACACCGCTCCGCATCAAGGATATTGCCGTGGTTGCACAGGGCCCAAAGATACGCCTGGGCCAATTTGCGCGGGCGATCCGGCGCGAGGACGGACGGCTCATCGATAACGACGATGTCGTCTCGGGTATCGTGCTCCTGCGAAAGGACGCTGAGGCTGATGCGGCGTTGCAGGGCATTCACCAGAAAGTTGCGGAGCTGAACGATCACATCCTGCCTGCCGGTGTGAAGATTGATCCACTCATCGACCGCAGCGATCTGGTGCGCTTCACCACGCATACCGTGCTGCACAATCTGACCGAGGGTTTCATCCTGGTCACGATTATTCTCATGCTGTTCCTGGGAAACGTGCGCGCCGCTCTTATTGTTGCCATCACCATTCCGTTCTCTTTGTTGTTCGCGTCCATTTGCCTGCAATTTAGGCAGATTCCGGCAAACCTCCTGTCACTCGGGGCTTTGGATTTCGGGATGGTCGTGGATGGGGCGGTGGTGATGGTCGAAAACATCGTCCGCCACATAGGCCATCAGGAGCGGGTCACCAAGTCGGTTCGCGACAGAATTCGCGACGCCGCGCATGAGGTGCAGCGGCCGGTCTTCTACGCCATCACGATCATCATCACCGCCTATTTGCCCATTTTTACTCTCCAGAGGGTGGAGGGCCGGCTGTTCCGGCCGATGGCCTGGACCGTGGGCTTCGCGCTTCTGGGCGCGGTCGTATTCTCGATGACGGTCGCACCAGTCCTGGCCAGTTTTGTGTTTCGCAAAGAGACACCCGAATGGGAGAATCCAGTGCTTGTCTGGATTACGAAGGGCTACCGCGTTGCAGTTGCCTGGTCTGTTCACCATCTTTGGGTGATGGTGGGCATCTCGGTTGTTGCCGTATGTTGCAGTCTTTATCTCGCGCTCGGCGGAGCGATTGGCTCAGAATTTTTGCCGCACCTGGATGAAGGTGCGCTATGGGTGCGCGGCACTCTTGCTCCCAGCACCGGACCCACTGAAGGCATCCGGCTATCGAACCAGGCTCGGATCATCCTCTGCTCATTTCCCGAAGTGAGCCAGTGTTCCAGTCAAACTGGTCGTCCGGATGATGGAACCGATACTACCGGATTTTCTAATACGGAGTACTTCGCCGATTTGAAACCCAAGGAGCAGTGGCGGCCGGCATTTCATCAGAATAAAGAAGAGGTGATTGCCGCCATGAACCACGAGCTGGAGAAACTACCGGGCGTGGTCTGGGGCTTCTCGCAGCCGATCGCCGACAACATGGAAGAAGCGGTCAGCGGTGTCAAGGGACAGCTCGCCACCAAGATCTATGGCGAGGACTTGCACGTTCTTGAGGCGAAAGCCGAACAGATTGTGAGCGTCATGCGCGAGGTCCGGGGAATCACAGACCTGGGGATTCTTCATGTAACCGGTCAGCCTAATGAGAACTTTGTCGTAGATCGTCTGCAAGCTGCGCGCTATCAAATCAACGTCGCGGACGTTCAGGACGCCATTAACACCGCCGTGGGTGGGAATGCTCTGACCCAGGTATTACAGGGCGAGGCGCGTTACGACCTGGTGATGCGCTATCTGCCCCAGTTCCGCAGTACAAAAGAGGCGATTGAAAATATTCGTTTGCTGGCGCCCACAGGCGAGCGGGTTTCGCTCCGGCAACTCTGCAAAATCGAAGAACGGGACGAAGGTTCTGAAATCTATCGCGAAGCGAACGAGCGCTATGTCCCGATTAAGTACAGCGTCCGAGGCCGTGACCTGGGCGGCGCGGTCGAAGAGGCGATTGAGAAGGTAAACAAGCAGGTTCACCTTCCGCGTGGCTATCACATCAAATGGGAAGGCGAATACGAAAGCGAAAAGCGCGCAGAGGCGCGCCTGTTGATTCTTGTTCCCTTGACCGTATTCTTCATTTTCCTGATTATCTATGGAGCCTTCGGCTCCGCCAAGTGGGCATGCCTGAATCTGGTCAATGTGGGCGTGGCGCGCGTGGGTGGACTGATGGCGCTATACCTGACTGGGACGCACTTTAGCGTTTCATCCGGTGTTGGATTCATGGCTTTGTTTGGCGCTTCGATCCAGACGGGCGTCATCATGGTTGAATACATTAATCAGTTGCGCTCGCGCGGCATGCCAATCGCCGAAGCGGCGATTGAAGGCGCCACACGCCGGCTGAGGCCGATCATGATGACCATGCTGGTAGCCACGCTGGGTCTGTTGCCGGCCGCGCTATCGCACGCGATCGGGTCCGATTCTCAGCGTCCCTTTGCGATTGTGGTGGTGGGAGGCTTGATCGCCGATCTCGCCATGAGCATTTTCCTGCTGCCTACTTTTTACGTCTGGTGGGCGCGTCCGACTGACCATCTGCCGCCGGTTGAGGAGGCGAGGAGCGTATACGAGTCAGGTAATGGTGCACACGAATAGAATCATGAGCTTATGAACAAAGAGACAATCCGCGCTCGGATAGAGCAGATCGGCATCATTCCCGCGATTCGTCTTTCCTCCGCTGAGGATGCTTTGTTTGCGGTCAAGGCAGTTGCGGACAGCGGGATTCCAATCGCGGAAGTAACGATGACGATTCCTGGAGCTGTCGAGGTAATTGCCGAGCTCACGCGCACCAGACCCGAGCTGATCGTCGGCGCGGGTACAGTCGTCGACATTGAAACGGCAGGCCGCTGCCTGGACGCTGGCGCTAAGTTTCTGTCCAGCCCCGGACTTAATATTGAAATCGTAGAGTTTGCCGTGAAGCACGGCGCGGTGGTCTTTCCAGGCGCATTGACGCCCACCGAAATTATGACCGCGTGGAAGGCAGGCTCGGACTTCGTCAAGGTTTTTCCGGTTTCGCTGCTCGGCGGCGCCAGTTACATCAAAGCCCTCAGGTCACCCTTTCCGGATACACGATTGATCGCCTCCGGAGGAGTAACGCAACGGAATACTGCTGATTTCATCCTGGCGGGAGCCGCTGCAGTGGGCATTGGCCGGGATTTGGTCTCTCCCGAGGCCGTCAAGCGGCGTGAAGTCGATTGGATTCGAGAACTGGCGGGACGCCTCTTGCAGATCGTGAAGGCCGCGCGCAGTCAAAAACCGGCGTGAGCTTTGCGTCTGCTGGATGAGCACCCACCTTCGAGTCATGCTCGCGTAATATGAGCCACAAAGCCCAGCAGGTTCCGAGCATTGCGTCAAAACACCCATAGGGCGTTCCGCTTATAGCTTTCTAATCAAAACAAAACAATAGCGTTAGCAAAGTGGCGCAAAAGCTGCGATGTTTCCGCGCCATAAAGCACTGATACTCCAAGCTGTGGAGGCTACGCAATGGATCTAAGGAAGTCGCTGCGGATTCTGATTCCCGGGTCGGTCTTGCTGATTCCGCTCTGCCTCTTGTCGGTTTCGACCAAGACCTACGCCATACCGGCATTCTCACGCCAGTATCAAACGTCCTGCACGACATGCCATCTGGACTTCCCGAAGCTGAACGATTTCGGAAAGGCTTTCAAGGACGCAGGCTTCAAGTTTCCAAAGGACGACGCCGATTTCGTGAAGGTTGCGCCGACGCTGCTGGGAGCTGAAGCGCAGAAGCAGGTGTGGCCCAAGAGTGTGTGGCCAGGATCGATTCCAGGGATGCCGCCGATCGGGTTGCGCATGAACAACTTCTTCCAGTGGACCGGGAGCAATCGTAACCAGTTCAACGCGCTCGCCGCTCCGGGAACTGTGCCACAGGTGATTCCTGGAACGGATTTCGAGACGGGCTTTTTCAGTATCTTTACGGCGGGAAACTTCGGCAGCGACATCGCGTGGTGGGTGGATGACGACATCAGCGTCGCCGGAGCGAACGCCAATGGTGGTTTGGGCGATGGCTACCTGCGGTTTGTGAACATTTCAAGGTTTTTGAAGCTCCCCACGGATTCACTCACAGCGCGTGTCGGCCAATTTGAGCTCGATCTTCCTTTCACGGGGGCGCGCAGCATTAACCTGAGCCCCTATGACATCTACTCGGAGGCGAACGTGGGTGCGATCAGCTCGATGGCGTCTCTCTCACAGAACGTGAACAACCTGTTCACCTTCGCCGGCGCCGCCAAAGGAGTCGAACTGAGCGGCGGCCACACGTACGGCGGATACCATTACTCGGTAGCGGTGCTGGATCAGAACACCAGCGGGCTGAGCCAAACGAACAGCCCATATGTGCCTTCAGCCACGGGCGGCGCCAACGGAGGGGTTGGATTCGCATCGGATTCCAGTTTCAAAGATGTTTACGCACGGTTTGCTTATCGGTTCAACCTGGAGCGCGATTCCGAAAGCCGTAATTCGGTACAGGCGGCTGGCACTACCGGCCCGCATGATCACACCTACCTGAATTTTGGAACTTTTTACTTGCGTGGCAAGTCGCAGCAGGGTTTGGTGGGCGCACTTGCCAACGGCAGTAACACGCTGCTGGAGGCACGTGAACCTTATTATCGCGCTGGTGGCGATTTCAGCTTCAACTACCGCACATTCAACCTGTTCGGGGTGTACATGTACGGCCATGACAACAATCTGCTGCCGGTGGACAAGAACGGCTTACTGATTCCTCTGCCCGTTAGTTCCACTGGTCCGGTGCCTGTAGGATTTGTCACCAGCGTTCCGGCAAAGTTCAACGGCGGCTTCCTCGAGGCTGATTACCTGGTATTGCCGTGGATTATGGCGATAGGCCGGTGGGATGGCGTGCATTCGAGCGCCGATCGCATCAACGGGCTACTGCTCGCCGGCAACACTCCGTACTTCGGGGCGCTGGATTCACAGCGGAACCGCTTCACTCCGGGAATTCAGTTCCTGATCCATCCCAACATCAAAGCCTCATTTGAGTATCAGTTCCGGCCCAAGCAGTTCACCACGGTAGTCACCGACCCGGCAACGGGCGCCCAACAAGCGCTCAATGCATTCCGGGTGAATACGGCGCTGGTCGGTTTAGAGTTTGTGTACTAAACAAATCGAAAGGATCTTGATAATGAACCGTTCATTTACGAAATTTGCATTCGCTGCGCTGCTCACCTGCGCGTTGAGTATGGCGGCGCTCCCTGAAAACACGATTTCCGGTAAAGTGAGCGCCGGCAAGGGCGTCTCTGTAGTTTACGTTGAGGCGATTCCGGGAAAGACATTTCCGGCGCCCGCCGAGCACGTGGTCATCGATCAAAAAGGACTGCTGTTTCAACCGCACGTGGCCGCCGTACCGGTGGGAGCGACGGTCGAGTTTTTGAACAGCGACAAAGTAGCGCACAACATCTTCTGGCCGGCAATCAGCGGGAACAAGAAGCTGAGCCACAACATGGGCACGTGGCCTTCAGGGCAGAAGCGTGAATTCAAGTTCGACACTGCCGGCGTGGTACCACTACTGTGCAATGTGCATCCGGAGATGTCGGCGTACATTGTGGTGACGCCCACACCATATTTCGCTTTGACGGATGCTGATGGCAACTACAAGATCGCCGGTGTGCCGGAGGGTCAATACACCCTTTCCGCGTGGCACGAAGGCATGAAGGTGCAACAGAAACCCGTGAAGGTCGCGGGTGAAACCAGCGCGGACTTCACACTTTCCAAGTAAGCGGGACGACGAACGGCCGGCGGGAATAACGACCATGCGAATGCGTTTTCGCGACAAGAAAGTCGACCGCGACTGGCTGAACAGTAACTTTCCCTGCATGATGGCGTGCCCGGCGGGAACCAACGCCGGGCGCTACGTCGCTCTCATAGCGGAGGGCCGGTTTGAAGAGGCCTATCGGTACGCCCGCGATCCCAACCCCATGGCCAGCATTTGTGGCCGCGTGTGTGCGCATCCCTGCGAAACAGCTTGCCGCCGAGGCGCCATCGACAAACCAATTTCCATCCGTGCTTTGAAACGCTTCCTGACGGAGCGGTATGGGCCGGAATCCAGACATCCTCTAACGATCCACCGCGAGCCCGCGAACAAACTGCGTTATCGCGTTGCGGTTGTCGGGAGCGGCCCCGTTGGCCTCTCAGCCGCGCACGATCTGGCTGTGATGGGTTACCAGGTGACCATCCTGGAAGCTGCGCCGGCCGCCGGCGGCATGCTGCGGTTGGGGATTCCGGAATATCGCCTACCGCGCAGCGTGGTGGACGCGCAAATCCGCGAGATCCTCGATATCGGCAACGTCACCCTCAAGCTGAACACGGCGGCAGGCCGCGATTTTACGATTTCGGAGTTGCGCTCCCAAGGCTTCGATGCAGTGGTGATCGCGGTGGGCGCGCATCGCAGCCGGGATCTTTCCATCCCCGGCGTGGATCTGGATGGGGTCCATAAGGGCATCGACTTTCTGCTCAATGCGAATCTGGGGTATCGATTCACGATCGGCAAAAAAGTGGTGGTGATCGGCGGCGGGAATGTCGCGATGGACGTCGCACGATCGGCGGCGCGAGAGGTGCTGAAGCAGCATCCGGCAGCGGCGGAAGGCGAGGTACCGAGCGATACCAACATCGCGGCGGTTGCGGCGCACGAGATGGTGGACATCTCGCTTTCGGCCCTGAGGCTGGGAGCGAGTGAAGTGAGCATCGTTTGCCTGGAAAAGCGCGATGAGATGCCGGCGGCGCTCGAAGAAATCGAAGAAGCCGAAACCGAGGGCATTCTCCTGCACGATGGCCGCGGACCCAAACAAGTGGTCGGGCGCAACGGCAAAGTTGTCGGCCTCGAGACACTCAAGACCAAATGGGTTTTCGATTCCTCCAGACGGTTCAACCCCGCGTTCTACGAAAACAGCGAGTCGGTGCTGGAATGCGACACGATCATCATGGCCATCGGTCAGGCGCCGAAACTGGACTTTCTGCGGCCCGAGGATGGCGTGCAGGTGTCGCCGCGCGGACTGATCGTAGCCGACCGGAAAACACTGATGACCAGCGCCGCCGGTGTCTTCGCGGGCGGCGATTGCGTGTTCGGGCCGCGCCTCATCATCGATAGCGTAGGCGATGGGAGACGCATCGCGGCAGCCATCGATGAATACCTTACGGGACGCACCAGGCCCGAGCCCGAGATCGAAGTCGAGGTACTCGATCGCCACCACATGTTTTCCGATTTTATGAACTGGAACCGGCAGCCTGTTCCCATGCTGCCGCTCGACAGGCGGACGGGCGTCACCGAGGTCGAGGTCGGGTTCGACACCGAAAGTGCGATGCGCGAAGCAAGGCGGTGCCTTCGCTGCTGGGTCAATACGGTGTTCGAGGGGAATGAACTCGATGGGTCGCAATGCGTGCTGTGCGGCGGCTGCGTGGACATCTGCCCGGAAGACTGCCTCAAGCTGGTGCCACTCGAGCAGATTGATCTCACGCCAGAGGTGATCGAGCACATCCAGCAGAACGAGCAGCTCTACCGCGTGGAGTTAGATGACGTGGCGGCGGAAGAGCTGGGCGTGATCACGGGCTCGGCCATGATCAAGGACGAAACGCGTTGCATCCGCTGCGGGCTGTGCGCGGAGCGTTGTCCGGTCCAAGTGATCACGATGGAGGCATATCACATCGTGAGCGATGGGATTCCGCAGTTGATTCAGATACAGGCAAGGTAAACCCATGGCAGATGAAAAGCAGCGAGACGTCAATTGCACACGCCGTGAAGTGTTCGTAAAGTTGGGGCTGGGGAGCCTCGCCATTGCCGGAGCCGGCGCAGCGGTGTCCGGTTATGAATTTCTCTCCCCCAATGTGCTCTACGAGCCCTCACCCATCATGAACGCGGGCAAGCCGGATCGGTACCCGCAGGGCTCGGTGACAGCGGACGCCCAGAACGGAATTTACATCATTCACGGGCCGGAGGGATTCTATGCGCTCTCCGCCGTGTGCACTCACCTGGGCTGTCTGACCTCGTGGTTGCCGGAACAAGGGCGGATCGCCTGCCCGTGCCACGGCAGCAAATTCAACACGGAAGGCGTCAAGATCGAAGGCCCGGCCCCGCGTCCCCTGCCGTGGCTCCGAGTGTGGGTCAGCGATGAAGGCGATCTGATGGTGGACCGGTCCACCACGGTTGCGGCCCGGCAATTCCTGAGGACCTAGCATGGCGAAGGCGATCGAAGCATACCTAAACGATCTACGCGAAACGCGGGTGTGGCGCTCGATGTTTCGCAGTGGGACGGGCGCGACCAATCTGCATCGGGCGCTGGCAGTGCAGCAAAACATCTTCCTGCATCTGTTCTCGGTGAAGATGCGGCGCGCGGCCCTCAACTTCAGTGTGACCTGGTACTTGGGAACGCTGAGCCTGGCGACGTTCCTGATATTGGTGGGCACCGGGATTCCGCTGATGCTTTACTACCATCCTTCGGTTCCGCAAGCCTATGCGGATATGAAGGACCTGCAGTTTGTGGTTTCGGCGGGCGTGTTCCTCAGAAACCTGCACCGGTGGTCGGCGCACGCCATGGTGCTGCTGGTGTTCGCGCACATGTTCAAGGTGTTCTATCGCGGCGCATACCGAGCACCACGGGAGTTCAACTGGGTGATCGGCGTAGTGTTGCTCCTTGTGACGCTGTTCCTCAGCTACACCGGTTATCTGCTGCCCTGGGACCAATTGGCGTACTGGGCGATCACCGTGGGTTCCAACATCATGTCCGCGGTGCCGCTTTTGGGCCAGAAGATGCGCTTTTTGATGCTAGGCGGAAACTCGGTGAATGCGAACGCTCTGCTTCGTTTTTACGTGCTGCACTGCGTGATTCTGCCGCTGGCGGCGATTCTTTTCATCGGAGTACACTTCTGGCGCATTCGCAAAGACGGTGGCCTGTACGCAGGGGAGGGCAAGCCGCATGAGTGATCCCAAGAAATTCGAGGCGGCACTGGATTCCGACAGCCGGAAGTCGCCCGTGCGGGTGGCGTTCGTTACGCGGCGGACATCACCCCACGTCAAAGCTAAGGATGATGCTCTCGTGATGACGTGGCCGGAAACGCTATTTCGGGCGGCAGTAGCGATCGAGATCCTTGGCATTGCACTCGTGCTGCTGGCGCTCTTTTGGGACGCCCCGCTCGAGGAACTGGCCGATCCCATGCAGACTCCCAACCCAGCGAAAGCACCCTGGTACTTCCTGGGGTTGCAGGAGCTGCTGCATTACTTCCCGCCGGTTATTGCCGGAGTATTGATTCCCACGATGGTAATTGTGGCGCTGATCGTCATTCCGTACTTCAACATCAACGTGGAAGCGCAAGGCGTCTGGCTGCGGGACAAGCAGCGGCGCATGCGCATTGTGGCAATTGTAGTGGGCGTGCTCAGCGCACTGTTCCTGGCCTTACAGGTCTGGGTGATTCTGATTCCTACGCTGGTGGTGGCAGGCTTCATGTTTCTGGCGGCGGCGAGCGCGCCGGATTCACCTCAGAGATTCCGGCGCTGGCTGGTTTCGAAGCCGTTGTCTTTTTGGATCATGACCTGGTTTTTGATTCAGGCTTCGGTGCTGACCATGGTGGGAACGTTCTTCCGGGGCGCGGGTTGGTCCTGGGTCTGGCCGTGGAGAGCGTGATGGGCAAACGCAAGATCGGCGAAGCCTGGCAGTTTCTATTCGGAGACAGCGCGCGGGCATTCGGGACACTGAGCGTGGTGCTGGTTCTGTTGCTGGCGGTGGTCCCGGTGAAGCATCATTTCCGTGAGTGGGCGCAGTATCAGGCGCGGTATCTGCGAATGATTCGCCAGCGCGGCGATGCTGCTACTTTGCAGCGGCGGTTTCAAGCGGGATTGCAGCAGACCTGGTTGCCGGAACTGGCCGTGGTGGACCGCTGCACCACCTGTCACGTGGCGCTGAAGGAAACGTCGCTCGCGGATGTGAGCACGCAGCCGTTCCGGCCGCATCCGCCGATTCCACATTCGTTGACCGAATTCGGGTGTGTGATGTGCCACCGCGGGCAAGGCCCCGCCACCACCGTGGAGGAAGCACACAGCAGCACGAAAGCATGGGAGCAGCCGGTTCTGCCGGCGCGTTATTTCGAGTCGTCGTGCGGACAGTGCCACGAGAATGCTCTCACGGGAACGCCCCAGCTCAATGCCGGCAGAAAACTTCTGGCGTGGTACGGATGTGTGGGATGCCACACTCTTAAGACGCCGGAGGGCGTGCGGGTAGGGGCGACCGATGAACCGCCGCCGTTGACGCACATCGCCGAGAAAACTTCGCGTGAGTGGATTTATGCATGGCTGAAGAACCCGCAGGCCTACTCCGTGTCCGCGACGATGCCGGATTTCAAGCTGATCGATGCGGATGCACGGGACATCGCGACGTTTCTCATCGGCCAAAGCACTCCATCAGGCGCGCAGGCGGCGAAGCCGGGGGCATCCGCAGGGGAAGCGCAAGAGGGCGCGAGCGTGTACGGTGAAGCCTTCTGCGCATCGTGCCATGCGGTGCAAAACGCTGCAGGACTGATGGTGGGCGGCGACATCGGGCCGGAATTGACGCGCGTAGGGTCCAAGGTGAAAGCGGATTGGCTGGACGGATGGCTGCGGAATCCGAAAACTTATGCGGCGCATACGGCGATGCCGCGCTACCGATTCACTGACAAGCAGTTCGGGTTGCTGGCGGGATTTCTTCTGGCGAAGACCGATAGCGACCTGCTCGCTAACGTGCATCTCGAACCCGCGACAAAGGAGCAGTCCGCGCATGGCAAGGCGCTAGTGAATGAACGCGGGTGCGCATCCTGCCACGAGATCAATGGCGTCAATCGGCCCGACAACTTCGCTCCCGACCTGACCGAGGTGGGCAGCCGATCCCTGGCGAAGCTGGTGTTTGCTCCCGGAGTTGCGCATACGCTGCCGGATTACCTGGCAGCCAAGATCCGCCAGCCACGGACCTTCGGGAACCAACTGAAGATGCCGCAGTACAGTTTTTCCTCGGCTCAGGTTGACGAGCTGGTGACCGCACTACTGGCCCAAACAGAACGCGCCCAAACGCTACCCGCGACGCTGCGACAGCCGGGGCAGGCCGTCTCCAGCTATCAGCCGGCAGGAAAAGCGGGAAAGCTCATGGACGACATGCAGTGCTTTAGCTGCCACGCCATTAACGGGCGCGGCGGCGATATGGCGCCGGACCTCACCTGGGAAGGTAGTGCAGTCGACCGGCAATGGCTGGTGAGTTTTCTGAAAAATCCGAACACGCTGCGGCCGGCGTTGATCCGGCGTATGCCGAAGTTTAATCTGACTGATGCGGAAACTACAACCCTGGCCGATTACATCCTGACCGCATACCAAACGCCGGCCTTCGACACGGACTCGATCGAAGTCAAGACATTTACGGCGGAAGACCGGGAACGTGGCCGGCAGCTCTTCTATTCACGTTACGCATGCCAGGCGTGCCACATCGTCGATTCACAGAATGACAAAGGCTACGTCGGGCCGACGCTGACTCAGGTTGGTGCGCGATTGACGCCGGCATGGATCTTTCATTACTTGAAGAATCCGCAAGTAATGCGGCCGGGGACGATTGAACCGAATCAGCACTTGAGCGATGAGGATGCGCACGCACTCACGGCGTTCCTGGCGTTTCAGAAAGGAGCGAAGAAATGAGGCGCGTCTATGTGGCGTTCCTCGCGTTCGCTCTCGCGGGAGGCTGCGGCAAGAGAGTCCCGACGGCTGCACGAATCGAGCCGAAGGCGTTCGGCGCGGCGCTGGTAGAAGTCAGCGGAAGCAAGCAAGTCGCAGTCACCGGCGCGCCGGTAGATCAGCCGCTCGTTGTTCAGGTTAACGACGCGCAAGGTGCTGCGGTAGCGGGCGCCGTGGTTTCGTTCCATGCCGCTGGAGGCGCGAGTGTGGAACCGCCGGAGGGACTGACCGGGTCCGACGGCCAGTTCAGCGTGAATGTCACCCTGGGCGTCGTCGCGGGGCGCTATCAGGTCGTCGCGACGACACGGGATAAGACGGGTAAGGCGCTGGAGCTGCGGTCGGAAGAAATCGCGCTCGGGTACCAGCAGAATCTGGGCCGCCAGTTGAACGATAGGTACTGCTCGCGCTGCCACGATTCCGAATCCACGGCGGAGCGCGTCTCCAACCACGACAATCTCAAGGCGCCGCCTCACGCGTTCACTGACGGAGCTTTCCTGAACAACATGAGCGACGCGGACCTCGCCAATATCATCACGCACGGCGGACCGGCGTATAACAAATCCGCGGAGATGCCGCCGTACGGAGGCACGTTGCAGAAATCTGAGATCGAGGCCCTGATCGCGTTCATTCGAGCGGTTGCGGATCCGCCATATCGGTTGAAAGGGTTGGTCTATGCGAAGAATTAAGACTGCAATTGCGGCTGTTGCGTTGATGGCAGCGGCGAGGACCGGCTCGGCGCAAGTGATCTCGCCTCCCGAGATTCGAGACCCGCAAATGCGCGAGTTGCAGCAGAAGCACCTGGCCGACTTGAGAGCGGCAGCCAACGCAATTTCGTCGCATTCCTTTCCTTACCGGCTTTACTTCGGCCGCACCCTGGATCTGGATGAGACGGAGCAACCGCGGAGAGATCAGCGCTCCATTCGCTTCGATAAGTTTCGCGACTTGACAGTGGTCGAGATCACTGCGAATTATTACGCCTCTTATTCGGCGGAGCTGATGCAACAGGGGGACCGTGCACGCCGAACGCTGGATGACGTCGTCGTGCCAATGCTCAAGGCGGTCATCCCGGCGGTTATCAGTGAAGAGAAAGTGCAGGGGTTTGCCATTGAGATCGCGCATCACGTGCGCAAGAAAGTGCTGAGTGTGAGTACCGAGAATCCCGAGAACGTGGCGTTCATTCTGCCGCGCGCGGCTGCACTGCGGCTAATCGCCGCTACCAGTCCTGGCGAGCAGGAAGCGGCCCTGATGGAAGGGCTGCTCTTTGTAAATCGCGACCGACTGGATGGTTGGGGGCCTCGAAACGGGGAAATAGTCGCGGAGACGGAAGCCGCACCAGCGCCGCGCCGCGTCGATGCGAAGCCGGCGATCGAGGCCGAAGCATTGCCGGTGATCATTACTCCGCTCCCCCCGGAGCCGCAAAAAACGCCCGCACCAGTGGTGGCCGCAGTACAGCCGGAGGTATCACGCGATGGCATTAGCAAGCTGCAAAGCGCACATCAGGAGAGCCTGGACCGGTTGGTGCGTGAGTTGGATAAAGAGGCGCACTTCGTTTCCTACGCACCGCCAGCCTTCATTCAGTTTCGTAAGGGAGCCTATGTGCAGCTCTCGATAACCACAACTCTCCAGGAAAAAGAAGGCGGCTCGCAGTATCGCTTGGCTGCGCTGGCGTTCGATGAGCACATCGCGCATCTGATCCGGCCAGTGCTGGCATCTTTGAAGACGCGACCCGATTTCGACGGCATCGATTTCAGCACGAGCGTCCGCTTGGCGGGGGTGTCAGGTGGGGGGGCGGTGGCAGTGGAATTCGTCTTTCCGACCAACGCGCTCGTTGCTTATCAGGACTACGATTGCACCGGGCAGCAGCTCATCAATCTGGGGTTCGTCCTGATCAACGGTGAACGCGTCAGCCTGGACCTGCAGAGCGCCGAGGCGAACGTCACGGCGCAACGTTGAAGGCGCCTGCAAATTGGCCGCCCGGAAACATCAAGACATGGCTGGGCAGAAGATAACTCTGAAGCGAGCGGGGTTTCTGAAAGGCATGGAGGAACCTCATATTGCCAAGCTATCGGTTCTCGGCTCTCGGGTACGTTTCGCCGAAGATCAGTTAATTCTGGCTGCCGGGGAACGATCCACTCACTTCTACATTTTGCTTTCGGGCAGCGCTTGTGTGGAGGTCCGGACACCCGTTTACACGGTCTGTATCCAGGTGATCAGCCCAGGCGACGCGTGCGGGTGGTCTTCACTCCTATACCGGCAGGACACCTTATTCCAAGTGCGTGCCCGAGAAGCCTGCACGGGCTTTTGCTGGGACGGAGCGCAGCTGTTTTCCGCGTGCCGGGAGGACCGGGAATTTGGTCTGGCTTTTTACTGGCGCCTGTTGGAACTCGTGGCAGGGCGCGTGAAAGCGACTGAATCGAAGCTCGCCGAATTCTGCGGAGCCATGCCGATCACCCGGCCGTTATAGGCCGCCAAGCCCCAATTTTCTACTCGGCAATCGGTTAAACGGTTTAGGCCTTATGCTGACTGCCGAGTCGTTATGGGCCTTGAGATAGGAAGCAAGATCGGCGACTACGAGATTATTGCTGTCTTGGACGCCGGAGGAATGGGGGAAGTTGAGTCGACGCCGGTTGCGGTCGATGCCGGTTGTCTCCATTACGTTAAGCAGCTACGCTACTCATTTATCAGACAATGCAGGAGCTTATTTGTTGCGGGCCGCTGCGGCTTTCCAAATTGACCCCGGATACGATTCTCATTTATCGCCTCGACACACAGACCGAGCACACATTGGATTCTGTAGCGGCGAGAATTGTCGAGACTGTGTGGCAGCGGCCGAGGACGATGGCTTATTGCGTGAATGAATTGCGCCATCCGCTCTCGGCAGTTTCACGCTGGGACAGTCATCAGGCGGCAACCGTTCTGAACGAATTGCTCTCCTCCGGCGTCTTGGTTCGCGTCGCGGATATGCTCCGCTCACTTTCTCTCAAGTCAAGAGACTCTGAGGCGGAGCCCATCTCATGGTTGGCGATTCCGACCAGGGATCGCCCTCAGTCGCTTCTACGGACCCTCCGGAGTTTTTCAAGTAACATGCAGCAATACGATGTCAGGGCCAAAATACTCATTTCGATTGACTCCCAAAGCACCGACGGAGAATCGGCAATCCGCGCCACCATAGCGGAATGGGCCAAAGCGTCGACGACGACTATCGTTCTCGCAGGAGCGGACCTAAAAGCTGCTTACGCCCGCCGGCTCGCCGCAAGGACTGGCGTGCCGCTGGATGTCATTCAGTTTGCGTTATGGGGACGCGGACATCGGGGACCGGCCATCGGGGCTAATAGAAACGCGATCTCGCTCTTCACCGCAGGTTGTCGTGTGCTTAGCGCCGATGACGACACTTTATGCGAGGCCGCGCGAATAGCATCGGCGACTTCCAGCAGCGCATTGCGTTTCATGGCCCACGGCGATCCTGCCGATTTGTGGTTTTTTGACGACCGGCTTGGCGCCTTAGAAAGCACGGAACCAGTCGACGTCAACGTATTGGGAGCGCATGCGGAGGTGCTTGGCACAAAGTTAGGCTCCATGATTCGAACGCACTTCAATTCTCAGGTCGACATCAGTGATGCTTGTCAACACCTGATCCAGAGCGCATGGCTAGGCGACGGAAGAGTATGCCTGACCCACAATGGGATCGTCGGAGATTCAGGAATGTACTCAGGGCGTCCGTTGCTATTGCATCGCAGTCCGGCAACGCGCAAGCGCTTGTCGGAGTCACCCCGGATGCTGGCAACGGGCCTAGGATCGCGTGAGGTGGTCAGACAAACGGAAGCGCTCACTGTTTGCCACTCGGCACCCGTAATGACCACCTTCATCGGATACGATAACCGTGAAATCTTGCCACCTTTTTTCCCCTTGTACTGCAACGAAGATGGCCTGTTTGGCTTCTGTGTGGTGCTTTGCATTCCTGGAGCGTACACCGCACACCTGCCCTTCGTTTTACCGCACTGTCCGAACTCGGCCCGGAACTATGCGAGCAACAGGTGGAAAGCGATTCGCATGACGGATCTGATTGCCGCATGTGCGAGCAAGCTTGCGCCCGATGACGAGAGCCTATCGGCATCGCAACGCATGATCGCACTCGGGAGGCAGCTCTCCGAGCTTGGTTCGACTGGATTTTCAGAATTTTCCTCTTATGTTCGCGTTGCCGTCGTCGAACTGCTACAGCAGACCCTGAATGCCCAGATGACCGGTTTGCAAGAATCAAACGAGCTGCCATCTTTCTACCGAGCAGAGCTTGAAAAGGACTCACATGAGTTGAGTCAAACCATTGACCGAGCGGACTGCTGGATGCCGGTAGATGTTCAGGAGCGCTACACCCCCGGCGAGGTTCCTCGTGCTGTTCGGCATCTCATCTTTGATTTTGGACGACTTCTGAGCTATTGGCCCGAAATCGTTGCCGGCGCACAACAGTTGGCGAACGAGCGGTAGAATGGCGAACCACAGCCGCTTACGGGAACGGCTCAGCTTCCATACCCATAACTTCGGCAGTTTGTAGGCTGAACGGAAAGCCTGGGGTGATCCCCTGACTTTTCGTCTCCTTTGCTCCCGCTGTTTGTGCATGGGTAAGCAGGGATAGGGAATTCGTGCGGCAGATCCTTTAACGGATCGTTCCAATCGTGCAAGTCGTCTCTTTGGAATCCGGACACGACGTTCCCGGCGGGCTCCTGGTGAAGCCAACATGACACACAGAGCTGTATGTCGAGATGTGGGTCGAACAACTCATGCAAATGTCCGGCATGATCCGGGTTCTGCTTCATTGCGTCGCTCGGTTTCTCCGGTTGCGCGAAAATGTGAAGCCGATCACAGTTTTGAGTTTGCGAATTGGGCCATACCTGCTGGTCGTCGCATTGACGCATTAATGCCGCCCGCTGCGTGCGGGAATAAACGAAAATATGGGTCATGTAAATAGTGTCCGGTAGGTAGCGGTATGGCGGAACTGACGAGGTCAGGAGATCTTGTGATTGTGTGTAGACGGAACGGTAACCGCGGTACGCCCTAGGAAGTGGCATCACGATTTTTATCAAAGGTGACTTGCCGTTCTTCCCTCCCAATACGGACCCGCAAGTGGACGCCTTTATGCAGACGTTGGACTTATTGTCCATGCTGTCAATGCCCGTTATGCCGGCACAGTCAACCAGGCCCTCCAGGGAAAAGTGATGCGTCATGTCGGTCGAGACGGAGCAGGCAGCGGCGAGATCGCACCAATCGTCAGCCCTGTCCCCGCTGGCCGCCCGGTAGATGTGCCCCGGATCGTCACCTGACGGAGGAACATTGGGGATATGGAGGATTAGATTTCCGGACGATTGATTTTGTTTATCCGCGGGTATGAACTCAAATACCATCATTCCGTGACAAATGACAAAGAAGTCGGTGCCGCAGCTAGTGCTTCCAGGAACTGATCCTGATGGTCCGGGCCCGCTCGACGGCTTGCATCCGGTAGTGGCAGCGATCCCGGCCGCCGTGGACGCGCCGAGAGCTGTTCGCAGGATCTGTCTTCTACTTTGATTCATGTTTCAACTCCTTGAGTGACCAGGCGTACTGAAAAGCTCGATTGTGTTATCGCTGGCGGCGAACACGCTGAACGCCGCCCAGAAGCGGGGATAATCCATGCCATTTTGGTGTCGCAGCATTTGCGACGCTTTCTGCAGCGCGATCGCAGGAGGGCTGCCCTGCTTTAGTTCCGCATAAAACCGCAACATCAGCTCGCGCGTGGCTGCCGAGTCCACAGGCCAGCGGCTGGCGATCACGGCACCGGCGCCGGCGCTCAGGAACTTTCTAACAAGGTTGTCCGGATCGTTCAGGGGGCTGAACTCCAATTCGCCTGTCGAACAGGCCGACAGCACCACCAAAGCGCAGCGTCGCAGGCCTCCGGGCGGCAGATCATTGGCACTCCAGAAGCCACGCAGCCCCCCGTCACTTCCTTCACTTGCTGCAAGAAGCAATCCGCTGCGCTCCGGCGTGGCGATAGCGTGCCCGGCGAAATGAAAAATAGTGGCGAAAGGAAGCGCCCGCACAATGGCTGCGGGCGTTGCCGCATCGTTCATCAGTTCGATACTTCGTGGCGCCAGCGCAGCGACGGCTTGCACCTCTTCCAACGCATCGTAAAGAGGCGGGAATTGCCCGGTTAGCTCGGGCGGTGTCCGCGAAATGCCGACTGCCAAGACCCGTGAGGGCATGCCAGCGGCGTCGGCCTGCCCATCTCGCCGCCGAGCCTCCGCGTATAGCACGCCAGGAGAGTAAACTATCGCGCATCGCTCGCCGAGATACCCGCCTTCTGGGGTGGGAATTGCCTCGAACGGTATCAGTGCCGTGGCACCGTCGGTTTCCACGAAGACCGTCTTGCCTTTGCCCCACGCGGCGTCAAACGGCGCCACCAGCCGGGCATACAATTCCCGGCCAGCCATGCTAATATCTTCCCCCGTGGAGTTCGCGTCCGCCGCGGCTTCAGCAAAGTGCCGCGCGAGGCGGGTTAACTGACGTCTGGGAACAGGCAGCCAGGATTGCGAAATACCGCTTGCGCTGATGTTCCACACCGAAAGGCCATCATCTGATTGCAGATAGGTGATGATGCTGCTGCCCGGCGCGACTCGCAGCGATTCGACGACATCGCCGACAAGATCTGCGAACCTCCCGACTGGTTCCCTTGGCGCGGGCTGATCCGGAGGGGAACGGTGGATCCGTAGCTCAGCGGCGCGGTACCATTCCCATAGCGCCAGCGCCCGCGTGGGATCGCTTCGTTGCAGCGCCAGCTGCACCATCCTGTGGTAGCCGTCGCGCATTTCCTGACTCCACGCCAGGCCTTCTCGCGAACTGTCGAGTACACGGAGGGCCCGCTCACTGAAAGTCAACAGCCGGGACAGCGATTGCTCGCTCGCCGAGAAATCATGGGCGAGCTGCTGTGCTTCCGCGAGAATCGAGTAGTAGTACGCCTTCAAGTCTTCGTTGCCGATCCCCACAATCACAGGCTCAATGCGTCTTAGTTCGTTGATGGATTGGCGTGAATTGCCGCGCCTCACCTCGCTCTGAGCCAAACCGACGTCGCCATATGCGCGAAACAGGTCCATAGCCGGACTATGGGGCAGTGCCGCAAACAATTGGTTCGACTTGGCAAATTCTTCGCGGGCTTCCCCAGCGTCTCCTACAGCCAACGCCAAGCGAGCAAGCTTGTAGCGTTCCATGGGTTCCGTTGCGGGATCTGCAGGCCGACCCAGAACCGCGATTGCTTCGCGCACGAGGGCACGAGCTAGTTCGAGTCGTTCCAGCCTTTCCGCTATGACGCTCAGGTCGTCATAGAACTGATATGCGCGGTACGGCGGATAGTGGCCCGACCAAAATTGCACCAGGCCGGCCCTCTCCAGTGCGCAGGCCTCGCGCCAGCGGCCTATCTCCTTCAGAATGGAAGCTTGAAAACCGACGCCACGCAATTGCAGACTCGTGAGGCGACACTTCCGGCAACAGGCGACAGCTCTGGTGGCCTTTTGCAGACCTGCATCAAAATCCCCCGCCATGGCGCTTCCCGTGGAGCCTTCGAGATCTGCTTGCGCTTGCAGCCAGGCATACGGCTTGCGCGCAATGCGCGACCGCAACTGATCCGCTTCTCGAGCGCAATCGCGACCTCGTTGGGAGAGCTGTAGGCCATAGGCGAGCTCAAACCGCGCACGTAGCTCTCCGGTCTCGACACCGAGCTCGCCGAATCGCGAGATGGCCATACGGGCAGCCTTGGCGCCGAGGCCCGGGTCCCCACTTTTGTTTTGCTGGAAGGCCTCGTACAAAAGCTCTACCGCATCTCCGCGCTTCAGCTTGTTGGAGTCACGCATCAGATCCGCCAACCACTGGTCCTGATATTTCGATGCGAATTGTAAGGCGAGTCCGGCAAGCTTCGATCGGGCCCGCGAGGAGAGTTGCGGGTCAGTATGACGGCCATACGCCGCTCGGACCAGCTCCATGACCGCCGGATCGCCCGGCTCCAACTCAAACGAGCCAGATGAATCGGTTAAGGCTTGTATTTTCTCTTTCAGCTTCTTCAGGTGCTGGCGCGCCTCTTCAGCCCATTTGCTCTTTGAGTCGAGCCGCACGTAGTGCTGCCAGTCCTCCGCCGCCTGATCCGGCATGGGTACCTTTTCATAAGCCTGCGCGCGGTTAAATAACGCAACCAGATCGTCGGGCTTTGCACGAAGCACCGCGCTGAACAATTCTATGGATCTTTCGTAGTCGTCGGTGTTGTCACCGTTTGCCTCGGCCGCCTCGAACCAAGCCATAGCAAGGTCTTGCTGCAAAGCAGTCGAACCGGGTGCCCTGTCCAGGGCCCGCTCCAGTGCTTTGCGGGCTTCTTGGTATTCCGCAAGCATCAGATGGGCTCTGGCTTGGGCCTGAAGCCATGCTGGATCGCCAGGATACTTTTGCAGACCGCGCGTAATTTCCAGCTGGCCCTCCAAAAACGCCGGGGAATTTGTCAGGAGGGACTGTTTGTCCGGACCGCGATTGATATGTAGAGGTCCATACTCGGCCCCAGGGAAACGTAAGTCGACCGGTCTCTCAATCGCACACGCGTCGGCTAGCAGGTCAAAAGGCGGGCCATGCCGGAACCAGCGCTCTTGCCGGCCAACCACAGCCACGACCACGACAACTGCTGCGGCAGCCGCTCCCCAGGGTATCCACGCCCTGCCAGGCCACAATCTGGTCCGCCGCGTGGCGGTGTGCCGAGAAGTTACCGTGTCAGCCATTCTGCGTTGCCACGCCGGCTGCGACGTGGCGAGGGAATGAATCAAATCCGCTTCTTCGGTAACCATTTCGTCTTCGACCAATTTCAAGCAGCGCTTCAGCGAAGCGCCGCATTTCTGACAAATCGCCGCGTGCTCAAGCAGCCGGGAGGCCTCGCTTGGCTCCGTCAGTCCTGTCGCGACTTCCAGCCATAGGCGTTCATTCGGACAGTGGATCGAGCTTCCTTCTAGCGCCGTGCCCTCCATATATCAAGAACGCCTCCTACGTGCGTTATCCTTTTTCACTCCCGCCACCAGTCGCCGGTCTATTCAATGTGCCTTTAGCCCCGACGCCGAGTCGATAAATCAGACTCTCAACACCCTTTGCCGTCAAGCCAAAGTGAGGGATCGCAGCGATCTCCTTCGCTGTAAACCCTTGCTCGTAATACAGCCAGAAAATCGTTCGTTCCCGGGGGTTGGCGTCGAGCGCGGCATCCACCTGCGAAGCCAGGATTTTTTTCTCGACCGCTTGCCCCGTCTCGCCACAAGCGAACTCTTCGGGGACTGAATCGTAACTCACGACGGCGTTCTTGCCGCGTTTTTCGGCAAATTTCGCCTTAAAATAATCCCGTGCCGCATTGATCGCCATGACTTTGAGATAAGCGAAAACTCGCTGCTCTGGCTCCGCACACAAAGGCCACAAAATCTCGCGGCCACGCGAACCTAGTTTCAGGCAGATTTCCTGGACAATATCATCGATATCCTGGGTGGCAACGCCACCATGCTCAGCGGCGACACGATACGCCGCACGAGCGAAGACTGGCTGTACGCGGCAAATGAAGTATTCCCACGCGACGGAGGTTGACTCCTGAAGGCAGGCTTCAATTAGGGCCGGCAGGGGCGCATCCGCCAAAGACATTTGAATTCCTCATACTTTATCAGAAAAAGGATCGTCCACAGTCGCGTCGTATTAGATCTTAGATCCCCGATTTAGGAGCGTTTATGAACAGCAGACTAAATGTGACAACTAACGTGTATCGCCTTGCGTCTACTTGCGTGGCCTGCCTGATTCTGAGTTTGCCGCCGCTATGGGCTGATGATACTCAGATCGCGCGGCCACAAGTGTTAACTCCGAAACCCGGCGCCCTCAGCATCTCCGGTAAGCTACCGAACGACAATCACCTGGTGGTAATCACAAGGACACATCCGAGCGGCGCACAGGACCAGATGCTGGTGCAACCGGACGCCAAAGGCAATTTCACCGCGACTGTCGGTCCGCATGATGCTCTTCAAACTGGCGACAAAATTTCAGCGGCAGCGGCAGATTCGACTGTTATCGGACAGCCAACCAACATTCAAGCCGGTCCGCCAGTGGTATTTGTGTTCAATTCGGCAGACGTTACCAAGCTCGGCAGCAGCTGGAAACCCAACCTCCAGGTGACAGTCGACATCGAAAGCACCGATCAATCAATGCCCAACGATTGGAAAGGACCACATGCGGGGAAGGTTCAGAGCGACACTACTCTATTACAAATCACTGATTCATTGACAGCGTTTCCGGCAGCGCAAGCCAACACATTCACGGTGTCCCTGGTGACTACCAGCTCGAACAGCGATCAGATCACAATCACCACACCGCTATGCGACTGGGGTCGAGTGCGGTGCTACGCCTACTTTGGGGGCGTGTTTTCGGGCGATTTTTCTAAACAGAATCCCTACCTCGATCTCGATGGTGAGTGGAACTGGATCAAGGCATATTGGCATCCAGGGTCGAAAACAGCGACCGCAATTGGTAACCAGAATCCACACGGACAGACTCTGCTAACTGGGTTCTTTGACGTTCGGTTGACTCAGCTTCCGTCGTCGTCAGTGAGTACACCGCCTGCGTCACCAACGAATCTACCGCCCTCATCTTCCTCGATTACGCAGTCGGTGAAGGTGCAAGCCAGCGGGGCCGCACAAACCCCAACAGACAATTCGTCCAGCCAGCAGGCAGCGGCTTTCGCCAGTGCGAAGAAGTCAATTGATATCGAAGGCGGTATCTACTGGGCGCCGTACATTCCGGATCACTTCATATGGAACTTCCAAAGTGACGGATACGGGCTGGTTCCTTCGGTTCTGCTCAAGGGGGGCGGGCGAGGCTCGCTCGATGGCGTAGTTTCACAGACTCAGCTTTCATTTCCGAGCCAGGATAAATCGTTCTTCACGAACTATAGCGGCGGTACACGTTTGGCGTTCGTTAAATGGCACGCGGCACAAGGCGAATCGCACGAGACGCTCAGCTACGTCGATTTCACGTTCGGCAAAGACCGGCTGTACGACTTCGTCGGAGCGACGTTCCCGCCTGGAACCGCCGTGCAGAGCGGTGTTCGGCACTACGGGTTGAGAAAGATGGTGGAGGGCCGCCTAAAAATACCCAAGGTCGACGTACAGGTAGGAACCGACCTGAACCTCGGCCAAGGCCAAAATGAAGTGCGCTTAGTCGTAACGACAAATGCCGTTTCGATTCTGAAAGCAGCCTTGGGCGTCCAGTAACAGTAAACGGGACCTGGGACGGACGATCCGTCCCGGTCCTGCCTTTCGCTTGGCCACCAGGTATTCCAAACGATCCGCCGCAAGAGATGGCGGGGCCACGTCCATCGCCGTACGGCCGAGTACCGCGCTTGTTCAACGCCTGAGCCGGTGACTACTACACGGCGAGGAATTTGGGCGAAAGAGTGGTTGCGCTTTTGTGGGAGGTGGGACGCGGCAGTACCCGGAGACTTTAGGGACGAAATCAGCTCGGATAATTTACATGATTGGAGCAAAGGTGATTTCGATATTCTTATCTGGCCCAGTTCGGCCTTTTGATGTCGAGAGCTATACAAGATGCTCGTCGCGGGCTGCCAAAATGCCGGAATCGGCCGCTAGTCCCCGTTTTTTTAACAATCATTTTTTGGTGTTTTCTGATATATTATGTCCCACAGTAATCCTGTCGAGACATCTCTGGAAATGCGCCATGGCGAAGCGGTTACCAATGCGCGACGTAGTATTTCTCCTTCCCGGAATCGCCGGAAGCGTACTGGAGAGGGAGGGCAAGGAAATCTGGGCTCCATCGGCGCAGGGTATCTGGCAATTTGTGAAATCGGGTTCAAGATCGCTCGAATCGCTGACGCTTAAATCGGATGATCCCTGCGCGGCTGACCTTTGCGACGGCGTGCAAGCGACCCGGTTGGTCGATGACATCCACATACTCCCTGGACTCTGGAAGATTGATGGGTATTCTACGATCCGACATTCGCTCGAAGCGGGTTTTGAGCTTTATTCACATTCGGATTGTCCACCTGGTAAGGCTAATTATGTTGAGTTTCCCTACGATTGGCGACGTGATAATCGTGCTGCGGCCAGGCGACTCGGGGAAGCTGTGGAGCGCTACCTTGGCTGGTGGCGCAAGGATCAAAACCTGCCGCGGGCGCGAGCGATCTTGGTCGCTCACAGCATGGGAGGTCTTGTGGCCCGGTACTGGCTTGAGGTTCTGGGTGGATGGAAAGAGTGTCGTGCGCTGATAACCTTCGGCACACCGCACCGCGGGTCGCCCAAGTCGGTCGGATACCTGGTCAACGGATACAAGCCTCAGATCGAGTCCTTAACTTCGCTGGTTCGAAGCTGCACCTCTGTTTATCAGCTTCTGCCGATCTATCCCATGGTCTTGACTGAAGGAGGAACGGTTCGCGTGACAGAGGCACTGCCCTTAGAAAACGTGGATGCGCAAAAGGCTAACGCAGGGTTGTGCTTCCATCGGGAAATCGAGAACGGAGTTAACTCAACCCATGACCAAGATAGGTACGTACTGCTGCCGATGGTCGGGACAGGGCAGTCTACGCCGCAATCGGCGAGCCTGCGCGGGGCGAAACTAACGACCAGCAGTGATTTGCCTGTTAACTTCGATCGTCTTTGGTCCCACGGAGACGGAACAGTGCCGTATGCATCAGCAATTCCGCTCGAGATGTCGGCCGAGCCGCGACTCGGCTACATATGCGAGCAGCACGGATCAATCCAGAATAATCAGCACGTGCTGAAGTATTTACGCGATTTTCTGGCCCGCACCCAGACCAAGGACCTTGGCGCAGTTCGAGCGCCGGTAGCAGAGCGCGAAGAAGTCAGCCGTCCCGGCCTCTCGCTCGACGTGGAGGATTTTTTCGAACCTGGCGAAACGGTGACTCTTTCCGTTTCACTAGTAGAAACGGACCAGCCCGCGGTACGAGTTCAGGCAAGCATCGAACCCGCGGACGAACGGCACGAGGCTAGGTTTTGCGATTTGGAGCTGCGCGGCGACGCCTGGAAACTGAGTATCGACGACCTGGCGCCGGGACTTTATCGGGTCAACGTTCGCGCTGGTATGGCGCAGGGTCTCCCCGCGTCGCCGGTCACGGGTCTGTTCGAGGTGGGCGTGTGAGCCACGCTGGGGATGTGGCGGTCGATCTTTCGCTGGCTCGTGAGGGAGCGCGCAAAGTGCTCGCGGACTGCCTCGATCTGCGGGCGGGCAACCGCGTCTCGGTTTTCTACGACGAAGAAACGCAGGGGCCAGCCATGCTCCTGATGGAGGAGAGTGAAAAACTCGGGTTACGTCTGACCAAGCGCTTTGTGTCAGTCCATCATCAACTTTCTGTCGCACCGGAAACCGGACTATGTGGGGCATGCCGGGACGCTCTCGACGACGCCGCGGCAGTCATCACCTGCCTGAACGCTTCCACGGAGACCACTCCATACCGGCGTGAACTTTTGCGAGAAGGCGCGTCGGGCACAACGAAAGTCGGCCACATCCCTGGGGCAAGCCTGTTCGTTCTGGCGTCAGCAATAAACGTCGATTACGCCCACGCAGTGGCGCGCTGCGAGGACCTCGCGCTGGCGCTGACCGTTGGGGAGGCAGGAGTGCTGACCACGTATAGCTTGGGTTTGGACGACCAGCCGGTGTCGTCACACGAATTGAAGATCGAGTTGGGGGGATTTCGACGCATGCCGGTGGTCAGCACGGGTGTGATTCCGCCGGGAACCTGGGGAAATCTGCCTGGCGGCGAAACGTTTATCGCTCCCGTTGAGGACAGGGCTATCGGCGAGATTGCCATAAACGGGGCGTACAAAGATAGGGTGCTCGGACCCTACGAAGCGCTGATTTTGCGATTGGAGGCGAGTCGCCTGGTCTCGCCCGCGCGAGGGCCTGATACGGTCCTCGCTGGATTTGACCGTTTGATGGCGAGCGCGAGAATCGACGGTGATCAGGACTATAATGCGCTGGCGGAGTTTGGAATCGGCGTGAATGTTGGAATCGGTAGTCTAACGGGAAACTCGCTGTTCGACGAGAAGTGCGCAGGCACGATTCATATCGCGCTCGGCGACAGCAGCGGGTTCGGCGGCAGATACCGATCGGTTATTCATGAGGATCTGATTTCGCGGCTTCCGTCCTTCTCAATTGACGGAAAGAGGATTCTGGATCGTGGGAATGACTGTTTTCGCGAAGAGGATTGGTACGACGACATAGACACTTTTCCGATCGATCGGCGAGTTGCCGCGGCTGGTAGCCGAGTGTTGAAGTCTGCCGAAAGGTCGAACACCAAGGGAGGCGTACTTCGCGTCAACCATCAAGTAGGCGCTGGAAGGGTCTGCTCTTACCGCGTCGGGAAAGAGGCGCAAAGTCCAATGCTCGCTAAACTCTATAACGAACTTCATCCCCTCAGCCCCGTTGAAGTTTCTCAACTGGCGAAATCTGTCGCTGCCAAGTATGGCTTTGCTACAGACAAAATTGCGCGAGGGCTGAGCATTCTTCTTCGTCACCGCTTGATCTCGGTTAACTGAACGTCGAGAGGTTTATTATGTCTTCAGAAGTTGCCGTCGAGTTTCAGCCGCCGGGCGCCTTCCTCAAGTTCCTGGCTGACAACGGCTTCAAACGGCATCGTCCGGTGGAAGACCGCGGGGATTTCGAAGTTCACTATCTCGATCTTACAAGTTTGAAGCTCGTAGCGGGACACTTCGTGCCATTCGTGGTTGCGAAGCGCCTGTCGGGCCACAAAGTTTTGAAATCGAATGTTGTTGAAGCGGTCGTTGATGACATGCGATCCGCTTTGCACGACGTCGACACCGATTTTGTTGTTCTGGTGGTCGGTGGCCGCGTTCCCGACTTTTCTGAGGACCTGCGCGTGAAGCTCAGCTCAGAACAAGTCGCGGTGCTGGACGGCAGCACGATTGAAGCCGTCATGCCGGACAAGAAACAGGAGCGCAAGGAAGACCGGAGGGAGAAGCACCGCAGGAATTGCCAACTGGTTCACGGTTTGGCGGCGTCGTTGGGGCGACGAGCGCTCTCGCCGTACAATCCGGGGACTCCGGTATGCGGCGAGCGCTTTTTCGGCCGCACTGACGCTCTTGGCGAAGCGATGGGAAACAGGCGCGGCGGCAACGTGACGATCATGGGATCACGCCGGATCGGGAAAACGTCTCTGCTCCGCGAAATCCGAAGACGCATGGAATCGCAGGGTGCGGACAAGGTCCACATCGCGGAGATTTATGCGAGCACGTACCAATCGACGCACGAAGTGCTGTACGCGATCCTGCGCCAGATTTTCCGGCAGGCGGAGGCGGAACGACACATGCAGGACCCGACAATCGCACAGAATTTTGCGCAAGTTCTTCAGTCCGCCGCGAAGGATGGGAAGTTCCGCATCGCCGTATTCGTTGACGAGCTTGACGAACTCCTGGAACGGGACGTGCGCGGTGGCGAGGACCTGATGAAGGTTTTACGCGCGACGTTTCAGGGCCAAGATAACTGCCGCATCTTCTTCGCCGGTTTCCGCCGCGTGATGGCGGATGCCTTGCGTGACAAATCCGAGCTCTTCAATTTCACTAACAAAATTCATCTACGTGGCCTTTCGCGTGATGAGACCCGGGTGATGGTCGAGGAGCCACTCACACTTTTGGGAGTGGACGTGCACGATGACCACGTCGCCATGATCTATCAGGAGACGAAGGGGCATCCCGAACTGGTCCAAATGTATTGCAGCGAGTTATTGGCGATGACGGAAAAAGAGGGCCGGCCGCCGGACTCTAACGATCTGGTGAAGCAGGTCGTGAACAACGATGCATTCCGCCAGCGAATTTTCGGAACATTTATGGCGAACGCCAACCCTTACGAGGAGTTGCTGACGTACTTGCTGGTCTCGGAAATGCACACGATTTCCCACGGAGTAGACGATTTTGTATTTTCTCCGCCGGAAGTAGATAAGGTACTGTCTAAGATCGATATCGAATTGGATGTTGCGGAAATCGAGGGGCTGCTCACGAACCTTCGCATGATATCGATCACCGAAAAGGTGGACGGCACTGCAAGCACGTATCGCTTCGCTGTTCCGGCATTGGTGAGCTACATCGAGAGCCAGGACTTACGATTTCTGACGCGCAAAGCCCTGCAGCGTGTAAAGCGCAATCTGGGAACCCCTCAGGCCCTTTGGGCAGAGTCGGACCGGCGATGAATTTCCAGCACCCGACTCCGCCGCTGAACGCGGAGGCGCTTCTTGAAGAACTTCGGGGACTGCACCCGAGCCGCGCCTGTCCCCGGTGGGCCGTGCTGGGACCGCGCTATTCCGGAAAGACGCAATTTCTGCAGCAGTTTGTGGAGCTATGCCGCAGCGGTTCGGATGGCCGATCACCGCTACCTCTGTACCTTGATCTCCGGAAGGTGCCGCTAGACGCGGAAGACCGAATGTATCGCTCCGTGTTTCAACAGCTAGATCTGGCTTGCCGAGATTTGCCCTTTGATGTTAGCGCCGAAGGTCCTCCTGATGGGACTGGCCGCTTCGATCATTTCATTAAGGATGTGCTTGTCAAATGCCAATCGCGTCTCGCACTTGTGGTCGATCATCTCGATGCCGTTCCACAGTTCTTTGGGCGTTCTTTATTGCGGCGGTTCCGGTTAATGGTCGACCAGGAGGGTCTATACCGCGAATTCAAGAATCTTTGTCTGCTTCTAGCAGGCAGCACCAGTCTTTTTGATCTTCGACGCACTGGTGATTCGACTTTTGTGGTTTCGAGCCTGATCTTTCCCCGCCCCAACGAATCAGCGTGGCGTTCGCGCGTCGGCTCGAACGGTTGTGTGGCAGAAACGGTTCACGCCAAAATCCGCGCCGAAACGGGCGGAGAGACCATGTATCTCGACCTGTTGTTCGATGCGCTCGATCCGACGCTGCCCTTGAGTGAGGACCTAATCGAAAGAGCAGTGGAAAGCCTCCTGGACTCACGTGAACTACCGGATGCCTTTCATCAGATCGTTCTCGAGATCGCCAGCGATCGCGAGCTGCGTAGCCTTGTTCGGGACATCGCCTCCGCGCCAGGACGGCGCGTAATTCGGCGCGACGCATCACCCGACATCGATCGTTTTTGCCTCTCCGGCGTCTTGGTTTTGCGCAAAGAACAGAGTTTTGCGCATTACTGTTTCCGTAACGGCATAGTCGGACGTTTCGTCAGGCGATTGCTCGAAGATGAGCCGACTGGATATGTGCGTTTCCCAAGCGTGGCGCTGCTCGCCGACGTGCGCACCGAATGTTACCAGTCGCCCGAAGTGTATGGCACGCTGAAAAAGCTGCTATCAGCATGGTCGACCTGCGTCTTTCACGTTCAGGCGCCGGTCGCAGCGTTACTCCACGTCACCTATTGTGGCCAAAAGGAAGTGGTATGGATCGATCCGGCGCAGCGGAAGGCGCTCCGGGCATCCGCAATGGATGCAGCTCCCCATCCTTCCGTGCTGCACGCCCTGAAGTTGGCACATGAGACATCTCCGCCGCACGCAGCGTTTGGCTTCGACGAACAGAGGTTCTCTTTCGCGATCCCATTTGCCCGTCCGGAGGCTTCCCTGGATTTGGTGCTAACGTTTCCGCGTGAAGCGGCGGACGGCCTGAACGAGAATGCGCTGTCTCATTGGCTGCGCCTGTTGGACGACTGCTGGCCGTCGCTCGCCGCGGCCGCGCTTTGCGAATTGAGTGCGCACTTTGTAAGACATCTGAGTGGCTCAGTTGTTCCGGCTAGAAAAGCTCCCGATGAGCAGGAGACTCGGATACATTGGGCGCCTCCGTTCGGCATCATCTTGGACAAGCCCGGCGAGTGCAAACATCATCTGATTGAGCGGCAGCCGCAACAAATCGAACGAACGGTGGATGATCTAAACCAACGCTGCTTGAGGATGATGATGCCTGGCCGGACCGCTGCCGATTTCGGTGCGGAGCTTCGTGGCGTTGCAAGTCAGCTCGAAAGCTTCTTAGAGAGCTGCCCGAACCTGACTCCTCAGCTTCAGATCGCAGGTGGTGACTTTGTTTTCATTTCTGAAGAGTCCGGTCTGAAATTGCCAATCGAGCTGTTGCCTGTGCACTCGTCCTACCTCGCACTCGAGTCGAGAATCGCCCGTCGCATTCGCAACATTACGCCGCCGGCCACGCGGCGTTCTTTCGAGGCTTGCATTCGCGATCTGATCGAACAGGGCGGCACCCTGAAAGTGCTGCTGGCGGGCGCTGATCCTCGAAACTCGCTCCCGAATCTGGACGGCGAACTGAGACAGTTGAAGGACCGGATTGAGGTGGCGTGTGACTCAATTGGACTGCGGTCGAGGATCTCAGTGGTTGAACCGATTGAAGCGACTTTACCGGCCGTCGGCAAAAGTTTGGAAAAGTCTGGGCCCTTCCATTTGTTCCATTTCTGCGGGCACGGTGAGCAAGGGCTTAACCCTGACGAGAGCAGTTTAGTTCTTCGCGGAAAGCATGGGGAAGATGACAGAGTGTCCTGTGAGAAGCTTCGCTTCATGTTGCACAATCACGTGCTATGGCTTGCGTATCTGAGTTGCTGCTATGGCGCTGCGGTTCACGGTTCTACTGGCCTCGACCAGCAGTACGTCGGAACTATTCAAGCCGTGCTTGCCGCCAGTGTGCCGAACGTCGTGGGATTCCGGTGGGCCGTAACCGACATGGGCGCCTACGCCCTGGCGCTCAGTTTCTACGAGCATCTTTTCTCGTCGGAACGGATTTTCAACCCCAGCGACGCGCTATGGAAGGCGCGGAGAAGCGTTGCGGGTGATGATGACAAGCGCGATGCCTGGGCTTCTGTTCTGCTAGTCAGCCAATGTGGATAGACGCGCACCCCTTGTTGGTAATGTAGTGTCGAATCTTCAGCGTGTATATCCGGGATGACCGGCCCTTGTGGCGCATGGTGAATCTTACCGCGCAGCCGACGGAATCTCCGCAAAGGTCAGCGTTGTGCAATCCTCAGCGGAAGGCCGATCGCCCCATGGCGTCAGCGGCGCCTTCATGTGGGTTGCCAGACAGCCGACCATGGTGCGATGGAAGGCTTGAATGTTCCCGGCGAAGTCTTGGAGCGATCTGGGCCTGCGGAAGACACAGTCAGCCTGGCTCTTTGAATCCGCGGAACATTGAGTGCCGCGCTTATCGCTTTGTACGATGAGATCTGATTCGAATCGCGTGCCATAAGCGAGATCAGCCGCCGTTGGCACCACCATGGCGCTCAAGACGGCGATGCTGCTATGGTTCTCGACAGCCGGGCGCCGCGGAATTCCAACCAACGACCCGATATATGGAACCTCCAGCCCAGGTAGCGGCAGTAACGGAAACCGGGTGCGCGAACGCGAGAGTTGCGCGGAAAGTGAGGAGACCTCGAAGATTCTCAACGAATCGACGCGCATTTTGGTTTGTGTGTCGTGCTTGGCCACTCGCGAGAGCTCGTCGGTGGCATTGCTTGCCTGGCCCGAAGCATAAAGCGTCGGTTCCCCGGTTTCGTCCACATTCAGAATTACGTTAATCTCCGCGGCTGATGCTCCGGGCAGACTTCGCGGCATCAAATCCACCTTGAGTCCGCGACCGATCTTGGCTGATGTTCTCTGCATGCTGTTCAACGCGCCCACCAATGCCGTAGCCGCGCCGGCGCCCAGGTTGTTGCCAATCACACCCGGCATACCACTGGATGCCTGGCTGATGGAACTCATCAATTGTTGTAACGTCGGTGCGCTCGTGACATCGATGTAACTCTGAGTCGCGGTGTCGACGATCGTTTCATTCCCGCTGACCGTGCGCACCGAAACCACGGCGCTGTTGGTGAACGACTTGGCTTCGTCTCCGCCCCAGTTCCGATGGGGAGCATCAAAATACGCTTTGTCGCGGACGAGGATTCTGGACAGACCCGTCTGGGAAGCCCGAATGTCGTGGTTAAAGGCATCCACGAACGGACTCAAGGCCGTGTTCAGTCCTTGGGCGCTCTGACTCAAATCATACGAGGAGAATTCATGGGGGAATTCAAAGGCCATTTTATAGTTGAAAAGGAAATTGGCCACTGCGCTCCTCAGCAAATGGATCGGCACAGCGTTTTCGGATTCCTTTGGCGGCCTCAGGTATAGGTTGGCCACTTCGCGGAAGCATTCGAAAAACATGCCGGGGCGCTTCTTATACTCGTCCAGATCGGCTTCTTCGCACCCGTTTTGATACGGCGGTCTCAGACCGGCAGCACCACCCTCCATCGCGTCGATGGCCTCATTGACAACTGCCATCGCCTTGTCGTCGGCCGCACCAATTACGATTAGGAGCAGGTCAGTCAATCTAGGTTTCACGGGATGAAAAAGCTCCGTGTAGCCCAGACAGTATTGGCCGGCGGGGCAGATCCCCCACTTTTCACGCGTCTGACCATCGAGCTTGACACCATTTCGATAGTTGAGGAAGTCCTCAGACGCATCTTTATTGGTCGGTTTATCTGGCGACTGGCGGGCTTCGGGAGCATCGCCTATGTGGTGATAAGCCACATACCTGTAAAATGCTTCGTCATAGAAATCCTTCGGACTAGCAGCCTTCGTCTTGACTATGTCCCAACCCCTCAGTATCCCTTGTTGCAGCCGGTCATTAAACTCGGAAACGGCGTTTCGCACGGTTTCGCTGGCTATAGCAGCTTCGTTCGGTTTGGATGTCGAAACCTGCATTGACCAGACGTTGACAATCATTTCCGGGCGGGGCAGGTCCAGCATAGCCACGATGCGCTGTTTCTCTTCGACAGCGGAATCGTCTCCCGGCGTTGGTTCCGAGAAAACAAGCAGATCCGGTGTGGCGGAGAACGCAGTGCCTACCGGGGATTGGCTCGGCGTGCTCGACCCCGATCCACCTCCGAGGCTGGCTTGATTTCCATTGCCATTCTGGGTCCCCGAGCCGCTGTTGCCGTCGCTCTGAGGCTGGCTGCCATCCGCACTGCCATTACCCTTGCTGTTCGCAGTTGTGCTCCCCGTGCCCGCTCCTGTACCGGCGCCGCTTGTCTTATTCCCTGACTTGGATCCGCCCCCCTGACCATTTCCGCTCTTCTGACCGCCGGTATTCTGACCATTGTTTTGAGTCGAATTCCCCTTCTGCCCACCGCCGCTTCCCGCAGCACCTTTTCCGGCGCCGCCATTGCTGCCACCACCGCCGTCTCCTCCACCGCCGTTACCTGATGTTTGGGCTCCAACCGCGTTGACAGTAATATTAGGCCCGCTCCCATGGCCGTCTCCGCCCGAATCTTGTGATCCACCGCCGCCGTTCAGGGCTGCCGATACGTCGGATCCGTTCAAATAGAACACTCGCTCAACCGGAGACACCGGATGAACCCTCCAGGCGATATGCCTCACATCGGTCAGGAACTCGTCCCAGACTTTGCAATCAGGTGCGCTGTCGCCGGAGACCCGGATCGCGTCGGGTCCGACATCCTCCACGGTAAGGCCGTCGTAATTCCTGGCATTCAATTTGCTGCCGAGCTCCACGAAGCTCCCACCGTGCGGAACTGTCAGCTCAATTTCAAACTTCCGTAGGTTAGCCAGTTTCGTGGCGCTTGCCTCGAGACTCGCCAACTTTTTGTGGTCGGAATCGTTAGCGTCTTTCTGGTCGGCGGACAAGAGGCTCGTGGAATAAACCACCAACTGCCGGCTTCCGCGTGCCTCCACCGAAAACGGATCGGGGTTGCCGATCAGCTGTGCTACCTCGGTTGCCGAAAGGGCGCGATTGTCTCCCTCAGGAAGATCCTCACAAATGCCACTGGACATCTCCTTTGGGCTCACCGAAAGCAGCTCGACAAAGTACTTGCCCTTGGAGGTGGGCGCGGCATCGGATGCCGGTTGCGGTACCTTGAGCGGTGGAGTCGTTGCAGGTTTGGCGGCCGCGTGGACCACTTTCTTCTTTGCGGGATGAGTCTGGGCGGCGGCCAGAACCGTAACAAAAAGAGCGGACAAAACCCCTATTCGATGGCACATATGTTTGGTGGATTGTAGCAGAGTTATCAGCAGGCTTGTCCCGGCAAATTGCGACCGCATGGCCAACCCCGTCAGCTCCTCTTACCGCCATATTTGGTAGCTACCTACCCACAAATGGGGGGTATTAGGCCTCAATTCAGAATTAACTCCAGGAAATCCGCTCTGCCTGACGTCATCTGCTTCCCGGCGGGCAGCAGTGCCGCCACTTGCGCCCAGAATCTGATTCCCTAATCCTGATCCGTCCGCGAGCATATATCTGTTGTAGGACTGCGATTGAGTCCATATAATGATCCGGTAACCAAGTCAGCCGCGATGCCGATTTTCTCGAACATCACCCAATCCTTCGCCACCGTACTTGACGACGAGCTGGCCTCAATTCAGGCTGCCAGAGAGGCGAAAGGCGTCTATTCACCCGTCCCTAAATCAAAAAACCCGCCCGCAGGGGTAGCTCCTCCCGTCGATCCTCCCCCTCCCGCGGCTCCCGATGCCCAGCCGGTTCTTGATGCCCCTCCAGTTCCCGACAGTCCGGTGCTCGGAGCCGGGGAACCCAAGCCCTCGGCTTCGCTGATCGACAAAGCCAAAGATGCTAGCGCCGCGTTTTGGAAAGAAACCAAAGCTGTCGTCGATCGGGGCAGCGAGTTTCTTAAAGAACTTCTCAAACCCGGCCAGCCCGGGGCGCCCCCCGAGACGGTCTATACGCGCGCTCTTGATGAGGACCTCGTGGGCCTCTCGATTTCCGGGGGAGGCATCCGCAGCGCCACCCTTAGTCTCGGGATCCTTCAAGGACTCGCTGTCCGCGGACTTCTCCGACACATCGATTACCTCTCGACCGTCTCGGGCGGCGGTTACATCGGGTCCTGGCTAGTCTCTTGGATCCACCGGACCCGCGCCTCCGCAGGGACGTCTCACCAAGCGCTCAAAGATGTGGAAAAAGCCCTCAACCCGGATTCCCCTGGCGAGAGTCGCGAGTCGATCCACCAGTTGCGCCGTTACAGCAATTACTTGACTCCCGACACTTCGCTACTGCGTGCCGACACCTGGGTCATTGCGGCCATTTGGACGCGTAACACGCTACTGAATCTCATTGTCGTCATCTTCGGCATCTGCTTGTTTCTGATGGCGCCTCGTTTCGGTGGTTATTACTTGCCGAAGGTCAACCATTCGCCGTTGGTAAGCACCGACTCGTATGTTGCGCTTATTTCTCTGCTGGTCTCGGCCGTCAGTATCGGGGTCAGTCTCTATCTGGTGAATAACGGGGAGACCAGTGGACCCGGCCAGACGGGCGTACAGTGGTTTGCGGTGCTGCCCCTGATGATCGGCTCCTCCGCCATGGCGGAGTGGATGCTGCGGAGCGACGCACTGTTTGTTACCGACTGGCTGATGATGCCCACCGCCATCGGTTTTGTCCTTTACGCGATTCCCGCCTGCTGCAGCGGTTTCCCGAAGTGTTTCGCAGCGAATCACAAAAATCTCCCTGGCGCGGGCTTTTTCGGCTATTTTTGGGCGCTGCTGTGGTCCCTATTGTCAGGTGTTCTTCTGGCGGTTCTACTACACGGCCTCGCTCTCCTTGCCGGCCATTTCCGCGGCATCCCGCTCCGTGCCAGTCATATCGGCGACACCAGTGCGGATTGGCTCCCATGGGCCGTTCTCTGTTGCGGCCCGCCACTCATTCTCATATCTCTCTCGCTAGCCATGATTCTGCTGATTGGACTGATGGGCCACGATCTCGAAGATGATTCCCGCGAGTGGCTGGGCCGCCTGCGGGCGTGGACGTTCATCTACACAATGGCTTGGCTGCTCATAACCGGAATTTCGATCTACGGTCCATGGGTAATATATTGGGCACGGTCAACGAAAGCACTCAGCATAGGCGCCATCTGGGGTGCCATCTCGGCCAGCGGCCTGTTCGCCGGCAAGAGCGCAAAGACCGACGGACAATCATCAGGAGCTCCCGATTGGAAAGATCTCGCGCGTGATGCCATTACAAGAATCGCACCCTTTGTCTTCATAATCGGTTTCGCCACTGCCATTGCATTTGGTGTTCACGAGTTGGTCTCACCCGCCGCAGGCGACTTATCTCCAGAATCTCATCCCATCAGCATCACACTGGCCACTTCTCCTCAGCCCGTAACGCTGTCGGTTGGCGCGAAGCCGACTCCGCCCGGCCACTTCGAAAAACGTGAGAGAAGCTATGCGCAGGACCTTTGCAAAGCGAATGTCGGCTTTTGGGCGCCTACCAACATCGATTTTTTCAATCTTGGATCTCTCTTCGCGCTGGTCACATTGGGTGGCTTGCTGCTTTCCTGGCGAGTCGATATCAACGATTTCTCCATGCACCATTTCTATAAAAACCGCTTGGTGCGCTGCTATCTCGGCGCCTCGCGTCGCGATCCGAAGTCAGATCCCTTCACAGGGTTTATGGATGTCAATGACCAGCCGGACCTCAATCGCAAGCCAGACCCCTTCACCGGATTCGATGATGCCGACGACATACCTCTTCACAACTTTGCGGCGGTTGCGGACTATTGTGGCCCCTACCCCATCCTCAACGGCGCTCTCAACCTCGCGGGTGGGAGTGCGCTTGCCTGGCAGGAGCGAAAGGCCGCCTCGTTTATCTTCACTCCCCGCTACTGCGGTTACGACAAGCCGCAGATCGACAGGGAAGCCGGCAATCCCAAGAAACTCGGTATCAAGCTCTCTCCCGAAGCCTATACGCCTACCGGCAATTTCGCATATGAATCGGGTATCCGCATCGGTACCGCCATGGGCATCTCGGGCGCCGCCGCGAATCCCAATGCCGGATATCACACGTCCACCGCTGTCGCGTTTCTGCTCACCATCTTTAACCTGCGGCTCGGATGGTGGCTCGGCAACCCAGCTCGCTCCGGCAAAGCGGACAATCCCGGGCCCACCTTCGGTCTCACTTACCTGATTACCGAATTGTTCGGCTTGGCCAGCAGTGACAAGGCTTACGTCAATGTTTCTGATGGCGGCCATTTCGAGAATCTAGGTATCTACGAGCTGGTGCGCCGCCACTGCCGCTACATCATCACTTGCGATGGCGAACAGGACAGTGGTCTGAAATTCGAAGGTTTGGCCAACGCGATTCGCAAGTGCCGCACCGATTTTGACGTCGAGATCGACATTGACGTTGATCAGATCCGGCTAAAGGACGGCTACAGCCGTTCGCACTGTGTTGTGGGATGCATCCACTACCCTGGAGACACGAGGCCGGCATATCTTCTCTATCTGAAGTCCTCACTCACGGGAAACGAAGAAACTGATATTCTCCAATATCACTCGGCCCACGCCGACTTTCCCCATCAATCTACCGGCGACCAATGGTTTGACGAATCTCAGTTCGAGAGCTACCGCAAGCTCGGCTTTCACATCGTGGATGCCGCCTTCGGCGGGGACGAGGCGTACCTCGACGAGGGCTACATGGACGCCGAATCCTATAAGGATGCCAAAAAGGATTTGTTCAAGAATCTCTGGGAAATGCTCTATCCGCCCAGCGATGCCATCCAGAAGTCTTTCACCAAACATACGGCCGATTACTCAAAGCTGGTGGGGGATATTGCCAAAACCCAAGCTTTATCGTACCTAGACCCCACGATTTTCGAGAAATGGAACCTAGCGGCCGCGTCAAACCGCGAGGGCCGCTATCGCTGCATTTCTTTCCTACAGCTTATCGAGGACGTTTATATCGACCTGCAACTCGACGATCCGGTACAGCGCGCTCATCCCCACAATGCGGGCTGGCTGAACCTGTTCCGCCAATGGGCCGGCAGCGCCGAGTTTCGCGATGCCTGGAAAGTTGCCGGGGATACCTATGGCATGCAGTTCCAGAAGTTCTACCTCAGCCTGATCGATGACCACAACGCGCGGGTCCAAGGTAACTGGACGCCTACCGTTGCGCCGAACGCCGTCGTGCCGGGCCTAACCGAAATCGAGCTTTTCGTGGACCGCAAGAAACACATCATCCAGGGCATGGTCCTCATCACCGCGGCTGCCGTTACAAAGTCGCTCGATGTAATCGATGCCAGCTTCACCGGTGATGAACTGACGTTCAGCTTGCGGATCTCTCCCGCCCCCGCTGCGCCGGCGGTGCACCGCATGCGTCTGGATCGAGATGGCAAGACCGCAACCCTTACCAACGCGGCCAATGCAGGCCCGACCGTGCTTTGCCGCTAATTGTTAATCGGCCGGAGTTCATGGCCCAGGGCCGGGCGGCGTTTGACAGCTTGGATCGGGTTCAAATCCCGGCGGGCGAACCGCACCAAGATCAATCCGATCCAGTTGACCAAGTTGACCACGGCATACTTCTGTGGCTGACCGAGGAACTCCCCGTTTTCGGGGTGCTCGCCGGTTGATGCCAGCCTGCTAATTGCAATGAGCGGCAGGAGAGCGAAACAATGTGAAGTTGGCTTCGAACGAGGATTCTCGACCTGTGAGCCCCGATACAACTGTATGGCAATTCCTGAGGAATTTCCCAATGCGGGCGGTACCGTAAGCGTACTATATTCCAAAATGGATTAACAAAATCGCAAACGTCGTGGGAGGCGAAATATGAAGATCAGTATTGACCCCGTAGTCGCTAGCCGGATCAACAGTGCATGGAGCCGAATGACACCGGACCAGCAGGGCCGGATTGCTCAGTCAATCCTGAACGCTAATCAGCAGGCGGTAAGCGTTTCCCAGACCGGCAGGGCGCCGTCGGCCCCAGCCGCCCCGCATCATTTGATGCTGGCCCATAGCGCGCTCACCAACGATTCTGACAACGTCGTAAACAGCCTGGCGGCCGGCGTCGTCCTGGATGTTGGGCCTGATGGCGTCATCTGGGGAACGGGCAAATATCAGCAATTCGATCCGGGCTGGGTCGAGGCGTTTGCCGTGTTTCTCGAAACGGCGATCTTTGGTAGCATCAACCCATTTGTTGAGAGCCCGCCAACCATCCAGATACCGGACTCGGTAACCATCGCGCTCGCAGGCGACTGGGGGACAGGCGACTGGCGGACTGCATCCAACCCTGCGCCCAGCACCGATGTCGGCAATCACATGGCATTTCTCAAGCCTCAGCTGACGATTCATCTGGGCGATGTTTACTATTCAGGGACCGGCGATGAAGAACTGCATGAGTTGGTCAAGCTTTGGCCGAAGGGCTCGATCGGTTCGCTGTCTCTGAACTCCAATCACGAGATGTATTCGGGAGCCAAACCGTACTTTCAAGCCATAGCTAATCCACCGTTCGAGATCCAGAAGGGATGCAGCTTTTTCGCCTTGGAGAACAGCAACTGGGTGATCGTCGGTATGGACTCGGCTTACTATGCTGACGATGACAATCTCTACATGGACGGAGCGCTCTTCCCACCCGATCACCCGAACGTACAGAATTCCTTTTTATTGGAAATTGGGGCCAAAGCGCAGCTCGATCGAAAAAAGCTGATCTTGCTCACGCACCATAACGGCCTCGATGAGACCGGGTCGCAAACTGCAATGTTGTGGGATCAGGTCATGAATGCGTTCCCCGCCGGCGGCGGTCCCTCCTATTGGTACTGGGGACACGTCCATGCCGCAGTGGTGTATCAGAATCAAGATCCGGGCGGACGAAACGTGGCATGCCGCTGCTGCGGTCATGGCGGTCTGCCTTGGGGACACGCTACGGAACTCGACAACAACCCCAACGTCCTGTGGTACGAAAAGCGTCCCGCCAATGACCCGGACATTCCTGAGCGCGTGTTCAACGGCTTTGCCATGCTTTCCCTGGCAGGGCCGAACATTCAGGAAGTCTTCTATGACGAGAACGGCGGCGTGGCCTGGCGAGTTCCATGAAGTGATGTGAAACCGTTCCCGTGACCCAAGATTGGTAAATGGACAGGCGAGGCAACCGCTTGCTGCTCGAGGAAAGAGACGAGCAACAGAGTGTGAGCGCAGTACCCGGCCTAGACAGCTAGGTCTTTGACCGCCTGAAAAGATTCTAATAAAAACAATTCCAATCAGAAATGTTTTGGCGCATACTTAGGGTATGGCCCGTCCAGCCCTGCGTATCGAAGTCACAAGCAAGGACCAGAAGGCGTTGAGGAAACTGTTGAGCGGCGGTGTGCAGCAGGTGCGGGTCGTCCTGCGGGCCGTCGCGCTCTTGCAGTTGGCCC